>Ga0070683_100000004_pt1 | contig 373231 bp, 327 predicted proteins | sample KBSC713LmetaG_FD_64662 | JGI IMG/M metagenome (GOLD analysis project Ga0070683, IMG submission 64662) | Corn rhizosphere microbial communities from Kellogg Biological Station, Michigan, USA - KBS C7.1-3L metaG | ecosystem: Host-associated > Plants > Roots > Rhizosphere ... | reverse complement strand
ACATTGCTCACGAGGACGGAGGATAGCTTCCCCGCGTCCTGGTCAATGTCCTAAATCACGATTTCAACTGGCCGGTTTTGAGGTGTCCCCGACTGGCCGGTTTTGGGTGTCCCCCGAGGCCGGAGGCCACGGCAAGCTCAAAAACAAAATGGGGGATGCGGTGGTCGCGTACGCGCTGGACTGACCGACGTTTACAATTGACCGGTTCCGAACATTACTTTCCAGGACCGGTCACGCCTCCGGAAATCGCGCGTAGGATCTGAACGACTTGCATCGGCGTGCGGCGTGCTGTTCGTGAACAGCTTCGTCCAGGACCTGCGCCATGCAGCGCGTCTGATTCGGTCGAGTCCGGGATTCTCCGCCGTCGCCGTGGTGGCCCTCGCCCTCGGCATCGGCGCCAACGCCTCCGTGTTCACGGTTGTGAACGGAGTGTTGCTGCGCCCGCTTCCCTTTCCCGAGCCGGACCGCCTGATGCTGATCGCGGAGACGTCGCGAGACTCGGTGGTTCTCCCGCAACAACGCCTCTCCGATCGCAACTTTGTCAACTTCCGCCAGGCGGACCGTCTCTTCGAAGCCATCGCAACCTTCGAGGCGCGCGGCGCGGATCTCGTGGGAGCCGGCGAGCCGGTCCATCTTCCGGCCGGCGCCGTGACGCCCGACTTCTTCCGGGCTTTCGGTGTGAACCCTGCTCTCGGACGCGGCTTCAACTCTGCCGACGAAACCGCGCGCGTAGCCGTCATCGGCGCGTCCTTGTGGCGCGAACGCTTCGCGGCCGATCCCAAAATCGTGGGAGCCACCGTCCATATCGACGGCGTCCCGCATACCATCGGCGGCGTCATGCCGGCCGGCTTTGCGTATCCCGACGGCGCCCAGCTCTGGATTCCCCTGGTGGTTCGCGCCGATTCTCATAACCGCTATTACCGTCCTGTCATCGGACGCTTGTGCCCCGGTGTTTCGCCGCAAGAAGCCCGCGCAGAGCTGCGGCCCCTGTTGCCCAAGGGACGTATCCCGGTGGTCGAACCGTTTCAGGAGTTGATGGTGGCGGACGTTCGCCGCCCGCTGCTGATCTTCGACGCCGCCGTCGGCTTCGTGCTGCTGATCGTCTGCGCCAACGTCGCCAACCTGATGCTGATCCGCACCTCGGCGCGCCGCCAGGAAATGGCCGTGCGCGGCGCGATCGGGGCCTCGGCCGGCCGTCTCGCGCGGCAGTTGTTCACCGAAAGCGCTCTGCTCGCCGTTCTGGGTGGAGCGGGAGGTCTGCTGCTCGCGACCTGGGGTGTGCCGCAGTTGCTGTCGCTCGCGCCGGATGGCGCAATCCCGCGCTCCGGAGATATCCACATCGACGCCGGAGTGCTCGCGTTCACGGCCGCGATCACAGGGTTGACCGCCATCCTCTTCGGTTTGGCGCCACTACCCTCTGTCGTCGGCCGGCATCTCCGCGAGTCGCTCGCCATGGTTCCCCGAGCCGGCGGCCCGCGCCGCACACGCCTTCGCAGCGCCCTCGCCGTCGCGGAATTGGCCTTGGCCCTCGTGCTGCTGGCGGGCGGCGGCTTAATGCTCAAGAGTTCCCTGCGCATGCTCGCCGTCGATTCGGGATACCGGCCCGAGAACCTGCTCGCTATGGGCATCTCGCTCCCGCAGGCCGTCTATCCCACGTCCGACGGCCGTTTCGCGTTCCAGGCCAGGCTACTCGAGAAACTCGCGGGGGTTGCCGGCGTGACTGTCGCCGGAGTTGCCGATTTCACGCCGTTGAACGGTCAAATGCTGCAGGCCGCTATCACCGTCGAGCCGGGAGCGCGCGCCCCGGAGGGCTATCTGGTCGAGAAGGTGTCCGCCAGTCCGAACTACTTCGGCGCTCTCGGCATACGCCTGCTGCGCGGCCGTGACTTCACGCCGGCCGACGATCGCGTGTCGGCGCGCGTCGCAGTGGTCAGCCAGTCCGTTGCGCACGACCTGTGGCCCGGCCAGGACCCGATCGGCAAGCGCATCTCCACCGAAACTCGGCCCCAGGCGGAGGATTGGCTGACCGTTATCGGAGTCGTCGGCGATGTCCGGCAGTTCGGTCCCACGCAGCCGCCCGTTCGCGCCGTCTACCGGCCCCTCGCGCAGACCGGCCTGGCCAGCGGCGAGCTTACGTTCGTGGCGCGCACCGCCATCGATCCCTCGCTCATCGCCCCGACGATTCTCCGTCGCGCCATCGCGGACGTGGACCGCGGACAACCGATCGCGTCGCTCGATACCATGCAGGATCTCGTCTCCCGTAGTGTTGCCGAGCCATTGTTTCAAACCCGCGTCCTCGCCGCTTTCGCTCTGCTGGCTCTGCTGCTCGCGGCCGTGGGCATCTATGGTGTAGTGGCGTACTCGGTGTCGGAGCGGACGCGGGAAATCGGCATTCGAATCGCGCTCGGCGCCGCTCCCCGCGATGTCATGCGGGAGGTCCTGACCAGCGCTCTCCGCATCGCTGCCGTCGGTGTGGCCTTAGGATCGGCGGGAGCCTTCGCCGCGACGCAGACACTCTCGGGACTCCTCTTCGAAGTGAAACCCGGAGACCCTGCGGTGTTTGCGGCGGTAGCCGCTCTTCTCGCCGCCGTAGCGGTCGCCGCCGGAACCATCCCGGCCCGCCGAGCCACACGAGTCGACCCGGTGGTAGCGCTGCGTTGCGAGTAGTCCGTCTCAACGAACAACGCGCGACTGTTGAACGGAAGGAACCCGCGTTCTGGAACGTCGAATCCCGTGACGTCCCCCTGCTGAAGCGTGCCGCCCGAGAAGACGAAGGTCTCGCGCGCTTCCGGATCCATCGAGATGATGTACGGAACGCCAAGCGCTGCGTAATCGGCGCACCGCCGCAACGTCGCCTCGGGCAGGTCTTCCGGCTCCAGAATCTCGACGACGACAAAGGGTACGTCGACCAAGGCGCGACGGTCCCGCCGAAACGGCCGCAACATCACGCAAATGTCGGGTACCCGATATCGCGTTTCGCTAACGCGCAGCCGACACGACGGATACACCGCCAAGCCGAGCCGCTTTTCGTGCTGCCCGAAGTGAACGCTCAACAACCCGAGCAGAGCGCTGTGCGGCACGCTCCCGAGATTTCGCTCCACGGCGACGCCGTGGAGGAACTCCCGATCGCCATCGGGTAGCTCGTTTTCAGATATTCTTCGACTAACACTCTGTGTCTCTGCGTCTCTGCGTCAAAGCCAAATCTCTCCCCTACGAGATCTTGACCGCCTTATACCCGCCCTTCGACCGGTCATACAACCAGATCGCCCCGAACACGATCAACAGAATCGCCGGCAGAATCGCCACCGCCCGGAACGACGCCTGCGCCGCCACGCCCAGCACGTGATCCAACTGCGGGCCGCTCAGCGCCTTGAACGCCTGCTCGCCGCCCGCGACCTCGATCTTCTTCGCGTCGAAGATGCCGCCCATCTTCGGCAGCACGAAGTAAATCGACGCCGTGCCCGCCGTCCCCATCAGTCCCATCAGCAGCGCGCCGCCGTGCGGGAAGCGCTCCGACGCCGTCGCCAGCATGGTCGGCCACATGAAGCAGACGCCGCAGCCCCAGATCGTCGCCGCCAGGATACCCGTGAAGGGCGAGTCCGCGAAGCTCAACGCCACCAGCCCGAGCGCCGCCAGCAGGCACGACACCCAAAGCAGTCCGATCGGCGACAGCTTATGCACCAAAGGCCCCGCGAAGTGCCGCGCGACGAACATGATGCCGCTCACGTACACCAGCAGCAGAATCCCGCGCATGTGGACCGTCCGCGTTAGCGCGAGATCGACCCACTGTCCGGGCGCCAGTTCCGACGCCGCCGTCAGGAACATCGAGAGGAAGAGGACCAGGAACATCGGGTTCAGCAGTTCCTTGAACATGCGGCCCATCGAGATGCCGGCCGCCGCGCGCTCCGTCGGCGGAAACTTGACGCCGAGGCACATCACCACCACCGCTGCCGCCGGAATCAGGATCAGCCCCAGCTTCACCTGCCACGAGACACTCGTTTGCCCGAGGAAGTACCCGAGCAGTCCGCCGCCGATCAACCCGCCCGGCCACCACGCATGCAGCACATTAAGCTTGCCCGCTTTTTCGTCCGGATACAGCGTCGCCGTCAGCGGATTCACCACCGTCTCGACCAATCCCCAGCCGATGCCGGTGACCACCGCCGCCGCCCACAGCACGTTATAAACGCCCGGACCGCTCGCCAAATTGCCCGCGAACAGGAAAATCAGCGTTCCCAGAATGAAGAACACGCCCGAGAGCGGCAGCATCACAGCCATGCCGATCGTGTCCAGCAGCGGACTCCCGATCGCGATCGTAAACGCGAACCCGAGGAACGCAACGCCTAGAATGGCGCCGATCATTTCCGCGGAGTGCGCCGCGTCAATGGGGTCCAGAAAAGTCTTCTGTAGATCCGTGGCTACGCTGGCGCGCAACGAGGCTGCCATGCCCGCGGTGAACAGCGCGAGCACGCTCACCAGGAAAAGCCGGGACTTGTTGTAAGCGGCGTGGCGATCGGGGCCAGCCGCGGCCGGGGTTGTCATAACCGTAGAGAATACCTCACTCCGAAGCCCGCTGTCACAAGCGAGTTTACGTTGTCCGTCCAGCGAACTTGGTACAATCCAGAATTCAGCCGCAGCCGCTGCCACTGTGCTTCGCCGGGTCTTCAAAGCGTTTCATTATCGCGATTTCCGCCTGATGTGGATCGGCGCCTGCACGTCCAGCATCGGGACCTGGATGCAGATCGTCGCGCAAAGCTGGCTGATCTACACCCTCACCCACTCGGCTAAATGGCTCGCCGTCGACCAGTTCCTCAACGGCATCCCGATCTTCCTCTTCTCCCTCGTCGGCGGTGTCCTGGCCGACCGTATGGACCGCCGCCACGTCCTCCTCGGTTCCCAGTTCGTGCAGATGGCGTGCGCCCTCACGCTCGCCGCGTTGGTCGGCTTCCACGTCGTTCAAGTCTGGATGATCCTCTGCCTCTCGTTCGTCGCCGGACTCGCGCAGGCCTTCGGCGGACCCGCCTACGCCGCTCTCATCCCCACCCTCGTCGACAAAGAGGACATGCCCAACGCCATCGCGCTGAACTCGATCCAGTTCAATGTCGCGGTCACCGTTGGACCAGCCCTCGGCGGCATCGCCCTCCACAGTCTCGGCCAGACCTGGTGTTTCGCGCTCAACGCCGCGTCCTTCCTCGGCCCGATCCTCACCCTGAACATGATCACGACGCGCTTCCTCCCGGTCAAAACCACCGAAAGCATCATGACCAGCATGAAGGAGGGTTTCCGCTTCATCCGCCGCCAAGGCGCCATGGAAGTCCTGATTGTCCTCGCGTTTCTCATGACGTTCCTCGCCGTCCCAGCCCGCACTTACCTCCCGATCTTCGCCAACGAAATCTTCCACCGCGGCTCCGAAACGTACGCCCTGTTCCTCTCGCTCTCCGGTGTCGGTTCCATCGCAGGCGCCCTCACCGTCGCGGCCCTCGGCCACGTCAAGAATAAGGGACGCGTCGCTCTCACCCTCCTCATCTGTCTCGGCGCCAGCATGTCCGGCTTCGCCCTCTCGACCAACCTCACCGCGAGCTGCGTCATGCTCTTCCTCTTCGGCGGAGCCATGATCGGGGTCTTCGCGATGGTCAGCTCCCTCGTCCAACTCATCACGACCAACGAGATGCGCGGCCGCGTCATGAGCGTTTACAACTGCGCGTTTCGCGGCGGCATGCCCATGGGAAACCTGATCACCGGCAAACTCGTCGACCTCTACACCGCTCCCGTGATTCTCGGGGTCAACGGACTGCTGCTCGTGGCCATGGCGCTTTGGTTCCTCCTGGTCCACCGCCGCGTCGCCGAGCTGTAAAACCAGCCTAACCTGGGGACAGACGGAACGTTTCCGGGTTTGCTAAGAATAGAAGAGACGCATGAAACTGGCCCTTACGCTCGCCCTCGCGACCCTCGCCGCTGCAGCGCCGTCGCCTCTCGAACAGGCCCGCGACCGGCAGGACCGCGCCGCCCTCCAGCAGAGGATCGCGCAGCTCTCCGCCGCCGCCGAGAAGGCGCCCAAGGACGCCGCCGCCCAATACCAGGCAGCCCTCGCCTGCAACTACCTCGCCGAGGTCATGAACGAGCAGCACGAGCGCAAGCCCGCCCGCCAGATCGCCGAGCAGGGCATGAAGTTCGGCGAAAAGGCCGTGGCCCTCGACCCCTCCGCGGAAAATTACCGCCTCCTCGGCACGCTCTACGGCCAGGGCATCACCGACATCATGAGCGGCCTCAGCTACGGTCCCAAGGCCAAGGACGCCCTCAATAAAGCGATGGAGCGCGCGCCGAAATCCTCCGCGGTCTGGGTCGCGCACGGCGTCGGCAACTACTACCTGCCCGCCCAGGTCGGCGGCGGCGTCCCCCTCGCGATTTCCGACTTCCGCAAGGCGATCGACCTCGACCCGAAGAACTCCGAGGCCTACCTCTGGCTCGGCGTTGCCCTCCGCAAGGACAATAAGGACGCTGAAGCCCGCCAGGCCCTCGCCAAAGCGCTCGCTCTGAACCCCCAGCGCGTCTGGGTCAAACAGCAACTCGAAAAGACCCCCGCGAAATGAAGCGGACCTGGGTCGCCGCGGCCGCCGCTGCGCTGGCCCTCGTGACCTTCTTCTGGTTCCCCGGCCACACCTGGCTCCAGCAGGACACGCAGATCTACGTCCCGATCCTCGAGCACCAGCGCGACCCGTCCCTCCTCCGCAACGACATCATCGCCCAGCACCCCCACGACGCCTTCACGCTCTACGACGAGGTCGCGATCGGCCTCCGCGCCGTCACCCACCTCGGCTTTCGCGAGGTCCTGGCCGCCCAACAAATCGTCACCCGCGCGCTCGGTATCTGGGGTCTCATCCTCCTCGCGGAGGCCCTCGGACTTGGCGCGTGGGAAGCGTTCTTCGTCGCCGCGATCTGCTCGCTCGGCGCCGTCATCGCCGGTCCGACCGTCCTCACCCTCGAGTACGAGCCCACGCCCCGAGCCTTCGCCGTCCCTCTCGTGATGCTCGCGATCGGACTCGCCGCGCGCCATCGCTACATCGGAGCCTCCGCCGCCGCGTCCATCGCCTTCCTCTACCACGCCCCGACGACGCTCCCCTTCTGGGCAGTCTTCGGCGTGATCCTTCTCCTCCGCCGCGAATGGCGAGCCTTCGCTCCGATCGTGTTCGCCTGCGTCGTCCTCGCGCTCGCCGCCCTCCATCAAGCCGAGCCCGGCTTCTACGGCCGTCTCACGACCGCCGAGGAGCAGCTCCAGCGCATGCGAGCGTCGTACGTCTGGATCACCGCGTGGCCGGCCGCCCGGATAGTCCACTGGCTGATCGTCCTGGCCGTCGCCCTGATCGCCGCCCGCCGCCGCGCCCCGCTGCTCATCGCGATCGCGATCGTCGGCGTCGCGACCATGCCGCTCTCGTACGTGCTCCTCGACCGTGCGAAGTGGGCGCTCGTCCCGCAGATCCAGCCGATGCGAGCCCTCCTCTTCACCGGCCTCGCGATGCAGTTCTTCGCCGCCGTCGCCGCCATTCAGTCAAAACGCTGGTGGCAATCCGCCGGTTGGTTCTTCGCCGCCTACATCCTGACGGTGCAGCCCGTCCTCACCGAACCGTGGGCGTGGAAGCCCGTAGCGGTCGTCGCCGTCATCGCTCTCCTTACTGCTGTCCGACCGATCGCCGCGCTAGCCGCCTTCGTCGCGATCCCGTTAGTTGCCGGAATCGTGAACTACCCTAACCTCCAGACGCCGGACCTCGCACAACTCTCCGCCTGGGCCTCCGCCTCGACCCCGAAAGACGCCGTCTTCCTCTTCCCCGACGCCCGCCGCAACGTCGACCCGGGCATCTTCCGAGCCGAAGCCCAACGAGCCCTCTACGTCGACTGGAAAGGAGGAGGCCAGATCAACTACATCAAAGGCTTCGGAGAAGACTGGTGGTCCCGCTGGAATCAAACCATGCTGGCGCGCCCCACGAAAGCGCTCCTCCCGAAATACAACGGCCTCGGAATCGAGTACATCGTAGTCCGCCCCAACGACCGTCTCCCGATCCCGGCCCTCTACGAAAACCCGTCGTACGTTGTGTATTCGACCCGGTAATTCTTTCGTTGGTTTTCTCCGCGTTTCCCTCCGCGTTCTCCGCGTCTCCGCGGTTAGGAGCCCCTCACACTTGCCCGCGCGGGTCCAGCAACTCCACCAATCGCCCGTCGGGCAGCACCTTCTTCTCGACTGCCACCTCCCGGATCGTCCGCCCCGACCCGTACGCTTCTTTTACCAGCCCAGCCGCCCGCTCATACCCGATCTCCGGTGCCAGTGCCGTCCCCATCGCCAGCGACTGCTCCACGAAGCCCTCCGCCCGCGCCCGATCCACTTCCAGCCCATCCACGAGCCGCGCAGCGAAGTTCGCGCTCCCAGCCGCCAGCAACTCGATCCCGTCCAGCAGATCCCAAGCCATCACGGGCATCATGACATTCAGCTCGAAGTTTCCCGCGGCCGCGCACCACGCGATCGTCGCGTCGTACCCGACCACCTGCGCGCACACCATCAACAGACTCTCCGCGATTACCGGGTTCACCTTCCCCGGCATGATGCTCGACCCCGGCTGCACCGCCGGCAACCGCAGTTCCCCCAATCCGCACCGCGGTCCCGACCCCAGCCATCGAATGTCGTTCGCGATCTTCGTCAGCGCGACCGCGTAAGTCCGCAGCGCCCCGCTCAAGAAGCACACCGCGTCCCGCGCCGCCTGCGCTTCGAAGTGATTCGGCGCCTCGACGAACGGCAGTCCCGTCCGCCGCGCAATCTCCGCGATCGCCGCCCGCGCGAACCCAGGAGGCGCATTCAATCCCGTCCCCACCGCCGTCCCGCCCAGCGGCAACTCGTAGATCCCCGCCAGGGCCGCCGTCACCCGCTCCGCCGACGCCTCCACCTGTCGCGCGTACCCGCTGAACTCCTGCCCCAACCGGATCGGCGTCGCGTCCTGCAAATGCGTCCGCCCGATCTTCACCACGTCCCAGAACTCTTCCGATTTCCGAGTCAACGATTCCCGCAACTGCCGCATCGCCGGCAGCAATCGACCGGTTACAGCCTCGGCCGCCGCAATATGCATCGCCGTCGGAATCGCGTCGTTGCTCGACTGTCCGCGATTCACGTCGTCGTTCGGATGCGCCCCCGCCAGCCGCCCGATCACCTCATTCGCGTTCATGTTGGTCGACGTGCCGCTGCCCGTCTGAAAGACGTCGACCGCGAACTGATCGTCGTGCCGACCGTGGACGACCTCCAAAGCGGCCCGCTCGATCTCCGGCAGTCCATTGACCGCCGCAGCAGCAGCCTTAATCAGACCGAGAGCGCGAATGAAACTCCGAGGCAGCCCCCGCCCGCTAATCGGAAAATTCTCGACTGCCCGAGCCGTCTGAGCCCCATAAAGAGCCTCCGAAGGCACGCGCATCTCCCCCATCGTGTCCTTCTCGATGCGATACTCCATGCCTCGATTGTCGGACGTTTATCCGTGTCCGATCGTGGCCAAACGCTCGCTTTCCTGTCTGTCGCGGTATTCCCGCACGATCTCCTCGGGACTTTCGATCAGCGACGGTCGCAGATCGACCTCCACGACCCGATTCGCCCTCAGAAAATGCAGGTACGCCCGGTCCGGCGCCCGTCCCACGAGCCTTTCCAGCGCCAGCCCATACAGCCGCAACTGAGCCGAGTACTCGCTCGCCTTCTGCGCAACTTCCGACGCCGACACGCGATCCGTCTTGTAGTCGACGACGACCAACTCCCCGCCTTCCTCGAACCACAAGTCGATCTGCCCGTGGACCACCACGTCCTCAATTGCCATCACGAAATCGAACTCCCGCTCGACCCGCGACGCCCGCGCCACCCTCTCCGCCAGCGCGCTTTTTCGGAAGACCTCCGCCAGTCGCACCGCCTCCGTGGACGGCGTCACCGGCATGACGATCCCCGCCAGCAGCGCATGCACCTCGCTCCCTAACTCCGCCGCCGCCGACTCTCCGCCGCCCGCCAGCGTCCCCCAAGCAGGCCGCTCGACATGCGTCACCGCCGTCACCGCGACCCCCGAATCGTACTGCCCAGTCACCACCGGCCGCGCGACGAGAGCCGGCTCGCTCGCCTGCTGTTCCACGACCACGCGCTCGACCAACCCGGGACCAGCGTCCGCCACCATCACCCGCAGCCGGAACCCATCGCGCTCCTCCACGTCGTCCCGCGCCTCGTCCAGCCGCAACCCCAGCGCCGCCTCCACGACCTTCGCCCAGTGCTTCCGCTGCTCGCCCGAGAAGCTCAGCACCAGATGCTCCTCCGCCCGAGTCATCGCCACATACAACAGCCGGCTGCTCTCTTCCTCTTCCCGCTGCTTCCGCTCCTCCCGGATCGCGTGCTGGAAGGCATCGTCGCCTTCGCGCCACCGCGCCCCGAGTCCGACCCGCGGCGAAAATGCCACCACCGGCAGCCCCGTATCGATCCCCTTGTGCAACGACGCTGCGAACACGATCGGAAACTCCAGCCCCTTTGCCGAATGCGCCGTCATCAGCTTCACCGTGTCCGACGAATCCTCCGGCGGAGCGTCCGGCTCGCGCGGATTCGAATCCCGCACCGCCGCCAGTTCCTCCACGAACGCGTCCAGCGACATCCGCCCCGCCGCGTCCCGCGCCTGCGCCAGAAACTTCTCGACGTTCGCCGAGCCGCGCGCCCCCGACTCCGCCCGGTACCCGACTTCGTCAATCGCATCCAGCAGCAGCCGGTCGAACGAGTTGCGTTCGCGCCGCTTCCGCCACTCGCTCAGCCGCGCGCGGAACCGCGTCAAAGCCGCCCAGTCCGCCGCCGAAAACAACGACGCATCCGGCAGATCCGCCAGAGCCGCCCCGATGTTCCGGTCCGTGATGCGCAACGCCAGCAGCGCCTCGTCCGACACGCCGACCAGCGGCGAACGCAGCACTGCCGCCAGTGCGATCTCGTCCCGAGGGTTCGCGATCACGCGCAGCAGTTGCGTCAGATCGTTCACCTCGCGCGTGTCGTAGAACCCCTTCCCCCGATTCACGACGTAGGGAATTCCCGCCGCCTCGAACGCCTCCGTGAACGCGCTGAACACCTCCGTGTTCCGCACCAGCACCGCGATGTCGCTGAACGAGAAGCGCGGCTCCGTCCGCACCAGTTCCACCACCCGCCGCGCCACCCACTGCGCCTCCTCGACCTCGCCCGGAACCGCGTACAACACCTCGACACAGACGTCGCGTGCGTCCGCAAACTCCCGTCCCGCGATCAACGCGCGATTCACGATCCCCGGCTGATTCGCGGTCACCGCCTCCACCGCCCGCAGAATCTCCGACCGGCTGCGGAAATTGTTCGTCAACTCGACCAGTCGCCCTTCGCGCACCTCGACATCGTCCCGATACTCCGCAAACCCCTGAGGCTCCGCATGTCGAAACCCGAAGATCGACTGATTGATGTCGCCCACCGCGTAGAACCGTCCCGGCGCCCGCACCAGCGAAAGGAGCCGCGCCTGCTGCCCGTTCGTGTCCTGAAACTCGTCCATCAGGATGTGTTCGAACTGCCCCTGCAGCCGCTCCCGCACCGCCGTGTCCGACTCCAACAGCCGCACCGTAAACTCTTCCAGGTCCGAGAAATCGAGCACCGCCGCCGACCGCTTTCGCGCCCGATACTCGGCATCGAACCGCCGCAGAATCTCGATCAGCATCTCGCGCTGCGGAGCGTTCGCCGCCGTGATCAGGCCATACTTCGCCGCCTTCAACTCATCGCGCAAGTGCTTCAACAACTCGTAAGCCGGAGTTCCGCGTTTGCACTTCTGCAGATTGATCGGGACCGCCTCGATCGCCTCCAAAGCCTCCCGCGCCGACCCCGCCGACAGCACGCGTTCCACAGCCTCCAGCGCCGACTCGCAATGCGCCCGTTGCGCCTCATTCCACAACCGCAATGGATCCGCGCGCAACTCCCCGAGCGTCGCCGCGACATCCCCAAGCGACCCGCCAACAGGCGTCGCAAACCGCGCCAACTGCTCGACCCCGACTCCGGCCCCGCGCATCGCGTCGTAAGCCCCGAGCACCGCCTGCTCGAATTCAAACGACGACAGCGCCCGAATCAAAGCCCGCACATCTGCCGGCCGGTCCCGAAACAAGGACTCCATCGCCGCCGCCATCGACTCCTGCTGCATCCGCCAAGCCAGCCGTTCGTCCCCAACCTCGAACTCCGGATCGATCCCCGCGAATACCGCGTTCTCCCGCAACAGCCGAGCGCAGAACCCGTGCACGGTGGAAACCCAAGCCCGCTCCAAAGCCCCACGAGTTTCCGGAACGCCCTCGAACGCGGAAGCCAACTTCTTCCGCATATTCCCCGCGGCCTTTTCCGTAAACGTAATCGCCAAAATCCGCAGCGGATCGACCCCGGCCTCCACCAATCGGCGGAAGTGCTCCACCAAAACGGTAGTCTTCCCCGACCCCGGCCCCGCCACGACGCAAGCATCCAAAAACCGCCGCTCCGTCTCGACCGCCGCAAGCTGCGTCGCAGTAAAGTTCATTCCGCGGCTCCGATCTCTGCGTCTCCGCGTCTCTGCGTCAAAGCGCTCGTTTCAACTCTGCAAACATCTCTCACATCGCAGAACCGGCACTTATCCGCATCCGTCGGCCGCACCTCCACCCGCCCCGACCGGATCTCCGCCACGATCGCCAGCGTCCTCTGCTCCGCCCGCGCCTCCCAACCCTCAGCGACCGGCCAGTCCGCGCGCTCGACACCAGCCTTCAGCCCCAGGTAGTACATCCCCGCCGCGCGATAGCCGAAGGTCCGCTCCGCCGCCAGCAAATACAACGGCGCCTGCAGCAAACTCTCGTTCGAGATCTTCGCCTTCGTATTCGTCGCGTTGCTGTACTTGTAGTCGATCACCGTCGCCCGCCCGTCGCGCACGTCGATGCGGTCGATCTTCCCCGAGATCGTCACCCCCTCCAGTACATAGGCGAACTCCTTCTCCACGTGGACCTCGGCGGCCGCCTCCTCCGCCTCCGCCGCGAACCGCCGCAGATCGTCGAGCATCTGATTCCGCGCCCGCTCGGTCTGGTAGCTGATCAGAATCCCCTTCTCCGCCGCCACCCGCGCAAACACGTCCTCGAACGCCGCCGTGATGTCCCGCCGGTCCATCCACCACTCCTTCAGGACCTCATGGACGATATTCCCCTGCGTCAAAAAATCCAGCCGCTCCTCCGGCCGCGCCGGCGGCGCTTTCAGCCGCAGCATCCGCCCGCCGAAATACTGGAACGGGCACTGCAGAAAACTCTCCAGCCCCGACGGCGAGAGCCGCGCCGTCCGCGCTCCAATCTCCTCCAACAACCGCGGCGTCCGAATCTCTCCCGACCCCGCCGGCCCGAGCGTCAACCGGGGCGCCGGCCGCACCGTGACCGACTCCACCGCCGGAATCGCGAACGCCTCCAGGAATAACGACGGCAAATTGCGGTCCCCACGCCCATCGAACTCCGGGTACGTCAGCACCACCGATAAAGTCGCGCGCGACACCGCCGTATCGAACAGCGCCCGCTCCTCTTCCTCGAACTGCGCCGCCGTCCGCACCCGCACCCCGACCGCGTTCAACGACCGTCGCGCCGCGTCCGGGAAGAACGGGTCCTGCCGATGGAACTGCGGAAATTGCTTTTCCACCAGCCCGCACACGTACACCACTGGCAGAACCCACTGCCGAGCTTCCGGCGCGCTCAGGACGTTCACCACGTTCCGCCGCGAGTTCTTCGGATGCAGTCGCGTCAGCCGCACCACCGCCTTCGCCGCGCGCCAGAACTCCGTCAGCCCGATCGCCCCGCGACCCTCCAGCGCCAACGCCGCTTCGTCCAGCGCCTTCGCAAACGGCTCGTGCCCCGACCACGCCGCCACCCGCTTCGCCCACGCCTCCGGCTCGAGCGTGAGCCCCCGCCACTCCTCCACCGACGCCACCCGCTCGATCAGCGCCAGCAGCCGCTCGTTCGCCGTCAGTGCCCGCAGTCCGTCCAGTCCCGACCGCGGCATCCCCTCGCGCACCTTGTGGTCGAACGTGTCCAGCGCGCGCGAATTCTCGAACTCCGGCGCGAGTCGCAGCGCCGCCAGCGTCGCCGCGTGATCCCACCCGCCGAGCATCGCCTCGATCGCCCCCGACGCGTGCCTCACCTCCGCCACGCGGTCCAGATCCTCGTCGAAATAGAACCGCGCCGGGATCCCGAACCGCTCCAGCGTCGCCCGCAGAATCGGCACATAGGCGTCGGCCGGCCGCACGATGATGCCGATCTCGCGGAACGGCCGCCCCGCCTCCGCCTGCTCCACGATTCGTCGCGCGATCTCGTCGCATTCGCGCTCCACATTGGGCGCGCGCACGATCGCCACTGCCGGCCGCCTCGTCCCGGCATCCTCGGTCGAGACCGTGACCGCCGCATGACGCCTCAGCGCCGCGATCAGACGCAGTTCCGGATCGGGCAGCGCATGGAATCCGTCCAGCCACACCCGCGCGATCCCCGGCAGTCCGCCAGCCTCGATCCGCTCTGCCGCGATCTGCAATCGCCGCGCGCGCAGCACCAGTCCGCGCCGCTCCAACTCCGCGTCCACCTCGCGATAGACCGCCAGGAACGCCGACGCCAGCGGAGCGTCCGGCAACCGCTCCGCCAGTCGCGCGCTATCGCATCCCGCCGACGCGAACTCCAGAATCGTCCGCGAGAGCGACGCCGAGAAGCCCGCCATCCCGGCCACGCGCCCGAACTCCGGCCGTGCCACCCTGCGCACCGCGTCCTCCACCAGCAGATACAGGACGGTGTCCGGCGCCTTCCTCAGCTCCGGCGTAATCGTCTCAACGAAGCCGCTCAGCGTCTGGATCAGGCTCGGACGGAAAACGAAGCCCTCGCGCGCGAAGCGATGCTGGAGATGCTCCGCCATCGTCGCCGTCGGGACCAGCAGTCGTACCGCCCCGTCGCCCGCGCGCAACGCCTCCCGAAACTCGTCGACTACGTGCATGAACGGTCAATTTTAGCAGGCGGATGTAGCAGCACCCAGCCCGCTTGCCCGTCTCGCCGACTTATGCGATAAATAAATCGGGACAGGCAGTCGGAAGCAGTAAGCAGTTACAGACTACCGGTTCTAAAGGGAGGGAGGATATGTCTCCTGACCACCAAGGGCCGCCCTGGTAACGGGGCGGCCTTTCTGTTTTGGCCCTCCACCTGCTCGCCTCAGAGTATGCTCCGTAAGTTGCTCGATACCAAGCATGATTACCTGTTGACCTTACTCCGCCTGGCCCTCGGAATCACCTTTTTCGCCCACGGGGCGCAGAAGGTCCTGGGCTGGTGGGGCGGCTCCGGACTGTCCAGTACGATGCAGATTTTCACCCACGGCATGCAAATCCCGGCGCCGCTGGCGGCCCTCGCCATTTTCGCCGAATTTCTCGGCGGCATTGGCCTGCTGCTTGGACTTCTCACAAGAGTCGCGGCCTTCGGCATCGCGGTCAACATGGCCGTCGCCGTCTTCCTGGTCCACCTGCCCAACGGCTTCTTCATGAACTGGTACGGCAATCAGAAAGGCGAAGGCTTCGAGTATCACATCCTCGCCATCGCCCTTGCCGCGATCCTCATCGCGCGCGGAGCCGGAGCTTGGTCACTCGACCGTCTGCTCGCCCACGAAGCGGCGCGCTCGCCGCAGCGTCCGAAACGTCACGGAGTACCGCAGGGCTTTGGCGGGCGGGATCCCGTGCTGCCACTTTGACCGCGCCTCCCCCGCGATCAGGTACGCCGACCGCGGTTCCAGCGCGACCTCCCGCGTCTCCCACGCGCCGACCTCGCCCCGCCGGAATCGCATCCGCGCCGCCGAAACCAGCGACACCGCTGCCACGATCCCGAACGCCGGCGCATCGCGGTGCCACCCGATCCCCGCGCCCTCTGCGTATTCCGTCACGAGCGCCTCGCCCAACTCTTCCGATCCCACGCCCGCGAACTCCGCCAGACGCGCCCGCACCCCGAGCAGGAACTCCGGGATCGGCTCCCCCGGCTCGATCCGCGCCCGGTCGTACCCGTAATGCCACCCGAAATGCCGCACCCGTCGTCTCGCGACCACTCCGTGCATCCGCACCTCGGCCCATGCCAGCTCGTGAATAGACGAAACGAGCCCGCGCTCCTCCTCTTCCGAGAGAAACGCGGGCTCATATCGAAACCCCTCCGGCAACTGCGACGCGCCGCTCAGACCTCCTCCTCTTCCTCCTCCTCTTCTTCCTCGTCGCCGCCCGACATGATGCTCTCCGCGATCCCGGTCAGATTCTCGTCCGTCTCCTTCTCCTCGTCGAGAGTCTCTTCGAGCAACTCCGCCGCCTCCGACTGTCCGAGAATCTCCGCCATGGTCCGAGCCGTCCCGTACCCAGAAATCTCGTAGTGCTCCACCTTCTGCGCCGCCCCGATCAAAGCGGCGTCGAGCACCGGAGACTTCTCGATCTCCTGCATCATTTTCTCGCCCTCTTTGAGAAGCCCTTGCATCCCCTCGCAAGTCTTCCCCTGAGGCTTAATCCCAAGCTGCTGGAACACCCTCTCCAGCCGCTTCACCTGCTTCTTGGTCACCTCCAGGTGCTGCTGAAACGCGCCGGCCAACTCCTCGTCGGAAGCCGCCTCGGCCATCTTAGGCAAAGCCTTCACAATCTGATTCTCGGCATCGTAAAGATCCTGCAACTCGTCCTGAAACAACTCACTCAAACTCGTAGGCATAGTTCCTCTTTCTCAGCGTCTCTGCGTCTCTGCGTCAAATTCCGCCTCCGCTCACGAGGGCCGCATCACCACCTTCACGCACTCGTCCTGCTTGTCCCGGAACGTCCGATACGCCGCCGGAGCGTCGTCCAACCGCAGCCTGTGCGTGATGATGAAGGTCGGGTCGATCTCGCCCTTCTGGATCCGCTCGAGCAGCGGCCTCATATACCGATGCACGTGCGTCTGGCCCGTCTTGATCGTCAGCGCCCGATTCACCACCGCGCCGATCGGGAACTTGTCGATCAACCCGCCGTACACGCCCGGCACCGACACTGTCCCGCCGTTCCGGCAAGCCATAATCGCCTGCCGCAGCGAGATCGGACGGTCCGATTCCAGCATCAGCGCCTGCTTCACGCGATCGTAGGCGTACTGCGGACCCGGCGCGTGCGACTCCATCCCGACGGCGTCGATGCAGTGGTCCGGACCCCGCCCGCCCGTCATCTCGTTCAGCGTATCCAGCACGCTCGTCTCTTCATAGTTGACGATCTCCGCGCCGCAGTGCTCCTGCGCCATCCGCAGGCGATACGGAATGCGGTCGATCGCGATCACCCGCTCCGCGCCCAGCAGCCGCGCGCTCGCCATCGCGAACAGCCCGACCGGACCGGCGCCCCAAACGGCAACCGTATCGCCCGGCTTGATCCCGCACTGCTCGGCCGCCATGTACCCGGTCGGCAGAATGTCCGAGAGGAACAGCACCGCCTCATCGGAAACCCCGTTTTCGATCTTGATCGGACCCACGTCGCCGAACGGCACGCGTACATACTCCGCCTGCCCACCGGCGAACCCGCCCAGCAGGTGCGAGTACCCGAAAATTCCGCAGGGAGAGTGCCCCCACATCTGCTCCGCCATCCACGCGTTCGGATTCGAGTTCTCGCACAAAGAGAACATCCCCTCCTTGCAGAAGAAGCACGCGCCGCACGAGATCGGGAACGGGACCACCACGCGATCCCCGACCTTCAGGTTCCTTACATCCGGTCCGACCTCGACCACCTCGCCCATGAACTCATGCCCCACGATGTCGCCCTTCTGCATCGTCGGCACGAACCCTCCGTACAAGTGCAGATCCGACCCGCAGATCGCCGTCAGTGTCACCCGCACGACAATGTCGCGCCGGTTTAAAACCTTCGGATCGGCCACCTGCTCGACCCGCATGTCCTCTTTTCCATACCAGCAGTTTGCCTTCATGATTGCCTCGTCCTAATACCGCGCCGCCGTATCCAGCCACGTAGCGCCGCCCGCGCGACCGGCCGGCTGCCCCTCCGTCTTTACGACCTCGCCCGTCTCCATCAACTGCTTGAACCGCCGCAGATCCTTGTACATCTCCGCCTCGGGAACCTTACCCAGCACCTGCGCCAGCGCCGCCCCGCCCGAGAGCAGCGTCGTCGGCGAGTAGTACATCGTCAGCCGCACGACCGTTCCCCGGCCCGCCGCGGCCGCGTCGAAATGCACCGACCCCGAGTGGTCCACATCCGACCCCTCCAGCGTTCGCCACCCGATGCATTTCCCCGGCTCGTCCGACGTCAGCACCGCGTCGAACTCGATCCGCATACCCGCCGGTCCTTTCGCCACCCAGTGCTGCCGCCCGCCTTCGCTCTCCCGCACCGATTCGATCCGGGGCATGTACTTCGGCGTGTTGTTTTCGTAATCCCGCCACATCCGGTAGCATTCCTCGGGAGACTTGTTGACGATCACGGCGCGCTCCATTCGGACGTCGAACGCGCCCGATCCCGACCTCGTCAGGTTCCATGCCGTCACCGCGTCGAGCGCCGTCACCGCCGCCACGTTCGCCGTCGCGAAGATCGCCTTGCCTTTGTCGGACCCCTCCGTCCCGAGCGTCTTGCCCAGGCACGCGAGGTCGAGCGCGTCGCCCGCGACCCGGCTCCAGCACCCCGCCGTCCGCATTCCCGTCAGGATCATTGCGCCCGCTCCGATCTCGCGCAGCCCGAAGATCCGCATCAGCGTCGGATGGTCCTCGCGCGCGCCGATCAATCGCGACATCGCCCGCGGCGCCAGGAGTTCCGCCAGTCCCAGCCCGATGCTGAACCACCCGAGTCCGTTTGCGATTTGTTCGTGGCTCGGCATTGACCGTCGTGCCACGGACTGAACCCGCGCCTGTACCCGCTCCATCGTCTGTGTAGCCATACGACAACCTTAGCGGCGGACCGCGAAACGGGTCTGTTCAGATGCCAACAAGGCGCAGGCCGACTGTTCGCGAGCACGCAAGCGCGGCAAACGGGAACAATCTCGCCCTGACGGGAGTCTCATCCTCGTAGCGCCCAAAGGAGAAGACCATGCGCCATGCGTGGATCCGGCTCGCTGCGTGCCTCGTTCCGGCCCGCCACCGTGCTGCCTGGCTCGCGCAGTGGATGCGCCGCCTCGCTGACTGGCGTCTGCTCGCCGACCGCGGAGAGCCCGTCGGCCCCGCCGCACCGCTCCTCCGCCGCGCCTTCCACGACGCTGCCGCCGAACGCTTCGGCCCGATTCACCTCAAGCAGTTCCTCCGCTCCGCGGCGTTCGTGCCCCTCGCGATCGCCGCCGCCTGCCTGGTCCTTGCGGTCGTTAGCCGAGGGTTCGCCGTCACCCGCCATGTCTTCGACGTCGCCCGCGACATGCGCCTCCACGCCGCCCCCGGCTACGACGTCCGCGGTGACCGCATCTTTGTCTACCTCGCCCCCACCGTGATGGCCGTCGCCACCAGCCTCGGCCTCCTCGCCATCGGCTGCCGCCGCCTGCGCGAGCGCGGCTGGCGCTACTGGTCCTTCCTCGCGTTGAAGGCCGCCGCCACTCTCCTCCTGATCGCGCTGGGTTGGGTCGAACTCGGAACCCTTCTCCGCGCGCCCATCCACCGCGAGGGCTGGCGCATTCTGGTCGGTCTCTTCTCCATCGGCGCGATGATCGCCGGCATGTCGCGCGCCATGCTCTGGACGATTGCCGACCAGCGTCGCCGCTGTCCTGTCTGTCTCCACCTCCTGATCGCTCCCGTATCCGTCGGAAGTTGGGCCCGTTGTTCCTTCGAACCCCCAGCCACCGAATTCCTCTGCGAGCACGGCCACGGAGCCTTCGCCGTGGCGGATGCGGAAATGAACGGTCAGGATCGTTGGACGCGGCTGGACGAGTCGTGGAAGGCCCTGTTTGGTTGAGCGCGCGCGTGGTGTTAGGCTGGAATTACGCCATGCTCACCAAAACGGTCCGGTCCCGATTCAATCATGAGGTAGGCGAAAAAGTCGAAGGCTGCACGATCCTCGAAAAACACGTCATAGCCGCTCCCGTTCCCGCTGAGCAGCGCCGAGGCATTTACGACTACGTAGTCGAAGTCGCCCCCAGCCCAATGAAAACCAAAGAGGCCCGCAAGCGAACCCCCGCGACCTCCAACACCGCGTCCTCCTCTTCCCCCCAGGAAGGCTTCACCAGGGCCTCCCCAGACGAAATGGGAGGAGTCATCCGCCGGGTCCCCTCCCGATAAAAAATCTTTGACGCAGAGACGCTGAGACGCTGAGTCCGGAATGATGCGTTTCTCTGCGTCTCTGTGTCTCTGCGTCAAATCCCAATCTGCGGCACAGCACGTGCTCCACGAATCTACGTGCCGCCGGAAGTCCTCGAACCCGAAGTCCTCGCCGCCCGCGACCCCTTCGCCGTCAAACTCGCCCACCTCATGGACGATATGATCCGCGTCGGCCCCTACTCCATCGGCCTCGACGGTCTCCTCGGTCTCATCCCCGGCTTCGGTGACATCGCTGGCGCGCTCATCGCGATGATCATCGTCCTCCGCGCCGCCCAAGCCGGCATCCCGCGCATCGCCATCGCCCGCATGGTGACAAACATCGCAATCGATACCTTTGTGGGCTCTATCCCGCTCTTCGGCGACGCCTTCGACTTCGCCTATAAATCGAACCTCGAAAACCTCCGCATCTATGAGGACTCTCTTCGCCGCGGCCGCCGCTCCCGCACCAGCCACTGGTTGTTCTTCCTCGGACTCTTCCTCGCCATCGGTGCGGTCATCGGAATCTTCGTCTACGGTCTGATCGCGCTCGTTCACGCTTTGGTCCTCGGCTTGCACTTGCATACCGCGTGACTGAGGTCGAACCCGTGTCCGGAAAATCCGTTTGGGAACTCATGAAACAAACGGCGTCCAGTTGGAGCGAGATTAACGCTCCGAGGCTTGGCGCCTCACTGGCTTTCTATACCCTCTTATCGATCGCCCCGCTGCTCGTCGTCTGCGTCGGCATCGCCGGCCTGATCTTCGGAGCCAAAGCGGCCCAGGAGCAGATCGCCTACCAGATCGGCAACGTCGTCGGCTGGCAGAACGCCGAGACCCTGCAGAAACTGCTCGCGAACGCCAGCAAGCCAGCCGCCGGCATTACCGCCACCGTGGTGGGCTTCCTGACCCTTTTATTCGGCGCCTCCGGCGTCTTCGGCGAATTGCGCGACTCCATGAACGCCGTCTGGGGCGTCAAAGGTACGAGCGGCACGGGCCTCATGGGCATGATCAAGTACCGCTTCGTTTCCTTCGCCATGGTGCTCGGCATCGGCTTCCTGCTGCTCGTTTCGCTCGTGCTCAGCGCCGCCATCGCTGCCGCCGGGAAATTTCTCCAGGGCCGCATGCCGATCCCGGAGTCCGTCCTCCACATCGTCAGCATGGTCGTCACCTTCATCGCCGTCACGATTCTCTTCGCCCTGCTCTACAAATTCGTCCCCGACGTCCACATCGAATGGCGCGACGTCGCGATCGGCGCCGCGGTCACCTCGCTGCTCTTCTCGATCGGCAAATTCCTGATCGCGATTTACCTCGGTAAGGCCGGTGTCGCGTCCACCTACGGGGCCGCCGGCTCACTGGTCGTCTTCATCATCTGGGTCTACTACTCCGCCCAAATTGTGTTCATGGGCGCGGAGTTCACCCACGTCTTCGCCGAGCGCCACGGCTCCCGCGCCGAACAGCGCGCCGGTCTCAATACCACTCCGGAGCGGAAGCAGGAGGTCAACCGGTTCCGGCGTCCGAAACTGGCATAACATGGCGGCCCCCGCGAATACCGGCAAGGCTATCCGCGAAAATATCGAGGCGGTCCGCAAGCTCGAGCACGAGTTCACTCGCGATCGTACTCTTTCCGACCGCGTCGCCGACCTCATCGGCGGTTTCGGCGGCAGCCTCAAATTCGTCGCCTTCCACGCCCTGCTCTTCGGCGGGTGGATCGCCTGGAACACTCTCGGGGCCCGCCGTTTCGATCCCTATCCCTTCATGGCCCTCAGCGTCGCCGTCAACCTCGAAGCTATCTTTCTGTCTGCATTCGTCCTCATGAAGCAGAACCGTATGAGTAAGCGCGAAGACCTCCGCGCGCATCTCGATTTACAAATTAACCTGCTTTCTGAACAGGAGATGACCTTGGTCCTGCAACTGCTCCGTAGAATCTCGACCCGTCTGGGAGTGCCGCTCTCGACCGAGCAGCTCGACGAGCTCTCTGGGGACACCTCCGTCGAGGACTTGGCCAGCCAGTTGCGGGAGACATTGCCGGAGGACTAAGGACGCCACATGCAAATCATCAGTCACTGCAAGCACGGAGTAAACATTTCCAAGGCTGAGCGAATCGTCTCCGCCATCGGAGGCGGAATCCTCGCCGTCACTGGAATCCAGAAGCGCAGCGCCGCGGGAGTCGCGCTCGCGGTCATTGGCGGCGACCTGCTGCGTCGTGGCATCACCGGGCACTCTCACGCCTACGAAGCGCTCGGCGTCCGCACCGCTCCCGCCGGCCAGGGCTGGAAAACCACCAGCGTCCCCTACGAACTCGGCGTCCGGGTCGACAAGTCGATCACCATCGCCAAACCCCGCGAAGAAGTCTTCGCCTTCTGGCGTCAACTCTCCAACCTCCCGAAGTTCATGAAGAATCTCGAGTCCGTCACCGAGATCGACGACCAGCACTCGCACTGGGTCGTCCAGGCCCCCGCCGGCCGCCGCGTCGAATGGCATGCCGTGGTCCACAATGAGATCCCAGGCGTAATGATCGCCTGGCGCTCCATGCCCGGCGCCGGCGTCGACAATGCCGGCTCCGTCTGGTTCCGTGAAGCCCCCGCCGGCCGCGGCACCGAGGTGAAGGTCGAGCTCCAATACAATCCGCCCGCCGGAGCTCTGGGAGCGATTGTCGCCAGCTTCTGGGGTAAAGAGCCGAGCCAGCAGATCCAAGAGGATCTCCACCGCCTCAAAGCCATCCTCGAAGCGGGAGAAGTCCCGACCACCGAAGGCCAGCCCACTGGCAAAACCGAACACGTCCACCACGGCGCCAAAGTCACCGAAGCCTCGGAAGACTCCTTCCCGGCCAGCGACGCGCCGGCCTACAACCACTAACTCTTATGAGCCACGAATCAACACGAATGCACGCGAATAAGACTTTGTTCTTGCTTTCTTAATTCGTGTTCATTCGTGTTCATACGTGGCCCAAAAAACTGTCCCGAGGTTTTGGAGGTTTTTATGAAGGCAGTCTGCTGGTACGGCACTCACGACGTCCGCGTCGAGCACGTCCCCGAACCCAAGATCCTGAATTGTCGCGATGCCCTCATCCGCATCACATCGACCGCCATCTGCGGCTCCGACTTGCACCTCTACGACGGCTACATCCCCACGATGCAGAAGGGCGATATCCTCGGCCACGAATTCATGGGCGAGGTGCTCGAAGTCGGTAAGGATGTCCCCAATCTGAAGAAGGGCGACCGCGTCGTGGTGCCGTTCACCATCTGCTGCGGCCGGTGCTTCTACTGCATGAAGGGTCTCTGGTCGCTGTGCGATAACTCGAACCCCAATGCGCCGATGGCCGAGCGCATGTACGGTCAGAGCGGCGCAGGCCTGTTCGGCTACTCGCACATGTTCGGAGGCTTCGCCGGCGGTCAGGCGCAATACGCCCGCGTCCCGTTCGCCGACGTCGGCCCCATCAAGATCCCCGCCGAGCTCTCCGACGATCAGGTCCTCTTCCTCTCCGACATCTTCCCCACCGGCTACATGGCCGCCGAAAACTGCCAGATCCAGCCCGGTGACACGATCGCCGTTTGGGGCTGCGGACCCGTTGGTCAGTTCGCCATCCGCAGCGCCTTCCTCCTCGGCGCCGAGCGCGTCATCGCCCTCGACGACGACCCCCGCCGTCTCGAGATGGCCCGCCAGGGCAAAGCCGAAATCCTCGACTTCTCCAGCGCCGACGTCGTCGAGCAACTCAAGTCGATGACCGGCGGTCGCGGCCCCGACGCCTGCATCGACGCCGTCGGCATGGAAGCCCACGGCACCGCCATCGACGCCGTCTACGACCGCGTCAAGCAGGCGGCCATGCTCGAAACCGACCGTCCCCACGCCCTCCGCCAAGCCATTCAGGCCTGCCGCAAAGGCGGCACGATATCGATCCCCGGAGTCTACGGGGGCGTCATCGACAAGTTCCCGATCGGAGCCGCCTTCGCCAAGGGCTTGACCTTCAAGATGGGCCAGACGCATGTCCCCAAGTACATGCCCAAGCTCCTCGACCACATCGTGAACGGCGAAATCGACCCGAGCTTCCTGATCACCCATCGCATCTCGATCGACGAAGCCCCCAACGCCTACAAGATGTTCCGCAACCACCACAACGATTGCGTGAAAGTCGTGATGCGGCCGAACTAGGTGGGGCAGGCTTCAGCCTGCGCGGGGCTTGAGCCCCGCAAGAAGGAGACCCGGATGAAGTCCTCGAACGTTCTCCTAGGCCTCGCGGCCGGAGTCGGAGCGGCTGTAGCCGCTTCGACCCTCCTCCGCCGCACCCCAGACGACCTCGCCGGCCAGGTCGTCCTCATCACCGGCGGTTCACGCGGACTCGGCCTCTCGCTCGCCCGCGAGTTCGCCTCGCGCGGCTGCCGCATCGCCATCTGCGCGCGCGACTCCGAGGAACTCGCCAACGCCCGCCGCGACCTCGATCAACGTGGCGCCGAAGTTCTCACCCTCGCATGCGACGTCGCCGACCGCGATGCCGTCGACCGCATGCTCGCTCGCACCCTCTCCCACTACGGCCGCATCGACATCCTCGTCAACAACGCCGGCGAGATCCAGGTCGGACCCGTCGACGCGATGACGCTCGAGGACTTCGAGCGCGCCATGAACATCATGTTCTGGGGCACGGTCTACCCGACGATGGCGCTCTTGCCGCACCTCAAGCAGCGAGGAACGGGCCGCATCGTGAACATCACATCGATCGGCGGCAAGGTCGCCGTCCCGCACCTGCTCCCCTACACCTGCGCCAAGTTCGCTGCTGTCGGCTTCTCCGAAGGTCTCCACGCCGAACTGGCGCAAACCGGAATCAAGGTCGTCACGATCGCCCCTGGCCTCATGCGCACCGGCTCGTACCTGAACGCCGATTTCAAGGGCGACACCGAAAAGGAAGCTGCTTGGTTCGGCGTCAGTTCCAGCACCCCTGGCCTCACCATCGCCGGAGATCGCGCCGCCCGTCAGATCGCCGACGCCACAGCCCGCGGAACGGCCGAGAAGATCCTCACACCGCAAGCGAATCTCCTCGCCAAAGCCCACGGAGTTGCCCCCGGTCTGACCTCCCAAATCCTGGCGCTGGTCAACCAATGGCTTCTCCCCGAAGGACAGAACAAACAAGGCAAGCGGGGCAACCAGATCGATGTCCTTACCCAATCCCCGCTGTTATTCTTCGGACGATTAGCCGCGAAACGTTTCCTCCAACCAACGGTGTGAGGCTTGCTCTATCCACAGTAGGAGGAGACTTGTCATGCTTTTGCTGCTGATCCTGCTGATTGTCCTGCTCTTCGCAACAGTGCCGGCGTGGCCGTACAGCCGCGGCTGGGGCTACTACCCCAGCGGAGGTCTCGGCTTAGTTGTCCTGATCCTGGTGATCTTGCTGCTAATGGGCCGCATCTGACCGCGCCGCTTCCCACCACATAGAATCCAACCCGAGCCGCGCTCGGACGACGCAAGAGCGTCGTCCCCGCGCTGCTCATGCCTTCCCCAAAACACCTTCACATCTTGAACTCTGGATTGCTGTCTGCTAGCATCGCGCTTCCTTTCCGTGGAAGTAGGAGAAGCGGGTTCCTGCTCTTGGATGCTTCAAAACAGGAAAGCCCGGCTGATGACCGGGCTCTCCAATCGAAGCGGAAAGGAGGATCAACTTATGATCCAGCTGCTGGTAAAAGTTGTCCACGCATTCTTTGGACAAATCACGGTTCGCTTCCTGTGGCGGCGCACCCGTCGTAGGAAGTAGACCGTGGCGGGGATCGGAGACCGCATCTCCGGTTCCCGCTACCAGCATTATAAAGCAGCTTCCACCCCCTTTCCAGCAAAATCCGCCACGCCCAACGACCGCTATCTTCCGGCCGCTCACCCTGCTACACTTCCACGCGGAAGGAGGCCGGCCATGCTCGCCTCTCAGGATGTCTCGATTTATCTGAACAACGCTCTTCGCGCCAAGCACGTCACCGCGGAGCTTGACACCGGCACGCCGCTGCCCGACGCCGTCCGCGATATGCCCGATAGCGTCACCGGTCACTTCGTCGCGCTCGACGAAGCCACTACCGCCGAGATCGCGTCCGCCTGGAAGCAGACGATGATCCTCAACGCGACGCAGGTCCTCTATACCTTCACCTTCGACGCGGCCACCGCGACCTTCAACGCGCGCAAACGCTAACGCTTCCACCCGCGCGCGAGTCGCCGACGCCGCCAGACCAATAGAGCCGCCCCCGCCGTCAGCCAAACCGTCGACGGCTCCGGGACCGCCGCCCCGCGCGCTCGTCGCCTCTCGTAACCGACAATTCACCTGACAACCGGCCCCGCCCCTGTTAAGCTACCTTCTACATCGAAAGTACTAGGGAGGGTAGTATTAATGAGATCGACGTCGAGTAATCTGATTTCCGGCTTCCTTCTGAGCGGACTACTGTGCGCGCTCGCACCTGCCGGATTCGCGCAATGCGGTGTCGAGCGCTGGTCCGTCAAGACGGGGACCGACGCCGATGTTGGCCTCGTCAACCTGAGCTCGCAAACCACCACCACCATCAGTGCCTTGCGGGCCTTGGCACAACCCTCCACCTTGCCGGCCAACAATCGCATCCAGCCGACCGAAACCACGGTCTTCGTCGTGGACGCAACGCTCACCCAGTACAAATTGGAAACCGACTCCGACTACCACCTCGTCATCCAGGACGCCAGCGGCAACACCATGATTGCCGAGATTCCCTCGCCTTCGTGCGTGGGAACCGGCAGCCCGTTCGCCGGTCAGATTTCTACCGCCCGCTCTGCCTTCGACGGCAAGTTCCACGTCACGAGCTCCTTCCAGACCACCAGCACGCCGGTCCGCATCACCGGCGTCGGCTTCTTCGATTTCCTCCATGGACAGACCGGCGTCGCGCCCAACGGCATCGAAATCCACACCGTGCTCAGCATCGTGTTCAATCCCGGCACGAATCCCGACTTCACGCTGACCTCGTCCAATAATCTGAGCATCGCAGCCGGCAGCTCCGGAACCGACACCATCTTCGCGTCGCCCAGCGGCGGCTTCAATTCCACCCTGACCCTTTCCGCCAGCGGCCTGCCCAGCGGCGCCTCGGCATCTTTCTCTTCCACCACGATCGCCGGCGGCTCCGGCTCCTCGAATCTGACCGTAAACGTCGGCAGCACAGTCGCTGCCGGAAGTTATACCGTCGTCGTGACCGCCACCGGTGGCGGCAAGACCCACACCGTCAATGTGCCGCTGACGGTGACCTCGGGCGCCGGCGGAACGGAGTTACTGACAGACGGCGGCTTCGAATCCGCCACGGCCTCGGGCAACACCGCGCCGGGGTGGACCGGAACCTCTACCACGACCGGTCAAAACACCATCATCAAAGGCGGCAGCTATCCCCATTCGGGCACCAACTACGGGAATATGGGCGGCGCCAACAGCGGAACCGACACACTCACGCAAACCGTCGCCGTCCCCGCCGGAAGCTCGGCCTCCCTCACGTTCTGGGTGAACATCGTGACCCAGGAAACCACCACCTCCACCGTCTATGACAAGTTGGCCGTGGAGATCCACAATTCCAGCGGAACTCTGCTCGCCACGCCGCTTACGCTTAGCAATCTGAACGCGACCTCGTCCAGCAACACGAACGGCACGTACTTCCAGCCCGCGTCGATCAACCTCTCCGCTTACGCCGGCCAGACCATCGCGATCAAGTTCAACGCTACCTGCGATTCCACGCTGCCCACCACGTTCCGCATCGACGACGTGTCGCTCAAGGGCTCGGGCGGGACCGGCGGCGGCGGCGACACCACTGCGCCCACGACTTCGATCACCGCTCCCGCGAACAATGCCACCGTGTCCGGAACCGTAACCGTCACCGCCTCCGCGTCGGACAATGTCGGCGTGACCAAGATGGAACTGTACGTCGATGGCACGCTAGCTCTCAGCGGCACCAGCGGTCCGCTGAGCTACTCGTGGAATACCACCCTGATCGCCAACGGATCGCACACGCTGGTGAGCAAGGCGTACGACGCCGCGAACAACGTCGGCACATCCGCCACCGTGACCGTGACCGTCAGCAACGGCGGCGCGCAGCAGTTGATCGGCAATCCGGGCTTCGAAAACGGCACGACCATCACGCCGTGGACCAGCAGCACCGGCGTCGTCAGCAATGACACGTCGGAGCCGGCGCATGCGGGTTCGTGGAAAGCTTGGCTCGATGGGTACGGGACCGCCCACACCGACACGTTATCCCAGCAGGTTGCGATTCCGTCCACTGTGACCACGGCGACCTTGACCTTCTGGCTGCACATCGATACCGCCGAAACCACCACAACCACCGCGTACGATACCCTCGCCGTGCAGGTTCAGAACACTTCCGGCACGGTCCTGGCGACCCTGGCGACCTACTCCAATCTGAACGCCAATACCGGCTACGTGCAGAAATCGTTCAACCTGATCGCGTACAAGGGCCAGACAGTTAAAATAGTTCTGGTAGGCGCGGAGGATTCGACTCAGCAGACCTCCTTCGTCGTCGACGACTTCGCGCTCAACGTCCAATGAAATTAGCGTCTCTGTCCCTTCTTCTGCTCGTGCCGCTCGCGTGGTCCGCCGGACACCGCGTGCTCGAGGTGATGCCTCTTCCCGGTCAGGGCGGCAGCGACGCTTTGCTCGTGGACAGCGCCGCTCGGCGGCTCTATGTCGGTCGCAGCAACCACCTCCTGGTATTGAATCTCGACACCAAGCAGCAGCTTGCCGACATCATCGACCTGCCGGCGATCGCGGGCATCGCTGTTGCTCCCGGCATCGACCGCGGTTACGTCACCAGCAGCGCTGATAATCGAGTAAACATCTTCGCCCTCTCCGATTTCGGGCATCTCGGCGGGATTCGCCTCGGGAGCAATCCAGGCGCCCTGGTCTACGACACCGCCGCCCATCGCTTCTATGCCATGAACCGCGGCTCCAACAACGCGTCGGCCATCGACGCGGACGATGGAGAAGTGGAGCGGACCATCGACCTCGGCGGCCGCCCGGGCGGAGCCGTTGCCACCGGCGATGGCAGGGTCTTCGTCACCGTGGAAGGCCGCAACGAAGTGGTTCAGATCGACGCCGCCAAAATGGCGATGAAGACCCGCTGGCCGATCGCGAATTGCGAGACCCCGCACGGCATCGCCTTCGACGATCGGCGGCATCTTCTGTTCATCGGCTGTGCCAAGCGCGCGCTCGCAATTGTCAATGCCGACGATGGCGCGCTCGTCAGCACGGCAGAAACCGGCGAAGGCGGAGGCGATATCGTGGCCGACTCCTCGTCGGGACTGGTCTACCTTGCGAATCGCGACGGTTCCATCAGCGTCCTCGGAGAAGGACGCGCCGGCAAATTCGAAGTCACCGAGACCGTCGCCACGGAACGCGGTGCCACCGCGCTCGCCTTCGACGCCGCCACCCACCGCCTGTACGTCCTCGCGCCGGCGCCCCAGCCCACGGTCCGTTCGCCCGATCGGAAGCCCGCCGAGGTCGACGCCCCCGGAGCCAGCCAACTCATGATCATCGGCCGGTAGCCTAGGCGTCCCTTCCGAATTTCGCGATGCCTTGTTCGATCAGCACCGCCGCCCGCTTGGGGCCGTGCCGACCCTTGACATGGAAGGTCTTGCCCCGGCTTTTGTTGTAAGACACGAAGAATTCTTCAACCTGGTCCAGCAGCGACGGGTTCAGCTCGTCCACGTTGTCGACCTTCTCGTGGCTGTAGGAGTGCACCGCCACGCCGAGCAGGCGGTTATTGACCGTGCGCTTCTTCTTCTCGATTTGCACGGCTTCGATCACCCCGATGATCCGCACCTCAATGAGGCAGCCGACATGGGCGGGCTCGTCCATCAGCACCATCGCGTCCAGCGGATCGCCGTCGTCGCCGCGCGTAGATGGGATGAAGCCGAAATCAAACGGAAACGCCATCCCTTCCGGTAACAGTCCGCCGAGCATGGACACATGCCGATCCTCGTCGTAATCGAACTTGTTGCGCCGTCCTTTTGGCGTCTCGATGATCACGATGCATTGACATTTCTTCGGCCGCCAGTCGTTGGCTAATTTCACGAGATTGCTCATGCCCTCCCCCCCCCTTTTGCGGCGCCGCTCCCCGTCGTCGGGCGATCGCGAAACGCAAACGGCGGCGCCGCTTCCAGACCGCCCAGGTAACCGCCGCAACGCTAAGCCACGCGGCCGCCGCAAGCGGCAAGACCAACCCCGGCGCTTCCCCGGGAAGGAGCCGCCATCCCACGTAGCCAAATGCGACCAGCCCCACGCTGCCCATGGCAGCGCCAAATGCGTCCACGCCCGCGGCGTCGACGCCGCGCTCGTGTCCGGACAGTCCCTGTCTCTCCTTCTTTTCCCGTTCGTGCTTGGCGACCATGGTAAGCGCGGCGGGAAAGATGGCGGGGAACGCCAGAAAGAGGCCGCCGATTCTTGCGCCGTAGCGGCCGGCGATCATTCCGGTGCCCGCCGTAATCAGGCCGCCGCCCACGAAGCGCACCAGGCATTCCTGCCAGGTGGTCTGTTTCAGTCCGGTAATGTCGGCCTTGACGATCATGATCGAGGCGCGAGGACCCCGGCGACTACGAACCAGACGACGATGCCGCCCACCGCGGTCCACTCGGGCGACAGCCTGTGGCGAAACAGCAGCCACGTCACCAGGAGGCTGTACACGCCCAATGCGACCGCGCCAACCATCATGGAACGGCACTCGACGGCGGCATAGCGCGCTCCCTTACTGAAGATCGTCAGCGTCAGTGTGGCCAGGGCGACGGACGGGGCGGCGCTGAACAGTCCGGCAAAACTCTTGGGCTTGAGCGAACTGCCAATCAATGCGAAGAGGCTGACGACCACGCCGCCAACCACAAATCGCCATATGAGATCTGCCAATATCCGACCTCCCGGAGGGTTAAAAGCAAATCTCGGACCGGCGTGCGGCCCTTCTCAAAAACCCGTTTAAGCCCACCCAACCTCCTAACGGAAGTTGATTGGCGAGAAGTAGTCGTACTGCGCGCTCAGGAACGCCAGATTCAAGCCCTGCGCCTGGAAGATGCCCGGGGCAGCCGCCGGTTCGAAGCGGATGCCCCCAAAGCCGCCCGCCGGCAGCGCGAGCAAGACGTATGGAGGCACCGTGAGCGTCCCCGCGGAGTTCGAAGCCGTGCACTGAAAACTCGCGCCCGCCGAGATGGTGTTATTCGTGGCGCTCGAGCCGCTGATCTCGACGAACCCATTCGGAGAGCCTCCCGACCACGTGACGGTCATCCCGCTCGAACGCGTCACTGTCGTCGCGTTGACCGAATCCGGCGGCGGCGAGGTCAAGGACGGCATCTGCGGAATCGTCATGGTTCCGGTGAACGCGGGAACATCGGCGCCCCCCGCTCCGGTTACCGTATATGTGCCGGGCACGAGGTAGGCGCCGCTGCCACTGAGCAAACCATTGTAGGACCCGCCGCTGCCGGCGATCGTCTTCGCCCCGTTCGGTCCGGTGATCGTAAGTTGCGCGCCTGCGTCCAAGCTGGTTTCCCCGGCGAACGGCTGCGACAGTCCAGGGTTGCCCGTTGTGAACGCCATGCACGTGCCCGGCGGAACGATATCGAGATACGACGCTGCGAACGGCTGTAATGCCGGGATGACCGTCGTGCGGCCGAACGACGCTTTGAATACGTCCTGGAAACCGGGGTTGTTATCTTGCCGCATCAGGTTGACCGTGCCGAAACTCAAGGGAGCGCTGCCGCTGAGTTGTTGGACAGTCGCGGCGGTCAGCGCCGGATTGGACGGCGTGCATGTCCGGCTTCCGGCAGCCGCGACGGGCATGACGACGCTGTTACTCACGAGGTTGCCCATTTGGACCACCAGTGGCACCGCGCAGCCGGTCGCCACGGTGGCCGGCACGGTGAACACGATCTGGTCCTCCCCGATGCAGCATCCGGAGCGGCCCTGGTAGATCACGGGCGCCTGCGCCCCGCCCAGCCACACCGTGAGCGGCACGCCCGGCTGATTGACGCCAAGGCCCACGCTGTCCGCGTCATTGCCGTTGACGGCGCCGAATCCCGTCGCCCAGAGAATCAACGTGTCGCCCGGATTCGCGGCCCCGCACGTCGTGTACACGCCGCCGCAGTTCGCCGCCTTCGTCGCCGACACCAGACTGTAGTCGGGATAGGTGACAATGCCCGCTCCCGTGCCGTCTGAGCTGACGGTGAAGATACCTAGATTGTTCTGCGTCACCGTGATCGGAGCCGAGGGGCCCGTTTGGTTGTTATAGGTCACCGTAACCGTGCCCGTCCCGGTCGGCGTATTCGACGGCAGCAAGGCTGCGAGTTGTCCCGCCGAAGTGTAATACATCAGGGGGGACACGGTGGCGCCTCCCACCGTCACGCTGACCGACGTCCCGCTCAGGCTCGTCTTCTGGAACGCGGCGGGTGCGATCGAGATCGCCGCCGGCCCCAGATTGTTCCCCTTGATCACGAAAATAGCCCCTTGCGCGATCGGCCCGTTGGGTAGTGCGGCCGGATTGTAGCTGGCCGCGTTGGCGACCTGCGATATGACCGGCGCCGTCGAAACCGCAAGGTCCCGCGCGTTACTCGTGACACCGCCGATGCTCACCGCGACCGGGGATGTCCCATTCGGTCCCGGAACCGCGTCGGCCGGAACGGTGAAGACCACCGTGTAATTCGCGACCGCTCCCGGCGACAGAAACGCGCCCGACACCGTAGCCGATTTCCCGCCGACGCTGACCGTCGGTGGCGTCGTCGTAACCGCGCTCGCATCCGTCGGCGCGACCCCCGTGGGGATCACGGGATTGGTCGGTCCCAGGCCGAAGGCGGTCAATCCGATCTGCTCGTTGGGCGACGCCGGGTTGGCCGGAGTCACCAGCGCACGCGAAGCCGCGTGAAACGCCACTGCCCCGTTCGGACCGGCGTCCGAATTGAACGGCAACCCCGGAGCATACTGGGCCAGCGTAATGTTGAATGGCGCCGACGAGCCGACCTTCACCGTGGTCGGACCGAGCGGCGCATCCACCGGAATCTCGATCAGGAGTTGTCCCCCGGGCGCATTGAACACATAGGCGTTCTTGCCTCCCACCGTGACCGCCGGCGACCCGCCAAAGCCGGTTCCGCTGACGCTCGCCTGGCAGCCCGGACACAGACCTGTGCCCGGCCCCCCCGCGCCCGTCACGGCCGTAATCGTGGGCGCGACCTGCGTAGATCCGGCATCGAGGCTCACGTTGTCGGCCACCATCACGTTGCCCGGCGCGAAGCCGGTAATCCGGATCGCGTTGGCCTGAAACGCCGCGCTCGCTCCGCCTGCCATGTACCAGCCCGTCGGCGTCACGGTGCTCGTCGCGTGGCTCGTCAGGTCCGTGATCGTCACGGAGAGAATCTTATTGGAAGGGATATCGAAAACAGTCGCCAGGTTGTACCAGTGTTTCTGGCTCAAACCCGCCCACGCCGGTCCGGGAACCACGCCGCTATCGCTCCGTGAATTTCCCGCGCTGTCGTACACAAAATACGCCGCCGACCAGGTCGAATTCGCGGAGCCGCTGTCCCAGCCATGCAGCACGTTGAAAGGCGAATTCGCAGCATTCGTGCTGGTCAGCGAAACGCTGCCGATATACGACGTCCCGAAGGAGTTGCCCGACGAGTTCGTATTATTCACGGCCACATCGTAAGACGTAGTCCACTGCGTGCCCTGCGTAAAGTCGAAGGCGTGCTGTGCGCGCGTCGCCGACGTGGAGGGAGTGTTCGCCAGCACCAGAGCCTGCGCGCCGCCGCCCGGATCGCCGGCGAAATTCAACGAGCTGTAGGAACCCACCGACGCCGCGACCGACCCTGCCACCGTTGCTGTATACCAGCCGCTTTGAATCGTGGCTGGAAATAACGGCACCGGCCCTAAGCTGTCCGTTTCGAAGGTATATAGGGTCCCTGCGGAGAGCGGCGCCGCCCCGAAGCAGGCCAGCAAAAGGAATCCGCCCAGAACCGGTAGCAACATTCTCGCGCCTTTATGGGTGTGCATAGATCTCCGAGAAAATCGTCTATGCAGTATCCTCCCCCCGCCGATGTCCGTGCAACCGCGATTTTGCCGCGCCTCAAGGCTCCGCCGAGGCGCCGGAGAATGCGACTGCCTCCCCCGTATAATGAAAGTCCATGCCCCCCGCGGTCGAAGCGCCCGCTCAATACGCGTTTAAGCCGACCCCCTACTCCAGCCACTCCCTCCTTCTCCGCCAACTCCCCACGACCGGCCAGAACCGCCGCGTCCTTGACGTTGGCTGTGCCTCCGGCTACCTCACCGACCTCCTCGCCGCTCGCGGCTTCCATGTCACTGCCGTCGACCTCCACTCTGCCGCGCCCGCCGGCGCCGCCGCCTTCTTCACCGCCGACCTCGACCAGGGACTCCCACCCCTCTCCGGCCCCTTCGACTTCATCGTCTGCGCCGACGTCCTCGAGCACCTCCGCGACCCCCTCCGCCTCCTCCTCGACATGCGCGCCCTACTCGCCCCCGGCGGCGCCATCCTCCTGTCCCTCCCCAACAGCGGCCATTGGTACTTCCGCGCCAATGTCCTCGCCGGGCGCTTCCCTCAGGACGACCGCGGCCTCTTCGACCGCACTCACCTTCATTTCTTCACCTGGACCGGTTGGACCGCCCTCCTCGACCGCGCCGGCCTCCGCATCGAAGCCGTCGCCTGCTCCGCCGACCCCTACGGCGAAGCCCTCCCCCGCTGGAAGGCCTCGCTTGCGGTCCGCGCTCTCGAACGGCTATCGTATGAAGCGGCGCGGCTTTGGAAGCGACTGTTCGCTTATCAATTCATAGTCCGCGCGGTCCGCGCCTGATGTCAGCCAAACCCAAAGTCGTCGTCGTCATGCCGGCCTACAACGCCGCGCGCACGCTCCACATGACGTACGCCGCCCTCCCCCACGACGTCGTCGACCTCGTCATCCTCGTCGACGACGGGTCCAAGGACGAAACCGCCCGCCTCGCCCGCGAGCTCGGCCTCGAGCTCTTCGTCCACGACCGCAACTACGGCTACGGAGCCAATCAGAAGACCTGCTACCGCGAAGCCCTACGCGCCGGCGCCGACATCGTCGCCATGGTCCACCCGGACTACCAATACGACCCCACGCTGCTGCCTGAGGTCATCCGGCCCATCGTCGACGGCCAGGCCGACGTCGTCCTCGGCTCCCGCCTCCTCGGCGACCTCCACCCCATGCGCCAAGGTATGCCGTGGTGGAAGTACTACTCCAACCGCTTCCTCACCGGCCTGGAAAACTACGCCTTCGGCCTGCACCTCTCCGAGTTCCACACCGGCTATCGGGCCTTCCGCCGCGACGTGCTCGAAGCCCTCAACCTCCAGATGAACTCCGACAAGTTCATCTTCGACCAGGAAATCATCGCCCAGATCGTCAACCTCAATTTCCGGATCGCCGAAGTGCCGGTGCCTACCCGCTACTTCGCCCAGGCATCCTCCGCCTCCTTCGCCGCCAGCACGCGCTACGGCCTCTCGATCCTGTGGCTGCTCTTCCGCTTCTGGCTGCACCGAAAAGGCATCTCCCGACAGCGCCAGTTCGACAGCCTCGAGCGCCGCTACCGCAACGCCGGCGCCGGTATCTCACCCGCGGGCCAATAACCTTGAAACCGATCGCACCCACGCGCCGACGCGAGATCCTGCTCGACCTCTTTCTCATCTTTCTATTCGCGGCCGTACTCATCCGTCCCCTCTTCAAAGCCAGATACCTCGACAAGTGGGCCTCGATCGAGAGCACCTTCATCTCGGACGCCCGCTTCCTCATCGACCATTGGCCGCACCCGCAATGGCAGCCGCTCTGGTACGCCGGCACGCGTTTCGACTATGTCTACCCGCCGATGCTCCGCTACGGCACGGCGGTAATCTCCAAAGTCACGCACTACTGGCCCGTCAAGGCGTACCACTTCTACACCGCCTTCTTCTATTGCGTTGGGATCGCCGGCGTCTACCTGCTGACCCGCGTCGGGACGAAGTCGCGCGTCGCAGGATGGCTGGCCGCCATCGCCACCGCCGTCATGTCGCCGTCGCTACTGTTCCTCGAGAAGTTCCGCGCCGATGCCTGGAAGCTCCTCCCCGTCCGCCTCGGCGTCCTGGCCAAATACGGCGAAGGTCCGCACATTACGGCGCTGTCCCTCATCCCGTTCGCCCTGGCGTTCACCTGGCTCGCCCTCGAGCGCCGACGTCCGGCCGCCATCGCGCTCGCGGCGCTCTTCTGCGCCCTCGTCGTTTCCAATAACTTCTATGGCGCGACCTCTCTCGCCATGTTCTACCCCATCCTGATCTGGGCCTTCTGGATCACCCGTCAGGATAAGAAGATCGTGATCCCCGCTATCGGGATCCCCGTCCTCGCCTACGGCCTGACGGCTTTCTGGCTCGTGCCGTCCTACTTCAAGGTGACCGCCGCGAACATGAAGTACGTCTCCGAACACGGGACCACCTGGTCCATCTGGGTCGGCCTCGCCTTCGCCGTCGCCTTCGCCATCGCCACCGATAAGCTCGCGCGCGGCAAGGCGCAGCATACGTGGTCCGTCTTCGCCGCCGGCTCGGTGGTCTTCTTCGCCCTGAACGTTCTCGGCAACAACTTCTTCAACTTCCGCATCTCCGGCGAACCGCTGCGCCAGGTCCCCGAGCTCGATCTCGTCTTGATCCTCGGCGCCGTGACCGTCCTCATGTGGATGTACTCGCGACCCGCGAAGGCCTTCCGGATCGCGGCCGCGGTCCTCGTCCTGCTCGCGTTCTATACGACCAAGGGCTACGTCCGGCACGCTTGGCACATGTTCCCCCTCTGGCCGGATTACACCACCCGTGTCGAGTATCAGGTCTCCGAATGGCTGCACCAGAACATGCCCGACTCACGCATCTACGCCTCGGGCTCCGTGCGCTTCTGGTTCGACACCTGGCACGATCTCGCCCAAGTCGGCGGCGGCTCGGAGCAGGGCCTTCTCAATAGCCAGGTCGAGCCCGCTCAGTGGGAGACCAACCTCGGCTCCAACCTCGAGCCTACGCTCCTCTGGCTCCAAGCCACCGGCGCCGATGCCGTCTACGTGGCGGACAAGCAGTCGCAGGAGATCTTCAAAGACTTCGCCGCCCCGCAGAAGATGACGACGCTGCCGGTCCTCTGGACCAGCGGTAACGGCGATTACATCTACAAAGTTCCCCGACGCTACATGGCCCGTGCCCGTGTGGTCGAAACCGCCAGGCTGAACGCGGTCTCCCCGCCGCGCTTCAACGACGATATGGACAACCTGCGGCCGTACGTCGACGCGATCGAGAAGGGCCCCGACGCTCCCACTACGTTGACCCGCGAAGGCACCGACGCCATGCAGCTCCACGCGGCGGTCACCCCCGGGCAGTCCATCCTCGTCCAGGAGACCTACGACCCGGCGTGGCACGCATGGTCCGGCGATCGCGAACTGCCGATCCGCAAAGACGCCCTCGACATGATGGTGATCGACGCGCCGCCTGGCGATCACCAGATCCGCCTCGCCTTTATGACGCCGCTGGAAAACAAGATCGGACGCGTTCTCACCGGCCTCTCGCTGCTCGCCATGCTCGCGCTCGTGTGGTTCGGGGCGCGCGCGTGAAACGGGCGATCGTGCCGCTCGCGGCGCTCGCCATCTTCCTCCTCAACATCCTGCTGAACTCGCCCCTGTTCTATCCCGGTGAGTTTCCCTTCCGTGGCTCCATCGAGGGCGGCTACGCCTCCATGGCGCGCTTTATCTGGGAGCACCCGAACCCCTGGGGCTGGAATCCGCTCTGGTATTGCGGCCTTCCCACCCAGTTCCTGTACGTCCCGCTGATCCCGTACACGGCCGCGGGGTTGGCGCACCTGACCCACATCGACCCGGCCTACGCGCACCGCCTCATCACATCCTTCGCGACCTGCGCCGGTCCGGTCGCCGTCTTCTTCTTCGTCCTTTACTTTCTCGGCCGCGACCGCTGGACATGGGCCCTCACCGTCGCCATCGCCTACTCCGTATTCTCCCCGTCATACGGCCTCTTCCCCCAAGTCGAGAAGGACCGCGGCATCGTCCAACTCCCCTGGCGCATCCAGGTCCTCGCCAAGTACGGCGAAGGCCCTCACAATTTCGGACTGGCCCTCACGCCCCTAGCCCTGCTCGCCCTCTGGCGCGCGGGCATGACGAAGCGGATCTTCCTTGCTGCGATCCTCCTGGCGCTCATTCCACTCGCGAACTGGCTCTCCGCTTTCTCTCTCGCGATCTGCTGCGTCCTGCTCCTCTTCGCGGCTTGGGGCGAACCCGGCTTCAAACTCCGACCACCGCTCGCTGCCGCCGGCCTCGCCTATTTACTCGCCGCTTTCTGGATTACGCCTTCTTTCATCCAAATAGTCGCGTTTAACTGGCCCGCCGACTCGTTCGGTTATTCGTTTCACGTGAAACAGGCTTATCTCCTTTGCGCTCTTGCCGCGGGCATCGTCGTCCTTCGCTTCGCCGCGCGCCGCGCCTCGTTCTATCTCCGCTTCATCCTGATGGCGGCCTTCGCCTTCGGCCTCATCACGACCGCTTATTACGTTTACGGCATCGACACGATCCCGGAATCCCGCCGCTATGCGCTCGAGTTCGAACTCTTCCTGATCCTCGCCCTTGGCGAAGGCTTGCGCCTTGCCTTGGCCAGCAAAGACCAAACGATTCGAATGTGCGCCTTCGGATCCGCCGCCGTCATGTTGATCGTCGGACTTCCGCAGCTTTGGGCGTACGTCATGCAACCGCGCGACAAGTGGAAGCCCGTTCCGCCCGAGACGACCGTCGAGCGCAAACTCGCCGATTGGCTTGCTGCGCAGCATCCGACCGGCCGCATCTTCGCTTCCGGCGGACTTCGCTTTCGCCTGAACTCCTGGTATGACCTTCCCCAAGTCGGCGGCGGCTTCGAAACGGGCCTTCGCGACCGCAAGCCGCTCGACGTTGCCTTCCGCATCCGAACCGGCAAGTCGCTCCATCCCGAGCTCGAGGAACTCGGCGTCGAATACCTGGTGGTCCACGGACCGAAGTCGCGCGAGTATTATCGCGACTTCCACGCGGCGATCCCCGACGCTCCGGTCTTTCAACTCGAGGACGACCGCATCTACCGCTTCGCCGCGGCGCCGGTGACCCTCGACTTCCGTGCCCACTCGACCGGAACCGCGGAGCAGCGCATCGCCGCCGCCGTCAGCGCGTTGGCATGGTTGTCTATGATGGTCTTGTGGCGACGATCCAGACATTCGGGTTCAACCCCGACGAGGTGAAGCTGCTTCTCGTGGCCGTCCGGCAAATGCGGCGGACCTTCGAGAAGCCGCGCCAAACCGACGAAGCGGTGGAACAATACGCGCAACTCTACGACGCGCTCTTCGAGAAGCTCCTCGACATGGCCGGTCCGCTGCCGGAAGGCGTCGAGCTGTAGCTTGGCTAAGGTACGATAAAACCGTGCCCACGATCCACGGCATCATCCCGGCTATGATCACGCCCTTCCGCGAGGACGAGCGGATCGATTTCGGTCCCTGGCAGCGGCTCATCGACGAGTTGATCCGCGCCGGCGTCGACGGCTTATTCTGCGGCGGCTCCTCGGGCGAGTTCTTCGCGCTCGAAATGGAAGAGCGGCAGGTCACGCTCCGCTTCTGCCGGCAGCAGGCTGCCGGACGCGTTCCCGTGTATGGCAATGTCGGCTGCATCACGACCCGCGACACGATCAAGTTGGCGCGGTTCGCCGAAGCTGAAGGCGTCGACGTCCTGGTCGTCATCACGCCCTATTACGCGCAGCTTTCGCAGGACGAGCTCGGCGAGCATTTCATCGAAGTCTGCCGCTCGGTGCGCGCGCCGGTCCTCGCGTACAACTTCCCTCCGCATGGCGGGACGCAACTCGCGCCGGAGACTTTGGCGCGGATCGTCGGGCGCTGCGAGAACCTCGTCGGGATCAAAGATTCGTCGGGCAACCTGCAGTTGGGCGTCGCATACGGCGCGACCGTGCCGGTGCTGGTCGGTCCCGAGAATCTGATTATCGACGCGCTCGACCACGGGCTCGCAGGAACGGTTACGGCGCTCGCCAACATCGCGCCGCGGCTGTTCGTCGATCTGTATCGCGCGATTCGCGAAGGGCGCCGGGACGACGCGGCGCGGCTGCAGGGGCTCGTCAATGGGATGTGCGGCTGGGTCCTGGCGCACACGTTCCCGAGCATGCTGAAAGAGGCGATGGCTCTCACCGGCCGCCCGGTGGGAAGCTGCCGGAAGCCGATCGGGCCCGTGCCGCCGGAGGCCCGCGCTCGCGTCGCCGCCGGGATCGAACAACTCAGAGCAGAAGGATATATCGATGAACCGACTGGGCGGGGAACAGAGTCCATATCTTCTCCAGCACGCGCATAACCCCGTAGACTGGTTCCCCTGGGGACCGGAAGCATTCGAAAAAGCCCGCCGCGAGAATAAGCCGATCTTCCTTTCGATCGGCTATTCCACGTGCCACTGGTGCCACGTGATGGAGCGCGAGTCGTTCGAGAACGACCGCATCGCGGAGCTCCTCAACCGGGATTTCGTCTCGATCAAAGTCGATCGCGAGGAGCGGCCGGACGTCGATCGCATCTACATGACGTTCGTGCAGGCGACGACCGGCGGAGGCGGCTGGCCGATGTCGGTCTTCCTGACGCCGGAGCTCGAGCCGTTCTTCGGCGGCACGTATTTTCCGCCCGAGAATCGCTACGGACATCCGGGGTTCGCGTCGATCCTGACGCAGCTTGCGGAGGCGTGGCGCACACAGCGCAGCGAGATCGCAGCCTCGGCGCGCGAGATGGTCGAGGAGCTGCAGAAACGCGTCGCGGTGCAGCCGGGAACGGCGGCGAGCGTCACCGAGAGCGTCATGGACAGCGGGTTCTTCGGCTTCCGGCGCGCATTCGATGCGCATACCGGCGGGTTCGGGGCGGCTCCGAAATTCCCGCGTCCATCGGTGATCGAGTTCCTGTTGCGCTATCACGCGCGCACGAAGAACCAAGACGCACTGCAGATGTCATTGTTGACTCTGCGCGAGATGGCGAAAGGCGGAATGCACGACCAGCTCGGCGGCGGCTTCCATCGGTACTCGGTCGACGAGCGCTGGTTCGTGCCGCATTTCGAGAAGATGCTTTACGACCAGGGGCAGCTCGCGATCTCGTACCTGGAAGCGTTCCAACTCACCGGCGAGAAGATGTACGCGGACGTGGCGCGCGACATCTTCGATTACGTCCTGCGCGACATGACGAGTCCGGAGGGCGGGTTCTATTCGGCGGAAGACGCGGACAGCGTGATCGACCCCGAGGACCCGAAGGTCAAGGGCGAGGGCGCGTTCTATATCTGGACGGCGGACGAGATCCACGATGTCGTGCCGAGTCCGGCAGCCGATTGGTTCATGCACCGGTACGGTGTCGCCGATGGCGGCAACGTCGCCAACGATCCGCACAACGAGTTCACGAACCGCAACATTCTGTACGAGGCCGTGAGCCTCGCGGATACGGCGCTGTTTTTCCGGCAGATCGAGGAGACGGTGGCGGCAGGGATCGCCGAGGCGTCGCGGTTACTGCTCGAAGCGCGGTCGAAGCGGATTCGTCCAGGTTTGGACGATAAGATCTTGACGGCCTGGAACGGCCTCATGATCTCGGCCTTCGCGCTGGGCGGAGCGGTGCTCGACGAGCCGCGGTACAAGGACGCGGCGAAGCGGGCGGCGGACTTCCTGATCGAGAAAATGTACGACCCGTCGAGCGGAAAGCTGCTACGGCGGTACCGGCAGGGCGATGCGGCGATTGACGGGTTCCTCGACGATTACGCGATGTTCACGCAGGCGCTGCTCGATCTGTACGAGACGCAGTTCGACATCCGGCACCTGGAGATCGCGGTCCGGCTGACGGAGAAGCAGCGGGAGGTGTTCGAGGACAAGGAGAATGGCGGGTTCTTCAATACGGCGGGCGGTGGTCCTGCGCCGGCGGCGAAGCCGTCGATGATCATCCTGACGGGCTACGATGCGCCGGCCGCACGGCCGGCGTCGACGAGCGAGCTGATCCTGCGGATGAAGGACGATTACGATGGGGCGGAGCCGGCGGGAAACTCGGTCGCGCTGTTGAATCTGTTGCGGCTCGGACAGATGACGGATCGGCAGGAGTTTCGCGAGTCGGCGGACCGGCTGCTGGCGGCGTTCGCGCCGTACCTGGCGCAAGTCGCGGTGGCGCTCCCGTACATGCTCGCGGCGTGCGAGTTCCGGCTGAGCGAGGTGCGGCAGGTGGTGCTCGTCGGAGAAGATACGGAGCGTCTGGCGCGGGCGGTTTGGCAGCGATTCGTCCCGAACAAAGTCGTGCTGGGCGTCAATAGTCCCGCGGCGCGGCTGCGGTTGGCGGGATGGATTCCGGCGATCGACGGCATGCGCGAGGTGGAGAATCGTGCAGCCGCGTACGTGTGCCGCAACTACACGTGCCAACTGCCCGTAACGGGCGTGGACGAGTTGCTCCAGTTGCTACAATAAATCTCATCCCAAACATATCAGGAGGCGTCATGGAAAGACCCGGAGCAACGACTCTCAAAGGCAATCCCCTCACTCTCGTCGGACCCGAATTGAAGGCGGGCGACGACGCGCCCGATTTCACGACCGTGGATCTCGGGCTGAAGCCCGTCAGCCTGAAGGACACCGCCGGCAAGGTGCGGATCTTCAGCGTAATTCCGTCGCTCGACACGCCGGTCTGCGACGCGCAGACGAAGAAGTTCAACGAAGAAGCGGCGAATCTTCCCGGCGTCGAGATCTACACGGTGAGCATGGACCTGCCCTTCGCGATGAAGCGGTGGTGCGGGCAGTTCGACGTGAACAAGGTCAAGATGCTGTCGGACCACAAGGACGGCTCGTTCGGCGCGAACTACGGCACGTTGATCAAGGAACTGCGGATCGAGAGCCGCGCGATTTTCGTGGTGGACCCGAATAACAAGGTGCGCCACGCCGAGTACGTGAAGGAAGTGGCGGACTTCCCGAACTACGAAGCCGCTTTAGCCGCTGCGCGCAGCGCCGGCGCCGCCTCTGCGTGAGTTCGTCGCAGCCTACCCTGTTTTCCCGCATGATAGAGAGCCCGCTGCTGCGCGGCGGGCTCACCCTCGTAGCTGGCGTCCTGACCGGCAATGTGATTGGCTTCGCGCGCGTCGCGCTGACCGCGTACCTGCTCGGCACCCATAGCCGGGCCGATTCGCTGGCGGTGGCGATGGGGCCGATCGACACTCTCAATTCCGTCCTCATTAACAGTTTGGTGTTTGCGTTCGTGCCGATGCTAACGGCGCGGGCCGGCGCGGAGCGTGCCGCCTTGTACGGACAGTTGCTGCGGTGCTTCACGACGGCGTCGGCGGTAATCGCCGCGGCGGTGATGCTCGGCGCGCCGCTCCTGATGCGCGTCCTGGCGCCGGGACTCGATCCCGCCTACTTTCCCTTGGCCGTGACGAATCTGCGGATCTTCGCGTTCTCGACGCTGGCGGCGGGAATGGGAGCGATCCCGTGCGCGCTGTTGTATACGACGCGGCGCTTCGGGCCCACGGCGTTTTACCAGGCGGCGCTGAACGCGTGCACGAGCATCGTGGCCCTGGCCTTGTGGAAGGTGCTCGGCGTGTACGCGTTCGCGGCGGGATATGCGCTGGGCGCGTGGGTCCAGTTCGCGATCATGTGGTGGGCGGTGCGAGGCGCGGGCGGGTCGGCGGAAGTAGGGACGGGATTGCGTTGGACGGAGTTGCTGGCGCGGCCGGCGTTCTTCGTCGTCTACGCGGCGGGGCTGGGAGCGAACATCGTGTTCACGCGCGCGTATGCGACACACGCGGGTCCGGGGATGGCGGCGGCGCTGGACTACTGCATGCGCGGGGTCGGCGTGCCGCTGGCGATCCTGGTGACGCCGATCGCGAACTCGATGCTGCCGGAGATCGCGCGGCTACGGGCGCTCGAACGCTTGCGGGACGCGTTGCGGCTGATCGATCGAACGGTCGCGGTGGCGGCGCTGGTCGCGGTGTCGGGCTGCGCCTTCGCGCTCGCGTTCCGGACGCCGGCGATCCGGCTGCTGTTCGAGCACGGGAGCTTCACGCCGGAGTCGACGCAGTTAGTGGCGGCGGTGTTTTTAGGATTGGGGCCGAGCATGGTGGGCTGGAGCCTGATCGAGATCACCGCAAGAGCGCTGTTCGCGATGGATCGTCCCTGGCCGCCGGTGCTGGCGATCCTGATTCCTGTGGGGTTGAATGTCGCGATTACATTGAAGTTGCGACCGGGGGCGGCGTGGTTGGGGGTCGGGTCGTCTGTGGGATTGATGGCAGGGTTCGTCGCGTTGTTTGGGATGCTCCATGTGGCGCGGAAGGGTTGGGGGTAGCGATCAAACCGATTTACATCACGAAATTCCTGGCGTTGATCGATGCCGCTGGAGAGGTGGGGACAGTATGAAGAGACCGTCGATTCGGAATCTGGATCAGTATTCGTTTACAGTTCGTCATCTTTCCAAGGACGAAGGTGGCGGCTATTTGGTGGAGTTCCCGGAGGTTCCGGGCTGTATGTCTGACGGAGAGACGATCGAGGAGGCGATTGCAAACGGGCGCGAAGCGCTTCGCGATTGCCTCGATGTTCTGGCGGAATCGGGCCGAACCATTCCGAAGCGGACCGTGGAGGCCGCGCAGTGGCGGCAGCGGGTCCCGCGGACTCTGTACTCGAAGCTGAAGAAACACGCGGAGCAGGAGGGGGTCAGCATCAACAGTCTGGTGACCGCGATTGTGGCGGAAGCTATCGGCGCGAAAACGTCGCGCCGATAGTCCCTCATACGCCCTTGTAGTTGAGGACCGGCCGGAGGCTGCGGGTCACTTTCACCAACTCTTTCTGGGCCTTCAGGACAGAGCGGATGTCTTTGTACGCCGAGGGAGCCTCGTCGCAGAGCTTCGATGCGAGGCGGGTGTCGTACCAGACTCCCTCCATTTGCCTGCGGAGTTCGCGCTCGGAGATTTTGCCGCGGGCGGCGGTGCGGCTGAAGGTCCGGCCGGCGCCGTGGGCACTCGAACAGAGCGCCGCTTCATTGCCACGTCCCTCGACATGAAAGCTGGTAGTGCCCATGGAGCCCGGCAGGACGCCCGTCTCGCCTGCGTGAGCAGACATCGCGCCCTTTCGGTGCACCCAGAGATCGCGTCCGGCGTGGCGTTCGCGCGAGACGTGGTTATGGTCGGTCGTGATGACCGTATCCCAACAGAGCTGCGCTCCCAGCCTCCGAGTCAGCACGCGGCCGACCTCCTCCGCGATCGCTCTACGCGACGCGGTCGCAAATCGACGTGCGTACGCGGCGTCGTTCCGGTACTCGGCGCCGATCTCGGACGTGGCGTCCAGCGCTCGCAGCCGGTTGGCCGCGGGCTGCGCCCGGGAAAGGTGGTGATCCCGGATCGCCTGGCCGAGGGCCCTCGAGCCGCTATGCACCATCAGCCAGAGCCGGCCCTCCTCGTCCGCCTGAAGTTCAATGAAGTGATTCCCGCTGCCGAGCGTTGCGAACTCGAGCGCGCCTTCGTTGCGCCGTAGTGACTCGAGGCTGGTGTCGCTGAGGGTGACGTTCGTCAAGTCCTCCGGCTGAGGAATGACTGCGTTACGATTGCGCCGGCGGGCAGGCACGGCTTGGCCAATATCGGCCAGGACCTGGCCGGCGACTCGGGGAACGCTTAGCGTGGTGGCCTCGACGTCGAGAGCGACGGCTAACATGCCACAACCGACGTCGCCTCCGACGGCTTGGGGATAGATCAGATGCGACGTCGCGAGGACCACTCCGATGCAGACGTCGGCGGCGAGGTGTACGTCGGGCATTACGGCTACGTGCTGCACGTCCGGGGCGCGGCGGAGGCGGTCGATCGCCTCCGCCACGTCGCGGCTCATCGGCGTTGCCAGCCATGTTTGGATGGGGGCCAGTGGCTCCTCACTCATCGCTGCCTCCTTCCGGGAATGCGGGGACGAACAGCAATTCCGGCGCCCGCTTCCGCGTGATTGCCATCGCTACCTCGGAGCGGATCCGCGGCGTATCGCGTCGGAGCGCGCCGATTGCGTCGGAGACCGGACACCCCGCGGGAACGAGAATGTGCACCAGGAGGCGCCCGCAATCCGGCGCCGGAGAAACGTCTTCAACGAACATGTCGGCGACGCCATCGCCGGGATTGTAATCCGCGAGCGCGAGATTTAAGGCTCGCTGCACCTGCCGGCAGAACTGCCGGGTTTTTCGTTCTGCTTGCCGGTCGGAGGACCGGCTGTTGGACTCGGCTTCGCGCAGACCTTCGGCGAAATCCGGATCCATAGAATGTGGCGCCTTGCCACGACGATTGTATGGTTTCAGAAAAACTCCCTATTGCGAGAACACACCGGCCCTGCACGCACACAAGTGCGCGGCGGCCTTCAACTTGTTGGTTGAACGCGATGGGAGCCAGTCCGTCCGGCCGTTTCAGTTACGCGGCGACGGGCAGGCTCGACATCATCGGGTAGTGGGCAAGAGGGGACATAATCTACTCCGTCGAGTCGCAAGATACGGGCGCTTTGCGAGCGTGAGTATCCTGAGACAATATTATCCCCGCTGGTCCGATGTAATGCAAATGATCCACTTCTGTCTCTTCCGCCGCCGGTGAACGCCGAATCGGCGCGCGACGCGGTCGATCGGCGCGTCGTGCGGGAAGTGCGAGAGGACGGCGGGCACATTATTCGGTGGGTGCGGGAAGCGGGGCAGCAGTAGGAAACGTTCCGTCTGTCCCCGGTTTAAGCTGGGAGTGGATGATCGGGGTTTTCGATAGCGGGTTCGGGGGGCTGACGGTGCATCGCGCTTTGGTGGAGGCTTTGCCGGAGCGGGATTTTGTTTACCTCGGCGACAACCGGAATGCTCCCTATGGCGTGCGGCCACCGATCGCAGTGCTGAATTTGACATGCGCGGCGCTGGATCGTTTGTTCGCGGAAGGGTGCACTTTGGCGGTGCTAGCCTGCAATACCGCGTCGACGGTGGCGCTGCGGTGGATTCAGCAGCAGTGGCTTCCGGTGCGGCGGCTGGAGGACGGGATCGCGCGCAACGTCATCGGGATCGTCGCTCCGACCGTCGAGGCCGCGACCGGGATTGGCGAGGGCAGCACCGTCGCGGTGTTTGCAACGCGGCGGACCGTGGACAGCGGGTGCTATCCGATCGAGATCGGCAAGCGGCGGCCCGACCTGACCGTGGTGCAGCAGGCGTGTCCCGACTTGGCGGGATCGATCGAGCGCGGCGTGCCTCGCGGTGATCTGCGGGCGCTCGTCAAACGCTATACCGGCGAGTTGTTGCAGACGGCCACGCCCGAGTGCGTGATTCTCGGGTGCACGCATTACCCGTTGATCGCCGATCTGTTTGCCGCGGTGCTGCCTCCTGAGGTGCGCGTGATCCATCAGCCGGAAGCGACGGCGGTCGCGCTGAAATCGTACCTGCAGCGTCATCCCGAATACGACGGGTCGCGGAGCGGACGGCGCACGTTCCTCTCGACCGGATTCTCGGCAGAGGCGCTGCCGTTGATCGAGCGATTCTGGGGCGACGAGATTCCGTTTATGGACGCGTGACGCGGACTCCGAAGACCGACGGGGTCGACCGGCCGTTGCTCGCCTCGAATCTCACCGTCACCTTCGTTTTGTTCGCGACGAGCTCCGCCGGGATCTTGTACTCGACGTCGGTGAAGCGGATCAACTGCTCGGGGCTGCGGCGGGCTCCGGTGTGTTCTCCGATCTTCTTGCCGTCGATCAGAACGTCGCAGGCGCTGGGGCCGCGATTCTCGTTGCTGTAGGTGACGATCAGAGTCATCGGTTGGGACGGGTCGACGGCGAGGTCGTAGGAGAACCACTTGGTAGCGGCGCGGCCATTGCGATTCTCGACCGTCACGGGCGAGCTGTTTTCGCCCTGTTGGTTGGCGTCGCGCTCGGCCTGCATCTGACCGGGCTGGGCGAAGGCGACCGTGGCGGCTTCCAGCTTCCGCTTCTTGTCTTCGCTCGCGCGGTACTCCGCCTCGCGTTTGGTCCACTCCGCGGGCGAGTACATATCCCAGTAGATGGCGTAGCGGCGGCGTGGGAGCTGATAGAACGGCGCGAAGTCCAGCTCCTGTTTGAGGCCGACGCCCGTGGTGCGGAACGTGCCGGGCTTGCCGGCGACCGGCTTCAACCAGTTCGCGACGGGCTGCTCGGGCGCGACCAGGACCGGCACTTCGGGACCGGCGCCACGGCCCGGGATCTCAGGGCCAAGGTCGCCCGCGAGAACTAGCGGTCCCCACATGACGGCGAAGCGATTCGGATTGTCCGGGAGCGCTTCTTTGCGCAGGGTCTTGGGCAGGACGAGCTCGACCTTGTCGCCGGCCTTCCAGGTGCGCGCGAGCTCGACGTAGGAATCCGCGGGAGCGACCGTCTTCACGATGGCCCCGTTGATCTTAACCGAGAAGCCGTTGCCGGCCCAGAACGGACGGCGCAGCGCGAGCGTGAACTTCTTCGGCGCTTGCGGCGTGACGCTGATGGTGACGTTGTCGCCGACGGGGAGGTCGGTGGCGGTCTCGACCTTGACGCCCTCCGATTTCCACTGGGCGATCGAGGGCGTGTAGATGTTTACCCAAAGCTTGTCGCCGGACTCGTAGTAGAGGCCATCGGCGTGAAGCGCGTGGCTCTCCATGGCGGAGCCGACGCAGCAGGTGAAGGACTGGAATTTGCCGTTGTACTCGTGCTGCACGCCGCGGCCGACGGGGACCATGTAGCAGACCCGGCCGTCGTCGGGGTCCTGGGAGGCGAGGATGTGGTTGAAGAGCGCGCGCTCCTGGTAATCGGCGTTGCGAATGTCGGTCTGCAACGAGAAGAGAGTGCGCGCCATTTTGATCATGTTGTAGACGTTGCAGGTCTCGGCGGTGCGGCCGTCGACCATGTCGGAGAGTTGGTCGGGCTGGCCGAAGTACTCGTTGCGGGTGTTGCCGCCGGTGGCGAAGGTGTGGTGCTGCGTCACCTCGTTCCAGAAATACTTGGCGGCCGTGCCCTCGGTTTCGTCGCCCGTGTAGAGGTAGACCTTGAGCGCGCCGTAGAGCTTGGGGACCTGCGTGTTGCCGTGAATGCTCGGCAGGACGTCCTTCTTCTCGGCGAGACGGTCGACGATGGCGGCGTGATGGAACTTGCCGGCGAGCGTGAGCCAGCGTTTGTCGCCGGTGTCGGCGTAAAGGTCGGCGAGGACTTCGTTCATGCCGCCGAATTCGGTGGCGAGCATTTTCTGGATCTGCTCATCGGTGAGCGGGGCGAGGATGTGTTCGGCCCATGCGGCGAATTTGGTCTCGACATCGAGCGCCGTATGGTTGCCGGTGTAGCGGTAGGCGTCGCGCAGGCCGGCGAAGATCTTGTGCTGGACGTACCAGGGCGACCACATGCCGTTGAGGTCGAAGCCGCCGGAGCGGATGATGCCTTTGCTGAGCTGCTCGAAAAGGGTCTTGCCCTCGGTGCGGTCGCGGTCCATGAGGGCGCCCACGTAGCCGTCGCCCTGGGCCGTCTGGATGATTTTGAGCTCGTTGACGATGTAGTCGGCGCGCTCTTTGAAGCGCGCGTCGCCGGTGGCGGCGAAGGCGATGCTGACGCCGGAGAGGTAGTGGCCGGCGATGTGTCCGGTGAGCTGGCGGCCGTCGCCATCCCAGCCGCCGTAGCCTTGCGCCTTGGGGTCGAGCTTGGCGGCGCGGCGTAGGAAGGCGAGCATGCGGTCGGGCTCGAGGGCGAGGAGGTATTCGAGCTCGAGATCCTGCGCGTGCTTGAGGGGGCCGCCGGTGAGACGGACCGTGTCGAGGGGGAGCGCGCGGGCTTTGACGAGGCGCGTTTCCGTGTCGATCGCGATATTGCGGGGCTGGGCCTGTGCCAATGCGGCAGTAACGAGCAGGACAATCGGAAGCGCCATTCCGACATCATAGCCAACGGCGCGCGGCCCATGTGCGTCTAAGGGCTATGCGATGGACGATCGTGCTGTGGGCGGGCGTGGCGTTCGGACAGACGGCGTTTGAAGCGGCCTCGGTCCGACCGGCGGACCCGGCGAGGGTCGAGAGCTTCTGGCGGGTGAGTCCGGGCCGCATGACGGTGCAGAACATGAGTCTGAAGGGCCTCGTCGCGGCGTTCTACAAGGTCAAGGATTATCAGGTGCTCGGCGGTCCCGCGTGGGTGGATAGGGACCGCTTCGATATCGCGGCGAAGATGCCGGCCGCCGCGCCGGTGACCGCAGCGGCGCTGCTGGACGCGGCGCGGGCCCTGCTGGCGGAGCGGTTTCAACTGGTTCTGCACGAGGAGTCGCGTCCGATGGCTGGGTTCGCGCTGGTGGCGGCCAAGGGCGGGTTGAAGTTGAAGCCGGCGATGGGGGACGGGTCGAGTAACGTGCGGACTGGGAAGACGAAGATGGAGGCCGTGGGGCTGACGATGGAGCGGCTGGCGTCGTCGCTGGCAACGATCGTCGACGGGCCGGTGGTGGATGAGACGGGCATCGCCGGCGCGTACGATTTCACGTTCGAGTGGACTCTGGACGATGGCGTGGGGCCGGCCCTGTCCGCGCTGGGGTTGAAACTGGAGGGAAGGAAGGTGGCGTCGACGGTGCTGTCGATCGAGCGGGCGGTGCGGCCGGAGGCGAATTAGGGGGCGAGTGTCTGAAGTCCTTTGACGCAGAGACGCAGAGACACAGAGAAAAACGCAGAGAACTCGTAAGGTTGCGCCACCTGGGGGTTGACGGTGCGGAGGAAGAGATTAGAAATGCGGCAGGGGCTCGCGATTGAGGGCGGCTCGGATGAGTGAGGCGGCATAGGCATTGTCGGTTTCGACCGGTGTGTTGAAGATCATTCCGCGGCGCCAGCTCGCCGGCGCCTCGGGGTGGACTCCGGAGAGAACGACCCAGCCGTTGCCGAACGCGCCTTCGACGACGGCAGGCGTTCCGTCGGGATAGCGGGCGGCGACCGCGCCCCAGCCGGTTAGCTGCGGGCCATCCTCCCAATACTGGTCGAGTGTTGGTCCTCCGGCAGCGGCGATCGCGACCGCCGTTTTGCGGATGCCGTGCGCTTCGGCAGAGTAGAACTCGAAGCGTGTCCCCGACGTCAGGTTCAAGCCGTTGTAGGGTGAATTGCCGGCGAAGAACGCGCCCGCGCAGATCCCGAGATAGCTCATTCCGTTCTGCACAGCATTGCGGAGCGCCATGGTGGCGCGCGGTGTGAGGCCGTTCCCGATGCGAATAAAATTTCCGCCGGGAACGATGAGCAGACGCGATTCGTGCAGTCGCGATTCACTCATCAGATTCAACTGTAGAGAACCGACGGTCGTGTAGTCGAGGTGCTCGCGGGCGAGAACGTTCTTGACGGCGGCGACATCTCCCGGCGAAGTTCCCGCGCCGTCGAACAGGAGAATGGGAGCGACGCCGTGAGCGCGGCAAGCCAGCAGGAAGAGGAAGAAAACGATCGAGGCGAGACGCGCGGCGGTGGGCAGATTGCCTTCCCCACTTTCTATATTATCAGCCTAAAGCATTGAAAACAAGACTAGATTTTCGGCCCGCTCTGCGTGTAGGATCGACAGACCATGATTCCTCAAGAGAAGACTGCTGCCGTGACGCGAGCGTTGCAGGAGGCGTTCGGGGTGACGGCGTACGAAGACATCCGCCCGATGACCGAGGGCAACTCGACGACGCTCAAATTTCGCATCGTCGTCAACGGGGCGGCGTATCTGTTGCGCATCATCCTGCGTACGGACGATCCGACGAGGCATTTTGCAAACGCGAGGGCGGCGGCGGAGGTAGAGGTCGCGCCGTGTGTCCGGTACGCGAGTGTCGAGGACAAGATCGTGATCACCGACTTCGTCGAGGGTGTGCCATTTCCCGCGGCGGAGGCGGTGACGGGGATTCCGGCGGTATTGCGGAGGTTGCACACGCTGCCGCCGTTCGCGGATGTCCCGAATCGCATCAACACGTCGTGCATGTATTTGCTGAACGGCGGCGAGGGCGTGGACGCGTTTATGGCGAAGTTTCGCGCCTTAAACATCGTCCCCGAAGGGGAGTGCGACGCGGTGTTCGCGCGCTTTCGGGAAGTGGCCGCGGCATACCTGCGGCGCGATTCCGACTGGGTGTCGAGCCACAACGATTTGAAGCCGGAGAATCTGCTCTTCGACGGAGAGCGGGCATGGCTGGTCGACTGGGAGGCCGCGTTCCGGAACGACCGGTATCAGGACTTGGCCGTGATCGCGACGTGGTTCGTGACGAACGACGAGGAGGAGCAGGCTTATCTGCGGGAGTATTTCGGGCGGCCGGCGGACGAGCACGAGCGGTCGCGATACTTCCTGATGCGGCAGGTATTTCACCTGTTCCACGCGATGGCGTACTTTACGGTGACCGCGGCGCGCGGGCCGATCGAGTTGCACAGTGAACTGCCGTCGTTCGTGGATTTCATGCGCCGCAATTGGACGGGCGAGGTCAGCCTGCAGGAGAACGCGATGCGGGTGATGTATGCGCAGTTGCATTGGCGCGAGTTCGTCCGGAACATGCGGCTGCCGCGATTCGACGAGGCGCTACGCGCCGTCCGCGCCTGATAGGATGTGCCGATGAAGGTTTTCCGCGCGGCGATGCTGTTTACGGCGCTGTGGCCGGTTTGCGCACAGGACGCCAAGTTGCAATTCGAGGTCGCGGTGATCAAGCCGACGGCCGACCGGACGGTTTCGGGGCTGATCATCCACCTGCCGGGCGAACGCGGATATCGCGGCGCGAATATGGCGCTGTTCGATTATCTGCGGGTCGCCTTTCAGGTGCGGCCGGAGCAGCTTTCGGGGCCGGATTGGATGTCGACCGAGTACTTCGATCTGGAGGGCAAGGCGGACCATTCGTGCACGGCGGATGAGTTGCATACGATGCTGCAGAACCTGCTGGTCGAGCGGTTCCACATCCGGCTGCACCGCGCGACGAAGGAGGCGCCCGGGTATCGGCTGGTGGTCGACCCGGGAGGACATAAGCTGCGGGACCACGATCCTGAGGACAAGGTGATGCTGCCGATCCAGATGGGGTTCACTGGCGCCCGGGAAGGCAAGAACGTAGGGATGCAGTATCTCGCGTTTTACTTGTCGACCGAGATGAGGCAGACAGTGGTCGATGAGACCGGGCTGAAGGGGCACTACGATTTCAGCGGGCAGTGGGACCCGCCGGGGATGGCATCGCTGCCGCCGCCTCCTCCTCCGGGCGGAGGCGACCGGCTGCCGAAGGAGATTCTAGTTCCGCAGGGTAGCGGGATTACGGTCTTCGACGGGCTACGAAAGCAGTTAGGCCTTCGGCTGGAGAAAGCGAAGGTTCCGGGGACACAGATCGTGATCGATCACATCGAGAAGCTGTCGGAGAATTAGGGGCGTTTTGCTGCCGCGGCGCGGACTCGTTCGAGCATCTCGTGGAGGGCGGTTGAGTCGAGGAGGTGGCCGCGGCGGATTACGGCGTGGATGCGCCTCGTGTTGGCGATATCGGCGAGCGGGTTGGCGTCGAGGATGACGAGGTCTGCCACTTTGCCGGGGTCGACCGAGCCGTAGTCGTTCGTGATACGGAGGAACTCGGCTGGACTCGATGTCGCGGCTCGGAGGGCGGCGGCCGGGGTGAGGCCGGAGTCGACCAGCAGCGCGAGCTCTTCGTGGAGCGCGAAGCCGGGCACGCAGTACGCAGCCGGCGTGTCGGTGCCGGCGAGGATGCGGACGCCGCGGCGATCCATGCGGCGGACAAGGTCGCGATAGACGGTGAGCAGGCGACGGGCGGAGTCGGCGTCGATGCCGGGGAATGGCGAATCGAGCGCCTCACGCGGCCACGAATTGAGGTAGTCGCGGCGCGCGTATTGGATGGGCTCGTCGCCGGGCAGTCGATGGTCGCGCGCGAGGGCCGCGACCTTGTAGAGCATGAGGGTCGGCGTTTGCCACACGCCGCCCGCGCGAAGCGATTCGATCACGCGGTCGGCCTTGGCGGAGTCGAACGTGTCGAGCAGGAACTTCCACGGATAACGGTTCTGCTGTTGGAGCCAGCGCGCCTGCGGCTCCTGGCGGGAGCACGCGAGCAGAATGCCGTCGAGGTGTTCGACGGACGCCTGTCCGGCGCGCCCGACTTCGGCGGCGCTGACGCGGTCGGGGATGTGGCCGACCATCTGGAGTCCGCGCTTGCGGCACTCGTCGGCGATGGCGAAGTAGGCTTCGCGCGAGAGACCGTTGTAGACCTTGATGTAGGTGAGGCCCATGGCGGCGCGGCGCGCGACCTCGGCGCGGGCCTGGCGGGCGTCCTGGATGACGGGCGCGTCCATCGCGAAGAGCGTCCAGAACAGCTCGGGGCCGATACGGCGGCCGGCGGCTTGGTCCAATTGATACTGGCGCTGGCGCGGGGCGTTCGTTTCGGAGGCGGCCATCTCGCGCAGGCCGGTGACGCCGTTGGCGAGGTAAAGCGGGAACCAGTCCTCCTCGATCTCGCCGACGTGGACATGCATGTCCCAGAGGCCGGGGATGACGAACTTACCGGAGGCGCGGATGGTGCGCGCGCCGGCGGGGATGCGGATGGTGGAGGCAATGCGATCGCCGGTGATCACGACGGTGGAGTGCGGCGTGGCGGTCCCGTGGACCGGGTCGATGAGCGTGCAGTCGACGATCGCGAGAGTCTGGGCGGTGAGGGCCGGGACGAGGAGGAGGAGCGCGGCGCGGTGCACGGGTCAGTTCCCGGACGGGGTCTTTTCGAGATGGTCGACGACGATCGTCTCGATGGCCGCCCTGGCGGGTTTGAGCTTGAGGCCGAGCTGATCTTCGACGGCCTGGAAGAGCGTGGGGCCGACGTCGTCGGGGCGGGGCGTGGCAGTCCAGGAGAGCATAAGGGGGTACGTGCCAGCGAGGCCGGTGGCGTCGACGACGGGCTGGCCGGGCGGAGGGGCGGGAATGGGCTCGGTCACCTGATGCAGCTTGGGTCCAACCTTCGCGACGGTGACTTCGTAGACGGACTGTTCGCGGCTCTCGTGATGCGCCTTCATCTGAAAACGCTCTGCGAGAAGACGCTGGAGCATGAGGCGGAACTCGTCGCGCGTGGCGCCGGGCGGGAGCTTGGCGACGACGTCGAAGAACACGGAGTTCGTCCAGTCGGGGATTTGGAGCTGGTACTCGAAGACGGCGTACGCCTGGGTGAGGAGGGCGAAGAGGGAGCAGTGGGTGCAGGTCCAGCGGCCGGGGTCGGCAGTGCCGGGGCCGCCCGTCATATGGCCGGGTGTGTCCGGCTGAGATGGTTTGACGGAGGCTACTTCGAAGGCCAGCTGCGCGAAGGCAGAGCCACAGAGGAGCAGCAGAACGGCAAGGCGGCGCATGGCGCCCCTATTGTTTCCTATTTGGACGCGCGAGGTAAAGGGCGAAGGCGATTCCTCCGATGGATAAGAGGGCCGACCAGTAGTAGTCCCAGGGTCCGGTCCAGCGGAGGTCGATGGAGCAGTCGCCGGTGCAGGTGGGGCGGAGCAGGACGAAGCCGATGGGGTCGCGCTCGACGGTCGCGTTGGACGCCCTCCAGCCGCGAAACCAGGCGGTCTGAACGGAGATCGCGTCGCCGGGGGCGAGGCGCGCGCGGATGACGGCGTGTCCGTCTGCGGACCAGTCGCAGGACGCTTCGGGACGCGCGGGGTCTTCGATGGCGGCGACGTAGCGCGCGCGGTCGCTGTTGGTGGCGACTTCGTCGGGCCGGATGATGTGGGCGAGGGACGAGTTGCGCTGCGGAATGGCGTAGATGGTGTCCCCGTGCTCGCGGTGCAGCACGGGGAGCAACGTCTCGAAGCGCTCGGGATGCTGGAAGTCCTTGTACTCGTCGGAGCTGTCGGGGCCGTTGACGATCATGGCGTGAACGGACATCGTCTGCATCCATTCGATGGCTGCGCGCTCTTCCGCGGGCGCGACTCCGGCGTTGATCTGGAAGGGCACGCTGGTGAGGGCGGGCAGGGAGTTGCCCTGATCGCAGCAGCCGGTCATTTGCGGGTTGTCGGTGAAGGCGTTGAGCCAGAATCCGGTGGAGCCGGTGGCGTAGACGCGTTGGCCGTGCAGGTTCGCGTCGAGCCAGCGGGCGGAGGTGTATTCGGAGCGCACCGTGGCATCGGCGGGCTTGAGGTCGATGCGGGCACGCCAGCGATAGATACCGGTCTGATAGTAGATCGCGGCGGCGCCGAAGAGGACGACGGCGTAGCGCGCGTAGCGGCTGGAGCGGTAGATGAGCCAGAGGAGCCAGGCAAGCAGGAAGACGATCCCGATTTCCATTTCGAGGTGGAGGCGGCCGGCCTGTGGAAGAAGCTCGAATTGCTGGGACTGTCGCGCCGTGAAAACGAGTAGGGCGGTGAGGGCGGCGTACATGGCGCCGAAGCGGACGTAGAGCGGAACGAAGGTGCGGGCGAGCAGCCAGCCGACTCCGGCGACTGCGGCAAAGACGAGCGGGAGGAGATACGGCGTGTGGTGGAGCGAGGTCGAGAAGCCGGAGTGCATGGGCCCGACGTTCCCGAAGACGGTCGCCAGACTGGAGGGTGGGACGGCGAAGCAGACCATGGTGTAGCCGAGAGCGGCAGCGAGGGCGGCGATTCGTAGGGCGGCGAGGCGGGAGCCGTCGGACTGGACGGCGATCCAGCAGAAGACGGCGAGGGCGAGTCCCATGGTGCCGGGAATGTTGGTGGCGAAGACGGCGCCGAGTGCGAGGGCTGCGAGCGCGAAGGAGCGTCCGCTCCGGCGCCGGAGGGCGTATTCGAGGGCGAGGAGCGCGAGCGGGATGAGGGCAATGGCGGTGACGTGCGGCCCCTCGCCGTATACGGTCATGACCTGGAGGCGGCGTCCGGCGAGGGGATTGCCGAGGTCGGCTCCGAATTCGGGGATGACGAAGGCGGAGGGGGAAAAGAGCGAATAGAAGAGGCCGGCGAACAGGGCAGCGGGACGCTCCGCGCCGAGGCGCCGGGCGAGGAGGTAGAGGGTCGCGGCGCCGAGGCTGTAGGTGACGCCGAGGACGGCGTGGTACGCATGGGCTGCGGACCAGTGCGCGAGGGTCGCGACGGCGGCGACGGTGACGTGGAGCAGCGGGACGTAGGTGTCCTGGAATGGCATCCCGCAACGCCAGATGGTCCACCACGAGAAGTCGGACCAATGGAGGGAGAGGTGGCGGGCGAGTCCGATGAAGGCGCCTTCGATGGAACTCCAGTGGGGGGTATAGACGACCGAAAAGAGACGCCAGGCGATCCAGGCATTGAGGGCGAAGAGGAGGGCGGCGAGGGCGGCGTCGCGGACGGCGGAGCGTTTCATACGGGAGGCGCCGCGGAGAGGGCCACCGCTTTCATCAGAGGTTTCCGATCCAGCGGATGCGTGGAAATGAGCCGCCTAACGCACGGAAGAGCTTCTCATCAGCAGTGATGAGGTCACAGTTCTCCCGTTCCGCGAGGGCCAGATAGAGCATGTCGTATAGGGAACGGTGTTCGGCGATGGCGAGTTCCAGAGCCATTGTTGCGAGCTCGGTAGAAGGATGAAGCCTGACACCGAGCAGGAGTAGATGGCGAAAGCTCGTGGCGGCCTGTGCCGGCGTGATCTCACCACGTTGGGCGCAACGCTTCCAGAGGATGTTTCCCGTTTCCGCGACCAGCAAATCGGGAGCGCACAGATCTAAGTGCCCGCAGATAAAATCGCGCAAAAGCCGTTCGGCGGGTTGCTTATGCGATTCCGGAATAAACCACTTCGCAACCACGCTGGCATCGACGACGCTCTGCATGCGCTATCGTTCGCGATCATCGCGGACCATTGCGCTGCTGTCCGGAAGCACGCCGCGTTCGGCCTCAATCGAGTCCCGGAGGGCGAGAATCTGCCGGAGTAATTCCTGCTTGTCGGGCGCGCGACCGTCGTCGCGCTGCTCGATCCGGGTTTGCGGTTCTTGCTTCATGACATCCGTAACTCCATTATGACTCTTCACTAGAGCTTTGCAAGTTGTAGACGCGCGCCGCAGTGCCGCCCAGGAGTTGCTCGCGGACTTCGATGGGTTGAGCTCCGATGGCTTGCGTGAAGGCGGCGAGATTGCTTTTCCAGGTGTAGGCGGGAAGGGCCTGCGGCCAATCGCTGCCGAACATGAGACGGTCGGGGCCGAAGAGGGTGAGGGCGTGTCGGACGTAGGGGCGAGCTTCTCCGAATCTCGTGAGGCCGCTCAGTTTGCAGACGACGTTGGGGAGGCTCGCCGCCGCGGCGAGGTCGTCGGGCCAGGATTCCGTGGCGGGGAAACCGAGGTGGTCGATTACCAGGGTGCGGCCGGGGAAGCGGGCGGCGATCATCGGGATGTGCGGGAGGAGGCCGTCGAGGTCGATGGGGATGTCGGGCGGGACGAGATCGACTTCGGCGAGGGTCGCGACCTGGACACCGCAGACGCGCGGGTGGTTGGTCGGGAATCCAGCGGGGACGATGATGCCGGAGACGAAGTCGGGGAGAGGGTGTGGGGGGACGCCGACATAGAGGGAGCGCTCGAAGCGGTTGCGCTTCAGAATGGTTTCGAGATGCGCGAGCGTGTATTGCTCGTTGGCGGAGTGGTGGGCGTCGATTCGCAAGTAGGGATCAGAAGATGAAGCTGAGGCCGCCGCGGAAGGTGCGGGGGGTGTCCACGAGGAGGACGTGCTGTCCGCCGGAGGTGGTGAGGGGAAGGTAGCCCTGGGCCAGCATGTTGCGCAGGTCGGCGGTGGCCTCCATGCGCCACGGCAGCAGGCCGACGCGCGGCAGGGGTTGGCGGATGTAGATGTTGAGGCCGGGAAGTTGGCGGCCGGGCTGCGTGCTGTACAGGTTGCCGGACATCGCCCAGCGCTGGTCGGCCACCTGGTAGCTGGCGACGACGCGAGTGCCGGCGCGCGGCGCCGTGAGGTTCACCCGCGCGGTGGCGGCATGCTTGCGGCCCGAGTGGATCATGGAACGGAGTTCGTCGGGGCTGTTGGTGACGAGTTCCCGGGTGCCGACGGCGAGAGCGCCTTCGGACCCGTAGGTAACGGTCGCGCTGATGTGCTCGCCGAAGCTCTGGGTGACGGCGGCGCTGTAACCGGAGTTCTGGTGGTCGCCGATGTTGAATACCGAGTTCCCGGTGAAGAGGTCGGGCAGAACGTCGGCTCCCGAGAGCATGCCGTCCGGGGCGACCATCGACAGCGCGGCGTTGTGGATGACCTCGTGATACGCCGAGATGGAATAGGTGCGCGAGCCGAAGCGGCGGGCGTAGGCGATCTCGTAGTCCTCGCCGCGCTGGATCTTGGAGCGTCCGTCGCGCAGGGAGATGCGGGGGAACATGCCGAGCGTGTTCAGGTCGTGCTGGAAGTCGGCTTCGATGCTGTCTGCAGCGCCGAGGTCGGGGCGGGCATTGCCGGACGTATACGTCAGGACGAGCTTGCCGCTATCGAGCGAACCGGCGGTCAATTGCGCGTACGGGCTGAAGTAGCTCATGTGGTCGAGGAACGTGACCGCGTCGAGCGTGGTGCCGTAGCGGAGAGTGACGCCGTCGGCGATGTCGGTGGAATCGTCGAAGCTCGCGGACATGGAGCGGAGCATCGGCAGGGCGGCGTCGTTGCCGGCGAGCGCGGCGTTGAGTCGCGCGGGCATGAAGAGCTGCCGCATCGTGAGGGAGACTTCGGGAGTCATGCCTGCGACATTGCGGCTATAGCTGGTGCGGAAAGCTGCCGATGGAGTACCTGTCTGGGAACCGTAGCCGACGTTGCCGCTGACTTGCAGCAGGTTGTTGCCGTATAGAGAAGTGGCGAGTGCGAAGGCGGTGCCCATATCGGCCTCGTTCGCGATGTTGCTCGCGATGGAGCCTTCGCCGGCGGAGACCTTCAGGACGCCGCGTGTATCGGAGAAGATGGCGGCGCGCTCAGCGGGGTCGACCGGCGCGGCGCCGGGCTTGGACTCGAGGAGGCGCAAGACAGGCCGAGTGGCGGTTGCGGTGCGCAGGACCCATTTCCAGTCGTCGCTCATGATGCTGCCCGATTCGAGGGCGGCCGGATAGGAAAGCTGGATGGTGCTGAGCAAGGTGCTGAGGTTGACGTGCAGGACGCTGCGCAGGCCCGGCTGCACCTGGATGTCCCGTTTGAAGGCGGGGAGGAAGGAGGTGAGCGAGACGCGGATCGAATAGAGGTCGGGCAGGAGACCGGCGAACTTGAATTCGCCGCGTGCATCGGTCTGAATCTTCGTGAGGGCGCGGTCCTGCTTGTTGTAGAGCAGGACGGTGGCGCCCATCTGCGGGATGCCGAGATTGTTGCTGACGACGCCGGTGATCGCGCCGGAAATGACGATGGGATTGGCCGCGGAAGCGGCATGGGGCGCAGCCAGACAGGCTACGCCAAATACCAGCGATGCCATCGTCCTGTGCGTCTTCGCTTTAAACATCCGCGACGCTCATGCCTGCGGGCAAACCCCCGCTGCCCATTAGATTACCGTAAAGTCGGCCGAAGGTGTGAGGACCTGATTTTTCGTTTTGTCCGTGATCTTCATCTTGACCGTGTACTGCCCTGGCGCAAAGTTGTTTAGATTCAAGAACTTCTCCAGGGTCACCTGGCTGGCGGAGGCGTCCGGCAACTCGGAAAGTTCTTCCTTGAGTGTGGCGATCGTCTCATTGCTGCCTTTTTTTACAATTTCGTACTCGACGGTTCCGACCGGTTTCCGGGTTCCTTCGTCGGCCCCGAGATTGTAGACCTTGAGGTAGATGCCGAGCTTTTCGTCGCGCTTGAAGATGTCGTCGACGCGCGGGCGGACCTTGGTGCCGCCGATGACGAACATGCCGGCGCCGATCGAACGGGGCGGGACTTTCTCGACGAGATCGGCCAGGATGACCGTGCTGGTCGAGGCCTTTTCGTTGTCGATGCGCGGGACGGACAGCGCGACCTCATAGTTGTTCTGGTTGCCGCCGACCTTATCGCGGACCACGACGTTGAGGCGGTAGGTTCCCGGCGGCAGCGGCACGATCTTTTGATAAATCGAGCGGCGCTTGGCCATGTCCTGCAGGAACTCGGTGGGCGTGTCGGCGACGATGGTGTCTTCAAACGGCGTCACGGCCATACGGCGCGTCATCGTGGTGATGCGGCCGTAGAGCTCGACGACGGCCTTCTGGACGCCGTCCTTGAGCTGGAACTGGAGGTCTTTGTTGTCGAACTGGAGCGTGATGTAGGTCATCACCGAGGCGTCGGTGATCGGGAAGTAGTCGACCCGGACCTTCATCGGGAGAACGTTGTAGCTGATGCGCGAGTTGACCTGGGCTTCGAGATCCTTGAACTTGATGGCCGGCGGACGCTGCAGTTTGGCGAACTGCTCGAGGCGGTTGAACTCGTTCATCTTCTGAGTCTCGCCGCCGAACGGGACGCCAAGGTGGGTGCCGTCGGTGCGGTTGAAACGGTCGGTCTTGTCGGAGAGGCCCATCTGCTCCATGAGCGTGAGACCGGCGTTCGGGACGTAAAGGAGGGCGTCTTTTTCAGACGGGTCCATCGTCATGCGGTACTCGCCGGACATCGTCGGGTCGACGAACTCGATGATGATGTCGTTGCCGATGTCTTCGATGTAGCGATAGCGCCACTGCTCGAAGGGGAAGGTGGAGGTGGTGCCGCCGCCCTCTTCGGGGGGCCGCTCGTAGGTGCCGCCGGAGGGGTGAGACTCGATTTCGTCGGGTGGGCCGTAGGTGATGTAGATGCGGCCGCGGTCGGTCTTCCAGCCCGGAATACCGGACGCGTAGTGCTCGTTGGCGTAAGCGATCCGCCGATAGTGCTCTTCCTTAAACTCGTTTTCGACGCTGTCGGGAGTGGGATCGCGGCGCAGCCAGAACTGTTCGATGAACTGCTCGCGCTCTTCATCGGTCTGGAGTTTCTTGAACGCGGCGCGTTCCTCGTCCGTGATGATGTAGGAGACGTCCTCGTTCAGCCACTTGCGGTAGGGGGTCTCGAGCTCTTTCTTGAGCTTGGCCTCGCGACGCTTGCGTTCCTTGTCCGTGAGGGGTTTAGCGACGGTTTCGCGCTTGGTTTCCTGCGGATCGGCGGGCTTCTTCTGGTCGGCGGCGAGGAGCGCGGCGGCGACCGACGTGGCAATACAAAGGATAGAAAGGCGTGTTACTTGCATACGGCACACCGCTTCACAGTATCAGGATAGGGCTGAGTCGGCTGACAACTATTTTAAATCGTTTAGGATCAGGGGGTCAATCCTGTGAAAGGCGGGAGACAGTGTGCGCGGGCTAGGACTAGGGGGTACGGGCGAGGGCAGGAGTGCCCCCGCCGCGGTGGATAGTAGAGCCTACAGTTCGGGGTGCAGATGGATCGTCTTGCCCTGGACGACGTAAACGCGCTCGGCGAACTGCGTGCGGCCGGCTTCGCGGATCTCGATGTTGTAGTTGCCCGGACGCAGGTGCATCGTCTTGTTGTCATGGGTAGTGCCGGCGTAAGCGCCGTCGATGAACACTTGGGCGTCCTTCACTTTCGTGTCGAGTTTGACTTCCCCTTGATTGGGGTTGACCACGTAGGCAGGACCCCAATAAGGTCTGGGTCCCCAATAGGGGCCGTACCAGCCACCCCAGGGACGTCCGACCACGACCACTCCGCGGACAGCGGCAGGGGCGGCGGGCGCCAAGCTCATCAGGGCGGCGGCGAGGATCAGTAGCGATTTCTTCATGGTTGGCCTCCACCGAGTAGAATGCAATCGGCGTGCCAGGTAGCAAGTCGTTTGGATTCAACGTGCTGGCGCGCCGGTGGTGGTGGAATTCGGCCAGGGCCGGTGGTGGAGCAGTCTACTTCGTGATCCCCACTTGGCCGAGTAGCCACGCGTATTCGAACGCGGTGTCGTGCAGCCGATCGTACCGGCCGCTGGCTCCGCCGTGTCCCGCAGGGTCCATCTTGACCTTGAGGAGCAGCGGATTGGAATCGGTCTTCAGGGTGCGGAGACGAGCAACGTACTTGGCGGGCTCCCAGTACATCACCTGGCTGTCGTTGAAACTGGTGGTCACCAGGATGGCCGGGTAGCTGCGCTTCTCCAGGTTGTCGTAGGGGCTGTACGTCTTCATGTAGTCGTAGGCAGCCTTCTCATTGGGATTGCCCCACTCCAGGTACTCGCCGACGGTCAGGGGCAAGGTGGCGTCCATCATGGTGTTCATGACATCGACGAACGGCACGGCGGCGTGCACCGCTTTGAAGAGATCCGGCCGCAGGTTGACGACGGCGCCCATGAGCAGACCGCCGGCGCTGCCTCCTTCGATCACGAGGCGGTCGTTTGAGGTCCACTTCTGCCCGACCAGGAATTCGGCGCAGTCGATGAAGTCGAAGAACGTGTTCTTCTTCTTCATGAGCATGCCGTCTTCGCGCCACTGTTCGCCCATTTCGTCGCCGCCACGGATGTGCGCAATGGCGTAGGACATCCCGCGGTCGAGCAAACTAACGCGGTTGCTCGAAAATGTCGGCGGTGTGCCGATGCCGTAGCTGCCGTAGCCGTAGAGGAACAGCGGGGCCTTACCGTCGCGGACCAGACCCTTCTTGTAGACGATCGAAATCGGCACCTTGACGCCGTCGCGGGCGGTGGCCCAGAGACGCTCGCTGACGTACTGCTTCGGATCGTAGCCGCCGAGGACCTCTTGCTGTTTGCGCAAGGTGGATTTGCCGGCCGGCACGTCGTAATCGAAGACGCTCGGCGGCGTGACGAAACTCTGGTAGCTGTAACGATAGGTTTGCGATTCGTAGTCGGGCGTGCCGCCGGGGAAGACCGAATACACCGGCTCGGGGTACGCGACCTCGGTCCACGCGCCGGTCTTGAAATTGTGGATGCGCAGGTGGTCGAGGGCGCCGCCCTTCTCGATCGAAACCGCGAAGTCGCGGAACAGGTCGAGATCCTGAATGCGGACGTCGTCGCGGTGGGGAATGAAGACCTTCCAGTTCTTCGGCGCCGGATCGCTCACGGGCGCGGTCATGATCGCGAAATTGCGGCCGCCCTTATTCGTGCGAATGTAGAACAGGCCTTCGCGATGGTCGACGTAGTAGCGGTGGCCCTTCTCGCGCGGCAGAAATACGGCGAAACGGTCGGCAGGCCGGTCGGCACGGAGGTAGCGGACCTCGGCGGTGTCCTTTGCCTCGGCCTGGAGGATCAGATACTTCTGGTCGCGCGTTTTGCCGATTTCGATCTCGTAGAGCTCGTCCTTGTCGTCGTAGAGCTCTTCGAATTTCGCTGTGCCAAGCACGTGGCGCCAGAGCTTGTCGCTGCGCTTGGTGACGGCGTCTTCCGTGACCAGAAAGAGCGTCTTGTTGTCGGCCGCCCACGCCAGCGACGTGACGCGCTCGGTCGTGTCGGTCAGCGTCTGTCCGGTGCGCAGATCTTTCACCTGCAAGGCGTACTGACGGAAGCCGGTGTAGTCGATGGTGTAGGCCAGCAGATTCTGGTCGTCGCTGACCACGAAACCGCCGAGGCCGACGAACTTCTTGTCCTTGCCGAGCGCGTTGAGGTCGAGCAGCACCTCCTCGGGCGCGGTCATAGTCCCCTTCCGGCGGCACTGGATCGGGTACTGCTTGCCCTCCTCGGTGCGCGAATAGTAGAGGTAGCCGTGACGCGAGGTGGGGACCGAGAGGTCGGTCTGTTTGATGCGGCCCAGCATTTCCTGATAAAGGGCGTCCCGGAAGGGCTGCAGCCCCTTCGTCATCGCTTCGGTGTACGCGTTCTCCTGTTCCAGGTACTGGACGACTTTAGGATTGGACTTCTCGCGCAGCCAGAAGTAGTCGTCAATGACGGTGCTGCCGTGGCGCTCTTCGCGGTGTCCGACCTTGGGCGCCGTGGGCGGCGACTGCGCGGAAAGGTAAGCGACGGAAATGAGGCCAAGCAGGATAGCGCCGGAAAACATGCGGTTAGAATAGCGAATTTTTTGAGACGGGGAAGGACAGGGGGAACCGGGCCACGGATGGACACGGATGCACACGGATGAAACAAGAACGCGGGGACGGAGGCCACGGCCGGCTGGAAGGCTCTTTGCTGAATCCGTGTGAATCCGTGTCCATCCGTGGCCAAATAAAAAAAGCCGCGGCAGTGGGGCTGCCGCGGCTTGCAGGAGAGATAGCGGTCTTTACTGCTCGTAGCTGATGCCGACCATCGGGGTGATGTCGTGCAGGAATCTGCCGATCTTGACTCCGGGGGCCGGGGTGATGAGGTCCTTCGGGAACGGGGTGAAGAAATCCCTGACTTCGGTACGGAGGCTCATGTGCGGAGTGAGGCGGAATTTCACGCCGGCGCCGACGCTGAGCATCGGCTTGACGGCCTGAGTTTTGGTGAAGTAGGCGAACTGACTGAGGGGTTGGTAGGCAGCCTCCGTACCGGTGCCGCGGAAAATTCTCATGCCGCCGCCGATCGCCGCGTACAACTCCGCGCGGGACTCGCGGCGATTGGTGTGGATGCGCAGATCGTAATAGACCGAGTGGGTGTTGCCGGAGAACGTCGCAGTCGTGCCGCCGCTCGATAGCTTGAGATCGCTCTGCGTGAAGTTGTAGCGGATCTCGCCGCTAAGGTGGCGGTAGAGGTTCTGGCCGACGAAGGCGCCGGCGGTGAATCCGGATTTGAAGCCGGCGGTGGCCGAGCCGGACGGGCCGTTGGCGGCGACGCCGGGGAGGAAACTGCCTCCGCCGACGCCGCCGACTTCCCATTGCTGGGCGTAAGCGGCAGCCGCGGCGGCGGCGAGCAGAAGCGATAGGCGAAGCGATTTCATGAGTTCTCCTTGCGATTACTTCACGACGCGGACGGACAGGGTCGTCGACGTGCCGCTCTGCGAAATGACGAGCGGCACTTCCAGGCCCTGCGTGACTCCGCCGGGCACCGTGGCATTGATCTGATACAACCCGACCGTGCCGGGGACCAGGCCGGCGTAGATGACGCCGAGTTCCTTGCCGCCGAGCGTCACGGTGGGGGTGATGACGGCGTAGGACAACTGGTCGTCGGGAGCCGGGAGGCCGGAGTCGACAGCGGGCGCGGTGCGCCCGAGGCCGGTCGCGTAGATCACGATCGTATCGTTGTAGTGAATCGGGTTGGTCGGGGTGACGATCTCGCTGTTATCGGCGCGGAAGATCGTCGCCAGACCGCTCACCGGACCAGCGACGCCGGAGCGGAACACGCTCGGAGCGCCTTGCAGGATGTTGAGGTTGAAGTTGTCGCTCACGCCGCCCGGGGTGTGGAGGCTCATCACGGCGTTACCGTCCACCGCGAAGGGAAGCTGGCCGTTGATCTGGCCGCTCGAGACGAACAACATCGGGACCGGGATGCCGTTGACCATGAGGCAGGATTCGGCGATCGCGGTCGGCAGCGGGAGTTCCTTGGTCGCCATGTTGACCGGCGCCATGTTCGAGCCGTAGATGCTGATGAGTCCGCCGGGCGCGATCGGCTTGGAGCCGTCCGCGGCGTTGACGACGGACGCGATCGACGGCGGCGCGACGGCCGCGTCGTAATTCCAGGGCAGCACGGTGAAGCCGGAGACCGTCAGGGAAACAACGGCGCTGCGATCGGCAAGCGGCGCCAGGCTGCGAACGAACGGCTGCGTCTTCGAGCCGGCGAGAGGCGCTTCCACGGTCCGTGTGGGCCGCGTCGAGAGCGCCTGCGTGGCGAAGTGTTCGATGGCGCCGGGATTCGAGGAGCCGTTCGCCATGGTGCGGAGGCCGGTCTGATCCAGAAAGGCGAAGCCCGCGGTCGTCCCGGAAGCGGTGTTCAGCTTGGACTGCAACACGAGCGAGGCATTCAGGAGATTGTCGCCGACGACATAGCTGTTGTAGCTGGACGCTGCATACGCGCCGCCGAGGGTGGTGAAGTCCTTACGCGACACGGTGAACGTGTCCGCGTTGGAATCATAGAGCAGGACGTTGCCATCGGGCGACGCGGCCAGTATCGATCCCCCATTCGGAGCGGCAGCGAGGACGGTGTCGGCGCTGACATTATTCGTATAGATACCGAGCGAGGGCAGGATGGTAGCGCGCCGCGCGGCGAAGTCGATGCGGTCGATCACGCCGGGGGCGGAACTCGCGACGTTGCGCACGACGGCGAGAATCGACTTGCCGGACTCGGCGATCGAGCGCGGATAGTGGCCCGCGGGGAACTCGATCGGCACATCGGGTTGCAGTGTGTCGAGATCGTAAACGAACGCGAACTGCGAGTTCTCGTGGCCGACGATCAGGTATTTGCGATCGAAGGTGAAGGCCATCGAGGTCGGCGTCGTCGACGTGCGGAGGGTCGCGATCTGCTGGTAGTTGCCGCCGTCGAAGACGAGGATCTGGTTGCGATCCTGCTGGACGACGTAGAAACGATTGCGGACCGGGTCGGCAAGGATGTCGGTGAGGTTCCCCGGGATCGTCACGGCGGTCCCGCGCTGATCGGGATTGCGATTGTTGATCAGCAGGCGGATGGAGCGCGCCTGGTTGATGGCGCTCCCGGAGGACACGGTGACGGGCACCGACAACGTGCCGTTCTGGTTCTGGAACGCGTTGGGGTCGACCTTCACCTGAACCACCGCGGGGGTGACTCCGGCGGACGGCGAGAAGGTGACTCCGCCCTGCGTGGTCGAGAGACTGAAATCGGTGTTGCCGCCGCCCGGATCCGTCATGTTCAGGGTCAACGTGATGGCGTTGCGGTTGCAGAAATTGCCGCTGGCGAAGAGGTCCGTCTGCGCCGCAACGATGCGGTGCATTTTGCTCAGCCGCCCGATGGGGAGGACCGTGACGCCGCTATCGCTGACCGCGTAGAGGACGTCGCTCTTCTGCGTGAGAGTCATACGGCCGGTGATGTTCTCGGGGAGATTGATGCGCTCGCGCTCGTACAGATTGTCGGCGTCGAGAATGGAGAGTGCCGGAATCGCGGGAGGCGCGGCGATCGCGGTCCCGCCGATGGCCTGCGCCACGCCGCCGGCTGCCGCGGTCGCGGAGGCGGGAGCCGCAGTCACGATCTGGGCGTAGATGAGGCCCGCCTTGGAGTCGACGGCGACGCCTCCGATGTTGGTTGACGCTATCGAGTTCGGAAACTGCGCCAGGTTGCGCACGCCGGCATCGATCTTGTACTGGCCGACCATGGCCCAAGAGCCATCGGCCGCGACGCCGACTCGCGGGAGCGGCTTCGGCGCGGCCGTGACGCCCACGGCGTAAACATGTCCCAGATTGAGATCGTAGCGGTAGAAGGCCTGGAACTGGCCATCGTCGGCGACGCCGTACGCGTACTTCCGGTCGGGCGAGGTCGCCGTCGAGGCGAGAATCACCTGGGTCGGGAACGTCGCGAGCTCGACCGTCAGCGTCTTGGCCAAGGTTGTGAAGCTGGCGAGAACGTTGAGCGTTCCGGTAAGGGGGTCGAACTTCCAGAGGCCGCTCGTGGTCACCACCAAGGCCGTGTTATCGGCCATGAACGCGACGCTGAGCGGCACTTCGCCGGTCGTGAAGGTCTGCCGCGCGTTGGTGTTCAGGTTGATCAGCGTGATCGCGTTGCGGGTGGGATCGGGGGTGGAGAGATTCCCGAAGTGAGACACGAGCAGATACTGATTGTCCGGTGAAATGGTCACCGCGCTCGGTTGTGGAGCCACATTCATCGACCGCTGAATCGAGAAGTCCGAAGTGGACATGACCTCGATGCGGTTGGCCGTGAAGTTGGCTATATAGAGGAGGCCACGGGATTCGTCGAGTGCGATATCGGAGGCCTGGCCCCCGATGGGGACGACGGTCCCAAAAGTCGCGGCAAAGGCCGGGGCGCTTATCGCGCAAAAGGCGGCCGCCATCATCGGAAGGAAGAACCTGTTCCAGCGCATAAAAGAATTCTCGGATAACGTTACGATTTAATAGGGGATTTAAGCCGGAATCAATGATGGAAATGGCTAGTGAAAAGGTCATTACCAAAGTTAGCCGTGTATTTGCGCGAACTTACGCCTATACTGCACGGTGGAGCGGAGCATCGCAAGCGGCTCCGCACCGCGCAGGACGGTCTCCCATGCAGACGATTCATAAGAAATTCGCAGCAATTTTCCTCTTATTTGCGGGTATTTCCGCCGCACAATCCGGCACGGCGACGAAAATCTACACCGTCCCCGATGGTCTGGCCTACCACGTCGACGACCAGTACTACACGAAGGCGACGACGGCGTTTTGGCCCACCGGGACGAAGCACGTCCTCGACGTGCTTCCGACGCAGGTCGGAGGGCTCAACACCAAGAGCAAGTACGCCTTCGCCGGCTGGCAGTACGCCGGCGGCACGCTGCCGGGCGGCGCTACCGTGACTGTCACGGCCGACCCTTCGCTCAAGGAGTTCTACGCGAAATTCGCGGTCCAGCACGCGCTCGACGTACAGTTCACGACGTGCACCGGAACCCCGGAATGTCCAACGCCGGGAACTGTCTTCGTCGACGACACGGCCTACACCCAGAATGCGGAGGTCTTCTTTCAGGAGGGCTCGCAAGTAAAGTTGGTGGCGGTGCCGGCGGCCGGCTTTGTCTTCTCCGGCTGGGGCCAAGGCGATAACCAGACCATCACGGGATTTCTGAATATCGTCACTATGAATTCGCCGAGCACGGTGCGCCCGATCTTCACGCCGGCGCGCAAGATCACGCTGGCCACCGTTCCCGCGGGACTCGGAATTCTCGCGGACCGCGCGCTGGTGCCTGCGCCGGCGACCTTCGATTGGGGCTTTGCGACAACGCATGTGGTCGGAGCGCCGACGCCGGAGCAGGATCTGAACGGCTCCTGGTGGGCTTTCTCGAAGTGGAGCGACGGCGGAGCCGCGAATCATACGTACGCGGTGGCGGCCGGCGGTCCCACGGACACGCTGACGGCCACCTACGTCCCCGTGACGGTGACCGACCTCAAGACCAATCCGCAGGGACTCTCGATACTGGTGGACGGGCGGAGCAACTGGCCGAGCTACTTCTTCCCGTGGGCCGCGGGTGAAGTGCACCATTTGGAAGCGCCTGCGCAGCAGACCGACGATAAGGGACGCGTCTGGAACTTCGCGTCCTGGTCGAATGGCGCGGCGCGAGTGCAGGATTATACGGTGCCCTCGAGCGACGCTCCCGGCGGGACTGTCCGCCTCACCGCGAACTACACGCCGGCTGGACATCTGCTGGTGTCGAGCGCGGTGGCCGGGCTGACAATCAGGGTGGACGGCGCGGATTGCGTGACGCCGTGCGAGTTGGTGAAGCCGGTCGGCACCGTAGTGAAACTGTCCGCTCCGTCGACGCTGCCGCTGAACGACAGCGCGCGCGCGGATTTCGACGGGTGGCCGGGAAGCGGCTCCCTGGCGGGCGATTGGACGGTGACGCTCGGGCCGGACCCCGTGATGCCGAACCTGACGTACCACACGATGAATCGCCTGACGGCGGCAGCGAATCCGGCGGGCGGCGCGTCGTGGCGTGTCGACCCGGCGTCGCCGGACGGCTACTACGACACGCTGACGACCGTGAAGGTAACGGTCGCGGCACAGCCCGGATTCAAATTCCGGCGCTGGAATGGCGATGCGGCCGGAACGTCGCCGGTCGCGGCGGTTTCGATGAACGCGCCGCGGGCGGTGGAAGCGATGCTCGACCGCGTGCCGTTTATCGCGCCGGCCGGGATCGCGAATGCCGCGGGCGTGACGCCGGTGGCGGCGGTGGCGCCGGGCTCGATCGTGTCGATCTTTGGCGCGAGCTTCGCGACGGACGTGGTCGTCGGGCCGACGGCTCCGCTGGCGCAGGCGCTGGGCTGCACGACGGTGCGGATCGGTGACCGTATGCTGCCGCTGTTCTTCGTGTCGCCGTCGCAGATCAATGTGCAGATGCCCGACGATGTCGCGCCGAGCGATCAGCGCGTGACGGTAAGCTGTGATGGCCTGCCGGACGTGCAAGCGATGGTCACGGTCGCGCGGAATGCGCCGGGACTGTTCCAGGACGCGGATTCGAATGCCGCGGTCGTGCATGAAGACGGGTCGGCGGTGACCGCGGACGCTCCGGCGAAGCGCGGGGAGCTGTTGACGATGTACGGGACGGGGTTCGGTCCGACGGATCGGACGAGGCCGTATGGGTTCCCCTTGCCGGCGGATCCGGTGTACTCGATCGTAGACTCTATTAAGGTGGCGATCGGGGATGGATCTGTGGATGCGGAGAAGACCTTCGGAGCGGCGGGCAAAATCGGCGTGGACGCAGTACAGTTCCGCGTGCCGGACGGAGTGACTGGTCGGGTCCTGGTGAAAGTGACGGCCGGCGGGAACGACAGCAACCTGGTCGGGGTAATCGTCGAGTGAGAGATTCACTTTGACGCAGAGACGCGGAGACGCAGAGAAAAGCGTTACTCCGCGTCTCTGTGTCTCTGCGTCAAAGTGAATGCCGCTATCGTGGTCAGAAATGAAAAGGGGAGGCGGATCTTTCGATCCGGCCTCCCCATTGTTTTTTTGTGTCTGTGCCTAGTATTGACGCGTGATGGTCGGGCGCATCGGGGGCGCGAAGCGCGTCGGGGGCTCGTGGCGCTCGACCGGGCGCTCAAGGACCAGCGAGCGGAGGCCGGGGATCGCCGCGGCGCGGCCTTTCTCGTGGGCGGGAAGCTGGCCGGTGCTGAGATTCTTCAGGCCGAACAGGGCGAGCTCGAACCGGTCCTTCACTCCGACCTTCTGGAACAGCCGCGAGAGGTAGACCTTCACCGTGCCCTCGGAAATCATGAGGGTGGTCGCAATTTCCTTATTCTTCAGTCCCTGGGAGAGGAGGCTGACGAGCTGTCCTTCGCGCTGCGTGAGGGCCACGCGGCGGGCGCAGAGGAAGCTGTCGGTGAGCGCCTTTTCAAACCACAGTTCGCCGGCCTGGACTTTCTGCAGGCACTTGACCTGTAGGTCGGTGGGCAGCGTCTTGCGGAGAATGCCGCGGACGCCGAGGCCCATGGCCTGGAAGGCCAGTTCGGTGGAGATGGAGTTCACCCAAAGAACGATGCGGGTGTTGGCCATCGCATGCTTCATCTCGCTGAGGACTGCGAACGTGATCTCCGGGGTGAGGTCGAGCAGCACGAGGTCCGGGGACCCGCTGGCTACCTGTTGGATCACGCCGGGGACCGTGTTGCAGGTGGGCAACAACTCAAAGCCTTCAACCTGCCGGAGTACGGATTCGAGTCCTTTGGCCAGAATGGGTTCGTCGCTGTAAAGAAGAATTCTCGTCATTTCCTTCATCCTTTTTCGTGCCGAGCGACAGGGAAGCGCAGTTTCGTCGGGACTGCACCCTGGCTGGTGTATATCACTAAGGGGATTCTCCGATGAAATACATCCAATGTCAACGGAAAATGAACCCAATATTTGTCCGGTTTTTGTGAATATTCATAAAAAAGTACTAGATGAACAGCTGTATATCGACCCAGATTTGCCGATTTTATGCTTTATTTTGTTACCGTTACGTGGAATCCTGCGGAGGATTGGCAACGCGGACGTAGGGACTAGAAATTCCGGAAAAATCGTGGATAATCAACCTGTATTAACCCTGCCGGAGTACTCCGGCTATTGCAATCGAAACGGCAGGGGCGGCCTCCGGGGATCGAATTCCAAGGTTTTTTAGTACTTTTTTATGAATTGATAACCTTGGGCAACAACGGGCTATAACCCATTTACGATATTGATGCGGTTAGAGTTCGGCGCTAAATTCTCGAATGTCAAGCAACGGAAATGCGAAACATCAACAGGCGAGAAAGCCCGCGAATTGAAATTAAGCTCCGGTGCCACGTCACTTCGCCGGCGCTTTGGATCCGGAGCGCGCTGTATACCGAGAACATCAGCCGGAGCGGACTGTTGGTGGCTTGGCGCGGAGAAGGCTCGGCCCTGCCGCTGCCGGCCACGGGCCAGATCATCACGATCGAGATCGAGCTGCCGGTGCACCACGGATTTGGCCAGAAGTGCATTCACTGTCAGGGGACGGTGATTCGGATCCTACAGGACACCGAAAACCCGCGCGTGGCGCTGCGGGTCAATTATATGGATTTCCGGGCGTTCCACGACCGCCTGCGGCTGATCGATTCGATGCAGCCCGCGGTCAGCACGTACATGGCTTAAGAAGTTTGAAATGGAAGCGAAGCGTTCCCAATTCGTGTTGAAGCTGTTGCCGTCGTTCGCGGACTTCGCGTTCCTGATGCCGATCGCCTATTTGTTTGGGTCGTTGGGCGGATCGCGGTCGCTGTTGAACGATTGCGATACCGGGTGGCATATTCGGACGGGAGAATGGATTTTGGCCCACGGCCGAATTCCTTTCCAGGATATTTTCTCTTTTTCGAAACCGGGGCAGCCCTGGTTCGCCTGGGAATGGTTGAGCGACGTTTTATTGGCTTGGTTGAACGGGATCGACGGGCTGCGCGCGGTGCTGCTGTTTTCGATCGCGATAATCTGCGCGACGTTTACGCTGCTGTACCTGCTGACGCGCCGTAAATCCAATGTCCTCATCGCTATCTCGGTGACGATGGTAGCGGCGGCGGCGTCGTCGATTCATTGGTTGGCGCGGCCGCACCTGTTCACCTTTTTGTTCCTGGTGCTGTTTTATGGCGGCCTGGAGCGGGTGCGCGAAGGAAAAGACAAGATTGCCGGAATTCCGATCCTCTGGTTGTTTCCAATAGTTACGGTACTTTGGACCAATCTGCACGGTGGATTCTTTGTCGGAATTCTTTTAATTGCCGCTTACGGCGCTGGAGAATTGCTACAATTCTTTTTCCAGGCCGCGGGCGCGGAACGGCAGGCGGCCGGCCGGAAGGCGCGGGCTTATCTCGCGAGCGCAGGGTTCTGCGCGCTGGCGAGCCTGGTCAACCCGTACACGTATCACCTGCACGTCCACATGGCCCAGTATTTGAGGGACCCGTGGAATTCGGAACACATTATCGAGTTCCTGTCGCCGAATTTCCATCAGCCGCGCGCCCTGTTCTTCGAAGCGTACCTGGTGGCGGCGATCGCGGCCGCGTTCTGGTGCGTGTCGCGGCGGCGTTTCGTAGAGCCGATCGTGATCGCGCTGTGGGCGCATGGCGGTCTGCTGGCGGCGCGGAACATCGCGATCTTCGTGATCGTGGCGGCGCCGATCGTCGCCGAAGCCCTGCAGTACGGGCTGGAGCACGCGGCGGAGTGGAATCTTCCGGAGCGCCTGCGCAGTCTGGCGGCGCGGTTCAACTCGGTCGCGGCGCAGACGGCGGAGATGGAAGCGGTGCCGCGGTGGCGGCTGGCGAGTATCGCCGGCTTCGCGATGGTGGCGGCCCTGATGTTCGCTCCGCATCCCCCGGAGAAGTTCCGGGCGGAGTTCGACCCGAGCCGGTATCCGCAGAAGGCCCTGGCGTCGATCCGGCCTGACGGCGCGACGCGGATTTTTACACACGACGAGTGGGGCGACTACCTCATCTGGACGGGGAACCGCTCGTTTGTCGACGGCCGTAGCGATTTTTACGGCGACGATTTCGAACAGAAGTATATGGACGTCCTGCACATGAAGCTCGGCTGGGAAAAAACCCTGAGCGAATTCGGTGTGGACACGATTTTAATGCCCCTGGACGCGCCGTTGACCGGCGCGTTGAAGGAATCCAGCCACTGGCACGTCGTTTACGACGACGGTATGGCGTTGGTGTTCCGGCCGAGCGGCCGCAACGGGGGCGAGGTTTCTGCCGCATTGACGAGCGGCGGAACAGGCCGTGACCGCGAGGTTACGAAAACCGAGGCGAGTGATCGAGCGATCACGCTGACTAAATCCAAAACTTAAAAGCGAAATAGGAGATACGACAATGACGTTTTTGCGCAATTTCTGGAATGACGAGCAGGGCCAGGACCTCATCGAGTACACGCTGCTCATGGCGTTCGTCGCGTTGGCCTCGGCGGCCCTTTTTCTCGGCGCCGGCGGCAGCATCAAGGGCATCTGGACGACCACGAACCAGCAGCTCGCGAACGCGAACACCTCTGCCAGCTAGTCTCGGGTAGGGGCGTGCCGAGCGTCGAACGCGTCCGACACGCCCCTTCCAAGTCTTGTGCAGGTAAAGCAGTGCCGGGTAGCAAATCAATGAGCAATCAACGAGGATCCAGGACCGCAGCGCGCCTCGATCGGAGGCTTGGCTCCACAAGCAATCGGGCGCGTTGCGGGACGACCCGGAAGAAGAGGATCCCGGCGGGGGACCGCCAAGAGTAAGTCGATGAATAAAAGATTCGTAGGCGTTCTCATTTTCGCGTTCGTCGTGGCCTCGGTGGCGAGCTTGCTGCTCTACCGGCTGCTGCTGAACCGTCCGCAGTCGGCGAAAGCCGCTCCGGCCACCGCTCAGATCATGCTGGCCACTCGCGACATCGAAGTGGGAACGGTGCTCAAGGAAGAAGATGTAAAACTGTCCGACTGGCCGGGATCGATCCCCACCGGGTCGGCGATGAAGTCGCAGGACATCGTGGGACGCGGCGTCATCACCCCGATCTTCGCCAAAGAGCCGGTGATCGAATCGCGGCTGGCGCCCAAAGGCGCGGGCGGCGGACTGGCGGCCATGATCCCTCCGGGAATGCGCGCCGTGCCGGTTCGCGTCAACGACGTGGTCGGCGTGTCCGGATTTGTGGTCCCCGGCATGCGCGTGGACGTCATGATTTCGGGCAGCCGCCCGAATTCCCAGAGCACGCTCGGGACGCTCACCAAGACCCTGTTACAGAATCTCGAGGTGCTCTCCGCGGGCACCGATTTCAAAAAAGATCCCGAAGGCAAGCCGATCCAGGTGCAGGTGATCAACCTCCTGGTGACGCCGGAGCAGGCGGAAATGTTGAGCCTGGCGAGCGCGCAGACCCAGATTCAGCTCTCGCTGCGTAATCCGCTCGACCACGACGTCACGAAGACGCCGGGAACGGCGCTGGGACTGCTGTTCGACGGTGGAAAGATGAAGGCCCCGGAAGCGGAGGGGCTCACGAAGCCTCGCGTTCCCCGTGTGGCCGCGGCCGCGCCGAAGCCCGCCGGGCCCATGATCCCGGTCGCCGCGCCGCCGAAGAAGGAAGAGCCGTTCGTCATGGAGATCATCTCCGGGACGAAGAAGACCGACCAGAAGTTCACGAACCCCGGGGAGGGCAAGTAGGTGGCGCGACTGCGCGAAATTCTCATCCTGCTGGCGATCGCGGCCTGCAGCTCGGTGCTGTCTCTGAAACCCGCCCAGGGCGCGGAGCCGATCACGCCGGCCAAGCAGACCGTGCCGGGCGTGCCGGCAGACGCGCAGCCGGGCACTTTGCAGCCGGGACCGAATGGGGCGCCGGGCAAGCTCCTGGTGACCGTCGGCAAGTCGCTGATTATCGACAGCCCCGTCGAGATCAAGCGCATCTCGGTGGCCAACTCGGACCTCGCCGACGCTGTCGCCGTGACGCCCAAGGAAGTCCTGATCAACGGACGTCAGGCGGGCGAGACCACCCTGATCGTCTGGCAGCAGAACGGCACGCGCCTTCTCTTCGACCTCACGGTCCGCATGAGCACGACCAAGCTCGAAGCCGCCCGCCAGCAGATCGGGCGTGATTTCCCCAATGACGATATCAATGTGACGTTCGAGAACGACACCGCGTTCGTGCGCGGAACGGTCCGCGACGTGACGGCGGCGGAGCGCGTGATGATGATCGCCTCCACGCTTGGCAAGACGGTCAATCTACTGCGAGTGGACGTCCCGGCGGTAGAGCAGCAGGTGGTTTTGAAAGTCCGGTTCGCAAATGTGGACCGTTCGGCAGCGCTCCAGTTGGGCGCGAGTTTCCTGAACAATTCGTTCAACCAGTCGACGCAGATCGGGACCGGTAACTTGCTGGCCCCGGCCGGCGTAGCTTCCGGGCTCTCGATCGGGTCTGCGGTAAACATTCTCTTGCAGCGGCCGGACATCAACTTGACGGCCGCGATCACCGCCTTGCAGAGCAAGCGCGTCCTGGAGATGCTGGCGGAGCCCAATCTGCTCGCGATCAGCGGACAGCAGGCGAGCTTCCTGGCGGGCGGCGAGTTCCCGTTCCCGGTCGTGCAGCCTTCGGCCGGCGGCTCCGCGATCAGCCTGATGTGGCGCGAGTACGGTATCCGTCTGAACTTCCAGCCCAACGTGACCCCGCGCGGAACGATCCGCCTCAAGGTCGCCCCGGAAGTCAGCTCTCTCGACTACGCCAACGCGGTCACGGTGCAGGGACTGACGGTCCCGGGCCTGTCGTCGCGGCGCGTTCAGACCGAGGTCGAGTTGGACAGCGGACAGAGCTTCGTCATCGCCGGATTACTCGACACCCAGACCTCGGAAAGCCTCTCCAAGGTGCCGGGTATCGGCAGCATCCCGGTGCTCGGTAAGCTGTTCCAGTCGAAGCAGGTGAACAAGAATAATTCCGAGTTGCTGGTGATCATCACGCCGGAAATCGTACGTCCGATTCCGGCCGGCCAAGCTGTGCCGGACCTCAAGTACCCGCTGCCTTTCCTGAAGGACACCTCGGGCATCTCGATGTCGCAGCCTGGCCTGGAGCAGACCGGGCCGGTGCCGGTGAAGCCGACGGTCGACAGCATTCCGGTGGAGCAGTTGATGCCGAAACAGGGTCCGGGGCAGCTTCCGCCTCCGGTGTACCAGATGGTCCCGGTGCCGCAGATTCCTCCGGGCGCGGCGGCTCCGATCGGCACGACGGGTCCCAATCCGAATGGCGTCATGTCGGCGCCGGCGGGTCCGGGCGGCGGTAAGTAATGGCAGGGGGAATTAGGGCTTCATGTATCCCCTCACGATAGGGCTGGCGATCGAGAACCGCGAACTGTGGGATCAATCGCAGGCCTGTTTGGCCGGACTGCCGTTCCGCATCACGGTTGAGCATCGCGACCTCACCGACATCTCCACTTTTATCGACCGGCTGGAGCGGATTCGTCCCGACGTCGTGCTGGTGGACATCAGCACCTGGACGCAGCCACTCGAAGGCTTGGTCGCGCAGATCCGGAACGCCACCGGCGATCCGATGATCATCGCCGTCAACACGTCGGCGGACGCGGACATTATCCTGTCGGCGCTGCGCGCGGGGGTCAACGAATATCTTTACCCACCGCTGCAGGACACCCTGCGGAAGGCGCTCGAGAAGCGGGCCATCGACCGCGGCCGGCGTCGCGACGGCGCCACCGGGAACAACGGAAAATCCTTCGGGTTCTTCTCCGCCAAGGGCGGCTGCGGCGCCACCACGCTGGCGTGCCACGTGGCGAGCGAATTAGGCCGGGCGAAACAGAAGGTGCTGCTCGCCGACCTCGATCTCGACGCCGGCATGGTCGCCTTCATCACCAAGACGAAGGCCGTCTATTCGGTTCTGGACGCGGTGAATAACCTGCACCGCCTCGACATTTCGTATTGGAAGGCGCTGGTCTCGAACGGGATTCCCGGAGTCGAGATCGTTTCGTCGCCGATGGCCCTCGCGTCGAAGATGCAGCCGAGCGACGCGCAGATCCGCAATGTGCTGGCGTTCGCCAAGCCGCACTACGACTGGACGGTCGTGGACTTGGGCCGAAGCCTGAGCCGGATCGGCATGGCGGCCATGGAAGAGATCGACGAAGCCTGCCTGGTGACGACGTTGGAAGTGCCGGCGCTCCACCAGTCGAAACAGATCATCCAGACGCTGCTCGACAGCGGGTATGGGAGGAATCGCATCCGCCTGATTCTGAACCGGTCGCCGAAGCGGCTGGACATCACGGTGGGCGAACTCGAAAAGATGCTTGGGGTCCCGATTTTCGCGATGATCCCGAACGATTACCCGGAGCTGTACGAGACCTACGCGGAAGGCCGGATGCTGAATCGGGCCAGCGAGCTCGGCAAGCACATGACACGCCTCGCGCAAAAGCTCTCGGGGATCGAAGAAGAAAAACCGGGCGGCGGTAAGAAGCGGTTCGGACTGTTCGGATAAGCAGATGGGCCACGGATGGACACAGATAAACACGGATAAGAATTGTTTGAATCCGTGTTCATCCGTGTGTATCCGTGGCAGAAAAGGAATTTCGCAATGGCAATGGGTGTGATGGACGCGACGGGCCGCAACGGCGGCGACGGCCGGGAGACGGGGTGGGTCAACCGCCTTTTCACTAAGGACGGTTGCACGCCGGAGTATCAGGAGCTGAAGTTCACCCTCCACCGGAAACTGCTCGACCGGATCAATCTGGAAGCGCTCTCGTCCATGGCGGGCGAGCGCGTGCGGGCGGAGATCCGGGCGGCGGTGGCGAAGCTGGTCGAGGAGGAACGGACTCCCCTGAGCCTCGTCGAGAAAGACCGCGTCATCGAGGAGATTCTCGATGAGGTGTTCGGACTCGGACCGCTCGAGCCCTTGCTGCAGGATCCGACGGTGTCCGATATTCTCGTGACGACGCCGAAATTGGTCTACGTGGAACGCGGCGGCAAGCTCTACCGCACGCCGGTAGAGTTCAAGGACGACGCGCACCTGCTGCGCATCATCGAAAAAGTAGTGTCGCGAGTGGGCCGGCGCGTCGACGAATCGTCGCCGCTGGTCGACGCGCGGCTGCCCGACGGGTCGCGCGTGAACGCGGCGATTCCGCCGGTGGCCGTCGACGGACCGCTGCTCTCGATCCGCCGTTTCGGGCGTACGGCGATGAAGGGCGAGGATCTGGTTGCGAAGCTGGCGCTGACCGAAGGCATGCTGGATTTGCTCAAGGCGTGCGTCCGGGCGCGGCTGAACATCCTGATCTGCGGCGGAACGGGCTCCGGTAAGACAACGCTGCTCAATGCTCTCTCGTCGTACATCCCCGAGGACGAGCGCATCGTGACCATCGAGGACGCGGCGGAGTTGCGATTGCAGCAGATCCACGTCGCGCGGATGGAAACCCGGCCGGCCAACGTCGAAGGCACGGGCGCGATCCACATTCGCCAGTTGGTCATCAATGCTCTCCGTATGCGGCCCGACCGTATCATCGTCGGCGAGGTCCGCTCGGAAGAAGCGTTGGACATGTTACAGGCCATGAACACGGGTCACGACGGGTCGTTGACCACGATCCACGCCAACACCCCGCGCGACGGCCTGGGCCGGCTGGAAGTGATGGTCGGCATGGCGAGCGCGAATATGGGCATCCGGTCGATCCGCCAGCAAATCTCGTCGGCGGTGAATCTGTTCGTCCAGGTGTCGCGCTTCAGCGACGGCTCGCGCCGGGTCACGCACATCACGGAAGTGGTCGGCATGGAGCAGGACGTCATCACGCTCCAGGATATTTTCCTGTTCGAGAAGACAGGCATCACGGAGTCCGGCAAGGTGACGGGGCGTTTCCGCGCCACCGGCATCCGGCCGAAATTCTACGATCGCCTGAAGGCTTGCGGCATCGTGCTGCCGGCGCAAATGTTCCAAACGGTGGTGGAGATTAACTGATGCCCGCAGGCGTCATCGTATCGTTCATCGTTGTCTTCGCGCTCATCATGATTGCGGTGAGCGTGGGGCTGAAGTTCTTCGACGCCCGCCGCAAGCGGCAGGTGGCGAGCATGCTTCAGACCGCCTCCGGCGAGCCGGTCATCGCGATGTCGAACCTGCTCAAGGAGATCGAGCCCGAACGGCGGGCCGGTCTCCAGGCAGTCATTCAGTCGCTGCACTTTTCCAAGCACGCGGCGGAGATGATCCAGCAGGCCGGACTGAACTGGACGGTGTCGCGGCTGATGGCGGCCATGGGGCTGATGACGATCCCGGGCGCGTTGCTGGGGTTCACCTTCGGCGGCCCCGCCGGCTGTGTCGGCGGCGCGTTGGTATTCGGGACGCTGCCGTATGTGTTCGTTCGGAAAAAACGGAAGAAGCGGCTCGACCAGCTCGAAGAGCAGTTCCCGGAGGCGCTCGACTTTCTGGCGCGCTCCATGCGCGCCGGCCATGCGTTTTCGATCAGCCTGGAGATGATCGGCGAGGAGATCTCCGACCCGCTGGGCCAGGAGTTCCGCACCCTGTTCAACGAGCAGAACCTCGGCGCGCCTCTGGATATCGCGCTGCGCAACTTCACCAATCGGGTGCCGCTGCTCGACTGCCGGTTCTTCACGTCGTCGGTGCTGCTGCAGAAGCAGACCGGCGGCAATTTGAGCGAGATTCTGGCGCGGCTGGCGTACGTCATTCGCGAGCGGTTCCGGCTGAAGGGACAGGTCAAGGCGGCCAGCGCCCACGGACGCATGACGGCGACGATTCTGACCCTGTTGCCGATCGCGACGATGCTCGGCCTGCTGGCGGTGGCGCCGGGCTACCTCCAAGGCATGGCAGCGGACGAGGACGGCCAGAAGATGATCGGGGCCGCCATCATTGCGCAGTTGCTCGGCAATTTCTTCATCAAGAAGATCATCAACATCAAGGTTTGATATGGATAATCCCCTGCTGTTTGCGGTGTTCGCGTTCCTGACCCTGATGGTCGCCATGACCGGGGTCGGGTACCGGCTCTATTACAAGCCGGGGCGCATGCTGCGGCAACTCGGCAACCCGGTGATCACGGACGAACGGACGCGCGTCCTCGCCGAGCCGGCCGAGCCGCAAGTCAGCACCATCGTCACGGTGCTCACTTCGATCGGTTCCAAAATACCGTCGTCGGATACCGAAGTCGCGAATTTGAAGTTGGAGTTGACCCGGGCGGGCTACCGGTCCGATAAGGCGTTGCCGGTGTTCTACGCAGTGCGCATCTTCAGCGTTGTGATGATGATGGTGCTGGGCCTCATCATGCAGGCCAAGATGCCGCCGAACCCCTCCCTGACCGTCCTGCTGGTGGTCTTCGGCTGTGCGGCGGGCTGGGTGCTGCCGAAGTCCTTCCTTGCCAGAAAGGTACTGGCGCGGCAGGAGACTCTGCGATTGTCCCTGCCCGATGCGCTCGACTTGTTGGTCGTGTCGGTGGAGGCCGGTCTCGGGCTCGACCAGGCGATCCAACACGTCGCACGCGAGCTGCAAGTGAGCCATCCGCAATTGAGCGAAGAGTTGTCGTTGGTGATGCTCGAGATGCGCGCCGGCAAACGCCGCCAGGAGGCGCTGCGCAACTTCGGCGATCGGACCGGCGAGGGCGAAATCAAGAAGCTGGTCGCGATCCTGGTGCAGAACGATCGTTTCGGCACCAGCATGGGCGAATCGCTCCGGACTCACTCGGACTTCATGCGCACGCGCCGCAAGCAGGACGCGGAGGAGCGCGCCGCCAAGGTCGGCGTGAAGCTGGTCTTCCCGATTTTCTTTTTCATTTTGCCGTCGATGCTGATTGTGGCGGCGGGTCCCGGCATTCTACAGATCTTCAAGTATTTGTTCCCGATGATGAAGCACCTGGGATAAGCAGAAAGGAGAATAAGCGATGAGTCAACTCGTTCAAACCGCGATCTGGCTGGGCGCCGGCACGTGTCTGTTCGTGTTCCTGCGCCGGCGCCGTACGCGCCGCAGCTAAGGGATATTCGAACTCAGGGACCAGTTTTAAGGGAGACGAATCCAAATGGTATTGGCAACTCAAGGCGCAATGTGGTTGGGCGCGGGCGTCACGCTGGTGATGCTGCTCTCGCGGCGCCGGCGCCGGAACGCGCTACGCTAATGCGCGCACGATAAGGGCCGGCTTCAGGGGACGCGGAAGGCCCCGGACCGGCCCTCGATTTTTTATATGTCGCTCGATCGCCTCATCGGCAAACAGAACTCAGACGGCGGGTGGCCGCACGTCCGCGGGAAATCGTGGACCGAGCCCACCGTGTACGCCGTTCTGGCGCTGTGGACCGCCGGCGAGAAGCAGGCAGCGGAGCGCGGTCTGGCGTGGCTGCGCGCGACCCAGCGGGCCGATGGCGGCTGGGGCCCGCAGCCCGGAATCGACGAGAGCAACTGGACGACCGGCCTGGTGGCGCTGCTGCCGCCCGAAGCGATTGGCCCCAAGATTCACGCCGAGGCCATCGCCTGGCTGATGGGCACGACCGGGCACGAGACGAGCTTCGAATACCGGCTGCGCGAGTGGCTGCTCGGGACGCCCAAGCGCCGCGAGTTGGAGTTTGCCGGCTGGCCGTGGATCCCCGGAGCCGCGGCATGGGTTGGACCGACATCCGTCGCCGTGCTCGCCCTCGAGAAGGAATATGCGCGCCGTCCCCTGGCGGGCATCCGCGAACGCATCGACGACGGACGCCGCTTCTTGCTGGCGCGCGCCTGCGAAGACGGCGGCTGGAATCATGGCTCGGTGGGCGCGCTGGGCTACGCGTCGAAGGCCTATCCGGAGACCACCGGAATGGCTCTCGCGGCGCTGCGCGGCGTGCGCGCCCCCCAAATCGACCCGGCGCTCACGATCGCGCGGCAATTCCTCTCCGACTGCCGGTCGGCGGATGCGCAGAACTGGCTGCGGCTCGGATTGTCGGCGCACGGTGCGCTGCCTCCGCAGTACTGCCTGCCTCCCGGCATCTCGTTCCGTACGGTGCCGGAGGCCTCCTTGGAGCTTCTGCTCGCCGATGCGCACACCGGCAAAGGAGTGTTCTGGTGTTGAATATGACGAGACGCGAATGGCTGGCGGCGGTAGGCGCGGGAGCCGGCGCCGCGGCGCTCACGGGCTGCACGCAGCGCGTCCAGTTCACGCCCTCGAGTGTCTCGATCGTGCGGGCGCCGCATTACGACCAGAGCCTCTACGACACCGTCCGCCGCATCGTCCAGGACCATGGGCTCGACGTTCGCGGCAAGCGCGTCGTGCTCAAGCCGAACCTCGTCGAGTTCGAGCCGGAGAGCACCATCAACACCCATCCGATGCTCGTGCACGCGGCGTATGAGGCGTTCCGCGCCGCCGGCGCCGCGAGCGTCGCGATCGCCGAAGGCCCCGGACACCGCCGCAATACTCTGGATATGGCGGATGCCGCCGGCTACTTCGATACCGTAGGCGGCTTCGAGGATCTCTTCACCGATCTCAACCTCGACGACGTGACCCATGTCCGCCCGCAGCGGCAATTCTCACGGCTCGGCAAGCTCTACCTGCCGAACACCGTGCTCGGCGCGGACCTGCTGGTTTCGATGCCGAAGCTCAAGACGCACCACTGGACCGGCGCCACGCTCTCCATGAAAAATCTCTTCGGCGTCGTGCCGGGGGGCGTCTACGGCTGGCCGAAAAACGTCCTGCACTGGGCCGGACTCCACGAGTGCATTGCCGACCTGCACGCCCTCTTCCCGCGCCAGTTCGCCATCGTCGACGGGATCGTGGGCATGGAAGGCAACGGACCCATCCAGGGCACGCCGAAGAAGGCCGGCGTCCTGATCGCCGGCGCCGATCCGGTGGCCGTCGACGCCACGTGCTGCCGTGTCATGCAGATCGATCCCTTCCAGATCGGCTATCTGCGGCTGGCTTCGGGCAAGCCCGACGCGCACCTGATGGAGCGCAATATCCGGCAACTCGGCGAGGCGATCTCGACTGTGGCGACGCCGTTCGAGCTGCCGCCCGATTTCCCGAACCTCCGGCTGCGGCCGCTCGAGATGGGAGGTGTAGCATGACCGAACTCCCCGGCGCGAAGCGTTGGTGGTATCTGGCGGCGTCGCTGGCGTTGATCGCGCCGTGTTTCTGGCAGCCGCGACTGCAGGCCGGCGATCTCTCCAGCCACATCTACAATGCGTGGCTCGCCCAGTTGATCGAAAGCGGACGAGCCGAGGGCTTGCAAGTGGTGCAGCAGACGACCAACGTCCTCTTCGACCTTCTGTTGGGCGGACTGTTCCGCCTGGTGGGAGCGGAATGGGCACAGCGGATCGCGGTCTCCGCCTCCGTCCTCACCTTCGTGTGGGGCGCGCTCGCCTTCGCCGCCGCCGTGGCGGGCCGGCGGCCCTGGCACCTCTTGCCGTGCATCGCCATGCTGGCGTACGGCTGGGTGTTTCACATGGGCTTCTTCAACTTCTATCTGAGCATGGGACTCTGCTTCTGGGCGATGTCGTTGGCCTGGAACCCGTCACCACGCCGCTGGGCGGCGGTGGGCGTGCTGTTCGGGATCGCATACACGGCGCATGCGCTCCCGGTCATCTGGAGCGTCGGCTTGCTCGCTTACGCCATGGCTGCGCGCCGTCTGGCCCCGCGCCGCCGCGCGATTCTTACCGCCGGCTTTGTGGCCGCGATGACAGCCGTCCACGTGCTGTTGCGGCTGTTCGTGGTGACGCGCTGGTCGCCGTCCCAATTCGCTCTCTCGACCGGACTCGACCAGGTGTGGGTGTTCGACGGCAAATACTACGTCGTGCTCGCCGGCCTGCTGCTGGTCTGGGCGCTGATGTTCCTTGGCCTGGTGCGCGGCCGTGGCGCGCGTGAGGTGGTCGGTAGCGTGCCTTTTCAGTTGTGCGTGGTCGGCGCGGCGGTCGTGATGATTCTGCCCGAGTCGGTGCTGCTGCCGGGCTTCGCGCACTCCCTGAGCTACATTGCGGAACGGATGTCGCTAGGCGTGGCCGTGTGCGTCTGTGCGCTGCTGGCTGCCGCGACACCGCGCGTGGTGGAGCGCTGGGCACTGGTCGCGGTCGCGATTGTCTTCTTCGGGTTTGTCTATCGCGACGAGCGCGCGCTGAACGCCTTCGAGGACCGGATGCAGGATGTCGTCTCCATGCTGCACGGCGGTGAGCGTGTGGTCTCTGCCGTCGAAGACCTGGAACTTCGCTCGACTACCGTGACCCACACGATCGACCGTGTGTGCGTCGGACGCTGTTTCAGCTACGCCAATTACGAGCCCTCGACGGGCCAGTTTCGCGTGCGTGTCGCCGGGCCGAACCCATTCGTCGTGACGCGCCACCGCGACGCAATGGCGCTGCAACTCGGAAACTACGAGGTCCGCGAGAGCGACCTGCCGTTATTCACGATCGAGTCGGACCCGAAAGGCCTCCTCCGCCTCCGTGAGCTACACCCGGGAACGCGCAGCGGGGTAACGGAACTCCACGTTTTGTCCGCTTTCAAACGGCGGGGGTGAAGCCTTACCGCCCGATATCGTAGACGTACAGCGCGTGGCCGACGATCGCCACAGGCTTCGTCGTACGCAGCCACTCTGCATCCTTGCCCACGGAGCGCGCGGCCGCCGGCCCCCGCGCCACCAGATGCGCGCTCACCACGTAAATACCCGGCTCGGGCTTCTTGAATAGATCTTCCAATTGCAGATGCCGGCACTGGATGCCGTACGCCTCCGGTGGGAATTGCGTCGTGAACGCGAAGTTCAGCGGCCGGCTCGGCGCATTCCGGTCGAGCCATGTTTTGAGTTGCTGGAACCCCTGTCCCCAATCGACGTTGCTGTCGTCCAGCCACTTCGTTCCGCAGCGCGTGCCCCCGTCCAGACCGGTCTTTCCGGGTTCGCTGAGCAGGCACGCTGCTTCATTGAAATACGAAATCTGGTCCGGATAGATGCCGATCGCGGCGACCGTCAGCCACAAACAGAGGACCGTCACAGCCGCCAGCGCCGGGCGTGATACCCGCGCGCGGTCCACGAGGTTAGCGATCCCCACGCCGGCGAACAGATGCGCGAACGGGAGCACCGGCATGATGTAGCGCACGCCGAGATTGTCCGCCATGAACGTTACGGCGAGGAAGAAAACGGCGGGCGGCAGCAGGATGAACCACTTCGCCAGCACCGGCAGCGATTGGTTGCGGAGGATCGCCGCCAGGCCAATTCCGGTGAGCACGATGGCGGCGATCGGCTCCTTGAGAAGGTATGCGAGACCGAAATAGCCCGGAAAATTGCGGCTCAGCGAGCCCGCCATGAACATCAGGTAATCGGGATTGTGGTCCGCATTCACCATGCGCGCGCAACGCAGGTACATCATCGCGTCGTCGGGAAAGAAGTAGGTGATCTGAATCACCGCAAACGCCGCCGCGCCGAGGACCGCGCCGGCGACCCAGATCGAACGGTAATACTGCCGCGGCGCCGGCGCCTTCTTCGAAGCGGGCTTCGCCGGGGGCGCCGAGATCGGCCAGCGCAATGACGCCAGCAGTAGAACACCGGCGATCGGCAGCAGGAAGGCCGCCGAGAACTTCGCCGTGAGCGCGGCGCCGAAGGCGAGCCCGGTCCAGATGAGCCGCTTCCAGCCCGGTTGCAGCAGGTAATTCCACAGCGCGTAGAGCGCCAGCAGACCCAGAGCCGCCGAGCCGACGTCCGTTGTGACGAACTGCGAATGTGCGAAGACGATCGGGTCGAGCAGCCAGACGAGGACCGCCGCCACCGCGGCTACGGGGCCGAAGAGTTGCCGCCCCCAGAGGAACAGGATCACGCCGAGCAGAGCGCCGATCAGGATCATCGGAGCGCGCGCCCACCGCATCACGCGGTCGACTCCGTTGCGCGCAATGAGGTCGACGCCGACGGGCCAGTCCAGCCCCCAGACGCGCGCCGGGTCGTCCCCGTTGACGAGATAACTCGCGTCGGGCGTCTTCGGCCACCGTACGCCGGACGTCAGGAGCGAGAGGGCGGCAAGCTCCTTCATCAGTGGTGGGTGCTGCGGGTTGGCGCGGAAGACTTCGTGGCTCACGAAGTAGGAAAGGCCCGCGGCGATGTGGGGCGGCTCGTCGGAGGTGGGACTCTTCAGACGCGCTTCGCAAAAGGCGGCGATCAGGAAGACGACAATGAGGCCGGATGCGGCCCAGACCGGCCACCCGGCCCGTGTGAAGTTAGGAGTCTGCACTGCGTAGAAGCTCAGTTTAGCATCGTGGATTTTGGAGGCCGGTTACACTGTTCCCATGCTCCGCTCCGCCGGCGCCCTCGCGCTCCTCGCCGCGACGCTCGCCGCCCAGACGTTCCCCGTCAAGACTCCCCGCGAGGCGGGGCTCGACCCCGACGCGCTCGCCGCTTGGCGCGACGCGCTCGCCAAACACTCCACCACGGGTCTCCTCGTCGTCCGCCGCGGCGCCATCGTCCTCGAGTGGTATGCCGACGGCTGGAATGCCGGCCGCCCCCACGGCACGGCGTCCATGGCCAAGGCCCTCGTCGGCGGCGCGTCCCTGCTCGTCGCCGTCAGCGACGGCCGCCTCTCGCCCGACGACCTCGCCTCCCGCTACATCCCGGCCTGGAGATCCGATCCGCGCAAGTCGAAGATCACCATCCGCCAACTCGCCACTCACACCTCCGGTATCGAGGACGCGGAGCAGGACACCATCGCTCACGAACAGATCCCCGGCTGGAAAGGCGCCTTCTGGCGGCGCGACCCCGACCCGTTCTCCATCGCGATCCACGAGGCGCCCGCGATCTTCGACCCCGGCACGAAGTACGCCTACAGCAATCCCGGCATGGCCGCGCTCTCTTATGCGATCACCGCGTCGCTCGGCGGCGGCAACGTACGCGACCTGCTCCAGTCGCGCGTCTACAACCCGCTCGGCATTCCCGCCGCCTCCTGGTCGATCGGCTACGGCCGCGCCTACGATGTCGACGGAATGTCGCTGTGGGCCAACTGGGGCGGAGCCAGTTTCACCGCCCGCGCCACCGCGCGCGTGGCGCAGTGGCTCATGCTCGGCGGCGAATGGCAGGGCACGCAGCTCGTCCGCAAGGACGCCGCTCGCGTCGCCACTACCTACGCCGGAATGCCGAAGTCGCCCGATCCGTTCGCCCCGGCGTCCGGCCTCGCGTTCTACACCAACGCCGACGGCGTCTGGCCCGACGTGCCGCGCGACGCGATCGCCGGGGCCGGAGCGCAGCACCAGGTCTTTGTCGCGATTCCCTCGCTCGACCTGATCGTTGTGCGCAATGGCGACGCCCTCGGCGGACGCGACAATCGCGGCCCGTACTGGACGCCCGTTTACCGCGAGATCCTGCAGCCGCTCATGGCCGCCGTCGTCGATCGCGGCCCGTACCCGCCGAGTCCCGTGGTCCGCCGCGCGACATTCTCGCCGGAAATCCGCCGCGACGCCGTCGACAGCGACAACTGGCCTATTACGTGGGGTGACGACGACGCGCAATACACTTCGTATGGCGACGGCTTCGGCTTCGATCCTCACGTCGAGCGCAAACTTGGCATGGGCTTTGCCCGCATCCTCGGACCGGCCGCCGGTTTCCGCGGCGAGAATCTCCGCTCGACCGGCGAGCGCATCGGCGACGGCGCCCGCAGTCCCAAAGCCAGCGGCATCCTCATGGTCGACGGCGTTCTCTACCTGTGGGTCCGCAACGTGGGAAACTCCGAGCTCTGGCGCTCCAACGATCACGGCAAAACGTGGGAGCAGGGCTTCCGCTTCGACAAGGGCTTCGGCTCCCCGGCGTTCCTGAATTACGGCCGCAACTACGCCGGCGCGCGCGACAGCTACGTCTACGCGTACTCGCAGGACGGTCCCAGCGCCTATGAAAGCGACAACCGCCTCGTCCTGGCCCGCGCCCCGAAGGATCGGATCTTCGACCGCGCCGCCTGGGAGATCCTCGGACCGGTCTTCGAGTATCCCGCCCACGTCCAGCGCGCCGACGTCGTCTACAACCCCGGGCTGAAACGATATCTCCTCGCCCTCGCCTACAACCACACCGGAGAGTGGGGCCTATTCGATGCCCCCGAGCCCACCGGTCCGTGGACCGAGATCCCGATGACCTGGGACGTCCCGAACACCCATGGCTATCGATTACCCGCTAAGTGGATCTCGGCCGATGGCCTCACGATGACACTAGTCTTCTCGGGAGTGAAACCGAACGACGCCTTCTGCACGCGAGAGATGAAACTGGAACGGCGCTGACCAGCTATTCCTTGGCTCTTCCTTCTTGCCGCAAAATGCGCCGAACATTGCGTCTGCCGTGAAGAATCCTTACAACGCGCAGACGCCCGGGATCTTCCAGATAATAGATGCGGATGGCATCGAAGCCCTTTACCGGCCATGACCGAAGGCCGGAAATTGAACCTCGGAACAGCGTGCCCAGCCGCGGATGCGGCTTAAGCTGCTGGATGCTCTCCTGCACCGCATCGCGAAAGCGAAAGGCGGCTGCGGCCGCATCTTCTTCCACAAGGTAGTAACGAAATTGATGGATGATATCGGATTGAGCGCGAGGATAGATCTCAATCTTCACGGACGGGGTTTTCGGGCCTGGTGTTCCGCGGCCATCGAATCAGTCTCCGCCCGCAACCGGTTCCAGAAGTCTCCATCCGCCTCTATGGGGTCTCCGGAATTCAGGCCATCCAAGAGAAGTCCTTCCAACTCGGCTTGGGTTCCTTCGAAGTCAGGCGCGGCAGCGATCTCCACGGCGGCGACGGCGGCGTCAAGTGCTTCTTCGGCGGAACGATACGCCCCGGCATTCACCACAGTCCGAATTCGCTGTTCCTGTTCCGGCGTCAGTTGCATGGACATCGCAAAACTCCTGCTTACTCTTCCAGCGTAAAGGATACCGGAGATCGTGTCACGCGGGGCCGATCCCGCCCGCTACCCCAAGTGCCCGGGAGCGGACAGGATGATCATGAGATTCCACACCACCAGGCCGCCGTACCAGTAGGTGGCCCACTTGATGAGGTGCTGTTTCTTCAGATACACGCACAGCGCCCCCAGCCCCAGCGCGACGAGTTTCGACACGAACACTCCCGTGGCGGGGCCGGCATGCATCAACAGGCGGATAAAGGGGCTCGCCTCGGACGCTCCGAGTTTGAAGCCCACAAGCGTGGTCAGCAGGTCGAGGAGTTGCAGGTAAATGAAGATCTGTGCGATGCCCATTCCGGTTCCTTTGCGCAACAGATCGACAGATTCCACAGAGAATATTGTAGCGGCGGGGGAAATCGTTGCAGATTATTTATCGGACACCTCGTACGGGGGGCTTTCCGGCCGTCCTAGTACAAAAGACTGCATTTAGGGCGATTCCAGAGGACTTTTCCCTCCGTTTGGTACATTGGTTAGCGGTGCTCCCCGAAAATCCGGACGCGTACCTCAGCCATGAGCCGACCGGGCGCCGCTTTGCTCTTGCCAACGGACAGACCTGGGCGATCGGACGGGGCGACGGCTGCCAAGTCGCGCTCGACAGCCGGTCCGTATCGCGGCTACACGCCCTCATCCAACGCAAGGACGCCGGCGACTTCCAGCTTGTCGATCTCGGCAGCCGCAACGGCTCGTTCATCAACGGCAAACGCGTGAGCGTTCCGGTAGTCCTGCGCGACCTCGACCGCCTCGTCGTCGGCGACCAGGAGCTCGTCTTTCGCAGCAGCGCGCCGGCGGGGAAAGACGCTTCGGTGATGGATCTCCGCAATGCGCCCACCACTGCGCTGCACAGCAACCGGCTCACCACGATCCTGGTCGTCGACATCCGCGACTATACGCCGCTCGCGCGCACCATCTCGGAATCGCTGCTCTCGCAGACGATCGGGACCTGGTTTCTGCGTTCCGGCCAGATCGTGCAGCGGCAGGGAAGCTGGGCGCAGAAGTACATCGGCGACGCCGTGATGGCGATCTGGGTCCACGACGACGCGTCGCGCGTCGCGGCCGACGTCCGGTCCGCGCTGGCCGCGGCGGCCGAGATCGCGACGGCTACCGAGGAAATCAGCGGGGCGCTCCCGCTGCCCGCCCCGCTGCGGATCGGCGCCGGGATGAACACCGGCCAAGCGATCCTCGGGGGCGCCGACTACACGGCCATGGGCGACGCCGTCAATACCGCGTTCCGCCTCGAGGCCGCGACCAAGACCCTCGGCGGTGGAATGGCCGTCGGCGATCCCTCCTTTCGCGAGCTGAAACTGGCGGCGCCCGGTCCGTTCACTCGGCGCGAGGTCGAGCTCAAGGGCTATGAAGCGCTGAGCACCGCCTGGGCGGTCTCTTTCGAGGATTTGCGCGCCTTTCTCGCGGACCAACCGCGGTAATCGCGCGCACACTGCCGCCGGCCCCCCGATGCCATTCTGGAAGGGTGGACGAGCGCGACGGCAACGAGCTCCAACTCACCGAGAGCGAGCACAAAGAGGCCGAAGAGCGTAGTTCCGTCACCGTGCGCGTGGTCCACGAAGCCGTGCGCAAGGAGGGCGAGGACGAGCTCGAACGGTCCTCGCAGGCGCTGGCATTCTCGGGCTTCGCCGCCGGCCTTTCCATGGGCTTCTCGCTGATCGGCGAGGGACTGATTCGGTCGCATCTGCCGGACGCGTCGTGGCGGCCGCTGCTCGCGAAATTCGGCTACAGCTTCGGCTTCGTCCTGGTGGTGCTCGGGCGTCAGCAGTTGTTCACCGAGAACACGCTGACGCCGATCCTGCCCCTGCTTCATCGCAAGGATCGCGACACGCTGCTCAACGTCTTGCGACTGTGGATCGTGGTGCTGTTGGCCAATCTCGCCGGGGCCCTGGCGATGGCCTGGGTCTTGGGAAACACGCAGGCGTTCCAGCCCGACGTGCGCCAGGCGTTCCACGACATCGGCATGGAGGGCGCGACGCTCCCGTTCAAGGTCGTCATGCTGCGCGGTGTCTTCGCCGGCTGGCTGATCGCCTTTATGGTGTGGCTGCTGCCGTTCGCGGAATCGGCGCGCGTTTCGGTGATCGTCGGACTGACTTGGCTGGTCGGCGTCGGCGGCTTCACCCACGTGATCGCCGGCGCGGTCGAGGTCTTTTTCCTTTCCACCATGGGCGCGATTCCGTGGCAGCAGGCTCTGGGCGGCTACATCCTGCCGACCCTGCTCGGGAACATCATCGGGGGAGTCTCTCTGGTCGCTGCGCTCAACCACGCGCAGGTCGTGTCGAAGTAGCTACTTTGCGTCCGCGGGTTGGGGCTTGGCGGGGCCGCCGCCCGCTCCATCGGGCACGTTGCGCGCTCCGCCCGTGCGGTCGGAGGGAGTGCCGTTGGGATTCTGACCGGGTGGGTTGCCGGCTCTACGATAGTTGTCCTTACGGTCGCACCCCGCGCAGAGGAGCGTCGCGAGAGCGAGCACGGAGAGCGCGCCGCGCCTCATCGCTTGCCCGCTCTGCGGGCCAGCGGGTCGACCAGACGGAGCACATGCTCTCCGGTCTGCGGGTCGAAACGATAATCGAGGACGGCGCCCGCCGCGTCGAGCGCGGGCTCGGCTTCGACAGTCGGGTTGCTGACGCTGACTTCGCCGCTATTGCGAATACGCAGTTCGCTGCCGGTTTGCAGCGGAATCCGGGTGAAGGTCTGATGCGGACTCATGCTTTCATGTTCCCGCCGCGCGCGGTCGCCGGTGTGTGTGGTTCCTCCCGTATGGGCGGCGCCAATGCCGGTTTTGGCGCATAACGTGTATTCGGGGACGGGGATGCGTCACCTGACCCAGGCTCTGCTCGCGTTCTTCTGGCACTTCGGCGGCTTAGGGTTGCTGGTGCTCGGCATCCTGGATTCCTCGTTCCTGTTCGCGCCGCTCGGCAACGATCTGCTGGTCGTCGCGATGTCCGCCCGCGAGCATAGCGTTCTCCTGATGCTGTACTACGCGGCGGCGTCGACCGTCGGCTCGGTGCTCGGGTGCCTGCTGGTCGACGTGACTCTGCGGAGGGCGGGCGAGAAAGGTCTCGAGAAACACCTTCCGAAGAAGCGGCTCGATTACGTGAAGCGGAAGGTCACCGATAATGCCGCGTGGGCGCTGATCATCGCCGCGATCGCGCCGCCGCCGTTCCCCTTCACTCCATTCGTGATGGCCGCGGCCGCCCTCCAATATCCGAGGAAACGCATGATGGCCGTGATCGGCGCGGCCCGAATGGTCCGCTTCACGGCGCTCGGTGTCTTGGCGCTGTTGTTCGGAAAGCGCATCCTCAAGTGGGCTGAGTCCGACGTTGTCCAAGGAGTGCTGATCGGACTGGTGGTCGTCTGCACCGTCGGCAGCATCGTCTCGGTAGTCGGCTGGATCCGCCGCAGTCGCGGGGCGAAGCCCAGCCGCACTCGCGTGCCCGGCGGCCAGCCGGAAGAGCAGGCTTACTGAATCCATGGCCGCGTGCGCGGCGGAGCATTCACAACTCAGGAGGGCCCCACCCCTGCGACGCGCCTTCCGTTGTGGAACACGGTCGATTCCGATCCGTTCCAGCCGTACACAATGAGCTTGTCGTCATCTAGGATGATTTCGACACTGCCGACATCGCCACCCGACGTGACTATCTCATAAGCCGAGTGTGGCTCCATCGCCACTTGTTCGCCGAGGGGCTCAAGGCAGAGGAGAAATCTCCCGCTGTGTTCGTTCGTCACTCTAAGGGTTTCCGTCCTTGCTCCAAGCGTCTGCTTCATTTTTTGGCCTTATCATACAAATCGACTACTTGTTGCACTCAGCTCGCCTGCGGCGCTGGGCTGCCATGAAACGGCCATCTGTCGCGTAATGCCAGTATTCTGCAACTCCTGGAGAGTGATCGTGCCTATACGTATTAGGAGCGGACACCTCTGTGGCTGTTGCTGTGGTCGCGACTCTACTGAACCCGCTGCGTCGCCGATGCGATCGGGAGTTTCCAGTTCTGGATCGCCGTATCGTTCACGTTCAACTTCGCCGCGAACCGGGCCAGACGATCGGTGTCCGTCCCCGACCCCTGCGTCGCGCGCTGTTCCAGGTAGTAAGGCGGGATCGACTGGTAGTACAGCGTCGCGCGCACCGACGCCGCACCGGGAACCTGGGCCAACGGAATCTCGTACCGCACCGTGTTCGCGCCGCTCCCGTTTGTATAGTCGACGTCGCAGGTGGTGGCGTTCAGGCACACCCCGACCGCCGCCGTCTCTTCCGCAAACGGTCCGCCCGTCGACCAGCCCTTCGGCAGCAGGCGATTGTCCTTCACCTTATGGTCGAGGGCGATGAAGCTGGTCGTGATCTGCCCCTCGGGGTTGACCGCGAGCTCCTCGTAAATCTGCGCCTGGTCGGTGCGTTGGATCGGGTTCCGCTGCCAGAAATGCGGCTGAAACTGCTGCTGGGTGGCGAAGCTCTCGGTCGGCAGGACCTTTCCCTTCCCGTCCACGATCTTGCCGTCCGGCGTCGTCCCGCCCGACTCCCAAATCACCTTGCCTCCGCCATCGAGCACCTGGAAATTCAGGAACGCGCGACGGAAGCCGACGCCCGAGGGGAAGTTATGTCCCACCAGGTTGACCACCCGTACATCCGCGACCAGCGCCGTGGCCTGCTGGCTCACACTCGACACGCTGACCGTCGCCGTTTGTCGGGACGCCATGTCCACGCTCGAGTCGATCGCCGTGTCGATCCCCGTGGCCGTGTGCGCAGGGTCGCGCAGCATCGGGTTGACCTTGTACAGCCCGAGCTCCGTGCGGAACTGCCGGAACATCTCCAGCGCGAACACATTGATTCCGAGAAGCGTGTGCCGGTGGTACGTGTTGCGCGTCGTCACCAGGATATCGGCGTCGGGCGCGCGGAAATCGACCTTGGGGAACGTATCGTCCTCGATGTTCGCGATCTTATAGGAGAGCGGCTGCCCCTTGTAAGCCTGCGGCATGTGACAGTTCTGGCAGCTCTGGTTGCCGAAGCTGCTGTTCAGCCACTCGAGATACGTAGCCTGTTCGGTGAACTCCGCGGGCTTGCCGTTGTGGAGCACTTGCTTGCCCGACGCGTCATAGACCGGCAGCACGACCGTGTGGCACGACCCGCATAGCTTCGACGACTCGATCTGGTTTTCGACCGTAGACTTCGGCTCCGCCCCCAACACGTTCTTCATCGGAACTGTCGAGACTTTGTTATACGGACCGTAGAGCTCATTCGCGGGCCCGAGCTGGAAATTCCCCGTGAAGCTGGAAGGCTCTCCGAGTCCTTGCGGCGCAATGTGGTGGCAGGCGGCGCATGAGACGCCGTCGCGCGCCAGCGCGCCGTACGGCGAGTCGGGATTCTGCAGTTCCTCGCGTGTCAGCAGCTTGCCGGTGTCCTGCTGGTATTGCCGCTGCCCCATCACGCCGTGGCAGTGCAGGCAGAGGTTCTGGACGAACTCCTTGCCATCCTTCTGATGGCCCTCGAGCTTCGGATGTAGCGCATTCTCGGAGCTGAGCTGTGAGAAGAAGATCGGGTCGCGGCCCGAGAGCCCCATCATCGAATAGCGCCATTCGCCGTTCGGCGAGAGGTTGACCATCGCGGGCGCGAGCGCGTCCGGCCACAGCATTCTCGGGAGGTCCTTAGTGGTCGGGGAGAGCGTCCCGGTGGCGTCGTGGCATCCGGCGCATTGGTTCGAAGTGACGAAGTGGCGGACCGGCAGATACTTCGCCTGCGCCACGACGTGGTCGAACGACTCGTCCACCATGCACCGCTTCGGAACGGCGCCGGACGCCGCTTTCGCATGACCCGCCAGGCGGCTGTGGATATTGTCCTCCGGCGCCGCGGCGGCGAATCGCGGCAGCGCGAAATCCAGGAATGACGTCTTTCCGCCGGCCACGTGCGCCGTGGTGGCGTAGGTCGAAGTGCCTTTCTCCGCCGACGCATGACAGTTCAGGCAATACATGCCGAACCCGAAGAACGGAAACGAGGCCTCGGGGCAGCCGCCGGTATCGGCGGTCTCGGAAGGCGCGGAGGTCGTCGACTTGGGGCTAAGGTCGGCCCAATACCAGCCGTCGTACGACCCGCCGGGGTCTTTGACCATGATGGTCCACTCGTTGAGCGGTTGCGTGGCGGAAGGATACTGCTCCTTGACGAGCATGGCGCCTTCGGGCGGATCGCCTGCGCGCCCGCCGGTCGTCATCCAATACCACATCGACGGCGAGTAATAGACCTTCACGAAGGGATGTACGCCGTCGGAGGTGCGGACGGTCGGGTCGTGGACCCAGCCCAGCTTCTGATAGCAGAAGTCGTTGAGGAAGGTTTCGAGCTTCTTCTCGAAGTTCTTGGAGTCCGCCCGCGGGAGAGTCGAACAGGGTTGGGCGAACGCGGAAGTGCCCGAACCGGCGAGCATCGCCGCCGCCAAAAGTAAGAAATGCCTCATGAGTGCCCAGGGAGTATATCGACGGGCTGAAAAGAAAGTCAATCCGGGGAATAAACCAGCGAGAGACGTTTTCCCGCTATCTCAACCGCACCCGAGCGAGAATCTCAACGCGGTACAGACTTCCCGCATTTTGCCGTCGCCGAGAAGCGCGACTCTCGGCCCCAGCAACGACTGCCGCACCGTGATCGCGTTGTGAAGATTGACCGCACAGCGCGACTTCATGCCGTCCTCGACGTCCAGGATGACTTCCGACGGGACCGATCGGATGGTAGATGTGACTGGCGCCACCGTGACGGTCGCCAGATAGCCGATTGCGTTGTTATTCGTCAGAACCACGACAGACCGCTTCTTGTCCGACGCCGCAAATCGGCAGAGCCGGACGTCGCCGCGCGGTATTCCTCCGGCCAAGACGCCACGTCCTCCCAAGCAAGATACTCGTCGGCGGCTTGAGGGACTGCCTCATATCCGCGCCGGTCCCGTGCCTCCAACTCCAACACATGCAGACGGTGGAGGTGCTCGCGCAAAGCCTCGCGAATCAGCGCCGACCGGTTCACCTTTCGACGCTTCGCCGCTTGATCGGCTGCCTTGATCAACTCGGGCTCGAGTACAATCTGAATCGTCGCCATTGTGGATCTCTATCCACAGTATATTCCACATGTCATCGGAGTCTTGCGCCCGCCGCTACATGTGCTAAACTTATCTAGTTCCTACAGAAGTCAGATTGCGAACCCCAGGCGGACTCGTCCTCTTCCGCTCCTGTTCTCATCGCCCATGGGTAGCGCTTAGTTGTGTAGGCGAAAGAACTTACCCATGATCAACTCCGATCTCCTGACTGTCGTGATCCTGCTCCTCGTGGTGATGGCCGCGCTGCTCGTTCCCCCCGGCCCGGGGACGCCCCTGCGCGCGCCCGTCCCCACGCGCTAGCACCCCGTCCGGGTGTTACACTCGGATGGTCCCCAATTCATGGATTACCTCCAAGGCCTGAACGCTCAACAGCGTGAAGCTGTCGCGGCGACCGAGGGTCCCCTCCTGATCCTGGCTGGAGCGGGCAGCGGTAAAACGCGCGTCATCACGCATCGCATCGCCCACATCATCACGACCCGGCGGGTGCCTCCGTCCGCGGTGTTGGCGGTCACGTTCACGAATAAGGCCGCCGCGGAGATGAGGGAGCGGGTCTCGTCCCTCCTCGCTGACGTCCAACTCGATTCCGAGCCCTTCGTTTCCACCTTCCACTCGTTCTGCGTCCGCATGCTCCGCCGCGACGGCGACCCGCTGTCGCGTATCCGCCCCGGTTTCACCCGCCGCTTCACCATCTACGACGACGAGGACCAGGTCAACATCATCAAGGCCGGCTACCGCGCGCTCGGCCTGGACGACAAAGAGTTCATGCAGCACCGCGCGGCGCTCTCGCAGATCAGCCACGCGAAAAACCTGAAGCAGGGCCCCGCCGACCTTTACAAGCTCGCCGTCAATCCGCAGATGGAGAAGCTCGCAGCCCTCTTCGAGGACTACGAGAAGGCGCTGCGCAACGCCAACGCCCTCGACTTCGACGATCTGCTGCTCGAAGCCGTACGCCTGCTCCAGCACGACGAAGCCACGCGCGAACTCTGGAATCGCCGCCTGAACTACGTCATGGTCGACGAGTATCAGGACACCAACCGCAGCCAGTACGAGCTGATGCGCCTGCTGACCCAGCGCAGCGGCAACATCTGCGTGGTCGGCGACGAGGACCAATCGATCTATAGTTGGCGGGGCGCCGATATTCGCAACATCCTCGATTTCGAGCGCGATTTTCCCAACGCCAAGACCATTCGCCTGGAGCAGAACTACCGCTCGACGAAGAACATCCTGGCCGCCGCCGGCGCCGTGGTCGAGAACAACAAGGCGCGCAAGGGCAAGAAGCTCTGGACCGACGCCGAAGCCGGCTCCCCCATCGGCCTCTACGCCGCCTACGACTCGGAAAACGAGGCGCTGTTTATCGCCGACACCATCGAGCGACACCTCTCCTCGAATCCGCGCGACCACGTCGCCGTCCTCTACCGAACCAACTCGCAGTCGCGGCAGATCGAAGAGGCGCTACGGCGCTACGGGCGGAAGTACAACATAGTCGGCGGCTTCAGCTTCTATCAACGCGCTGAGATCAAGGACGTCGTCGCGTACCTGAAGCTGGCGGTTTCCAACACCGACTCCGTCGCGCTGATGCGCGTCATCAACACTCCGGCGCGCGGCATCGGACGCACCACGGTGGAGCAGATCGAGAAGTACTCCCGGGAACACGGCGTCAGCATGTGGGAGGCGGTCTCGCGCATGATCGACGAGCAGGCGCTCTCCACGCGCTCGCAGTCCGCTCTGGTGGCCTTCCGCAACATCATCCAGGAGCTGTCCCTGGTCGCGAGCTCGTCGCCGATCCCCGAACTGCTGAAGTTCATTCTGGACCGCACCGGCTATCGCAAGATGATCGAGCAAGAGCGCACGCCCGAATCGGAAGCGCGCATCGAGAACCTGGGCGAGTTGATCAACGCCGCGGCGGAAGCGTCCGAACGTGGCGAGTCCGTCGGCGACTTCCTCGACCATGCCGCGCTCGTGGCCGATGCCGACTCCTTCGACGAGCAATCGCCCGTCGTGCTGATGACGCTGCACAACGCCAAGGGGCTCGAATTCCCGCTGGTGTTCCTCTCCGGCATGGAGTTGGGACTGTTCCCGCATAGCCGGTCGATCAACTCCGAGGAAGGTCTCGAAGAGGAGCGGCGGCTGTGCTACGTCGGGATGACGCGCGCGCGCCAGCGGCTGATTCTGAGCTGGGCGAAGTACCGGCGCCGCTTCGGCGGCGGCGAACAGGAGCGCTCCACCAAATCCTGGTTCCTGGACGAGGTTCCCGAGCACCTCGTGATGAACCTGGGTCCGCAGGAAGATCCGGGCGAAGTCAATCTGCACGCCGAGCGTTACGACGTCCGGCAGGCGGCGCGGAAGAACACGTTCACCGGCAAGACCTACAACTCGCTCGACAATATCAGCCAGTTCTTCGGCGAGCGCGGGATCCAGTTCAACGGTCCGCGGCCGGGCGGCCCGCAGCCGCAATCGCGGCCGGCCGGACCGGTGTCGCGGCCGCCCATGCAGTCCCCACCGAGGCCCCCCGCGCAGCCTCCGGCTCCACCTGTTTCCGGCCTGTCGCGGCCTCCCGGTCCGTTGCGCCAGTTGCCGCCGACGCCGCCTCCCGTGAAGCGCGGAGCGCGTCCCGGAACCACCGTCGACCATCCCAAGTACGGGATCGGCACCGTGGTCCGGCGCGAAGGCGAGGGCGATGATGCTAAGATTACGGTGAACTTCCCTCGTTTCGGGCTCAAAAAACTAGTAGAAAAGTACGCAGGAATCAAAAGAAGCTGATGAACACGAAGACTGTCACCGACAAAACGGAACGCAAGAAGCTGAAGCGCACGGCGCGCAAGAAGGCCGCTCCCAAGCCGAAGCGCGCGGCGGGCGAAGCTCGCGGCTCCAATAAGAAAAAGATCCGTCACCAGGCACAGGGCCAGCGCAAGCGCTAAAACGGGGCCGACCGCTCACGCTGAGCGGTCGTCTTTTGTAACCTGTTGATACCATTGGTGCGATTGTAGGGCGGCCGCTCAGATGAGCGGCCATCTCATTTGTGAGGGTCCGCCGTGAGCCTGTTCCGCAAGATGAGTATCGACGCGCTGATCGCCTCCGCCGAGGATCCGGAGAAGAAGCTCAAGCGCACTCTGGGCCCGCTCAGTCTGACGTCGCTCGGTATCGGAGCGGTGATCGGCAGCGGCATCTTCACCGTCATCGGCACCGCCATCGCGGGCCAGAAGTTCGACACCTCCTCGATCCTGAACGCGCCGCTGGCCGACTACATCGTCCGGCACGCGGCGACGCTCGGGCGTCCCGGAGCGGGTCCGGCGATCGGCATCTCGCTGATCCTCGTCGCGATCGTCTGCGCGTTCACCGCACTCTGCTATGCAGAGTTGGCGTCGATGATCCCGGTGGCCGGCAGCGCCTACACGTACACTTACGCCACCATGGGCGAGTTGATCGCCTGGATCATCGGCTGGGACCTGATCCTCGAATACGCCGTCAGTAACATGGCGGTCAGCGTCGGATTCGCGGCGCATCTCGTCGATTTATTCGACTGGTTCGGCTGGCATCCCGATCCACGTTGGATCTCGCCGGCCTACCTGCCGAGCGGCATGTCGGATCTCAAGGGCGCGACCATCTACGGCAACGGCTGGCACTTCGGCTTCAACTTCCCGGCGTTCCTGATCGTCATGGTGCTGACGATGGTGCTGGTGCGCGGCATCCGCGAATCGGCGGAGGCCAACAACGTTATGGTGCTGCTGAAGATCGCCGCCATCCTGGCGTTCGTCTTCATCGGCATCGGCTTCATCAACCCCGGCAACTACCATCCGTACGCGCCGGAAGGCTGGTCGGGGATTCTGACCGGCGGGTCGATCATCTTCTTCACGTACATCGGATTCGATTCGGTGTCGACGGCGGCCGAGGAGGCCAAGAACCCGCAGCGCGACCTGCCGATCGGGATCATCGCGACGCTGGTGGTGTGCACCATCCTGTATCTCGCGGTGGCGTCGGTGCTGATCGGGATCGTGCCCTGGAACTCGCTGATGGACGATCCGGCGCCGGTCGTGAACGCGCTCAAAAAAATCGGGATCGCGACGGGGTCGGTGAAGGTCCACTGGGTCCGGCTGGCGGTGCTGTTCGGCGCGATGATGGGCATGATCTCGTCGTTGCTCGTGTTCCAGTTGGGGCAGGCGCGTGTCTGGTTCTCGATGTCGCGCGACGGTCTGCTGCCGCGCTTCTTCGGCAAGGTCCACCCGAAATTCCGCACCCCGGCGACGGCAACGTGGATCGCGGGCTTTGTCGTGGGAATCCCGGCGGGAATTCTGGATATCGGAACGCTGGCGGACCTCTCGAATATCGGGACGTTGTTCGCGTTCGTGCTGGTCTCGGCGGGCGTGATCATCCTGCGCTATCGCGAACCGGAGCGCCGGCGAGGCTTCCGCGCGCCGGGCGGGATCGCCGCGCCGATCCTGAGCGTGGTTTTCTGCTTCCTGCTGATGGCGGGGTTGCCGATCCTGACCTGGCTGCGCTTCTTCTTCTGGCTGGTAATCGGGCTGGGCGTCTATGCGGCGTTCGGGAGACGGCACAGCGTCCTGGCAGGGAAGTAGTCAGCCGCCGAGACTTCCTCTTCAACGCGGAGCCACGGAGTTCACGGAGGCACGCGGAGGAAAACAGTTCCGCGTTGAAGGATGCAGTCTCCGCGTTTGCTCCGCGTTCTCCGCGACTCCGCGTTGAAGAGGAGCCGCTACTCCTGCTTCTGCAGCCGCACGCGACGGAAGAGCGTCGAGGGCGGGACCGTCAGAGTGCCGTCGATCCGATTGCCGTCGACGACCAGCCGCCAGACTCGGCCGGCAGTCTCCCAAGTGAGCGTCCCCTTTTCGGCGTCGTACTGGAATTCCGACGTGCCCATCGTGACCGCCTTGCCGTCGACGATCTTGTCGGCGCGGATCTGGAGAAGGTCGCTGCGCTTCGGGACAGGGTCGATGTAGTAGACGACCTTCTCGTTCGTGCAGGCGGAGGCGGCGACCGTACAGGTTGAGTCACCCCGCCAGACGCCCGTGGGCGGAGTGGCCGCGAGAAAGAGGAGGAGAGCGAGCATCGTTCCTGGGGACGGGCGTGGGGTCAAAAGGTCCCGGCCGATATCGATCGCGAAACAATTGCGATACTATTTGTAGCGATGGCAAAAGGTCGTACCACGACCGGCAGACAAGATCCGCGTACGGCGCCCGCATACACATTTGCGGAGGCTGCGCGATACTTGCGCCTGCCCGCGCCTACGCTGCGAAACTGGGCGCTCGGGCTGGAAAAGGTTCCAGCGGTATTCCGATTGGACGATCCCCGGCGAGAATACCTCTCGTTCATGAACGTGGTCGAAGCGCATGTTCTCGCAGGCATTCGGCGGAAACACGGCGTCGGTCTGCAGCAGGTGCGAAGGGCACTCGATTACGTGCAGAAGAAGTGCGCCGTTGAGAGGCCTCTGATCGATCAGAGCTTCCAGACCGATGGACGGTTCCTGTTTATCGAGCGCTTGGAAGAGTTGATCAATGCATCCAAAGGCGGGCAAATCGCGATGCCCGACCTGCTTCCTCAACTGGATCGGATCGACCGCGATCTCGTGACCGGCCTTCCTGTCAAACTTTATCCGTTCACTCGCTCCAGAGATGCGGCCGACGTCATTCCCGATCCGAAACTGGTGGTGATGAATCCCTTGATTTCGTTCGGACGCCCGTCCGTCGGCGCCGTGTCCACCCATATGATCTGGAGCCGCTTCCGCGCGGGCGACTCGCAGGCCCACCTCGCCGCAGAGTACGGGCTGCCGCCGGAGGCAATTGAAGAAGCCATCCGCTGCGAAGCGGCCTGAGAGCGTGGTCTTCTTTATCGATCGCTCCCTCGGGAGGATCGATGTGCCCGGGACGCTACGGGCCGCAGGTTTCGCTTGCGAATGCCACGACGCCCACTGGGACCAGAACACACCGGACGCGGTATGGCTCGCCGGTGTTGCCAGTAAGGGCTGGGTCGTACTGACGAAGGATGAGCGAATCCGGTATCGGCCGTTAGAATTCCAAGCGCTCGTTTCGGCGAATCTCCGAGCCTCCATCGTGATCTGCGGGAATTTGCGGGGGACAGAGACTGCCGCAATCCTGCTGCGAGCCATGCCCGCGATCCACGACGTGCTCAGCCGCCACAAGGGCCCATTCATTTACTACGTTTACAAGAACGCGACGCTGCGGCGCGCGGCGTAACGGGGAACAGGAATTCTGATACGATATTTACGTGGCGTGGTGGCGAAGTTGGTAACGCATCAGTCTGCAAAACTGACATTCATGGGTTCGAGTCCCATCCACGCCTCCAACTCCAACCATTAATTCTTCAGGGCCTCATCGGCGGGATACCCAAGGGGTAAGGGGCGGGTCTGCAAAACCCTCATTCGTCGGTTCGAGTCCGACTCCCGCCTCCATTTCCGCCGTTTGACTCCGATCACGCCGTGGCCTACCATCTCCGTATCCCTATGAAAGCCGCTGTTTCCGCTTCCATTTTCCTGCTCGCCTGCGGATGGGCTCTGCCCGCCGCCGAGACGTGGCAGAAACCTCCGCAGGCCGTGCTCGACGCTCTCAACGCCCCGAGCACTCCGACCCTCTCGATCAGCCCTGCGCGGAACTACGCGCTGCAGGTACGGCCAGTGCGGTATCCACCGATCGCGGAGCTGTCGCAGCCGATGCTGCGACTGGCGGGCCAGCGCATCAATCCCAAGACGAACGGGCTGCACAATACCACGTTCAATAGCTCGCTGACGCTACGGAAACTGCCGGAAGGCACTGAGATTCCAGTCCAACTCCCGCCCAATCCGAAGCTCAGCCCCGGCCGGTTCAGCCCCGACGGCGCGCACTTCGCCTTTACGAGTACGACGGCGACGGGGATCGAGCTCTGGGTCGGCGACACGGCGACAGGCAAGACGCATCGCGTCGACGGCGTGCGGATCAACGCCGTGATGGGCGCGGCGGGCGGTGGTCGCGGTGGCGGGGGCGGCGGCGGTCCCGTGCAGTGGTTGCCCGACGGGAAGGGACTTCTGGTCTTCACGATCAAGGCCGCGCGCGGACCCGCGCCGGCGGAGTCGGCCGTACCCGAAGGCCCGCATGTCCAGGAGAGTCTCGGCGGCGCGGCCCCGGTCGTGACGCACGAGGACATGCTGCAGAACCCGCACGATGAGGATCTGTGGGAGTACTACACCACGTCGCAACTCGCGACGGTCGATCTCGCGACGGGCAAGGCGACGCCGATCGGCAAGGCGGGGATCGTAGACTCGGCGCACCTCTCGCCGGATGGGAAGCACGTCCTGGTGACGATCATTCACCGACCGTTCTCGTACCTCCACCAATACCGCGAGTTTCCGAAAGAGGTCGAGATCTGGGACCGCACCGGGAAGCTGGAGCATAAGGTAGCGAGCCAGCCGCTCGAGGATAAGGTGCCGATCAACGGCGTGGCGGTTGGTCCGCGCAGCATCGAGTGGCGGCCGAGCGCGCCGGCGACGCTCGTGTGGGTCGAGGCGCTCGACGGCGGCGATTTGAAGAACGCCGTTCCGAACCGCGATCGCATCATGGCGCTCGCCGCGCCGTTCACGGGCGACGCCAAGGAGATCTTCAAGACCGAGCAGCGCTTCTCCGGGATGCAGTTCGCGGCCAAGGGCGGACTCGCACTGATCTCGGACAGCGAGCGCCGTACGCGCCGCGTCCGCACCTTCCAAATCGATTTCGACAATCCCGGCACGGCGCCGAAACTGATCTGGAGCCGCAACAGCCAGGATCGGTACAACGACCCCGGCACGCGTGTCACCGTGCCGCTACCCAACGGCCAGAGCGCAATCCTGGTGGATGGCGACAACGTTTATCTCGAAGGCCTCGGCGCGTCGGCCAAGGGCGACCATCCGTTCCTCGATCGGTTTAATCTCACGACGAAGAAGTCGGAGCGCCTCTTCCAGTCCGACGACGATCACTATGAGACCGTCGCGGCGCTGCTCGACGAGCACGCTTCGAAAATCCTGACGCGTCGGGAGAGTCCGACCGAGCCGCCGAACTACTTCGTGCACACAGCAGACGGCAAGGTGGCGCGCGTGACCAACTATCCCGATCCGCAGCCGATCTTCCGCAAAGTGACGAAGCAGTTGGTGACGTACAAACGGCCCGACGGCGTGCCGCTCTCGTTCGAGCTATACCTGCCGCCGGACTACAAGGCGGGCACGAAACTGCCGACGATTATCTGGGCATACCCGCGCGAGTTCGGCGACGCCGACACGGCCGGGCAAGTGAGCGGGTCGACCAAGCGCTTCACCGAGGTCAGCGGCTACTCGCAGATCTTCCACGTGCTGGATGGATACGCGGTGCTCGATAATGCCGCCATGCCGGTGGTCGGCGCCGATCCCGATGCGGTGAACAACTCGTACATCGAGCAGGTCGTGGCGGACGCGAAGGCGGCGATCGACAAGGCGGCGGAGATGGGCGTGACCGATCCCAACCGCGTCGGCGTCGGCGGCCACAGCTACGGCGGGTTCATGACGTCGAACCTGCTGGCGCATTCGAGCTTGTTCAAGGCCGGGGTGGCGGAGAGCGGCGCGCACAATCGCACGCTGACGCCGTTCGGGTTCCAGAGCGAGCGCCGGACGATCTGGCAGGCGCCGGACGTGTACTTGAAGATGTCGCCGTTTATGTACGCCGACAAGATCAAGACGCCGCTGTTGCTGATCCACGGCGAGGCGGACGATAACGACGGCACGTTCCCGATTCAGTCGGACCGGATGTACCAGGCGGTGCGCGGCAACGGCGGCATCGTGCGGCTGGTGTTCCTCCCCAACGAGGCGCACGGCTATCGCGCCAAGGAAACGATCGAGCACGTACTGTGGGAGAAGTTTACGTGGTTCAACAAGTACGTGAAGAACGCGAATTCCTCGACCAGTAATTAGTGTGGGGCAGACTTTAGTCTGCGGAGGAGTTTAGTCCGACTCCGGGCGGCGGGACTGAAGTCCCGCGCAGGCTGAAGCCCGCCCCACAACGCTTAGTTCTCGAGCGGGACTTTCAGAGCGGAGACGACGATCAGCACCTCGACGGGCGCTTTGCGCGACTCGAGCTTGAGCCCGAGCTGCTGCACCGCGGAGATGAGGGCGTCGTGCAGGTCGGTGTCCGCCGTCGCGGTGTCGACCGACCAGCTCATTGAGAAATCGAAGTTGCCGTCCAAGCCGGTCTCGTTCAGAACGGGACGGTCGAGCGCTCCGGTGAGCCACGTCACCAGCTTCGCCATCGACTGTTGCCGGGCCGTGTCCGTGATGATTCCGTTGCGGACACTCTGTTTGATGCCGGCGTCGGGGTCGGGCGGCGCGTCGTTGCGGGTCAGCTTCGGTTCGCCCTTGCCGGGGACAAGTGCGAGCGCGGCGAGGTTGCGCGTCTCCCGCCGGACCTGGAGTTGGAAACGCTCGGTGAGCAGGTTCCGCATCATGATCCGTTGCTGCTCCTTGGTGGCGCCCTCGGGGATCTTGGCGACGATGTCGTAGCGGTTCTGGTCCATCCACGCGGGATGCTCGAGCTGGAAATTGCGGATGCCGAACGCCTCGATGATCATGCTGCGAAGGAGGCGGTTCGACATTACGATCCGGCCCTGGTCCTGCGCGGTCCGCGGTGGCTGGCCGGGCGTGTCGGCGGTGTGCGGTTTGACGGAGGCGACTTCGAAGGTGAGTGAGTCTTCGGCCTTCTGGGCGAAGGTCGCGCAGACAAACAGGAGCAGGGTCGCGGTCAGGCGCATCGATCCCTCCGCTATTGTTATAACATTTGTATAGGAGCCTTCGATGATCACACTGAAAGCCCGTCCGGTTGGCAATTCCACGGGCATCACGCTGCCCAAAGAGGTGACTGATCGGTTGAAGATCAAGAACGGCGACACCGTGTACCTGACCGAGTCTCCCGACGGCTACCGATTGACGGCGTACGATCCCGAATTTGCCGAGCAGATGGAAGCCGCCGAGAGAGTCATGAAGCGCTACAAGGACGCACTTCGGGAACTCGCCAAGTGACGGAGCCAAGGTGGGTATCCACGGCCGTCGTGATGGCAATTCACGAGGCGCAGATCGCGGAGCACGGCGGTTCGCTCGGAGTTCGGGATGAGGGATTGCTCGAGTCGGCACTGGCTCGGCCGCGTCAGATTTTCACGTACGAAGACGAGCCTCCACTGGCGCGATTGGCGGCGGCTTACGGGTTCGGCATCGCGAAGAACCACCCGTTCGTCGACGGCAACAAACGCACTGCGTGGGTGGTGTGCGCGACGTTTCTCGAGATCAACGGACGGGAGGTCGTCGCCCCACAAGCGGACGCCGTGACCGCGATGCTCGGCGTGGCTTCCAGCGAGTGGTCCGAAGAGAAGTTTGCCAGTTGGCTCGGTAGCAACTCGAAGGGTTAGCCCTTCCCCGGCACTACCATCAGCACGACCTGCGAAGGGTGCTCCTTGTCGTGGTACACCGTCTGCGACGCCTTGACGAGATGAGTTTCGTCGGCGATCGGGCCTCCGGTATTCGGATTCCGGTCGAAGCGGGGGAAGTTGCTGCTGGAGACTTCCACTCGGATGCGGTGCCCCTTCAAGAACACGTTGCTCGTCACTCCCGCGTCGATCGTCACGCGATAGATCTCGCCGGGCGTCGCGAGTTCCGCGCGCTCCAGGGAGTTGCGGTAGCGGAGGCGGAGGAGGCCGTCGGTCAAATTGCGGGCGTAGCCGTCGGGGAAGACGTCGACCAGTTTCGCGGTGAAGTCAGTGTCCTTCGCGGTCGTCGCGACGTAGAGGACGACGTTGACGGGCCCGGTCACTTCCGTGTCCTGCTTCAGCGGTTGGGTCGAGTAGATCAGGACGTCGGGGCGCTGCTCGATGGGGCGCTGATCGAACGGACCCCACGGGAAGAGCTTCGAATTGCAGCAGACCGCGCCGCCGCGCGTGGGCACCGGGTTGCGTGGATCGAAGGTGAAGCGGTCCTGCGGATCGTGGGCAGCGGCGCGGTCTGCCAGGACTCCATTGCTTTCGAGATAGAGATGGCGGGGGCGAGCGTCCTTCGGGGGCCATTCGCGGTCCTCGCGCCAGCGGTTCGCGCCCATGACGAACATCTTCACCGGCGGTTGGGAGACGACCGGCGTGTCCTTACCCTTGAGCCACTGGTCGAACCATTCGAACTGGAGATTGCGGATGGGCGCGGAGGCTTCCGGCCCGAAGTCGACGCCTTTAAAGCCGACAGACATGTTGTGCGGCCACGGTCCGATGAGCACGCGATTGGTCGACGAGGTGCGGCGCAGCGCGTTGTACGCGGCGAGGTCGCTCTCGGCGAAGTTGTCGTACCAGCCGCCGATGGCGAAGACCGGGATCTTCACGCGGTCGATGTGGGCGATCACGCTGAGATTGCGCCAGAACGAATCGTAGAGCGGATGGGCGGTGACGTCCCGCCACAACTGCGTCGTCCAACCGGTGGCCGCGATATCCGCAGTGCGCAGCGGAAGGTGCAGGACGAACTTGTCGAAATCGGGACGGAAGCCAGGCGCCTGGAGATTCTCCGACATCCAGCCGAGGCGGTGGCCCAGTTTCATGGCGCCGCCGGGCGAGTAGAAGCGGTCGAGATACTCGTCGCTGCCGGAAACGATGGGGAAGATCGCCTTCAGATGCGGGTTGCCGGTGAGCGCCGCCTTCCATTGCACGATGCCGCGGTACGAGCCGCCGATCATGCCGACCTTCCCGTCGGACCAGGGCTGGCGCGCGATCCACTCGATGGTGTCGTAACCGTCTGGCCCTTCCTGGCGGAGCGGGTCGAAGGCGCCTTGCGAATCGTAACGGCCGCGGACGTCCTGCACGACGACCGCGTAGCCGTGCTCGACCAGGGCGAGATGATTCGCCGCGATATCGGCGCCCTTGCCGTAGGGGGTGCGCTCGAGGATGGTCGGAAGGCGTGCGGGTCCGTTCAGAGGCAGGTAGACGTTGGCTGAGAGCTTCACACCGTCGCGCATGGCGACGTGTTCGTGGAGCGCGCGCACGGGGACTTTAGGCGCAGCCGAAACAGCGGCGCCGAGCGCCAACGCGCCGAATAGAATTAAGCCCCAATCTCGCAAAGCAGCCGCCAGAAACGGTCGGAAACTTCGTTCACCCGATGGCGGCTGTGGATGTGCCCGGCCCCCCGTTGGCCGATGGCCCGCGCCGCCTCAGGTATCGATGTTAGCAGAACGAGATGTTGGCGCAAGGAGTCGGGTTCGAGTGCACCGGCGGCGATGCGGACGCACGCGTCCTCGGGGAAGCGGGAGCACTCTTCCGATTCGGTGAGCAGCACGGGCTTGCCGATTCCCATCATGCGGATGGCGATGCCGGAAGTCTCACCGGCGGCGGGATAGCGGAGATTGATGCAGGCATCGATCGCGGAAGCGGCGAGCCAGAAGTCGCGTTCCGAGAGGTGGGGAAGCCGGACGATGTCCGGTCCGTGAAGCAGGGGCGCGACGGCGCGCTCGAGGTCGGTGGAGACGAACTCGCCGGCAACGAGAAGCGCGGCGGGCGGGCCCACGGCGCGGATCGCATCGAGGACCGGGATCAGGCGCTTGGACTCGCGCAGGTAGCCAAAGACGCCGAACAGGAAGCGCTCAGGCCCGATGCCGAGGCGCTGGCGATAGCGGATCGCTTCGGACTCCGAGGGCAGCGGAGGAGGATCGAACAGGTGCGGGATCTCTTCGATGCGCGCGTCGGGAGCGTGCGCCCGGACGATGCGCGCCGCCGCCGGGTTGTGGACTACGACCGCGCGGGAACGCTCGGCGACGCGTTTGAGCATGGGGAAGTCGAAGTAGCGGCGGTCGGCGCCGGAAGCGCCGCGATGGCGCCAGAGATCGCGCGCCAGGTCGCGGGTCCAGTCGCCGTAGTTATGCACGAACTCTTCGACGTAAGCGTCCGCGTCGAGATGGCCGAGCAGGAAGTGGTGCAGTACCGCGTCGTGGAGGACGACAACTCCGGGATGTTCCAGTGCGCGGCGGTAGATGTCCGCGTGCAGGCGGTTGTTGCCGAGGTGGTAGAGCGGAAGGTCGCAGCGATCGGGGCAGAGCTCGACGGGGCCGTGCAGTCGTAGAGCGGTCAGCAGGGAAGCGGCGTAATCCGCTACCCCGGAGCGGGCCGGCGGCATCGGCGCGTAGAAGCCGAATCGGGTCACGGCTTCTTCCGCTTGCCGAACAGGGCGGTGCCGACGCGAACGCAGGTCGAGCCTTCCTCGATGGCAGCTTCGATGTCGTGAGACATGCCCATCGAGAGTTGGGTGAGGCCATGCAACGCGCCGAGCTCCCGCAGGCGCCGGAAGTAGGGACGGGCGGCTTCGGGGTCGTCGGACCACGGCGGCATGGTCATCAGGCCGGTGAGCGTGAGGTTCGGGCAGGCGCGGACCGCGTCGATGAGGGCGGGGAGTTCGGAAGGATCGGCGCCGCTCTTCGCCTCCTCTTCGGAGAGTTTCACCTCGAGCATGACGTCGAGTTTGCGGCCGCATTCGTCGAGACGGCGGGCGAGTTTGGGGGAGTCGATGGTTTGGACGACGTGGAAGAGTTCGGCGGCCTTCTTCGACTTATTGGATTGGAGGTGGCCGATGAGGTGGAAACGCGCGTCGGAGAGGTCGGCGACGGCGGGCGATTTTCCCTCGAATTCCTGGACGTAATTTTCTCCAAATTCTCGTAGTCCGAGGTCAAAAGCCTCCCGAATTACGGAGGCAGGAAAAACCTTAGTGACGGCGAGCAGCAGGACCGTCGCGGGGTCGCGGTGGGAACGCTCCGCGGCGCGCGCAATACGCTCTTGAACGGCCGCCAGATTCGCCTGCAAGTCACTCATTTTCAAACCTATTATGTCACGTCTGCGGGGGTATCTGGGTGACCGTGAAATTGTTGACTTTGGCGGTGAATTTACATACAAACGTAACCTTAATTCTGCTATAGTTTCGACAGGTCTCAACGAGGTTAAGCATGCTCAGGAAATCCATCGCTCTAGCTCTATTTACGCTTCTCGGTTCTGCGGGAGCGTTCGCCCAAGTCGGCGCCGGACTGGCCGCCATTTCGGGCCGCGTCACAGACGCTTCCGGCGCGGCCGTTCCCGGCGCGAAGGTCGCAGTCACCAACGAAGCGCAGGGTCTGCGCCGCAACCTGGAATCGAATGAAGCCGGGTTGTTCAACGCGACGGGCCTGACCCCCGGTTCGGGGTTCGCGGTTACGGTCAATGCGAGCGGCTTCTCGCAGTACGCGGCGAAGAGCATCGAGCTGAACGTCGGACAGAATCTGAGCTTGAACGTGGCGCTCAGCGTGGCGTCGGCGGCGACCTCGGTGGAGATCACGGCGGCGGCGCCGTTGGTCGAAGACACGAAGACGGACGTCTCGGGCGTGGTGGACACGAAGTCGATCACCGACCTGCCGATCAACGGCCGGCGCGTCGATTCCTTCGTGCTGCTGCAACCGGCGGTGACGAATGACGGCACGTTCGGGCTGCTCTCGTTCCGCGGCGTCGCGGCGGGCAACTCGTTCCTGGTGGACGGCAACGACACTACCGAGACTTATTACAACGAGAACGCGGGCCGCACCCGCATCGCCTCGCAGATCTCGCAGGACACGGTGCAGGAGTTCCAGGTGATCCCGGCGAACGCCTCGGCCGAGTACGGTCGCGTGATGGGCGGCGTGGTCAACACGATCACCAAGAGCGGCACCAACCAATTTCATGGCGGCGGCTTCTGGTTCTTCCGGAACCGGACGCTGAACGCGCGCGATCCGTTCGCGACCTTCAATCCGCCGGAGTGGCGGCATCAGGTGGGCGGCACGCTCGGTGGCGCGATCAAGAAGGACAAGCTCTTCTTCTTCCTCGGCACCGAGGAAACGCGGCGCAATTTTCCGCTGCTGGGCAGCCTCGTGCGTGCGGGCGTGATCGACACCAACGCGCAGAAGTGGATCGGATGCGCGGCTCCGGCGACCCCGGCGCAGTGCTCGGCGATCGACGCGCTGCTGCCGCGCTTCTTCGGTCTGATCCCGCGGCGTGTGTCGCAGGACATCGCCTTCGGCAAACTCGACTACTTCCTCTCCGACCGGAACCACTTCACCGCCAGCTTCAACTACCAGCACATGGTTTCGCCGAACGGCATCCAGACGGCGGCGACGGTGACGAGCGGCAGCCAACTCACCAGCAACGGCGACGATTCGGTTCGCGTGCGCAACGGCAAACTGAGCTGGATCGCGATTCCGACCAACAGCATCACGAATGAAGCACGCTTCGGCTGGTTCACGGATCGCCAGGCGGACACTTTCGACGATGCGCTTCTGGGGGCGAACGTCGGCTACCTTGACTTGGGCGTCAACGGCCAGTTCATCGGATCGACCAACTACCTGCCGCGCGTAGAGCCGAACGAACAGCGCTTCCAGTTCGCCGACAATCTGACGTGGATCAAGGGCCGTCATACCCTGAAGTTCGGGTTCGACAGCTCCACCACGGAGGACTTCGACTACTTCATCTCGAGCGCGAACGGCTCCTATACGTATCAGACGGTGACGAATTTCGCGTTGGACTACAGCAGCCCTGCTCTCGCCGGAACCAATATCGGCAAGCACTGGCAGACCTATAAGCAGACGTTCGGCAATCCGCTGGCTGACTACCGGATCAACGATTACGCCGCCTACGCGCAGGACTCCTGGCGCGTGAGCAGCCGGATCAACGTGAACCTCGGCGTCCGCTGGGAGTATTACCAGGTTCCGCAGCCGACGACCATCAACCCGGACTATCCGCAGACGGGCCATATCAACACGACGAAGAATAATTTCGCGCCCCGGCTCGGCATCAACTACCGGATCAACGACAAGACGGTACTGCAGGCGGGCTACGGAATTTCTCACGCGCGCTTCCCCGGCGCCACGGTGTCGAACCTGATCAAGACGAACGCGGTCTACCAGACGGCGGTCTCGTTGGCCTCGACGCAGGCGGCGCAACTGGCCGCCGGTCCGACGTACCCGAATATCCTGAGCGCACCTCCCACGGGCGGGAGCGTTTCCGCCAGTTCCCTCCAGTTTGCGGCGCCGAACCTGAAGACGCCGTACTCGGAGCAGGGTAACCTCGGCATCCAGCGCCAGATCGGGCGCGAGGTTTCGCTTGACGTGTCGTACATCTGGAGCCGCGGCGTCCAGTTGTGGGGTATTCGCGACCTCAACTTCTACAACCAGAGCGGGACGGCGACTTACTCGATCGTGGATGCTTCGAACAACCCGGTCGGCAGCTACACGACTCCGATCTATGTCGGCAAGCGGCCCGACGCTCGCTACAACGGCATCTACCAGCTCGAGAACGGCGTGAACAGCTACTACAACGCCCTCGCGGTGCAGGCGCGTAAGCGCTTCGCGCATGGCGTTGCCGCGCAGCTCTCCTACACCTGGGCGCACGAAATCGACGACGGCCAGAGCACCGGCGGCGGCACCAATAACCTGTTCGGCAGCAGCAACAGCTACTGGACGTATAACGGCAACTACAAGGCCGACAAGAGCAGCGGCGCTCTCGACCAGCGGCAGCGCTTCGTGCTCTCGTGGGTTTGGGAGCCGACCTTCACGCACCGCAGCGGCGCGTTCTTCAAGTACGTCGTGAACAACTGGCAACTCACCAGCCTGACGACGATGCAGACCGGCCGCCCGTACTCGGTTACGATGCGCGTCACCGACACGCCGGTCACCGGCATGGCCACCAACACCACGCTCAACGGCGGCGGGCTCAGCCAACGGGTTCCCTTCTGGCCGTATTACAGCCAGTATTACGGCCCGCGTTACAACTCGGACGCCAGCCTCGCCAAGATCCTCCCGATCACCGAGCGCGCGAAGCTGACCCTGAAATTCGAAGTCTTCAACGTCGCCAACACGTGGACGGGGACATCGAACTCGAACTCGCAAGCGTTCCAGGAGAAGGGTCTGGTGATCAGCCCGACTCCGCTCTACGGTCAGGCTTCGGCGGATGGCGGCTTCCCGGATGGGACGCAGGCTCGCCGTATGCAAGTCAGCGCTCGCTTCAGCTTCTAATTGGTGGATTTGTTTAGAGGTTTGGAACTTGGTAACACGTCCGGCGCTTCTCTGAAACCCAGGGGAGCGCCGGTCTTTTTTTCAGGAAGGACTCTACACATGCGAAAACTGCTCCTGCTTCTAGCGGTCGCGCTGTCGTTCTGCGTGGCCGTTTCCGCCCAGTCGGTTGCCGGTCTGGGCGCAATCTCAGGCACCGTCCGTGACGCCAGCGGCGCTAGCGTTCCCGACGCACAAGTCGTCGTGAACAACGACTCGCTCGGCATCCACCGGACCATCTCGACCAGCGAGGGCGGGCTTTTCACGGCTCCGTCTCTCCCGCCCGCTGTTGGATATAGCGTGGCCGTTACAAAGGCCGGGTTCACGCAATACAAGGCCGATAATATACAGGTTCGGGTCGGCCAGAATATCGAGTTGGATGTGGCGCTCGCAGTCGCGGGAGGCGCGACGCAGGTGCAGGTGGAAGCCACCGCGCCGATCGTCGACAACACCAAGACCGACGTCTCCCAGGTGATCGACTCGGCCCAGATTCAGGACCTGCCGATCAACGGCCGCCGCGTCGACTCGTTCGTTCTGCTCTCGCCGGCCGTCGTGCCTGACGGCACGTTCGGACTCGTGTCGTTCCGCGGCATCGCGGGCGGCAACTCGTTCCTCACCGACGGCAACGATACGACCGAGCAGTATTACAACGAGAACGCGGGCCGCACCCGCATCTCGTCGCAGATCTCGCAGGACGCCGTGCAGGAGTTCCAGGTTGTCTCGAACAACTACTCCGCCGAATTCGGTCACGCGACCGGCGGCGTCGTGAACACCGTCACGCGCAGCGGGTCGAACGCCTTCCACGGCACCGGCTACTGGTTCTTCCGCAATCAGGACTTCAACGCGAAGGACACGTTCGCGACCATCAACCCGCTCGAGAAGCGCAATCAATTCGGCGCCAGCGCCGGCGGAGCGATCAAGAAGGACAAGCTGTTCTACTTCGTCAACTACGAAGGCATGCGCCGCGACTTTCCGCTGATCGCGTCGATGTCGGCGGCCGGCAGCTCGGTGTTCGACACTAATGGCAACTTCATCGCGACTTGCACGGCGAGCGCCGCGCAGTGCGACGCCGCGCGCCACTTCACCGACCGCCAGTTCCAGACACTCGCGCGCACCGCGACGCAGGACCTCGGGTTCGGCAAGCTCGATTGGCGTCCCACCGATCGGAACTCCTTCAGCGCCAGCCTGAATATCCTGCGCTGGGTGTCGCCGAACGGGCTGCAGACACAGGCCGTGCTGAACAATGGCAACGGCGTCGGCAACAATGTCAATTCCTCCGTCCGCGCCAAATACGGCCGCTTCAGTTGGACCGCGATCCCATCCAACAACAGCGTGAACGAGTTCCGCTTCGGCTGGTTCAACGACAAGCAGTTCGACTATCCCAACGACAAGCTCGCCATCCCCGGCATCGGCTTCCTCGGCATCAGCGTGACCGGCCAGACTAATCTCGGCACCGCGACGGACTATCCGCGGACCAACCCGCTCGAGAATCGCTTCCAGTACGCCGACACGTTCACGAAGACGTCGGGCCGCCACACGTTGAAGCTCGGCGGCGACATCACGCGCACCGAGGACTACACCAACTTGCTCTTCAACCGCACCGGGACCTACACGTTCCCGAATTGGACCGCGCTGGCGCTCGACTTCTCCGGCAATACCACCGGCGCGAAGGACTGGTCGACGTTCACGCAGGCAATCGGTAACCCGGAAGTGGACCTCTACGTGACGGATTTCAGCGCTTTCGCGCAGGATCAGTTCAAGGCCACCTCGAAGCTGACCCTGAATATGGGCGTCCGCTACGATTACACGAAGCTGCCGCAGCCGACCGTCACGAACCCGGACTATCCGGCGACCGGCCACATTCCGAGCTACAACAAGGAATTCGCGCCCCGCATCGGTTTCGCCTACGCCTTCGACGCGGCGTCGAAGACGGTGGTCCGCGGCGGTTACGGAATCTTCTACGGACGCTATCCCGGCGGTCTGCTGAACACGTTCTTCCTGGGCAACGGTATCTATCAGAAATCGATCTCGTTGAACTCGTCGAACGCCAGCGATAAGGCGAACGGGCCGGTGTTCCCGAATGTGCTGCCGAACTCGGCCAGCTTCAATCCGCCGGCGGGATCGGTCAGTCTGAACATTCCCGACGCCCACTTCCGCACGCCGTACACGCAGCAGGGGGACATCGCGATCGAGCGGCAGCTCGCGCGCGACCTCTCGTTCACCGGCTCGTACATCTGGAGCCGCGGCCTGCACCTGACGTCGGTCCAGGACGTGAATATCGGCGCGCCGGCGTGCTGCGTCACGTACCGGATCAACGATGCGAGCGGGAACCAGACGGGCAGCTACACGACCCCGATCTACGTCCGTCAGAATCGCGTCGATACGCGCTACGCGCGGTTGAATATCATCGGCGCCGGCTTGAACAGCTGGTACAACGGCATGGCGCTGCAGTTGAACAAGCGCATGGCGCGTCAGTTCACGGCCTCGGTGTCGTACACGTGGTCGCACGCGATCGACCAGGGGCAGGGCTCGGCGGGAACTCCCAACATCTTCGCGAGCGGCGGTCCGCAGAGCTATCTGCCGGGCGACTTCAAGGCGGAGAAGGGCACCTCGAACCTCGACATCCGGCAGCGCTTCGGCGTCAGCGCGGTGTGGCAGCCGTTGTTCCTACACGGCGGGAATTCGGCGGCGAAGTACATCGTGAACAACTGGCAGCTCGCGGTGCTCGCCTTCGCGAACTCCTCGCCGCACCAGACTCCGACCGTGCAGGTCTCGACGACTCCCGCCCCGACGGGCTTCACCTCGGCGAATAACGGCACGCTGAACGGCTACACCAGCAGCGGCCTCGGCGGACGCGTTCCATTCCTGCCGATCAACAGCCTGGATGTCGGCAGTCAGGGCAAGATCGACGCGCGGCTCTCGAAGCTGTTCCCGATCCGGGACCGGATGAAGGCGATGTTCACATTCGACGCCTTCAACGTGACGAATCACCGCTTCCCGACGGCGGTCAACACCCGCATGTACGTGCTCTCGACGGTGGCCGGCGTTCCGACGCTGACTTTCCAGGGAGCGCCCGCGGTGCCGGCGGCGTCCGCGGTCGGCGTTCCGACTGCGTCGCAAGGCTTCCCGGACGGCACCAACGCGCGTCGGTTGCAGATCGGCGCACGGCTAATCTGGTAAGGGAAGTAAAACTGAACGTAGCAAAAGGGGCAGGCGCCGAAAACGCCTGCCCCTTCTGCGTTTACTCCCAGCGCAGCGCTCGTATCGGATCGATTCCGGTCGCCCGGCGCGCGGGTAGATAGCCCGATATTGCGGCGACCGCTCCGATTCCGATCATGGCGAGAACGATCGTCGGCGGGTCCGCGGGTTTGACTCCGAAGAGCTGCGATTCCACGAGGCGCGAGAGGAACCAGGCGGCCGGGGCGCCGATCACGATTCCGACGCCGGCCAGCACCATCACTTCGCGCATGATCAGCCAGACGACCGCGGGACGGCCGGCGCCGAGCGCCATCCGAATCCCGATCTCGCGCGTGCGGAGCGCGACCATGTATGCCATGACTCCGTAGAGTCCGACGGCGGCGAGCACCGTGGCGAGCAGACCGAAGATTGCGGAGAGGGTTGCGAGCATGCGCTCCGTCGTGAGCGACTGGTCGACCTGCTGCTGTAGGGTGCGCATGCCGACGATCGGCACATTCGCGTCCGTCTCGCGGACCGCCTGCCGCAACGCCGGGAACAGGCCCGCCGGGTCGCCCTGCGCGCGCACGTAGGCGTTCATGCCGATCGTGAATTCCACTTGCCGATAGGGGCGGTAAAGCTCATAGGGGACCTCGGTCCGCATGTCCTCGTACTTGGTGTCCTGCACCACGCCGACGATCTCGATGTCGAGCTTCGTGCCGGGGTCGCCGCCCATACCGATGTGACGGCCGACCGGGCTCTGGCCGCCGAAGTAGCGCTTGGCGAACGTCTCGTTGATGACGCCGACTTTGGCGGCGTTCGGCTGGTCGTCGCGGAGATCGAACGAGCGGCCTGCGAGCACGCGCACGCCGAGCGCGTCGAAGAACCCGTCCGAAACGAAATTCATGTGCGGACCGACGTTCTCGCCCTGTTTCGCCGTGTAGCCTTCGACGGCGACGGAGCTGTCCCACTCATTGCCGGTGAGCACTGCGATGACGGCGAGCCCGGCGGTCTTGACGCCCGGCGTAGCGTCGATGCGCTCGACCATCTGGCGGTAGAACTCGCGGCTACGCTCCGGCTTGTAGCCATTGAGCGAGGCATCGACGAAGAAGGTGACGAGGCTCTCGGTCTGGAAGCCGGGGTTCACATTGCGCAGGTTTTTAAGGCTCTGGACGAAAAGTCCCGCGCCGATCAGCAGCAGCAGCGAGAGCCCCACTTGCGCCGCGACGAGCCCCTTACGCAGTCGCACGGATGTCCCGCCGATGACGGCGCCAGCCTGATCCTTCAGCGTGCCGGCGAGGTTCGGTTTGGTGGCCTGGAGCGCGGGAATGAGGCCGAAGATCAGTCCGGTCAGCACGGAGACGGCGAGGGTGAAGAGCAGGACGCGGCTATCGGGGATCCACGAGACCGTGATCGGAATCGTGTCGGCGGGCAGGAAGCTGAGCATGGTCTTGTCCATGACCGCCGCGAGACCGATGCCCAAGGCGCCGCCGACGCAGGAGAGCAGGAGGCTCTCCTCCAGCAGTTGCACGACGAGCTTGCGGCGGCTGGCGCCGATGGCGAGGCGGACGGCGATCTCTTTCTTCCGGGCGGTGGCGCGCGCGATCAGCAGGTTGGCTACGTTCGAGCAAGCGATCAGGAGCACCAGACCGACGATCCCCATCAGCGCCCATAGAGGATTGGCAAACTGGCGGCGCAGATTCGACCGTCCCTTGGAGGCGGGCAGCACATCCATCCACATTTTCAGGAACTGCTCTTTCGTGTACGGGGTGGCGCGCGCGAAGTCCTTCTCCCGGACTTCCATGTTCAGGATCTGGTGGAAGAGCGGCTGCAAACCGGCTTTCGCGGTCTGGATGTCGACGCCCGGCCTGAGCCGGCCGAAGGCCTGTACGAAGCGGCCGCGGCGGTTGTTGAGGCTGTAGAAAGTGCCGTTCGTCAGCTCGCGCTTCATCATCATCGGGACGCGGATCTGGGGCGAGACTCCGGCCTCGACGCCGTCGAAGCCCGCCCGGCTGACACCGACGATGGTCAGCGGATACCCGTTCACGACGATGCGTTTGCCGAGCACGCCGCGGTCGCCGTTGAAGCGCGACTTCCAGAAGCCGTAGCTCAGGACGGCGAGGGGGTGCTGACCCTGGTAGAGATCGTCGGCGGCCGTGAACACGCGTCCGAGCGCCGCGCCGACGCCGAGGACGGGAAAGTAATTCCCCGACACCAGTTCCCCGGAGATGGCCTCGGTGCGCCCGTCGACTGCCAGGCTGAAGTCCATGCCGTACTTGCAGAACATGCCCTGGAAGACTTGGTTCTTGTCGCGGAAGTCCTGGTACATCGGGTAGGAGATCGCGTTGCCGCCGTTGTTGCTGCCGTAGTGGCGGCCGCGCGCGGTGAGCAGCACCAACTCCTCGGGGTGGCGCACCGGCAGCAGTTGCAGGATGATCTGGTTCACCAGGGTGAAGATCGCGGTGTTCGCTCCAATACCGAGCGCGAGGGAAAAGACCGCCACGGACGTGAACAGCGGGGCCTTCCGCAGTGTCCGCACGGCGTAACGCAAATCCTGGAGCATACGAGGTTATACTGCCGCCGGAGGAAATGGTTACCGGGGAATTTCAGGCTGTTCCGATGTGCAGAGCCACGCTTCCGCCGGTCAGCCGTTCGAACGAGACTTCGGCGAAGCCGGCGCGGCGCATGGCGTCGGCGAGGGCCGGAGCGTCGGGGAATTTCTGGATCGATTCCGGGAGGTAGCGGTAGGCGTCCGCGTTGCCGGTGATGAGACCGCCGATGAGCGGGAGGATACGGCGCGAGTAGAAGTGATAGACGGCGGCGAAGAGCGCGTTGTTCGGCTGCGAGAATTCCAGGATCACCGCCACGCCGCCGGGACGCAGCGCGCGGCGCATCTCGCGCAGTCCGGCGTCGTAGTCGACCAGATTGCGGAAGCCGAAGGCCACCGTGATGAGGTCGAGCGACGCATCGCGGACGGGCAGCCGCAGCGCGTCCGATTCGAACAGGACACCGCCGGGGATTTTCGAGGTGGCGGCGGTCAGCATGGGGTGGCAGAAGTCCGACGCCAGAACGCGCGACGTGGAGCGCTTCTGCAGGGCGATGGCGAGATCGCCGGTCCCGCAGCAGATGTCGAGTATGCGCGCGCCGGGGCGGTCGAGGACCGGCTGCACGCGGCGGACGGTGTGCCGCCGCCAGAGCCGGTCGAGATTGCCGGAGAGCAGATGATTGGCGAGGTCGTAACGCGGCGCGATGCGCCCGAACATGCCGCGGACCCAGGTGGCCGCCTCCTGTGGGTTGCTCGCGCCGCGCGGCGTCGTGCCCTTCATGCCAGAGCCGACCGGATCGCGTCCTCGACCAGCACCGGCTCGACCCCCGAGACGACCGTGACCTCGCCGATCCGCACCGGCAGCACGAAGTGGACCTTGCCCTGAATCGTCTTCTTGTCGTGGATCAGCCGCGCGATCAGGTTCGCTGCTGGAATGCCGTCGACCGGCGGAATCGGCCCGTACTGCTCGATGAGGTTCAGCATCTCGACGCTGTCCTCGGCCGAGCAGTGGCCGGTGCGCTGGCCGAGGTAGACGGCCGCGCGCATCCCCCAGGCCACAGCCTCTCCGTGCAGGAATCGCTTGTATCGCGTCTCGGCTTCGAGGGCGTGTCCGAAGGTGTGGCCGAAGTTGAGGATGCGGCGGAGGTCGCCTTCCTTCTCGTCGGTGGAAACGACCTCGCACTTCATGCGGACGGATTCCGCGATGATGTGCTCGACTGCCTCGGGACGCCGCGCCAGCACGTCGGCGGACCGGTCGCGCAGGTACGCGAAGAGCTCGGGCTCGCGGATGATGCCGGCCTTCAGGATTTCGTAGAGTCCCGCGCGGTACTCGCGGTCCGGAAGCGAGTCGAGCAGCGCGGGGTCGATCAGGACGGCGAGCGGTGGATGAAAACTGCCGACCAGATTCTTGCCGCTGACGAGATTGACGCCGGTCTTGCCGCCCACCGCCGCGTCGACTTGTGCCAGGAGGGTCGTCGCGATTTGAAGGACGGGAATGCCGCGCATGAAGATCGCGGCCAGGAAGCCGCCCATGTCGTTGACGATGCCGCCGCCGTATGCGATGACTATGCTGGTGCGGTCCGCGCCGCGCTCCACCATCTGTTCGGCGAGCGCTTCGACGGGGGCCATGCGCTTCTGGTCTTCGCCGCCGGGAAGGTCGAGCCGCTCGTAGGGGCGGCCGGCGAGCGCGGCGTCGAGGACGGGCCCGGCGTGCTTCCAAACATCGGCGGTGGTGACGACGAAGACCTTGCCCGCCTTGGCTGGAATATGCCGCGCCGTTTGCGCAATCGCGCCGCGCTCGACCACGACCGGATAGCCGGGTTTCAGCGCGCTCTGCGGAGTCTCGACGCGGAAGGAGGGCATATGCATTTTGTAGCACGCTATCATCGCAATAGCGGATGCAGCCGGACTTTCTCGTGATCGGAGCAGGTGTAGCGGGACTACGCGCGGCGATTGAACTCGCCGCCGCGGGCACGGTCCTCGTCGTTGCGAAGGACACGCTACGCGAGTCGTCGTCGGAGTACGCGCAGGGCGGGATCGCAGTCGCGCTCGGGGACGACGACGAGGTCGAGTTGCACGAGCAGGATACGCTGTACGCCGGGGACGGCTTGTGCGATCCCGCGGCGGTCCACGTGCTGGTCGAGGACGGTCCCGCGGCGATCGAACAGCTCATCGAATGGGGCGCGGAGTTCGACCGCGAAGGCGGACGTCTCTCGTTCACCCGCGAAGGCGCGCACAGCCGCAATCGCATTCTCCATGCGCACGGCGATTCCACGGGCCGCGAGATCGCCCGCACGCTCTACCGCAAGGCGGCGTCGATCGCGAATATCGAATTCCGGAGCTTCGCGGCGGTGTCGGAGTTGGTGCTGGCGGGCGGCGCGGTGGTCGGCGCATGTCTCGGCGACGAAGAAGTGCGCGCGCGCGCGGTGCTGCTCGCCACCGGCGGTCTCGGCGCGGTCTATCGGAATACGACCAACCCCGATGTCGCGACCGGCGACGGCGTCGCGGTGGCGTATCGCGCGGGCGCGGAGATCTCCGACATTGAGTTCGTACAGTTTCACCCGACGGCGCTGCGGCTCGAAGGCGCGCCGTCGTTCCTGCTGTCGGAGGCGCTACGCGGCGAGGGCGCCAAGCTGCTGAACGCGGCAGGCGAGCGCTTCATGCCGCGCTATCACGAGTTGGAAGAGCTCGCGCCCCGCGACGTCGTGTCGCGCGCGATCGTCGCCGAGATGACGCGCACCGGCACGGCGAATGTCTGGCTCGACCTGACGCACCGCGAGCCCGGCTTCGTCGCCGCTCGGTTTCCTCGGATCTCCGAAACGTGTCTGCGGTACGGGATCGACCTGCAAACGCAGCCCGCGCCGGTCGCGCCCGCCGCGCACTACGCAATGGGCGGGGTCCGCGCCGACGTCGATGGGCGGACCAGTTTGCCGGGTCTGTTCGCCGCGGGCGAGGTCGCCTGCACGGGCGTGCACGGCGCGAATCGCCTCGCGAGCAATTCCCTGTTGGAAGGCGTGGTGTTTGGCGCGCGCGCCGGGCGGCTCATGGCCGGTGCGGCGGCGGCCGGCGGGGACGCTGAGACACCCACGCGCGAACCGGACGGCGCCGTTCCCGATCCGCGCGATGTCGCTTGGACCTACTGCGGCATTCTGCGCGACGCCACGGGCCTTCAGCGCGCGCTCGATCTCCTGGCGCCGGGCCGCTCCAATCTCGCGACCGTCGTGACGCTGATCGCACGCGCCGCCCTCGCGCGCCGGGAGAGCCGCGGCGGTCATTACCGCACGGACTTCCCGGAGAAGGACCCCGCGTTCGCCAAACACTCGGTTCTCCGAAAGGGCGTCGATGTCGAATTCCGATAAGCGGCAGCAGGTGCTCGCGCCGGTCTGCGCGCTGCTGTTGGTCTCCGCGGGGACGATTCCGGAAGAAGGCCCCTACTCGCTGTTCTGGACCGCGCCCGCGATTCTGATCGCGGCGATGCTGATCGCTTGGGCCGCGGAATCGGCGCAATACTTCATGGCGCAGGGGGTCGCTCTGGCGATCCTGGCGTGGCTGCAGACGCTCCCGGAGTTCGCGGTCGAAGCGGTGTTCGCGTGGAAGCAGCAAGTGCCGCTGCTGATGGCCGGACTGACCGGCGCGCTGCGATTGTTGACCGGCCTCGGCTGGCCGATGATTTACTGCACCGCGGCATTTTTCAAGCGGCGGCGCGGCGGGCGGCTGAACGAGATCACGCTCGAACCCGAGCATAGCGTGGAGGTCTTGGGCCTGATCGCGTCGATGCTGTACTCGTTCTTCATCTGCTGGACCGGCACGCTCGACCTGATCGACGCGGCGGTCCTGATCGCGATCTACTGCATCTACCTGTACATCCTCAGCCGCATGCCCGCGATGGAGGAAGAAAGCGTCGAGGAGATGGAGCGCATCCCGCGCGCGATCGTGACGGCGCGCCGGCCGGTGAGGATCGCCGCGATCGCCGGGCTGTTTCTCATCGGCGGCGGGATGATCTACTTCGCCGCGGAGCCGTTCCTCGGCAGTCTGCTGTCGGTGTCGACGGCGCTCGGCATTCCCGTGTTCGTGTTCGTGCAGTGGGTCGCGCCGTTCGTCTCCGAGTTTCCCGAAAAGGTGTCGGCGTTCTACTGGGCGCGCACCGTCGACAAGGCGCCGACCGCGCTGATGAACATGATCTCGAGCAACATCAACCAGTGGACGCTGCTGGCTGCGATGCTGCCGATCGTGTACTCGATCTCGCGCGGGTCGGTGTCCGCCATCCCTCTCGATGCCGAGCAGCAGACCGAGCTGCTGCTGACGCTGGCGCAGGCGCTGCTCGGCGCGCTGTTCCTGCTCGAGATGAAGCTGCAGTGGTGGGAGGCCGCAGGACTGTTCGCGCTGTGGTTCGCGCAATTCGTCCTCTCCCCGGTGGCGCACGTGCACCAGTACTTCACGTTCGCGTACTTCGCCTGGGCGGCGGTGGACATCGCCCTGATCGTCGCGGGACGGAGAAAAGCGACTGCGTTCCCATGCTTCGCGGCGATGTGGCGGCGGCACATGCGGCGCGCGATTTGAGCGCCCGTGACAACGATCGGCGCGTTTGAAAAAGTGAAGTGGCTGATTTCAAACGAGATGGGTAGAGTGTCGCGACAACAGTCCTGTCGCGGCTCTGTTGGATGCCGCGCCGGCGCCTGTATGATTGAGGTACCAATGGAAACGCGCCGCATGTGCCCGCATTGCCGGGCATTTATTACGACAGGGGACCGCGTCTGTCCCTATTGCAATGAGCCCGTCGCGCCCAAACGGAGCGAGCGGCCTCAGGGGGCCATCCTCGGCGGCCTCATCCCGCACGCCGGGTACTTGACCGTCATCATCCTGCTCATCAATTCGGGCATGTATCTCGCGACGGTGCTGTACAGCAACAATTCCGGTGGCGGCGGGAATTTCATGACGCCGGACGGCCGCACCGTCCTGATCTTCGGCGCGAAGCGGGCCGACCTGATCGCTCTCGGACAGTGGTGGCGGCTCATCATGGCGGGCTATCTCCACCTCGGCATCATTCACATCCTGATGAACATGTGGGTGCTGTTCGATCTCGGCGCTCAGGTGGAGCAGATTTACGGCGGCGCGCGGATGCTGGTGATCTACTTCGTCGCCAACATCGTCGGGTTTTATGCCAGCGCGTTCTTCTATCCTTACGTGGTTTCGGCGGGCGCTTCGGCCGCGCTGTTCGGCCTTGTGGGCGCGATGCTGGCGATCGGAATCCGCTACCGGGGCAGTCCCGCGGGCGATATGATCCGCAGCGTGTATATGCGGTACATGGTCTACCTGATCCTGTTCAGCTTCATCCCCGGCGTCGATCTGGCGGCGCATATCGGGGGGCTGGTCGGCGGCTTCGGAATCGGCTACATCGCCGACCGTCCGCAGCATCCGGGGTCCTGGATCGAGCGTTTCTGGCATATCGCGGCAGGCTGCGCCATCGCGATAACAGGCTACAGTTTCCTAAAGTGGTACTTGTGGTTCAAGACGTTTTCACAATAAGATAGGCAGAACATGAGAATTCGTACACTCGCGCTCGGCCTCGCGTTGGCCTTCAGCTTCGGCGCTCTCGCCGAAGCCAAGTCGAAGCCCAAGTCCAACGTTCACAAGGTCAAGGTGAAGAAGGCGAAGTCGCGGAAAGCGCCGAAGACGGTGAAGCATCCCAAAGTGAAACGCACGAAGCACGCGTAGTCGGCCTCTCAAACCTCCAGCACGACGGCGCGCACCCGCTCGCCGGTCGCGCGACTCAAGCCCAGCGCGTACAACTGCAACTGCCCGATCTTCCGCGCGCCGCGGCGATCCGTCTTGTAATCGACGATGGTCCAGCCGCCGGCGTCACGCCACATGAGATCGATCCGGCCGTCGACCAGGCGGCCATCCTCCAATCGCACGACCAGCGGGACCTCCCGCTGCAACTCCTGCGAGTTCGCCATCGCGAGCACGCGCGCCAGCGCCGCCGCGGCAGTCCGCGACGCTGCTTCGCAGTCCGTATCGGACGCGCCGTGCCGTCTTCCCCACACTCGCGCCAGTGACTCGACCTCCTCGACCCGCTCGGCGCGCTGCAGGATGTCGTGCACCAGCCGTCCGAATTTCCGTCCGGTAGGACGGCCGAGTTCCGCCGCGATCGTCACTGTCTCCACCGCGATGTCCTGCGCCTCCTCGACCGCGCCTAGCCCCTCGGCGGTCGCGACGCGATAGCGGGGCGCTCCGCCGCCTTCGATCCGCGCCGTGCGGCCGGCGCTCCACTCACGATAGCGCGCGAGCCCGTCGGCGGCCTGCTCCGCCGTGCCGCGCAGCACTTCCTCGAACTCGATGCCCTCGTTCTTCGCCGCGTCCAGCCGCAGGATCTCGGGGTCGAACCACACGACCTGATGCGAACCCGCCTGCGGACGATGCAGCCCGGGCTGTACGGAGCGTTCGTCCTCCTGGTCGGGAGGCCGGTTCAGCACCGTCCGCCCACCGAACTTGGGGCATCCCGGCGCGGGCGCGGCTCGCCGCCACAAGTCCTTCTCGGGATAGAGCGCCTCGTGCAGCGGGCTCAGCCAGCCGCCCTCGCGCTGTTCCTCGCCGATCGCCGCCACCACGAGCAGATCGCGCGCGCGCGTCGCCGCGACGTAGGCGACTCGTAGCGCCTCTTCCTCATCGGCTCGTGTCTCGTCGTCGGCGTGGTCGCGGAGTTCCCACGGGGCGCACCAGAGCAGGCGTTGCGCGCAGAGGCGGCGGTCGGGGTCACTATAGCGGTCGCCGCCCTCACGGCCGGTGAGCTTGGCGGTGAGGTCCGCCAGAATCACGACCGGAAACTCGAGCCCCTTCGCTTTGTGCACCGTCATCAACTGGACACCGCCGCCTTCCTGTTCGAGGACCGGCGCCTCGCCCGTCTCGCCGCTCTCCGCCTCGCTCTCCAGATACTCGACGAAGGCGCGGAAGCTGGTAGCGGCGCCGCTGACCTCGAAACTGCGGGCGAGGTCGATCAGGCGGTAGACGTTCGCGAGGACGCGCTCGCCGCCCTTGCGGAACGCGAACCCGGCGTGCGCGCGGACCGTCTCCAACAGCTCGTGGATCGTGTCCGCGATGGGGCGGTGATTGCGGCGGCGGTGCAGTTCGCGGAGCATCGCGAAGGAGTCGCGGATCGGGTCAAAATCGGTGTCGAGATCCTCGGGCAGCTCCTTCCACGGCTGGAAGCGATCGAACTGGTTCTTGTACCGCAGCAGCACGTCGTCGGGAATCGCGCAGAGGCTGCCGCGGAGCACGGCGAAGACGCTGAGCTCGTCGTCGAGCCACTCGATCGCGCGCAGCGCCGCCCGCAGCGTCCCGATCTCCTCGCGCCGGTGAAACGACTTCGACCCGACCAGCAGGTGCGGAATCCCGCGCGCCTCCAAACGGCGCACGTACTCCTGCGTGAGGTCGGTTCCGAAGTTCGTGAAGCGCCGGAACAGGATGCAGATGTGCTCCGGCAGGATCGGGATCCAGTTGCCGGTCGAGCGGTCGCGCACCTTCCACCCGCTGTCGCGCCACAGCCAGTCGATGAACGCCGCCACGGCGTCGGGCGAGCACTCGTCAATCTTCTTGTTCGAGATGTTGCGCGTGCCGTACGGCTTCGGCATGGGCAGCGCGACGATGCCGGGCTGATTCGGCGCACCCTGGACGCCTCCCTCCAGCGCCAGGTACTCGGGGATCTTGTGCTCGAACGCGGCGTTCACAAACGACTGGATCGCCTCCGTGGAGCGCGTGCTGCGCTTGAGTTCACCGCGCTCGGCGCCACTCGCGATCAGGTCCGTGCAGACGCGCCGGAACAGCCGCGCGTCCGCGCGCCGAAAGCGATAGATCGACTGCTTGGGGTCGCCGACCACGAACAGCTTTCCCGGTCCCGGCGCCGCATTGCGCCAGTCGCGCTCCGCCGGATCGGCGGCCGCGAGCAGGAGCAGGATCTCCGACTGTAACGGGTCCGTGTCCTGGAACTCGTCGACGAAGATGCGGTCGTAGAGCAGTTGCAGTTGCGCGCGCGCCGCGTCGTGCCGCAGGAGTTGGCGGGCGTGCAGCAGCAGGTCCATGAAGTCGAGCTGACCGGCGCGCTGCTTCTCCTGCTGATAGAGTCCGACGACCTCCCAGAGCTCATCGCGCAACTGCGCGGCGAGGTCGGCGTCCGCGTCGAGTCCGAACTCCGCGATCGTCGCCTTCAACTCCTCCCACGACGCGACGGCGGGCCCTTTGCCGTTCACCCACCGCAACTGGTTCGGCAGCCGCAGCACCTCACTCTCGACGATGTCCCAATCAAGATGGCCCGCGTCTGAAGCCTTCTGGGCGCGCTCGACGAGCTCCGCGATCGGTCGCAGATCGCGATATAAGCGATCGCTGGGACGCAGCCGGTTGCGCAGCTCAACTGTGCCCTCCGCCTTGGTCAGCAGCGCGGCGAGCCGCGTGTCGCGGTCGAATGCGCGATGTTCCCACGGCTCGTCGAAGTCGCGCCACTCGGTCAGGTTCCATGCCGCAATGCGGAGGCCGTCGAGCGGGGCGCCGTCGTCGCGCCACGCGAGACGCGCCAGCGCGCGGGACAACGCGGGCGAGGGCTTCGAGAGCTTCTGCTCGATCCACCGGCGGAAGACGCCGCCGAAGACGCGCAGCGCGTCGGGCTGCGCCAATTCCGTAAACACCGGGTCGACGCCGGCCTCCACGGGTCGCCGCCGCAGCAACTGCGCGCAGAAGGCGTGGATGGTGCCGATGAAGGCGCGGTCGAGCGAGCGCGCCGCGCGCGCCAGGATGTCGCGGCAGGCGGGGTCGGTCTCGCGCGCCTGACGATGTTCGAGGCCCGCGCGGACGCGCAGCTTCATGTTGCCGGCCGCCGCGTGCGTGAACGTCACGGCCACGATCTTGCCGACGTCGGCGCCCTCGGCGATCGCGTCCACGATCCGCTTGACCAGCTCGGTGGTCTTCCCGGTCCCGGCGGACGCTTCGTAGACCTGGCTCATCGCATTGCCCTCAGGTCCTTCAGCGTGCGCAGCTCCGTCGGCGATTTGATGGCGACGCGCTCCTCCTCATACGGGCCGCAGACGGGCAGGTAATCGCAGTGCTCGCACGCCTTCTCTTTCGGGGCGGCGGGCAGGAAGCCATCGCGTAGGGCGGCGTCGATCGTCTCCAGGGCCTTGCGCGCGCGCTGCCGCACCCACTCGTTCATCGGCACGTCGATGACGGCGTAGTTCTGCGCGATGGTCGCGTACGAGAGGCGTCCGCAGGAGACGGGCTCGCCGAGGAACTGCTCCGCCGCGAGCGCGTAGAGCGCGGGTTGCAGCGCCTCGCCGCCCCCGATCATCTCCGGCGGCGGATCGGGCTTCTTGCCGGTCTTGTGGTCGACGACGCGGAGAATGCCGCCGCGATGCCGCTCGATCAGGTCGATGCGGCCTTCCAGCTTGTGACCGCTTTCCAGTTGCGCATCGAACTCGCGCTCGGCGCAGAGCGGCGTCCACTCGGGATCGGACGCGGCGCGTTGCAGCACCCAGCCGCGGAGGTCCGCGCGCAGCGATTCGATCTCGGAGGCCCAGATCTGCGGGATGGCGGGCGCCAGTTCCGCCTCCGCTTTCGCGGCGACGGTGGCGAGCGCGGTGTCGACCTGGGTGAGCCACGACTCGGCGGTCTCGGGAGTGATCTCGGCGCCTTGGCGGAGGATTTCGAAGAGGACGTCGTGGAACAGCCGGCCTCGCGTCGCCGGGTCCATCTTCTGAATTGCGGAGGGCGTTTCGGACGGGCGCAGTTGGAAAATGCCGCGCAGCGCAAAGCGGTACGGGCAGCGCGCATACTCCTGCAGCACTGAGGGCGACCACGATTGCTCAGTCAGGAAATACGGCTTCAACGCGTCGCTGCCGATCTCTTCGACGATGAGGCCGTCGGCCGCCTTCCACGGCTTGTGCCACCGCAGCCAGCGGGCGCGGAGCGCTTCTACGGCGCGGCCGGGCAGCCGCTTGAGATATTGCCCCGATCCCGGTGCGCGCGGCGCCAGCGTCGCGAGGTCGAACTCCGCGTCGTCGATGGCGAGTGCGGCGCTCTGCGGGGCCGGCCAGCCGATCCGCGTCTCCGTCCGAGTGCGCGCGCGGTTTTCGAACTGAAGCACGTCGAACTCCGGACCGCCCGCCGCCCGATGCGCTTCGAACGCGTAGAACGAAGGCACGCGCGGACGGCCCGTGAGCAGATCCAGCGTCGAGTACGAGAGGACGAGTTTCTCCGACGCGCACGCGACCGCGACGCGGAGCAGCTCGGCGTCGTCGCCGCCGGAATGCTCGGGCTTCGGGAACAGGCCTTCGTTGACGCCCGGAACGAAGACGTGGCGGAACGACATGCCGCGTGCCTCCGCGATGCCGCCGACGAACACCTTGCCGTACCGCGTCCCGTCCGGCGCAGCGCGCAGGGTGTTCAGCCGCGGACTAAGGACGAGCAGGACCTCCTGCAGGCCGACAGGGCCGATATCGCGCATCGGGTCGAGCTCGTCGAGGGCGGCGACCACGCGCTCCGAGTCGTCGAGGGTGCGCTCGGCGAGCTCGCCCAGCGTGTCGATCCATTCGCCCCAGGTGGCGCGCGCCGGCAACGCGTTCAGCATCTCGATGATGGGCAGCGCGGTCTCTTCGAGATTGGCGAGGGCGGCAGCGAGGCGCTCGTTCTCGAGCTTCAGGCCGCGCAGGCGGGTGCGCCATCGCTCGGGTCCGCCGATCACGGCTGCGTCGACCAGCAGCCGCTCCCACAGGGGTGGGGCGTCGATCTGGCCGAGTGAGAGATATTCCGCGAAGCGCGACGCGCTGAGGCGCTCGGAGGCGCAGTGCAGGAGCGCGAGGAACGCCCGCCCGGCGGCGTCGGGCCGCATCGTGCCGCGGGTGCAGTGCGCCGGAATGCCCGCCCGGCGGAGGGCCTCGACGACGAGCGGCTGATGGCGTTCGGGCGAGCGCAGCAGGATCGCGATTTCGTCGAAAGGCGCCGCCGCGGTGAGGATGCGGCGCGCGATCTCGACAGATTCCAGGGCTTCGCCGGAGGTCGAGAAGATCTCGACGGACCCATCCTCCTCGCGTGCGGGGACGGGCTCGGCGGAGAAGAGATAGCGCTGGACCGAGCCGAGGGAGCTGTCGGGGTCGTCGAGGCCGAGATGGAGGTCGAGTCCGCCTTCGATGACGCGCGCGAAGAGCTCCTGTTCGAGACGCGTTTTGGGCGCGACGTCGAGGGCAACAATCGAGCGCTTCGGCAGGCGCGCGCCGATGGCAAGTTGCACGCGTAGCGCGTGGTCGGCAAGGCGGCGCTCGGCGAGTTCGCGCTCGTAGGCGGTGAGGAGCGAGGCGAGGTCGGGCTGGTCCGGTCGAGTGCCGTTGAGGCGGTGCTCTTCGAAGGCGTCGGTGAGGTAGCGGGGGAAGCCCGGGAAGCCGGCGACGGGCTTTAGGTAGTCGAGATGCGTCTGCGCGGCGACGCGCGCGGCGAGAGCCTCGCGGACGAAGCGTCCGACCGGCGTCAACTCGCGCCGATTCATCGCGTCGGCGGCCAGTTGCTGCACCAGTTCGCGGAAGCCGAGACGGTCGACGCCGATGAGGGCGGTGGAACAGGCGGAGCGGGCGACCTCGTCGGCGGCCGCGCGGTCGGGCGCCAGAATCAGGACCGGTCCGGTGGGGGCCCTCTCGGAAACGAACTGCGCCGCGCGGGCGCGTAGCTGCTCGTAGCGGATCAGAGTTTCAGGCTAACAGAATGCGCCCGAGCAAGCGCTCCGGGGCGCCGGTGATATGCTCAAAGCATGTCGCCCCGCATCACCATCGAGCCGGGCAAACGCTCTGGGCAGCCGTGCATCCGCGGCCTTCGGATCACGGTTTGGGACGTGCTCAATTGGCTGGCCGGCGGCATGACGGAGCAGGAGATCCTCGACGACTATCCGGAGTTGGAGCCAGACGATTTTCGGGCCGTCTACGAGTACGCTGCGAAACTCGGCAGGCGCGTCGCCTTGTGAAACTGCTGTTCGACGAGAACCTCTCTCGCAAGCTTGTCTTCCGCCTGGCTGATTTGTACGCCGGTTCCGTTCACGTCGCCGACGTGCAACTGCTGCACACTGCCGATCGTGAAATCTGGGAGTTCGCTAAGCGAGGCGATTTCATTGTTGTGAGCGCCGATTCTGACTTCTACGAGCTTGCTACGACTCTGGGTCCCCCGCCAAAGGTCGTTTGGTTGCGGAATTGGATACACCCGACTCGCGATGCCGAGCGGGTCCTGCGCCGGGAGGCGATTCGGATTACGGAATTCGCGGCCGACACAGAACTCGGGCTACTCGTGCTCCAGCGGGATTAACGGGCCCCTACTTCCGCGGCATCACTTCTCTGGCGTCCATCAGATCCGCTACTTGTAGCGCCAGTTTGGCGACGTCTAGGTCGGTGCGATTGGCGAGGATGATGATCGTCAGCTCCTCGTCGGGGAAGCGTTCGATGACCGTGTGGAAGCCGCTCGTGGTGCCGGTGTGCCACATGCGGTGGCGGCCCTTGTAGTCATCGAGGAACCAGCCGAAGCCGTACGAGACGGGCTTGCCGGGCGCGAGATTGTCCTCGCCGGGCTCTTTGGGCCAGTTCGGAAGCGCGCCGTTCACGAGGACCGGCGTGAGGGCGGCGGAGAACTCCGATTTCGGCAGTAGCGTGCTTTTGCGGATCGCTTCGTCCCACTTCGCGAGGTCGGCCGTGTTCGAATAGATGCCGCCATCGCCGAGCGTCGCGGAGGTCGAGCTCTGGTCGGTGTCGACCCACTCGCTGCCCTTCTTCGAATAGCCGAGGGCGCGCGACGGGACGTCGGCGCTCTGCCCCTTCACGTAGGCGAGCGTGTGCTTCATGTGGAGCGGCTCGAAGATCCAGCGGTGCAGGACGTCCGGGAACGGCTCCTTGCCCGCCTTGGCGACGATCAGCCCCAACAGCACGTACGCGGAGTTGCTGTACGCCCACTTGGTCCCGGGCGCGAACTTGGGCTCCTTCTGTTGCTTGATGAGGTCGAGCGCTTCGGCGTCGGTGATCTGGTGGGTGGCGGACCACCGCTTGTCCATCAGGTCCTCGTAGTCGGGCAGGCCCGCCGTATGGGTGAGGAGGTGGCGAACGGTGATGGCGCGGCCCCACTCGGGGAAATCGGGGAAGTAGTCGGTGAGGCGGTCCTCGAACTTCATCTGCCGGTCTTTGACGAGGAGCATCACGGCCATGGCGGTGAACTGTTTGCTCATCGACGCCAGCCGAAAATCCGTGGCGGCCGTGATCTTCGACATGCTCTTCAGGTCGCGGACGCCCGCGGCGCGTTCGTAGAACGTACGGCCGCTCTTGATCACGAGGACCGAGACGCCCGGGTTCTTGCCGTCGAACGGGGTGAAGAGCGACTCCATCTTGCTCTGCGCAGCGAGCGGGAGGGCGGTGGCGAGGATCAGGAGAAGTTTGCGCATGGCGTCAGGCGCCTCCGTACATGGGCAGTGCCGCGCCGTTGACCTCGGAGGCGGCGTCGGAGGCGAGGAAGAGGGCTACGGAGGCGATCCGTTCGGGCGCCACCCACTTGGCGCGGTCGGCGGGGCTGCCCCATTCGCGATTGGCCTCGGTGTCGATCGTGCCGGGCAGAATGGCGTTGGCAGTGATGTGGGCGTCGCGATTCTCGAGGGCGATGCTGCGAACCAGGGAAAGCATAGCGGCTTTGGAGGCGGCGTAGGCCGCGACGCCGGCGGCAGGCTCGACGGCCGCGCGGCTGGCGATCGCGACGATGCGTCCGCGGCCGGCCCGGCGCATGTGCGGGACCACGGCGCGGAAGATGTGGAACGCGGCGCGGAGATTGAGGTCCAGCATACGGGTCCAGACCTCATCGGAAGTCTCGTGCAGGGCGCCCCCGGAGAAACCTCCGGCGACATGGATCAGGGCGTCGATCCGGTCGTTCTTCGCGACGACGGCATCGACGAGGGCGGCCGCCTGTGCGGGGTCGAGGAGGTCCGCCGGGAACGCCTGGAAGTTCGCGTGTTCGAACGCCGATTGCGCGATCCGCCGGGAGGAGCCCGCCACGACGGCGCCGGAGGCGAGAAAGGCTCGGGTGACGGACGGGCCGAGTCCGCCCGAAGCGCCGGTAATCAGAACGATTTGTTCTGGCATGTTTTGTTCAGATCGGGACGGTATTATTCTAACCAAGGGCCCGATGGGCCGTCACTTCTCTATGCTGTTCCGGGATACTGTCCATGCCGCGCGAGGGCTGCGCAAGAGCCCTGGTTTCTTCGTCACGGCGGCGCTCACGATCGGGTTGGGAATTGGGGCCAGCGTCGCGATCTTCAGTGTAGTCAACGCCGTCCTGGTACAGCCGCTGCCGTATCGCGACCCCACCCGCCTGGCGATCATTTGGGGCGATTTGCGGGCGCGTAACGTCGCGGACTGGCCGTTTTCCGGTCCCGATTTCCTCGACCTGCAACGCACCGGGACGCTGTTCGAAGGTATCGCGGGGGTTCTCACGGGACGAGGAATCCTGCCGGCGGAGAACGGCGAGGCGGAGATGGTCCGCACCGGCACCGTGACGCCGAACTTCTTTTCGGTGATGGGTGCGCGGGTAGCCTTGGGGCGCGATTTCATCGCGTCGGACGGGACTCCGGTGCCGGGACAGGGACAGCCGAATGCGCCGCCTGCGCCGCCGGTCGCGACGATTTTGAGCGACGGGTATTGGCGCCGGCATTTCGGTGGCGATCCCTCGGTGATCGGCCGGACGATCGACTTCGCGCAGGGCAAGGGGCAGGTGGTCGGAGTGCTGGAACCGGGTTTCGAACTCCTCTTCCCGCCGGGCGCGGCCCTCGAGCGGCGGCCGGAACTGTGGACCGCGCTGCGCGCCGATCTCGCGGGCGGCAATCGGAATAACGTCTTCCTGCGGGTGGTTGGGCGGCTGCGCGCCGGCGTCCCGTGGGACCGCGCGCAGGAGCAGGTGGATCGCCTGGCGGCGGATCTGCGGCAGCAGTACACGATCGCGAAGACGGCGGGGTTCTATATGCGGGTCGAGCCCATGCAGGCGAACATCGTGGCCGGGGTGCGGCCGGCGCTGCTCGCGTTCATGGGCGCGGTGGTGTTCCTGCTGTTGATCGCGTGCGCGAACGTCGCGAACCTGCTGTTGTTGCGCGCGTCGGCGCGCGGGCGGGAACTGGCCGTCCGGGCGGCGCTGGGCGGCAGCCGCTGGGTGCTGATCCGCCAGATGCTCGCGGAGACGATGCTGCTGGCGGGCACGGGCGCGGCGCTCGGACTCGCCCTGGCGCGGCTGGGGATCGACGCCCTGATCGCGCTCGGTCCGAAGAATCTGCCGCGGCTCGACCACGTCGCGATCGACCTGCCGGTGCTCGGGTTCACGGCGCTGGCGGCGATCGGGGCGGCGGCGCTGTTCGGAATCGTGCCGGCGTTGCGCGCGTCGCGGCCGGATATCGCGGAGGTGCTGCGGGGGAGCGGTCGCGCCTCGGGACTGGGCGCCGGACGGTGGATTCGAAATGCGGTGGTGGTGACCGAAGTGGCGCTGTCGTTTGTGCTGCTGGTCGGGTGCGGGCTGATGGTGCGGACGTTCGTCGCGCTGCAGCGGACCGATCCGGGGTTCGAGGCGAAGGGCGTGCTGACGTTCCTGTTGCCGCTGGCTACGGCGCGGACACCGGAGCAGGCCGCGGCGATGTCGCGCGACTTGCGCGGGCGGGTCGCGGCGCTGCCGGGCGTGACGGCGGTGTCGGCGGCGAATTCGGTCCCGCTCGACGGCACGAAGCCCCTGGCGCGGTGGGGCACGAGGAAGCGCTCGCCGATCCCAACCGCTTCAAGCAGGCGAACGCGATCGTGGTGCTGCCGGGGTATTTCGAGCTGATGCACACGCGCCTGATCGACGGGCGGACGTTCACCGAGGCGGACAACCGGCAGGAGGCGAAGGTCGTGATCGTCGACCAGACGCTGGCGTCGAAGGCGTACCCGCGCGAGCGCGCGGTCGGCAAGCGGCTGCTGGCGCGAGTGAATACGCCCGAGGCGCAGTGGTACGAGATCGTCGGAGTGGTGGCGCACGAGCGGCACGACACGCTCGCGGAGGATGGCAAGGACGCGATGTATTACACCGACGGGATGCTCGGCCACGGGGTGTCGCCGACGTGGCTGCTGCGTACGGCGGGCGACACGAGCGCGCTGGTCCCGCTGGTCCGGGCCGAGATCGCGAAGGTCGACAAGCGCCTGGCGGTGGCCGAGGTGAAGCCCATGGAGGCGCTGGTGGCCGACGCGCAGGCGCAGACGAGGTTCGCGCTGGTCCTGATCGGGATCTTCGCGGCGATCGCGGCGATTCTGGCGTCGGTGGGGCTGTATGGAGTGCTGTCGGACTCGGTGCGGCAGCGGACGGCGGAGATCGGGCTGCGCATGGCGCTAGGCGCAGCGCCCGGGCGCGTGTTCGGCCTGGTGGTTGGGCAAGGCTTGCGGCTCAGCGCGGCGGGGATCCTGGTGGGAGCGGCGGCGGCGATGGCGCTGACGCGGGTGATGTCGTCGATGCTGGTCGGCGTGAAGCCGCAGGATCCGGCGACCTTCTCGGCGATCGCGGGCCTGTTCCTGGCGATCGCGGCGGTGGCCTGCTGGGTCCCGGCCAGGCGCGCGGCGGGGCTCGACCCGGTCCGGGCGCTGCGGGAGGAGTGAGGAAGGGCGCGCTACGATAAGGATGACGCGATATGGGTAAGCGGGAACTAATTGTCCGAGAGCTCGACAACATCGCCGAGTCCGACCTCGACAAGCTGCTGACCATCGTGCGGGCCTTGAAGGATTCGCACGGCGATGCTGTCAGTCCAGCGCTGGCTGCCGAAGGCTCCCTCTCGAAAGACTGGCTCACACCTGAGGAGGATTCCGCCTGGGCGGATTTGTAAGAGGCGAAGTTGTAGTCCTCAACTTCCCTTTTTCGGACTTGAGCCAGACGAAGCGTCGTCCGGCTCTAGTAATTGCGCCGCTCGAAGGCGACGACATCATCCTTTGCCAGATTACCAGTCAGGCGCGCGAGGACTCCTACTCCGTTCGGCTGGAGGACGGCGATTTCGCGTCGGGCGGCTTGAGGCTCAGCAGCCGCATACGGCCCAACCGGCTGTTTACCGCGGATTCGAGTATCGTCGTGTACCGCGTTGGAACGGTTTCCGCTCAGAAGATGGACGAGGTGATTTCCCGTCTGATCGCAATCATCCGGCAGAATTGACGAGCTGCTTCGCCAGAAACGGCAGCCCGCGCTTCCCCCAGAAGCTGTGGGGACCGTCGAACGTCTCCTGCTCTGCCAACGACGCGGCGTCGAACACCGAATACACATTCCGAATCCGCTCGAAGCTTGCTTTGCTGGCCGCGATCGGGAAGATCGTGTCCTTCTCACCCGACTCGACGAACAACGGACGGGGCGCGATCAGGCCGGCGACGTCGTATTGCTCGGCCCAGTTCAGAATGCCGGGGACGTAGTTGTCGATGCAGTGGCTGATCGACATCACGCTGGCCTGGAAGGTGTTGATGTAGCCGCTGACCATTGCCGCTTTGATGCGAGGTTCGAGCGCGGCGGAGAAGGTGGTGCAGGTGCCGCCTCCCGAGATCCCCATGCAGCCGACGCGCTTGGCGTCGAGCTCGGGGCGCGTCTCGATCCAATCGATAGTGCGCATCACGTCCCAGACGCGCCAGCCGATCATCGTCTGTCCGAGGAGGAGCGCGGCGCCGGCGGCGGGCTGACAGGCCGACGTGCCGAGTCCCTTCGCCTTGTTGGCGGCGTCGCGACGGCAGCCGAAGGCCAGCGGCTCGATCGCGACCGCGGCGAGTCCATGCTCCGTGCATTGGATGGCGAAGTCGTGCTGATACCCGTCCTTATTCGTGCGGTCCTGACCCTTATCGTCGATGCCGACGATGTCGTCGACGCCGCGGCCGTGGCCGGGGACGCAGACGACGCTGGCGTGCGGCGCTTTGCCCGCTTTCGGGGTCAGGAGGTAGCCGAGCACCCACGCGCCGGGGCGGCTTTGGAACACGAACTTCTCGCGGCGGTAGCCGGGAAACTCGCGGACCTCGAGGGTCTGCGCTTCGAGCGGCGAGCGCTTCTCGGGGAAGCCGCCGAGAAGTTCCGTTACCTTGACGCGCAGCCGCTGCTGCCACTGTTCGGCCTGCCGTCGCGTCTTGGCGCTGAACGTCATGCGGAGCGGCGCCGCGGCGTGGAGTTGGTCCGTGAATGCGACCGGGTCGAAGTTCTTGAGATCGACCTCGGCTTCGAGGCCGTCGAGCGCGCCCGTGTACTTCACGGGCGTCGCGGCGCGGGCCTGGAACAACGTTGTGGAGGCGGCGAGCTTACCGAGATCGCGGCGGGTCATGTGGGAAGTATACTGCCGCCAGGTGCTCGTCGACGTGACCCCCGCCGTCGCATAACGGCGGGAAGGCCGAGCCTCGCCCGGTGCAGGTTGCACCGGACGTTTGCTGAAACCATTGGGTTTACTCGGATTTCCGGTGCACGATTGCACCGGAAAGTTGGCCGCTATAGGATGTACCGGCTGAGATCCTGGTCCTTCACGATCTCCGCCAGTTGCTTGCGGACGTAGGCCTTGTCCACCTTCACCGACTTCTTTTTCAGATCCGGACCCTCGAAGCTGACCTCTTCGAGGAGCTTCTCCATGATCGTGTGGAGGCGTCGCGCGCCGATATTCTCCGAGGTCTCGTTGACCTGCGCCGCGAACTTGGCGACCTCTTCGAGCGCGTCGTCGGTGAAGACGAGCTTGATGCCCTCGGTCTCGAGCAGCGCCGTGTACTGCTTGGCGAGCGCGTTCTTCGGCTCTTTCAGAATCCGGATGAAGTCCTCGACCGAGAGGCTCCGCAGCTCGACCCGGATCGGGAAACGGCCCTGGAGCTCGGGGATGAGGTCCGCGGGCTTGGAGACGTGGAACGCCCCGGCGGCGATGAATAGGATATGGTCCGTGCGGACGAAGCCGTACCGGGTATTGACCGTGGTCCCTTCGACGATGGGGAGGATGTCGCGCTGGACGCCCTCGCGGCTGACGTCGGGGCCGTGGCCGGATTCGCGCCCGGCGATCTTATCGATTTCGTCGAGGAAGATGATGCCGCCGGTCTCGACGCGCTCCAGGGCGACGCGCGTCACCTGGTCCATGTCGATGAGCTTCTGCTCCTCTTCCTGGACGAGGTAGTCGAGGGCTTCGGCGACCCGCATCTTGCGGTGGCGGGTCTTCTGGCCGAAGAGATTGGGCAGCATGTCCTTGAGGTTGATGCCCATCTCCTCGATCCCGGCGTTGGTGGTGATTTCGAAGCTCGGGCCGCGGTCCTTCACGTCGAGCTCGACGATACGCTCGTCGAGCTTGCCCTCGCGCAGGCGCTCGCGGAGTTTTTCGCGGGTGCGCTCGGCGGACTCGGTCGGCTCCGGGGTCGCCGGCATCAGGAGGTCCAGCAGGCGATCCTCGGCATTCAATTCGGCGCGGTCGGCGACTTCGTCCAGACGCTCCTCGCGGACCATGTCGATCGCGATATCCACCAGGTCTCGGATCATGGATTCGACATCGCGGCCGACGTAGCCGACTTCGGTGAACTTGCTGGCTTCGACCTTGAGAAACGGCGAATTGGCGAGGCGGGCGAGGCGGCGCGCGAGCTCGGTCTTACCGACGCCCGTAGGCCCGATCATGAGGATGTTCTTGGGCATCACCTCGTCGGCCATCTCCGGCGGGAGTTTCTGGCGGCGAATGCGATTGCGCAGGGCGATCGCGACAGCGCGCTTGGCCTCGGCCTGTCCGACGACGTGCTTATCGAGCTCGCGTACGATCTCCCGAGGAGTCAATTCGTCCAGCAACGGCTCCTCATCCACCGACTGGCCGGGAAGATAAATAACCATTACGCTTCCAACTCCTCAAAGGTGAAATTCTCGTTCGTGTAGATGCAGATCTTGCCCGCGATGCTCATGGATTCCTCTGCGATCCGGCGGGCGGAGAGCTTGGTATTGTGCATCAGCGCGGTGGCGGCGGCCATGGCGAAGGGACCGCCGGAGCCGATGGCCGCGACGCCCTCGTCGGGTTCGATCACGTCGCCATTGCCGCTGACGAGGTAGGTATTCTTGCCGTCGGCGACGATCAGGAGCGCTTCGAGGTGGCGCAGGACGCGGTCGGTGCGCCATTCCTTGGCGAGCTCCACGACGGCGCGGGAGAGATTGCCGTTGAACTGCTCGAGCTTCGACTCGAAGCGCGAGAACAGAGCGAACGCGTCGGCAGTCGATCCGGCGAAACCGGCCAGGATCTTGTCGTTATACAGCCGGCGGAGCTTGCGGGCCGAGGATTTGAGCACTTCGTGGCCGAGGGTCACCTGGCCGTCCGCGGCCATCACGACCTTATTATCGCGACGGACACAGATCACCGTCGTCGACTTGATTTTCTGTTTCATTGTTCGTTGTCACCTTATTTTATCCCACGGGCTTTGACAACCCCCGTTTTTTGCGGCGCGGGCGCCAAGTTGCGTTTATTGCTACCGTGAACGGCTTCCCGGCCATGAGATCGGACGAACAAAAGCGCAGCGGGACCGCGCCAATCGCGGGGTTGGCGGTGTTCCGGTGCGGCACGCCCGCGAACAGCGGCGTGTCCGCTGCGCTACACTGCGACCACATTTTGACGCGTGGAGCCACGGAACGGAGCGTATGAGATTTCTGGCGAAGGTCTTCGGAAATTGGCAGTGGCAGCCGCCGGCCTGGATCGGCGGCGCGGTTCGGACGGTCGCGGCGGTATCGCGCCGGCTGCTTTCCGACGTGAAATGGACGCTGGCTGGATTCGGGATCCTCGGCGTCCTGGTGGCCGGCGGCGTCTGGTACGCCAGCCTGCCCACGCCCCACTACGTGAAGGCGATGGTCGTGCCGCCGCAACTCACGACGTACGACGAGCGCGGCATTTCGGAGATTTTCCCGCTTATGGTCCAGTTCAGCGAGGCGGCGGCCCCGTTGAAGAACGTGGACAAGAACGTTGCGGTCGATATGTCGCCCAAGATGCCGGGCACCTGGCGGTGGACGTCGGACCGCGAGCTCTACTTCGAGCCCAAGAACGACTGGCCGGTCGACCAGGAGTTCACGGTGCGGTTCCCGAAGAAGGGATTCTTCGCGCCCGGCGTGGAAATCGAAAAGTACAAGCTCACCTTCTCCTCGGCGCCGTTCTCCGCCAAAATCGCCAGCAGCGAATTTTACCAGGACCCGCGCGACCCCAACCTCAAGAAACTGGTCGCGACGGTGGCGTTCAGCCATCCGGTAGACCCGGCGGCGTTCGAGTCGCACGTCTCCCTCTCGGCGGCGAAGGACGCGGAGTATCTCGGGCTGAAGCCGGACGGCAAGACGTTCACCGTCGTGTACGACAAGTTCAAGATGGCGGCGTACGTCCACTCGGCAGCGCTGGCCATGCCGCGCGACGACACCTCGATGACCCTGAAGGTCGACAAGGGCGTGCGGGCGGCGCGCGGGGGTAACGACACGCGCGAGAAGCTTCAGGCCGTCGTCGCGATACCCGGCCGGGCAAGCCTGCGATTCTCGGGCGCGCGGATGACGCTGGTCGACAACGCGCGCTACGAACCGGAGCAGGTGCTGCTGCTGCAAAGCTCGTCGCCGGTGGCAGAGAAGGCGCTGGCGGGAAAGGTGTCGGCGTATGTGCTCCCGGTGCGCCATCCGCGCCAGCCGAAGGAGGACAAAGACCCCTATCAGTGGACCGACGAAGGGCAGGTCGGGCAGGAGATTCTGGCGCAGTCGCAGCGGCTGCCGCTGAGCTACGTGGCGTCGGAGCAGGGCGGCGACACGTCTCACGGCTTCAAATTCCGCGCGACGGTGGGACGGTTCGTTTATGTGGTCGTGCCGGAAGGGGTGGACGGTGTCGGCGGGTACGTCTCGGGGAAGCCGTACGCCGCGATATTCCAGGTCGAACCGTACAAGCAGGCGCTGACGTTCCTCGGCAAGGGCGCGCTGCTTTCGCTCACCGGCGATAAGAAGCTTGGCTTCCTGACGCGCGACGTCAACCACGTGGAGGTCGAGGTCGGACGGGTGTTGCCGAATCAGTTGCAGCACGTGGCGGGAACGATGTGGGACTTCGCCAAGCCCGGGATGTACAACGGCCTGGCGGACCAAATCGTCGAGCGTTTCGTCGACGTGCGCCACTACACGGACAAAGCGGCGGGCAAGCCGACGTACGACAGCATCGACTTGGGCAAGTATCTGAACGCGGCCGGCGGACGGCGCGGGCTGTTCCTGCTGCGCGTTCGAGCGGTCGAGCCGACCGAGGATGGCGGCGACGACCAGGGGGAGGCGAAGTATCGCGGCACGGGGATCGAAGATTCGCGGCTGATCCTGATCACCGATCTCGGCTTTCTGGTGAAGACGGCGAAGGACGGGTCGCGCGACGTCTTCGTGCAGTCGATCCGCACCGGGCTGCCGGTCGACGGCGTTCGGGTGGAGGCGATCGGGCGCAACGGACTCGGGGTGGCGGCGGCCACGACAGAGAACGGCGGGCGCGCGCACCTCGCCAAGTTCGGCGAACTACGGCGGGAGAAAACGCCGCTGATGATCCTGGCGCAGAAGGACTCGGACTACTCGTTCCTGCCGTTCAACAGTCGCGGGCGCGAACTCGAGCTGTCGCGGTTCGACACCGGCGGCATCGAGAACGAGAAGACGCCGGCGCAGCTTTCGTCGTACCTGTTCACGGACCGCGGGATCTACCGGCCCGGCGAGACGACACACGTCGCGGTAGTGACGCGGACGGCGGACTGGAAGTCGGCGCTGGCCGGGATGCCGGTCGAGGTCGAGATCACGGATTCGCGCGGCACGGTGGTGAGCCGCAATTCGCTGAAGCTGTCGCAGGCCGCGTTCGATGAGGTGGCGTTCACGACCCAGGCCGGCGCGCCCACGGGGACGTACCAGGCCTCGGCGGTCTTGGTGAAGAACGACAAGAATCGCGAGGTTCTCGGCACCACCAACTTCAAGGTGCAGGAGTTCGAGCCGGATCGCATGAAGGTGCGGCTGGACCTCGGCGACCGCCCGCTCGAAGGGTGGATGAAGCCTGACGACGTGAAGCCGCGGGCGACGGTCGCGCACCTGTTCGGTGAGGCCGCGGCCGGCAGGAAGGTCGAGGCGGAGATGAGTTTGACCGCGGCCCTGCCGCGCTTCGCCAAGTACCCGGACCACCGCTTCGAGCTCGGAAAAGGCCTCGACGAGCCGTTCCATGAGGCGCTGCCGGCGACGGTCGCGGACGAGAAGGGCGTCGCGATGTTCCACCCGGATCTCGCGCGCTTCACCGGGCGGGCGTACCGGCTGAATCTGCTGGTCCGCGCGTTCGAAGCGGAGGGCGGACGCAACGTGGCGGCGCAGAACTCGGCGATCGTGTCGGGCGCGCCGTACCTGGTCGGGGTGAAGGCGGATGGCGACCTGACCTTCGTGAAGCGCGGCAGCGCGCGGGCGGCGAACTGGATCGCGGTCGACCAGTCGCTGGCGCCGGTCGCGGCCGACGGGCTGACGCTCGAGTGGGTGCAGCTCAAATACGTGTCGGTGCTGACGCAGGTGCAGAACCAGACGTATCAATACGTGTCGCGGCGGAAGGAGATCGTCCGCGAGACGAAGAAGGCGCGGATTCCGTCCGGTGGGGTCAATCTTCCGCTGCCGACGCACGAGCCCGGCGACTTCGTCCTGGTGCTGCGCGACGGATCGGGCGCAAAGCTGAATGAGCTCGGGTACAGTGTGGCCGGCGAGGCGAATCTGTCGAAATCGCTCGACCGGGACGCGGAATTGCAGGTGCAACTCGATAAGCCCGCGTACGCTGCCGGCGACACGATTGAGGTGAGCATCCGGGCGCCGTACACGGGCGCGGGACTGATCACGATCGAGCGCGACCGCGTGCTGGCGCACCGGTGGTTTAAGACGTCGACGACGAGCTCGGTGCAGCACATCCAAGTGCCGCGCGACTTCGAAGGCAACGGGTACGTGTCGGTGGAGTTCGTGCGCGACCCGGCGTCGGACGAGATCTTCATGAGCCCGCTTTCGTACGGCGTGGCGTCGTTCGCGGCTAGCGTGGCGGCGCATCAGGAGACGCTGACGCTCCACGTTCCGAAGGAGGTGAAGCCGGGGACGACCGTGAGCTTCCAGGTTGTGCCGGGCGAGGCGTCGCGCGTCGCGCTGCTGGCGGTGGACGAAGGGATTCTGCAGGTCGCGCGGTACAAGAATCCGGACCCGCTCGGCTTCTTTTTCCAGAAGCGAATGCTGGAGGTCGGGACGACACAGATCCTCGACCTGATCCTGCCGGAGTTCCAGCGCTTCCTGGCGCTGGCCGCGCCGGGCGGCGACGCGGACGGCGGCTTCTCGCGCCATCTGAACCCGTTCGCGAAGAAGCGGAAGCCGCCGGTGGCGTATTGGTCGGGGATCGTCGACGTCCCTGCGTCGGGACGGATCTTCAAGTACACGGTGCCCGACTACTTCAACGGCAAGCTGCGGGTGGTGGCGATCGCGGTGACGCCGCGGCGCATCGGGACGGCGGAAGGCGCGACGGAGGTCAAGGGACCGTTCGTCTTGACTCCGAATGTGCCGACGATGGTGGCGCCGGGCGATGAGTTCACGGTGACGGTCGGAGTGTTCAACAACGGCGCGGCCGGGCCGGTGAAGGTCGACGTGGCGGCGGGCGCGGCCCTGAGCGCGGTTGGCGCGACATCGGCGGACCTGCAGATCGCGGAGAAGAAGGAGGGGGTCGGCGAGTTCCGGTTCAAGGCGAACGCGGTGCTCGGGTCGGCCGACTTGAAGTTCACCGCGCGCCGCGGGACGGTCGAGGCGCGGATCGAGGAGAGCGTGAGTGTGCGTCCGGCGGTCCCGTTCCGCACGCAGATTACGCTCGGGAAATTCGAGGGCGCGACGGCGCAAGTTGCGTTGACGCGCGACATGTTCCCGGAGAAGCGGAAGGTCTCGGCGTCAGTGTCGGCGGTCCCGCTGGTGTGGGGCGAGGGACTGGTCGCGTGGCTCGACGACTACCCGTACTTCTGCACGGAGCAGGTGGTGAGCAAGGGCTTCGGCGGACTGATCCTCGGGTCACGGCCTGAGTTCGGCGCGGTGAAGCGGCAGACGGCGACGGCGCTCGACCCGATCGCGGTGCTGCAGGCACGGCAGAACGAATCGGGCGGTTTCGGGCTGTGGACGTCGTCGGCGGACACGGCGGAGTTCCCGAGCGTGTACGCCGCGCAGTACCTGATCGAGGCGCGGGAGCGGGGGAAGAACGTTCCGCCGGCTCTGGTCGCGTCGCTGGACGACTGGCTGCAGCGCTACGCCGGCACGCCGGCGCCGACGCTCGGCGACGCGCGGGCGCGGGCCTACGCGGTATACCTCTTGGCGCGGCAGGGCATCCGGCCGACGAACGCGCTCGCCAACGTCGAGCAGGAGCTCTCGCATCGCTACGAGAAGGTGTGGCAGACGGATATCGCGGCAGCGTGGGTCGCGGCGACGTACCGGCTGATGCAGCGGAATGCGGACGCGGAGAAGATCGTGGCTCGCGTGCCGTGGTCGCGCGGCCGGCGCGATTGGGGCGAGGAGATTTACTACGACCCGGTCGTGCACGACGCGCAGTTGCTGTACATTCTGTCGCGACAGTTTCCGGCGCGGTTGGGCGGCGTGCCCGCGGCGGCGCTGGAGGACCTCGCATCGGCGGCGAACGGCGGGCGCATCGACTCGCTCTCGGCGGCGTGGACGGTGCTGGCTCTCGACGCGTACGCGAAGGCGGCGGGCGGGACGGGGAAGTTCGGCACGGCGGAGGTCGCCGCGGGCAAGGTAACGATGCGCAAGCAGGGCGGGTTGGCCGCGTACTACTCGGTGCAGGAGTCCGGCTTCGACCGGAACGCGCCAACGGCGGGATCGAGCCAGGGGATCGAGGTGATCCATGAGTTCCTGGACAAGAGTGGGAACGTCGTCACACGGGTGCGGGTCGGCGAGGAGTTCCTGGTGCGCGTCCGGGTGCGGGCGGTGAAGCGCGCCTGGGTCCCGCAGGTCGCGGTGGTCGATATTCTGCCGGGCGGGACGGAGCCGGTCGTGGAACTGCGGGCGGCGACGGAGCAAGGCTCTTCGCTGCCGGTTGGGGTGCCGGAGAAGTCGACGTGGAAGCCGCAGCACGTCGAGGTGCGCGAGGATCGCGTCGTGCTCTACGGAGATGTCGGCAAGGACGCGGCGACGTTCGTGTATCGAGCGCGGGCGACGAACGCCGGGATCTTCCAGGCGCCGCCGGCGTTCGTCGAAGCGCTCTACGATCCGAAGACGTCGGGGTGGAGCGTGGCCGCGCGGCTGGAGGTCGTGAAGTGAGCGAAGGCAACCGCTTACTATCGTGCGCGGCTCTGTGTCGGCATTCGTTGGGATGGGGCGAAATGAACAGAGCCGCGCACGCAGTAAGCGGTTGTTGAACGAAGGCGTGGTGGTGAGAGTGTCGATGCGGCTGAGGTGGATGGCGGCGATTCCGGTGTTGCTCCTCGGCGTGCGGCTTTGGCCGCACGCGCCGCTGGCGGAGCGCGTCCCGGTGTCGACGGCGGTGTGGTCGGCGGAAGGCGAGCTGTTGCGCGTGACTCTGGCGGCGGACGATCAGTATCGACTGTGGACGCCGCTCGCGCAGATCTCTCCGGCCGTGGTCGACGCCTTCCTTTTGAAAGAAGACCGCTGGTTCCGCTGGCATCCCGGTGTTAATCCCGCCGCGCTGGTGCGGGCTGGGTCGCGGACGTGGCGGGGCGAGACACGGCAGGGCGGGTCGACGATCACGATGCAGACCGCGCGGATGGTGTACGGGCTACGTACGCGATCGGCGGGCGGCAAACTGCGGCAGATCGTGGCGGCGGTGTGGCTGGAGGCGCGGTACTCGAAGCGCGACATCCTGGAGGCGTATCTGAACCTGGCGCCGTTCGGCGGGAATGTCCAGGGCGTCGGCGCGGCGAGCCGTATCTTCTTCGGCAAGGCGCCCGCCCGCGTCACGCTGGCCGAAGCGCTGACGCTCGCGGTGATTCCGCAGAGTCCGGGACGCGCCGGGCGCGAGGATCGAGTGCTGCGGGCGCGGACCCGGCTGGCGTCGCTCTGGTTGGCGCGGCGCGGCGTGTCGGAGACCGATCGGCGGCAACTGGAGGCGCCGATCGGCGCACGGGCAGAGTTCGCGATGCCGTGGGGAGCGCCACACTTCGTCGACGCGGTGCTGTCGGGGTCGGCGCGGCGCGGGCGGGTCGAGACGACTCTGGATGCGGGGTTGCAGCGCGTCGTCGAGCGGCAGGTGCATCGCTACGTCGAGCAGTTCGGCGAGCGCGGCATCCGCAACTCCGCGGTGCTGCTGGTGGATTCTCGCGATATGTCCGTAAAGGCGTGGGCCGGGTCCGCCGATTACTGGAACGTCGCCATCGACGGCCAGGTGAACGGCGTGTTGGCGAAACGGTCGCCGGGCTCGGCGCTGAAGCCGTTCGTGTACGCCCTCGGGCTCGACCAGGGCGTGCTGCATCCGCGGACGATGCTGCGCGACGCGCCGACATCGTTCGGGCCGTTCACGCCGGAGAATTTCGACGGCCGCTTCTTCGGTCCGATCGCGGCGGAAGAGGCGCTGGTGCGCAGCCGGAATATACCGGCAGTGTGGGTCGCGACGCAACTGCGCGCGCCGTCCCTGTACGGGTTCCTGCAATCGGCGGGTGTGAGCGGGATGAAGTCCGAGTCGTACTACGGGTTGGCGCTGGCGCTCGGCGGCGGCGAGGTGTCGATGGAGGAACTCGCCGGGTTGTACGGGATGCTGGCGAACGGCGGCGTCCTGCGGCCGGTCCGCATGACCGCGGCGCGACCGTCGGAGGGCACGAGACTGTTGAGCCCCGAGGCGGCGTTCATCACGCTGGAGATGCTGCGCGGCAATCCGCGGCCCGACGACGATGGGTCGCTACCGCGTCGCGGACGGTGGCCGGTCGCGTGGAAGACCGGGACGTCGTGGGGGTTCCGCGATGCGTGGTCCGCCGGCGTCGTGGGGCCGTATGTGCTGGTGGTATGGATCGGCGATTTTGAGGGGAAGGGCAATCCGGCGTTCGTCGGCGTGGACGCGGCGGCGCCGTTGTTCTTCCGGATCGCGGACGCGGTGAATCTGTCGCGGAGCAGGGAAGAGGCGCCGGAAACGAAGCCGCCGGAGGGGGTGGCGCGCGTCGCGGTGTGCGCGGCGAGCGGCGATCTGCCGAACGCGTGGTGTCCGCAGACGGTGGAGACGTGGTACATCCCGGGCAAGTCGCCGATCCGCGTCAGCCAACTGCATCGTGCGGTTGCGATCGACGAAGCGACGGGCAGGCCGGCGTGTCCGCCCTATCTGCCGGACACGGTCCGCTGGCAGGTGTACGAGTACTGGTCCTCGGACATGCTGAAGCTGTTTCGCGAGGCGGGGATGCCGCGCCGCCGTCCGCCGGAGATGCCCGCTTGCGCCACGGACGACGGGTCCGACGGTCCGCGTATCGCGACGCCGCGGATGGGTGTGACGTACACGCTGCGGCGGTCGCGGCCCGACGAGGTGATCGCGCTGGAGGCGGGCGTGGCGGCGGACGTCCGCGAGGTGTTCTGGTTCGACGGCGCGTCGCTGATCGGCAAGGTGAAGGCGGGGGCGGGAGCGCTGGCATGGCGGCCGTCGGCGGACGGGGCGCACCTGATCCGCGCGATCGACGATCACGGGCGCGCGGTCGAGCGGGACGTCCAGGTGCTGCTGGCCCCTTAGGGGCCTTGTAAACGGGATGTATATGTCCGAAAATGCGGGCGTATGAAGTGTTTGTTGGCCTTCTGTCTTCTGGCCGGGTCCGCCGTCGCCCAGCCGGATGTGAAGATCACGTACATCGCCCAGCAGGCGAGTGTGCAGGATATTGTGCAGACGATCGCGGCGCAAGCCGGACTCTCGTACAACTGGCAAAAATCGTTCGACCAGACCAATCCGGATTGCCGGCGTTGGGTCACCGACGTTCGGATTCAGCAGTTCCCCTTTGCGTCCGCCATGCGGCAACTGTTGCAGACCGGCGGGTTGACATACCAGATCGAGGCGGGAGCCGTGGTGCTCTATCGAGATCCGAACCCGCCGCGCGGAGCCGGCGCGCTGGTCAGCTATGCTGGAGGCGGCAAGACCGTGCAGTACATTGCCCTCGAGCTCGCGGCCCAAGTGGGGCTTGGGTACGACTTCGCCAAATCGGTTGCAGAGACCGCGCCGGAATGCCAGAAATTCGTCGATCATGTCGCCATCGAGCAGGAGACGTTCGACGCGGCAATGACGGAGATCCTGGCGCCGGTCGGACTGCGGTACCTGGTCGAGAATGGCAAGGTCGTGCTGTACCGGAAGTAATATGAGGCTGCTGATTGCGGTGTTGCTCCTGACGCTGCCCGCCGCGGCGAAGCCGGAGCCGAAGATCACATACTCGACCGCAGAGGCGAGCGTTCAGGACGTCGTGAAGGCGATCGCGGCGCAGGCCGGACTCGGCTACGAATGGCAGAAGTCGCACGACCAGACGCAGCCCGAGTGCCAGCGCTGGGTCCACGGCCTGCGGCTGAAGAACGTTCCCTTGAGCAAGGCGATGGAGCAGGTGCTAGACCCCGTCGGTCTGCGGTACGAGGTAGCGAATGGGGCGGTGGTGCTGTCCCGGTCGCCGGCGGGTCCGCTGCTCACCTATTCGAGCGGGACGAAGACGGTGCAGTATATCGTCATCGACCTGGCGAAGCAGGTCGGGCTCGGGTATGACTTCGACCGCTCGCTGGCGCAAACCGATCCGCAGTGCCGAACGTACCGGTCGTTGCGCGTGAAGCGGGCGACGTTCGAGCAGGCGATGGCGAAGGTGTTGAACCCGGTCCGGCTGCGGTATCGGGTCGAGGGCGGGAAAGTCGTGCTGTACCCGCGCTAGCCTAGAAACGCGTTCCGCGGACGATCCGGCCGTGACCTTCGCTGGCGATGAACGCGCGTAGCTGGGTGTACGGACGGTGCGGGTTGTTCTGGCTGCGTGCGCCGCGAATCCACGACTCGCCGTACCAACGATCGAACGGCGGGTACTCGGCGCGGGCGAGGAGCGTCTCGACCTGTTCGAGGCTGACGCGCGCTTCCGTCGCGAGTTGCCACATGTGCGCGGCGTCGGGAGCGGCCAGAGCTTCGGCGAGCTTCAGCGCCGCCTTTCCTTGCAGCGACGCGACGGAGAGGCCGAGCGTCACGTCTACCGAGAAGAATTGGTGTTCGGCGCGCGGCATCCCGCTCTGTGCTTTCGCTGCCGCGGCGAGCGCGTCATCGAACTGCCGGTCGCGCGCGCGGATCGCGTCGACGTTCGGCGCTTCGACAGTCTCGCCCCCGATCTTGCGATACAGCCGGTCGATCGAGTCTTCGATGGCATCGGAGGCGTTCCACAATTTGTCGGGCGTGTCGAGTAGCGCGAAATAGCGCTGGTATGCCTGTTCGGCTGCCGGGGCCGCCTGCGGAAAGTACTCGCGCGACCACCACGTCGTGAACTTCGCTGCGTCGGGCGGGGCGTCCCACGTAATGTCGGCGAGCATCCGCGCGCCCATGACATAATCGCGGACTTCCGACACGTTGACCAGCATGTACTCCGTAGCGCCGGCTTTGACGATCTTGTCGAATTGTTCGGCGATGACGGCCGGCCCGACCGTGTGCGTCAGTTGTTTGCTCAGACGCCCGCCGAGATACGCGAGGTGGTAGTACACGCCGTGCTTCCATTTGCCGGTAGCGGCGGGAAGGGCGCGCATGTGGCCGTCGTTATCGTCGGGCCAAACGATCGTCACATCCTCGGGGAGGTCGAACGCCGCGGGATTGCGCTGATACTGCGGCAGCATCTCCGAGTACATCGTGAAGTGGAAGAGAGGCGGCTTGTCGGCGGGCACAAGCGCCTTAGTCATCGCGACCTGTTCGCGAATGACCTCGCGGAAGGTTTCGGCGCGGAGCTCGTCGGTGGCGTTGGCGGGCCACGCGAAGGAACGGTCGTCGGTGCCGCGCATCCCCACGGGCCAGATCACGTCGAGCGCGCGATTCTCCAGCACACCGCCGCGCCAGAACGTGAGCATGCCCTCGCGATTGGTGAACCAGTTCCACTCCGGCCGGATGCCACGCTCCTTCGCCAGGCCGAACCGCTCGAGGCCGAACGGGTTCGACACCAGAATGTCGTAGTGGTGGGACGTGTAGTAGAGCCCCCAATCGCTGGCGAGCTTCTGGACCTCGTAACGACGGTGCACCCGGGTGTACGGCGCGACCATGTTCATGCGCAGCCGCAGCGCGGTCTCGAAGAAGCGCTGGTACCACTCGAGCGGCACGTCGCCGGTCTGCAGGGGGTTGCCGTTGGCGTCGAACGGGCGCGGCAGGAGATCCTCGTCGTCGTGGAAGAAGCCGCGGTAACGGAAGGCGGGCGGCGGCTGCGTGAAGTCGGCGCGTTTCAGGATCAGCGGATCGCGATGGACGGGGCGGTAGCCGGTCCAGATATACAGCGGGTCGATGCCGAGGCGTTCGGAGAGCGTGTAGGCGGCAAACGCCGTGCCGCGCAGATTGGAGCCGGCGAGCCACACGGTAGTTCCTTCGCTGACGATCCGGTAGCTCTCCCATTTGCCTTGCAAGGATGCGGCAGGGATGGCGGACGGCAACGCGCCATTGCCGAGGGTCACGAGCCGGATCGTGACGCGGCCCGCCGCGGGCGCGGCGGCGATTTCCGGCTTATGGCCGCTGATCTTCTCGATATCGGCGGCGAGGAACTCGGCGGCCTGATGCACGGCGGCATTCTCGACGGTGGCCACGACGATCTGGCAGACGGCGTTGGGCGAGGCAAGAGTGACGTCGCCGGCGGCCGCGGGTCCGGTCGCGACCCATGACCCGCGAAGAGGAGCGGTCCACGGTGCAGTCTGTGCAAAGGCCGGCGCGAGGCAGGCGAGGAGGAGCAGTGCGCGTGAAGTCATCGGTGTCTCCGCGCCGCATACTATAACGCCCGGCGCGGAGCACGTCGCCCCTCGCTCAGCTCACCGTGCCACGGCCGAGCGCTCGCGAGAGGACGTCGGGAAGGTCGGCGGCGGCGCAGAAGATGGCGCGCGGGAACTGGTCGCGGAACGCGGAGATTTTGCGCGGATCGCCGCCCACGAACACGACCGGGATCGACTGCCGCTTCTTCGCCTGCGAGAACCAGCGGGCGACCTCGCGGCCGTGGGACGGCAGGCGGTCGAGCGAGATCACGACCGCGTCCGGCAACACATCGCCCGGCGGGGCGCCGCCTTGGATGGCATGATGGCGCACGCGGTGTCCCGCGCGGCGGAGCGCGGCGGCAAATACCGCAGCCTCCTGCTCATTCCAGTGAACGTATAAAAGGTTGGCCATCAGTTCCGAGGGGCAGGCCCGGAGTCGTCGTACGTCCCGAGCTTACGGACCCAGATATTACGGTACCGCACCGGATTGTTGTGGTCCTGGAGCATGATCGGCAACTCGGCGGCGTGCGGCGTGTAGTGCGCCACCTGGCGATACACCATCGGCCCCATGACTTCCTTTCGATTGTGGACGATGACCCCGTTCCAGAAGACGGTCTGGTAGGCGGGCTTGACGAGCTTGTCGCCGTCCCACTTAGGCGCCTCGAACACGATGTCGTAGACGTTCCACTCTCCCGGCGGACGCGCGACGTTGGCGAGCGGGGGCCACTGTCCGTAGATCGCGCCGGCGGTGCCGTCGGCGTAGGTGACGTTCTTGTACGCATCGAGCACCTGGATCTCGTACAGTCCCATGATCAGGACGCCGCTGTTCCCGCGTCCCTGGCTGGTCCCCTGGATTCCCGTCGGCTCGGACCATTCCACGTGAAGCTGGATATCGCCGAACTTGTCGCGGGTCAGCAGGCCGCCGGTCCGGGGAGCGCATTCGAAGTACCCTTCCTTGACCGGCCACTTCGCGGCGACGAACTTGCCCTGCTCCGCGCCTTGGCCCTGGTGACCCCACTTCGACAGGTCTTTACCGTCGAAGAGAAGGATGGCGTCCGACGGCGCGCCGCCCGGATTCCCGGCGGGTGTCACGACCGGCGGATAGGGCCGGGCCGGGTCGTGGACATGCCAGGGAAGGTTCGGGAGCATCGGGGTGTCGGTGAATCCCAGGTCGGGATTGGGGCGCTGCTGGGCGGCGAGAGCGCCGGCAGTCAGGAGCACCGCGGCCACGTGTATTTTGGTGGGAAACATCGGTCCCTATTCTCTTACGCGGCATCCGGCGCCGCAACCCGGCCTGTACACGGGCGCGGCGGTCAGGCGGGCGCGCCGCTGTCTGCTACAATCGAAGATCCCGATGGTTAAGACCGAGCGCGAATATCGCGAGGACATCTGCCAGATCGGCCGCCTGGTGTTCCAAAAAGGCTGGGTGGCGGCCAACGACGGCAACATTACGATCCGGCTGGATCATGAGCGCATCCTGGCCACGCCGACCGGCGTGTGCAAAGGGATGATGCACCCCGACGACCTGATCATTGTCGACTATAAGGGCAACAAGATCGAAGGGCGGAAGGAACGCACGAGCGAAATCGCCATGCACCTGACCGTCTACGAGCTGCGTCCGGACATCAAGTCGGTGGTGCACGCGCATCCGCCGGTGGCCACCGGCTTCGCGACGGCAGGCAAGTCGTTGAACCTGGCGTTGTTGCCGGAGGTCGTGATCGGACTGGGCTGTGTCCCATTGGCCAGTTACGGTTTGCCTGGAACGCCGGCGCTGACCGAGCCGATGCTGCCCCTGATCCCCAAGTACGACGCGCTGATGATGGCGAATCATGGGGCGGTCTGCTACGGCGAGGACGTTTTCAAGGCGTACTTCAAGATGGAGACGATGGAGCACTTCGCCCGCATTCAACTGGTGGCGGAGTTGCTCGGCGGCCCCAAGGTTTTGCCTCGCGAGGAAGTCGATAAGCTGCTCGATTCGCGGACGCGCTATGGCGTGAAGGCGAAGAGCGCCGGTGAGCCGGGATGCCCGGTGGCATTCGAGGACACCGGAGCGCGGGCCCCCGCGGCCGGCAGTGACGACAGATTCTATGTAACGCGCGCGGAGTTGATCGGCCTGGTGGATGAGGCTCTCAAAGCGCGCGGGATTTCTTAATTCGGTATCTGGAGACAACAGATGGGTGAAGCTTTAGGGATGATCGAAACGCGCGGTTTGGTGGCCATGATCGAGGCCGCCGACGCGATGGTGAAGGCGGCGAAGGTGTCGCTGGTCGGCTGGGAGAAGATCGGGTCCGGCTATGTGACGGCGATGGTCCGCGGCGACGTGGCGGCGGTGCGCGCGGCGACGGATGCGGGCGCGGCGGCGGCCCGCCGGGTCGGCGAACTGATCGCGGTGCACGTGATTCCGCGTCCCCACCAGAGCCTGGAAGACGTCCTGCCGATCGGCCGGACGCAGGCACAAGGCGCCGGCAAGTAGCCGGCGGAAACCCGCATGATTCTGGCCCGCGTAGTGGGCACCGTGGTCGCCACCCGGAAGGACCCTCGTCTCGAAGGCAAGAAGCTGCTGATCCTGAAGCCGATCTCGCCGGATGGCAAGGATGAGGGCGGCTACGTGGTCTCCGTAGACACCGTCAGCGCTGGCGTCCGGGAGCGCGTCATCGCGGTCTCCGGCAGCTCGGCGCGTATGGCGGAAGGCTGCAAAGATGTTCCCGTCGATAATGCCATCATCGGCATAGTCGACGAGATTTCGATGGATTGATCCCATGACTTTGGGCCGTGTGGTTGGCTGTGTCTGGTCGACCGTCAAGCATCCCGGTCTGCACGGCCTCCGCCTGCTGTTCGTCCAACCCCTGACTCCCGAACTGGCGCCGACGGGCCGCCGTATTATCTGCACGGATTGTACCGGCGCGGGAACCGGCGAACTGGTTTATTGGGTGGGTGGGAAGGAAGCGAGTTTCCCATTCCTGCCCGCCGAGCCTCCTGTGGATAGGACGATCGTCGGGATCGTGGACTCGATCCATCTGCGCAAGGCGGAGCCGGTTGAGACTGCGCCCGGTCCGGCTGCGGCGCCGAAGCGCAAGGGGAAGAAATCATGCTGATCGCGCGTGTGGTGGGCGAATTGACCGCGACCCAGAAGCACCCGAGCCACGAAGGCCGGAAGCTGCTGTTGGTCCAGCCGCTGAATCTCGATGGCAGCAATCGCGGCGACGCGATCGTGGCCATGGACGCGGTCGACGCCGGGGTCGGCGATCAGGTGCTGGTGGCGACCGAGGGGTTCAGCGCGATGACTTCCGTGGGGCGTCCGAACTCACCCATTGACACTGCCGTGATCGCGTTTATCGACGCGATCGAGCTTGTGCCGGGCGTCGCGTGAGCGGCCGCTGCGCTTGCTCGAGAAGACCATGCGCGTCGTCAGCGCCAGCGCAATCACCCACTTCGTGACTTCGACTGCGGCGTACGCCGTGTGCGCGATCCAGAACTGATTCCGCTCCTGCAGGTTCTCAGTGGCGGCGGCGAAGTCGATGATGCGGCCGAGCGCGGTGATCTCCGGCGAGAGCAGGAAACGCTGTGCGGCCGTTAATAGTAAGAGGACTAGAATCCCGAGGAGCACGAGCTTGTTCTCGTGGCTCCAGAACAGCATCAAGACAAAGAACGCCAGTCCGATTGCGAGTTGGACGTTCTCCCAGTTGTGGAAGAGATACCGATTGAGTTCCGACGCCTGGAAGCGCATGAGAGGGCGCGCGTCTTCGCCGAGCGGCTGGTAATGCAGCGTAGCGGTGGGGTTCGTGTGGGAGAGCAGCCGGTCGACGTCGTGGAAGCCCTCGGTGGCCACCCAGGCCATGAAAAGACCGCCGGCGAGCCAGAGTCCGAGCAGGAAGCAAGCCAAGCGGCGCGCGTGCATAGCCCTCGATTCTAACTCACGTCTTGGCTCAAGCCTGTGAATTTCGCCTAAAGTTCGACGCGGCATCCGCCGATTACCGGGTTGAAACGAGGTGGCATGCCGGTCGTCGACACCAAGAATTTCGGTCGTGTGGAGTATGAAGAGGAGGCCGCGCTGGAGTTTCCGCGCGGTCTGCCCGGCTTTGAGGAGCGCCGCGGGTTTTTGCCGCTGCACCAGCCGGAAAACGATCCGCTGATCTTTCTGCAGAGCCTGGAAGACCCTGGGCTGTGCTTCGTGACGATCCCGGTGCAGGTAGTCGATCCGGGGTACCGTCTCGAGGCGGAGGCCGAGGACTTGGCGGCGATCGGGCTGCCGGCGTCGCCGCGGATCGGCACAGAAGCGTTCTGTTTTGCGGTGCTCTCCATTCAGGAGGAAGGGCCCACGGCGAATCTGTTGGCTCCGGTAGTGCTCAATCCGGCGACCCGGAAATGCGTGCAGGCGGTGGCGGTGTCGTCCGGGTACTCGCACCGGCATCCGTTATGTGTGGAAGAGGCAGCGGCATGCTGATGATGTCTCGCCGGGAGGGAGAGGTGATCCTGATCGGCGAGGAGATCGAGATCGTGATCGCGCACATTGGCCGTTCGCGCGTGAAGGTGGGGATCCGGGCGCCGCGTACAACTGCGGTGGTCGCGCGCGAGGTAAAGCTGGTTCGGGAAGAGAATCGGGCGGCGGCGGGTTTGGATGCGGGAGTTTCGGCGGCGCGGATCCTCAAGGTTTTGCAAAGAGAACCGATGAGGTGAGTGTCCGGCAAGAAGCCGGCAACCACAACGAAAGGATTTCTCATGTCTTTCTCGATCCAAACCAACGTCAACTCTCTCATCGCGCAAGAAAACCTGCGCGTCAACAGCAACTTCCAGGGCCAGACGATTCAGCGCCTGACGTCCGGCTACCGGATCAACTCCTCGGCGGACGACGCGGCCGGCCTGGCCATTGCCAACAAGTTCCGCAGCGACACGGCAGAGCTCTCCCAGGGCGTGCGCAACGCCAATGACGGCGTATCGCAACTGCAGATTATGGACGGCGGCATGAACAACGTCTCCAAGATGTTGGATCGGCTGAAGACACTGGCCGCCCAGACGGCCAGCGACACGTTCACTGGCGATCGCACTCTGGCCAACGACGAGTTCACCGGGCTGCTGGATGAAATCGACCGTCAGGCGAAGGCAGTCGGTCTCGACCAGAACGGACAGTTCGCGAAGACCCTGCAGGTGTTCGTCGGCGGCGGCCGAACTCACGGCTTGGGCCAAGTGGATGTCGACAACGGCACGGTCAACGTGAATCTGACCTCCTCCGCGGTCGATACCAAGAGCCTCGGGCTGAAGGGCATGCAACTGGTGGCCAACAAGGACGTCGATATCGGCGGCGACAACTCCCCGCACAACGTCAAGCAGATTCTGCTGGCAGCCAATAACACGACCCCCGTGCCGGACATCACCACGTTCTACTTTTCGGGCGCGGGCTTCTCGGACGCAAACAAGATCAAGGTGCAGGTGAACACCGAGAGTGTGCTCGATATCGACACCCTGGCGTCGGCGTTCAACAAGGGCATTCAGGATGCCGCGGCGGAGAACAACGCGGCGGCCGTGAACTTTAAGGATGCGGGCATCGTGGTGTCGGTCAACACGGAGACCAGCGGCAAGAAATCGCTGGCTTTCACTTCGACCAGCGCCGCGTTCCAGGTCGAGGCGGGTGACCGGATGGCGAATGCTTTCCTGGGCAACCTCGACGTGAATACCGCGGACGGCAAGACCCTGGCGGGAAGCACAGTGAACGGCGCCCTGACCTCTTCTGACGCCACAGGGTACGACACTTCCGTTACGGCAACCAAGATCCGGTTTACGGGCGGGGGCCTGGCCTCCGCGGTGGACATCGCGCTCGATTCGACAGGCGCTTCGAACAACACGGTCGGCCAGACGATCACTAACCTCAAGGCCGCCATGGAAGACGCCAGCTCGGACGCGGGCAAGGCCCTGGCCGCGGCCGGAATCTCTATGGTCGCCCACAACGACCAGGATGCCCTCACGTTCACGAACTCGAGGGGCGAGAAGTTCAACGTCGAGATCACCGGGGACACCGCGAACAAGCTCGGCTACGGCGCATTTGTGCAGGGCTCGATCAACGCGGTCGACTACACGTCGATCGACGGCGCGACCGATGCCTATACCGCCGGGACCGACACCGGAGTTGAGACGTTCCAGTTCTCCATTAACGGAGCGACGTCGAACGCCGGCACGAACAAATTCAGCGTCAATCTGTCGCTGGGCGATGCAACACGCGCCAACTGCGTCAGCGGCTTGTTGGGCGCCTTCGACGCCAGCACCACTACCCTGACCATCAACGGGACCGACAATATCTTGTTTGCCGGCGCCGCCTCAGCCGACACGACGGCCAAAGTTGTCGGTCTGATCAACGCATATGCCGACGCCAACTCCAAGACTTACCATGCCAGCATGAATGCGGGCGGCACGCGACTGACCATTACGTCCGATACCCCCGGAGTCCGCGCGCTGACCTTCGGCGGCGCCGCAGCGGCGACATTGAAGCTGTCGGGCGCCAACGGTGAAACGAACACCGCAGGAGCCTCGCGCAGCGCAAACGACCTGCGGGACGCGATCAACGCGCAGATCGATCAAAGCGATGTGCTGCGGGCTGCTGGAATTCGGTCTTCGGTTGCGGTGAACGGCGCTAATGCCACGCTGTCGTTCGGTTCGACCACGAACACGAACTTCCGTGTGAGTATGGCGGGCAGCGCAGCGAACATCGGTTTCGGCACCGCCGGCTCGGACTTCGCCACCTACACCACCCAGACCTCCAAGGCGTCGGTGATGAACTCCGGGGCGTCCTATTCGAAGGCCCTGGATTTCACAGCGATGGCCAACGGCAGCGACGTCCAGACGGTGACGATCTCGGCGAACGACGCGAGCGGCAACCTGAAGACGCAGCAGATCACACTGCAGAACAACGCTTTGAGCCGCAGCGGCCGCAGCGTCGACGAGGCGATCAACGAGATCAACAGCGTGCTGCAGGGGAACAACAGCACGGTGCTGAAGAGCATCGTGGCCGTGAAGGACGTGTCGAGCGGGGTCGAGAAGATCAACTTCCTCAGCTCGGACAGCTCCTTCAAGGTCGGGTTGAGCTCGACGCTCAACGGCTCCGGGATCCAGAAGCTGGACAGCGAGTCGGACATCGGTTCCTCGACGCTGAACAGCGGCAACATCCGGATCGACACCAAGGCCTCGGCGCAGCAAGCGGTTGTGGCGATCGCGGACGCGGTGAAGAATCTGGGCTCGGCCCAAGCCGCCGTCGGTAAGGGCCAGAACCAGCTGAACTACGCCATCGGTCTGGCGCAGTCCCAGATCGCCAACTTCTCGGCAGCCGAGTCGCGCATCCGTGATTCCGATGTGGCTTCCGAAGCGGCCAACCTCACCAAGGCCTCGGTGTTGCAGCAGGCTTCGATCGCTGCCATGGCCCAGGCCAATTCCGCCCCGCAGGCGGTCCTTTCCCTCCTGCGTGGCTAGTCCTAAACCCCTAACCGGCGGGGCGGCCAATCGGGCCGCCCCGCCGCTTTAAAGTCCGAGGCCGAACCGGCCGATAAACTGGTGTTCGGTCTGAGGAGCGCCCCATGAGCACCAGCAGCACGAGCAATGCCATTTTCAGCGGCGCCAGCACGTACTCGCAGGACTTCCAGAACCTCATTTCCCGCGCCGCCGCGATCGCCTCGCTTCCGATCACCCAGCTCAACTCCGATAAAACCAGCCTGACGAACCAGTCCACCGAGATCTCCACGCTCGACACCAAATTCCAGGCGGTCCAGAAAGCGCTTCAGGGCATTACCAAAGCGCTTTCCGGAACTTCCTATCAGGCCGAAGTCTCCGACGACAAGAAGCTCAGCGTCACGCTTTCGGACGGAGCGGTCGAAGGCAGTTATCTGGTCGATGTGGTGGATCCGGGAACCTACGCCAAGAGCCTGACGCCGAGCAACTGGATCACCGGCACAGGCGCTGCGCGCAGTTACTGGCTCACCCTGGGCAGCTCCAAATACGCGATATCGCCGAAGAGCAACAGCGCCTCCGACGTGGTCGCCGCCATCAACGCGAATTACGGCGACAAAGTCCGCGCTACGGTGGTGAATGTCGGCGGCAGCACGGCCGATTACCGCATCTCCCTGCAATCCGTCGCTCTGGGGGACCTGAAGCCCGGTCTGCTGACCGGGCCGGCCGCTCCCGTCAGCAAGCAGACCCAGCAGGTGCACGGCTCCAACACCCTCGCCGCCAGCCACACCGGCCAGGCTTGGAGCGACGATTCGGCGCAGACGTTTCAGCTTTCGCTCGGCGGTCAGCTCCACTCGCTGAGTCCTGGCGATAACAGCGCCCTGAGCGTCGCCAACGCGATCAACGAGAACTTCGGATCGCAGGTTGCCGCCACCGCCACCAATGAAGGATCGGAGGAGAGCCCCGATTGGCGGATCACGCTGACGGCGATCGGCCCCGGCAATCTCAACCCCGATATTCTGTCCTCGACCGGCGGCGGCGAGCCGGTGGGCCTGCAAACCCAGACCGCAACCGGGTCCGACACGGTGGCCACCAGCAAAACAACGTCGAACTGGGTGACCGACACCGGCTCGCCGCTCACCTGGCAGCTTTCGCTGGGCGGCGTGAAGTACAACCTCTCGCCCTCCGCCAACACCGCTCAGGCGCTGGTGGCGGACATTCAGAACAAGTACAACGACAAGGTCCAGGCGCTGCTGGTCGACAACGTGAACGGCGGCGTCCACACCTATCAGATCAGCCTGACCGCGGTGAATCCGGGCGACCTGCAGCCCGACCTGATCGCCAGCCAGGTGGACCTGGCGCAACAGCAGATCCCGCCCGGCGCCGCCGCCCAGTACATTGTCAATAACTCCGGCAAGGTCGTGCAGAGCGGCACTCGATCCGTCAGCATCGCCACCGGGGTCACGGCCCACTTGCTCGCGAAGGACGATGGGACTCCGGTGAGCGTCACCGTTACGCGACCCACCTCCGCCCTGAGCGACGCGATGAAAACCTTCACCGACGCCTACAATGCCGCGGTGGATGAGCTCGATAAACAACACGGAAACACCAAGGGAGCATTGGCGGGAGACTCGTTGGTGAGCTCGCTCTCGGGCGCGCTCAGTGACATGGCGAACTACACGAGCGGCGGCGGCGACGTCGACAACCTGGCGCTCCTCGGCGTGGAACTCGATAAGACCGGCCACCTGTCGTACGATTCGACGAAACTGATCATCGCCGATATGATGGGCTCCTCCGGCGTAACGTCGTTCCTCGGCTCGGTCACGTCGGGTTTCCTCAAATCGGCCACCGACGCTTTGAAGGCGATCGAAAACCCAACCTCCGGCTTGATCGCGACGGCCAAAGCCGGTGTCGCCGCCCAGATCACGAGCATCGACAGCAACATTGCGGACATCCAGGCGCGGGTGGACCGGATGACCCAACAGATGCAGCAGCAGATGGCCGCGGCCGACGCACTCATTGCCTCGATGCAGCAGCAATACGGGTATATGGCCAGCATGTTCTCGGCCATGCAGTCCGCGGCGGACCAGTACAAATGACGGCCGACGACATCCGCGAAGCCGTTGCGGCCGGCGATTACGCGGCGGCTTCCGCCGGGTTCCAGGCGTACGCCAATACGCTGCCACCCACCGCCGAGGCGCTGGCGGAGTTGGCCGATCTCGTTCAGTGGACCACCGAGACGGTCGCGTGTGCCCGCGCTCACGAGCAAGCCCGTATCCAGGAGTTTCGCGACGAAGCGCACGCTGCCGCCGCGTACTCGCGTTGACCACGCCGATCACGCCGCCGCGCCGCCGTCAAGCACCCGCAGGGGATTCTTCCCGTCGGCTCCCGATCGCAAATGGCGCTCGCCAGAACCGCTCCGATCGAAGTGTGCCTGTAGCCCAGCGCGGCGAGGTCCGGCCGGGCCGACATCTCGTTTCCAAAGGCCTGGCGCCCACGGGCGGGCGATCAGGACCGCCGACGACACTTCCCGCGCGGACTGGACGGAAAGGGACGAAGCGATGCGGCGATAGGCGTCTCGACTCCACCTGCTTCGTGTGGAACCAAAGTAAATTCTCGAACCAACGTAAGGCGTTCCCGCCTCCGCGTTCAGTATCATTCTCAATATGGCGGCGAAGACCGCAGTACTCATGTTCCTGGGGTGGGCTTTTGCAGCCGCCGCGCAGACTCCGCCCGCTCCCGGGCCGCAGACTGCGGCGCCGCCCGCGAACGCGGCGGGTTTCGTCGGCAGCAATGTGTGCCGGACTTGCCACGCCGACGTATCCCAGAGCTTCTACAAGAACGCCCATTTCAAGAGCGTCGCCTCCGGCAAGGAACCGCCTGAGAAGACGGGGTGCGAGGGCTGCCACGGGCCGGGCAAGGCGCACGTCGAAGCGCGCGGCGGCAAGACAACGATTCCCCACGCCTTCTCGCTGATGACCGCGAAGGCGGCGCTGGAGGACTGTCTCGGCTGCCACGCCGCCGACTTCAATCGCGCCAACATCCGCCGCTCCGAGCACACGCTGCACGACGTCGCCTGCATCAGTTGCCATTCGATCCACCACTCCACGACCCCCAAGTTCCTGCTCGCCAAGCAGCAGCACGAGATGTGCTACGGCTGCCACTCGACGATCCGGGCGCAGTTCGAAATGCCCTCCAAGCATCGCGTCAACGAGGGCTTCATGGAGTGCTCGGACTGTCACAATCCGCACGGCTCGTTCGCGCCGACCTGGCGTATGGGGCAGAGGCCGCGCATGGTCGAGCAGGCCGTCACCAACGAGGAGCCCTGCCTCAAGTGCCACGTCGATAAGCGCGGACCGTTCGTCTTCGAGCATGCGCCAGTCCGAGTGGAAGGCTGCGAGACCTGCCACAATCCGCACGGCTCGATGAACGCCAAACTGCTGAAGCGGCCGGTCGTCTTCACGGTCTGCCTGGAATGCCACAACGGCAGCGGCTCGGGACTTCGTGGCGAAGGAGTGCCGCTCCAGTCCAGCAAGCACAACATGCTCGACCCCAAGTACCAGCGCTGTACGACGTGCCACGTGCGCCTACACGGGTCGAACGCCGACCGGTACTTCCTGAGGTAACCCCATGCTGACGCGACTCTATCTGGTATTCGCAATCGCGGCCGGGGCGGCGGCTCAGCAGGTCGTGGCGCCGACGCCGGCGCAAGTGGGCTCTCCGCGCGGCGACAACACCGGCAATTACAACATCACGCAGTCGTTCGAGCTCGGCTATCGCTGGAGCATCGTAGGCGGCGACCTCGGGATGTATCGCAGCGTCGACAACTTCGGCAACGGCATCCGGCTCCTCGGCAGCAACCTGACCGTCAATTCCCGCGACGGCCACGGCAATCTCTTCGACGAGATCCTGCTCAACACGATGGGGCTCGGCAACGACCCCTACGAATCGGCGATGCTGCGGGTCCAGAAGAACCGCCTCTACCGTTACGACCTGATGTGGCGGTCGCAGGCGTACTACAATCCCGGCCTCACGATCGCCGGCAGCAACGCGTTGAATGGGACGCCGGCGATCGGCTCGGTCGGCAACTCTGCCCTGTTCGCGACCGGCGGGCTCCACGTCCGCGATACCCAGCGCCGCATGCAGGACCACGACCTCACGCTGCTGCCGCAGTCGAAGGTGCGCTTCCGCCTCGGCTACAGCCGCAATGTCGAGGACGGCCCGGCGCTCTCGACGGTCCAACTGTTCGACACGAACGGCCCCGGCCTGCCCGTGTTTGCCGACGTGAAACGCCAGTGGAACGAGTACCGGCTCGGCGCCGACGTCGATCTCGCCGGCTTCCGATTCACGGTGACGCGCCGCTGGGACTTCTTCAAGGAAGACACGCCGTATCACTTCGCCGGCCTGGTGGGGACCACTACCCTCAACGACCAGACGGCGCTCAAGCAGTACAACCGCTCGGAGCCGATCCACGGCGCCAATCCGGGCTGGCTCGGCAACCTGTTCACGCACCGCAAACTGTGGGGCGTCAACGCGCGTCTGACGTACACCGCCGGCAGCCGCGACTACATCCTGAACGAGACTGCGTTCGGCACCAGCCAGTTCGGCGGCGCCGGCAATCGTCAGATCCTGGTCGGCGGCAACGCCAACCGCCCCGACCTCGCCGGCGACTTCGCGCTCAGCTTCTACCCGACCGAGAAGATCACGGTCGTCAACAATACGTCGATCGTGAGCAACCGCATCGACGGCGCCTCCAGTTTCTCGGACGTGCAGAACGGCAACGACTTCGGCACGACGCTCTTCTTCCGATACCTCGCGATCCGCACCGTCTCCAATACGACGGACTTGCAGTATCGCCTGAGCCGCGTGTTCGGCATCTACGCGCAGTACGGCTATTCGGACCGCCTGATTCGCCGCAGCGAGGCGTCGGCCGACCCGCTCCAGTTCTCGCAGTCGTACATCAACGACATTTACAGCGTGAGCAACCACATGAACACCGGGCGGATCGGTTTCCGGGTGCGGCCGTGGAAGCCGTTCACCGTGAATCTCGATGGCGAGATCGGGCGCTCGAATTTCCCGCTCACACCCGTGAGCGAGAAGCAGTACCACTCGATCAACGGCCGCGCCGAATACCGCACCAAGCGCGCGCAGCTCTCGACCAGCTACCGGCAGATGTACAACCTGAACGCGCCCTTCGTCTTCTCGACGTACCTCTCGCACGACCGGCAGTACAGCGCCAACGCCTCCTGGGCGCCGCGCGACGCCATCTCGTTCGACGCGAGCTACACCAAGATGCATCTCGATACTCGCGGCGGCATCGCATTCTTTACGCTGAACGGGGCTCGTCCGTCGTTATCGTCGCAGTCGCCCTCGTACTACACGAGCAACTTGCACGCGGCCAATCTCGGCGTGCGGCTCTCCTGGCGCCGTCGCGCCGAGCTCTTCGCCGGCTACACCATTACCAAGGACACCGGCGGCGCGCACGGCCTCCCAACCACGGGCGTGGTGCAGACGTTGCTCACCGGGGTCGAGGCGTTCCCGCTGACGTACCAGTCGCCGATGGGGCGCGTGTCGGTCCGCATCACTCCGAAGATTCGCTGGAATGCCGGCTGGCAGTTTTACGACTACGCGGAGGAGGTCCACCTGTTCGGCTACAACCAGAACTACCGCGCACACACCGGCTTCACGAGCGTCCTCTGGAGCTTCTGAGGCGGCTAAGCAACTCACGTAAGCACAGAGCCGGGCTGAAGCCAGGCGCAGGATGAATCCTACCCCACGTGGGGCGGACTTCAGTCTGCGCGGGACTTCAGTCCCGCCCCTCTGAGGCGCGCACGCCACACCACTACCAGCGCGGCGCCGATCGCGATCAGCGCCACCGTCAATCCGACCCAGATGCCGCGCGCGCCCCAGCCCATCGGGAAGCAGAGGACGTAGACGATCGGCATCCCGATCACCCAATAGCCGACGAAGTGCGCGATCATCGGCGACCGTGTGTCGCCGAGGCCGCGCAGCGCGCCGGTCGCGACCACCTGCAGCCCGTCGAACAGCTCGAAGAATGCAGCGATGCGGAGCAGGGTCGCTCCGGCCGCGATCACCGCGGCATCCGCAATGAAGCGTCGCACGATGAACCGCGGCGCCACCCACAACGCGATCCCGGCCATCCCCATGAACAGTCCCGCAATCGCCAATGCCGACCATCCGGCCGCCGCGACGCCGCGCTCGTCGCGCCGCCCGACCGCCTGCCCGACCCGCACCGCCGCCGCCGAGCTGATCCCGAGCGGCACCATGAACGTGGTCGCGATCACCTGCACGGCGATCCCGTGCGCCGCCAGCGAGATCTCGTCGAGCTTCGCCGCCAGCACCGTCACGATCCCGAACACCGCGCCTTCGAACGCGATCTGCCCCGTCGCGGGCAGCCCCAGCGAGATCAGGCTCCGGATGCGGCGCCACTCGGGGCGCCACAAGAGGCGCACAGCAGCGCGCCCCGACCGCCGTTCTTCCCAGATCACCGCGGCGGCCATCGCCAGCGCCATGTAGACGCGCGAGATCGACGTCGACCAACCGGACCCCGCCAGCCCCATCGCCGGCGCGCCCCAGTGCCCGTACATGAGCACCCAGTTCCCGGCAAAGTTCACGACGTTCGCGCTCACCAATACGAACATCACCGGCTTCACGACGTTCACCGCCTGCGAGTAGCGCCGCAGCGCGCTGAACAGGAACAGCGGCAGCAGCCCCCACGCGAGATTCCGCATGTATGGCGCGCACTCGGCCATCACGTGCGGATTCGCCTTCACGGCCCAGAGCGCCGGGATCGACGCCATGGTGAGGCCGACCGTGAACGGAGTGAGCGCGATTGCGAGCCACACCCCGTTCACTAGCGTGCGCCGGCCGTCCTGCGGGTCGCGCGCGCCGAACGCCTGCGACACCAGCGTGTCCATCCCGAGTAGCAGCCCGGTGAAGCTCATGGCCAGCGGATAGAACACCATGTTCCCGAGAATGCCGGCGCCGACGGCGGCCGGTCCGAGCGGTCCCGCCATGATCGTGTCGACGATTCCCATCGCCATCCAGCCCAACTCCGCGAGCGCAAGAGGAGCGGCCATGCGCAGCATCGGACGGAACTCGCGGCGGATGTCGGCGAGATGCAGCATGGGTCGTTACGCTTTCGGATGCGCCTTGTCGTAGACAGCCATCAGGTCGGTGAGCGAGACCTGCGTGTACTTCTGCGTGGTCGAGAGGCGCGCGTGCCCGAGCAGTTCCTGGATGGCGCGCAGGTCGGCGCCGGCCGAGAGAAGATGCGTCGCGTAGGCGTGGCGAAAGCTGTGCGGGTGCAGGCTCGGATCGCTGTCGAGGCAGATGGTGTAGAGCCGGATGATGCCGCGGATGCCCTGCGGCGTCAGCCGCTTTCCGCGGAAGTTCAGGATGACGGCGCGCTCGTCGCGGACCACCGCCCTCTCGGCGAGGTAGCGTTCGAGCGCCTCCGCGGCCTGACGCGGCAGCGGAACCTGGCGCTCCTTTTTGCCTTTGCCGCGCAGACGCAGCCAGCCCTCGGAGCGGTCGATGTCCTCGAGATTGAGACCGACGAGCTCGCTCACGCGCATGCCGCAGCCGTACAGCAGCTCGAAGATGGCGCGGTCCCGCGCCGGCTGCGGCCGCTCGACCTTCCCCGACGCCACGCCGTCGAGCAGTGTGTTGACGGTCTCGGCGGAGGGGACTTCGGGCAGCCGCTTCGGCGCCTTCGGCGTGCGCGCGAGCCGCGCCGGGTTGTTCACGACGACGCCTTCGCGCACCAGGTAGCGGAAGAAGCTGCGCAGCGCGGCGAGTTTCCGGCGGATGCTGATCGGGTCCAGCTTCTTCCCGTAGAGCGCGGCCATCCACTCGCGTACGATCAACAGATCGACCGCGGACGGCGCGGGCGGCTCCATCTCGGGCGGCGATACGAAATCGAGGAACTGCCGGAGGTCGCGCGCGTAGTTGTCGACCGTGTGCGGCGACGCGCCGGTGCGCGCCAGTTCCCGCGTGTACCGGTCGATCTGGTCGCCGAGCTCAGACATGGGCGTGGAGGTATTCGTCGAGCGCGGCCTCGGCGCGGCGGCAGACCTCGGCATGGCGCGCCTTCTTGTCGCGGCGCAAGCGCTCGCGTGTCTCGTCGTCGAGCTGCGGCAGGAGATCGAACGTGATGTTCGCCGGCTGATAGTGCGCCGGGTCGGCGCCCGACACGTAGTGGCACAGCGACCCGAGCGCGGTCGCGCGCGGGACCGCCTGCGGTTCGTCCCCATTGGCGCGGGCCGCGGCGTGCATGCCCGCGAGCAGTCCTGTCGCGATCGATTCGACGTAGCCCTCGACTCCCGAGATCTGGCCGGCGAAGAAAATCCCAGGCCGCGACCGGAGCTCGAGCGTCGGCGCGAGCAACGCCGGCGCGTTGATGTACGTGTTGCGATGGATCTGGCCGAAGCGCAGGAACTCCGCGCGCTCGAGCCCCGGGATGAGGCGCAGGATGCGCGCCTGCTCGCCAAACTTCAGGTGATTCTGAAAGCCGACGAGGTTGAAGCTCGCCGCGCGCAGATTCTCCTGCCGCAGTTGCACGACTGCCCAGGGACGGCGGCCGGTCCGCGGATCGGTCAGCCCCATCGGCTTCATCGGTCCGAAGCGTAGCGTGTCGCGGCCCCGGCGCGCGATCTCCTCGATCGGCAGGCACGCTTCGAAGTACGGCGTGTCGTCCTCCGCGATGTGCGAGGTGACGCTCTCCGCCTTCATCAACTCGTCGACGAAGTGTTCGTACTGCTCCTTGTTGAACGGGCAGTTCAGGTAGTCGTCGGTGCCGGTGCTCGACTTCCCATAGCGCGACGCCCAGAACGCCACCGACAGGTCGACGGTTTCCGCGTCGACGATCGGGCTGATGCTGTCGTAGAAGAAGAGGCGGCCTGCGCCGGTGAGGCGCGAGACGTCCGCCGCGAGCGCGTCGCTGGTGAGCGGGCCGGTCGCGACGATCGCGATGCCTTCGGGAACGGCCGTCACTTCTTCGCGCCGCACTTCGATGTTGGGCTCGCTCGCGATGGCCTCCGTGACCGCGGTGGAGAACACGTCGCGGTCGACGGTGAGCGCGTGTCCGCCCGGCACGCGCGCTTTTTCCGCGCACTGCAGCAGCAGTGAATCGAGACGGCGCAGCTCTTGCTTGAGCAGCCACGGCGCGCTGTCGGCGAGCTCCGACTTTAATGAGTTGCTGCACACGAGCTCGGCCAATCGGTCCGTTTGATGCGCCTCCGTGCTGCGCGCCGGCCGCATTTCATATAGCGTTGCGCGCAGCCCGCGGCGCGCGATTTGCCAGGCTGCTTCGGTCCCGGCGAGCCCGCCTCCGACGATTTTTATAGAGTCCCTGTGCATTCGCTTCTTAGCATAGCGTGCGATTCCTTGCCGATTTTTCTTCTAATACGAGAGGCTCGCAGTTATACTGCATTTCAGAAGGGAGAATCATGGCAACAAAAAAGACAACCGCAAAGAAGACGACGAAGGCCGCGAAACCGGCCGCGAAGAAGGCTGCTCCGAAGAAGGCCGCTGCTAAAAAGGCGCCGGCCAAGAAGGCGGCCAAGAAGGCTGCTCCGAAAAAGAAGTAGCCAGATGAGTGACGCGCTCGATCGGGAGTTCCTCGAAATCTCGGCGAAGAAGCTGCGGCAACTCGCGTCGCGTATTGAGACCTGCTTACAGAAGTTGGATGCCCAGCAGATCTGGATGCGCGGTGGCGAGCAGGAGAATGCAGTCGGAAACCTCGTTCTGCATCTCTGCGGTAACGTGCGGCAGTGGATCGTAGCCGGTGTTGGAGAGGCGCCCGATCGGCGCGATCGCGACGGGGAGTTCAACGCGCGCGGAGGCGCCTCGAAAGAGGTTTTGATCGCGGGTTTGCGCTCCGTCGTGGAAGACGCGTGCGGCACGCTGGCGCGCGTATCGGGGGAACGCCTGCTGCAGCGGATCGTGGTGCAGCATTACGACGCCTCCGTGATGGAAGCAATTTATCACGTAGTGGAACATTTCTCCGGCCACACCGGCCAGATCATTTTCGCCACCAAGGCGCTCACTTCGGAAGACCTCGGATTCTACTCCCACCTGCGGACCACCGCGCCGCACAGCCAGACCACGCCGTAGCGCGGCGCTACAGCGCCTGCGCCAGGTCCTTCACCCGCAATCCCACGAAGAACGTTCCGAACAACGCGTACACCGCGCTCACCTGGTCGAACCGCATCTCGTAGATCAGCTTCTTGAAGACCAGCGGGTCCTCGGCGAACAGGTCGACGCCCCATTCCCAATCGTCGAACCCGATCGAGCCGGAGATGATCTGCCGCACCTTGCCGGCGTAGCGCCTGCCGATGAGGCCATGCTCGTTCATCATGCGCTGGCGGTCCGGCATCGGCTCGGTGTACCAGTTCACCTGCTCGCCGCGCTTGCGGTCCATCGGATAAAAGCAGAGGTACTTCGAATCGGGGATCTCCGGCCACAACCGGGGAGACATAGCCTGACGCTGCCGTTCGAGGACCTCCTCGATCTCCCGGTTCCATTCCTCCGAGTGCGGCTGGATTCCCTTCGCGACGAGGCCGCCGTAGACCTTCGAGGTCGATTCGTACAGCCCCAGCTCGACGATCGAGAGGTACGAGCTCGCGGGCTCGAAGAAGTCGCTGATCCGCAGCCGCGCGATCGCGAGCTCCGCCTGATTCAGCTCTTCGAAGTTCTTGCGGAAATGCACCAGCATGAGATCGCCCTTGTGTCCGAGCAGCGAGTAGAAGGCAGTGTTGCGCATCTCCGCGAGCGCCGTGCTTGCCTCTTCGAGAATCGAGCTGCGTTCCGCGGCGTCGAGCGCGCGCCACGCCGGCCGGCGCAGTCGCATCATCTGATGCAACAGGCTCGCGCCCTCGATGGTGAGCGGAACGGGAGGCAGAGCGGTCTCAGTCGCGGTGTCAGGGGTCATGCATCTCATTATAGGCGGGGCGCCCGCGCGCTCCGCCACCGCGACAGATACGACTCCGTCGCAACCTGCTCCAGCTCGCGATCGTTCTCCTCCTTCCACTCGGCGAGGCGCCGCTCCCGCAGACGCTCCAACAGCCGGCAGCGCCGCCGCGCTTCGAGCATCGCGGCCTCCTGCGCCGCCAACTCGCGCGTCCGCTCTGCGCGCCGCTCCGCCAGCACCTGCTCCTGCGATCGCACATGACGGTGAAACTCGTCGAGCGCGGCGAGATCGGCTCCCGCGATGGAGACGGCGCCGCGCACGTCGAGATCGGCAGCGACCGCCGTTGCGTCCAACTCCGCCCGCGCGCGATCCACCGCGGCGACCGCGGCCACACACTGCCGGAAGCGTGCGTCCTCCAGTTCGAGCTGTGTGCGGCGCAACGCCAGGACCCTCTCCAGCCGGAACTGGAACGACTTCATCCCGATCTCCCCGCCGGCACGAGCGCTCCGCCGTCGAGCCGCACCGCCAACGTTTCGAGGCGCGCGAGCGTCTCTGCGAGCGGCGTGTTTTCGGTGTGCGACTGCCGCAGGAAATCGAGCAGCTCGGGACGCAGCCGGATGCTGGCGTCGAGCACCGGGTTCGTCCCCGAGGCGTAAGCCCCCAACTGGATCAGGTCCTCGGAATCGCGATAGGCCGCGAGAGCCTCTCGAATCCGCCGCGCGTCCTGCTGCTGCCGAGGAGCCGCGATGGCGCTCGTCAGGCGGCTCACCGAGTGGAGAATGTCGATCGCCGGGTAATGTCCTTGCCCGGCCAGATTCCTCGACAGAATGAAGTGCCCGTCGAGAATGCCGCGGACCGCGTCGCAGATCGGCTCGTTGAAATCGTCGCCTTCCACCAGCACGGTGAAGAAGCCGGTGATCGACCCGCGCTGGAAGTTGCCCGCCCGCTCCAGGACTTTCGGCAGCAGGTGAAATACCGAGGGCGTGTAGCCCTTCTGGCTCGGAGGCTCGCCGCCCGCGAGACCGATCTCGCGCTGAGCCATGGCGAGCCGGGTTACCGAGTCCATGACGAGCAGCACGTTGGCGCCCTGGTCGCGGAAGTACTCGGCGATCGCGAGCGCCACCAGGCACGCGCGGACCCGCAACGGCGCCGGCCGCTCCGACGTCGCGCACACGACCACCGAGCGCGCCCGGCCCTCCGGCCCAAGCTCGTTCTCCAGGAATCCCCGGACCTCGCGGTTGCGCTCGCCGATCATCGCGATCACGGTCACGTCCGCGTTATTGTGCCTCGCCATCGACCCGAGCAGCGTGCTCTTGCCGACGCCGCTGCCCCCGAAGATCCCGACACGTTGCCCGAGGCCGCACGGCAGCAGCGCGTCGATGGCGCGGATGCCGGTCGCGAGCGGCTTCGTGATGTGCTCGCGAGCCAGCGGACTGACGGGAGCGCCGTGCAGACTGTAGGTGTCCTGCGCGTCGATCGGCGGACCGCCATCCATCGGCTTGCCGAAGCCGTCGAGGACCCGTCCCAGCAGCCCCGGTCCCACCTCTACCCGCGCCTCCTCGCTGCGCGCCGACACGGCGTCGCCGAGTTGCAGACCGTCGATCTCCTCGAGCGGCATCGAGAGCACACGACCGTCGCGGAAGCCGATCACCTGCGCTCGAATTCTCCGCCCACCCGCCGTGTCGATCTCGCAAAAGTCGCCGATCGCCGCCGCCGGCCCGCGTGATTCGATCAGCAGGCCGGCGACCTCGGTGACCTGTCCCGTCCACCGCAGCGTCGGGATCCGGTCCAACTCCGCCAGGTACGGCGCCAGTGAGATGCCGTTCACGACTGCCTCCGCAGCGCGTCCGCCAAGCCGCGCTCGATCTCTCCCAGTTGCGACTCCACCGAGGCGTCGAGATTGCCGCGGCCGGTTTCGAACACGACCGCCCCGGGGTCGCGCGACCCGTCGGGCACGACCTCGACCGTCACGCCGCCCGCCGCCTTCCGCAGCAGTGCCGCAACTGCCGAGACCTGTGCCGGATGGACGCGCACGCGGCAGATCTCCTGCGCCTGGAGCTTTTCGAGCGCCGCCAACACGAGTCCGTGCAGCGCCTCGGGATCGATCGCCAATTCGCGGCGGATCACGCGGCGCGCAATCGCGAGCGCGAGCTTCACCGTGTCCGCTTCCGCCTCCCGGCGCAGGCGCGAGCGCAGCGAGGCCATCTCTTGCACGCTCTGCGCGAGCCGTTCCAGTGCCGCCTGCATCTCCGCCGAGGCGCGACTTCGGCCGGACTCCTCCCCTTCCCGCAGGCCCGCCGCTCGCGCCTCAGCCATGCGCAACTCCCACACGCGGGCCGTCTCGTCGGACACCGCTTCCGCCGGCTTGCCGGCCGCCGCCTGCGCCCCCGCCGTCGCCACCTGCCGCCACACGAGCGCCTCGGCGGGCCGCGGGCCGTCGGCCTCGAACACCCTAGACGACATACTGTTCCCCGACTGCGCCCTTCAAGCTGACCACGCCTTCGGTTTCCAACTGCCGCACCACGGTGATGATCTGCTGCTGCGCAGCCTCCACCTCCTTGATCTTGACGGGTCCCAGGGCCTCCATGTCCTCGCGCAGCATCTCCGCGCCGCGCTGCGACATGCACCCGAGCAGTTGATTCTTCAACTGCTCGCTCGTGCCTTTCAGCGCCACTACCAGGACCTTGCGATCGACCTTGTTCAGGACTTCCTTCAGCCCCAAGGGGTCGATCAACAGCAGATCCTCGAACACGAACATCAGGTGCCGGATGGTGTCCGCCAGATTCGTGTCCTGCCGCTCGATGTTCTCCAGGATGTCCTTGCTGGACGCGGAGTCGAGCCGGTTCAGCATCTCCGCGACCGCCCGCACGCCGCCGTACGATTCGCGGCTGAACTCGCCGAGAGCTTTCAGCTTCTGTCCGATCACCGCCGCGATCTTGAGAATGGTCTCCGGCGAGATCTGGTCGAGACTCGCCATCCGTTGCGATACATCCGCGCGCAGCCCCGCCGGCAACGAGGTGAGGAGCGCCGCCGCCTGCACTGTGCTCAGGTGCGACAGCACCAGGGCGATGGTCTGCGGATGTTCGTTATGGATGAACTTGGCGAGTTGCTGCGGGTCTGCCTTTTGGATGGCGTCGAACGACGTCGCCTCTGAGCCGAGCGCTTTCGTGAGCCGCTCGAGCAGGCGCTTGGCTGTGTCCGGATTGAACGCTCTCTGCAGCAGCTTGCGCGCGTAATCGATGCCGCCCCGCGCCACGTAGTCGCCCGCCGTCGTGATGTTGTGGAACTCGCTGAGAATGCTCTCTGCCTGCTCGGACGAGATCGCCGTGACCTTGGCGACCTCCCGGCTGACCTTCTGCACATCGTCCTCGGAGAGTTGCTGCAACAAGTCGGCGCTGGACTGCTCCCCAAGGACGATGAGCAGCATGGCCGCTTTCCGCAGGCTGGAGAGGTCGCTATCCCCGGAGCGAGTGGCGTTCAGGATCATGCCTGGTGTCCCGTCTCAGAAGTCCCTTGAGCTGCGTTGCGCCGCCGCAACCCGAAGGGCAGCCGGCATTTGTGCCGATAGCTCTGTTGCTCCTCGTCAGCGATGTCCCGCATCGATTCCTCCTCGCGCCTCGCTCTCGACGCCAAATGCTTGCTGCGCAGTCTCAAGCGACTTCTGAGACAGGACACTAGACCTCTTCCTCGCGAATCCAGGTCCGCAATACCTGTGAGGCGATGTCGGGCTCCTTCGCGATCTTTTCGCGCAGATGCCGCGCCAGCACCTCGGCCGTCTTCGTGATGACCGGCGCGAGCTTGAGCGCGCTCAGTGCTTGCGCCTCCATCTTCTGTTCCAGCGCCGCGCGTTCGGCGAGTTGCGATTCGATGCGGCCTTCCGACGCGGCGCCCGCCGCCGGGATCGCCGCAGGCGCGGGAGCTCCGGCCGGCAGTTCCACCGGGGACGTCGCTTCCGCTCGCTTGCCCTTTCGCCGCCGCATCGCCGCGATGGCTACGATCAGCAACAGGAGGCCCGCCGCCGCGCCGGCCGCGATCCACTGGGTTCGCTTATCGAGAGGCCATGCGGGCAGCCGCAGGGCCGTAGGGCCGGCCCCCGGCGTGGCCGGCGCCGCCGGCTGAGCCGGCAGAGGCGGCTCGATCTGCAAGGTGCTCTCGAACGGCAGCGTCTCGATCACCAATTGATCGCCCCGCTCGGCGTTGAATCCCGTGATCCCCGCCACCAACTCGCGCAGGACCTTCAGCTTCTCCGCCGACGGCGGGGTCAGGACGCGCTTGAATCCGTTCTTCTCCGGTGTCCACGAGAGGTCATGGTCTACCAGCACCGCCAGCGACATCTTGCGGACGTTGCCCGCCGGCACGCGTGTCTTCTTCACCAGCCGGCTAGTCTGATACGTGATGTTTTCCGTCGTGCGCGAGACCGACTTGCTATTCGCGCCCGCCCTCGAGGTCGGCCGCGGCAACGTCGACTGTGTCCCCGGCACGCCGCTCGACGTGGTCCCTCCGGACGAGTCCTCTGTCTTCTGCGAGCTCACCATAACGGACTTCGCCGGGTCGAAGACCTCCTCGCTCTGCTCGCCTCCGCTGAAATCGCACTCCACCGACGCGCTGGCGCGAAACCGATTGGCGCCGAGCAGCGGCTCGAGCGTCCCGTTGATCTTAGCCAGTAGATCGCTTTCGATTTTGCGGCGATAGTCGAGGCCGGCCTCGGAAGGTTCGGGACCATCGAGACTCCCCGGCGCGCGCGGGCGGCCCAGCAGATTGCCGTTCATGTCCAGCACCGAAACCGCATCCGGCGAAAGGCCTTCGACCGCGCTCGCCACCAGGTGATCGATCGCGACCACATTCTGCGGGGATAGACGCGACCCCGGGCGCGTCTTCACCAGCACCGAGGCCTTGGCGGGCTGCTGCGATTCCAGGAACACCGAGTCCTTGGGAAACGTGAGGTGCACCCGCGCCTGCTCCACTTCCGCGATGGCTCCGATGGAGCGCTCCAACTCGCCTTCGAGCGCGCGCCGGTAGTTCACATGTTCCGCGAACTCGGTGGCGCCGAGATTCGCCTTATCGAAGAGTTCGAACCCGATGCGCCCGGTCTTCGGCAAACCTGCCGCCGCCATCCCGAGCCGCAGCTCCGCGAGCTTTGCGGATGGCGCCAGCACCGAGCCGCCGTTCTCCGGCAGGCGATATTCCACGCCGCTTTCCTTCAGCTTCTGCACGATCGCGGCGGCGTCTTCCGCCGATACGCCGGTGAACAGTGGCTTGAAATCGGACTCGCGCTGCTGCCGCACTACAGCGTAGACACCGTAGCCGGCCAGGAGGGCGACCGCTACAATCGTGACCCGCTGGCGGACCGAGAGATTGGCGAGGATCTTTTTCATTTCTGGGCGGCCATACCATCCATCGGCGGAGGACGCCAAAAACCTGAGGGTTTACATCGGCATCCGCATGATTTCCTGATAGGCGCTGACGATTTTGTTTCGCATCTGCAGCATCAGGTCGAACGAGAGTTCCGCCCGCTGCGTCGCCAGCACGACCGAATGCAACTCGCCGCCCTCGCCCGAGAGGAACTGCTCTACGGAAGCGGACGCCGTCTGTCCCATCGCTTCCACTCCGCGGACCGCGTTGGCGAATACTTCCTGAAAGGCGCCGTTCGATGCGCGCCCCTCCAGCGACGGCGCTGCCGGCAGAGAAATGCCCGAAATCGGTGTAATCGGCGCCATAAATCTACCGGAAGAGCTCGATCGATTTCTGGATCATGTCTTTCACCGCAGCGATCGCGGCCACGTTCGCCTGATACCCGCGGCTGGCGCCCATCAGGTCCACCATATCTTCGGCGGGATTCACCCGCGGGAACGCCACGTAGCCGTCCCCATCCGCATCCGGATGTCCCGGCATGTAGCGGCGCTCGGGATCGCGCAGATCCGTGACGATATCCGACACCGCGACGCCCTCTGCATCCAACTGCGAGGCGAATACCGAACGGAACGGAGACTCCACCGATGCGCTTTCGAATACCGCGTCCTTGCGCCGGTACGGGCCGCCGTCGGGAGTGCGTGTAGTCTCCGCATTCGCGAGATTTTCGACCAATACCTCGGCGCGCGCGCGCTGTGCCGCCATCCCGCTCGCGCCGATCGACAATACCGAAAAGAGACTCACGACTTACCCTCCTCGATCGCCGATCGGATCGCGCGCAATTGCGACCGCATCAGGTTCGACGCCAGTTGAAAGCGCAGCGCGTTCTCAGCCAGCAGCCGCGACTCGCGGTCCAGGCTCACGTTGTTGCCGTCGTTCCGTGCGGCCAGCCCCGGCGCGTCCACAGGGTGCGGTTCGCCCCCGAGCGCGTTCCGAAACTCGAACTGAAAGTCGAGGTCTTTGGTCCGGTATCCCGGGGTATCTGCATTCGCGATATTCGCCGCCACCAGCTTCTGGCGCGCGCTCAGGAGATCCATGTATCTCTCGAGTTCTCCGGATAGACGATCGATCATATCGGCTTCCCGTCTCTGTGCAAGGCTGCCTCCACTCTCTAACCGCAACGCTCTCAATCCGGTCCGACCTGTCTGCCGCCAATTCTTCGTCACTGCGCCACAAATTCGCCGCTCCCAAAATCCCCCTATTACTCCTGTGAAAAACTGCTATGATCCAGAATTAAGGATAATCCTACCTGGAAATATCCTACGGAGGCTTGGGGTTTTATCCCGAGTCCCACCATGGGGGAGCCGGTTGTGCCAATAAGCCGAGGAAAAGGCTAATGACCAGCTCTGACGTTCACCGGCGGACACCTTCGGTCCGCCTCTTCGGGCGATGTCCCGCCTCCGCCGCGATCCGCTGGGATCGCGAAAACTCCGAGTGACGAGTCCTTCGACACCGGGTGGCCCGCCTGCCGCCGCCTGGCCGGAACTGGTACAACGTTTGCGCGAGGGCGAAACGTCCGCGATGGAAGATCTATATCGCGTGTTTTACGCGGGGATCCGCTTCCATTTGTGGCGCCATGTCGGTCCGCAAGATATGACGGACCGGCTGCACGATATCTTCCTGATCGTCACCGAATCCATCCGCAGCGGGGAACTCCGCGAGCCGGAGCGTCTCATGGGCTACGTCCGCACCGTCGTGCGGCGCCAGATCGCCGGCCACCTGCATATGCGCCGGGAGCAGCGCCAGAAATGGCGCACGCTCGACGCTGGCCCCGTCCTCTCGGACCGCCGGCCCAGCCCGGAGTCCGGGATCATCCGCCGCCAGTATCGCGAAATGGCCAGCCGCATCTTGAGCTCGATGCGGGAGCGCGATCGCGAAGTCCTGCTCCGCTTCTATGTGCGGGAGCAGAGCGCCGCGGAGATCTGCCAAGAGATGGAGTTGAGCGAGACGCAGTTCCGTTTGCTCAAGTCGCGCGCCAAAGCGAGGTTGACCCAACTCTGCCGCGGCAGGATCGGCGCGATCTAGAACACTCGCCGCTTCAGCCGCTCGATCGTGAACTTGGCGGTCTCCGCGACCGCCATTACGGCCATCACGCCCGCCTGCACCGGGTCGGTGACTACCAGGTCCGCCGCGTCCGGGACGCTGCCCGCCATATTCAGGCTGATCACCAACAAGCCCTGTCCGCGGACCTCGCGCACCGCCGCCTCGATCTCGCCGCCCATGAGCGACCCCGCCAGCACCAGAGCCTTCGCCCTCGGCAATCGCGCCACCGCTCGGACCGCGTCCGCCAGTTTCTTCTCGCCGACCAGCGGGATCGTGTCCACCGAGATGTGTTCTCCGCGGATGTTGTGCCGGTCCGCCTCGGAGACCGCTCCGATCGCCACCTGCCCCACCTGCGCCCCGCCGCCCATGATGATGATCCGCTTCCCGTAGATCTTCTGCAGGGTGTCGACCTGTTCCACCGCGCGCACGATCTCCAGCCGCCGCAGGTCCTCGATCAGTTCCGCCGCGCCGCCCGACAGCGCCACTTCGAAGTACGTGCGCGCCGTTTCCGGCGTGTTATCCAGAATCTCCACCGACGCGATATCGCCCTGGTGGCGCGCGATTACACCCGTCAATTGGTGGAGCACGCCGGAGCCCCCGGTCGCGTGCACCACGAGCCCGATCGTCTCGTTGGTCATGGGATTCTTCAGTGTAGCCGAGCCCCGGGCGGCGCGTGGGACAATGGGGCATGGCGCCTCGCGAGGCCGGCCCCGCGGTTCCCGTGGAGCGGTTCTTCCAGTTCGCGCTCCTCGGCCTGGTCACCTGCGGATATCTCGCGGTCGCCGGCTCGGGTTATCTCGACGTCCCCACCATCGCCCTGACCGCCGCCGGTCTCGTCTTGCGCGCCCTGTTCGTCGGCGGCTGGCTCCGCTTCGAGATCCCCGATTCCTTCGCGACGCGTGCCAGCATTGTCTACAGCGCGTTCTACGTTCTGGACTACCTCGTACTCTCGCGCAGCCTGCTCGGCGCGACGGTCCACCTTGTCTTCTTCCTCGCCGTGGTCAAAATACTGACCGCTCGGACCACGCGCGACCACCTCTACACCGCCGTCATCGCGTTCCTCGAACTCGTCGCCGCCGCGATTCTCTCCGTCAGCTTCAACTTCTTCGTCTTTCTCACGCTGTACCTTCTGTTCGCGATCGCCGCTCTGACTAGCGGCGAGATGCGCCGTTCGATGCGCCAGGCCGGCGTGGCGCCCGCCGGCAGAACCAGCCTCCGCCGCTTTCATTCGCGGCTCGCCGCGCTTTCGTTCAGCGTCACCCTGGGCATTCTCGCGATGACGGCGGCCCTCTTCTTCATCCTGCCTCGCACCGCCGATGTCGCGTTCTCCCGCCTGCTCGCCCGCCGCATGCGGCTCCCCGGCTTCTCCAATCAGGTGAACCTCGGCGATTTCGGCGAGATGAAGACCACCTCCCGCCCGGTGATGCACATCCGCATCTGGGGTCCGCAACAGGCGCTCAAGTGGCGCGGCGGAGCCCTCATCGACTTCGACGGCAAACGCTGGTCGAACACCACCGGCCGCGGCCGTCTCGCGGTCACCGACGGCTCCGTCGAGCTCGTCCCTTCCGGCGAGCGTCTCCCCGGCCGCATGCTCGATTACGAAGTCGCCTTCGACGAAGTCTCCACCGACGCGCTCTTCTTCGCCGGCACTCCCGAGAACGTCCAGCGGCTCCGCGTGCGGGCCATCTACCCCAGCGAGGGCGGCGTCTATCGACTCGGCAGCGCGCCCGCACCCGGCTTCCATTACGAGGCCTATAGCGTCCTCGAAGAGTCGCCCGACTTCGCCGCGCCCATCTATCCGCCGCCGAAGCTCCCGCTCGAGGCGCGCGAGCGCTACCTCCAACTCCCCACTCTCGACTCGCGGATTCCCGCCCTCGCCCATCAGTGGACCAACAATTTCCAGACCGAGCTCGAGCGCGTCCGCGCCGTCGAGCGCCATCTGCGCCACGATTACGGCTACACGCTCGAGTTGCCCAACCGCGAGCTCGCCGACCCGCTGGCGCATTTCCTCTTCGAGCGCCGCAAGGGACATTGCGAGTACTTCGCCTCCGCCATGACCGTGATGCTCCGGACGGTCGGCATCCCGGCCCGGCTCGCCACCGGCTTCCAAAGCGGCGTCTACAACTCGATGACGGGCCTCTGGCTGATTCGCGCCTCCGACGCGCACACGTGGGTCGAGGCGTGGATTCCGGGACATGGCTGGACGACCTTCGACCCCACGCCGCCCGATCCCAATCAGTCGTTGCCGCTGATGGCGCAGCTCGGCCTGTACTTCGACGCCGCCCAGATCTTCTGGCAGCAGTGGGTCGTCGCTTACGACGCCGGACAGCAGGGCTCGCTCGCCGACCGCATGGAGCAGGGCGCCCGCCGCATGGGCATTCACTGGCTCGACTCGGTCGAGAGCGCCGGCGCGAATTGGAATGTCTGGACCCTCGCCTGGATCAAGCGCAACGGCGTGCGCGGAGGAATCGTGCTGGCAATCGTGCTGTGGCTGTGGGCCTTCGGACCCGCGCTGCTCCGCCGGTTGCGCATGCGCCGCCGTGTCCAGCGTCTCCGCCGCGGACAAGCCAGCGTTGCCGACGCCACGCTACTCTATGAGCGTATGCTGCAGATCGCGCGCCGGCATGGCTATCAGAAGCCCGCGTGGTTTACGCCGGCCGAGTTCGCAGTATCGTTGGCCGGGTCGCCGCTCGGCGGCACTGTCCGCGAGTTTACCGTCGCGTATAACGCTCTGCGATTCGGCGGCCGCACCGACATCGCTCCGCGCCTCTCGCTTCTGCTCGACGAGTTGGAGCGCTGCCGTCCATGACCCCGGAAGAGCAAGAGCGCTTCGCCGCGCTCGAACGGCGCGTCGAGCAGTTGGAACGCCGCCTCGCCGGTCCGCCACCGCGTCCCGCCGTGGAACGCGTCGTGCGCCCACCGCTTGCCGCGGATCTCCCGCCCATCGTCCCACTCCCACCCGAGCCGCCGCCACCGCCGAGCCCGAGCCGCGAAATCACCGTCGGCGTGAATTGGATCAGCCGCATCGCGGTCGTGACAGTCGTCCTCGCGCTCGCGTTCTTCTTCCAATACGCGTTCGAAAATCACTGGATTACGGAAGCCGGACGCATCGCGATCGGGATCGCCTGCGGCCTGGCCGCGCTCGGGGCAGGGGAGTACTTCCACCACCGCGATCAGCGCGCCTATGGACAGGCTCTCGCCGCTGCCGGCGTCGCATTCCTCTACCTCTCCTTCTGGGCGATGTTCTCGCTCTATCACCTGATCTCACAGCCGGCGGCCTTCGGCCTGATGGTGCTCACGACTGCCATCGCGGGTTTTGCCGCGCTGCGCTACAACAGCCTGGTCGTGGCGCTGCTCGGCCTCGCAGGCGGCTATGCGACCCCCGGACTGCTCTCGAACGGCGGCCATCACCCGTGGTTCGTCCTCAGCTACGCCCTTCTGCTTTCCGCTGGCGCCGTCGCCCTCGCTCGGGTGCGTGGTTGGGTGTGGCCCGAGATCCTCGCGATCCTCGGTACGACCGTCCTGTACGTCAGTCAGTTGCCCGCCGAACCTGCGTACGCCGCATACCTCGCCGCCTATTACGCGGTGTTCGCGGCGTCGCCCAACCTGCCGATCTTCGTCGTCGCTCTGCTGCTCGCGATCCCCGCGATGGCGACGATCTGGACGCCCGGCGAGACGGGCCTCCTCGGCGCGTGGCTGCTCTCCGGAGTCAGTCTCGCGATTGCGGACCGGCGCCGCTGGACCCTCATCGCTCCCGCCGCGTTCGCCGCCTTCTGGATTGGCTACGGCCTATGGTACGGCGAGTCAGCTTACACCCCGCTGCTCGTCCTGACGCTTGGGTACGCGCTCTTCCTGGCGTGGCCGCTTTGGCGCGCGTCGCGGCGGCAGGAACTCGGCGCGCTCGACTTGCTCGGCCTTACGCTCAATGCGGGCTTCTACTTCGGCGCCGCATACGGACTCCTCCGCGCGTCGTACGACCCATACGTCGGCTTGTTCGCCGTGGCGCTGGCGATCGTCCAGGCCGCCGTCGCGCGCCTGCTCTGGCGCATCGACGCGCGCGGCGCGATGCTCTCCGCCGTCACTGCGTGGGTTTTCCTCGTCCTCGCCGCGCCGATCCAATTCGCCGGCTATCGCGTGACGATCACGTGGGCGGCTGAGGCCGCTGCGATGGTGTGGATCGGCGTCCGCCTGGTCGATCGCCGCGCCGTTATCGCCGCGATGTTTCTCTTCGGAGTCGTGGCGCTGCGACTGGCGTTCTCCGACTCACTGCTCTACGACAGTCCCGGCCAGTACGCCCTCCTGTTCAATGCGCGCTTCCTCGCGTTCGTGGCGGTCGCGATTGCGCTGTGGGCGTCGGCGTGGTGGCTTCGCGAGGGAACGCTAGCCAACGCGACGTACCTCGCCGGTCACGCCGCGATGCTCTGGGGCCTGTCGCTGGAAGCCGCCGGTTGGGCCGGCCGCACCGCCGCCCCCGAGAACTTCCGCAGCGTCGCCAGCACGGCAGTCTCGGTAGTCGCCGCCGCATATGCGCTTCTCCTGGTCGGAGGCGGAGCGAATTGGAAACACGCCCCCAGCCGCTTCATCGGAATGGGAGTGATCGGCCTCGTGGTGCTGAAACTCTATCTGTACGACGTCTGGCTGCTAGGAAGCTTCTACCGCATGGCCGCCTTCGCCATCCTGGGCGTCATGCTGCTGGTGATGTCGTACCTCTACTCCAGACGCTCGGCATCGTCACGAAAACTCTAAAAACACCGCCATTGCTTCTCCTTGACCGTGGACTACGTAGTGGATGGCCTTCGCGACGTGCTCGGGCTTCCAGAGGTGTCTCGTGCTGCCGTGCCGAGTCCAGCGCTTGCGGTCCGGAGTATCGACGCCGGCCTCGTTGAGCGATCGACTGGCGTGCGTCTTGAATGCGTTCATGACTCTCTCCGGGCCACGGTCGGCCTCGACCACGATATGAACGTGAGTTGTCCGAACATGCGCGGCGAGCAAATACCAGGATGCGCGGGTACAGGCCGCGAGAATGGAATCGAGGACTATGTTCCTCTGCCTCTCATCGAGCGTGTAGGCGCCTTGCTCCATCCGAGCATACGACGCTGCGATGCGCTGAGAATCTGTATCGAGAATAGGAGTTCCGCGCACGCGGTGGAAACGATCGACCGAGCCGGATTCACTGCCGTGGAGATGACATCCATAGCAGGTGAACGTGATCAAGTATGTAATGCCCGCATTCTAGCGCCAATCAGCAAACAGAGCCGCGCACGAAGTAAGCGGTTGCCTCTAGCGCCGCTGGAATAGCGCCGCCGCGACACGGCGGTCCGGCAGTTTCGATCATCGCGACAACCGCTTACTATCGTGCGCGGCTCTGTTGGGAAGTTGAGACGGAAGGGGGAAGAAGTGAAGGTGATCGAAGGCGGAGTTGACGGCAAAGAACCAGCGGGCAGACTACCCGGCGGCGGACCCTTCGGCCCGCCGCCGGCCTTACTGCTTAGTAGTACAACTTCAGCGCCATCTGGACCAGGCGAGCATTGTTCTGCTCGGTCGGGTCGACTTTGCCGAAGCTCGCGCTCGTCGGATCGGTGTTCGGTCCGCCGAAACGCACGTGGTTGAACAGGTTGTACGCCTCGAACCGGTACTGCACCCGAACCCGCTCACGGATCGACCAGGTCTTCGAGATCACCGCATCCACGTTATTCACACGGCTGGCCCGGACATCGGCCCAGCGCGTCGGAATCGTGCGGATGTAGGTGGCGAAGTCCTGGTAGACGCCGTTACGCGCCGTGTCGCTCGCCGTTGGCTTGAAATTATAGCCGGGCAGGCTCTGGACGCCCGTCCACGCCGGGTAGGTCGAGATATCCGTGTTCTTCGCCGGGAAGCGGATGAACTGGGACGTGTCGAACCACTGCGAGAGGCTCTGCTGCCCCTTCGGCAGCGCGAAATCGGCGCCGCTGAAGAAGAAGGAGTCGGTGGCGTTGAAGACCACCGGCACGCCCGACTGGATATTGAACTGGCCGGAGAGCATCCAGCCGCCCACTACCGCGTCGAGCACTTTGTTCATGCCCCTGCCGAGCTTCTGCCCGCGGCCGACCGGGACGTTCCAGATCGGAGCTACCGAGAGGTGGAACGGACGGTCCTCGCCGCCGAGCTTATGCTCGACGTGGCGGCCCGCGATCTCCGGATTGAGCCACGAGGTGTCTTCGAACAGCTTGGACCACGTGAACGAGTTGATCACGCTGAAGCCCTTGTTGAAGCGGTGCTCGATCTTGGCCAGCAGTGCGTCGTACTGGTTCTTGCCCCACGGGTTGTTGTTCTCCGTGATGCCGCCCAGAATAGTCACCGGGTTCAGTAACTGGTTCATCGCGACGGTGCTGTTGGTCGAAGCCCCGCCGGTGACGCCGGCCAGACCCTGGAACGGGTTCGGCACGGTGGTATCCCACAGGAGCTGGTCGAGCGGACGGCCCGTTGCGTCGAAGTTCAGCGCAGGGCTGCGATACTTCTTCCAGAGGTCGAAGCTCGGCATGTTGCGGTTCAAGTCCTGCGTGATGTCGTAGGTCTTGTTGTGCGTGTAGCCGACTTCCAACAGCCAGGACTTGATCTGGTGCTGGAGGTGGGCGCTGTATTCCCACGAATGGAAGCGGCCCGGATCGGGATTGCTCCACGTCACGCCCTGGCCGAGGTTGGTCATCGGTCCGAGCGCCGCGCCCGTAGGCGCGAAGACGCCGTCGCGATACGGATTATCGAGCGTGTCATACGCCGTCCGGTAGTTGTCGGAGGTCGCATTCAGGCTCGTCGAGCGGCTGAAGCCGTTCGACCCCGGCGTGTTGAACGAGGCCTGCGCGAAGCGGCCGAAGCCACCGCGGATGACCGTGTTCGGACCGAGCTTGTAGGCGAAGCCGATGCGCGGCTGAATCTCGCCGAGGTTGATGTTTTCGATGCCGCGCGGCACGCCGTTCACGCCGTTGAAGAGCTGGGCGCCCATCACCTTGAACGCGCTCGCCGGCAGAACCTGTTGCAGGATCTGAACGCCGACATTGCTTGCATTCTTCGGGTCGTTGAGCATCTTCGCGTACGCCGCCTGCGCCACATCGCTGATGGGGTTCTGCACGTTGGGATCGAACAGCGACGTCACGCGGTTGTAGCGCTCCGTCACCGGCGTTTCGAAATCCCACCGTAGGCCGAGGTTGATCGTGAGCTTCGGGGTCACGCGCCAATCGTTCTGCGCGTAGAAGGCGGCATAGTGCTGCGACCAGAACTTGTCCGCGTTCCACGGGAACGAGCTGTTGCTGTTGTGCGGCAGGCCGAGCAGGAAAGAGCCCAGCGTCGAGCCGACGCCTGTGCCGCCGCCGACCTGCGCCTGCTGGCGGGTCCACTCATTGCCGAAGTCGAAGCGGCCCTGGTTGCCGATGTCCTTGTTCGCCTGCTGCAGAACCCAGAACTCGGCGCCGTACTTGAAGGTCATGTTGCCGCTGACGTGCGTGAGATTGGTCGCCAGCGTGTAATAGCCGGTGTCCGTGACACTGCCGGCCTGATTGGTCCCGATATCGCCGAAGAGACCCGTGATGCGCGGCGCGGCCGGAACGAACAGCCGTGACGTGTAGTTCGGGTTGAACCCGAGGCTGGCGGCGTCGAAGCCCACGCCGTGATCGTTGTTCGGCTCCTCGTACCGCGTCAGGTTGAACTTGATATCCAGCACAGTGGACGGATTGATCGTCCACACGTGGTCGATACCCGAGCCGCGCGTCATACGATGCTGATAGGCGCCGGTGAACGCGTTGTGGAACTCATCGCCCGAGAGCTCGTCTTCGTGATACCAACGGACGCTGGCGAAGCTCTTGTGGTTGTTGTTCCAAATGTGATCGCCGCGGACCGTCACGTTCGCCATCTTGTTCTCGCGGGACGAGCTCGGGACGAAGTTGTTCGTCGCGTTGCTCGTGCCGTCCGAGGGTGTGTTCGGCAGCGGCACGTACTTCAGGATATTCTGCCCAACCTTGCTCAGCCGGTTGGCCGGAATCACCATGTTCGGAAACAGCGTGCGGGTGCCGTTCGCGTCCGCTCCGACCGTCAATGGATCGTAAACCTGGATCGGAAACTTCTGCCGGACGCCGTTCACCAACTGCGTCGTGTAGGACTGGCTGAAATCGCCGCCGCGCTCGACATCGGTCGGCAGCGAGCGGATGTTGAATCTTGGATCCTTATTGCGAATGCCGTTGTAATTGAAGAAGAAAAACGTCTTGTCCGTGTGCTTGTAGACTTTCGGAATCCACACCGGACCGCCGATGGTGCCGCCGTACTCGTTGTAATGCACAGGCGGCTTCGCTCCGCCAGTGAGGTTCGTCTGGTACAGGTTCGCGTTCAGGATATTGTTCTGATTGAACTCGTAGAAGCTGCCGTGCAGCTTGTTCGTGCCGCTCTTCAGCGTCATCTGGATGGTGCCGCCCGCCTGACGTCCGATCTGCGAGTCATAGGCGTTCATGACCACCTTGAATTCCTGGATCGAGTCCGGCGCCGGGATGAAGGCCACCTGTCCGCCGGTCTTCAAGTTCGGCATGCCGTCCAACTCGAACGTGTTCGACCGCGTATTGTTGCGGCCGCCATCCACGGTGATCTGCGACGCCGCGTCATGGGACCAGGCGTGCGCGACGTTCTGGTTCTGGTCCTGCTGCATCACGCCGGGCGAGAGAGTCGCCAGCAGCGTCGCAACGCGCGACATGGACGGCATCTCGTTGATCTGCTCTTGCGCGATGACCGTTCCGGATACGGCGGCCGTGGTGTCGATCAGCGGCGCCTCGCCCGAAACCGTCACTTGCGTCGTCGACGTGCCGACTTCCAGTTGAACGTCGATCTGTTTCTGATCGCCCGTCTGGAGCTGAATCCCATGACGTTCGACGGCGCGGAAGCCGCCCGCCGAAATCGTCAGGCTGTAGTGTGCGGGCACCAGGAACTGCACCGTCCAGTTGCCCTCATTGTTCGTCTTGGTTGTCTGTTTGACCGTCGTATCGTCGGAGGTGACGGTCACGTCGGCGCTCGGCACGACGGCGCCCTGCGCGTCGGTGACTCGACCGCTGAGCGTCGCCCGGGAGCTTTGGCTCCAGGCATTGGAGCACACGAGGCCCCAAGCCAACACAAATAACGCTATCTTTTTCATTCCTTCTCCCACTCAAAGCTCCCCGGCATGGCGAAGCTTCGGAGTTTGACCTCTGTTCGTCCCGGATGGTAGCATCTGTACATCTTGGACGGCAAATGCCCGTCTGGGACGGGGAGGTAACTCTTTGAAACGAAGAGACTTTATCGAGCGCGCCGCGGCCGGAGCGATGCTCTCCGCCGTCCCCGCGGCCTCTGCCGCGACCAATAAGATGATTGGTATCCAGGTTGGCGCTGTGTCCTTCGTGGACGAAGGCGTGCCCAAAGTCCTCGATCTGTTCCAGGACGCCGCCTCGATCAACACCCTTTTCGTCGCGACTTTTACCTACGGCCGCGGCATCGCAGGCCGCCAGGTCCCCGGCCAGCCCCTACCGGACCACGGCGCCCAGAAATACGACACCGACACGTTCAAAGGCGGCAGCTACACTCGTGTCCACCCGCAATACTATAAGGACACCGTCATCCGCGATTTTCGCGCGACGGACCTCGGCGACTACGACGTTCTCGAAGCCGTCCTCCCCGAAGCGCGGAAACGCGGCATGAAGACCATCTGCTGGTTCGAGGACGTCTGGAGCGCGTCGGTCCCGAATATCGCGCAGGTACAGGAGAAGCGGCTCGACGGCGCCAACGCCACCACACTCTGCTTCAACAATCCGAACTACCGCAACTGGCTCCTCGGCGCCGTCGAGGACTACACCCGCTCCTACGAGATCGACGGCATCATGTGGGGCTCCGAGCGGCAGGGGGCATTTTCGAACGCGCTCGGCGCCAGTCACGGCGGCGCCGGCAGCAATCCCAATCGCGTCACCTGCTTCTGCCCGCACTGCGAGAAGAAAGCCAAGGACCGCGGCATCGACGTCGCGCGCGCCCGCGCCGGCTTCGCCGAGCTCGCGAAGTTCGTCACCGCGTCGCGCGCCGGCACGCGCCCCGTCGATGGCTACAACGTGACGCTCTGGCGCCTGATGCTCCGCTACCCGGAACTGCTCGCCTGGGAGATGCTCTGGACCGACAGCCTCCGCGAGACCTACGCCGCGATGTATGCCAAGGTGAAGTCGATCAAATCGACGGTCGGGGTTGGCTGGCACATCTGGCACAACAATTCATTCAACCCGATTTACCGCGCCGAGCAGGACCTCTCCGAGCTCAGCAAGTACTCCGACTTCCTGAAGATGGTGATGTACCACAACTGCGGCGGCGAGCGGATGGCGAGCTACATCCAGAGCGTCAGCCATACGATCTACGGCGACGTCCCGGCGCAGGAGCTGCTCGACTACCACTACAAGGTCCTCGACTACGGCGCGGAGAAGGGGATGGCCGAGATCCCGAAAACCGGTCTCTCAGCGGACTATGTTTATCGGGAGGCGAAGCGCGCCCGCACCGCCCTCAACGGCACGAAGACGCAGCTTTGGCCCGGCATCGACATCGATATCCCGACGAACGCAGCAAACAGCAAGTCGACGCCCGAGGGCACGCGCGACGCAGTCGCAGCAGCGCTACGAGCCGGCGCCGACGGAGTCCTCCTCTCGCGCAAGTACTCCGAGATGAAGCTGGCGAATCTAAGAGGAGCAGGAGCGGCGATCCGCCAGTTCGCGGGGTAGTGTCTCACGGCGTCCGCTTCAAACAGAGCCGCGCACGAAAGTAAGCGGTTGCCGCTTCTTTCACCTAATCCCCTTCGCCGCAACACGGCGGACCGTCGCCGAGAAGCCGGAACGAATTCCAGCCGCCGATAAACGCCGATGAACGCCGATCTGAAAACGGCCTGTGTTATCGGCGTTCATCCGCGTTTATCGGCGGCTCAATTAGCTCTTGCCTTCTCGTGGGAGTGTCGCGGCGCGAGAGGCAACCGCTTACTTTCGTGCGCGGCTCTGTTTGCGTCGTGCCACCGCTACTGCCGACCACGTCGCGTCGACGGCGCACGCTTTGTACCCCACCAGCCCCAGCGGCGCGCACAGCTCGTTGATCCGCGCGAACGTTACGTCGCCCGCGGACTTCGATGCCTGCTTCTGCCACAGCACCCATAACGAGCGGCTTTTCGCCAATTCGGCGAATCCCCGTAGCTCCCGAGCCAGCATCGCGACCGTCCTCACGAAGAGCAGGACCACGTCCGCGTCGCGCCGCCCGCGCTGCAACTCGATCCCGCCGATCGCGAAACCCTCCGGAGCGCCGAGCACGCCCACCGACGCTCCCTCGCGCAGCCGTAGCTTCACCACGACCGGCGGGCCTTCCGGAACCACCGGCTGGGACGGTGGACGCGCCGCCGCCCTCCGTAGCGCTGCCCCGATCCGCGGCAGCGTCGCGAACCCCGCGTCCGGCAGCGTCTCTTTCACCTTCTTCGTCTTTTCCGGATCGCCCTCGAGGAATACGAGTGGGATCGAGCGCGTGCCCTTGCCCTCGCGCAGCAGCACTGCGAGCGCCCGCCCGTACGAGGGCAGTCGCATGAGGTCGATCAGGATCGCGTGGGGCGGATTCGCGCGCAATTCGCGAAACCCCTTCGTCCCCTGGTAGCGGTAGGGCTCGGCGTCGAAGCCGTCGCGGCGCAGACGAGCAGCCAGTTCGACCGCTTCGGCGGCCTCCCGGTGCACGACTACCACCCGCATTTACGCGCCGCGCGAAACGCCGGCCGGCGCCAGCCGCGTCCGGATCTGACTCATCACGTCGGACGCCAGGAACGGCTTCCGCAGCACCGGGAAACTGTGCTCTTCGCAGAGAGCTTCTTCCTCCGGCGGCAGGATCGTACCCGTCATCACGATGACCAGCATCTGCGGCACCGATTGCAGGAACTCGACTCCGAGCTCGACTCCGTTGCCATCGGGCAGCATGTAATCGAGCAGCGCGGCGTTCGGCTTGTGCGTCTGCACCAGCCGCTTCGCCTCGGTCGCCGATTCCGCGGTCAGCAGCGTCCATCCGTCGTTCGCCATCAGGCGTTCGAGGAAGTGGAGCAGATCGCGATTATCGTCCACCAGCAGGACAGTCGGATTCGCCGGCGCCGGCACGGCCGTCGAATCGGCCGCGCGGATCTTCAGCTTGTCCGCCGGCTCGTCGATCTCCACCCAAACGCGCGCTCCCGGATTCACCTGGTTCGTCGCGACCATCGTGGCCAGGGGCTGTGTCAGGTAACGGTGGATCGTGCGGTTCAATTCGCGCGCGCCGTACTCGGAACTGGTCCCCTTCGTCAGCAGGAACTGGCGCGCCTCAGCCGGCACGTCGAGGACAAACGACCGGTTCCCCAGCCGCGTATTGACGTGGCTCTGCAGGTCCACGATCTGCTTGTCGAGAATCGCCGAGAGCGATTCCGCCGTCAGCGGCTGATACGTGATGATGCAGTCGATGCGGTTGACGAACTCCGGCGAAAAGCGCTTCCTCACCGCGACCAGCGCGATCGCCTGCAATTTGCTGGTGAGGTCGACCCGCTCCGCCGGCTTGACCGACTGGAAGCCGAAATCGGGATTGATCTCGCGCATCATCTCGCGCGCGCCCAGATTGCTGGTCAGAAAGACGAGGCTCTTCTCGAAGTTCACCGTCGAGTTGTCGCCGAGCCGCAAGAGGCCTTTGTCGAGCACGCCGAGCAGCAGGCGGGTCATCGAAGGCGCCGCCTTCTCGATCTCGTCGAAGAGCACCAGCGAAAGCGCGCAGCGCTCGCTGGTGACCGCATTCAGCTTCTGCTGCGTGAGCATCGGCTGCGTCTCGCGATGACCCAGATAGCCCGGAGGCGCGCCGATCAGCTTGGCGACCTCGTGCTCCATCTGGAATTCGCCGCAGTCCACTTTGAGGACGTTCTTCTCGCTGCCGTGCAGCACCTCGGCCAACGCCTCGACCGTCTTCGTTTTTCCAGTGCCCGTCGGCCCGAGCAGCAGGAAGACGCCCACCGGGCGGCCCTCCGGCGCAAGACCGGCTTGAAACATCTGGATATACGGGACGATGACCTTCGTCGCGGCGGGTTGTCCCACGACTTTCTGGGAGAGTACTTTAGTCAGGTCCTCGGCTAGATCGGAGGTTTGCTTCTTGCTCCGCTGCGAGGCCTTCGATTTGTCGGAGGCGCCTTCTGCTTTCGCGATCGCGGCGGCGGGGTTTTTGACTCGCGTGCGCCGTTTCTCTTCCGGACGGTTCGGCTCTTTCATGAGAGTGCCCAGTTCGTCAACGATGCAAGTTTATCGAACACCGGCGCGCACATGCAAAGCCCGCACGTCCCGGCAGTGACGCTACACATTGCACTTGTAGCACGTCGGCGTCGCAGTCGTATGTGAACTTTCGCACCCGCCGCCGGGCTGGTAGTAGTGGAATGTGGGATGGCGCAGCTTATCTGTGCCGGAAGGTGATTCGACCCTTGGTCAAATCGTAGGGGGACAATTCCAGGGTGACTTTATCGCCCGCCAGGACGCGGATGCGATTGCGGCGGAGTCGGCCCGCCAAATGCGCCAGAACGACGCGTTGATGTTCCAGTTCGACGCTGAAGAGACCGCTCGGAAACTTCTCTAGTACCGTACCGGTTACTTCAATGCTGTCTTCTTTGCTCATAGACCTCCAGGGGATCAGTGTAACGGACCGGCCGCTGTTGTCCAGCCGGCCGGTCCGTTCGGGAACTACGCCGCGGTGACGTTGGTCGCTTGCAGACCTTTGGGCCCCTTCGTCACTTCAAACTCCACCCGGGCTCCCTCGTCCAGAGAGCGGTAGCCCTGAGTCTGGATAGCCGAGAAATGAACGAAGACGTCCTCTCCGTTTTCACGCTGGATAAAACCGTAGCCCTTGGCTGCGTTGAACCACTTCACCGTACCTTTTTCTTTCATCTGCCTATATTCCTTCTCTATTTCAAAAACGCATCGGACTCCGGCCGGGCCCCAATGCAAGAAAAGGGGTTGCGGATGGACTCACGCAACCCCCCTTGCGAAGTGGAAAAACTAGAGTCTTATGCCCCTTCATTATACAACAGCCGGATTTGTTCGCCGGCTGCCCGAATCCGTCTGTTTTCCTTGCGTGCATCAGGGCAACCACCGGCGGCCCGGATCCCGTCTTCAGTCACCACCCTGATACATCCCCCCGAATTCTAATCCCGGCCTGCCCTGCCTGCAACCGCTACAATGGGTCTGTGCCCCGCTTCGTGGTCCCAGCGGTGTTCGCGCTCGCCGCTGCCCTAACCGCACAATCTACGGCCTTTTTCCCGCTCAAAGACGTCCGCCCCGGCATGCGCGGGACCGGCCGGACCGTCTTCAACGGCAGCCGCGTCGAGGATTTCCAGGTGGAAGTACTGGGTGTGCTGGAGAATTTCGGCCCTAAGGAATCCCTGATCCTGGCCCGTCTTTCGGGCGGTCCCCTGGAACACACCGGCGTCATGCAGGGCATGAGCGGCAGCCCCGTCTATATCGACGGCAAACTCGTCGGCGCCGTCGCCATGGCCTTCCCGTTCTCTAAGGACCCGATCGCCGGCATTCGACCGATCGAGGAGATGGTCCGCGCTACCGGACCCTCCACGACGGCGGACGCCGCCACGCCTCCGGGCGCCGGCAAGCGCTCCCTGTTCGCCAGCCGAGATCTCACCAGCCCGTTCTCCCGCCCCGAGCCTCCCCGGCCCGGCGACGCCCAGATGATCGACATCGCGACGCCGCTTTCCTTCGGCGGCTTCACCCGCGCCACCCTCGACGCCTTCGCCCCCCAACTCAAGCCTCTCGGCCTCGAGCCTCGCCAGTCCGTCACCGCCGGCGCCAATATCGCGCCCGGCATGGGCAATCCCGCCGACCTCAAGCCCGGGTCGATGATCAGCGTCCAACTCGTCTCCGGCGATTTCAGCGTCGCAGCCGACGGCACCGTCACCCACATCGACGGCAACCGCGTCTATGCCTTCGGCCATCGTTTCCTCGACGTCGGCTCGACCGCTCTCCCGTTCGCCCGCGCCGACGTGGTCGCTCTCATCCCCAACGTCAACACCGCCTTCAAGCTCTCGACCGCGCGGGAGTGGATGGGGACGATCTACCAGGATCGCGATACCGCCATCTCCGGCGAGCTCGGCAAGAAAGTACAGTTGGTGCCCGTGACCATCGAGGTCGTCCGCGCGGGAAAGCCCATTCAGACGTACAAAGTCCAGATGGTCAATGACCCGCTCCTCTCGCCGCTGTTGATGCAGATGTCCGTCTTTTCGACTATCGACGCCACCGAACGCACCGCCGGGGTCTCCACTTTGCGGCTCAGCGGCGAGGTCGAATTCGAGAACGCTCCCGCGCCCATCCACCTCGACAACACTTTCTCCGCGGACAACGGCACGGCCATGCAGGCGTCGCTCTCCGCCGCCATCCCGGTCGCCTACATCATGCAGTCGAGCTTCAACACGGGACTGCCGCTCAAGCGCGCCGCCATCCGCATCGAAGCCTTCGACCAGAAGAAGCAGCTCAATATCGAGAGCGTAACGCCCTCCAAACGCGAGGTCCACCCGGGCGACCGCCTCACGCTGCACGTCCTCATGACGGGCGAGAATGGCTCCGAGGTCACCCGCCAGGTCGTCTACGACGTGCCGATCGGGGCCGAGCCGGGCACCATCTACTTCACGGTCGCCGACGCCAACATCGCGAACATCAGCGACTTCCGTGCGATCCTAACCACCACGCCGCGGACTGCCGGCCAGCTCGTCTCCACGGTCAATAATCTGCACCCGAACACCAAGGCGTACGTCCGCGTCTGGAAGGCCGACCCCGCGTTTCAACTCGAAGGCTCGGACATGCCCGATCCGCCCGCGTCCATCTCGCTCATCCTCGCCGGCTCGCCCTCGACCATCGCCGGGGTCACGCAGGTGCGCAATTCCAAGATCGCCGAGATGGAGATCGATGGAGGCGGCATGGTCGTCTCCGGCGTCAAAACGGTACAAGTGGAAATCAAGGAATGATCCGCCCCATCCGCCACTACGCGCGCCCCGCCGCGCTCGCCGCCGCGTTAGCCGTCCTGATCGCGCCATCCGTGTTCCCGAGCGGCACCACTGCCTGGGAAATGACGTCGTACGCCGACTTCGTCAAGGGCCGCTTCGAAGGCGTGTCGCTGAGCCGCGAAGGGCGCGTCTCGCTCGCTCCCAAGATCGAAACCATCTTCAGTTCGGACCAGCCCGTCATCTGGGCCGTCGCGCAGGCGGGCGATGGGACCCTCTACGCCGCGACGGGCCACCGCGGCCGCGTCTACAAGATCGACCGCGCGGGCAAGTCGACCCTGCTCTGGACCGCCGACCAGCCCGAGATCTTCGCGATCGCGGTCGACCGCAAGGGCGTGGTCTACGCTGCCACGTCGCCTGACGGCAAAGTCTATCGCCTCGAAAACGGGAAGGCCACCGAGTACTTCACGCCGCCGAAGACGCGCTACATCTGGTCCCTCGCCATCGCCGGCGATGGCGCGCTGTTCGTCGGCACCGGCGATCAAGGCAAGGTTTATCGCGTCGACGCCGCCGGCCGCGGCGAGCTCTATTACGAAACGGGCCAATCGCACGTCACCGGTCTCGCGGTCGACACGCAGGGGCGTCTGCTCGCCGGCACGGAGCCCAACGGCATCCTCTACCGCATCACGGCCAAGGACAAGGCATTCGTCCTCTACGACGCCAGCCTGCCCGAGATCCGCGCGATCGTCCCGATGACCGATGGGACGGTCTATGCGGCGGCGCTCGGCGGGTCCATCGCCAAGCGCACTTCCGCCGCGTCGCAAGGGTCGCAAGGCCAGGGCGGCGGCGCCATTACGACCTCGACGACCACCATCACGGTCGAGGCGCAAGGGCCGGGGACCGAGATCAAGCCGCCCGATCCGAAGCAGTCTCAAGGCGCGGCAGCCGCCGCTGCGACGACCCCGCAGGTCAGCACCCAATTCAATCCGGTCGTCGACGTCAGCGGCGTCGAGAAGTCGGCGCTCTATCGCATCAATCCCGATAACACCGTCGAGACGCTCTGGTCGTCGAAGGACGAGAACGTCTACGACGTCCTCGCGCTGGAACGGCAGATCCTGTTCTCGACCGACGAGAACGGGCGCATCTATGGCCTCTCGCCCGATCGCCGCGTGACGCTCGTCGCGCAAACGAACGAAGGCGAAACCACGCGACTGCTGGCCTCGGAGCATTCCGTAATCGCCGCGACCGGCAACATGGGCCGCATCTACCGGCTCGGCGAACAGCCCGGCGCCTCCGGGTTCTACGAGGCTCCCGCGCACGACGCCGGCACCGCGTCCCGCTGGGGGAGCATCAGTTGGCGCGGCGAAACGCCCTCCGGCGCGACGATGATCTTCCGCACCCGCTCCGGCAACTCCGCCCGTCCCGACCGCACCTGGAGCGAATGGTCCGCGCCACTCTCCAATCCCGCCGGCTCGCCGATCGCCAGCCCCAACGCCCGGTATATCCAGTGGAAGGCTGAGCTCGCGGGGACCAATGGGGCCACGCCGGTTCTGAACAGCGTGACGCTCGCCTACCTGCCGCAGAACTCGCCGCCGGTGGTGAAGAGCATCAACGTAGTGACCCAGTCCGCGCCCGCCACCCAGGCGACCAAGGCGACGACGTCCAATTCGAACTCCGCCTTCAGCGTCACCGTGTCCGATTCCGGCGACTCCAGTTCGTCGTCCTCCGCAGGCACGCCGACCCAAACGTTGCCGCGCGCCTCGGCGCAACAGATTACGGTGAGTTGGCAGGCCGACGATCCCGATGGCGACCGCCTGGTCTTCAACATCTACTTCCGCAGCGAGGACGCTACCCAGTGGATGCTCCTCAAAAACGGCATGCACGAAAACTCCATCACGTTCGACGGCGACATACTCGCGGACGGCAAATACTTCTTCCGCGTCATCGCCTCCGATCGTGAAGCCAACCCGCCGCCCAGCGCGCGCGAGGCGCAGCTCACCAGCTCGCCCGTGATGATCGACAACACGCCGCCGATCGTGACGGTCGGGGTCGTGCGCTACTCCGGCGGCGCAGCGCACGTCGAGTTCGAAGCGGTCGACGCGGCCTCCGCGCTTCGCCACGCCGAATACTCGCTCGACGCCGCCAGTTGGGTCCCGATTCAGGCGGCGGACGGCGTCATCGACTCGCTGCGTGAGCGGTTTGCTCTCGATCTTCCCGGCTTGGCGGCCGGCGAGCACCTGCTGGTCGTGCGTGTGGCCGATAGTGCCAATAACTCCGGGCTCGCGAAGGTGGTGTTGAAGTGACCGACCGTCTGGCCGAGATCCTCGCTACCGTGCCCGCGCAGTTGGCCGCCATTTCCGACGAAGACGCGGCGCGCCGTCCCGGACCCGATCGCTGGGCGCCCAAGGAAATCCTCGGCCATCTGATCGATTCAGCGGCGAACAACCACCAGCGCTTCGTCCGGGGCCAACTGGTCGAGAGGCTCGACGACCCCAGCTACGAGCAGGAACGCTGGGTCGCCGTCCAGCACTATTGGACAGAATCGTGGTCGGATCTGGTGAACCTGTGGGTCGCGATGAATCGCCACCTGCTCCATATCATGCGAAATGTGGACCGGTCGAAGCTCGACACGCCGGTCTCGATCCGCGGCGACGCGACGGTCCCGCTATCGCACGTCATGAGCGGTTACGTCAGCCACATGGAGCACCACTTGGGCCAGATTCTCAAGTAGCAGGCCCTTAGAAACGTCGTCCCACGCTCAGGATAAACGAGTAGTCGGCAAAGGCCGCGTCGCCGTGGCCTCCGTTCAGGTAATCCGCCACACTGCGCTTGCGGTTGCGCTCGACCGCGACCGGCGTGTTGATCGACACCGTCGTCCGGCCGCGCGCCACCAGAATTCCCGGCTCGACCGAGATCGCATAGCCTGGACGGCGGAAGCCGTTGGCGCCGCCAAACGCGTCGCGCACCGGCACGCCTTCGATGCGGCCTCCGATGCTCGCCGCGACGCCGCGCAGCTTCGGCAGCGCGCGTCCGATGCCGCCGCGAAAGAGATACTGGTCGGTGACCGACATCACCTGTTCGCCGTTCGCCCGCCGGAAGGTCGAGACGCCGTTCGTGTCGCGCGGGTTGAAGAGGTACACGCCCGCGAAGTACAGCTCATTCCGGTACGCAATCCGTTTGAACCCTTGGATATCGACGGCAAAACCCGTGCCGCCGTCGCCGGCCTGAATCGACTGGTCAGCCGTCGCGAGAATCACCTTGCCGCTCTGCACCGCGGGACTGACCGAGTTGAACTTCCCGGTCGGGACCTTCAGGCTCATGCCGATCGAGATGTTGTCGCCCGATTCCGTCGGCGGCTTCCACAGCCAGGAACGGATGCCGAAGCTCGCGTCGCCGAACCCGTTCACGACGTACCTGCCGGTCGGCGCGTAGAGCTGATTGCGGTGCGCGAACAGCACCGGGACGCTCGCTGACACGCTCCACCGCGCGCTCAATTGGCGCTCCACGCCGATATCGAGCAGATGGTAAATGTTCTCGATCTGGTTGTGATTGACCTCGCGCTGCACCTGCTCCACGGTGCCGATGAAGTGGCGGAACGACGGCTGGTAGCGATACCCCAGCGTCACCGTCCACTTTTTCGGGTGCGCGCGATCCGAACGTCCGCAGGTTGTTTCGGCTAGCACGCCAAGCCCGGGCGTGCCCTGTCTTGCGGCCACTCAACCCTGGCCGGAAGCCGGGCGGACGAAGGAAAACAGCGAAAGCATCCCCAGTACAGCAATCCCAAACCGCATCGTGGATCGTTTATATCAAGGGCCGCGGGCGGGCGCTATAATCGATTCCTATTATGCTGCCCCGTTCTCTATTCGCACTTGCAATCTGTGCCGGCGCTGCCCTGGCACAGGCTCCGTCGGCGGAAAAACTCGCCGCCATGAAGGCCGATCTCACCGGCCAGATCGACGGCATGAAGAAGCAGGCGCAGGTGATGGTGGACAGCGTCTTCAGCTTCGGCGAGCTCGGCTTCCAGGAGTACGAGACGTCGAAGTACCTCACCGGCATCCTCGAGAAAGAGGGCTTCAAGATCGAGCGCGGAGTGGCCGGCATTCCGACCGCGTGGGTGGCGTCGTGGGGCAGCGGCAAGCCCGTCATCTCCCTTGGCTCCGATATCGACGACATCCCGCAGGCCTCGCAGAAGCCCGGTGTCGGGTGGCATGAGGCGATGATCGAGGGAGCTCCGGGACACGGCGAGGGTCACAATTCGGGCGTTCCCCTGAATATCCTGGCGGCGATCGCGGCGAAGAAAGTGATGGAACGGGAGCACCTACAGGGGACTCTCCGGCTGTGGCCCGGCGTTGCCGAGGAACTGGTCGGCACGAAGGCGTACTACGTGCGCGCCGGCATGTTCAAGGACGTCGACGCGGTCCTGTTCACGCACGTAGGGAACAACCTGACGGTGAGTTGGGGGCCGGCGATGAACCAGAACGGTCTGGTGTCGGTCGAGTACCTCTTCAAGGGTGAGAGCGCGCACGCGGCGGGCGCGCCGTGGCGCGGCAAGAGCGCGCTCGACGCGGTCGAATTGATGGACGTCGGCTGGAACTTCCGGCGCGAGCATCTGCGGCTGGCGCAGCGGTCGCACTACGTGATCACGAACGGCGGCGATCAGCCTAACGTGGTCCCGCCGACCGCCGCGGTCTGGTACTACTTCCGCGAGGCCGATTACGACCACATCATGGACATGTGGCGCATCGGCGACAACATGGCGAAGGCTGCGACTCTGATGACGGACACTACATTCACGTCGCGATTGCTGGGCAGCGCGTGGCCGGGGCACTTCAGCCGCCCGATCGCCGAGGCGATGAACGAGAACATCAAGAAGGTCGGACTGCCGCAGTGGTCGGACGACGACCAGAAGCTCGCCAAAGGCCTACAGAAGGAGCTCAAGGTTCCAGAGCGCGGCCTCGCGACGCGCCTTCAGGACATGCGCGCCCCGCGCCCGCCGGCCGCCGCCGGCGACGATAGTCCGGGCGGGCAGCAGCAGCCTACCGGCGGTGGCTCCGACGATATCGGCGACGTTTCGTGGGTCGTTCCCACCATCACGCTGCGCTACCCCGCCAACATTCCGGCGGGTCCGGGACACAACTGGGCGGACGCGATCGCCATGGCCACCCCGATCGCGCACAAAGGCGTGATCGCAGGGGCGAAGGTCCAGGCGATGACGATCCTCGACCTGGTGACGCATCCCGAAATCGTCAAGGCGGCCTGGGACTACTTCAACAATGTCCAGACGAAGGACGTGAAGTACAAGAGCTTCCTGCGCCCCGACGACAAGCCCGCGACCTGGCTCAACGAGAAGACGATGCAGCAGTACCGGGACAAGATGAAAACGCTCTACTACGACCCCTCGAAGTACGCGTCATACCTCGAACAGCTCGGCATCCAATACCCGACGGTGCGGTGAGGCAACAGAGCCGCGACAGGATGGAGCGGTTTCTTCAGCGAGCGACCTTCGTTCAACGACCGCTCCATCCTGTCGCGGCTCTGCTGGTTAGTTCTCCGTCGGCACTTTCTCGGCGGAATCGACGACGATCACTTCGGCAGGCGCCTTGCGCGTTTCGAGGCGCAGCCCGAGCTTTTCGAGCGAGCTCTTCAACGTGGGACCGGAGGGCTCCGACGCCTCCTCGGCCGGTGTCCGGATCGCCGCGCCGTGCGCGCGCGCCGCGGCGCGCAGTTCCTCACCCGACACGTCGAACTCGGCGTCGAACAGTCCCGCCACGCCGGTCATATCGACCACCGGGTGCTCGCTGTAGCGGTTGAGGAAATCCGCCAGCGACGTCATCGACATCTTCTTCGTCTCGACGTGCTCGGCGCCGCGCGGTCCGGGGGTCACGCGGGAATCCCCGCCCACTCCGGACCGGATCTGCGCTCCACCGGGACCCACCGAGATGCCGCCGCGAATCTGCGGCGATTCCGGCGCGGGCGTTGCGTCCGGCGCCGACGGTTTCAGCTTGTGCCCACCCTTGGCCTCCACCAGCGCGAGTACCGTGAACTCACGCGTTTCGCGGTGGACCTTCATTTTGAAGCGCTCCGCGAGCAGCGTCTGTAGCATCGCCGGGACTTGCCCGCGCGTCCCGCCCTCGGGCAGCTTGGCCTGGATGTCATAGCGTTCGTTGATGGTCCAGGGTGGGGCGGCAACCTGATGCGACTTCACCTGATAAGCGAGCTTCGTGAGGTCGAACAAGGACATCTTGCTGAGCCGCACGCTGCGCGCGTCGATCGTGACACCGATCTGCAGGCGTCCGGACTGCACCATCTCGGGGGTAATCGGTTCGGATCGCTTTACGCTGGCGACCTCGAACGCAGGGCCCTGGGCGAACGCGTAGCAGGCGAGCCCCAGGGCGGCGATGATCTTCCGCATGATCGTTCCGTCCCCGATTATCGCTCCGGAAGGCGTCTCGTTCCAGCCTCCGGTGGATACCTGCTAGGCTGGACTGAAATGAGCTGTCCGCACTGCGCTTCCACCGACGCGGTCGTCGTTCCGTCTCGCTTCCATGCGGCGGATCTTGCCTGCCGGATCGCCGGATATGCGGCGTTCCGATGCCGTAATTGCTCGGAACGGTTTTATGCGCGGCGAACTCCGGCGCAGCCCGTAACGCCCGTTGCGACGCCGAAACGCCGCCGTAAGGAGGTCGCGACGACGAACCCGCGCGACACGCAGCGCATCGCCGAGTTGCAGAATGAGCTCGCCAAAGCGAAGGCGGCTCTGGCGACGGTGCGGAAGGACTTCGCGGCGTCCAACGAAGCTCTCGCCGATCAACGCGCCCGGATTGCGCGCGCGGAACAGGAGGCTGCCGCGTTGCGCGCCGAGGTCGCCGCCGCTAAGACCGCCGCCGCTGAAGCCCGCGAGCATTCCGGCCGTCTCGAAGCGCAGGCTGCCGAGACACGCGCCGCCGCGCCGGTTGCTCCGCCGGAAGGCCCGCGCGTAGATCTGGAGAAGATGCATTTGCAGTCGATCGCCGCCGACCTGGCGGACGCTCTCGCGGAAGAGCGCGGGCGGAGCGTGCGCGCGGTGGCAGATGGGCCACGAGTCGATCTGGAGAAGATGCACCTCCAGGGGACGGCCGCCGATCTTGCGGCAGCGCTCGATTCGGAGCGTGAGCGGAGCGGTCGACTGGAATCGGAACTAGCCGCCGCGCAAGCTGCCACCCCGGGTGTCGACGTCCTCCGCGCCGAACTGGCAAAGGAAGTCGACCGCCGCACGCGGCTGGAGCGCGACCTCAAAGACATACGCGAAGGCTGGGCTTACGACCTCGCGCGCCGCCGCACGTAAAGCGCTATCGGCGTTCATCCGCGTTTATCGGCGGCTATTAGTTTTAGAAACTCAGCCGCAACGCAAACTGCATCACGCGCGGATCTCTCGCCGCCGTGATCTGGCCGAATTGCGTGCCGGTCTGCGCCCCGGTCGTGTAGTCCCACTTCGCGCCGGTATTCACGGTGCTGAATTGCGTGTGATTGAACGCGTTGTAGGCTTCCGCCCGGAATTGGGCCTTCATCTTCTCGCGGACCTTAAAGTTCTTGAACACCGAGAGATTGAAGTTGTTGATGCCCGGACCGCGCGCGAACGTGCTCGGCGTGTTCCCGAGCGCCAGAAGCTGCATCACGCCCGCGACCGTCGTCGGCGCCTTCTGCCCGACCCCGGGCGGTGAGAACACCGTCGTGTCGAAGTAGCGGTCGATCGTCCGCTCGCTCTTCGGCAGCACCGGATTGCCCGACATCACCGGACGCCAGCCGTCGCCGCCGCCCGTGATATCGAGGCTACTGTTGAGATTGCCCGTCCCCATCGTTCCGATGGAAAGCGGCGAGCCGCTCTGGAACCGCGTCAGACCCGTGATCTGCCAGTCGTCGAACACCGCCTTCGCCAACGGGTTGCCGATGCGGCGTCCCAAATTCGGCAGCGTGATCTGGTAGTTGATGGCGAGCACGTGGGTGCGGTCGTAGCTCGCCAGGCCGTAATCGAACTCACGCCGCGAGACGTACGTCGAAACCGTCCCCTGGTCGCCGTCGCTGTACGACATCGCCTTCGACCAGGTGTACGACGCGCCGTACATCACATGCTTCGACATCCGCCGCGAGGCGTGCACTTGCAGCGAGTGATAGCTGGAATTGCCGTCGAACGAGAGCCAGGGAATATTGCCGTAGCCCATGTATGGACGAAGGTAGTCGTCGGTGAACGGCTTATTACTGTTGGTCGCGTCGAGGTTCTGCGGCAGGAACCGCGTCCCGAACGGGAGCATGTTGATGTTGGTCGTCTGGCCGATGTGGCGGCCGAAGCTGCCGACGTACGACACGTCGAGCACCGTGTTGAAACCGATATCGCGCTGGATGCCGAGACTCGCGTTGTACACGCGAGGCGGCTTGTTGCCGCGGTCGAGCACGTGGCTGAACGCGCTCGGCGAGATGGTGCCGGTCACGGTCAGGAAATCCGCGGTCGTTCCATAGCGCTGCACCGGGTTGTACACGATCGGCGGATTGGTCGAGAGATCGCCCATGATTCCGGCCCCGTTGCGCGGATTGTAATTGGTCCCGAAGCCGCCGCGGATGGCGGTCTTGCCGTCGCCCGTAGCATCCCAGGCGAAGCCGATGCGCGGGGCCGGCAGCAAGCCCTTGTTGTCGACCAACCCGCGCGGATAATCGGGCGTCCCGCACTTGACGATGCCGTTCATGAGGTCGCCGGTGTTCGGCACCTGCTGGCCGATGTACGCCACGGGCAGAATCGCGCCCGTGAGAGGATTGACCGCCACGCGCTTCTTCGCGCTGTCGAGGCCCGGTTGGTACATTACCGGCGCCTTCTTGGGGTCGAACCGCGAAGGAATGAACGTAGCGCAGAAATCGTTGGCCATGTACTGCGCCAGGCCGTCGGTGATGCGCACGCCGAGGTCGAGAGTCAGTCGCGGGCGCACCTTCCACGAATCCTGAATGTACATCTCGAGAATTGGAGTCACCGGCGAGTATTGGCTGCGGTTGGTTGACTCCGTGTACGTTCCGAAGTAGCCGAGGATCGCGTTCGAATACGCGTAGCCGGTGTTCAGCGGGTTGTTACTGTCGCTCTGGAACACGAAACTGCCGGGGAAATTATCGCTGGTCCCCGACTGCTGGAAGATGTAGTGCACGTGCTCGAACTGCACGCCCGCCTTCAGCGTGTGCGGACCCGCGATCTTGGTGAAGCTCTGCGTCAGAGTCCACGTGTCGGCCAGGTCCTGCATCGGGAAGCGGCCTTCCCACTGCGTGCGCGCGGCGTTGTCGACGCCGGAGAAGTTCACCGACGGGATCAGGTTGAGCGGGTTGCTCTTCGGATAGAGCTGGCCCAGCGTCATCCCGATCTTGTTGCGCTGCAGCTTGGAGAGCCACGCGTCGGGATAGGTTTGATCTTCCGTCCAACCGTTCCAGCCGAGCACTGTCTCGCTGACGACCGTCGGATTGACGATCCACGTGATCGTGCCGCCGACGTTCGGATACGACAGCGTGTAATCCACCTGCGCGTCGGGCATCCAGGGGTAGCGATTCACGGTGCTGGCGGGGCCTTTGTTGTGCGTCCGCGCCGTGCTGCCGCGGAAGAACGCGCGCACGCTTTCCGAGATGTTGTAGTCGGTGCGGAGAAACTCGTTGTACGCCGGCCGCTCGAGGTAGTCCTGAATCTGATAATTGAACGCGGTGCCGCTCGCCGTCTTCCCGCCCGCGTAGTTCGGGAGCGGAAAGATGTTGAGCAGGATCTTCATGTTCGGGTCGATGCGATTCTGCGGGATGATGTTGCCGGGAAACGCCGCCTTGTTGCTGGTCAGCGGGTCGACGATCGCGCCGGTGCGCTCCGAGAAATCGCCGACGCGTTCCTTGGCGGTCGGCACCGTGTAGTTGCGCGGACCGTTCGGCTGCTGGTTCGGGAGATACTCCTGCGAGTAGAAGAAGAACAGCTTCTGCCGGCTGGTATTGAACAGGTGGGGGATGTACAGCGGGCCGCTGAAGTTGCCGCCGACCGTGTTGTACCGGTAGCGTCCGCGGATGTTCCCCTGCCGGTTGCTGAAGAAATTGTTGGCGTTGAACGCCTCGTTGCGGTTGTAGTAGTACGCCGTCCCGTGGAACTTGTTGGTTCCGCTCTTCGTGATGACGTTGATCACGCCGCCGGCGCCCTTGCCGAACTCCGCCTGGTATGTGTTCGAGAGGACCTTCACTTCGGCGATGGTGTCCATGTTGGTCGGCGAGTCGTGATGATCGCCGCTGCGGCTGTTGCCGGAGATGCCGTCGATATTCATCGCGCCGTACACGCCGCGCGTCCCTGAAATCGCGGCGGGCGAGTTCGCGGTGCCGAAGGAGTCCGAGCCTTCGCCGTCGTTGATCACGCCGGGCATGGTGACGAGCAGACCCATTACGTCGCGGCCGCGCGAGAGGAGATTCTCGACCTGGCTCGCGTCGAGCCCCTGCGAGCGTTCGGAGCTGACGATCTGGATCGGCGGCGCCTCGGCCTTCACCTCGACGGATTCGGTCACGGTCCCGACCTGCAGGTGGAGATCGCCGGTCGAAAGGCGGTCCGACGCCGAGAGTTCGAGGCCCTTCCGCTCCAGCGTCTTGAAGCCGTCGGACTTGGCGGTCAGATCGTAGATGCCCGGCTGAATCGAGCTGAAGGTGAACTCGCCGGCGCTCTCCGATTTAAACGTCCGGGTATCGCCGGTGCCCTGCCGGGTCAGCGTGAGCGTGACGCCGGGAACGGGCTGTCCGCTCGGATCGAGGATGCGGCCCGAAATACTGCCGCTGGAAGTCTGGGACCAAAGCGCGGCGGCCACACTGATGAGGGCAAAGCTACGCAGGCAAAGATTCGACATTCGGATCTCCTGCGGGCTATTGAAACATACTTCCGACGGGAATGGAACGATAAAGTCCTTATTTTATCGGTATAGTTTGGCTACTGATAGGCTCAAAGCTCTCGAAACGAGTGGACCGTCCAGGAGGTTGTGGGGCGGACTTCAGTCTGCCCGGGACTTCAGTCCCGCTGCGCGGAGTCGGACTAAAGTCCTCCGCAGACTAAAGTCTGCCCCACCTCGCCAGGCTAGTCTAAACGCTGGCCGGGGAGCCGGTGCGCGACATCGATAGCAGCTTGTCGTCGAAGTCGAACGTAGACGTCCGGGGCTTGTGATTGCGGACGTACCACTTGTACGTCTCCTTCAAACCGACGTCGAACGGGGTCATCTTGACCTTCAGGACGCGCGTCACCTTGCCGATATTCTCGGTGATCGGCGGCAGGTCGTAGTATTCGCCGAAGTAATAGGGCTCGTCCATCGAATTGCCGCCGGCCTGCGCGATCACGTCGCGCGGGATGCGGACCAGGGTCGGGTCGACGTTTGCCGCCTTCGCCAGTTTCTCGATGAGCTCCGCCTGAGTAACCGGCTTGGGATCGCCGATATTGAACGCCTCGCCGACGGCCCGCGGCTCGTCCATCGCCCGCACCATCGACTTCACGAGATCGTTCACGTAGACGAACTGCATCAGCCGGTGGCCGTCGCCCGGAATGATGATCGGACGGCCCGCGCGCAGGCGGTCCCAGAAGAACTGCTCACGATAGAACGGGCTGTTCGGACCGTAGACGAAGGGCGGCCGGAACGTTACGACCGGCAGTCCGCTCTGCGAATTCATGCGGAAGAGCAGGCGCTCGGTCTCCGCCTTATTCCGAACGTAAGGATCGCTGTGGTAGCCGGAGGCCAGCGGATCGCTTTCCTTGTGGTTCAAGCCGTCGCCGTAGGCCGCGACGCTCGACATGAAGACGTAGCGCGTCAGCCGGTCGCCGACTGCGCGCACGGTCGCCTCGACCTGCTCGGCCGTGGTGCCGCGCTCCCAGTCGTACACGTTGTCGAAGACCACTTCAAAGCGGCGGGTGGACAACACTTCGCGCATCTGCGCGGAGTTGTTCCGATCGGCCATGATGTTCTCGACCCGCCGGCCGAAGTCGTGCTTCGGCTTCCGGTGCAGGATCGAAACCTCGTGGCCGCCCTTCACCAGATCCTCCACGAGGAGGCGGCCGATGAAGAGAGTCCCACCGATGACAAGTACTTTCATATGCTCCCAAACAGTGAGACGCGGAGCGACGGGAGAAGCGATTCTCCCGGGCCCCCGCGTCTTTCCAAAACGATACAGCGATCAGTCGTAATATTCCAGGCCCAAGTGCGTGATCAGATTTTCGCCCTTCATCCAGCGCAGGGTGTTTTTCAGCTTCATGAGCTGGATGAAGATGTCGTGCTCCGGGTAGATATCCGGCGCGTGCAGCGGCGCTTTGAAGTAGAACGACATCCACTCCTGAATGCCGCGCATGCCGGCGCGCTGCGCCAGATCGAGGAACAGCACGATATCGAGCATCAGCGGCGCGGCCAGAATCGAATCCCGGCACAGGAAGTTGATCTTGATCTGCATCGGGTAGCCGAGCCACCCGAAGATGTCGATGTTGTCCCAGCCCTCTTTGGCGTCGCCGCGCGGCGGATAATACTCGATCCGGACCTTGTGATAGAACTTCTCATACAGGTCCGGGTAGAGGTCCTTCTGCAGGATGTACTCCAGCGCCGAAGACTTGCTGACTTCCTTCGACCGGAACGAGCCCGGATCGTCCAGAACCTCGCCGTCGCGATTGCCCAGGATGTTCGTCGAAAACCAGCCGTTTAGTCCCAGTAGCCGCGACTTCAGGCCCGGGGCGATCAGCGTCTTCATGAACGTCTGGCCGCTCTTATAGTCCTTGCCGCAGACCGGGACATTGTTCTGCTTCGCGAGTTCTAGCAGCGCCGGCATGTCCGTGGTGAGGTGCGGCGCGCCGTTGGCGTACGGGATGCCGAGCTTCAACGCGGCATACGCATAAATCTGGCTCGGCGAGATCTCCGGATGGTCGTTCTTCAGCCCGCACTCGAAACTGGCCAGGGTCTGGTGAACCTCATCCGCTTCGTGATAGACCTCGGTGGAGCCGCACCAGATCATCACCATGCGCGCGACGCCGGTCCGCTTCTGGAACTCGCGGATATCGTCCATCACGGCCTCGGCGTAGTCCATCTTGGTCCCGCCGGTCTTCACGTTCGGACCGTTGAGGCGCTTGACGAACTTCTGGTCGAAGACCGCCTTCATCGGCTTCACGGCGGAGAGCGAGTCCTTCACCTGCTCGAGCAGCGGCATGTCGAGCACGCCTGCTTTGACGGCCGCCTCGTATGCGTTGTCCTCGAAAATATCCCAGCACCCGACCTCGATGTCCTCGAGTTTCGCCAGGGGAACGAAGTCCTTGATGAGGGGACTGCGCCCTTCGTTGCGTTTGCCCAGACGGATGGTCCCGAGCTGCGTCAGCGAGCCGATCGGTTTCGCGATCCCCCGTTTGACTGCTTCGAGGCCGGCCAGTAAGGTCGTCGTCACTGCGCCCATGCCGGGGATCAAGATGCCCAGTTTGCCCTCTGCAGGCGCAAGTTGGACGTTTTCAGGTGTTGGCAATTGCGATAGTCTCCGAAAGCCGAAATGCTATAATACCAACTTCATGCGAGACCGCGCGACGGCTACTATTTCTACGGTTGTCGTTGACGATGAGCAGCTTGCGGCCGATGAACTCTCCTATCTCCTGAAGGATTTCCCCGAAATCGATGTAATTGCAACAGGTTCCAACGGTTTACAGGCGGTGGAGCTGATTCAGAAGCTGGAGCCGGAACTGGTGTTTTTGGATGTGCAAATGCCGGGTCTGGACGGCACTGGCGTGATCCGGCGTTTGCGGGAAAAGGAGATCGACCCGCCCTTCTTCATCTTCGTCACGGCGCACGAGCACTACGCCGTCGAGGCCTTCCGGCTGGAGGCGATGGACTACCTCCTGAAGCCGGTCGACAAGGGTCGTTTGGCGGAAACGATCGAGCGCGCGCGCCGAGTCCTACAAGAGAAGAAAGCCCCCGCCGAGCCGCCCGCCACCAGCAAGACGGCGATGGCCCCGCAGCGGACGAAGCTCCTGGTCCGGTCGAATAACCGCCACTTCATCGTGGATGCTAACGACCTGATCTACGCCACGATCGACAACGGTCTGATCACGCTGGTGACGGCGAACGTCGAGGGACACTCCACGTACCGGACAATCGAAGACCTCCAGGCGAATCTCGACCGCGACCTGTTCTGGCGCGTCCACCGTTCGTACCTGGTGAACATCAACCGGATCAAAGAAGTGGTGCCGTGGTTCAAGTCGAGCTACCAACTCCGCATGGACGACAAGAAGCACACCGAAGTCCCGGTGAGCCGCGTGCAGACCCGTCGGCTGCGGGAATTGTTCAAGCTGTAAAGGCTCCCGCATGGTCGCGGGCCCACTCGCGGAAGGTCCGGGGCCGGACCCCCGTGAGCTCGGTATACGTCGTCGAAACGAATGCCGGCAGGCCGGCAGCCGCTCCCCAGGCGCTCAGCAGTTTCTCGATCACGGCGGAGACCCACGTTGCCGGCGCCATACCCCAATCCATCGCGCTGACCAGTTCCTTCCGCGCCTCGCCCGGCGTCATCTCCTCGATGCACAGTGACCGCCCCAGCACGCTGCCGACAGTCGAGATCTGCTCTCTCTGCGTCAGCGATTCCGGGCCGGTCAGGACGTACTCCGCTCCGGCGTGCCCGTCCTCGCACAATGCTCGAACCCCGATCGTGGCAATGTCTCGCGGGTCGATCGGCGCGGTCGGCACGTCGAGATAGGGCCAGCGGATCCGGTCGCCCTCACGAAGCTGGTGTGCCCACCAGTGGGCCGAATTGGACGCGAACATTCCGGGCCGCAGGAAGGTCCACTCCAGCCCCGAAGTCAGGATCGCCTGCTCCATCCGCTCCGCCAAGACTCGACTCGAGTTCGGCTGCTGAAAGAACGGGTGCGGCGTTTTGAGCGGCGCCGAAAGAAAGACGATGCGGCGCGCTCGGCCTGCGATCCGCTCCAGGACGTCGGCGAATGTGGCCGGCGGCGCCGTCCACACCAGGAACACGGAATCCACCCCGTTCAATGCCGGTTCCAGAGTCTCCGGTTGCGTCAGATCGCCGTGTACCACCTCGACTTTCGCGGGCACGCGAGCGGACTCCGGCTTTCGCGTCATCGCGCGGACCCGCGCGCCCCGATCGCTCAATTGCGCGACGACTTCGCTTCCGACGTGGCCCGTGGAGCCGATGACGAGGATGGGGGACATCCGACTATCGTACCCGGAGCATCCCGCCGATCTCCCGAACCACCTGCGCCGCTAAGGCCGCGTACCCGGCGGCCGTGAAGTGAACGCCGTCCGCCGCGTGATACTCGGGATGGTCGTGGACGACGCCGAAGAGATCGTCGACCGGCAGCTTTTCCCGCTGCGCAAACTCGGTCAGCAGGCGGTTGCGCTCGACCATGCGCTCGGTTTTCGGAGCGGCGCGATCGAGATGGTCGCGCTCCCGGACATCGGTAGTCGTGGCCAGAACGATGCGGGCGCCAGGCGTGCCGCGCCGGATCGCCGCCAGCACCGCGGGCAACGCTGCCGCGTACGCCTCTTCGCTGTACGCGTCGCCGTGCATGCCGTTGTTGAAATGCACGATGTCGAACGCTTTCTCGCGCAAGACGAGCGCGATCTGTTCGACGAGCGCCGGGTCGCCGAGGCTCTTCGAAGTAGCCATCCGCGCGACGTAGGCCTTTCCCGCTAGTCCCGCCTCGACGTCTTTGCCGTACCCCCGCGTAATGGAGTCGCCAATCAGCAGCACGCGCGGCAGCCCGGCGTCGTTGGTGTTGGGAATCCAAACGTCGAGCCACTCGATATTCTCCCGGACGACCTGCGCGGCCGCGGGGGACGCGAGCGCTAACGCAACGGAGACGGCGAACAGGCGAAGCATAGGCGGTCGTATTCTACCAATGGCGCCGTAGTTCAAGGCGGGCTACCAACTCCGCATGGACGACGAGGGAGCGCACGGAAGTCCCGGTAAGCCGCGTGCAGACGCGGCGGCTGCGGGAATTGTTCAAGCTGTAAAGGCTCCGACTCCTAATCGCGGGGAACGACCGTCACGCGGACGTTCTGGTTCTCGCCGCGAGCCCAGGCGATCGCCTGCTGCAGTCCTTCGATAACTCGCGTTCCTCTGCGTCTCCGCGTCTCTGCGTCAAAAACCCTCCCTTGCTATCATGGAATTTCTCCCCATGCAAATTGAAAAAGTGTACGAGCCTCAGCGGTTTGAGCCGCATTGGGCGCAGTGGTGGATCGATTCCGGCATCTTCCGGGCCAATGCCCGCGCGGCCGGCAAAGTCTTCTCGCTCGTCATTCCTCCGCCCAATGTGACCGGCTCCCTACATATCGGCCACATGCTCGAACACACCGAGATCGACGTCACCACGCGGTGGCATCGCATGCTCGGTGATAACACCCTCTGGCTGCCCGGCACCGACCACGCCGGCATCGCGACCCAGATGGTGGTCGCGCGCCAGCTCGCCGAAAAGGGGATCAACTACCGCGACCTCGGCCGCGAGGAATTCGAGAAACGCGTCTGGCAGTGGAAGGCCGAATCCGGCGACAACATCAAGCGCCAGATGGTCCGCCTCGGCGCTTCCTGCGACTGGTCGCGCGAGCGCTTCACCCTCGACCCCGGCCTCTCCCGCGCCGTGCGCGAGGTCTTCGTCCGCCTCTACGAAAAGGGGCTCATCTACCGTGGCGAGTACATGATCAACTGGTGCCCCGGCTGCCGCACCGCGATCTCCGACCTCGAGGTCTCGCACGCCGACGTGCAGGGCCACCTCTGGCACATCCGCTACCCCGTCGCCGGGATGCAGGACCGCTGGCTGACCGTCGCCACCACCCGTCCCGAGACCATGCTCGGCGACACCGCCGTCGCCATCAATCCCAAGGACGCGCGCTACGCCGACCTGCACGGCAAGACCGTCATTCTCCCGCTGATGGATCGCGAGATCCCGATCATCCTCGACGACCTCGCCGACCCCGAGTTCGGCACCGGCGTCGTCAAAGTCACGCCCGCGCACGACCCGAACGATTTCGAAGCGGGACGCCGTCACAACCTTCCGAAGATCCAGGTCATCGGCCCCGACGCCGTCATGACGAAGGAGGCGGGCCCGTACGCCGGCCTCACTCGCGAGGACGCGCGCAAGAAAATCGTCGCCGACCTCCAGGAGCGCGGCAATCTCGTCAAAATCGAGGACTACCCGCTCAGCGTCGGCACGTGCCAGCGCTGCAAGAGCGTGGTCGAACCGCTCATTTCGACGCAGTGGTTCGTGAAGACCAAGCCGCTCGCCGAGAAGGCCATCGCCGCCGTCGAAACGGGCGAGATCAATTTCGTCCCGGCCAACTGGTCGAAGACCTATTTCGAGTGGATGTACAACATCCGCGACTGGTGCATCTCGCGCCAGCTCTGGTGGGGCCACCGCATTCCGGCATGGCACTGCCAGGAATGCCGTGAGACCATCGTGGCGCGCGAGACGCCTGCGTCGTGCCCGCGCTGCGGCGCCACGCATCTCGAGCAGGACACCGACGTTCTAGACACTTGGTTCAGCTCCGGCCTGTGGCCGTTCTCGACCCTCGGCTGGCCCGACCAGACGGACGATCTCACCACCTACTACCCGACGTCGCTGCTCATCACCGGCTTCGACATCCTGTTCTTCTGGGTGGCGCGCATGGCCATGCTCGGCATCGAGTTTATGGGCGACGTGCCGTTCAAGACCGTGTACATCCACGGGCTGGTCCGCGACGCCGACAAGCAGAAGATGTCGAAGACCAAGGGCAACGTCGTCGACCCGCTGGTCGTGACCGAGAAGTACGGCACCGACGCGGTCCGCATGGCGCTGCTGCAGGGCGCCGCGCCCGGCACCGACATCGTCCTCACCGAAGAGCGCATGGAAAGCTCGCGCGCCTTCGCCAATAAAATCTGGAACGCCGCGCGCTTCCTCTTCATGAACATGGAGCGGTCCGGCGTCGAGCCCTCCGTGCCGCCGAGCCTCGAGCAGTTCCAGCCGCACGCGGACACCGAGACGCTCGCGGTCCCGATCGAGGACCGGTGGATCTTCAGCCGCCTCAACAGCACCGCCGAGCAGGTCAATCGCGCCATCGAGCAGTTCCGCTACCATGAGGCGGCGCAGTTGCTCTGGCACTTCTTCTGGCACGAGTTCTGCGACTGGTATATCGAGCTGAAGAAGCCGCGCTTCCAGGAAAACTCCGGCATGACGCCGGGTTGGCACAACATCCTGGCGGCGTTCGAATCGGCGCTGCGGCTGCTCCATCCCGCGATGCCGTTCCTCACCGAGGAGCTCTGGCAGCGCCTCGCCACGGATCGCGCGACGCGCCCCGAGTCGATCGCGATCGCGCCCTACCCGCAGTACCGGCAGGACCTGACGGACCACGAGGCCGAGCGCGAAATCGGCATCCTCCAGGAGATCGTGACGATGGCGCGCACGCTGCGCACGGAGGCGAAGCTCGATCCGAAGCAGCAGCTTTCCGGCACGCTCTACTCGCGCAACGATTGCCTTGCCGTCGCGCAGAAGCACATGGACGCCATCCAACGGTTGGCGAACGTCAAGCTCGCGTTCAGCGGCGAGACGGCGCCGAAATCGCCCGCTATGCGCTCGACGGCGCAGTTCGACCTCGCCCTCGAAGTCCCCGAAGGGCAGCAGGACGTGCAGCGCGCGCGCATCGAGAAGGAGAAGCAGCAGCTCGTCAAGAACATCGCGAACTCCATGCGGCAGCTCTCCGACGAGACGTTCCTCGCCAAAGCGCCCGCCAAGGTCATCGAGACGATCCGAAAGAAGCTGGCGGAGTACGAGGAGCAGCTCCGCAAGCTCGACGAGCAGTTATGACCGAGATCGTCCGCCTCGCCCTCGAAGAGGACATCGGGTCCGGGGACGTCACGACGAACGCGTGCGTCCCCGCCGATCGTCAGGCGCGCGGCCGCTTCCTGGCGCGGGAGTCGCTGGTGCTGGCGGGCACCGAGATTCTCCCGCAGCTCTACGAAAACCCGACGCTCCGCAAGCACGACGGCGATCGCTGTGAAGACGGCGAGGTGATTGCGGAGGTCGCCGGCCCTGCGCGGCAACTGCTCACTTATGAGCGGCCCGCGCTGAATTTTCTCCAGCGTCTCAGCGGCGTCGCGACGGTCGCGCGCCGGTTCGTCGACGCGGTCGCAGGGACCGGGTGCACGATCATCGACACGCGCAAGACCACGCCCGGATTTCGCGCGCTGGAGAAAGCGGCGGCGGTTGCGGGTGGCGTCACGAATCACCGCATGGGCCTCTACGACGCCATTCTGATCAAGAACAATCACATCTCCGCGGCGGGCGGAGTTCGCGCCGCGATTGAGGCAGCGCGCGCGAACTCGTCGCTGCCGATCGAAATCGAAGTCCGCACTCGCGCCGAGCTCCGCGAAGCGCTCGCGAACGGCGCCGTCCACCTGCTGCTCGACAATCTCACGCCCGCCGAGGCCGTCGACTGGATTCGCGAAATTAACGGCCGTGCGAAGGTCGAGCTCTCCGGCGGCATCACGCTCGACAATGTCCGCGCGTATGCCGAGACAGGCGCCGACTACGTCTCCTCGGGAGCGATCACCCACTCCGCCCGCGCCATGGATATCAGCTTCCGCCTGGAACTCGTGTGACGCCAGTTCTCCAACTCGCGCCGTCGATACCGAAACAGAGCCGCGACAGTAATGGAGCGGTTGCCTCTCGAGTCTCGGGCCTATGAGCTTTCGTGTCCACCACTACGACTCAGTGGATTCGACGATGCGGATCGCGGCCGATCTGCCGCTCGGCGACGTTGTCGTCGCGAACGAGCAGACCGCGGGACAGGGCCGCCACGGCCACTCCTGGCACTCCGAAAAGGGCGCGGGACTCTACTGCTCGATCGTCCTGCCGCCGACTCCGCTCCTCACGCTCGCGCTCGGCTTGGCCACCGAGCACGTGATTCCCGCGACCTGCGATCTCCGCTGGCCCAACGACGTGATGATCGGCGACCGGAAGATCGCGGGCATCCTCGTCAACCTCGTCGGCGGCAAGGCGATCGCAGGTATCGGGGTCAACCTCAACCACACCGAATTTCCACCGGAATTGCAGGCCACCTCGCTCAAACTCGCCACCGGCGCCGACCTCCCGCCCGCCGACCTGCTCGACGCGCTGCTCGCCTCGGTCGAAACCTACACGCAACTGGAGCCCCACGATATTCTGACGCTGTTCACGCGCGCATCCTCGTACGTTTCGGGGAGGCGCGTGACTGTGAATCTGCCCGACGGCGTCATCCACGGCACGACCCGCGGCCTCAATCCGGACGGCTATTTGATGCTGCGCAAAGACGACGGAACCGATACATTGATCCTTGCAGGAGGCGTACGTGCTGCTGGCGCTTGACGCAGGTAACAGCAACATCACGATCGGCGCGTTCGACGGCCGGAAACTAGTCTGCCAGTGGCGGCTCCGCACCGTCCACGAGCAGACCGCCGACGAGTGGGGCATCCTGCTCCACAATCTGTTCGAACCCGCCGGCCTCGACCGCTCCAAGGTCGACGGCATGATTATCTGCAGCGTCGTGCCGCCGATCGACGCCACACTCGCCTTCATGGCGCAGCGGTACTTCCACGTCGACCCCGTCTTCGTCGGTGCGCGCACGAATCTCGGACTGACGATCAAGTACGACAATCCATACGAGGTCGGCGCGGACCGCTTGGTCAATGGAGTCGCGGGATTCTACAAGTACGGCGGCCCGTGCGTCGTGGTCGACCTCGGCACCACGATCAACTTCGACGTGATCTCCCGCGACGCCGAATATCTCGGCGGAGCGATCGCCGTGGGCATCGGAATCTCCGGGCAGGCGCTGTTCAACCGCACCGCGCGGCTCCCGCTGGTGGACTTCCGTCAGCCCAAGGACGTGATCGGCACCAACACGGTCGCGAGCATCCGCTCGGGCTTGTACTACGGGACGATCGGCATGATCGACGGAATCCTCGAGCACATCATCGAGCGCATGGGGCCCGATACGAAGGCGGTGGCGACCGGCGGGCAGGCGCCTCTAATTGTCGCTGGCTCGCGGTTTGTAAAAACGCTCGACGAACATCTGACGCTCGAGGGGCTGCAGATGATTTGGGAGCGCAATCACGAAGGACTTCAGAATCACAGTTGAGATCGAGGCGGCCCCGGCCGCGTTTGGGCGGTGATGCGCGACGGCCCGGGGTCAGGAGCGCGAATCGAAGATCCTGCCACATGACCGGCAGCATAATCGACGCGATGATGCGGCGATCGGTCACGCTCCTATTGCTCGGGATGGCGGCGCACGCGGTGTGCCGTAGGCTGTCTCACACCCGGACGCCGGGTCGCGTTTTCGGACACTGCGGACGATCGGCGGGCCTGTGATTCCATGCCGATCCGGTGGCGATGGGATTGCACTGGCGTCGCTCATGCGAGCGTGGTTTCTGGATGCGCGGTACGCCGCGCGCGCGTTGCGGCGCAACCCGGTGCTGACGGCGGTGGCAGTGCTTTCGCTGGCCATCGGGATCGGCGCCAACACGGCGATCTTCAGCCTGATGGAGGCGCTGCTCTACCGGTCGCTGCCCGTGCGGGCGCCGGAACGGCTGGTCCTCCTGAAATCGCCCGGCGGCTGGTCCGGCACGGTCGAGACGAGCTACGGCGACGCGGTCAGCCTCTCGTGGCCGAAGTATCGCGCCCTGGCGGATCAGAGCTCGGCGGTCTTCGAAGGGCTGATGGCGCGTTTCCCGTTCGCGGCGAGTATCGCCGCACGGTCGCAGACCGACGCCGGAAGCGGCGAGATGGTCACCGGGAATTACTTCGACCTCCTCGGCGTGCGTCCGGCGCTCGGACGAGTGCTGTCCGAGGCGGACACGAAGACGCGCGGGGGCTCTCCGGTCGCGGTGTTGAGCTACGGCTATTGGACGCGGCGGTTCGGCGGCGATCCCGGGGTGCTGAATCAGAGCATCGTCGTGAACGCCGTTCCGCTGACCGTGGTGGGGGTGACGCAGAAGGGCTTCCGTTCCGCCGGGTCCGGTGAGGCGCCGGATGTGTTCGCGCCGATTACGTTGGAAGGCGAGCTGACTCCGGCGTTCTCCCCGGTCTTCGACAATCCGCACGCATACTGGGTCAACGTCTTCGGACGGTTGCGGGACGGTGTATCTCGCGAGCAGGCGGCGACGAGGATCGCGCCGGTCTGGGCGCGGATCCTGCAAGGCGATGCGGACCGTCTGCCGCCGCGGGCGTCGCGCGAAAAGTACCTGAAGAGGCCGCTCGAACTGGCGGCGGGCGGGAATGGAATCTCCGCGATCCGCAACGATTTCGAGGCGCCACTGTACCTGCTGATGGGGATGGTTGGACTGGTGCTGCTGCTGGCCTGCGCGAATGTCGCGAACCTGCTGCTGGCGCGGGCGGCGGCGCGCGGGCGAGAGATCGCGATCCGCATGTCGCTCGGCGCGAGTCGCGGACGCCTGGTGCGCGACGCGCTGACGGAGAGCGTACTGCTGTCGCTGGCGGGCGGAATCGGCGCGCTGGCGGTGGCTTCGTTTGCGGCGCAGTTGATCGTCCGGACGCTGCCGGCGAATATGTCCGGCGCGGAGCTGGTGGTGGAAATGGACGGCCGGGTGTTGGCGTTCACCTTCCTCGTGTCCGTGGCGACGGGCCTGCTGTTCGGGAGCGCGCCCGCATGGCGGACCACGAATCCCGACGTGGCGAACGCGTTGAAGGCGGGAGCGAATGCGCCGCGCGGCCACGCGCGATTCCGGCAGACACTGGTGGCGGGACAGATCGCGATCTCGGCGCTGCTGCTGGTTTCGGCCGGCCTGTTCGCCCAAAGCATGCGCAATCTCCGGACGCTGGACCCCGGTTTCCGGGCGGGCGAACTGGTCAGCTTTTCGGTGAATCCGAGGCTGATTGGCTATTCCAGCGACCGGTCGAAGCGACTGTTCGAGGACGTGGGCCGCGAGTTGCGGGCGGTCTCCGGGGTCTCCGCCGTGACCATGGCGAAGTGGCCGATGTTGGCGGGCATGATGGACATCAGCGGCTACGAAATGGTCGACGGCAGCACGGCCGCGGTGTCGCAGAACTATGTGGGCGTGGGTTTCTTCGGGTCGATTGGGATGCCGCTGATCAGCGGCCGTGAGTTCGCCGATGGCGACGCCGCCGGCGCTCCCGGAGTGGCGATCGTGAACGAAGAGTTCGTGCGGCGATTCCTGCCGGATCGAAGCCCGCTCGGGGTCCGGCTCAACACGCGGCGCGCGAAGAAGCCGCTCGAAATCGTCGGGGTCGTGAAGGATGCCAAGAGCGACGATCTCAAGGAGCGGACGAAGCCGTTCATCTATCTGCCCGAGGCGCAGGACGGGGCCGCGGGTCCGATGACGTTCTACGTGCGGACGCGGCTCGAACCGGGCGGGCTGGCGAACTCGATTCGGGCCATCGTGGGCAGGCTGGATAGCACGCTGCCGGTTTCCGGACCCCAGACGGTGCGTCAGCAGATCGAGGACTCGGTGTTTCTCGACCGCATGATCTCCGCTCTGGCGCTCGTATTTGCGCTGATTGCGACCACGCTGGCGGCGATCGGGCTGTACGGGGTGGTGGCGTGGGCCGTGGCGCGGCGGCGGCGGGAGATCGGGATCCGGATGGCGCTCGGAGCTGCGCCGGGGTCGATCGTTCGCATGGTGCTGACGGAAGTCGCGGCGCTCGCCGGTGTGGGGATCGCGATCGCGATTCCGCTGTGGGTGGTCTCTGGGCGGCTGGTGCACTCGCTGCTTTTCGGCGTGACGGAGCGCGATCCGTCGGCGTTCGTTCTGGCTGTGGCGGTGCTGGCGGCGACGGCGGGAGCGGCGGGCATGGTCCCGGCGTGGCGCGCGGCGCGCATCGACCCGAGTCTGGCGATGCGCAACGACTGAGGGCTACGCCCCGTCCGCCGGCGATTTGCCGCGCAGGACGAGGTCGGTGAAGACCCGGAGGACGCGCAGATACTCCGCGCGCGCGGCGGCTTTGCGCGACGCCGCCGCGGCCACCTCCGGTCCGATATCGGGTGCGGCTGCCTCGTTGTTCCGCAGCAGAGCGAGACGCAACTCCTCCGCCACTGCTTGATACGCTGCTTCAGCACTACTGAGCCGCTTGCGCCAGATCTCCTGCTGTGCCAGGCGGGAGAGGGCGGGATCCGTCTCAGACAAAATAGTCGTGTCTTTCTTTGTCTCCATTCTAGGGATTGGCGATGACGGCGCGAAGCCCCTAAATGCAGTTCCGGGCCGGCGAAAATGGGGGTAAGTAAAATGACCCACCCCCGATTCGCAGACCCACTCCAATGTGGGTATTCTGTAAGCGGGAGGGGCCTATGTACCCGCTGAAAAAAGGAAAAGTCGCCCAGCAGGCGCACGTCGGGATTCCGGAAGGGACGTACGAGGAGGAACACGGGCGCAAGGGCTTCTATGGCAAGAGCGCGCACCTCTACCACGCACACCCGCCCACCGGATGGATCCGGTTCGAGGGGAAGTTGCGGCCCCATCTCTTCGACCTGAACCAGCTTGCGCCTACCGATTGCAGCGACCCCGAGGGCATGCCCATCGCCTTCCTCGGCAATGACGATGTGAAGCTGTACGTCTCGCGGCGGTCGCAGCCCATGCCGTTTTACTACCGGAATGCGGATGGCGACGAGTTGATGTTCGTCCACCGCGGGCGGGGAACCATCGAGACCGACTTCGGTCCGCTCCAGTTCGAACCGGGAGATTACCTGGTGCTGCCGCGCGCGGTCACGTACCGGCTGATCCCGGAGACGCAGGACAACTTCTTTTTGATCGTCCAATCGAAGACCGAGTTCAACCAGCCGGAGAAGGGCCTCCTCGGCCATCACGCTCTCTACGATCCCGGTATGATCACGACGCCGGAACCCGCGCCGAACCTCGACGACAACCGCGAGTGGGAGGTGCGGATCAAGGTCGACGACGAGATCTCGAAGGTGGTGTACCCGTGGAACCCGATCGACGTGGTCGGGTGGAAGGGCGATCTGACGGTGTGGAAGATCAACATGCGCGACATCCGTCCGATCATGAGCCATCGCGCCCACCTGCCGCCAAGCGCGCATACGTCGTTCGTGACCGAGGGAGCGGTGGTGTGCAGTTTCCTGCCGCGTCCGCTGGAACAGGACCCGGAGGCGCTACGCGTGCCGTTCTTCCACCGCAATACGGACTACGACGAGTTCCTCTTCTATCACGACGGCGATTTCTTCAGCAAAGACAACATCAAGCCGGGGTACGCGACCCTGCACCCGCGCGGGATTCATCACGGTCCGCATCCGAAGGCGCTGGCCAACCAGCATCGGAAGACGCAGACCGACGAGTACGCGGTGATGCTCGACGGGCTGAACCCGATCCACGTGCTGCCGGCCGGCGAAAAGGTCGAGTGGCAGGAATATTGGGCGAGTTGGATGGAGAAGAAGGGTTGAGATTCGCCGCCGCGTGGCTGCTGGCCGTTGCGCCGCTGGCCGCGCAGGAGACGCCGGTCTTCCACACCGGGACCACGCTCGCGCTGGTCCGGTTCCACGTCGTGCAGAAGGGCCGCTACGTCGAAGGGCTGAAGCGGGAGGACGTCGTTCTGCTCGATAACGGCGCGCCGCGGCCGTTCACGGTCTTCGAAAGCGCCGTGTCGGGGCGGCGGACGGTCCCGGTGGAACTCTCGGTGGTGTTCGACACGAGCGGGAGCGTCATGAATGAGGGACTGCTCGATCCGGTCGTGTTCAAAGCGGGAATCCTCGACGGGCTGGATAACGTGCGGATCGCGGTCTACGGATTCTCGAACAAACTCCGGCGGTACTGTCCGCTCACGCGAGATTACGGGACGTTGCGGGCGGCGCTCGAAGCGCTGCGCGACCGGGGCCGCGCTGTCACCGTCGACATTCCGATCGCGCTGCCGCCGAAGCGGAAGTCGGACCCACGCGGCGGAACCTGGATTTACGAGGCGGTGATCGGCGCGGCGAAAGACGTCGCGACGGAGCCCGTGGCGGCGAGCCGGATCATGCTGATCTTCTCGGACGGATTTGGAACCACGACGTCGACTCCGGAAGACGCAGCAAAGATCTGCGAGGAGATGGGCGTCACCGTAAATCCGGTAGTGCTCGGACACTCGAAGCTGTTGGATCAGATGCGGAACCAGCAGGAGAAGGAATCGGCGCGATCTTCGAAGACGCCGAGCGCGATTCCGAGCGATGCCGCCGAGCGAATGAATGAAAAGCAGATGGAGATCGAGCATTTCGGAAGCCTGGGACGGCTGACCGGCGGGCATGCGTTCGACCCCCCGCAGATGGATCTGACGATTCTGCGGCGAATTCTCGAAGGACTCGTCGGCGAGGTGCGGACGGAGTACGTCGTGGGGTTCACGCCGGACGCCGACGTCGAAGGGAAGCGGCATAAGCTCGAAGTGCGGCTGCGGGACAAGTCGGTGGGGCAGATGGTGGGCGGGACGCGGGTGATTCGTTAGGTATCGCGCAACGTTTTGGTTGCGTGTTATTATGCAACTGAGAGGTTGCATAATGGCGGATTTGAGCAGGATCGAGCGGAGTGTGTTCATTCGGGCGCCGCGGGCGCGCGTATGGCGCGCCATTACGAATGTGGCCGAGTTCTCGGCGTGGTTCCGAGTGGTGGCGGAGGGTGAATTCGCGCCCGGCGCGCGGGTGCGGATGACGTCCACGCATCCAGGGTGTGAGGGCATCGTCTTCTTTATCGAGATCGCCGACGTGGAGCCCGAGCGCACGTTCTCCTGGCGGTGGCATCCCGGAGCGCAGCAGCCGCCGGAGGATGAACCTCAAACGCTGGTGGAGTTCCATCTGACGGAGGAGGACGGCGGGACGCGCGTTACCGTCATCGAGAGCGGGTTCGAACAGATCTCGCTGGCTCGGCGCGCGGCGGCCTTCGAGGACAACACCAAAGGCTGGGAGTTCCAACTCAACGCGCTGGACGGGTACGTCGGCCGTGAAGTCTAGCGCGGCGGCGCTGTTCGCCGCGCTGGGCGACGAGACGCGATTACGAATCGTCGTTCGGCTGGCTGAGGGCGCGCCGCTTTCGATCAGCCGGCTGGTTGACGGTACGACGCTGACGCGGCAGGCGATCACCAAGCATCTACACGTCCTCGAAGGCGCGCGTCTGATCCGGGGCGCGCGGCAGGGACGGGAGCGGTTGTGGGAGCTGAACCCGCGCCGGCTTGCCGAGGCGCGCCGCGCGCTCGACCGCATCGCGAACGAGTGGGATGCGCGGCTGTTGCGCCTGAAAGAAACGCTCGAAGAAAAAGATTGACGGCGCTTTTGATTTCCTCCATTATGTAGAAACGATGCCGAAGGGCGAGACGCTCGGCGAGTTCGAACACCTGGTGCTGCTGGCGGTGGCACGGCTCGGCGACGATGCGTACGGCATGCGGGTCCGGCGCGAGATCTCGGAGCGGACGGGCCGGGACGCGGCAATCGGCGCGGTCTACGCGACACTCGAGCGGCTGGCAGGGAAGGGGCTGGTGGCCAGCAGCGTGTCCGAGCCGACTCCGGAGCGCGGAGGACGCGCCAAGCGGTCGTTCCAGCTCACCGGCGCCGGTCTCGAAGCGCTGCGGCGGACGCAGCAGGATCTCGCCGCCATGATGCGCGGGCTCAAATTCGGAGAGGCCCGATGATCGCGTGGACGGTCTCCCGGTGGCTGTTGGCTGCGGCGGCGGGTGACGAGGCGGAATTCGTCGTCGGCGATATCGAAGAGGAGTGGAGTGAGATCGCGGCCGAGCGAGGGAAGTGGATGGCGAAGCGTTGGCTGCTCGCGCAAGCGCTGCGCTCGGCGGCGCCGCTACTCGGGGCCCGCGTCCGGTCGGGCGAGATGACCGGCGTCCTGATCGCCGGCGTTCTGGGATCGGCGCTTCCGCTGTGGCTTTGTCATCGGCTGTGGCAGTTCGTCGCTTCGCAAATCCCGTTCAAGGACGGGACCGAACGCGAGGCGTGGCAACTCGCCGTGAACCTTATGGTGCTGTGCGCGTGCGCAGCGCTGGCGGGGCTATCGACCCGCACGAGATCGAGCGCCGCCGCGGTGGCCGTCGCGGTGGCGGCTCTGGCGTCGTCGACTCTGTGGCTCATCGGAGCGCAGCCCGCGCTCTACATTTTCCTGGCGCTCGTGGCTGCGCCGGCGACGGTCCTGGCCGGCGGACATTGGAGGAGATTGCGATGAAATGGGTATGGCTTTCGTTGAAGGCGCTTGGATTGCTCCTGCTGGTGATCGCCGGCGGACTCTGGCTGGCCGGCCGCCGCGCGAGCGCCGGCCATCTTCACTCCGAGATCGAGGTGAAACGACCGGCGGCGGAGGTCTGGGATTGGGTCAGCGAGCCCGAGAAGATGAAGCAGTGGGTGAGTTGGCTGGTCGATGTCCGCACCGACGACATGGGACACGGCGGGGTCGGCGTGAAGCGCGTGCTCGTGATGCGCGACGAGAACAACGGCGGCCAACTGATGGAGATCCAGGGCACCTGCACCGAGTACACCCCGCCGAATCTGCTGCGGATGAACCTGGTCGTGCCCGGCGCGTTCGACGGGACGCAGGCGTATCGGGTGACCGATCTCGGGAATGGCAGCAGCCGGCTGGAGATCGACAGCCAATTCCATTTCGGAAACCCGTTTGCGAAGTTGATGGAGCCGGTGATCACGCCTTCGGCGCAAAAGAAGATGCGCCGCGACATCGCGCGCTTGAAGCAACTGGCGGAAGAGAGCCGGTAGGCGGCGAGTTCGACTAACGCCTTCCATGCCCGCTGGACCGTGAAGTAGAATGATCGACTATGTTGAAATCGGTCGCTCCCTACTTCATGTTGGCGCTGCTGACGATGATCGGTATCGAGATCGGAGCAGGGGCGTACGAGGCGCCCGCGGTAGTGCCGCTTTGGGCGGCCGATCCGCAGGCGTACTACCGTTTCTTTGCGGCGAACCCGGCGTTTGCGATGCATGCGGGTCAGTTATGGTGGATCTTTATCACCCCGCTCACCACCCTGATCGCCTTGTTAGCCGCGCTCCTGGCGGGGCAGTTGCCCAGCCCGCGGTCGAGGCTGGTCCGTATTGCCGGGGTCATGATCTTCCTGATGGGTATGGGGACCTTCGGCTGGTTCGTCCCCACGATTATTCGCCTGCAGACCGCCGCCGTGCTGGAGATGGGAGCCGATCAGGCGAAGAGAACCGCTGCGCTATGGGCGTCGCTGAACTGGATTCGGACAGCGTGGTTCTGCGCGGCGTTCGCGATCGTCCTCCGCGCCGTCTACGCAGGCGACCGGAAGGCGTCGCTCCGGTAATCGCTACGCGTTGCCGATGAGAATTCCCGCCGCGAAGACGAGCGCTCCGCCCAGGATCACCTGCAGGGCCGCCGAGATGAAGGGCGTGTCCATGTACTTGTTGCGGATAATGCTGATGGCGAGCAGCTCGAAGACCACGACTACGATGGCGACGATCGTGGCGAGTTGAAAGTCGTGGATCAGGTACGGCATGGTGTGGCCGATGCCGCCGGTGGTGGTCATGAGGCCGCAGACCGCGCCGCGAATCCACGGGTGGCCGCGGCCGGTGAGCGCGCCATCGTCGGATAGCGCCTCGGCAAAGCCCATCGAGATTCCCGCGCCGATCGACGCGGCGAGCCCGACCAGGAAGGCGTCCCAACTGTTCTTGGTGGCGAAGGCGGCGGCGAACACCGGGGCGAGCGTCGAGACGGAGCCATCCATCAGGCCCGCCAGGCCGGGCTGCACGACCTGGAGCAGAAAGAGCCGGCGCTGCGCCTCGTCTTCTTCGCCGCGGACTTTCGGCGGCAGCAGTTGCTCTTCGAGGGACGCGGCGATGGCGGAGTGCTTCCGCTCGGCCAGCGCGAGATCGCCGAGGAGTTGGCGAATGCCGGCGTCGGTGACCCGCTGGGCGGCGAGCTCGTAGAAACGGCGCGTTTCGAACTCCATCGTGGAGGCTTGGCGGCGCACCGCGTCGATACCGAGCGGTCGTCTGAGCCAAACGGGACGGCGTTCGACGAAGCCCCTTACGTCCTGCCGGCGGATGTGCGGGATGTGGTCGCCGAAGCGCTCGCGGTAGATGGCGAAGAGGCTGGCGCGGTGGCTGGATTCTTCGTCGCGCATTTCGGCGAACAGCTTGGCGGAGGCCGGATACGTGTCGCGTAGGCCCTCCTCGAAGTCGCCGTAGATCTTGCCATCCTCCTCTTCGAGAGCGATCGCCAGCGCAAGTATCTCCCGCTCGGAGAGGTCCTTGAAGTTCTTCGCCATGTCGTGAGGATAACAAGGGCGTCTCCGGCGGGACGTTCGGGGAATCACCGCGTCCAAGCAGGACGAGGTAATCATGCTCATCGAGTTGCTACTCGCGTCGATCCTGGCCGCCGATCCGTCGATGTTTCGCGGCGGCGCCACCCACTCCGGCGTCTACGAAGGACCGGCCGGCATTCGAACCGTCGTGTGGAAATATCGCACTGGCGCCAAGGTGCTTTCCTCGCCCTCGGTGGAGGACGGCGTCGTCTACGTGGGCAGTTCGGACCACAACTTGTACGCACTGGCGGCTGCCGATGGCGCTCTGCGTTGGAAGTTCCCGACGAACGGGCCGGTCGCGTCCTCCCCGGCAATCGTCGATGGCGCCGTCTACTTCACCAGTGTCGACGGCAACTTGTACGCGGTCGGAGCCGCCGATGGGAAACTCCGCTGGAAGTTCCGGACGGAGGGCGAGCGCCGCTTCACCGCTCCCGGCATCCACGGCGCGATTCCTCGCACGGAAACGATGCCCGATCCGTACGACGTCTTCCTCTCGTCGCCCGCGGTGGTCGGCGCAACCGTGTATTTCGGGAGCGGCGATCACAACGTCTACGCGGTCGAGGCGGCGACCGGCAAGCTGAAATGGAAGGTCGCGACGGGCAACGTCGTACACGCCTCACCCGCGGTCGCGGACGGCGTCGTGTACATCGGAGGCTGGGACCGCAATCTGTACGCGATCGACGCGGAAAAGGGAGCGGTCCTGTGGAAGTTCCAGACCGGCGACGACACCGAGATCTACAACCAGGTCGGGATCGCGAGCTCGGCGGCGGTGAGCGGCAGGATGGTTTACTTCGGCTGCCGCGACGGCCATTTCTACGCGGTCGACGCCAAGACTGGGACGCAGCGGTGGAGCGTCGACAACCACAAGGGCTGGGTGATCGCGTCGCCGGCGGTGCGCGACGGGGTCGTCTACTTCCCGACGTCGGACGGCAAGCGCTTCAAAGCGGTGGACGCGGTGAGCGGCGCAGTCCGGTTCGATACCGGGATGAAGGCGATCTCGTTCTCGTCGCCGGCGCTGAGCGGCGGCACGGCGTACTTTGGGACGTCGGACGGCTGGCTGCGCGCGGTCGATCTGCAGAGCGGGAAAGTGACCGCGGAGTTTCAGACGGACGGGTCGAAGGAAAACGCCGCGAAGTGGATCGACGCCGCCGGCGAAATGAAGCAGACAATGTACCCGGACTACACGCTGGACGGCATCATGGTCGGGCTGGACCGGATGTTCTCACTCGGCGCAATTCTGTCGTCACCGGCGATTGCGGGTGGCATTCTGTACGTCGGCAGCGGGGACGGCAACGTGTACGCGCTGCGATAGTACGAAGTTGCAGAAGAAGTGGGGCGGACTTCAGTCTGCGCGGGACTTCAGTCCCGCCTGCTCATCAGGTGTGGCGTAGCGCGCCGGTGGGGTCGGTCGCGGCGGCGCGGCGCGCGGGGATATAGCTCGCCAGAAACGCCACCGCGGTGAGCAGGATCGCGACCGCAATAAACGTGAGCGGGTCGAAGGGCTTGACCCCGTAGAGCAACGTCCGCAACAGCCGGGTCGCGCCCCAAGCCATCGCGAGGCCGGCGGCGACTCCGCAACCGGCGAGCTTCATCGCGTCGCGCAGGACCAGGCGGAGCAGATCCCCGCCCGCGGCGCCGAGCGCCATCCGAATCCCCATTTCGCGGGTGCGCCGTTCGACCGAATAGGCCACCACGCCGTACACGCCGATCGCCGCGAGCAGCAGCGCGATCCCGGCAAACACGGTCAGCAGCAGCATGTTGAAGCTCTGCCGCGCGGTGCTGTCTGCCACCACCTTTTCCATGGGACGCTCGTGGGCGGGCGCGACCGTGGGGTCGATCACCCGCAGTTCGTGTCCGATGGCAGCGCGCAACGAGTTCGGGTCGGCGGGCGTGCGCACGGCCCAGACGACCGGCAGTACGGACGCAATGAGCCGCGTAACACCATCGGGCTGCTGGTTCTGCGGCACGTACATGACGGGCACTTCGCCGTCGGCCAGGCCAGTCTCGCGGACGGAGCCGACCACGCCGACGATCTGGCGCGGCGGGTCGTTGAATTCGTTGCCGAGGCCTTTGCCGATCACGAGCACCTGGCCGATCGGGTCCTCCTTCGGCCAGTATTTCTTCGCCATCGCGTCGTTGACGATCACGACCTGGGCGGAGTTCGCGACGTCGGTCTCGCGGAACACGCGGCCGCGGAGCACCGGAATCCGGAAGACCTGGAAGTAGTGCGGCGAGATCGAGCGCCACTGGTCGTCGCCGTTGTACTCGCTGTCTTTGCCGGGAGGTTTGCCGACGATGTTGAACGGCAGGTCGATGCCCATCGTCACCGGCAGCGTGACCGCGTAGGCGGCGGCCTCGACGCCCGGAAGCGCTTCGATGCGCCGCGCGGCCTGGGTGGCGAAACGGTCGACGGCGGCGGTGGTGTTGTAGGTATTGCCCAGCGACGTCTCGAAGGTGAGCACGTTATGCGCGTCGAAGCCGGGCTTGGCAGAACGGAGCCCGACGAACGTTCGGATCAGCAGCGACGCGCCGACCAGGAGGACCAGGGCCAGAGCGATCTCGGAGGCCACCAGTACGGCGCGCGCACGGCCCTGGGCGCGGCTTGCGCCGGAGCGGCCCTCGCCGTCCTTCATGGCGGATGCGAGGTCGGGGTTCGAGGTCTGGAGCGCGGGCACGAGACCGAACACGATCGACGTGCCGAGCGCGACCGCCATCGTGAACGCGGCGATACGCCAATCGAGCGCCGGAATGGCGGCGTGAAGACCGTCGGCCGCGGTGAGTCGCGGGATGTCGCCGGGGACGAGCAGGAGCAGGACGCGCACGCCCCACGAGCCGAGCGCGAAGCCGAGCGCGCCCCCGGCGAGCGCCAGAATCACACTCTCGGTGAGCAGTTGGCGAAGGACACGGCCGCGGGTGGCGCCGATCGCGGCGCGGACGGCGAACTCGCGCTGCCGCGCCGCCGCGCGCCCGAGCAGCAGGTTCGCGACATTCGCGCAGGCGATCAGCAGGACGAAGCCGACCGCGCCGAGCAGGACGAACAACGCGGGACGCACCGGTCCGACGATGGCGTCGCGCATCGGCAGCACGCCGACGCTCTCACGCTTGTCCATCCACTTGGGATTGGCGGCGCGGAATTCGTCGCCGCGCAGTTTCATCGCGGCGCGCGCCTGAGCCACGGTCACACCCGGCTTGAGCCGTCCCGAGACCGCGAGATAGTGCCCTTGGTTGGTCGTGGCTGGATCGGCATGCAGGGGCATCCACAGGTCGGCGGGAGGATCGGACTGGAAGGTGGGGGGCAGGACGCCGATGACCGTGATCGAACGGCCGTCGATCGGCACGGCGCGTCCAAGAATCGCCGGGTCGCCGGCGAAGCGCGATTTCCAAAAGCCGTAGCCAAGGACGGCGACGTCCGGCGCGCCGGGGCGGTCCTCATCCGCAGTGAAGGCGCGGCCCATGGCCGGCGACACGCCGAAGACGCGGAAATAACCGTCCGAAGCGCGGAGCATGCGCGCGGGCTCCGGATGGTCGCCGGAGCCGACATTGACCGCGCTGGGACCCTGATGGTAGAGCGCCATCGCTTCGAAGGCGCCATTCTGACGCCAGACCATGAATTTCGGGATGGAAATGGACCAGCCGAAACCGCCGTCCGGGAATTCGCGGCCGATTTGCATCATGCGGTCAGGCTGGGGGTAGGGCAGCGGATTGAGCAGGACGCTGTTGACGACAGTGAAAATCGCGGTGTTTGCGCCGATGCCGAGGGCCAGTGCGGCCAGTGCGATCGCGGTGAAGCCGGGAGTGGTCCGGAGCAGGCGCAGAGCGTAGCGCACGTCGGCTGCAAAGTTGCCCATAACAGATTTCTACGATGGCTCTGCGCGGGAAGTTGCAGTATATTTACGTCGAATGAACACGGATAAGAAGACTCCCATTTTGATCGGCATCGGCCTTGCGCTAGCGGTCTTCTCGGTGGCGTACCCGCTGTACGTGATCCGACCGTTCCGATATCAGGGGCCTCGGGAGTTGCAGGCGGCGTTGGCGGTGCTGCGGCTGCGGCCGATGCTGCTGGGGATTGCCGTCGGGATGGCGTTGGCGGGGGTGACCTTCTACTGGCGGACAGGGGCGCGCGGGTGGCGTAGGGCGCTGGCGGTGTCGGGCGCGCTGCTGACGTTCGCCTTCGCGGGGCTGTCGCGGGTCAACGTCTACGAGTTGATGTTCCATCCGCTGGAGCGGCCGGCGTTTGCGGCGGCGGGCGACACGAAGCTCGACGCCGACGAGAAGGTGATCGCCGTCGCGATCGGCGGCGCCGCGCGCGCGTATCCCGTGCGAGGGATGTCGTACCACCACGTAGTCAACGACGAAGTCGGCGGCGTTCCGATCGTGGCCACTTATTGAACGCTCTGTCACACCGGTCTGGTGTGGGGGCGCGAGATGGACGGACTGCGGCTGACGTTCCACCTGGCGGGCATCAATAATCAGAACTTCCTCATGCGCGATGAGGAGACGGGGACGTATTGGCAGCAGATCAGCGGGCGCGCGATCGCCGGTCCGCTGGCCGGGAAGACGCTGCCGTTCGTCGCCTCGGAGGAACTCGCGTTCGGGCAATGGAAGGCCGAGCACGCGCACGGGACCGTCTTGCAGGACGCGGCGCCGTACACGTCCCAGTACGTGAAGAAGGACTGGGATAAGCGGATGCGCAAGCAGCCAACGGTGCTGAACTACGCGCAGGACGGGCTACAGAATCGCGACCTGATGCTCGGGGTTGCGGCGTTCGGGGCGGCGCGCGCGTTCCCGTACGACGCGATCGTGGCGGGGAAACTGGTGCAGGACCACGTCGGTGCGGAGCCGGTGATTCTGGTGGTGGCGGCGGATGCGGCGTCGGTGCGCGTGTTCCATGCGCCCGCGGGCGTCGAGTTCTACCGCGTGGACGCGAAGGACGCGCTGGCGCCGGTGATGATCGACAGTGCGACGGGCAGCAAGTGGGACTTCCAGGGGTGCGCCGTCGATGGGGCGTCGAAGGGGAAGTGCCTGGAGCGCGTCGAGGCGATTCAAGACTATTGGTTCGACTGGCGGCACTACCATCCCGACACGACGGTGTACCGGCCACGCTGAGAGACACACGCCGTCAGCGTCGGGGCGCGGCCGCTTCGTAGGCCTGCCGTAGCCAACCCTTCACTTCGCCGTCGATCGCTTTCTTCGACGAGATCTGGACGCGGTGCGTCATGCGCTCGCTCCCGATCGGACCCGCGACCCCGAGGCGTCCCGCGGGCTTCACTCCCTTCAACACCAGCCCGAGATCGACGCGCGATTTCCACGGCTTGACCATCGCGAATTGCTTGCCGCGCCGAATGCCGACGTACGTCTTGCAGACGGTCAGGTCGACGTCCTTGCCGAGTTTCTTCGCGGCCTTTACGAGTTCGTCATAGAGCGGGCGAAGGGCCGCCTTGTCGCCGGCATACATCGCGTCGAGCAGCGCGCCTTCGTCCGAGTATTCGGCGACGATGCTGCGGCCCTCCGCCTCGGCCGCGATGAACATCGCCGTGACCGAGCCGAGTTGGTGTTCCGATTTCAGCCACGCGACACGCTCCTTGCGGTTCGCGAGTCCCGCTTTGCGGGTGATGGCGACCCATTGGTCGAACGTCTTGCCGGTCTTCTCCGGCAGATTGCGGGCGATCGCCTCGCCCATTTCCTTCGGCGATTTCGGCATGGCGTCTAGCTTAGCGCGGCCGCGGGAGTAGAGTGTAAAAATGCGCCGGATTATCCTCGCCGCGATGGCCGCGACTCTGTACGCCCAGACCGTGAGCCTTCCCGACGTCTCCTACGACCCGCAGCAGCCGCTCGAGTTTCAGCAGCAGTTGGTGAAGGACGTCGGCGGTGCGCGGCTGTACGACATCTCGTTCGCGAGCCCGCGCGGCGGACGGGTCACGGCGTACGCGGTCGTGCCGTCCCGCGTCGAGCATCCTGCGGGGATCGTGTGGCAGCACTGGGGACAGGGCGACCGTTCGACGATGCTGCCCGATGCATTCGCGATGGCGAAGCGCGGGGCCGCCTCGATCCTCGTGAACTGGCCGATGAACCGGCCCGATCCGCCGCGGCCCACCACACCGCAGGAAAGCGTCGCGGTGTGGCTGCAAGGCGCCGTCGACATTCGCCGCGCCGCCGACGTGCTCGTCGAGCAGTACGGCGTACCGCCGACGCGGCTGGCGTATGTCGGCCACAGCACCGGCGCGACGATCGGCGGCGTGATTGCCGTGGCGGAGCGCCGCTTTCGCGCACTGGTCCTGATGGGCGGCTATGCGAGCATCAGCGCGACGTTCCCGCAGTCGAACCGCCCCGCCGCTGAGGCCTTCGCTGCTATCGACGCAGATCGCTTCCTGGGACGCGCCGCGCCTGCCGCTCTGCTCCTGCAATTTGCCCGCTACGACCGCTTCGTGACGGAGGAGCAGTCCAACCGATACGCTAAGTCGGCGAGCGAGCCCAAGACCGTCCGCTGGTACGACTGCGGCCACGAATTCAACGACGCGCAGTCCGCGACGGATCGTCAGGACTGGCTCGCGCGCGAGCTCGGACTCACGCCGCGAAGACAGTAAAGGTCAGGCGTGCCGACCGCGACGCCCATGTCCTTCAGGTAGGTGAAGAACTGATGTTTGTGGTTGATCAGGTGCTCCAGATTGCCGAGCATGAGAGTCAGCACGGTCTCGCCGCCGGGGACGAACACGGTGGGAATCGACTTGCCCAAGTCCGCGTCGGAGAGCAGGGCGAAGCCTTCCTCGATGTGTTTCCGATAGGTGTCGATCGTCACTGCTCCGGTGGCGCGTAGCAACCGGAAGTGCGCCAGTCGCTCGGGCTCGACGGCGGCGAGGACGGCGCAGAAACCGGCCAGGCACTCGTGAAGGTGGGCGGCGACCGTTTCGACGGGCCACGCGTTCGGGTAGGAGGGCGTCCACGACTGGCGGTCGCCGGGAACGAGCGCGAGCAGGTGCTCGGTCCTCTCGATCTGTTCCTCGATCTTCGCCAACAAGGAATCGCAGAGCCGTGTCATTTGGCCTCAGTGTCTCACGGCGATCTGTGGAAACATTTCGGGGCGATGCGCGTCTACGCCTTCATGAAATACCTGTTGGTTCTGATCGCGGTCCCTCTCTTCGCCCAGACTCCGGCGCAGCTCGAGGCTCACGGCGTGACCGTCGCGAGCGCGACCTACCAGGGCAAATCCGCCGTTCGCGTCGATGCGCTGCCGGATGCCGGGAACGGGTCGTCGTACGCGATCGTAAAGGGCAGCAAGTTCCACAACGGGACGATCGAGGTCGAACTGGCCGGGAAGCCGGCCGCGAACGCCGGCGCCGGAGCGCGCGGGTTCATCGGCATCGCGTTCCGGCTCCAAGGGAACCGCTACGAGTACATCTACCTCCGGCCGACGAACGGCCGCGCGGACGACCAGGTGAGGCGCAATCATTCGACGCAGTACGGCGCCTGGCCCGACTTCAACTTCGACCGCCTCCGCAAGGAATCGCCGGAGAAGTACGAGTCGTACGTCGACCTCGAGCCCGGCGTCTGGACCCCATACCGGATTGTGATCGATGGAACGAAGGCGAGGCTGTTCGTCCACGGCTCGGCGCAACCCTGCCTGATCGTGGACGACCTGAAGCTCGGCGATTCCGAAGGTCCGGTGGCATTGTGGGTGGGGCCGGGGACGGAAGGCTACTTCGCGAATCTGAAGATCACGCCGTAAGTACGGCGCTAGACTGAAGGGGATATTCGGACTATGAAATCCCTTTTGGCCTTGGTGGCTTTGGCCGTCGCGTTCGCCCAAGCGCCGAAATTCGACGTCGTCTCGATCAAACCGTCCCACCCCGATGTCGGGTCGGGCGTCAGCTCGCGCGGAGGCCCCGGCACCAGATGGCCAGGCGTATGGACGTGCCAGAACATGTCGCTCCACAACATCGTCTGGATCGCGTTCAATCTCCGATCCCAGCAACTCGTCGCTCCGGATTGGATGCACGAGCCGCGCTTCGACATTACAGTCAAGATTCCCGAGGCCACGACCCGCGAGCAGTTTTACGCGATGTTCCAGGACATGCTCGCGGATCGCTTTGGCCTGAAGGTGCACCGCGAGAGCAAGGAAGTGCAAGGCTATGAGCTGACCGTGGGGAAGAACGGTCCGAAGTTCCGAGAGTCGACATCCGAGCCTCCCCAGGGGCCGCCTCCCGTGCCGCAACGGCCCACACTCGGCGCCGACGGCTTCCCGGTGGTTACGCCGGGGAGCAACGGCGTCAACATCACCAACAACCGCGCCCGCGGCCAGTGGCTGCGAGCGAAGATCGACAGACTCGTCCGGGACCTCGACAATGCAGTCGACAAGCCCGTGATCGACGCCACAGGGCTGACCGGACTCTACGACCTTGCGCTCTACTGGGTCGTCGACCCAATGCGCCCCGAAGCGGGAGGCCCGACCATCTTCAGCGCCCTACAAGACCAACTCGGTCTTAAGCTGGAGTCGAAGAAAGTGATGCTGCCGGTGGTCGTGGTGGATCACGCCGAACGGGTTCCGACGGAGAACTAATATTCCCCCACTGATATAATCCCGCTGCATGAGCCCACGCTCCGCTCGCCGGGAGTTCCTCCGTTTCCTCGCCGCGAGCCCTCTCGCCGCTTTCGCGCAACAGCCTCCTCTCAAAGACGCCCTCAGTGTCCTCGACTTCGAGCCACTCGCGCATCAGGCGCTGCCTCCCGCACACTGGGGCTACATGTCGACCGGGGTCGACGACGACCTCACCGTCAAGGCCAATCGCGACGCCATGCAGCACTACCAGATCCGTGCGCGCCGCCTCGTGGGCGCTGCCAATCCGGGCCTCGCCTTCGACCTCTTCGGCAAGCGCTGGACCGCGCCGATCTACTACAGCGCCGTCAGCGCGCAGCGAGCGTTTCATCCCGACGGCGAGCTCGCCACCGCCCGCGCGGCCAAAGCGAAACAGGTCGTGCAGATGCTCTCGACCGTGTCCTCGACCGGCGTGGAGGACGTCGCCCGCGAGCTCGGCGAGGCGCCGTGGTACCAGCTCTACATGCCCGCCACCTGGCCGGAGACCGAGAAGCTCGTGCGCCGCGTCGAGGCTGCCGGATGCCAGGTGCTCGCGTGGACGGTCGACGTCCTCGGCGGCCGCAATTCCGAGACTGTCGCGCGCCTCGCCCGCACCGACACGCGCGATTGCTTCGCCTGCCACGCCAACGGTCCCGAGTTCAATCAGGGCACGTCGCGCAACCGCGTCAAGCCCATGTTCGCCGGCCTCTCCGGCGAGATGAACCCGCCCGCCGCCGACTGGAGTTACTTCGACCGCCTACGCAAGATGACCAAGATGAAGCTCCTGCTCAAGGGCATTGACACCGCCGAGGACGCGGTCCTCGCCCGTGAGCGCGGCGCCGACGGCGTAGTGGTCTCCAACCACGGCGGCCGCGCCACGGAGACTGGGCGGGGCACGCTGGACATTCTCCCCGAGGTGGTCGACGCCGTCGGCCCCGAGTTCCCCGTGCTGGTCGACGGAGGCTTTCGCCGCGGCACCGACATCTTCAAGGCGCTGGCGCTCGGAGCGCGCGCCGTCGGCATCGGACGGCCCTACGTGTGGGGCCTCGCGGCATACGGCCAGCCCGGAGTCGAGCGCGTCATCGACATCCTCCGCGCCGAGCTCGCCATGACGATGCGCAACTGCGGAGTCCCCTCCGTCGCGCGCTTCACCCGCGCCTCCGTGCTCCGCGCCGCCCCGCGGTGAGCGACACTACGACCAGGGACCCATAGGCTTGCTGAACTACTTCAACTACTTCACCGAAATCGAGGAGCATTTCCAACGCGCGCGCGGCACCGCACTGTTCCTCATGTCGCCGCTCGACTGGGCTCTCGTCGAGAGTTGGAAGAACGCCGAGGTCCCCCTCGAAGCCGTCCTCCGCGGCATCGACGCGGCGTTCGAAAAATGGCGCAGCCGCAAGGTCAAGACCCAGATGGTCAACTCGCTCGCGTTCTGCGCGCAGGCCGTCCTCACCGAGGCGCAAATCCTGGCGGGAACAGCCGCGCCGCGCAAGGAATCCGCCCCGGCATTCCCCGTCGACGAGCTGCGCTCCTACCTCGAAGGCAACGCGCTCACCGTCGAGAAGTCGCATCCCGAGATCGCCGCCTCGCTGCGGAATATGGCGGCCGGCGAGCTCGACGATCTGGAGGCGGTGGAGCAGCGGCTCACCGTCCTCGAAGAGAAGATGATCGCCTCCGCGCGCGCCGCGCAGACCGAGGAGCAACTCCTCGAAGCGCGCCAGGAGCTCGACCGGCAACTCCGCCCCTACCGAGGCAAGATGACGGCCGACCAGCTCTCCATGCTGGAGAAGCAATACCTCGAGCGCAACGTGCTGGAAAAGGCCCGGCTACCGCGCCTCAGCCTCTTCTACATGAAGTGAAAACCGGACAAATGTCCGGCTTTCATTTTTCAGCCATTGAAAACAAAGGGGCTATCGGACGACGCCCGGACAAATGTCCCGTTTTACTTTTTTCCGCCGATCCCGAACTGATCTCCCGCGCGCACCACCTTGTTCCCGTCGAGTACGATCTCGAGCAGCTTCTCGCTCTGGAAATCGTGGCCCTGATCGTCCTTCAGCAGCGCCGTCACCTTCTTCGTCTTGGCGTCGATCACCTCGCCCGACGACGACCACGCCGTCTTCCCGTCGATCGAAAACGTGATCCACCCCGGCAGGTCGCGGACCTCGATGCTCTGCCCCTGCTTCGGCGGCATCACCGTCGCATCGAAGATGTGGATGCGGTTGTTCTTCCCGTCCGCCACCCACAGCTCCTTCTCGTCCGGCGTCAGCGCGATCCCGTGCGACGGGCACCCGTGCCGCTTCACCGGTCCCGCTTCGAACCCCTTCACCTCGACGCGGTACAGCTTCTTCCCCGTCTTGATGTCGCCGACCTCGAACCCGAGCAGCGAGTTCACGTTCACGAACACCAGCGTGTTGCTGCCGTTCACCGTGAACGGGCGGATCGGGTTCGCGAACGGCCCCACCGTCCCGACGATCGTGTTCGTCTTCGGGTCGGCGATATTCAGCAGGTTCGATTTCAGCCCCGCCATGTAGACGCGCGACCCGTCCGGCGCATAGATCGTGTTGTGCGCGCCCGAGTTCGGCCGCAGCGTCGCGATCACGTCGCCGTTCATCGCGTTCACCACCGTCCACGTCGGACCTTCGAGCGAGGGCACCCAGAGGACCTTGCCGTCGGGCGAGAGCGCGATGCGGTCGCAGCCGCCCTCGTACGCCTTGTCCCAGAGCTTCTTCCCGCTCACGATCTCCCACGCGCCGACGCGCTTGATCGTGCTCACGTACACGATCCCCGTCTTCGCATTCGCCGCGATCCCCTTGACGTTCTCCGCCTCCTGGCCCGCGGCGGGCGGGTCCCAGGTGGGGATCCGGCGCACCGGCTTGTAATGGTCCTCGATGTCGAAGACCACGATCCCCATGCCGCCGTACTCCAGGTAATTGCGGATGCCGGGGCTGGCCGCGTACAGGTAGTGGTGTTCCTTCGCCGAAAGCGCGGCGGCGAGGAGCAAAGCACAGACAAGGGCTCGCTTCATTTCTTCTTCTCCTGATTCCACAACTGGCGCGAAAGCACGCGCCCGCAGAACGGACAGTAGTTTATGCCGGCGAACTGGTGCCGGTCCTGGCCGAACACCAGGAAGTACTCGGTGTCGATCTCCGTGATGATGGTGCCGTTCGTGAGCTGATACGGCTGGGCGTGGCGCGCCAGCTCGCGGTCCATCAACTGTTCCATCTGGTCGCAGCAGCTCATTGGATGGTGCTCGCTCCCTCGATCCCCATATCGGTCGTGACGACGTTGCGATTCACGTGACGGTCGAGATTGATCACGTAGGTCTCGGGGTCCTCGATCAGGACCGGCGAGTGGGTGGCGCAGACGACGCGGAACTTCTTCCGATCCACCAGCTCCTTCAGCATTTTCAGGACGCGCCGTTGATTGGACACGGAGAGCGCCATTTCCGGCTCGTCGAGCAGCAGAACGGTCCCATCGGCCAGCTTCGGAAAGCTCTCCTGGAACAGCGAGAGCATCACCTGCCCGTGGCTGGCGATGCGCAGGAATTCGAGCATCTGCGGATCGTCTTTGAAGAGCTCGAGCTGGGTGCGCGGATTGTGCTGTTCGGCATCGAAGAGGTAGCTGCGGCCGGGCTTCACGTCGCCGAGTTCCAGCCGGTAGATGTAGCCCTCCACGGTCTCGCCGCGTAGCGCGTAATGAATCGAATTCAGCAGCGTGGATTTTCCCGAGCCGTTCTCGCCCTGCAGCATGACGAGCGGGTGCGAGAGGTCCACGATCATCGGCATGTGAAAGTTCAGATGCGGGAAGACGGGGTGCGCCAAAATCTTTAAAAACATAGAAGTTGTCAGCATACCAGGAACCCCGGAAATGGTAGGATTGCCGGTACCCCTATGGGCCCGTCGTCCGTCATCGGCCATTATCGAATCGTTTCGAAGCTCGGAGAGGGCGGCATGGGCGCGGTGTATCGCGCCGCCGACACCAAGCTGAATCGCGAAGTCGCGATCAAGGTCCTGCCCGACGCGCTGGCCAACGACCCGGACTACCTGGAGCGCTTCACGCGCGAAGCGCAGGTGCTCGCATCGCTCAACCATCCGAATATCGCGGCAGTCTACGGCGTCGAAGACCGCGCCATCGTGATGGAACTGGTCGAGGGTGAGACCCTCGCGGACCGTATCGCGCGCGGTCCGCTCCCGCTCGAAGAGGCGCTCGGCATCGCGCGCCAGATCGCGGAGGCGCTGGAAGCGGCGCACGAGAAGGGCGTCATCCACCGCGACCTCAAGCCCGCCAACGTCAAGGTCACGCCCGAGGGCGTCGTGAAGGTGCTCGATTTCGGACTGGCGAAGGCGGCCGACTCCGGATCGTCGGCGTCCACCGCCAACTCGCCGACGCTCACGCTTCGCTCCACGCAGGTCGGCGTCATCCTCGGGACAGCGGGCTACATGGCGCCGGAGCAGGCGGCCGGCAAACCGGTCGACCGCCGCGCTGACATCTGGAGCTTCGGCGTCGTGCTCTACGAGATGCTCACCGGCAAGATGCTCTTCACCGGCGAGACGATTTCGCACACCCTCGCGTCGGTGCTGAAAGACAAAATCGACTTCGACGTTCCCCAGGCGCCGCCGCGGATCCGGCGCCTGCTGGCGCGCTGCCTCGAACGGAATCCCAAGGAGCGTCTTCGCGACATCGGCGAGGCCCGCATCGCCATCCGCGACTTCCTCGCCAATCCTGCGGTGGAACGGGTTGCGCCTCCGGGACGCTCGAGTCGTCTACCTTGGATCGCTGCGGCTGCCCTGCTCGTCGTTCTCGCCGGCACGATCGCGTGGACGCTGCGGCCTTCCCCTGCGCCCCCCGTGACGCGTTTCCGCTACGTGCTCGGCGAAGGGCAGCAGTTCACCTATTCGAGCCGTTCGGTCCTGGCCATCTCGCCCGACGGCTTGCAAATCGCCTACGTAGCCAACCGGCAGATCTATTTGCGCCGCATGTCTGAGTCCGACGGGCGGCCGATTCCCGGGACGGAAGTCGCAACCACTCCCACGGACCCGGCATTCTCGCCCGACGGTAAATCGCTCGTCTACTTCGACGATTCCGCGCAGGCTTTGAAACGGATCGCCGTTAGCGGTGGAACCGCGTTGAGCATCTGCAGCACCGTCATCCCTTACGGCGTCGGTTGGACGGATGACGGTGTGGTGTTTTCGCCGGCCACCAAGGGGATTCAGCGCGTGCGCCCCGACGGCGGAAACGCCGAGTTGTTAGTGGCCGCCAAGACGGGCGAAATCCTGGCCGATGCGCAGATGCTTCCGGGCGGAGAGGCGATCCTCTTCACCTCCGCGCCCGTGAACGCGGCATTCTCAATCCCGGAATGGAGTCGGGGTGAGGTCGCCGTGCTGAATCTCAAAACAGGCGCGCGGACATCGTTGGTGCGAGGCGCCACTGCTCCCCGCTATGCTCCTTCGGGTCATCTCACTTATCAAGTGAACGGCGTCATGCTGGCCGCCCCGTTCGACGCGCGCCGGCTGGCGATTACCGGTTCCGCCGTTCCCGTCGTGGAAGGGGTCTCCCTGATGACCGGCGGCGCGCAGATCGCTTTCTCCCGAACCGGAACGCTGATCTACGTCCCCGGTCCCGTTACGGAAGGCGGGGGACAGGAGGTGCTGGCGGAGGTCAGCCCCGCCGGCGAAACCACGCCGCTGCGGGTTCCACCCGCCGATTACCGGTTCCCCCGCGTGTCGCGCGACGGCAAGCACGTGGCGTATCAACTCGGGGGCGGCAAAGACGCCAGCATCTGGGTTGTCGACGTGGCCGGGGAGACTTCGCCGCGGCGCCTGACTCTGCCGGAAACCGACGCCAATCTCTACCCAGTCTGGTCCGCCGATGGGCAGCACGTCGCGTTTCAATCGAACCGGGAGGGCGACTTCGCGATCTGGTGGCAGCGCGCCGACGGCAGCGGAGCCCCCGAGCGCCTCACCACTCCCGACAAGGATTCAGCGCACATCCCCGATTCGTGGTCGCCCGACGGTCAGACGTTGGCGTTTACCATAATCAAATCCTCCGCTTCGGAGATCTGGACGTATTCCGTACGCGACCGCAAGACCGCGGTGCTCGCCTCCAAGCCGGGGACGGCGCTCGGCCGGTCGGTGTTTTCGCCCGACGGACGGTGGATCGCGTATCAAGCCTCCGAGCAACCGCACAGCCGCATTTACATCCAGCCGTTCCCGCCGAACGGCTCGGTGTACCTCGCGCCCGAGGACGCCGACTCTCACCACCCGGTCTGGTCCCCAGACGGCAAGGGTCTGTTTTACGTTGCGGGACCGTTCATGGTCGGCCGGGTGAGCTTCGAGGCGCAACCAGCCGTCACGTTCGGAAAGCCGGTACGACTGTCGAAAGGCGGCTTCAGCACCGCCATCCCGGCCGCTGTCCGCACCTTCGATCTCATGCCCGATGGGAAGCACTTTCTCGGTGTCGCAGCGGGCGGCGGGGCGCAGGGGCCGCCGAGCATCCAGGTTGTGCTGAACTGGTTCGAAGAACTGAAACAGCGCGTCCCCGTCAGGTAGCGAAGTGAGTCGTGTCTCGGAGCCGCTTTCCAGCGGGTCTCCGATAGCGGACGCCCCAAGCTATTCCACGTTGAAATCGGCCGTTCGCGTCCAGGTTCGTCCCGCCACGTCGACGACCTTGATCTCGAGTTTGTAGGCTCCCGCGGTCAGCGTCTCGATCGGCGCGCGCAGCGCTACCGGCGCCACCGGGTTGCCCTTACGCAGGAACGCCGCCAGGTCGACCCCGCCGGAGTTCAGCTTCTCCGCTCCGCTCGCGTCGAGAATCCGCAGCACCGCCACGACCCTCACCGGCTCGGGAGTCTCCTCCTGCAGCAGCGGCTCGTAGACTTCGAAGAAGACGGCGAGTGGCGCAGCCGCCTTGAACTTCGTCACCACGGCCGGCTCGAACCGCTTGTTGCCGACGATCATCGGCGTGCGGCCCTCTACCAGTTCGGCATCGAGGCTCTGGTCCTGCCCCACGTTGCCGAACTTCGAGCTCAACGCCAGCGCGCTCATGCTGAACTGGTTGGTGTCGTAGGGATCGATCTTGAGCGGCGTTTCGAGCTTGCCGAAGTTCGACGCGCCCTCGTTGAATGCCACCTTCAGGGTGTACTCGCCGGACCCGATCTCGAACTGGCCGTCGTAGTGCAGCGGCGTCTCGAGGAACTTCTCGGCTTCCTTCTTGTCCTCGAAATCCTTCTTCACGGAGTCGCTGAACTTGGCCGCGACCGCTCCATCGGAGCGGTACGCGACGCCCATGATGTTGATCTCGGCGTGCTGCTTGCCCTTGACCTTCTCGAGTTTCATCGACGAGGTCGGGATCTCCATGGCGACATGCACCCGCGCCGTGTTGGTCGAGGTATAGAAGAACGGCGTCTGCATCGGCGGCGCCTTCAGATTGCCGGGCTGTGTTCCGGCGAGGACCACCTCGAGCTGCTTCTCCGCGGGTTTGCCGGTCAGCAGGTCCGCCTGCTTGACGTTGCAATACCCGGTGCGCGCGCGGACGTTGTAGCTGCCCTTGTTGAGCTTGACGTGGATCTGGTGGCAGCTCCCCTCGGCCGATTCCGGCGGCGCGTAGGCGAGCAGGTAGTATTCGTTCTGCTCCTTGCTGATCTTCGTCAAGCCGCCGAGCAGGTCGTTGGTGTTGGCGATGACGAACCCGCCGGTGCCGTCGGCCAGCATGTACATAAGCTGCTGGTTGCGGGTCGCGGTGTCCGGGAACGGCGGGATGATGCCGCGCCGGTTGTTGGGATCGTTGCGTTGGTTGGGATTACGAGCGTCGAAGCCGCCGCCGCCCCCACGGCCGCCGGCCCCACCATTGTTGCCCGGTCCCGAGTTCGGACCGCTATTGATGCCGCCGCGTCCGCCGGTATTGCCCGGAGCGTTGCCGCCAGGGCCGGCCGCACCGCGCGTGACGCCGCCTCCACCGAAATTGCCGCCGCCCCCGCTTGACGGCGCACCGCCCACCGATCCACCCGGTGCACGCGCTCCACCGCCACCGCCCGCGCCTGCGCCGACACCGCCGCCGCCGGAGCTCGCTCCGCCGCCGCTCGATCCCGCGCTTCCCGCGCTGCCGGCGCTACCCGCGCCCGCCGACCCGCGCTGGAATAACGCCGCTCCCTGCAGGACAGGCCACGCAGCCAGCGCCAACCCGGAATTCCGCAACTGTCCCGGCAGCAGCAGCGCGCCGCGGCCCGGTGAGAAGGGCATGGTGTTCGTCGCCAGCCCGCGGACATCGACCGGATACACCGCGATGTTGGCGCGGTTCAACGCGTCGACCGCCGCCGTCACCTCGGAGATGATCTCCTGACTCAGAGGGAAGCCCGCGCTGAACAGCACCAGCGTCTTGCGGCCGGGAATATCGGCCAGACTCTTCGCCATCCCGCGCAGCCCGAGGATCATCGACGACTGCCCGAACTGCGACATGATGCGCGGCCCGGTCGTCGGGTCCGTGCTCACGTTGGACACCTTGACGCCGTTGGCCGCGGCCTTCAGCCGCTCGATATCGTCGGTGAAGTTCTGCGTCACCTGCAGCGACCCGCCGAAGTTCACGACCGCCATCAGCCGGTTCGGTCCGGCATTGGCGTCGATGAACTTCACCGCCGCCTGCCGCGCCTGGATCTGGTCGCCGGGATTCATCGACGAGAGATCGAAGAACAGCACCAGGTACTTCTTCTGCTGCGCCAACGGCGAGTTGGGGTCCGCCTCGAAGGAGAAGTTTTTGATCTGCTGCTCCTTGCCGTCTTCCCAGACTTTGAAGTCCTTCTGTTCGAGGTCGTGGACGTAGTTGCCCTTCTTGTCCTGCACCACGACGTCGACCGGGACCAGCTTGGTCTCGGTCCGGAAGATCGTGCCAGGGGTCTGCGCGACCCCGGGTTTGGGAGCGTCCTGCGCGAACGCGCACGCCGTCACCGCCAACGCCAAAAGAATGCTGTTTCGCAAGTTCATTTCTGAGCCTCTCGCTACGGTATATCCGCGGCGCCGTTGAGCGCCGACATGCTCTGCCCTTCTTCGTCCCGCACCACCACACGGATCAGATAGACGCCCGGTTTGATGTCGAGCGCCGACCGCACCACAATCCCCAGACTGGGGCGCATCAGCGTCTCGTCCTTCAGTTTCATATCGACGATCTTCTGCTGGCCGGTCACATAGTTCCCGTTCCGGTCGAACAGAGCGAACGTCACCGTGAGCTTATTGCAGTTCCGCTCCTCGGCCTTGCGGAATTTCAACGCCTTGACGTCGATACGCGCGCCCACCGTGACCCGCGCCGTCTCATTCGACGGTTTGAAGAACTGGCTGGTCACCTCGAGGGGAATCTCGCGCATCTCTTCGCGAGAGAAGAGCGCCTCGCGGATCTCTTCCTTCGCCGTCTCCACCGGGTCCGCCAGATGCCGCGGGGCATAGTAGCCGCGACGCGCCGAGACGGTCAACCCAGCCGGAACCTTCAGCGACACCTTGAGCGTGTGATAGCTGCCGTCGAACTTGAGGTTCTGCGGAGAGAAGCCGAGGATGTAGAGATACTCCGGGATGTCGGAGAGTTGCTGGAAGCCGCCGGCGAGGTCGTTATTGTTGTGGAAGAACTTGCCGCCGGTGCCATAAGCCAACTCGGCGAGGACGTCCTCGTTCGCCATCGCCTCGTCGCGGACGTAGCGGAGGGCCGCCGTCGAGCGCCCCGCGTCGAAGGAGGGGTCGGTAAACAGTCCGCGCGCGTCCAGCGTGTTCAGCGTGATATTCGCGCGGATGGCGCGATCCATGACGTCGGCCTTCTCCTGCTCCATGCCGGGCGTGATGAACCCGGCGGAAGCGAGGATGATCACGCGCTGCCCCGGAGTGGCAGCCATGCGCCGGATCACGTCGCGGATGACGCCGAGCGTCACGTGGGTTTCCTGCCCTCCCATGGCGACCGCGCGCGCCGCCGCCGACTTCGCCATGCTGTCCGCGACCTGCCGCTGGGTGGCGTCCAAATGCGCGCAAGCCATCGCGGCATTGGTCGCGTCCTGCAGGGCCATGGGATCGTTCTTCTCGTGGATCAGGTCGCCCAGCAGATAGCCGACCTCGGGACAATCGTTCGAACTCACCAAAGAGATCGGCGCGGGATGCAGCTTCATCAGCGCCGCATGGATAGCGTCCTTGTCGTCGGTGAAGTCGATCGAGTTCCGCCCGGAAGTAGTGAAGACGGCCGCCCGGTCGACGGAGCGGAGTCCGTTTTGGACGTGGGTCCAGGCGGCGTCGCGCGAGCGGATCAGGTCGGGAAAGGTGGTATGGATATCGTCGAACAGGTAGGCGACGTAGCGCTCGGGCATCGCGGCGGCGGCCGTATCGGCCGTGACGGGCGCTTTCGCGCCTTTCGTGCCGGCCGGAGGACCGCCGGCCTTTTCCAGGGTGAAGCGGCTGATGAGCTGCGCCTTGCCCCGGTCGGCGAGTTGGAAATCCTCCTGCTTCAGTGAGCCGATGGCGCGTCCCTGCTTGTCGCGCACGACGACGGGGACCATCACCAGATTGACCCGGGATTTGAAGGTGACGGGCTCCTCCTTGACGGTGGACACTGTCTGCTCCTGCGGCGACACCTGTCCAAAAGCCGCGCAGCAAAGGAGCGCGAGACTGAAGCTGAAACGCATGGCGTTCCAGCCATCATAGGTCATTGCGCGGGGGAACGCGAACGGCGGGAGGGTCGGGAAATCGTGGAAGCGACGCGCGCGTTCCCGAACCGGTTTTAGGCTGTTCCTGCTACGGGCTTCTTGGCCGGGGCGTTGTCGTGCTTCTTCTGCTCGCCTTGTTGGTGTTTCGTCACCTGCTGTTGCTTGTTCTTTTCTTTGTCTTTCTTGCCGCCTTTGTCACCCATGCCTGCTCCTTTTTTATCGATCCGACCGGGAGTCCGGATCGCTTGCCGCAGTCACGATTCGTGGTCGGCGCGAACCAACACTACCACAACTACAGTTCGAGTCCTACCGTGAGGTCCCGCGGAATGGACTCGAACGCCCGGACGTCGTTGGTGGGATCGGTCGAGCAACAAGTTCTGCCGCCACGCGCATTGTGATTCATCCAGTGAAGCGATAAGATCGTGGGCTCGCGAGGCCACCACCATGAGACTCACAGCGACGTTAGTTTGCGCGATCGGGACAACCGCATTCGCCGGGTTCGCTCAGCAGCCCCCGGTTCCACCGGCGGAGGGCCGAGGCGCGGCAGGAGAAGCCGGAGCCCGCGGAGGACGAGGTGGCCGCGGCGGTGGTCCCGGTTTCGTTGCCAACCCCACTTTCGACAAAGAGCCGCCGGCGATGCCCCCCGACTTCAGGTCCGGCGGCATCCTGATTTTCTCCAAGACCAACGGCTTTCGGGACGACGCGTCCATTCAGGCGTCCAACGCCGCGCTGGCCGCAATTGCTCACGAGCGCGGATGGCCCTTCTTCCTCACGGAGAATGGCGCCGTCATGAACCCGGAGCAACTCGCCAAGTTCAAGGTGGTGGTCTGGAACAACACCAGCGGCGACACGTTAAACGAAGCGCAGCGGGCGGCGTTCAAGAGTTGGATGGAGAACGGCGGGTCCTTCGTCGGAACGCACGGCGCCGGCGGCGACCCCGTGAACAGCGGTCCAGGCCGCACCTCGGCCGCCGACTGGAAGTGGTACGTCGAGAATGTGATCGGCGCGCAATTCGTCGTTCACTCTTCCATACAGCCAGGCGACATCCATGTGGAAGATCCGAAGAGCCCCCTCACGAAGGGCCTGCCCGCTCTCTTGCATCGCGCCGAAGAGTGGTACTCGTTCGCCGACAATCCGCGGGGAAAGCCGGGCTATCACATTCTCCTCACGGTCGACGAGAAGACTTACAATCCCGGCCGCGCGACCATGGGGCAGGATCATCCCCTCACCTGGTGGCATTGCGTGGGGAAAGGCCACGCCTTCTACTCCGCCCTGGGACACGCCGCTTCGATGTACTCCGAGGAGTCCGTCATTCAGCTCTATAGCAACGCGATGGCGTGGGCTTTGGCGGAAAACGGCAAGTCCTGCGCGGCCGGGAAGTAACCGCTACTTCGAGCCTTTCTCCTTCGCGATCGCAGCCCCGGCGTTGCCGGCGACCACCCAACTCGCGGAGCCCGCGACGACCGCTTCGTGCTCGAACCACAGGAAGCCGAAGTCGTCGATGCACTCCGGGAAGTCCGGCTTGATGACGATGTAGCCCGGAATGACGGCGCCGGGGACGTACGAGTTGTCGGCGCGGTTGTTGCTGTACGTCGTCGTCTTGGACACCGTGCCGACCCCGGCGACATACGAGGTGCTGGAGACCGGGTGCGTGCCGAGGATGTAATTGACGGCGCGCAGCGTGTATTCGGGGCTCACCAAGTCCGGAAACGCCTTGTGCAGGAAGTACATCCGCGTGGCCATGTCCATCACGGCGCCCGATCCTCCCCACGTTCCCATGCTTGGCGGGACGCCGAAGGGCGTGGCATCCAATTGCTTGTCGATTCCCGCCATGTAGGTCTTGACCGCTTCGCGGAGCTGATCCTTGGCGTTCGCGTCGAGATACGGCAAGGCGCGGATTGCCGACCACCCGCGTCCGCCGAGTTGCTGCGGCGCGATCATCTGCGGAAACAACTCATTCAGACGGGATTTGTAGGGCTCGGCGCCCTTCGTCGTGATCGCCAATTCCAAAGCGGCAGCCCAGTCCTGCGCGACGCCGAAGCCGCCACGTCCGGCAGCGCCGGCCGGAGGAGCGGCCGGAGCGCCGGCGACCGCGCCCTGCGACGCCGCCAGGACACCCTGCGGGGGAGCGCTCGCGGGGGCGCCTCCGCCGAACCCGCCGCGGCCCGGAGATTGCGTCGGGTGAGCCTTCTCCTCATTCCACGCTTTGATGGCGGTCTCGAGACAGTCCTTGGCTAAAGCGTCATCCCACCCCTTCAGCACATCGGCGGCCGCAGCCAGAGCCGCGATGCCGCCCCACTGGTTCATTGCATTCGTAGTCGAGAAGATCCAGCGGTCGTCCGGCTTGCCGGAATACTCGCCCTTCACTTCGTTGGGACCGAGCTTCGGGTCATAGAAGCGACCGTCGGTCTTCGTCGACCCGTCGCCCAGGTGCGTATACTGCCGCAGATCCGGTTCATGCGTGCCGCGGATCGAGTGTCCGATGTTCTTGAACTGCGCCAGAATCAACAGGGCGCCATGCTTCACCTGCTGCACCGCGTCCGGCACGCCGTCGGGACGGTGCATCTCGACTTCGCGCGCGGTTTCATCCACCGTCAACTGGTCGTACTTCAGATTGAATTCGCGATACGCCAGAGCCAGATTCTGAATGACGCTCAGTTGGGCCGGCTCCTCGAGATCGAAATCGCCGGCGTCGTACCAACCGCCCACATTCATCCCCGGGATGCGATCGCCGCCTTTGTACTTGCCGTCGGTTGCCGTAGCCTGATTCCAGCCGTCGAATTGCTCCCCGACCACCGGCGCCAGGCGCGCGTCGTCCAGGTGCGACGCCCCGTGCCAAACACGATAGCCCTCGCGAACGGCGACGTGATCCATCTGCACCGCGATGTGATGGTCCAGGCTGTCCTGCCAAATGTTGGCGTACGCGTCCTTGGAGATGGGGAACGGCGCGGTGCGCTGGCCGGCGTATTCGATGACATAGAGGCCGGGGTCCTTCACTGAGGTGAAATCGAATTTCGAATAGACGTAGCGCAGCCAGGGCGTCGCAGCCGTGATGGGTCCCTCGAATGCCTGCTTGTAAGAACCGTCCTCCATCAGGCGCAGGACCTTGGCCGTCTTCGGCGCGTTGTACTTCGGGTCGAGCTCGAGCACCGCCACCTTGGAGAAGCCCGGCGCATAACCGACCTGGCTGTGGGCGATCATCGGGGGCCGCGTCCAGTTCGGAATCACGTCGGGCCGGATGTGCCACACGATCGCGCCCGTGGTCTTGCCCGAAGGGATCAGCGAGCGCAGCACGAACCAGCCGTTCTGCGCGCGATTGCGTCCGTCGAAGAGCATGAGGTCGGCCGTATCCGACTTGACGTTGACGCGGGCCAGCGCGTCGTCGATCCCCAAGGTGATGCTCTTCCCTTCGGCGAACGGCAGCGGCTGCGTATAGCCCTTGGCTTTGTCCCAGTCCTCCAGGTAGTAGGCCTTCTTGGGCTCGCCGGGAAGCGGCAAGACCTTGATCATCGGGTCGTTGGGCGTGCGCGGGAAGATGCCCGCCTTGCTTCCGTCCACCAGGTACGATTTGCCCATGTAGAGCGAGGGGAGGAACTCCAGGTTGAAGCCCGCCCGCCCAGCCAGGCTCTGCGGTAGCGGCTTATCGAGATTGATGCTGACCTTCACACCGCCCGGCTCCGCCGCGATCTCCAACGTGTAACTCAGATCCATCGTCGGGAAGGCGAGGTTGGCGGAGAGGCGGTTGTTGGCCTTATCCGGCTGGCGCCCCTTGAGCGTGGCCACGAGGTCCCATTGTTCCGGCGTGGGCATCAGACGGACATCGCCGTTCGTGGCAATGCGTTGGCCGTGGAGAATCATCTCCATGGCCGTGTTCTTCTGATCGACGAAGACCGGGTGGTACGTGCTGTCGTAGAGAAAGACGCTGAAGCCGTGGGTATCCAAATAATTCTTGTCGGTCACCGTCATCGCGAAATCGGCGCCGAACAGGCTGAGGCCGGAGGTCAAGGCCAGGAGGCCGCACGTTATGATTCGGGGTAGCATAGATTCCGATCCAAATCTCTTCTTTAGCCTACCCTAGCATGGATACCGGGGCCGCCCGGTGTTGACAGGCGCGACAGGCATCAATACAATACCCATAAAGGTTTTATGCCTAAACAAGAGATGCCTTCGGGCGCCCTCACCCTTCTCATCCTTCGCGTCCTCAACTCGGGCGTGCTGCACGGTTACGCCATCGCCCAGCGGATCCACACGCTCTCCTCGGAAGTGCTGCAAGTGGAGGAAGGCGCGCTCTATCCCGCGCTGCAGAAGATCCTGCTCAAGGGCTGGGCGACCGCGGAGTGGGGCATCTCCGAGACCAATCGCAAAGTACGCTTCTATCGCTTGACCCCGGCCGGCCGCAAACAGCTTGCGTCCGAGCTCTCCGACTATCACCGCGTGCACGAAGCCATCCAGGCCATCCTGCGCACCGCCTGAGGACGCCTGCTATGAGAACCCTCCTCCGCCGTCTCGGTTATCTGTGGAACCGTCGCCGCTACGACGCGGAACTGGCGAACGACCTGGAGTTCCATCGCGAGATGCTGGCTCGCCAGGGTAACACGAACCTCGGCAATGCCCTGGCCCTTCGCGAGGAAGCGCGCGATGCCTGGGGCTGGACGTGGCTCGACCGTCTCTCGCAGGATGTTCGTTACGCGGCGCGGGTGCTCCGCAAGTCGCCGCTGTTTACCCTGGCCGCTATTCTGATGCTGGCGATTGGGATCGGCGTGAACGTGGCGGTGTTCGGGTTCTTCAATCTCGTGGTCCTGCGGCCGATCAACGTCCGCGACCCCGGTTCCCTGGTGCGCTTCCATCGCCGTGGCCAGACCCAATATGCGTTCGCCGTCCCCTACCCGGAAGCGGCGTTCCTTCGCGAGCATTCCCGGACCCTCGCCGCGGTCATCGGCGTGAACGGCACGAGCGTCGCGGTCGAGGGCGAAGAGAAGCCGGTAAATGCGAACTTCGTCACGCCGAATTTCTTCCGCGAGCTCGGCGGCGCGTCCAGTCTCGGCAGAGTGCTCGACCCGGCGGTCGACGAGGCGGCGGGCGCCGACCCGGTCGTGGTCCTCGGCCACGGCTTCTGGCTCCGTCATTTCGGAGGCGATCCGTCCGCCGTCGGCCGGACGCTGCGGCTCAATGGCCGGCAAGCCACCGTGATCGGTGTCGCCGCGGCGGATTTCGGCGGCGTCGGATCGGGGGTCTCCGAGCCTGCCCTGTGGGCTCCGATCGCCCAGCATCCCTACTTCGTCAAGGGCAGCCGCCTGCTCACCGATTTGTCTGTCGAGAGTCCCGGCGTCAGCCTGTGGGGACGGCTAAGTCCGGGCCAGAATGCGTCGGCCGCCGAAGAAGAGCTCCGCATGCTGGCCGCCGAGCTGCGCCGGCAGTATCCCGCGGAGATCTGGGAAAACGAGCGGCTGCTCAGCGCGCCCGGAGGCTATGCCACCAGCATGATGATGGGCAACCGGCGTGGCACGGGAGTCGAGCAAGGCGACCCCATCTATCCGATATTCGCCTTGGTCGGCACGCTCACGCTTTTGATCCTGACCGTCGCGTGCGGCAATCTGGGCAGCATGCTGCTGGCGCGCGGGGTCGCCCGGCAGCGCGAGATCGCCATTCGCGTCGCGATCGGGGCCGGCAACGGCCGGCTGATCCGGCAATTGTTCACGGAGAGCCTGCTGCTGGCCTTACTGGGCTCGGCCGCCGGTCTCGCGTTCGGAACGGTCGTGATCCGCAGTCTGTTAGCCGCCTCGGGCGCTCCGGCATGGCTCGACCCCACGCCGGACTGGCGTGTCTCCACCTTCGCGCTGGCGATCGGGTTCGCATCGGCGATCCTATTCGGACTGACTCCGGCCTTGCAGGTGGGCCGGCGCAGCTCCGGGGCGAATCTAGCGCGCCAGGTCCTGATCGGCGCTCAAGTGGCCGCGAGCTGTGTGTTGCTGATCGTGACCGGACTGCTGGTCCGGGCGCTCACCAATGCCACGTCCAGTTCGCCTGGATTCGAATACAAACAGGTGGTCGCCATCTCGCCGGACCTCGCGCGCAACGGCTACTCGCCGGCGCGGTCGCAAGCGTATCTGGACGCGCTCGAGGAGCGGCTTCGGGCTACCCCGTTCGTCCAATCCGTCTCGCTGGCGCTCAGTCCTCCGCTGGGGCACGTGACGATCAGCGTCGGAACCGAGCTGAACGGGCATCATGTCGAATTTCAGTCGAACTACGTGAGCCCGACGTTTTTCGAAACGATGGAGCTGCCGATCCTGCGCGGCCGCGCGATGCGGCTGGGTGAGCGGCGCGTGGTCGTCGTCAGCGACGCGATGGCGCGAATGGCCTGGCCGGGAGAGGAGCCGCTGGGGAAGACCATGTCCTTCGGCGACAACTTTACGGTGGTGGGGATCTCGGGCAACGTCCGTACCGTGAAGTTCGGCGCTTCCGACACGGTCCATGCCTACTTCCCGCTCGAAGACGCCCATCTGCCCAATCTCACCGTAATGGCGCGAACCAGCGGCTCGCCGCAGGATCTCGCCCGAGCTGCGGCGATCGCGGCGCAGAGCCTCGACTCCAACATCTTTCCCACGGTGGAGATCCTGAGCAACTCGTTTCGGACCAACCTCGAGGGCGCGGAGTACAGCACCCTCGCCATCAGCTCGTTGGGCCTGATCGCGCAGTTGCTGGCCTGTTTCGGGATCATCGGGGTGGTGTCCTACGCCGTGTCCCAGCGCACCAGGGAGATCGGCATTCGGATGGCATTGGGCGCGAAGCCGGCGCACGTCCTGTCTGTCGTGCTGCGCCACCTCTCCCTGCCGGTGCTTGCCGGGCTGATGGTGGGAGTCGCGGGAGCCGCCGGCCTGTCGCATTTCCTGCGCGGACGGCTGTACGGCATCAGCAATCTGGATCCGGCGGCGTACCTGGCCGCGATCGCGATCTTCCTCGTGACGGTGGGTGTAGCGGCGGTGCGGCCCGCGCGGAAAGCGCTGCGGATCGATCCGTGGCGCGCGCTGCGACACGAGTAAGGAGGTTGGGCCGGCCCGAGCGGATCGCACGCTAGGGAGCGAATCAACGGCCTTGGGAGTGAGAGAGCGTCGTCAACTCGCGCGCATCCAGGGCTCGTTCCCACCAGGCGATCTCGTCGATCAGCCCGTGGAAAGCGGTCCGCATGCCCGGACTCGCGCCGAAGGTCACCAGTCCCCGGTTAAGCGGTTCGGGGTCCGGCCCGTGCAGATCGACCTTCCCCTGCAAAACGCCGTCGAGATACAGAGACCTGCGGTTCCCGTCCGCGACCACGGCCACGTGATACCACCGGCTGGCCTTTACGGGCGCGGCGCTGGGAATCAGGCGCCGGTCGGACGGTCGTCCAACCTGCAGCACCAGGCGATTATCCCGGGCTTTGAAGATCCGGTGACGCCAGTAGCCGCCAGGGCCACCCCCGCGGTCCAGAAGCGTCATTTCTCCATCGATGGAATTGAATTTCGCGAAGAGGGACTCCGTCCAATTCTCCTCACAGGGCCAACAGGTGGCGTCGCCGGAACCTTCCAACGCGCCGGTACCGTTGAACTGGAACGCCTGCCCGATCAGCCCGGGCGCAAACCGGAGGACGCCCTGAGCCTTCAGCGGAGACACGCCAACGGAGTCGTCCAAAGTGCCATCGCCGGAATAGCGGTTCACGAACTTCCTGGGCAAAAGCTCGGGGCCGTGTCTCTCCATGTCAAAGACCAGGAGTTCCGTGGAGCCGGTTTCGGAGGCAGCGAAGGTTCGAGCGTAGGCGGGAGAGAAGGCAAAGACCGAGTACGCCCAGTCGCCAACCAGCGCGATTTCGTCCACCGTCTGTCTGGCCCAGTCCAGGACGACCAAGGGGACGCCCCCGAAGAGCAAGCGCGTCCCGTCCGGCAGGAACACCGCGGTCAGCGTGCCGGGCGGCCGCGAAAAACTCTTCAGCACCCTCAGGTCCGCAATGCGGACCAGGTGGAAGATGTGCCCAGCCCCCGGAGGACACCCGGCGTGGTCGTAAGCCGGGTTGGCGCATGCGTCGTTGCCATCGAGCAGCAGGAGTTTGCCATCCGGCGACACACTGGGGCGTCCGCCGACCATCGGCAGATCCCGGAGCACGCCCACGGTGCGCTCGGAGTCGGTGTCGTAGATCTCAAATGCGTCATGGCCGGCTCGTCCGCCCGGTCCTCCGCATTGATAGCTGACGAAGAGCCGTTTTCCTTCGCCATCCATAGCCACGTAAAGGGGGCAGGCGAACTCGGAAAGAGCGGCGGTTTCGCCGGATGCCGTCATGATGCGGCGCAGCCCCCCGGTCGACAGGGCGAGAAAGATCTTCTTCTCATCCGGAGTCACGGTGAGATCGAAGACGGGACGTCCGGTGGGGATCGACCGCTCGACGGTTCCGAGGCTGGTATCCACCACCATGACGACGGCATCCGGGGAGCCAATGTAGAGCCGTCTTCCATCACCTCCCAGGGCAGCACCGCGGGCTGGGTGCGGCAGATGGATTCGTCGCTCGATCCGCAGATCGGCCACGCGAACCTCGGTGACGATTCGTCCAAACGGTTCGACGGCGTAGAGCATCCGCCCGCCGGGCGAGACCAGCAGCAAAGGGGACTTGTATCCCAAATCGAGTCGCATGGGCGCCTGGCCCTCCGCGGTGGACTCCGAAAAAAGGCGGCCGATCTTCGGCAGCTCCGCGGATGGCGGTCCTGAGAACGGCGCCCGGAACTTCAGGAACGCCGCCCCACCCGCCATCGCCAGAACCACGAGGATGGAGGCCGCGACGGCCCATCTTCGGAAGCCGTGAATCGTGCGGGCAGGCGCCAGTTGGCCGGCGGAGCCAGGATTGGGGCCGGTGGCGGGCTCTTTGAGCGAGAATCTCGGAACATACGCGCCTTCGGGCAGGGTGATGAGCACCTCGTCATCCCGTCCTTGCCCTGCATAGTAGGCAGCGAGCTTTGCCCGAAGCCGATTGGCGGCCGAGCGCACCGAAGAGTTCTTCTTGGGGTCGAAATCGGCCTGGCCGAAAAGTTCGGTCCCAATCACCAATTCCTTCAACTCGGCCCCCTTGCCGAGTAGCGATTGCCTCACGACGAAGGAGAGGAAAGCCTTGGAGCGGTCCGAAGAGGAGATCGATTCACCCTCTAAAATCCTGGCAAGTTGAGCCTCAATGGCTGCCGGGGTGGGCGTACTCTCGGCAGGACCCTGCCCGGCGTCGGTCATGGCTCAGCCTCGCGCAGTATTTCGAAACCCGAGTCTAACACCAGGCGGAACCGTTCCCGTAACCCCCGCGAGCTTCGCAGGCCGGCGAACCAGTCCTATAGTGGACCGAAAGCTCGTGAAACTCATCCCGGAGGTTCGGCATGCGACGTACGACGACGATGATCCCCTTCTTATTGGCACTGACTACCTGGCCGAACCCAGCCGGCGCGCAGGCTGGGACCTTTAGCAACACGGGCTCCATGGCAACCGCGCGTTACCAGGGCGGGTATTTCCCGTCGACGCTCCTGCCGAATGGCAAAGTCCTGGTCGCGGGCGGAGCCGGAAATCCGCTGTTCACCCCGCTGGCGAGCGCCGAACTTTACGATCCCGCGGCGGGGACCTTCATCGCGACGGGCTCGATGACCACAGCGCGCATCGGCTACACGTCGACGCTCCTGGCCAGTGGCAAAGTCCTGGTCACAGGCGGATTCGCCAACGCGGGCGCTCTGGCGAGCGCGGAGCTTTATGACCCGGCCACCGGCACCTTCACCGTTACCGGCTCGATGACCGCCATCCGTTTCCAACACACGGCGACGCTACTGCCCGGCGGCAAAGTGTTGATCGCCGGCGGATGCAGCGTCCTGATTGGCGGCTGTGGGAATAATGTGACCAGCGCGGAGCTTTACGACCCGGCCACCGGCGCCTTCACCGCCACCGGCCCCATGACCACCGGACGGCGGGATCATCTGGCGACGCTGCTGCGCGATGGCAAAGTCCTGATTACGGGGGGCGCAACCGATTCCATGGTCTTTGCGAGCGCGGAGCTTTACGACCCGGCCACGGGGACGTTCAGCGCGACCGGCGCGATGACCGTAGCCCGATACAATGACACGGCGACGCTGCTGCCCAATGGCAAGGTCCTGCTGGCGGGCGGAGATAACTTTTTCGTAGCCTGGGCGAGCGCGGAGCTTTATGACCCGGCGACGGGGACGTTCAGCGCCACCGGATCCATGCTCGTCCCACGGCAGTCCCATACGGCAACGCTGCTGACCAACGGCCAAGTCCTGCTGGCGGGCGGAGCCGATGGTTCCGGCTTGCTGTGGCCGGGCGCGGAGCTTTATGACCCGGCCACGGGCGCCTTCAGCGCTACCGGTGCACTGACCACGGCGCGGGCGCTGCCCCTCGCGACGCTTTTGCCGAATGGCCAGGTTATGGTCGCGGGCGGAGCCGCCGGCAGCGCTCTCGCCAGTGCGGAGTTGTATACCGGCGTCAACTTTCCAACGGACAAGGATCAATGCAAGAACAACGGCTGGACGATCCTCTCGCGCCGCGATGGCAGCCCGTTCCACAACCAGGGGGATTGCATTCAGTTCGTCAACACGGGCAAGTAGCTCTCGCGGATTTCGGGGACAGGTTTTTCGGAGGAGTGGAGTAACTCCGCCGTTTCGTAACCTTTCCCGCTTTCGGGAGTATAACCCCGCATGGGAAACGACTTCCGCTTTGCGCTGCGGCAGTTGGCCGCGGCCAAGGGATACACGCTGACCGCCATCGCAACGTTGGCTCTGGGGATCGGCGCCAATACCGGCATCTTCACCCTGATTCACGCGGTGCTGGTGAAATCGCTGCCGGTCGCCGACCCTGCCACCATAGTCCGGCTGGGCGACGGCGACAACTGCTGCAATATCGGCGGCGCTCAGGGGCGTTTCGCCATCTACTCCTATCCGCTCTATACCTACCTGCGCGACCACACGCCCGAGATCTCCGATATGGCCGCTTTCAAATCCGGCATCGGGCCGGTCGGCGTGCGCCGCGTAGGCACGAACGCCTCCGACCCCATCGTCGACCAGTTCGTCTCCGGCAATTTCTTCACACTGTTCGGCGTTCGGGCGTACGCCGGCCGCATGCTCGCGCCTACCGATGACGTCCGCAGCGCAGAGGCGGTCGCGGTGATGAGCTACCGGTTGTGGCGGCAGCGTTTCGGCAGCGATCCTTCGATTGTCGGGTCCAGCTTCATCATCGAAGGCGCGCCGTTCCGGATCGTCGGGATCGCGCCGCCCGGCTTCTTCGGCGCGATGTTACGTCCCGACCCGCCGGATCTGTGGATGCCGCTCGCCGCCGAGCCGGCCACACATGGCAAAAACGCGCTCCTCGACCTTGCCACGAATCACTGGCTCTACGTCTTCGGCCGCATCCCGCGCGGCGTCGACCGTGCGTCCGTGGAGGCCAAGCTGAACGTCGAGCTGCGGCAATGGCTGCGCGCCAACGAGACGCTCGACCCGAAGCAGTTCGACCAGCAATCGATCGCGCTCGCGCCCGGCGGCGCGGGCACGACGCAGCTCCGCCGGTATTATCAGAACGATTTGCGGCTGCTGCTCGGGATCACGGGCCTGGTCCTGTTGATCGCCTGCGCGAACCTCGCGAACCTGCAGCTCGCGCGCGGCGCGGCCAACGCGGCGCAGACCTCGATTCGGGTGGCGCTCGGCGCTCCGAGGTCGCGGCTGGTGCGGCAGGTGCTGGTCGAGAGCACGATTCTCGCGGTGGCGGGCGGGCTGCTCGGGCTCGTGGTCGCGATGCAGACCGCGGCGCTCCTGCTGCGCCTTTCGCTGAACGCGAGCACCTATGTGCCGATCGACGCGACACCGTCGCTGCCGGTCCTCGGCTTCACCTTCCTACTGTCCGTGGCGACGGGCATGGTCTTTGGAATCGCCCCGGCATGGTCTGCCTCGCGCGCGGACGCGGCGGTGGCCCTGCGTGGCGCGGGACGCGGCGGCAGCGGACGCACGACGCTCCCGCAGCGCTCCCTGGTGGTCCTGCAAGCGGCGCTGTCGCTGGTGCTGCTGACCGGCGCGGGGCTGATGGTACAGACACTTAGAAATCTCACCGGGCAGCAGTTCGGCTTCGCGATGGAGGGGGCGGTGGTCGCGAATGTGAACGCCGGCTTCGGCAGCTACTCCCCCGAAAAGCTCGCCACGATCTACGCCGAGATCGACCGCCAGGTGCGGCAGATCCCCGGCGTGCGCAACGCGGCGCTGGCGCTCTACAGCCCGATGTCGGGCGACAACTGGCAGCGCGGCGGCACGCTCGAGGAGCGCCCGGAGCTCCGCATCAGCCCGTCCTGGGACCGGGTCAGCCCGAGTTTCTTCGAGACGATCGGCGCGCACATTCTGCGCGGACGAGGCTTCGACCCGCGCGACACGCCGGCCGCCACCCACGTCGCGGTCGTCAACGAGACGTTCGCCGCGCAGTGTTTCCCCAACGAGGACCCGCTCGGCAAGCGCTTCGGGCTGGGCGATCGTTCGCATCGCGCCGACTACACGATCGTGGGGGTCGTCAACGACATCCGGTTCCGGAACCCGCGCGGCCCGGCGCGTCCGATGTTTTTCGTCCCGCTGCTGCAGATGAGCGCGGCGGAGTGGGAAGACAAGACGGTGGCCCGTTCGAACGTGATCCAGGCGGTGATCCTGCGGGTCGACGGCAATCCGCCCGGTCTCGCGGCGCGCGTGCAGCGGACCCTCGGCGCGATCGACCCGAACCTGACGATGCTGAGCATGACCAGCACCAGCGAGATGCTCGGCCAACTGCTCTCGCACGAGCAGATGATCGGCGTGCTGGCCGAGGTGTTCGGCGTGCTCGCGCTGCTACTGGCTTCCGTGGGATTGTACGGTCTCACGGCATATGCGGTGGCGCGGCGGACGGCCGAGATCGGGGTCCGGTCGGCGCTCGGCGCGACGCGATCCCAGATCGTCGGAATGATCCTGAAAGGAGCGCTGTCGCAAGCCGGAGTAGGGCTGCTGCTAGGTATTCCCGCCGCGCTTGCCGCCGGCCGGCTGCTGGCGGACCAAGTCTACGGCGTCAAAACCTCGGACCCGTTGATTCTATTGGCCTCCGCGGTTCTCCTGTCGCTCTGTGCCGGACTTGCCGGGCTGATTCCCGCCGCCCGCGCGGCGGCCATCGACCCGGTCCGCGCACTGCGGGTGGACAACTAGGGTCGTGACCGCTTGAAGAGTTGCTCAACGACGGACGCTCGCTCACGCTCGCGGCTCCGATCAGAGCCGCGACCGTTAGGGAGCGTCCTGCCGAGCAAGTTACTAGCTTTTGCGCCCCCCGGAGATGACATCCACGATAAAGTGGTGCTAATATCCGAAATAGGAGAACATCATGTTTCAGCGATTCCTCGTCGTATTCGCAATTCTGGCTGTGGTCATAGCGTTCGCAGGGACCGTTCCAGCCCCCGGCTCGAGTTTCCGGGTGAACATTTCGCAGCCTTCCGTGGTGAAAGGCGCCGATTTGAAACCGGGCGACTATAAAGTCAGCATGGGCGCGGAGAAGGTCACCTTCACCGACGGCAAGATCACCGTGGACGCGCCGGTCAAGATTGAGACCGCGCCGGAGAAGTTCAAGGCCACGGCCGTCCGCTACGTCACCGAGAACGGGAAGAACATCCTCTCGGAGATCCGCGTCGGCGGCACCACTACCCGCCTTCTATTCAACTAGGCTCGTAGTAAAGAGGGCGGTTCGGCAACCGGGCCGCCCTACAGCAGTCTCTTCAGGCGAACCACCAACTCCACCGGATTGAACGGCTTGACCAGGAAATCGTCGACCCCGCTGGTGTCCGGGTGCTCGTCGGCCGTCAGCAGGAAGACCTTCCCCCGGAACCCCCTCCGCCGCACCGTCTCCAACACCTCGTAACCGTTCATCTCCGGCATATTGACATCGAGCACGACCGCGTGGGGCTGCCCCGCGAGAATCGCGGTCACTGCCTCGGCGCCGTCGGAGGCCGTGGCGCACTCCACGTTCTGACTCTCGAGGAACGCTTTGATGAGCGCGCGGATGTTCGGATCGTCGTCGGCCAGGATGACCCGCGGCTTCTCCTGATACTCCGAGACCGGTTCGGGCGGCGGCGCGGGCTCCTCGTGCGCGAGCATCGGCTCTTCCAACTCCGCGACCAGAGTCTCCAGCGTCTCTTTCAACTCCGCGACGTCGAGCGGTTTCTGCCGCAGGATCGTCTCCACTTCGCGCGAGAGCAGGCTGACCTTGCGGTATCCGAGCAAGCCCGCGGACCCTACCCACTGGTGCGCGATCGAGCGGGCTGCCGCCGCGTCGAACGTGCCGTCGATTTGCTCCAGCCAGATCGGCGCCTGCTGCAGCGCCTCGTCGAGAAATCGACGGCGCAAATCGTCGATCCCGGCGTCGGCAAACGGATCCGAGGTGGTCTCGCGCGGCTCGGACGGGCCGGCATTCAGGAAGCCGCGGATGCGATCGCCCAGCGCGCGCGTGTCGATGGGCTTGGTAATGTAGCCGTCGCAGCCGGCGTCGATGGCCTTCTCCTCGTCGCCCTTCATCGCCAGCGCGGTGAGCGCGACCACCACGATGTCGCGATGCCGCGGATCGGCTTTGATGCGGCGTGTCATCTCCAGCCCGTCCATGCCGGGCATCTGAATGTCGGCAAGCACGAGCCTGGGATGAAACGATTCAAGGATTTCGAGCGCCTCTTCGCCGCCGTTCGCGGTGCGGACGTCGTACCCCTCGTGCGACAACAAAATCCGGGTGAGCTTCAGATTGATCGGCGTGTCATCGACGATCAGTATGGATTCTCCCGGCATAAGCGCACTGTAATTTTAGCTCAGACGTGAGGGTTCACACGTGCTTATCGGAAAGCTCGCGCTAAAAACGGCGCCGCGGACAGCCGCGCTCCGCACTCCGACGCTTCCCCCCTGCGCCTCTACGATGTGACGGGTCAGGGCCAGCCCTAGTCCCGTGCCTTGTCCATTGCCGCGGCCGTTGGAGAGCTGCTGGAAATCCTGGAACAGCTTCGTCACTTCGTCCGGCGGAATTCCGATGCCGGTGTCCTCGACTTCGAGGCGGAAGCCGCCATCCGCCGCCAGGATGCGAACCGCGACAAAGCCGCCGTCGGGCGTGAACTTCACGGCATTCGACAGGTAGTTGTAGAGCACCTGTTTGAAGCGGGACGGATCGAGCACCGCCTCCAGCGCGGCGGGCAATTCCGTCGTGACGCAGATCGGCTTCCGGTCCGCCAGGGGACGGATGACGTCGCGGACCTCCTGTACGAGAGGCGCGATGTCCACCCGCTCCGGATGAAACTCCATGCGGCCGGCCTCGACCTTCGACAAATCCAGGATGTCGCTGATGATTTGCAGCAGGTGCCTTGCGCTCGAGAGAATGTCGGCGAGGACGTCGCGGTGGTCCTCGACGACGGGGCCGAGCTTGCCGTCGTAGAGCAATTCGGAGAAACCGATGATGCCGTTGAGCGGCGTCCGCAATTCGTGGGAGACGCTGGCCAGGAACCGGCTCTTCGCCACGGTGGCGGAGCGCGCGCCTTCCAACGCATGCGCCAACTGCTCGTTCTTATTGCGCAGCTCCATCGCGTACTGCGCGACCTTGCGCGCCGCCACCGAAGCCAGCTTGCGCTCCGTGACATCCAGCAGCGAACAGCACATCCCGAGCACTTCGCCGCTCTGGCTCCGAATGAGACTCTCGCGGACCTCGACCACGATGCGCGAACCGTCCGCCAGTTCGTATTCGCATTCGAACGACGGAGTTTCGACCGCCTTCGCCATACGGTCCAGCATCGCGAGACGGAACGCCTCGCGCTGGTCCGGGATGACGAAGTCCCAGGCGCGGCAACCCTCGACGCGCTCGGGACCGCACTTCAACAGAGCGCAGAGCTCCTGGTTAAAGCGGCGGACGACGCCATCACGGTCGGTCTCCTGATAGGGGACGGGGGCGCGGTCGAACAGGTCGCGATAGCGCTGCTCACTTTCGCGCGACTCCGTCTCGCGCATGCTGAGCAGGGCCGCGGCCTCCTCGATCTTGCTTTCCAGCGCGCCGATTTCGTCGGCGGCGCGGCGGGCGGGCTCGAGCGGCAAGCCGTGCGCGAGCCGGCGCGCGTTCTCCTCGACCAGCGCCAACCGGCCGGCCAGCCGCGACGAGACCAGCAGGTGCAGCAGCAGCGCGCCGGCGGAGCCCAGGATGCCGCACAGCAGCAACGTCCGCGAGAGACTCTGGTCGGCGGCGGTGCGGCGCGTTTCCCCGTCGAGCAGCCGCACGTCGAGTTCGCGCAGGATAGGCGCGAGACTCGACCGGATGGCGCTCAGGTCGCGCTGCGACAGCGCCGCGCGGACCGCCGTCAGCGAACCGCCCGACAACGCCTCCAGACGCTCCAGCGAGCGGTCGACCGCGGCGTCCGGCGATTTCGGATCGAGCGCCAGCATCTCCAGCTGGAGGATCTCCACGCGCCCTTCCGCGGCCCGGGTAACGGCGCGGTCCGCCTCCCGCTCGACGTTGTGGGTCCACGACGTCCAGAGGAGGGCCACCATCAGCGCCACGATGGGCACAGACAGGACGGCTACGCCCTTCGCCCGCAGTGTCAGCGGCGAGATGAAGTTGGGTCGGGACACGCTACGACTGCACTCATTCTAGTTGACGGCTCACCCCGGCGATAGCGACGCGTGGGGGCGCAACAGAGCCGTGACAGAATGGAGCGGTTCTTTGAGCAGCCGATTCGTTCCCTGAGACGACCGCTCCATCACTGTCGCGGCTCTGTTTGCGGCCTGCGCGGGGGGCCGTATAGTGCTATTCCTAGAACGAATGGATCGCATCGGGCGATACAAGATTGTCCGGGAACTCGGCCGCGGCGCCATGGGTGTGGTGTATCACGCCATCGATCCGAATATCGGCCGCGCCGTCGCGATCAAAACGATCCAGCTCGGCGGCGGGCGCAAGCCGGAGGAGCAGGACCGTCTCCGCGAGCGCCTGTTCCGCGAGGCCCGCTCCGCCGGCATGCTCTCCCACCCCGGCATCGTCACGATCTACGACGTCGAGCACCAGGGCGAACTAGCTTACATCGCGATGGAGTTCGTGGACGGCCCGACGCTCGACCACGTGCTTTCGGAAGACCCGCCGATCGCACCCTCCAAGCTCTTCAGCGTCCTCGCGCAGACGGCGGCGGCGCTCGACTACGCGCATCAGAAGGGCATCGTCCATCGCGACATCAAGCCGGCCAACATCATGATCGCGGCCGACGGCACGTCGAAGATCACCGACTTCGGCATCGCAAAGATCACGACGTCGGACCAACTCACGATGACCGGCGCGATCGTCGGAACGCCGCACTACATGTCGCCGGAGCAGGTGCAGGGGCAGACGGTGGACGGCCGGTCGGACCAGTTCTCGCTGGCGGTGATCGCGTACGAAGCGCTTACGGGCGAGAAGCCTTACACGGGCGAGCACCTCACGACGGTCGTATACAAGATCGTGACCGAGGATCCCGCGCCGCCGCACCGGTTGAATCCGAGCCTGAGCGGGCCGATCGAGAACACGCTGCGCAAGGCGCTCGCGAAGAAGCCCGACCAGCGCTTCAAGAATTGCCAGGAGTTCATCGACACGCTGGAGAAGGCGGCGGCCGCGACCAAGGGGTGGAAGTTGATGCCGCGCGGCGGCAGCATGAACGAGCCGACGGTCGCCGACGCGCCGCCGTTGAAGCCGGCGGTGACGCTGCCGGCGCCGGTGCGTCCCAAGCGGCTCGGCGACACGACCGTCGCGTCGGAGCGGAGCGGCGGGCGCAAGCATGGCTTCCTGACGTTCCTGCTGGCTGCGCTCGTCACCGGCGGACTGATCGGCCTGATCGCGATCCAGGCGCCGCCTTGGCTGAAGCGCCTCGAGACGCCCGACCCGCAGGAGCAGAAGAAGGAAGAGGTGAAGGCGAGTCCGGCGCCGGCGGAGCCGCCGAAGACCGAGGTGAAGCTGGAAGCCCCCGCGCCGAAAGAGGGGGACAGCAAACCGAGTCCGCTGGGTCCGCCGCCGGCTGCGGAGCAGGTAACCGCGGCCAAGTCCGATCGGACGCCGCAGACGCTTTCGATCATCAGCAGTCCCTCGGGAGCGACGGCGATCCTCGACGGCCGCAACGACGCGTCGTGTACGACCCCGTGCTCGATGGACGCCGCCCCCGGCCGCCACACGATCGCCGTGTCGCTCTCCGGCTACCAGAGCGAGCATCGCGAAGTGGACGTCTCCGGCGCCCCGATGGAACTCCCGGCCATCATCCTCCACGCCGCCGGTGGAACGCTGATGCTCACCTCGACCCCGAAAGGCGCGACGATCCTGGTGAACGGGAAGGCCACCGGGAAAAGCACGCCGACCGATCTGACGCTGGCCCCGGGAAAGTACGAGATCACCGTGGAACTCAACGGAAGGCAGTCGACCCAGACGGTCACGATCGGGTCGGGGATCAGCTACCTGAAGTTCACGCTGTAGACACCGTCGTGTGGTTGCGAGTTTGGACCGGAATCCGCACGTAAATCCGCGTTCCGCCGCCGGGCGCACTCTCGACGTCGATTGTGCCATTCACCAGCCGGGTTCGTTCGCGGATGCTGATGAGTCCCAAGCCGGCCTTTGCCGCACGCTCCGACGGCAGCCCCACGCCCTTGTCCGCGACCAGGAGCCGCACTTCCGCGTCCACCCTGGCGAGAACCACTTCGGCACGGTCCACGCGGGCGTGCTTGGCGATGTTTCGGAGGCTCTCCTGAACGATGCGGAATACGGTGAGCTCCACGTCCTGGGCGACGTCGCCGCAATCGCCTTCGATTTGTAAGTCTACGCGGACTCCCGCCAACTCTTCAAACTCCCGGCAGTAGCCGCGCAGCGCCGCGGCCACGCCCAAGTGCTGCATCGAGGTCGGATGCAGCTCGTGAGACATGCGGCGGACCGATTCGGAGACGTCGATCAGGCGCTGTTGCAATTTGTCGCAGTGGGCGCGAAGACCGGTGTTCTCCGCCGGCACGCCCCGTTTCAAGTTGCCCATGCCGATGCTGAGGGCGGCGATCTGCTGGCTGAGATCGTCGTGCAATTCCAGACTCAACCGGCGGCGCTCCTCCTCCTGCGCGTTGATCAGGCGCGCGCTCAGCCCGCGGATCTCAGCCTCCCTGGCGGTCTTTTCCTGGAGGTTGAGCGCGAGCTCTTCATTGAGGTGGCGCAGCCGTTGCTCGGCCTCCTTGCGTTCGGTGATGTCGAGGAGCGCTCCCGCATAGCCGAGGAAAACCCCGTTCGAGTCGGTTCGCGGGATGCCCTGGCCCAGCACCCACCGATACGCGCCGTCCGCGCGCCGGATTTGCGCTTCATCCGAAAACCGGGTTCTATCGCGGAAACAACTCTCCATGGCGGCAATCACGCGTGAGCGGTCGTCGGGATGCAGGTAGCGCTGCCACTCCACGCTCCCGTGCTGTCCCTCCGTCCCTACGAAATCGCTGAGGCCCTGGTTTACGAAGACGCTGTGCCCTTCGGCGGACACGACCCAGAGCAGCGCAGGGGTGTCGTTGGCGAAGGAGCGCAGCCGCTCCTCGCTTTCCTGCTGCATGCGCAGTTGGTGGCTCTTCCAGATCCAACCCACACCGGCGAGGCAACTCACCGCAATCAGCGCTAGCGCGGCCCCCAGTTGCCAGGCCAGGCGAGACAGGGGTTCGTCGATTTCGGCGACGTCTTTCTTGACCAGCAGAAACCAGCGAGAACCGGGCACGCGCCGCGCGCAAAGGACCACTTGAACGCCGCGGTAGTCAGGCCCGCGCGCAACCCACGCCTCGGGCAGCTTATCTTCCTGAGCCAGCGACGACCCTTTGATGGGACGCCGCCAGATCGAACTTCCGCCCAAATGCCGCAGCTCCGTCAGGTACACCACCGCGTCGGGTTCGCGCCGAGCCAGAAAGGTTTCACCAGTGCGGTTCGAGCTGCGCCACGCTTTCAGGTAAGGGTCGAGGAAGGTCTTGGGATCGATCTCCAGGATGATCGCTCCCTGCGGCCCCGCCGGCACGGTTAACGTGATCAGCCGGTCTCCGCTCCGGTCAATCCCGATATCGGATAACGTCGGCTCCCTGGCCTCGGCGGCGAGCGCCGCGCGCTGCGCCTGCTTCACTCGCGATTCGGTGACGCCGTCATTCAGCCGCACATAGGTCTGTCCCTGCTTGTCTACCAGGGAAATGTCGCTGTATCCGAACTCATGCTTGAGCGCGGCCAGCAAACCGACGATCTGGGCGCGGTCGGCATCGCGGCCGGCTCCGGAGAGGAGACGCTCGGCCGCCTTCATCTCAGGCAGCGACATCAGCATTCCGGCATCGCCTAACCGTTCCTGGCGCCAGTTCCGAACCTGAATCGTCTCGATATCCCGGATCGCCGACATTTCATGGATCGCGGCGTCCTCATTGGCGGCGCGCTCGCTGACGTAGTAGCGCCAAATGGCCGCCGCGGCGGCGAGAAAGCATAACGCCAGCAGCGCCGTGAGCAAATAACTATGGCGCCGTCTCAGCCACATGGAGTTGATACCGGCCCGCGTCTCATTCGCTGACCAGCCGGATCCGCATGGCGTACTGGACCAGCTCCGCCGTGGTGGTGACGCCGAGGCCATGCATGATGTCGTACTTGTGCGACTCCGCGGTCCTCGTCGAGATATCGAGCGCTGTCGCGACCTCCTTCATCGTGCGGCCCTCGGCGATCAGTTGCAGGACTTCCCGCTGCCTCGCCGTGAGTCTCGGCCCGTCACTCTGCGGTTTCCCCCGCGCCTCGAGCAGGAGCGAAAGGAGGTCCTTCGAAAGCAAGGTGGTGACATACGCTCGTCCCCGGGCAACCTCCCGGATCGCCGTAATCAGCTCCTCTCCCGGCGAGATCTTCAGCATGTAACCGGACGCGCCGGCGCGGAAAGCCTCGACCGCCAGTTCCGTGTCGCGGTGCATCGTCAGCACCACGATCCTCGCGTCGGGCTGCAACGCCCGGATCTGCCTGATTGCGTCCAAGCCGTTCAGCCTCGGCATCGACACATCCGTGACAATCACGTCCGGGCGCAGCGCGGCGGCGCGGTCCACAAGAGTCCTGCCATCGTGCACCGTCTCGGCCAAGTCGAACTCGTCCTTGAGCAGCGCCCGAATGCCCTCCGCCACCACGGTGTGGTCGTCGGCGAGCAGAACCGTCGTTCTCGGCATGTGATGTCTCGCCTCGATCATACTCCGGCCGGCCGGCCGCGGCCATTCCGGACGCTTCGCGACCAGTACTGCTCGCCTCGATATACAGCATGGACGGCGTCGATCAACTCCTCGCCCGCGTCGACTTTGAGGATGAAGCCGCCGATGCCGGCTTCAACCGCCCTCTCCAGCACTTGCGGGTCGTCGTGCATGGTGAGCAGGACGACCGCTTTGGCCGCGCCGGCCTTCAAAATGCGACTGCAGGCCTCAATCCCGTCCATGCCTGGCATCGAGATGTCCGAAACCACCGCGTTCGGCCGCGTAGACTCCGCGGCATCCACCAGTTCGGGCCCGCCGCTGACAGCCTGTACTACGTCGAATTCCGATTCGAGCAGGTCGCAGATTTCCTGCAAAACTTCCGCGTGATCGTCGGCGACCACTAGCCGCAGGCGTCCTGCCTGCTCGCTCCCGGAGGGTTTTGCATCGGACATGATTCTAATTGAATGACATCGACGGAAAAAGCAACATCCGTAATTTTACGGGGGGCCAACCCGCACAGCGCTGCGTAATTCCCGGTGTGCCGACCCCGTAAAATTTCGGATACCCTTCGCCGCCCGATCAGCCGAGAATCGCATCAATGGATTCGACATCGACGAAAGGGCGGCCGGCATGAACGTGGGCGATTCGCGCGCGGAAGCGCTTTTCCTGGCCGAGCAGAGGTCGGACGACGATTTCCGGCACGACGCGCCAACGCCCACGGGCCGCCCGTCCAGCAAGGGCCGAATCGTCGTCGCCGACGACGACCCGACGATTCGGGTCTACCTGCGCGGGCTGCTGGAGAACCACGGCTACTCCGTTCTCGAAGCCTCCGACGGCAACGAAGCTCTCCGTCATGTGCGGAAGGAACGCGTCGACCTCGTCATCACCGATATCCTGATGCCGGAACGAGAGGGTCTCGAAACGATCCAGATCCTGAAGCGCCAACATCGCTCCGTCGGGATTGTCGCGATCTCCGGAGCTGACAACCCCGCTTATCTCAATATGGCGCGGTCATTCGGAGCGTCAGCCACCCTACGGAAGCCGCTTCAGGCACAGGCTCTGCTCGCCGCGGTGGCGAAAGTTCTGCAAGAGGTGCGAACGAAATGACCTGCCAGCCTCCGGCGTTCCCGACGGTCCTGGGCCAGGAAACCTCGCCATTCGTCGACTAGGAGCTGCCCATGTTCGCCGGCAAAGAGATTCTTCCCTTCCGGACTTCCTACCCCGCCGGGGCGCCCGCCGCCTTCTGCGAGGAGAAGTTTCGCCGGCGGGCCGAATACATCCACCGGCTGGGACAATTCAATCGAGCCTTGCGCCCGCATCTCATTGACGGACACGGCACGCAGGAACTCCTGGACTCCATCCAGGCGTCGCGCAACGCGTGGCGGCAGTACCGAGTGCATGTCGATGACCACAGATGCCATAAATCCGCCGCCGATAAACGCGGATGAACGCCGATTCAGGATTCTTTGAACCCAAGGACAATCCGCTTCCACTCGACCTTAGGTTTCTGGAAATTGACGAGAAGGCAGACAAGGCGCGCTGGTAAACGCTTTCCAGGAAACCAGTACCAAGCGTGTTCGAGACCTCGAACACGGCAGCCAGCACCTTTTCGCTCAGACCGTCCAAAGGTATTTTATCGGCGTTCATCTGCGTTTATCGGCGGCCAAATCATACGGCCCAATTCCTGCGTTCGATGATGGTCGGCGGCTCGTACGTCACTCCCTCCGCCAGGCGGCGCTCTTCGCGGCGGGCCGTCCAGAGCAGCAGCGGACCGAGGGCGCGGGTCATCAGGGAACTAAAGAAGCCGAACTCGCGGCGGATCTCCGTTCGTAGCGTGTGGATCTGCTCCGACACCGCACTATTGGCGGCTTTCATGTGCTTCTCCATCGCCCACAGCGCCGCCGAGTAGCCGTCGCGCAGGGACCTCGCCTCCCAGGCGAAGCGCGCGCGCACGCGCAGATCGGGATCGTTCTTATACTTCCGCCAGCCGCTCAGCGTGGTGCGGCAGATGCGATAGATACTCGGACCGTTGCGTTCGAAATCGCGGCGGAACGCCCAATCCAGGAACTTCTTCGAGTCGTCGCGCGAGATCGCGGCGTGCTCGAAGTTGAACGCGTGCTGCCCGTGGATGTCGGCGAGGTCGACGCCTTCCAACATGCGGCCCTCTTGCGACATCTCGGCGAAGAGCGGCGTTCCGGGCACCGGCGTGTACAGCATGAACTGGTGGAAGTCCGTGTTGTGCGCGACCGCGTGCTCGATCTCGTCGTGGATATTCTCGGGCGTGTGGTGCTCCAGCCCGACGATTGTCGACCCGAGCAGCTTGATCCCATGCTCGCGGAGCTCGGCAGCCAGCTTCTTCGTGTCCGCGCCCTCCAGCTTGGTGTACGACGACCGCGGCGACTCCAGCCCCATCCACACCCACGACACGCCGAGCTCGACCAGTTCCCGCATCGTGTACTGCGCGATCGCGTTCGCCGACGAGAACACGTACAGCGCCCACGCCTTGTTATCGCGCTTCATCAACTCGAGCAGTTCCATGGCGCGGCGCTTATGCAGCAGGAAGTTCTCATCCATCATGAAGAACGACTGCACGCCGAGCTTGTCCGACATGTGCGACATCACCGTATACAGCTCCGCGCCGGTGTTGTAGAAGTTCAGGTACTTGCCCTTGCCGCCGAAGAACGCCGAGGTGGTGCAGAAGTTGCAGCCCATGGGACACCCGACGGAGGGGATGATGGTCGCCGCCGTGCTGCCCTTCGCCTGCGGCAGTTTGAGCCCGAGCGTGCGGGCCTCGAAGCCGCTGACGATCTCGGGATGCTGGATCGGGGCGCTCGCGTCCTCCCCGAGGAAATTGCGCATCCAGGCGACGCCATCGCCCTTCACTACGTGGTCGGCGTCGATCAGCTTCTCGATCCCCGGAATTGCGGCCACGTGGCCGCCGATGACGATGGTCGACCGCGGCGATACGCGCCGCACGATGCGGCACATCTCCCGCACCTTGCCCACATTCACGATGATCGACGAGATGCCGACGATGTCGTACTCGTTGGCCAGCAACTCCTTCTCGAACGCCGCGCGGGTCGGGAAGTCCATCACGGTGGTGGGCGCCGAGATGTTCTTCTGAATCATCAGAATCCCCCACGAGCGGTGGAACATGCGGAGCGAGAACGGCCCCTGCTCGCGGGTCACCTGATTGTGGTACAGCTCCATCGGATTGATCTTCCGGCTGCCGTACTGATCGTCCTGCGCGTAAGGGCCGAAGACGGAGCTGAGAAGAACGCGCGCGGAGGTTCCCTTCGGATGTGTGGTCATGTGGAGTTTAGGTCCTGAAACACCTAAACTATAGCGGCTGGCAGGCGGACGAAATGTAATAGATTTGTCGCTGGCACGACACAAATCGTGCCCTGGAAAGCTCTATGCGTTCTTCTGGCGCCACTGCGCCAGTTCGCCGGCGAGCTGCGTCTTGACCGTCACAAACTGAGGATTGTCGAACTGGTTGGTCTTCTCGCCGTGGTCGGCCTGCAGGTCGTAGAGTTCGCCGGGACCGCCGTCGCGGGAGACGAGCTTGTACCGCTCGGCGCGCGCCATCCAGGTGTTGTCCAGGTGCGCGAACACGGCGGTCCGCCAGCGCTGCTTCTTGGGTAGCGGCTTGCCGGTGGCGAGGAGCGAGTAGCTGCCGCCGCAAGTCTGCGCGGGGGCCGTGGCGCCCGTGAGTTCGCAGAGCGTCGGGACCAGGTCGTAACCGCTCACAACCTCCGGACGGACGCCTCCGGGCGGGACGCGCATGGGCCAGGTGACGATCAGCGGGGTGGCGACGGATTCCTCAAACATGTTCGCCGGGTCGGAGGCTTCACCGGCGTCCCAGAGTCCGTGATGACCGAGCAGGGCGCCGCACGTCGAGGTGAAGACGACGATGGTGTTGTCGACGATGCGCCGCTGCTGGATCTTCGAGATGAGCTGCTGGACCTCGTCGTCCATCGCGCTTACTGCCGCCGCGTATTTCCGCAGATTCCCGACCGTGTCGGCGAGGAACGCCTTGCCTGCGCGGGCGTTCGGCGCCGCGTGCTCCGGGTTGAAGGTGTCGAAGTGGGTCTGCGCATACAGGTCGCGATACTTCTGCGCGAGGTTGTCGTAAGGGGGCCGCGGGCTGCTCAGGTTCACGACGGCGAAGAACGGTTTGCCGGCGGCGGCCGAGTCGATGATGCGGACCGCTCCGAGCGCGTCGGTGGCGGGGCTGGCGGTGTAGCCCGCGGCGGTCATGGCGCTTTCGAGCGAGGGTCCGGTTTTCCCGGGCGCCAACCCGGTCAGCAGGCTGCCGCGGCTGGGCGCAGCCGATGGGGACGCCGCCATGGCGTCCAGAAAACGGGTACCGGTGGCCGCGAAACGGTCGATGTTCGGAGTCTTGATCTCCTGGTTGCCATAAATGCCGAGCACCCACTGCGGGACGTTGTCGGCGAGCAGGAGGATGACGTTCGGCCGCTCGGGTGCGGTCTTTTTCTTCTGCGCGAGCAGGGGCAGAGCGAGGCTGCCGAGGAAGAAGTAGCGGCGCGAAACTGGCATGGTGAAATACAAGTATATTCCGCGCGGACTGAGATGCGGGGATTGGGCCGCATTTGTCGGCGGGGGCCCTCCGGCATTATATTTGGGGTGGGGATGAACGTACCCAACACGCTGACGATTCTTCGGATCTTCTTCGTGCCACTGCTCGTCGCAGCGCTGGTGCAGGAGGACGTCGCTCTGCGTTTGGGCTCGGTAGTGTTCACGAAGGAGTGGCTGGCGCTGGCGATCTTCCTGACGGCCGCCGGCACGGACCTGCTCGACGGCTATCTGGCGCGGCGATGGAAACAGGTCACCACCATCGGCACCTTGCTCGACCCCATCGCCGACAAGCTGCTGATTTCGGCGGCGCTGATCTCGCTGGTGCAGGTGCGGGCGCTTCCCGGCTGGATGGCGATCCTGATCATCGGCCGCGAGTTCGCGGTCTCCGGCCTGCGCAGCATCGCGGCCGTCGAAGGGTACACCATCAAGGCGAACGACCTCGGTAAGACGAAGATGTTCTTCCAGGTGGTCGCGATCGCGTGCATGCTGGTCAGCATCCGGCACTCCGCTCTGTTGCTGCCGGCGACGGTGCTGATGTGGATTGTGGTCTTCTTCGCGATCCTGTCGGCGGTCAGCTATTTCCGGAAGTTCTGGCGCAAGATTGACGAGCGGATCAAGCTGCGGCGGCGCCGCGAGCTACTCGCGCTGGAACGCAAGCGGCAGAAGGCGCTGCGGCGTCAGATGGGATTGTCGAGCGGCAAAGAAGGCTTGGGCGCGGCCACGATGTGGAAGCCGCCCGAGGTCAACTGAATCTCGCGCACCTGCCCCTTCGGTCCAACCGCCTCGAGCGGTTTCCCGTTCAGGACGATATGCACCCCGCCGGCGTTGCCGAGCCGGAGAGTCACCGCTTCATTCGCTTCCAACGACCGTGTCTGATTCGTGTCGAGCGTGCCGGAGAAGATGTACTTGCCGTCGGCGCGGGCGAGCACCCAAACCGGCTCGTCGGCCGTCAAGAGCACGCGGACGGGGGCGTTGGGATTCGCGATGCGCGCCGCTTCGTTATTCGGCGCCGCGGCGGGCTTCGGCTGTTCCGGGACCGTCGGCGCGGGCTTCGGCGTCTGCGCGACAGTCGACGGTTCGGGATTGATCGGCGTTCCGGGCTCGCTCTGCGGCTGCGCCTCGGGTTTCGGCGGCTCGGCGACTGCCTGCTCCTGCGGAGCGGGCGCGGCGACAGGCTGCGAGACGGGGGCGGTGATCGGCGGAGGTGTTGCCTGGGCCGTGGTCGGGATCGGATGGCGCGCGCGCTGCCAGAACGCGTATACGCCGGAACACACAAGCATCACCACAACCACGAGCGCGGCGGCGGGCAGAGCGGACGACCAGTCGCGCGACCGGCGGTCGCTGACGGTTTCCCACTGCTCCACGCGGGGCACGTGAATTTCGGGAATCGGGGCTACGTCGGGAGCGTTGGCGTCGACCGGCGGAGGAGGCGCGAGCACCTGCTGGACCTCGGTCGCGAGTTCCTCGCCGTCCAGGCCGAGCAGCGTAGCGTATTGACGGACAAAGCTTTTGGCGAAAACGCCGGCGGGGAGACGGTCGAAGCGCTCCTCCTCGATCGCTTCGAGGAAGCGCGACGAGATTTTCAGTTCGCCGGAGATTTCGTCCAGATCGAGATTGCGCCGGAGCCGTTCCCGACGCAGTGTCTCGCCAATGGAACTCATAGGCGTAGTTTCAGGTCCCTGAGCCCATCTTACATCACGTTAATGACCAAACGTCAGAGAGTTACGTAAGAAGTAGTACACCAATTTAAGCCGGTCGGGCAAGCTGCTAGGATAAGCACTTGATCTCGGTGGTTGTCGTCAACTGGAACCGGAAGAACCTCCTGCGGGCGTGCCTGGAATCGCTCCGCGCGCAGATTGGGGTGGAGTTCGAAACCATCGTGGTCGACAACGGGTCGACCGACGGGTCGCCGGCAGTGGCGGAGGAATTCGGGGCGAAGCTGATCCGGAACGCGGAGAATCGAGGATTTTGCGCCGCCAACAACCAAGGGATCGCGGCCGCGCGCGGCGAGTTCGTGGCGCTGCTGAACAACGACGCGGAGGCGGAGCCCGGCTGGCTGGCGGCGCTGGTCCGCGCGTGCTCGAAGTCGCCGGAGGTCGGGATGGCGGCGAGCAAGGTCCTCGTTTGGGAGGATCCCGGCCGGATCGACAAGGTCGGGCACCTGATCTTCCCGGACGGCCAGAATCGCGGACGTGGCGCCGGGGCGATCGACCGCGGCCAGTTCGATCGCGAGGAAGAGGTCCTGTGGCCGGACGGGTGCGCGGCGCTGTATCGCAAGTCGATGCTCGACGCGATCGGCGGGTTCGACGAGGACTTCTTCGCGTACGGTGACGACGCCGAGCTCGGGCTGCGAGCGCGCATCGCGGGATGGCGCTGCGTCTACGCTCCGGACGCGGTGGTGCGGCATCATCGTGGGTCGACGATGGGGAAAGGGTCGGCGGCGCGGCTGGAGCTGATCGAACGCAATCGCGTGCTGCTCGCTCTGAAGCTGTTTCCGTGGAGCCTGCTGTGGCTGAACCCGCTGTTCTTCGCGGTGCGGCTGGCGGCAGGGGCGGCGATGGCGGGCCGCGGGGCAGGGGACACGGCGCACTTTCCCGGACTTCGCGGGAAGCTGGCGATGGCGGGCGCGCTGGTGCGTGGCGATTGGCGGGCGTTGTGGATGGCACCGCGGATTCTGCGGAAGCGTCGAGAGATCGCAGCGCTGCGGAAGCTCTCGGCGCGCGAGTTACGGCGGCTGTTGTGGTCGAACCGGCTCGGTCTGCGGGAGGTCGCGTGAAGGCGAAGCTCGCGGTGATCGTCCTCGCGGTGCTGGCGATTCTCGCGATGCGGGCCGCGCAGATGCACATTGCGGACACGTATCTCGACCCGGTCGGGAAGGTCGATGCGCAGGACGAGGCGATGTACGCATCGAGCGCGATGCGGATGGCGTCGCACGGCGAGTGGCTCACGCCGATCTACCAGGATCGGTACGCGCTGTTCAAACCTCCGCTGCTGGCGTGGACCGCGGGAGTGTCGGCGAAAGTGTTCGGGTCGACGGCGTGGGCGGTGCGGCTGCCCGTGATGCTGGCGGCGGCGTTCACGGCGTGTCTCGCGTTTCTGTGGAAGCGGAATCTGGCGGCGGTGGTCCTGCTGGTGTCGGATCGCTTGTGGGTGACGCTCTCGTCGCTGTGTCTGACGGACGGTTTGCTGGTGGCGTGCGTGGCGGGCGCGGCGTACTGTTTGTGGCGCGATCCGAAGCTCGAATTGCGGCGCTGCCGCTGGGGCTTCGCGGCGGCGACCGCGGCGGCGTTTCTGGCGAAGAGCGTGGCGGGGGCGCTGCCGGTCCTGATCCTGCTGGTGTTCTGCGCGGTGTCGAAGCGCGGGGAACGGCCGCCGTGGGGACGCGTCGTGGTCGTGATGCTGGCGGCGGGCGCGATGGCGCTGCCGTGGTGCGCGTACCAGATGGCAGTGCACCCAAAGTGGTTCTGGAACGAGTTCGTGCGGTCGGAGATCTTCACGTACGGGGTCGCGAGTCCGATCCAGACGTCGCAGGACAACGCGGTGTGGTTCTACGTCAAGCGGCTGTTCCTCATGGACCCGGTGGTGGCGTTGGTGGGCGCGGTCGGGATTGGGTTCGCGTGGCGGCGGCGCGAGCGGGCTCTGTTGGCGTGGACGGTCGTGGTGCTCGGGACGGCGATGGTGTGGAGCTATCGCAATGTGACGTACCTCGCGCCCGCCGTGCCTGCCCTGGCGATTCTCGGAGCGGGAGTGCTGCGGCCGCGGTGGGCGCCGATCGCGCTGCTGGCGGTGCTCGGAGTGAAGCTGGCGATGCCGCCGGCGACTTGGGGTGTCGACGTGCATCCCGGGGTGCTGCATCCCGCGGTCGTGCAGTTGGACGACTATGTGCGGCTGCATCGCGGTCGTGAGCTGATTCTGGTCGATCCGTTCGAAGGGTTTTATTCGGCGGTGCTGCCGATCAAGGTGCGATACGTGTTCGTGAATCCGGCGGGGGTTCCGCCGCAGCCTCCGCTCGATCTCCACGAGCTCGGAATTCTCGTGAGCGCGGACGAGTTCGCCGCTCTGGACCGGATGCGGCCCGTTTGGCGCGAGCGGCTGCGCGAGTGGGGGCTCGATTCGGATGCGCCGATCGCGACGGCGATCGTGGCGAGATCGCGCGCGGAGGTCGAGGCGTTGATGCGGTCGCGGCCGGAGGCGGATTATTTAGTGCCGGATGGCGGGGGATTTCGATTCGTGCTTGCGACAACCGCTCCATAACTGTCGCGGCTCTGTTTCGGCAGTAATCCACACACAGAGCCGCGACAGTTATGGAGCGGTTGTCGAGGTGTCGATCTGGACCAGCTCTTCTTCGGGGCGATGGACGGCGGGCTTCGGCGGACGGAGGAGCGCTCGGGGGAGCTTCGAGAAATACGTGAGCCTCTCGACGACGGGGAGCAGGCGGCGGACCGTTTTGCCGTGCAGGAGCAGGCTGCCGACCACGAGGAGCGGGTGCGGGATCGTCGTGCAGCATTTGGCGCAGACGTCGATCTCGCCGGCGCGGCCGGTGACGTGGAGGCGGCGCATGCGCTGCATCTCGTCGGAGTTCCAGATGTCCTCGAGCGACGATTGTTCGAGATTGCCGACCGCGGTCGGATCGCCGCCCATGATGTACGACTGGCAGCACGGGAAGACGTCGCCGTTCTGCTTGACGTACATCGGGCCGCGCCAGAGGTAGTGGCAGGGGTGCTGCCAGTCCGCGCCGTCGTGCCCGGCGTCGGGGCGGAGCATGTTGGTCTCGTCCTCTTTGATGCGGACCTGGTCGACGCCGGGGATGGCGCTCCAGAACTGGAGGAAGTCGTCGACCTCGCCCGCGTTCTTCTCCATGCGGATCATTTGCACGACGAGCTGGAGGTTCGAGCCGCGCTCCTTCTTCATGCGGGCGAAGCGGACGAAGTTGTCACGGACCTTCTCGAATTTCGCGCCCTTGCGGTAGAACTCGAAGCTCTCTTTTTGGGCGCCGTCGAAGCTGAAGGTGATCTGTTCGAGCGGGGTGGCGAGGAGCTTCGCCGAGGCCTTCTCGTCGAGGAAGGTCCCGTTGGTCGAGAGCAGAGTCGAGACGCTGTGGCGGTGGCAGAATTCGATGCGCTCGTAGATCTTCGGGTCCATGAACGGCTCGCCGAGCCCGATCAACATCATGTGCTCGGCGGTCGAGCCGGACTCGCGGACCAGGCGCTCGAAGACGGCGTCGGACATGTCCGCCTTGGGCTGCTTGTAGACCTCGCGCGGGCACATCGGACAGTAGAGATTACACTTCGCGGTGGTCTCGACGATGTACTCCACCGGGAGGGCGTTGAGCTTGCTTTGGCGCGTGAGGTAGGCCCAGAGGAGTTTGGCCCGGTTCCAGGCTCTCATTGCTCTCGATTATAGCGCCGCATGGCCTGCCAGCCGCCCCAATGCCACGCCAGTTGGCCGGCGAACAGGAAGGGGCTGAGCGGGATCGCGTCGAGCCCGTGGGGGAGGTTGCGGAGCACCAGGTAGCCCGTCCCGGCTGCTGCGAGGAAGGGTAGAAGCGCGAGTCTCGCCGTCGCCGATTTCGGGAAGAGGCGCGCGAGCGGCTCGTCGGGGCGCATCGCGAAGTACTGCGAGGTGCCGAAGCCGTAATGCCGCATGCGCGCGAGGTAGTCCGACGGGCGCTCGACACTCGAGAGGTGGGTGACGCGCGCGGACGGTTCGAAGCGGAGCCGGAAACCGGCGGCGCGGGCGCGGGCCGTGAAGTCGCGATCCTCGCACATGGCGAGCTTCTCGTCGAACGCTCCGATCTTCTCCACGACTTCGCGTTTGAGAATGAGGTTGCAGGTGGAGAGGAACGGCGCCGGTCCGGGAGCAAGTCGCGGCGAGAGGACAGGACCGTCAGTGGAGAGATATTCGAGGCGGGCAGCGAGCCCGCGGCGGGCGGTGCCGCGCGATCCGCACGCGAGATCGGCGTGGCCGCCGGCGATGGTGTCCCACAGGCGCTCGGCCCAGTCGGGTTCGGCGACGCAATCGTCGTCGAGGAAGTAGAGGACGTCGCCGCGCGCTTCGGCGAGCCCGCGATTGCGCGCGCTGCCGTAGCCGCGGCGGGGCTCGACAACGTACCGGGCACCGAACTCGTGGGCGACAGTCTCGGTGTCGGTGTCGGGGCCGTTGTCGACGATGACCACCTCGTCGGGCCGGCGGGTCTGGCGCGCGAGGGCTTCGAGCGTTTGCCGGAGGAGCGGCGCGCGTCGCAGCGTGATGACGATCAGCGAGGTCACGGCTTTCGTGCGAGGCAGAAGTAGCCGAGAGTGTAGTCCTGCTTGCGATCGAGCGGGTCGAGCAGGTAGCAGGCGGCCGGCACGAGCAGCGCCAGGAACGGCGCCAGCAGCACGAAGAAGATCCAGCGCCAGCCGGCCTGCAGGAAACCGAGCAGCGCCATGAGGCGGAAGCTGATGTTCCAGAACAGCCCGCCGAGCGCCTCGGCGCGGCCTTTGAGCCCGGCCTTATCGAACAGGTATTCGAGGCCGTAGCGGGTGTAGCGGAAGAAGTCGTGCGGGTGCTGGTGGATCTCCCAGTCCTGGACGGTGGTGAGGATGAGCTGGCCGCCGGGTTTGAGCACGCGCGCCATTTCCGCGATGCAGACGTGCGGCTCCTTGATGTGCTCGAGGACCTGGATGTTGACGACCGCGTCGAAGACGCCTTCGCGGAATGGGAGCTCGCAGACGTCGCCCTGGACGTCGAGGCGGGAGTAGTCCCAGGTCATGTCGCCGATGCCGCGGTCGAGCTTCACGTAGCGGGTGTGGGCGAAGAGGGTCGAGTGCGGACACTCGCCGGCGCCGGCGTCGAGGACCCGGGCTCCGGGCGGGACGGCGCGCGCCGCGGCCTCCAGTTTCCGGTAGAGTTCGGTGTGGAACGGGTCCATGATGCGCAGCACGATCTTCGGCACCAGAGGTTCGATGCGCTTGCGAAACTCGGGCTTAAACATCTACAGCAGCCGCCATGGCGTGAAGATGAGGTTCTTCGTGTGGAAGCACTCGTGGGTGCAGTGGCAGCCGCCCTGGACGCGGTCGCGCTGGAGCTTGGCTTCGAAATCGGACCACAGCCGGTCGAAGTCGAAATCGTACGCTTTCAGGTTGCCGATGGGCTTGAGGAGCTCGCAGAAGTAGACGTCGCAGTTGGCGTCGATCACGCAGCTCACGTCGCCGGCGTTGCAGGAGATGTCTTTGGGCGTGCCCTGCATCTCGTGCATGTAGTAATTGTTCAGAACCATGCGGCCCATGGTCGCGATCATGCCGCTGAAGAGTCCCCAGCGTCCGCGGAAGTAGTGGCGGCACTGCTTGAGCTGGAGCTCGGAGATCTCCTCGTACTGTTCGAGGGTGGGCGGCTGGAGCGTGTTGTCCATCCAGGCGCCGCGGAGGATGTTGATCGAGTGGTAGTCGAGCTTCCAGTCGGAGAGGCCGAGGTCGAGGAGTTGCTTCACGTCGGCGACGTTGGAGCGCATCAGGGTCGTGACGACGCTGAGGGCGAGGCGCGGGTCGCGGGAGCGGATCTCCTGAAGGGCCTCCATGGTGGCGAGGGCTTTCTTGTAATTGCCGGGGACGCCGCGGATCTTGTCGTGGGTCTCGCCGATGCCGTCGAGCGAGATGGCGACGTTGACGCGGAAGTCGGCGGGGTTCGAGAGGATGGCGTTGACCGAGTTGGCGATCACGCCGGTCTGGATCGCGTTGGTCGGGATGTTGATGTGCTTGACCTTGTTGCGGTCGATGAACATGTGGCAGATGCGGTCGATGTCCTTGCGGAGGAAGGGCTCGCCGCCGGAGAGGTCGAGCCAGACCATCTCGTCCATGGCCTGGGAGATGCGCTCCACCTGCTCGATTTTGAGCGACTCACCCTGGTTCAGACTCTGCCAATAGAAGCACGTACCGCATTTTGCATTGCAGTGGTCCGTGATGAACAGGATGAGATGGACGGGCTTCCGAGTGCGTTTGGAAAGCCGTTTCCACGTAAAGATGTCCGTTCCGAGCATGCGGTGTGGCCGAGATTCAATTGTGGCACACCGGCGGTGTAGGGCCGCCGGTCACGATATAATCGAACGACAGCCGTGCAGATCCGCACTTGGAAGGACCGCGCCATCTCCTACGGGATTCGTGCGTCCTTACTGCTCGTGGCGGCGGTTTGCGGGTTTGCGGGGACTTCCGTGCGCGCGCCTTTCGGGGCGTTTCTGGCGGCGGATCTCGACGGCGACCGAAAGCCCGATTTTGCGACCGCGGGCGCGATGCGCGCGGACGGGGCAGGGTATCTCCTCGATATTTCGGTCCGGCTGAGCGGGGTCGAATCCGGCACGATCACGGTGCGGATGCCGCGCGCGGCGGGACGGATTGCGGCGCGCGATCTGGACGGCGATCTCGACCGCGACCTGATCCTCGAATCGTTTGACCGTGTGCCGCTGGCCATCATGCTGAACGATGGTGGCGGACATTTTCACCAGGTCAGTCTCGATGACTATGGCGCGCTGACGCCGCGGCCGGAGCCGTTTTCGGTCGAGCAGCCGGCGCGGGAAGCCGACCCGCCCGATACCGGGGAGTCGACGGTCAGCCCGGCCGATGCGCCCGGACTGGCGATTTCGCGGCCCGACGCGGTCCGCGCGCTTCGGCTGCGTCCTCGCAATCAGCGTTTGGCTGCGCCCGCGTTTTCCACGCGCGCCAGCCGGGCGCCGCCCGCCTCTCTCTAAATCCAGCTCGAGTTCACGTTAACCACTGAACAACCGCTCCATTACTGTCGCGGCTCTGTTTGTGGAGTTGTTATATGCCCGTGGAGGATTCCTTTGAAAAGTGTCATTGTGTTTGCGTTTGCCGGCGTTTTGGCGGCGCAGAGCCCGCCGCCGGATAAAGTTACGGCCGCGCAGGCGGTGCAGGAGGCGATCGACCGCAACCTCGGACTGCTGGCGGAGCGCTATAACCTGAGCGTCGCCGAGGCGAGGATCGTGACCGCGAAGTTGCGGCCGAATCCGGTGCTGAGCGCGGGGCTCGACTACATCGATATTTTGGGAAGGTTCACGCCGGCGAACGCAGGTGGCCCGACGGAGTGGAACGTCCGCACCGATTGGGTGTTGGAGCGCGGCGGGAAGCGTGACGCCCGCATCGCGGTCGCCGAGAATTCTCGCGAGGTCGCGAAGCTGAACCTGCTGAACACGACCCGCGGCCTCGTGCTCGACGTTCAAAGCGCGTTCATCGACGTGCTGCAGGCGAAGGACAACGCTGCCTTGGCGCGCGAGAATCTGGCGGCATTCCAGGGGATCGTCAGCGTCAACCAGACGCGCGTGCAGGCGGGCGATTTGGCGCGAGTCGAACTGGTGCGGACGCAGGTGGCGGCGCTGCAATTCCAGAGCGCGGTGCGGCAGGCGGAGTCGAAACTGCGGGTCGCGACGAACAAATTGCAACTGCTGATGGGACGCGTGGTGCCCTCGCCGACGTTCGATGTCGTTGGAGACTTGCGGCGCGAGACGCCGCCGCTGGAACTGCCGGCGCTGACGTCGCAGGCGCTCCAGATGCGGCCGGATGTCCTTGCGCTGCGGCGGGACCAGGCGCGGTCGCAGGCGGAGTTGCGGTCGCAGTTGGCGCAGGGCAAGGTCGATTACACGGTGGGGACGGAGTACCACCGCGAGTTTCATAACGGGAACGCGAACGCGATGGGAGTGTTCTTCTCGGCGCCGATCCCGTTGTTCAACAAGAATCAGGGCGAGATCGAGCGGGCCCGGCAGGAGATGGCGCAGGCCGAGGCGCGCGTGAAAGCGCTCGAAGCGTCCGTCGAGAGCGATGTGCGGAATGCGTGGCTGCAATATACAACCTCGCGGGATTTGCTCGACAGCATCGAGCGCGGGTTGCTGACGCAGGCGAAGGATGTGCGGGACACGATGGAGTACTCGTACCGGCGGGGCGAGGCGTCGCTGGTGGAGTTTCTGGATGCGCAGCGGGCGTTCAACGACGCGCGGCAGAGTTATAACGACGCGCGGGCGGATTTCGCGCGGAGTTTGTACACGATCGAATCGGTGGCTGGAGCGGGTCTGGAGAAGAAGCAATGACGAAATTGGTTTGCATCGCGGCTTTCGCCGCTCTTTTGAGCGGCTGCGGGAAACATGAGGAAGCGGCTTCGGCGGCGGCTGCTCCGACGGCGGCAGGGGAGCAGCGGTCGGCGGACGGGACGGTCGTCATTGCGGGGGATTCGGCGAAGTTGAAGGAGATCAAGGTCGAGGCCGTACGCGATGAGCAGGTGCCGTTCGATGAGGTCGTCTCGCCGGGGAAGATCGAGGCGAATCCGAATCTGGTGTCGCACGTGACGCTGCCCGTCACGGGGCGGATCACGACCGTCCTGGTGAAGATCGGCGACGCGGTGAAGCGCGGCGAGCCGGTGTTGACGATTGAGAGTCCGGACGCGGACCTGGCGGAGTCGACGTACCGGCAGGCGCAGGCCGGGGTGACGCAGGCGAAGGCGAATCTGAATAAAGCGCAGGCGGACTACGACCGGTCGAAGGACTTGTTCGATCACAACGCGGTGGCGAAGAAGGACGTGCTGACGGCGGAGAACGCGCTGGCGCAGGCGAAGTCGGCCCTGGACCAGGCGCAGGCGGCGGTGGACCAGGGGGCGCGAAAGATCGAGATCCTCGGACTGAAGCCGGGGACGTTCGGGCAGAAGGTGACGGTGGTGGCGCCGACGTCGGGGAAGGTGCTGGAGATGGCGATCGCGCCGGGCGAGTATCGCAACGACACCAATGCGGCGGTGATGACGATCGCGGACCTGAGCTCGGTATGGGTGTCGGCGGACGTGCCGGAGTCGCAGATCCGCTTCATCGATCCGGGAGAGCGCGTGGACGTGTCGCTGACGGCGTTTCCGAACGAGACGTTCCGGGCGCGGGTGATGCGGATCGCGGACACGGTCGATCCGCAGACGCGGACGATCAAGGTGCGGGCCGAACTGGAGAACTCGCGCGGCCGTTTGCGGCCGGAGATGTTCGGCACGATCAAGCACGTGGATTCGGTGCGCACCATGCCGGTAGTGCCGGCGGGCGCGGTGGTCCAGGAGGGCGGGAAGTCGGTGGTGTGGATGGAACGCTCGACGGGCCGGTTCCAGCCGGTCGAGGTTTCGGTGGGCGGCCGGGCCGACGGCCACGTAGCCATCACAGCAGGAGTCAAGGCGGGCGACCGCGTCGTGGTGGACGGCGCGATGCTGCTGCGGGCGCAATGACATGATCGCCAAACTGTTGCGGCAGGCGCTGCACCAGCGCTTCGTCATGATCGCTCTGTCCTTGGGGCTGATCGCGATGGGGATCTGGTCGTTTCAGCAGTTGAAGGTGGAGGCGTATCCGGACATCTCCGATACGCAGGCGGTGGTGATCACGCTGTATCCGGGCCGTGCGGCCGAGGAGGTGGAGCAGCAGATCACGGTGCCGATCGAGCGGTCGTTGAACGGCGTGCCCGGCGTGATCGCGCGGCGGTCGCGGACGATCTTCGGATTGTCGGTGGTCGAGCTGACGTTCCAGTACGGGACGGACGATTACTTCGCGCGGCAGGTGGTGCTCGAGGCGCTGCGCGACGCGGAACTGCCGGACGGCGTGACGCCGACCCTGGGTCCGCTGGCGACGCCGATCGGAGAGCTGTATCGATACGTGGTCGAGGGCAAGGGCTACGACGACATCCAACTGCGAGAGTTGGAGGATTGGGTGATCGAGCCGCGATTCCGGCAGGTGCCGGGGATTGCGGACGTGACGCCGTTCGGCGGCCTGGTGAAGCAATACCAGGTGGAGATCGACCCGAAGTCGCTGGACAAGTACAACCTCGGCGTCTCGCAGGTGGCGCAGGCAATCGCGGCGAACAACCAGAACGCCGGCGGCGCGATGCTGGACAACGGGCAGCAGTCGATGGTCGTGCGCGGGGTCGGACTGGTGCGGACGCCGGAGGACATCGGCAACATCGTCGTGAACGAGACGAAGGGCGTGCCGGTGTTCGTGCGCGATATCGGAGCGGTCAAGATCGGCGCGGCGCCGCAGACGGGAATTTTCGGCATCGGGGAGGAGACGGGGGTCGAGGGCATCGTGCTGATGCGCCGCGGCGAGAATCCGACCGAGGTGCTGAAGGGCGTGCACGACGCGGTGGAGGATATCAACTCCACCCGGCTGCCGGCCGGGGTCAAGATCCGGACGATTTACGATCGGACGGACCTGGTGGCGAACACGATGCACACGGTGTCGCACACGCTGCTCGAAGGGCTGATCGTGATGGTGACGATGCTGCTGCTGTTCCTGGGCAGCGTGCGCGCGGCGGTGTTGACCGCGATCGTGATTCCGCTGTCGCTGCTGTTCGCGTTCGTGTGCATGTACTTCACGGGGATTCCGGCGAACCTGCTGAGTCTGGGCGCGCTCGACTTCGGGATCATCGTCGACGGCACGCTCGTGATGGTGGAGCACATCGTGCACCACCTGCAGGAGCGCGAGCACATGAAGAAGCAGGGGACCGTCTTCGAGACGATCCTGAACGCGGCGCTGGAGGTCGAATCGCCGATCTTCTTCTCGCTGCTGATCATCATCTCGGCGTACATCCCGCTATTCACGCTGGAGCGCGTGGAGCGGCGGCTGTTCACGCCGATGGCGTACACGGTCTGCTGCGCGCTGCTCGGTTCGCTGCTGCTGGCGCTGACGCTGATCCCGGTGCTGGCGACGTACCTGTTCCGGAACGGCGTGAAGACGTGGGACAACCCGGTGCTGCGCTGGCTCTACAACGGCTACGAGCGGGTGCTGCACGTGACGGTGCGGCGCGGTCCCCTGACGGTGGCGTTCGGCGGGGCGGTGGTGATTGGAGCGTTCGTGCTGGCGGGGTCGCTGGGCAGCGAGTTCCTGCCGCAACTCGATGAGGGGACGCTGTGGGTGCGGGCGAACTTCCCGGCAGGCATCTCGCTGCAGAAGTCGGCGGAGGAGGCGCGCAAGATCCGGGCGATTTTGGAGACGTTCCCCGAGGTGTCGCTGGTGAGCTCACAATCGGGGCGCAACGATGCGGGGACGGACCCGTACGGGCCGAATCGCAACGAGTTTTTCGTGGCGCTGAAGCGGTACGACACTTGGCCCGACGGGATGCGGAAGGCGGACTTGGTCGACCAGGTGTCGAAGAAGTTGCGGGCGGAGATCCCGGGCGCGAACTTCAGCCTGACGCAGCCGATTATCGACAACGTGACCGAGGCGGTGACGGGGTCGCCCGCGGACTTGGCGGTGATCATCAGCGGCGGCGATTTGAAGCGCCTGCGGGAACTCGCCGACCAGTCGCTGGTGGTGCTGCGGGAGATTCCGGGGCACGCCGACACGTTCCTGGAGCAGGAGTCGGACCAGGCGCAACTGCGGCTGCTGATCGATCGGCAGGCGGTGGCGCGGTACGGGATCAACATCAAGGACGTGCAGGACGTGGTCGAGATGGCGATCGGCGGGAAGCCCGTGAGCACGGTGTTCGAGGGCGAGAAGCGGTTTGACGTGACGGTTCGGTATCAGGCGCAGGCGCGTGTGGACCAGGACGCGATCGGGAATATTCTGGTGCCGGCGCACGACGGCGGGCGCATTCCGCTGTCGCAGTTGGCGCGGATCGAGGTCGTCAACGGGGCGAGCATCATCGCGCGGCGCGAGAATATCCGGCAGATCTCGGTGCGGACGAATATCCGCGGACGGGATCAGGGGAGCTTCGTGAAGGAGGCGCAGGACAAGTTTGCGCGGTCGGTGAAACTGCCGCCGGGGTACTCGGTGGACTGGGGCGGACAGTTCGAGAATCTGGAGCGCGCGCGAAAACGGCTGACGGTGATTCTGCCGATCACGATCGCGATCATCTTCGCGCTGCTGTTCTTCATGTTCGGGTCGGCGCGGGACGCGGGTTTGGTGCTGGTCAATGTGCCGTTCTCGCTGGTGGGCGGGATCGTGTTCCTGTACCTGCGCGGGATTAATCTGAGCGTGTCGGCGGCGGTGGGATTCATCTCGTTGTTCGGGGTCGCGGTGATGAGCGGCGTGCTTTACATTTCGGAGATCAACCGCCGGCGCGCGGAGCCGGGAACGACACTGGAGGACGCGGTGATCCAGGGAGCGAAGGCGCAGTTACGGCCCAGCCTGATGCTGATCCTGGTGGCGATGCTCGGGATGGTGCCCGCGGCGCGCGCGACGGGGATCGGGAGCGACATTCAACGTCCGCTGGCTACGGTGCTGGTGGGCGGCCTGCTCTCGACGCTGTTGCTGACGCTGCTGGTGCTGCCGAGTTTGTACTACGTGACTGCGAAGAAGGAGCGAGCATGAAGCCGCCGGTGAAGATGTTGATGATCTACGTCGACGAGACGGACGTGTTCGGGACGGGACCGCTGTACGAGGCAATCATCCGCCGGCTGCGGCAGCTAGGGGTGAACGGAGCGACGGCTGCGACGGGGATCATGGGGTTCGGCGCGCATATGAAGGTGCACCGGAAGCGGCTGTTCGGGATCTCGGACGATAAGCCGGTCGTGATTACGGTGGTCGATAGCGAGCCGGTGATCCGGGAAATTCTCCCCGAGATTCGCGGGATGGTGAAAGAGGGACTGGTGGTGCTGCTGGACGCGGAGGTGATCGAGGCGGCGGAGGACGGGGCGGAATGAAGCATTTCTCTCGCAAAGACGCCAAGACGCAAAGGAAAGTCAAAAGCTAATTAGCCTTTGAAGTTCCTTTGCGTCTTGGCGGCTTGGCGAGAGATTATTTTTCCCGCTTCAGGTCGAGCTTCGCTTTCATCGACTGGCCTTCGCGGCTGGCGGTCACGTCTCCCTTGAGGGTGTCGCCGTCTAGAACGAGGCTCATTTTCAGGGTTAGCCCGTTCGGGGCGGAGAGCTCGAACGTCACCTTGTTGCCGTCGATCTTGCCGTTCGAGATGGCCATCTGTTCGTCCATGGTGGGCCCGGCGGTGCCGGTGATCTCGGCCCCGGTCTGCTTGAGGACCACCATTCCGGTGCTCGGATCGCCTTCTTCCCTCGTGAAGGTTCCCGACCATTTGCCCGTCGCGTCGGCGGCGAAGGCAGTGAAGGCGCACAGCGCCAGTAGCAGGGTGTACGCGAGTGTCTTCATGGCGTCTTACTTCTCCCGTTTGAGGTCGAGTTTCGCCTTCATGGTCTGGCCGTCGGCGTTGGCAGTAGCATCTCCCTTGAGGGTGTCGCCGTCGAGAACGAGGGCCATCTTGAGGACCATGCCGCTGGGGTGCTGGAGCTCAATCGTGACCTTGTTGCCGTCGATCTTGCCGTTGGCGATCGGATACTGCTGGTCGGCGTTGGGGCCGCCGGTGCCGGTAATTTCGCCTCCGGCCTGTTTCAGGATCAGGAGGCCGGTGCTGGCTTCCTGGCCTTCGGGAGTGAAACTGCCGCTCCATTTGCCGCCGGCATCGGCGGCGAAGGCGGTGAAGGCGTAGAGCGCCAAGAGTAAGGTGCACGCGAGTGTCTTCATGATGTTCTCCTCTACTTGGCGCGGGTAACGTCCATCTTGCCCTTCATGGTCTCGCCGCCCATGTTGGCCGAGATCGAGCCCTTCAGGTGGTCGCCTTCGAGAGCGACGTCGATGGTGTAGACGGCCCCATCGGGCGATTTTACGGAGCCTGTGACGCGGTTGCCGTCGACCTTCCCGTTCTCGATCGGCCACTGCTGGGATTCGTCGGGGCCGCCTGAGCCGGTCAGGGTACTTCCGGACTGCTTCAAGATTATCGTCGCGGGCTGCGGTTCTCCGCCGTCCGGGGTGAACGTCCCGGTCCATTTGCCGGAGACGTCGGCAGCGAGGGCGGTGATGGCGCAGAGGGCGAACAACAGCGAACACACGAGTGTCTTCATGAACTCTCCTGGAACGTTCAGACGCCTCCCGTCGGGAAAAGGTTCGGAAAAGTTGCGGGATATTTGCCTGGACTGGCGTACGATGGGCTGGATCTTACGGGGAGGGCTTATGTGGCGGATGCTGTGCGGCTTATGGGTGGCGGCGGCGATGGCGCAGGGTCCGGCGTTCGAAGTGGCGGACGTGAAGGCGAACCGGTCGGGCGAGGCGCGGATGGCGGTCGACCTGCAAGCGGGCGGGCGGCTGACCATGCGGAATGTGCCGCTAAAGGTGATGATCGTCTTCGCGTACCATCTGCGTCCGGAAGCGCTGGACGGACCGGCCTGGCTGGGGTCGGAGCGGTTCGACGTGGTTGCGAAGGCGGCGGAGACGGCATCGGCGGACGACGTCCGGCGGATGATGCAAGCGCTGCTGGCGGAGCGGTTTGGGCTGGTGGTACACACGGAGCAACGGCCGTCGGCGGCGTTCGTGTTGACGGTCGGGAAGTCGGGGGCAAAGCTGCAGGCCTCGGAGGCGGCGCTGCTGAGCGGGCAGCGGTGCGTGCCGGGGTCGGGGGCGCCGGATCAGCGGCACGTCGAGTGTAAGCACGTGACGGCGACGTTCCTGGCGGACTACATCCAGGAGCTGGCGCCGCGGGATTTCCCGGCGCCGGTGGTGGATCAGACGGGCCTGACCGGCGTGTACGACTTCAAACTGGACTGGACGCCGACGACGGGGGATGGCGATGGCGCTGGTCCGACGATGGTCGATGCAGTGCGGCGGCTGGGCCTGGAGATCGAACGGAGGCGGATGCCGCTGCCGGTAATCGTCGTGGATCGAGTGGAGCGTGCGCCGGTCGAGAGATGACAAGATGCTGCGTGGCACGCTAGCCTTATCTACTTATGAAGCTTGCCGTCGCCTTGCTGCCCCTTTGGGCCGCGCTTGCGCAGGTCCCCGCCCCGGAGTCCGTCCTCGGGCATAAACCGGGGGACGATTTCTTCCTGGCGACGTACGACGAGTCCCTTTCTTACTTCAAGAAGCTGGCGCAGTCGAGCGACCGGATCAAGCTGGCGCCGGTCGGCAAGACGACGCGCGGGGTCGACTGGTACATCGCGATCATCTCGTCGCCGGAGAACCTGGCGAAGCTCGATCAGTATAAGGAGACGGCGCGGAAGCTGGCGCTGGTTAAGGGGCTCGACGAGAAGCAGGCGCGGGAACTGGCGCGCGGCGGCAAGGTGATGGTCCACATCGACGGCGGGCTTCACGCGACGGAAGTCGCGGGGGCGCAGCACACCATCAAGCTGGCGTACGACCTATTGCGGCGCAACGACCCAGAGGTGAAAGCGATCCTCGACAACGTGATCCTGATGTTGTGGATCTCGATCAATCCGGACGGGCAGAACCAGGTGGCGACGTGGTACCGGGGGAACATCGGGACGCCGTTCGAGGTCAGCAACCATCCCGATCTCTATCAGGAATACGTCGGGCACGACAACAATCGCGACGGGTACATGAACAACATGCTCGAATCGCGGGTGGTGACGAAGGCGGAACTGGAGTATTACCCGAACGTGTTTTACAACCACCACCAGACGGCGCCGTTTCCGGCGCGGATCTGGATTCCGCCGTTCGGCGACCCGGTGTCGTTGAATCCGCATCCGCTGATGTACCGGTGGGTAAATCTGTTCGGAACGGCAATGGCGGCGTACCTGGACGAGCACAACATGCCGGGCGCGATGCACCGGGGGCGGTTCGACGACTGGTATCCCGGGTTCATCGACCATGTAAACAACTTCCGGAACACGGTGTCGTTTCTGACGGAGACGGCGCTGTATCGTTACGCGACGCCGCACTTCTACACGATCGACGAGTTCCCGGCGGAGAAGCAGGGGCTGAAGGCGGAGGTGTTTTATTCGAGCCCGTGGCGCGGCGGGTGGTGGCGGCTGATGGACGCGGTGAATTATATGGAAGGCGCGTCGATGGCGGTGCTGGATACGGCGGCGAAGAATCGCGAGGAACTGCTGTTCGACAGGTATCGCGCGGGTCGGGACGTGGTCGCGCGGTTCACGAAGGACCCGCCGTACGCGTACATCATTCCGCGGGAGCAGCGGGATAAGCAGACGGCGGCGGTGCTGGTCGAGAAGCTGATGATCAACGGGATCGAGACGCACCAGGCGACGAAGGGATTCTCGGCTAACGGGACGACATATAAAGAGGGTGATTGGGTGGTGCTGATGGACCAGCCGTTCGCGGCGCTGGTCAAGGAGCTGTTCGACGTGCAGCGGTATCCCGAGTTGCCGGGGGCCCAGAACGCGGCGGCGCCGGCAGGTGGACGGGGGGCCGGGGGCCGGGGGCCTGGGGCCGGGGCTTTGCCTGCTGCGCCTGCGGCGCAGGGCGGCGGACGTGGTCGTGGCGCGGCGGGTGGAGCAACTCCGACGGCGCCTCCTCCGGGGACGAATCAGTTGCCTTACGACGTGACCGGGTGGACGCTGCCTTTGCAGATGGGCGTCGAGGTGGTGGCGGTGGCGGAGCCGGTCTCCGCGGAGACGCGGGCGTCGCTGCGGAAGATGGAGCGGGCGCCGGCGATCGAAGGACGGGTCGAAGGGGCGGGACCGGTGTTCGCGTTCTCGCACAATTCGAACGCGTCGATGGCCGCGGTGAATGAGCTGCTCGCGGCGGGCGTGAAGGTCAGCTTCGCGAAGACGGAGCCGACGATCTTCGCCGAGGGAAACGCGGCGGCGATCCTGAAGAAGGACGGCGTCGACGCCACGACCGTCAAAGAGGCGGCGAACGCGTGGCCGGTGAAGAAGGCTCGGGTCGCGCTCTACGAGCCGTGGGCGGGCAATATCGACGAGGGCTGGACGCGGTGGATCTTCGAGCAGTTCCACGTGCCGTTTGCGCGCGTGCGCAACGCCGAGATCCAGGACGGCCACTTGCGCGATCGGTTCGACACGATCGTGCTGGCGGAGATGGGCTCGCGTCAGATCCTCGACGGCATGCAAGCGGGCGCGGTGCCCGGGCAATACGCGGGCGGGATCGGCGAGGCGGGGGCGCAGGCGCTCCGCGATTTCGTGGATAAGGGCGGGACGCTGGTGACGCTCGGGAACTCGTCGCTGTTCGCGATCGAGCAGTTCAATCTGGCAGTGACGAACGTGGTGGCGGGGGTGCCGTCGTCGCAGTTCTTCTGCTCGGGGTCGATTCTGCGGACGGAGATCAAGGAGCCGAATCATCCGGTCGTGGCAGGGCTGCCGGCGATGCCGGCGGTGATGTTCGAGCGCAATCCTGTGTTCGACACCAAGGCCGGGTTCCGCGGGAAGGTGCTGGCGAGTTACGTGAAAGATCGCAATCCGCTGCTCAGTGGATTCCTGCTCGGAGCGAATCTGATCCAGGGAAAGGCGGCGGCGATCGACGCCAATTACGGGCAGGGGCACATCATCCTGCTGGGCTTCCGTCCGCAGTGGCGCGGACAGTCGCACGGGACGTACAAGTTCCTGTTCAACGCGCTGCTGTATGGGCCGTCGATGGCAGAAGCGGTGCCGGCGCGCGAGGGCGGTCGAGGTGGCGGAGGAGGCGGCGCGGGAGGCGGAGGCGCGCAGGGCATTTGGCGTCGCGAGGCGGAATCGATCAAGGGCGAAATTTCGCACCTGCTCGATCTGAACCGCGCGTTCTTCACGGCGCGGGGTCCGCGGGCCGCAGAGGAAGGCAAGACGCTCGAGACGGCGCTGGATGCGTTCCAACGCGATCGTCTACCGCTGCTCGACGACTTCCGGGCGCAAGTGGAGGACGCGGCGACGGCGCGGAACGACGCCACGTTCTCGTCTCAATTGAAGCGGCTGGCCGCGGATTTACGCACCAAGGATCTCAGCGCGTCGAAGCTGGAGGATGTATTGGAACAGTACAAGCTGGCGGTGTTGCCGTGAAGAGACTCGGACTGATTTTGATGGCGGCGGCCGCGATGGCGCAGGTTCCGACCCCGGAGTCGGTGCTCGGGTACAAGCCGGGCGCGGACTTCAAGCTGGCGACGTACGACGATGCTCTCGGATATTTCCGCAAGGTGGCGGCCGCGTCGAACCGCATCAAGCTGGTGAATATCGGGAAGACGACGCAGGGTCGGGACTGGTGGATCGCATATATCTCCGATCCGGCGAACCTGGCGCAGCTCGATCATTACAAGGACGTGTCGCGGAAGCTCGCGGTGGCGCGCGGGATCACGGACGAGCAGGCGCGGACGATGTCGCGGGACCAGAAGCCGATCGTCCACATCGACGGCGGCCTGCATGCGACCGAGGTCGCGAACCATCAGCACACGATCCAACTCGGCTACGATCTGGTGGCGAGCGAGGCGCCGGAGTTCAAGGCGATCCGCGCGAATCTGATCGTCGAGCTCTACTTTTCGATCAATCCCGACGGGCAGAACGTGGTGGCGGAGTGGTATCGGCAGAACGTCGGGACGCCGTACGAGGTGAGCCCGCTGCCGGTCCTGTATCAGGAGTACGTGGGGCACGACAATAATCGCGACGGGTACATGCTGAACATGATCGAGTCGCGCGCGATCACGAAGGTGATGCTCGATTCGGAGCCGCTGATTTTTTACACGCAGCACCAGAGCGCGCCGTTTCCGGGACGCATTTACCTGCCGCCCTACGCCGACCCGATCTCGGCGAATATGCACCCGCTGATGCTGCGGTGGCTGAACCTGATCGGCACGTCGATCGCGACGTATCTGGACGATCACGACCTGCCGGGGTCGATGCACCAGGAGTCGTTCGACGTCTGGTATCCGGGGTACATGGACAACATCGGCAACTTCCGGCACACGATCTCGTTCTTCACGGAGACGGCGCTGTACCGGTACGCGACGCCGCACTTCTATACGGTCGACGAGTTCCCCTCGTCGCGGCAGACACTGGGGACGGAGATGCTGTACTCGAGCCCTTGGAAGGGCGGGTGGTGGCGGCTGGCGGACGCCTGCAATTACATGTACGGCGCCGACATGGCGGTGCTGGATCTGGCGGTGAAGTATCGCGAGCAGATGCAGTACAACAAGTACCGCGCGGCGCGGGACACGATCGAGCAGTTCACGAAGGAGCCGCCGTACGCGTATCAGATTCCGCGCGAACAGCACGATGCGCCGGAGGCGGCGCTGCTGCTCGACCGGCTGATGCTGCAGGGCATCGAAGTACACCGGTCGACGAATCCCGACGCGTGGGTGATCCTGATGGACCAGCCGTTCGCGGGGATGGTGAAGGAGTTGTTCGAGGCGCAGCACTATCCGACGCTGTCGCAGCGGCCATACGACGTGACGGGGTGGACGCTGCCGTATCAGATGGGGGTCGAGGTGCACGCGATGACGACTCCGCTGACGAAGCAGTTCCGGGATTCGCTGCGCGCAGTCAAGGCGATCGACGATCTGACGGCCCCGATGAACCACGGGACGAACGCGAGTTTCCGCGCGGTGAACGAGATCCTGGCGGCGAACGGAAAGGTGCTTTTTAATGGCGACGATATCGCGGTTTCCGGTCTTGATCGCGGGAAACTGGACCCGATTCTGAAGGAGAACCGGCTGCGCGCGGGCGGGACCGGCGAAGGCGGAAAGGCCGTGAAGGCGGCGCGGGTCGGACTATATCGGCCGTGGACCGCGAGCATGGACGAGGGCTGGACGCGGTGGGTTCTCGAGCAATACAAGTTCCCGTTCCGCAGCCTGTACAACGCGGATATCCGCGGCGGGCATCTGCGCGAGCGGTGCGACGTGATCATCCTGCCCGATATTTCGGAGCGATCGATTCTCGACGGCAATCGTCCGGGAACGATTCCGGAGCGATACGCGGGCGGAATCGGCGAGGACGGCGCGCAGGAGTTGCGCGACTTCGTGAGCGCGGGCGGGACACTGATCGCATTCAATAATGCGTCGACGTTCGCGATCAATCAACTGCAATTGCCGGTCGAGAACGGGCTGGCGGGGCTCTCGCAGGCGCAGTTCCTGTGCTCGGGATGCCTCGTGGATGTGCATATCGAGGACGCGAAGAATTCGCTGACGGCGGGGTTGCAGGCGGACACGGCGGTGATGTTCGAGCGCGGTCCGGCGTTCAACACGAAGGCGGGGTTCAAGGGGACGGTGCTGGCGCGCTATCCCAGGGAACGGTCGCCGCTGCTGAGCGGGTACCTGGCGGGTCCGGATCAGTTGCAGGGTAAGATCGCGGCGCTGGCGGCGGATTACGGGAAGGGTCGGGTGCTGCTTCTGGGGTTCCGTCCGCAGTGGCGGGGACAGTCGCACGCGGCGTATAAGTTCTTTATGAACGCGCTGTATGTGGGGGAGTAGGGGCTACTCGTTTTCCGAGGAGTCGAGCAGGGCCTCCAATGCGTTGAGCACGCCAATGTCCTTCGCGCGGCGCGCCGCCCGTTTAGCGCTGATAATCGCCGGGAGGTCCAGCGTTCGGACTGACCGTCCGAAGGCGTCGACGACGATCGAGTGCGCGAGCGCTTCGCGATAGTCGCCTACTCCGCTTACGTCGGCAAGGAGGTCAATCATCCCGACCTTCGTAGTGAGCGTGAGGACGGTCATGTTCGTCACGGTTGCTTCATCCCAAACGAACGGCAGCTCGGACGGGAAATCGCGCGGGCGCGGATTCAATGGGGCGAGGCAAGCGACAAGCCGTTTCACGTTTGCGCGGTCACGCGAGTAGCAGATGTCCAAATCGTTGGTCGAGTAGTTGACGCCGTGCAGGATCGCGGACCAGCCGCCGATCACGACAAAATCCACGCCGCTGTCGCACAGGGCGTGAATCGCTTGAGCGAATTCGATCATTTCCGCCGGCGCGCCGCGCCGCAGACCTGGCTAACGGCACGTGACACTTCTTGCATTCTGACGACGCGTTCCTCGGGCGTCAAACGGAGTTGCTCGAGGAGGAGGGTCAAGTCGATCCCGTACTCCTTCGCCGCGGCGATCTTGCTGCCGGGGGCCGGATTCAGGAGACGCTTCTCGGCGATGGCCAACTGTTCCGGCGTCAGCGGAAGAAGCTTCTTCACGCTTTGATTCTACCGCTCATCTCTCGCGTGATATTCACCAGGTCGTCCAACGAGAATCGCGAAATACGACGGCTGAGCACGTCGTTCATCTGTGCTTGAGTCATCCCGCAGCGCTGTGCGGCATCCACTTCCGTCCAGCCTTCCGCTTTCACGAATGCAGCGACCTGTCGCATCAGTTCGGCTCGTGCTCGCAGGTTGGCGGCCTGCGCGGGCGTCTCGGCGACGGCGTCCCAAACACTAGCGTAGGTTTCGGATTTCTTCATTTCACAACAACCGCTCCTTCACAGTCGCGGCTCTGTTTGGATTCTCCCTCTCGTCCACCGCTCGACCACTTGGGCGAGGGTGGCCATGTCGATCGGTTTCGGGAGGTAGTCGGACATTCCGGCGGCGAGGCAGGCTTCGCGGTCTCCGGCCATGGCGCTGGCGGTGACCGCCACGATCGGCGTCCGGCGGGACGCGCCCCATAGCGTTTGGAGGCGGCTGGCGGTCTCGAGGCCGTCCATTTCGGGCATCTGCCAATCCATCAACACCAGGTCGTAATCGCGATGGGCGGCGAGGGCTAGCGCCTCTGCGCCGCTGGAGGCGAGCTCGCACTGGCAGCCGAGCCGCTGCAGCATGATGCGCACGAGCTTCTGGTTCACGATGTTGTCCTCGACCACGAGGATGCGGGCTCCGATCGAGGCTCCGGGGGTGGGCTCGGGGACCGCGGCGGGCGGCATCGCCGGTTGCGACGACGCGCGTAGCGCGACGGAGAACGTGAAGGTCGAACCGCGCCCCGGTTCGGAGACGACGTCGATGCGTCCGCCCATCAGGGCGGCGAGCTTCTGACTGATCGCCAAGCCAAGTCCCGTGCCGTCGAACTTGCGTGGGCTGCCGCTCTGCGCCTGCGTGAAGACGTCGAAGAGGCTGGGGATCTCAGACGCCGCGATCCCGATGCCGGTGTCCGCGACCTCGTACTGGATCCCGTTCGCGTCCGTTTTGAGACGGAGCGTGACCGAGCCGTGCTCGGTGAATTTGACGGCGTTACCGGTGAGGTTCGCGAGGATCTGGCGGATACGCAGCGCGTCGCCGACGACCGGACGGGGCGAGCCGGGAGGCGTTTCGATATGGAGCTCGAGGCCCTTATCGGCGGCGCCGGCGCGAAAGAGACGGGCGACGTCGCGCAGGAGCTCGGCGGGATCGAACGGGTCGGCGTGGAGCTGCATCTTGCCGGCCTCGACCTTGGCGAGGTCGAGGATGTCGTTGATGAGCGCGAGGAGCGCGCGGCCGGACTGGCGAATGGTGCCGGCGTAGTCGTGCTGCTCGGCGGAGAGCGGAGTCTGCTCCAGCAGTTCGGCCATGCCGAGGATGCCGTTCATCGGTGTGCGGATCTCGTGGCTCATGTTGGCGAGAAACGCGGACTTGGCGTGGTTGGCGGCGTCGGCGGCGGTGCGGGCGGCGTGCAGCCGGACCTGCTGCCAGACCATCACAATGAGCCCGATGACGAGGACGCCGAGGCCGATCCAGAGCAGCCGTTCGTTGCGGTGCGATTGGGTGTATTCGTAGACGGTGGAGGCCTGTCCCGACGTGACGAGATCCCAATTGAGGGTGATGGTGGCGAAGCGGCCGTCGCGGGTCATGGCGCCGACGACATTGCGGATGGCGTCGGCAGCTTGCATGGCGGCGCGATCGTTTGGCGCGGCGCCGACGCCGAGCCAACGGGCGGAATCGGCGAGGTTGTGAAGCGCGAGCCGCTGCTGCCGGCACGCCGGAGGCCGGCTCATCAAGAGGCCGTCTCCGATGCCCTCGGCCACCACGGCGATTTCGATTTCGCCGCGGCAGACCGCCTCCATGGCGTCGGTCTGCGTCTTCATCATCAGGGTCTGACTGCCAGGCAGGTTTTGGTCGACCCACGGTTGGGCGACGGCGGCGAAGCCCCGTCCGATGCGCACCCCGTGCCAGTCCGCCGGCAAACTGCCGCCTTCCCTGGTGACGATCCAGTAGCTGATGCGGAGGTACGGCTCGGTGATGTAGATGTGGCCGACCCGGTCCGCGCGCTGGATGATGAGTGGCCAGAGGTCGACTCGTTGGGCGGCGAAGGCCTTGTCCGGGCCCTCGGGAACCAGGACCCATTCGAGGCGAATACCATTGCGCGCGGCGGCCTCGGCGATGGTTTCGTGAATTGCGCCGGAGGGCCCGTTATGCGCGTCGAGCAACTGGCCGGGCGGCGAATACTGATACCCCATGCGGAAGACGCGTTCGTGTGTGCGATCGTGGAACAGCCACCAGGCCGCGCCGATGGCGCAAAGAGCCAGGATGCCAATTGCGATCCGGGTCTTCATCTGAGTGCTAGCCTCTGAGGCGCTCCGCGACGGCGTGGGCCGCTTCGCCGACTGGCACGTCCGCGGATTGCCGTGTTTTACGTTCGACGAGCTCGACCATCCCGGCGCCCAGCTTCTTGCCGATCACGATGCGATACGGGACGCCGATCAAGTCGGCGTCTTTGAACTTCACGCCGGGACGCTCGTCGCGGTCGTCGAGGAGCGTGTCGAGGCCGAGGTCCAGACAGGCCTGGTAGATACCGCGGGCCGTCTCCCTCTGCGTCGCGTCGGCGTTATTGGCCGGTGTGACGATCACCTGGAACGGAGCGATGGCGGGCGGCAGAATCATGCCGTCTTTGTCGTGGAAAAGCTCGATCGCGGCAGAGAGGATGCGCTCGATGCCGATGCCGTACGAACCCATGATGGGCGTGATTTCCTTGCCGTCGGCGCTCAGGACGCGTAGGCCCATGGTCTCGGAATACTTGTAGCCGAGCTTGAAGATGTGGCCAATCTCGACCGTCTTCTCGACGGTGAGCGGCGCGCCGCAGCGGGTGCAGGAGTCGCCGGCCTGGACCTGGCGAAGGTCATGGAGCTCCGCCTCGAAGTCCTCGCCGAGCGTAACGTTGCGCAAGTGGTGGTCGTCGCGATTGGCGCCGGCGATCATGTTGCGACGCCCGGTGAGCGCCTGGTCCGCCAGGATCGTCATGTTGGCGACGCCGACCGGGCCGAGTGAGCCGGCCTCGGCGCCGAACCACTCGACGATTTCGTGCGGATGGGCCTGGCGGAATTCGGGATCGCCGGAGATGGCGGCGAATTTGGTCTCGCTGAGTTGATGGTCGCCGCGCAGCATGACCAGCACGGGCTTGGCGTCGGCGACGAGCACCAGGCTCTTCATCTGCGACGTCTCCGGCAGGCCGGTGAAGGCTGCGACCTCGGCGATAGTCTTGCGGCCGGGGGTATGGAACGCCTCGGGGGTGAGCTCGCCTTCGGGGTCGGGCTGCGCGGGCGGCGCGGGATGGGCGCAGGCCTTTTCGAGATTCGCGGAGTAGCCGCAGCTCTTGCAGATGGCGACGAAGTCCTCGCCGGCGGCGGAGGCCACCATGAACTCGTGCGACTGGCTGCCGCCCATGGCGCCGGAGTGCGCTTCGACGACGGTGTACTCGAGGCCGCACCGATCGAAGATGCGGCGGTAGGCGCGGTCGTGCTTGAGATAGGCGGCGTCGAGGCCGGCCTGGTCGAGATCGAAGGAGTAGGAGTCCTTCATCAGGAACTGGCGGACGCGCAGGAGGCCGGATTTGGGCCGCGGCTCATCGCGGAATTTGGTCTGGATCTGGTACCAAATCTGAGGAAGCTGCTTGTAACTGCGAAGCTCGCCGCGGGCGATCGCGGTCATGACTTCTTCGTGCGTCATGCCTAGGCAGAGGTCGCGGCCGAAGCGGTCCTTGAGCCGGAACATGTTGTCGCCCATGATGTCCCAGCGTCCCGATTCCTGCCAGATCTCGGCCGGGTTGAGGGCGGGAAGGTGCATTTCCTGGGCGCCGATAGCATCCATTTCATGCCGCACGATCGCCTGGATCTTGAGGAGCGATCGTTGGGCGAGAAAGAGGTAGCTGTAAATCCCCGCGGATAACTGGCGGATATAACCGGCGCGCAGCAGAAGCTGATGGCTGGCGACTTCCGCTTCGGCAGGGTTCTCGCGCAGCGTCGGGATGAACAACTGGCTCCAGAGCATAGGGTTGAAAAGAAGTGCTCTATTCTAGCAGACGGCATCGCGAACAGAGCCGCGACTGTGAAGGAGCGGTTGTTCCAGGGGCCGAATCGTTTGCTGGGACAAGGCGCTCCATAACTGTCGCGGCTCCGTCTGGGCAGTGATCGATGTCCAGCGGAAGCAGGCGCCGACTAGCGAAGTGATAAAATCGGACTTCTCCCTATATGAAGATTGCCATTGCCGCGGACCACGCCGGATTTGCCCTCAAGGAGCGGCTGCGGGCGAAGCTGGCGGAGCAGGGCCACGAAGTGGCCGACTTCGGGACCGCGTCGACGGAGTCCTGCGATTATCCCGATTTCGCGCAGCAGGTGGCGCGCGAAGTGGGTCAGGGGCGGGTCGACCGCGGCATCCTGGTGTGCTCGACGGGGATCGGGATGGCGATGGCGGCGAATAAAGTCGATGGTGTGCGGGCGGCGCCGGCGCAGTCCGAAGACGAGGTCCGGCTGACGCGCGAGCATAACGACGCCAATGTGCTGACTCTCGGCGCGCGGTATCTGGACGAGGACCGCGCCTCAGCGCTGATCGGCATTTTTCTGGATACGCAATTTACGGGCGGACGGCACGCGCGGCGCGTAGCGAAGATCGCCCAACTGGAGGGTTCCCAATCATGACGGCAGACGAGAGAATGCGGAGGCCGCTGGCCGATGTCGATCCGGAAGTCTACGACGCGATCCAGCATGAAGCGGAGCGGCAGGACGGCCAGCTCGAGCTGATCGCCAGCGAGAATTTCACGTCCGAGGCGATTCTCGAAGCCACCGGCAGCGTGTTCACGAACAAGTATGCCGAGGGGTATCCGGGGAAGCGCTACTACGGTGGGTGCGAGTACGCCGACGTGGTGGAGAACCTGGCGCGCGAGCGGGCGAAGAAGCTGTTCGGCGCGGAGTACGCGAACGTGCAGCCGCACTCGGGGTCCCAGGCAAATCAGGCGGCGTACGCGTCGGTGCTGCAGCCCGGTGACACGATCATGGGGCTGAACCTGGCGCACGGCGGCCACCTGACCCACGGGCACCAGCTCAACTTTTCGGGCAAGACGTACAAGGTGATCCCGTACAACGTACGCAAGGAAGACGAGCGCATCGACTACGACGAGGTCCTGCGGCTGGCGGAAGAGCACAAGCCGCGGATGATCATCACGGGGGCAAGCGCCTATCCGCGCATCCTCGATTTCGCGAAGTTCCGGCAGATCGCCGACGCGGTGGGCGCACTTTTCCTGGTCGACATGGCGCACATCTCGGGGCTGGTGGCGGCGGGGCTGCATCCGAACCCGTGCGAGCACGCCGACATCGTGACCACCACGACGCACAAGACGCTGCGCGGTCCGCGCGGCGGTCTGATTCTGGCGCGCGAGAAGTATGCGAAGGATATCGACCGGACGGTGTTCCCTGGTACTCAGGGCGGTCCGCTGGTGCACGTGGTGGCGGCGAAGGCGGTGTGTTTCCTGGAGGCGATGCAGCCGGAGTTCGCCGAGTATCAGAAACAGGTGGTGGCGAACGCGCGCGCGCTGGCGCAGTCGTTGATGGACGAAGGCTTCCGCATCGTATCCGGCGGCACCGACACGCACCTGATGCTGGTCGACGTGTTTTCGAAGGGGCTCCGCGGCAAGGAGGCGGAGCAGGCTCTCGACCGCGCGCGGATCACGGTCAACAAGAACGCGATTCCGTTCGACACCAATCCGCCGATGAATCCGAGCGGCATCCGGTTGGGCTCGCCCGCGGTGACCACCCGCGGCTTCCGCGAGGCCGAGATGCGCGAGGTCGGCGCAGTGATCGCGGAGGTGCTGAACCACATCGCCGACGACAACGCCATCGCGGCGGTCCGGCAGAGGGTCGGCGCCCTGGCTGCGCGCTTCCCGCTGTATCACTGGAAGCGCGACGCCGTCCGGGCGTAGGATGCCTCTCCACATCGCGATCGACGCGCGGCGCATCCGGGACTTCGGCATCGGAACGTATATCCGGAGCCTCGTCCACGCGTTGGGCGGCATCGATCAGGAGAACCACTACAGTTTGGTGACGCAGCCGGCAGATGCGCGGCTGCTCGCGGGGCTGCCGGAGAATTTCCGGTCGGCCGTGTACGCCCGTGACGATCACAGCTACCTCGATCATGCGGCGTTTCCGCTTTTTCTGCGGCGGATGTCGCCCGACCTCGTGCATATCCCGCTGAATCGGGTCCCGCTGCTGATGGTGAAGCCGTACGTGGTGACCATCCACGACATGGCGAACCTGTTCTACGAGGAGGCTGCCAGCAACTTCCGGATGCAATTGCGCCGCTGGCGCTTCCGCCGCGGTCTGGTGCGCGCGAACCGCGTCATTGCGGTGTCGGACGCGACGCGCCGCGACGTCGTGAATCACATGCGGGTGCCGCCCGGGCGCGTGCAGCGTGTGTACAACGCGCCCGACCCGGGCTTTCGCGTGGAGGGCGCCGCGTGCGACGTCGAGCAACAGCAGCGGATCATGGAACGCTATCAGATCCAGTATCCGTTCCTGCTGTACGCGGGGAATATCCGGCGGCATAAGAATGTGCCGCGCCTGGTGGAGGCGTTCGCGGTGGTGCGCGATCAGTTGCAGTCGCACCCGCTGTACAAGGATCTGCGCCTGGTGATCATCGGCGACACGATCTCGCAATATCCGGCGGTGCGGCAGACCGTGATCAAGAGCCGGGTGGAGCCGGTGGTGCGATTCCTCGGGTTCGTTCCGTTCGAGACTCTGCGGTGCTTTTACGAGATGGCGGCGGCCTTCGTGTTCCCGTCGCGGTACGAGGGCTTCGGCCTGCCGCCGCTGGAGGCGATGGCGTGCGGCGCGCCGGTGATCGCGTCGAACGTCAGCTCGCTGCCCGAGGTCGTGGGCGACGCGGCGATCCTGGTGAATCCGGAGAACGTGTTCGACATCGCGCGTGGGATTCGCGAAGTGCTGCTCGATCCGGAGCTGCGCGAGCAGTTAATTATCCGCGGACGCGCCCAGGCCCGCCGCTTCAGTTGGGAGCGGACCGCGCGGCAGGTGCTCGAAATTTACCAGGAGGCCGCCGCCGAAAGATAGCTCTTCGAGGCCGCCGGTTGGTTTACAGTATTGAAAAGCGTTTTTAATTGCTGGAGGGGTTTTTGATCGCGCGATACTGCATTGCCGCACTGTTGGTGGCATGCCCGGCCGCCGTGCTGGCGCAGGGCAACTACGAGGTCCAGGTTTACGGAGCGGAACTGGTGCCCAAGGGCGCCACGATGGTCGAGATCCACAGCAACTTCACCGCCAGCGGGACGAAGGGCGTGATCGACGGAGTGCTGCCGACCAACCACGCGGTGCACGAGACCCTCGAGATCACGCACGGCTTCAACGCGTGGTTCGAGACGGGCTTCTATCAGTTCACGAGCATCCAATCGGACGGCAGTTGGAAGTGGGTGGGAACGCATATCCGGCCGCGGATCTCGGTCCCGGAGGAGTATCACCTGCCCGTGGGGCTGAGCCTCTCGACGGAGTTCGGGTATCAGCGCGCGAAATTCTCGCCGGATACGTGGACGTGGGAGATCCGGCCGATCGTCGACAAGAAAATCGGCAAGTTCTACATGGCGTTCAACCCGACGATCGAGAAGTCGTTCCATGGTCCGAGCCAGGACGCAGGCTACGAATTCTCGCCCAACGTCAAGTTCTCGTACGACCTGCTGAAGAAGGTTACGTTCGGGATCGAGTATTACGGGTCGGTGGGGCCGATCACGGGCTTCGACCCCTTGCGCGAGCAGCAGCAGCAGTTCATTCCCGCCGTCGATATCGACTTCGGGAAGAACTGGGAATTCAACTTCGGCGTGGGCGTCGGCGTGACGCAGGCGACGGACCACCTGCTGGTTAAGGCGATCCTCGGCTACCGCTTCGGCTCGAAGGCGGAACCCGCGCCGTCCGCGCCGCCGTTTAACGCGCCGCCTACGCCGCCTGGGAAGAATCAGCGGCCTTAATCAGGGCGAGGTCGAGCTCGATCTTTACATCGTCGCCGACCAGAAAGCCGCCGGTCTCGAGCGCCGCGTTCCACGTCAGTCCGAAATCGCTGCGTTTGATTTTGGTGCGCGCGGTGGCTCCGCTGCGGGTGTTGCCCCACGGGTCCTTGCCCTCGGGCGCGAGCCCTTCGACATCGAGCACGACCGGCCGCGTCACGCCGTGGATCGTCAGGTCGCCTGTGAGCTTGAACTCGCCCTCGCCGGCCGATTCGACGCGCGTGCCGCGGAAGGCAATCGTCGGGAACTTCTCGACATCCAGGAAGTCGGCGCTGCGCAGATGCGCGTCGCGCTGGTCCTCATTGGTGCTGATGCTGGCCGTGTCGATCTCGGCGTTCACGGTGGAGTTGGCGGGGTTTTCGGAGTCGTAGACTACCGTGCCCTGGATCTTCTTGAAGCCGCCCCGGACGTTGGTGACCATCATGTGGCGGACGGAGAATTGCGCGCCGGAGTGCGCGGGGTCGATCTGGTAAGTCGTCTTCATTTTCGTATTCCTTTCGTCTTAAAGATGTCGTTGTAACGAATATTGGGCCTGCGAAAGCTACACGGGCTCGCGGAGAGCCTCCAAGGTGTCGATCAATTCCTTCAGTTTCGGTTTGCCGACGCGCCCTACGATCCGATGGAAAAGGGCATCCAGCGGTTCGTCGATGCGATCGACGAGCTCAAGGCCGCGCGGAGTGATGCGGGTGATGACGACGCGCCGGTCTTCCTTGCTGCGCTCCCGGCGGATCAGGTCCTGCGCCTCCATACGGTCGAGAAGGCGGGTGATATCGGGGTCGGCGGTGAGCATCCGCTCCGTCGCCTGCGAACACGTGACGCCATCCGCGCCTGCGCCTCGCAGAATCCGCAGCATGTTGTATTGGGCCGGTGTGAGTTGATACTGCTTGAGCAACTCGCCGAGGCGCTGGGCGAGGAACTCGTAGGTGCGGGCAAGGTTGAGGAACGCCTCTTCCTCGCGCGACCGGAAGGGTTTGGTCTGCCGGATTTCGTTCGCCAGTTTCCCGCTCACGAATTCATAATAGCTTGATGTAGAGATGCTGTCAAGAGGAATAATTCTTGAGGAGGCTCTCCAGTAATCCCGCGCGCTGTCCGTCCGGCGTGGCGGAGAGCTTGTGTTCCCAGCGCGCGAGGATCGCGTGCAACTCGCTGCGCAGGGTGGTCAATTCCTCAATCTGCCGGTCGAGGTCCGCCAGCTTGCCGACGGCGAGCGCGTGCACCTGCCGGCAGGGCGCGCCGCCATTGTCGCGGACCCGAAGGATACGGGCGAGCTCTTCGATGCGGAAGCCCATGGCAATCGCGCGCCGGATCATGCGGACCCGGTCCACCGACTCCGGCGAATACTGCCGATAGCCGGCCGCAGTCCGCGGCGGCTTCGCGAGCAGTTTCATACGCTCATAATGCCGCAGCGTGTCGGTGCTGACGCCCGTCTGTTGGGCCAATTGGCCGGATCGCAGGAATTTTCGTTCCACCCTTCGACGTTATCGGTTTTTACGGGTTCAGGCGGCGTGTCATAATCCGCCTTGTGAGCTCCAAGCTTTTCGGTATTCTGTGCGCGATCGCGCTGGCGGCGATCCTGGTGGTCCGGGCGGCGACCCCGGGCGACGCGATCCAGCGGCATCGCAATCTCGGCAAGGCGTTCTACGAGAACCCGACGACGCACGCCGAGGCCATCGCGGAGTTGAAAAAGGCCCTCGACCTCGCGCCGGACTCCGTGCCGGAGAAGCTGAATTACTCGCTCGCCCTGCTGCGCGGCGGAAGCGCCGCCGAGGCGATCCTAATGCTCGATCAGGTCCAGAAGCGCGATCCGGCGCTGCCGCACACCTGGTTCAATCTTGGGATCTACTTCAAGCAGAACAACGAGCTCGAGAAGGCGACGGCGCAGTTCGAGCAGCTCATCAAGCTCGCGCCGACGGAGCCGATCGCGCATTACCAACTCGGGGCGCTGTACCGGGCCGACGGGAAGACCGACCAGGCCGTCGCGGAGTTCCAGCGCGCGTCCCAGCTCAATCCGCTACTGGCGGCCGCCCATTTCCAGCTCTACAACCTGTACCGCACGACCGGCCGGCAGCCCGAGGCCGCGCGCGAGCTCGCCACGTTCCAACAGTTGAAGAAGGACGCCGAGGGCGCGGCCGTTCCCGAAGACGTCGATTGGTGCAACTTCGCCGAGATCTACGACCCGCCGCGGAAGGCGACGCCGGTCCCGGTCGAGACGCAATTCGACGACCGGACGCTCGGGTCGGCGATCGGAGTGCTCGCGATCGACAGCACCGGCTCGGGGCAGACCGATCTGCTGACGTGGTCCGCCGCCGGCATTCAGGTGTATCGCCGCGGAACGGAGCTGGTGGCCGATATCGGTCTCGGCGCGGTCAGGGACGTCCGCTCGGTCGCGGCCGGCGATTACGACAACGACGGACTGATGGATCTCTGCGTCGTGACCGCGTCGGGCGCGCAGCTCTGGCACAACGCGAAGGGCCGCTGGACACGCGCAGATTCGGCGCTGCCGCAGCGCTCCTTCGAGGCCGCCGTATGGATCGACTACGACCATGATTACGATCTCGACCTGATGCTGCTTGGCGACCAGCCGGCGCTGCTCCGCAATCAGGGCGCGGCGGGGTTCGCGGATCGCACGCCGGATTTCCCGTTCGCCACCGGGCATCCGACGTCCGCGCACAAGCTGCGGTTCGTGCCGGATACGAAGGCATTCGACCTCGTCGTGTTCTACGAGGGTCGCGCGCCGGTGCTGTATCGCGACGACCTCGGTGGAAAGTACACCGCGGCAACGTATCAGGAACAGTCGCGCGCTTCCGAGGTCGACGGTGACTTCCGCGCGCGGATCGTGGACGGCAAGGCCCACGTATTTACGCCGAAGGGCAAGGCGGCTGGCCACACGATCCGCGTTCAACTCGCGGGCGTGAAGAGCCTAAAGCTGGCGCAGGACGCCGAAGTCGAGGTCAAGGCAGGCGAGCTGTATCAGAAACAGATGTACGAGGGTGTGCCGCTGCTCTTCCACATCGATGGCTACACCACGGTGGACGTGGTCCGCATCACCTGGCCGAACGGGCTGATCCAGAACGAGACGAATCAGGCCGCCGATAAGAGCTACCGGTACGAGGAGGCGCAGCGGCTCTCGGGGTCGTGCCCGATGATCTGGACGTGGAACGGGCGCGAGTTCCAGTTCATCACCGACGTGCTGGGCGTGGCGCCGCTGGGCGCGAGCGATGGCGAGGGCAGCTACTTCCCGGTCGATCACGACGAGTACGTCCAGATCCCCGCGGGCGCGCTGACGGCGCGCGATGGGCGATACGAGGTCCGCATCACGGAGGAGCTGAGCGAGGTGTCGTATCTCGATCAGGTGGAGCTGTCCGTGGTAGATCATCCCGCGGGCGAGGAGATCTTCACGAACGAGAAGTTCAAGGGTCCGCCGTACCCGGAGTTCCGGCTGTATTCGGCGCAGCGGCGTGTGTATCCGGCGTCGGCGCGGATGTCGGGACGCGACGTGCTGCCGATGGTGACCAAGCGGGACCATCGCTATCCCGACCAGTTTCCGCGGACGGAACTCGGCCGCGCGGAAATGCACGCGCTCGATCTCGAGTTTCCAGGTGCGCCGGCGGACGCGGTCCTGCTGCTGAACGGGTGGGTCGACTGGCCGGACGGGAGCACGTTCCGCGCCGCGTCGCAGGAGCACAAGGGCGGCCTCACGATGCCGTATCTGCAAATGCAGGACGAGTCGGGGAACTGGGTGACGGTGAATGAGGACATGGGAATGCCCGCGGGCAAGCCAAAGACGATCGCGGTCCCGCTGCATTTTCTATCGGGGCGGCGGACGGTGCGCATCGTGACGGATCTCTGCGTGTACTGGGACGAGATCTTCCTCAGCGAGACGCCCGGACCGCCGCAGACGCGGCTGGCGACGCTGCGGGTGCGGACAGCCGATCTCCATTTCCGCGGCTTTTCTGCGGCGCAAATCGCGGCGGACCGGAAGCAGCCGGACACATTCTTCTACGGCCACGTCGAGCAGGCTTCCTTTTGGAATCCGACGCCGGGCTTGTACACGCGGTACGGCGATGTGCGCGAGTTGCTCGGCGGGGTGGACGACCGGCTCGTGCTGATGGGCTCGGGCGACGAAGTGACGCTGACGTTCGACGCGCCGTCCGCGCCGCCGGCCGGGTGGGTGCGCGAGTTCCTGTTGAAGGTCGACGGGTGGGCGAAGGATCGCGATCCGAACACGGCATTCTCGCAGACCGTCGAGCCACTGCCATTCCACGGGATGTCGCGGTATCCGTACCCCGCGGGCGAGCGTTTCCCCGACGACGCCGCGCACAACACCTATCGGCGCGAGTACAACACGCGTCCGGCGCTGCGGCTGGTGAGGCCGCTACGAACGCAATGAGACTGCTCGCGGTGGTTCTGGCGGCGGTCGGGATGCTCGGGGCGGCCGACCGGCAAGTGGCGATCACGATCGACGACTTACCGCGTGGCGGGGATGGCGGTTCGCGGTCCCTGGCGGCAATTCGCGCGATGACGGAGAAGCTGCTCGCGCCGTTTCGCGAGGGACATATTCCGGTGATCGGGTTCGTGAACGTGGGTCGTGCGGAGGAACTCGGGCCGAAGGGGCTGCGACAGATTCTCGACCAATGGCTGGATGCCGGAGCAGATCTCGGCAACCATTCGTACTCGCACCTGAATATCGACAACGTTCCGCTGGCGCAGTACACAGCCGATATCGTGAAGGGTGAGCCGATTCTGCGCGAGGCGCTGGCGGCGCACGGGAAGAAGCTGCGGTATTACCGGCATCCATTTCTGCATACCGGTCCTACCGCCGAAAAGAAGCGGGGGCTGCAGGCGTTTCTGGATGCGCACGGGTACCGCGTCGCGCCGGTGACTCTCGACGACAGCGACTACGAATTCGCCAGCCTCTACACCGACCCCGCCTATCGCGATCGCGTGAAGCAGGAGTATGTGCCGTACATGGAGTCGGTGGTCTCGTTCTTCGAGCAGAGGTCGGTGGAGGTGGTGGGGCGCGAAATTCCCCAGACACTGCTGATCCACGCCAGCCAGATGAATGCCGATCTCATGCCCGAGTTGCTGGCGATGTTCCGGCGGCGCGGGTATCGATTCGTCTCTTTGGACGAGGCGCTGGCCGACCCTGCGTACAGGCTGCGCGACGACTACGTGGGGCGGGGCGGGTTTTCGTGGATTCACCGATGGTCGATGACGAAAGGGATGACGTTTAAGAGCGCCGAGCCCGACCCGCCGCAGTGGGTGGAGGACGGCTTCGCGCAAGATCCCTATCGAGTCGCGCCGAACAACTACCACCTGGTTTTCCAGAACGAGTGGGCTCGTGCGACGCGCGTCACGTTTCGTCCGGGCGACAAACTGGCCGTCCACTCCCACCCGCCGACCCCGACGACGGTGTACGTCTACGTCACCGATGGCGGGCCGATCCGTTTCACCCACGTCACCGGCGAGCATGTCGCCGGACTCGATATTACGAGAAAAGCGGTGCAGGCCGGCGGGATCCGTTTCGCCCACGGAGCGCCGGAGACGCACACGGTCCAGTACCTCGGCGACGCGCCGACGGAGTACGCGCGCATCGAACTGCGGACGGAGCCGCTCGACCGTCCGGTGCGCGACGTGCGGCTGCCGCCGGGCGGGGAATTTGAGAATGGACAGGTCCGCATTCTCCGCGTGACGTGCGCCGCTGGTGTCCACTGCCCCGCGTCGGCGCATCCGGACGATCCGGCGGTCGTCGTAACGATGAGTGGTCCGCATCGGGGTGAGATTGCGTGGTCGCCCGCGACGGCGGTCGGGCCTGTCGAGCAGGTGCGCATCGAACTGAAGACGCGGCCGGTGGGACGACGCTAGTCCGCGCGCCTATCCGTCAATGACGTATAATTGCGATCAGTGGCCAAGCCCGTACGCACGTCGACGTTCTCTCGCCGGGCGAAGCGTCTGCTGCCCGAAGCCGAGATCGTGAGACTGGAACAAAGCGTCGCGGAACGGCCCGATGCCCATCCCGTGATCGCCGGAACCGGCGGGATTCGCAAAGCGCGGTGGGCGCGACCCGGGATGGGGAAGCGAGGAGGCGTGCGAGCGATCTACTATTACCAGACACGTGCTGGGATCGTGTACCTGCTCGATATTTACGCCAAGAACGAGAAGGCCGATTTGACGCCCGCTGACAAGCGGGAATTGAGGACCATTGTGTCGCTGCTGGAGGTCTCAATGAAAAAGAAAACACTCGCGGCGCCGAAGAGATCAACCGCCGGGCGGAGACTGGCCGGCGCCCTGCGCGAGGTGCAGGCGCTGGAGTTTGCGCGGAGAGTGCGCGAGATTCGCGAAGGGTTGGGATTGTCGCAGGCGGATTTCGCCAAGGTATTTGGATTGACGCTCAGATCGCTGCAAGAGTGGGAGCAGGCGCGGCGTCTTCCGGACGCGGCCGTTTTGACCTACCTGCGCGTCATCGAGAAGAATCCCGAGGCAGTACGATCGGCCTTACGGTCGACTGCTGCCTGAAACCGCGCACTAGTATGGATCTACTACCGCCCGCGGCGGGCCTCGCGTGACATAATTCCCTCTTGTGAAACCGAAGTCCTTCGGAATCCGACTCCTGGTCGTTCTGGCCCTGGTCAACGCGTTCTACGTCGCCGCTTTGCCGTCGGCGACCGTTTTCTACGTCGTCAACGTCCTGCTGCACATTGTGCTTGGGGCGGCGGCGGTGGTCGCCCTCGTGTGGCAATACCGGCGGTCGCCGCGGACTTTTCCGCTGATCGCCGCCGCTCTGGCGGGCGTCTATCTGATCTACGCGGGCGCGACGCTCGACCATCGGGCGGTGCTGTTCGCGCATATCGGACTCGCGGTCATCGGACTCGCGATCGTCATGCCGCGATTCGCGCCGGCTCTCGCTGGCGTCGTGATCCTCGCGGTGTTTCTACGCTTCGGCGGCGCTCCCGACCGCATCCGCAATCCTCAACTCACGCCGGTCAACATGCAGGCGGAAGGGCAGGGGCCGAAGTCGCCGTTCTGGCCGTCGTCGGCGAAGACGAACGTGGGCGGGACCATCCCGTCGGACTTCTTCATGGACTCGAAGCTCTGCGGCGAGTGCCACAAGGACATCTACGAACAGTGGCAGAGCTCGATGCACCACTGGGCGTCGTTCAATAACCAGTTCTACCGGGCGTCGATCCTGCACATGCAGGAACTGAGCGGGACGCAGGGCAGCAAGTGGTGCGCCGGCTGCCACGACCACGCGGTCTTCTTTAACGGCCGCTTCGAGAAGCCGATCAAGGACCAGATTCAGGACCCCGAGGCGCAGAACGGGCTCGGGTGCGTATCGTGCCATTCGATCGTGCACGTGGGCAGCACCATGGGGCAGGGCGACTTCGAGATCATGTACCCGCCGCTGCACAAGATCGCGAACAGTCACAATTCGCTGCTGCGCAAACTCGACGCGTTTATCACGTATCTGAACCCGGAGCCGCACCGCCGCACGTTCATGAAGGCCTTCATGCGGGGAGCGGACAGCTCGGAGTACTGCGCGACCTGCCACAAGGTGCATCTCGACGAGCCGGTGAATCACTACCGCTGGATTCGCGGGTTCAACGAGTACGACAACTGGCAGGCGAGCGGCGTCTCGGGACAGGGCGCGCGGTCGTTCTACTACCCGCCCAAATCGTCGACGTGCGGCGACTGTCACATGCCGATGGTCGCGTCGCAGGACCCGGGGAATCGCGACGGCAAGATCCACTCGCATCGCTTCGCCGCGGCGAATACGGCGGTGCCGTCGGTCAATCACGACGCGAAGCAGCTTAGCGCCGCGGAGGAGTTTCTGAAGTCGGGCGCGATCACGGTCGACATCTTCGCCGCGTCGCCCGTTGAGGCGTCGAAGGGCGTCCAGATGCGCCGTCGCGCGCCGGATACGCCGACGCTCTCGTCGACCTTCGCGGTGGGTGAGGAGGCGGAGCAGTCGGGGCCGGTCGCGCTGCGCGAAGTCGGGAAGATTGCGGCGCCGATCGACGCTCCCGGCATGGCGCTCCAGCCCGGCAGCCGGGTACGCGTCGACGCCGTGGTGCGGACGCGGAAGGTTGGCCACTTCTTCCCGGGCGGGACCGTCGACGGGTTCGACGTGTGGGTCGAATTCCGCGCGCGCGACGGCAAGGGGCGGCTGCTGGCGGAGAGCGGCACGGTCGCGGACAACGGCCGCGGGCCGGTCGATAAGGGCGCGCACTTCTACCGTTCGTACCTGATCGACTCCGAGGGCAATCCGATCAACAAGCGCAATGCGTGGCAGGCGCGCAGCACGTTTTACGTGCGTCTGATTCCGCCGGGCGCCGCGGACACGGTCCACTACCTCGTCGATATTCCGAAGGACGCGGTCGGGCCGATCACGTTCGAGGCGAAGCTCAACTACCGGAAGTTCACCGACTATTTGACGAAGTTCTCATTCGCGGGCGTCGGACATCCGAAGTCGGGGACCGCGGGTCTGGCGTTCGACAATCGCGAGTTCGATTTCGCATCGGCTCCGGTGCCCACGATTCCGATCACTACGCTGTCGTCGAAGACGGTGTCGGTGCCGCTCGGCGAGCCGAAGTGGCAAGCGACGATCCGCAAGCAGGATCGCGAGCGGTGGAACGATTGGGGCATCGGTCTCCTGCTGCAAGGCGATCTGAAGGGCGCGGAGTACGCCTTCCAGAGGGTGATTGAAGCCGAGCCGGGGTATGCCGACGGCTACGTGAACGTTGCGCGCGCGCTGGTGCAGGAGGGCGAGACGGAGGCGGCGCGGCCGTATCTGGAGAAGGCGCTCGCGATGTCGCCGAAACTGGCGCGCGCCGAGTTCTTCCTGGCGATGGCGCAAAAGGCTGCTGGTGATTATCCGGCGGCGCTCGCCACTCTCACCGACGTCCGCCGCCAGTATCCGCGCGACCGCGTGGTGCTGAATCAGTACGGGCGCATCGAATTTCTCCAGCGCAATTACGCGGACGCCGCGCAGGCGTTTCAGCAGACGCTCGCGATCGATCCCGAGGATCTGCAGGCGCATTACAATCTCATGCTTTGCTACCGTGGCTTAGGACGCGCGGCCGAGGCCGAGCGCGAACAGGCGCTTTTCCTCCGCTTCAAGGCCGACGAGTCGTCACAGGCCCTGACGCAGCAGCCGCGGCTGGCCAGTCCCGAGGACAACAATGAACGGCAGGCAATTCACGATCACGACACTCAGCGCGGCCCTGTTGGTGGGCGCGGCCACCTCTCCGACTGAGGTTCGCTTCACCGACGTCACAGCCGCCTCCGGGATCAAATTCACGCACAACGCGGGGCGGACGGGCAAGAAGTGGCTCCCGGAGACGATGGGCGCGGGGTGCGCGTTCCTCGATTTCGACGGCGACGGCTGGCTCGACGTGCTGTTCATCAATGGCAAGGATCTGATCCCCAAGGGCCGCCACACGATCGCCGCGCTCTATCGCAATAACCACAACGGCACGTTCACCGACGTGACGCGCGGCAGCGGGCTCGACGTCGAGATTTACGGGCTTGGCGTGACGGTCGGCGACTACGATAATGACGGCCGCGACGACGTCTACATCACCGCGCTCGGCGGCGACCGCCTGTTTCACAACGATGGCAACGGGAAGTTCCACGATGTCACGGCGGCTTCGGGACTGAAGAACGCGGCGTTCGCCTCCTCCGCCGCCTGGTTCGATTACGATCGCGACGGGAAGCTCGATCTGTTCGTCGCCAACTACGTCCAGTGGGACGCGCAGCACGACGTCTGGTGCTCGCTCGACGGATCGGCGAAATCGTACTGCACGCCCGAGTCGTATAAGGGGACGCCGAACAAGCTGTTCCACAATCTCGGCGGCGGCAAGTTCGAGGACGTGAGCGCCGCGGCGGGAATCGCGGACCCGAACGGAAAGTCGCTCGGCGTCGCGGTGCTCGACTACAACGGCGACGGCTGGCCCGACCTGTTCGTGGCCAACGACACTCAGCCCAACAAGCTCTACCGCAATTTGCAGAACGGGAAGTTCAAGGAAGAGGGATTGTCGGCGGGCGTGGCGTTCGGCGAGGACGGCGTGGCGCGCGGCGCCATGGGCGTCGACGCCGGCGATTACGACCGTTCCGGGCGGCAGCACCTGCTGGTCGGCAACTTCTCAAACCAGATGCTGGCTCTGTACCACAATGAGGGCACCGGGCTGTTCGTCGACGAAGCGCCGCGGTCGCCGATCGGGCGCGCGACGCTGCTCAATCTGAGCTTCGGCGTCTTCTTCTTCGACTACGACAACGACGGCTATCCCGACATCTTCACCGCCAACGGCCACATCGAGGAGGAGATCGGTCGGGTGCAGCCGAAGATCCAGTACACGCAGTTGCCGAGCCTCTTCCACAACAACGGGAAGGGCAAGTTCGACCCCGTCGCGGCGTTCTCGAAGCCGCTGGTGGCGCGCGGCGCGGCGTACGGCGACTTCGACCGTGACGGCGACCTCGACGTGCTGGTGGCGAACAACAACGGCCCGGCGGTCCTGTATCGCAACGATGGTGGGAATGCGAACCACTGGCTCCGCGTCCGTCTGCAGGGCACGAAGAGCAACCGCGACGGCATCGGGGCAGTGGTGAAGATCGGACCGCAGACGCAGACGGTGCATAGCGGGTCGTCGTACTGCTCGTCGAGCGATCTGGCGCTGACGTTCGGGCTGGCGAAGGACGCGGCGCCGGTGACGGTCGACATCGTGTGGCCGAGTGGGACGAAGCAGAAGGTTTCCAACGTGAAGCCCGACCAGCACCTTACAATTACGGAACAGTGAACGAAATTCTGACGCTCTCCGCGCTCGACCAGTCGAAGCTGGTCCGCGACGGCAAGATCACCTGGGAAGACCTGTTCGCGCGGCATTACGACCGGATCGCCGAGGTGAATCCGAGGATCAACGCGGTTATCGAGACGCTGCCGGTCACAACGCCGGCGCACTTCCCGTTCTCGGTGAAGGACTCGATCGAGATCGCGGGCCGGTCGTGCACAGCGGGGACGCTCGGGTATCGCGACCGTCCTGCGTCCGCGGAGGATGCGACGCTGGTGGCGCGCTTGCGGTCGGCAGGCGGAGCGCCGATCGCCCGCACCAATCTCCCGGATCTGCTGTTCGCGTTCGAGAGCGACAACCTGCTCTTCGGTCGCACCAACAACCCCTACGACCTCTTGCGGACCAGCGGTGGGTCGAGCGGGGGAGAGGCGGCGCTGATCGCGTCCTGCGGGTCGCCAATGGGGCTCGGCAGCGACGCGGCGGGCAGCGTTCGATTGCCGGCGCACTTCTGCGGGATCGCGGCGATCAAGCCGACTAGCGGACGTCTGCCGCGCGAGGGCCACGTGCCGCCGGCTGCGGGCTGGGTCGAGCAGGTATGGCAGATTGGGCCGATGGCGCGGCACGTGAAGGACCTGATCGCGTTCCTGCCGATCCTGATGGGAGACAGCCGGTATCATCGCGGGTCGGTGGCCAATCTGCGGGTTGCGTACTTCGTGGACAACGGGATCATGACGCCGGACGAGGACACGATCGCGGTGGTCGAGCGCGCGGCGAAGGCGCTGGGCGCTGCGTATGCGCGGCCCGCCGGGATCGAGAAGACGTACGACCTGGAGATGGGATTCCTGGCGCCGGACGGAGCGGACGGATTGCGGGCTTTCCTCCGCTCCATCGGGAGCGAACGGACGCATCCCCTGCTCGACGGGTGGCTGGCGAAGCACGAGCCGTATCGGACGGATCTCGCGGGGTTCGCCGGAGTCTGGGCGGAGTTGGACGAGTTCCGCGCGCGGATGCGGAGTTTCCTGCGAGATTACGACGTGATCCTGTCGCCGGTGGCCGCGTTTCCTGCGCTGCCGCACGGCAAGTCAATCGACAACGACGTGTTCCCCGGCTTCAGCTACACGATGACCCACAATCTGACCGGCTGGCCGGCGGCGGTAGTCCGCTGTGGAGAGTCGAAGGAAGGGCTGCCAATCGGGGTACAAATAGCAACCGCGCCAAACCGGGAGGACCTTGCCCTCTCGGTGGCGCGGCGTTTGGAAGAGACTTTCGGCGGTTGGAAACCGCCGCGAATTTAGCTGCGACGACGGCGGACGAAGCAGAGCAGAGCGCCGAGTCCGGCGCCCATCAACCCCATCGCTCCCGGTTCCGGGACAGCGGTCAGAGTGTTCAGGTCGCCATTGATCTGAACGTTCGACGAAAGACTGATGGCGCCACCCGTGCTGCCGTTCGTCTGGAGCACGGAGAAGCCGCTCGAAGGAGGCGTCGCACTCGCCGTGAAGGTGATCGTGCCCGTGGACCCGTCGGGGACCGTTATGTTGTTGTAGCCCAGGCCGACCGCGACGTCGGTGCAATTGCCGAGGTTCGCGCAGGAGTTCGTATCGTTCAGCGTGCCGTTGACGCCCTGGTTGTACAGCGTGCCAGACGTTCCGGCGCTGCCTTCGACATTCACCGAATAAACCTGACCGACGGAGAGCGAACCGAGCGCCGTAGCGTACTCGTTCAAGCCGTTGCCGTCCACGTTGTAGTTGTAGATAGTGAAGATGTTGTAGTGCCCGGGGGCGAGGGTGACGGTGAGGGTTCCCGTGCCGTCGTTCTGCAGGTGCAGCAGATCCGTCACGCCGGGATCGGCAGTGGGGACGTTGGCCAAACCGCCTCCGGCATTGCAACTCTGATTCAGGTCGAGCGAATTGACGTAGAAACACCAATCGCTCAGCGTGTACGTGCCTGCGAATGCCATCGGCGCCAACGTGAGCGCCATCAAACCGAAAAGAACTCTGAGCCGCATTACCAATCCTCCGGGCCCGTGTAGGGTCATCTACCGGGCATCAGTATAGTACGTACCTGAACGGCCAGTATACACTGGTTCGATAGTGAACGCCAGACGGTAGATCGGGTCGCGGTACTAATTTGGTGGCAGCCTCGCAGTTGAGGCTTAACACACTCTTTACAAAGAACTTGCTGTCTTTGGCTCGTGGCTCCGATAGTGTTGGAGAAGCATGCGCCGCCAATTTTCCAAGTCGTGGCTGTTCGTTGGGGCGCTTTTTGTTCTGTGCGGCGCGCTGGGCATCCTGCAGTACCGCTGGATCGGCGAGGTCAGCGTCGCCGCCCGCGAGCGACTTCGGAACACCCTGCAGGTGAACCTGGAGCAGCTCAGCCTCGACTTCAACGCCGAGATCGCGGCGGCTTGCCGTCCGCTGGTGCCCGCCGGCGCGCCGGATGCCGGGGTGGCGGAGCGCGACATCGAATCGCGGTACGGAACGTGGAAGTCCCGGCCGCAGGCGCGGCAAATCGTGCAGCGGGTGGCGGTGGCGTTTCCGCGGGACGGCGCGCTCCTTCTACGAACTCTGAACTGGGAGACCGGCCACTTTCAGGACTCCGAGTGGCCGGAGGGTTGGCGTGGACTGCGGGGCCGCGTCGAGGCGCGTCTGGCGGCGAGGGGGGGCGGAATGCCCCAGCCGAGCCCGGGCGAGTCCGACGTGCTCCTCGAGACGCCGATCTTCGGCGCCGGTCCGGGAGGCCCGCCGGGCAGCCCAGGATTGCCGCCGGGCTTTCCGAACCCGTTCGGCGGACGCCGCGAGGCGGCTTGGTTGATCTTCGAATTGAACCTTCCCCACATTCGGGGCGTGGTCCTGCCGGAGATCGTGGAGCGTCGTCTGGAAAACGGGGGCCCGCTCGAATACGAGGTCGAGGTGGCGCCGCGGGGCGAGCCGGAATCGCCGATCTACGTGTCCGATCCGGAGGCGGTCCATGCCTGGAAGAATGCCGACGCCTCCGTCGGCCTGCTCGACGTCCGCCTGATGGATGGGGGCGGCCGGGGAGGACGCGGTGGACGAGGCCGCGGGATGGGGCAGGGAGGCGGCGGGCCGGACGCCGGCCGCTGGCAGATGTTCGTCCGGCATCGCGCCGGTTCCCTCGAAACGGTGGTGGCTCAGGCGCGCTGGCGAAACCTGGCGGTCACCGGGGGCGTCCTTCTCTTGCTGGTCGTAACGTTAGGAGCGCTGCTTCGGTTCACCCGGAACGCGCAGCGGCTGGCGGAATTGCAAATGGACTTTGTTGCGGGAGTGTCGCACGAACTTCGCACGCCGCTCACGGCGTTGTACACCGCGGGGCATAACCTGCGGGGACGCGTGGCGCACCAGCCGGCGCAGGTCGAGCGGTACGGCGAGATGATTCAACAGGAGACCGGCCGCTTGCGGGATCTGGTCGAGCAGGTGCTGCGATTTGCGAGCGCCGGCGCCGGCCGCGTCATCCAGGAGCCGACACGCGCGGCGGTGGGAAAGATCGTCGAGGACAGCGTGGAAGCGAGCCGCGCCCTGTTACAGACCACGCACTGCACGGTCGATACCGAGATCGCGCCGGACCTGCCGGAGGTGATGGCGGACCAGCTCGCGCTCAAACACGCTCTGCAGAACCTGCTCACGAACGCCGTGAAATACGGGGCTCGCGAGAGCTGCTGGGTCGGCGTGAAGGCGTCGCGGGTGGGGGACGGCGTTGAGGTTCGCGTGTCGGATCGCGGTCCCGGAATTCCCGAAGACGAGCAGAAGCGCATTTTCGATGCCTTCTATCGCGGCAAGCGCGCGAATCAGGAACAGATCCACGGCGCCGGCCTGGGTCTCAATCTGGTGAAGAAAATCGTGGAGGCGCACGGAGGCACGATCCGGGTGGAAAGCAAGCCGGACGAGGGCGCTCAATTCATCGTGCGGCTTCCGGCCGCGCCGGCGAGTGCGGTGTCATGAACCCGCGCATTCTACTGGTTGAAGACGAGCCGAGCGTCCGGCTGACGGTGACGGACCTGCTGGCCGAAGAAGGGTACGACGTCGAAACGGCGAGCGACGGCCCGTCGGGATTGAAGCGCGCGAGCGAAGAAGCCTTCGACGTGGTTCTGCTCGACATCATGCTGCCCGGCATGAACGGGCTGGACGTGTGCCGCGAGCTGCGGCGTCTCGGCAAGGACGTCGCGGTGCTGATGCTGACCGCGCGCGGGCAGTTGACGGACAAGGTCGTGGGGCTTAAGCTCGGGGCGGACGATTACCTGGTGAAGCCGTTCGAGCCCGCCGAGCTTCTGGCGCGGATCGAGGCGCTGCTGCGGCGCGTGCGCAAGAGCGGCCTGACGCCGGTGAAGAGCTTCCAGTTCGGCGACGTCGAAGTCGATTTCGACCGCGGCGACGTGCGGAAGTCCGGCACGCAGGTGCCCCTGGCGGCGAAAGAGCTCGAACTGCTCCGGTATCTCGTGAATCATCGCGGAAATGTGGTGTCGCGCGAAGAACTACTGGAAAGCGTCTGGGAATATCAGCCCGGAGTATCGAGCCGGACGCTCGACGTGCACGTCGCGTGGCTGCGGCAGAAGCTGGAAGACAATCCGCAGACGCCGCAGTATATCCACACGGTCCGCGGCGTGGGCTACCGCTTCGCAGCGTAACGTCCATGGAGGCGCCGGGACTGAATCTCGCCACCGGCTGCATCGTTGCGCTATCGTTCACGGCCCCGATTTTGTGGGCTCAAACCTCTCCGCGAACCGAGTCTGGTAAGTTCCGGCTGCACCTCTATGAGCAGGAAGTTGGAGAAGAGAGCTACACGATTACGAATCAGTCCCAGGCGCTTACACTCAGATCGGACTTCCAGTTCACTGACTTCCATACGCCAGTGCCGCTTACGGCCACGCTGCACACTTCCCAAACCGGCTTGCCGCTGAGCTTCACGATCAATGGGCGGACGTCCGTCACGTCCGAGATCGATGCCGAGGTCACCGTCAGCGGCAGCGCCGCGCTCATTCGTGAAGGCAAGGACTCGAGAACCGTCGCCGTGCCGCGGGCGTTTTTCACTATTTCCGGCTACGCTCCTGTTGCTGTCCAAATGATGATGATGCGTTACTGGCGTGCCCACGGTTCTCCAGCGGAGATGCCGACGCTGCCGGCGGGGACTGTCAGAATCCGGGACCGCGGCCGCGAGACGTTCCGCGTCAACGGTCGCAATGTGCAGGTGGAACGCTATCTCATAGACGGGCTGATCTGGGGCATGCAAACCCTCTGGATGGACGGCAGCAACAACCTTGCTGCGCTCGTCACAATGGACGCTGGGTACACCCAGTTCGAAGCGGTTCGCCAGGAGTTCGAACCGGCCCTGCCGGCATTCGTCGCAAGCGCCGCGCGTGACCGGATCGCTGTCCTGGAAGAGAGGAGCCGCAAACTGCCGGGCCGGCGCGTTGGAACCTTCGCTTTCGTCGGAGCAACCTTGATCGATGGGACGGCGAGGCCACCGGTCCGGAACGCGACTGTGGTCACAGCCAACGGCAAGATTGTAGCCGCCGGGCCGAGTGCAAGCGTGCGGATCCCCGCCGGGGCCGAGCGCATCGATATTGCGGGCAAATACATCATCCCGGGACTTTGGGATATGCACGCGCACTACGAACAGGTGGAGTGGGGCCCGCTCTATCTGGCGGCGGGCGTTACGACGGTACGGGATTTAGGTTCGGAGCTGGACTTCATCACGCAAGTGCGCGATGCCGCGAACAGAGGTCACGGGATAGGGCCGCGCCTCTTGCTGGCGGGCATGGTCGATGGCGATCCCGCCACGAGGGCGGTGGGGATCGCGCGCGTCAACTCGCCCGAGGACGCGCGGAAATGGGTGCAGCGCTATCACGCCGCGGGGTTTCAGCAAATCAAAATCTACAGCTCCATCCAACCGGAGAATGTGAAGGCGATCTGCACCGAAGCGCACCGGCTCGGCATGACCGTAACCGGTCACATCCCAAACGGGATGGACGCGTATGCGGGTGTGCAGAACGGCATGGATATGATCAATCACGCCCGATACCTCCAGGAGCTTCTGCTGCCTCAGGACTCCGATCGGAGCACGATGGGCGAGGCGCGACTGAGGGCGTACGCCTCCATCGACGCCACGTCCGAGGCCGGAAAGCGCGCTGTCGAGTTTTTCAGACAGCACGGGACGGTCATCGATCCTACTCTGTCGCTGATGGAACTTCAAATCCTTCCCACCACCGACCTGGCGACGCGGGGTGATCCCGGCCTGGCTCGGGTTCCGCCGGTGCTCAGGCCATTTGTGGAGAGCGTGAGTTACCGGCTTCCCCCGCCGCTGGTCCCGCTGGCAGAACAGGTCTTCGAACGCACCCTGGGAATCGTCAACGCCCTGCATCGCGCGGGAGTGCCGATTGTCGCCGGAACGGACATCGCAGTGCCGGGGTTTTCGATTTACCGGGAAATCGAGTTGTATGCGAAAGCGGGCTTCACGCCGCTCGAAGCGTTGCAGTCCGCCACCATTGTGAGCGCGAAGGCAATGAAGGCGGATGCGGAGAGCGGCACCGTTGAGGTGGGGAAACGCGCCGATCTTGACATTCTCGACGCCAATCCGCTCGAAGACATTCACAATATTCGAACGGTCCGAATGGTGCTCGCAAACGGCGTGCTTTACGAGTCGAAGCCACTGTGGAGCAGCGTAGGATTCCGGCCACAGTAAACATTCGAGCTTAACCTTCTTAACTCAAACTTATCCAAGCCTTTGCACCCGCACGGCGCGGCATGTTGTCTACTGGAATCAGGCCCGACGCGGTCCCCTTCCCCTTACGCCGCTGTCGAGTCGTTGCTGCGCCGGCACGACGCCCCTCTACCGTCGTGCCGGCATCTTTTTTCGATAGCATGTAGGCAGCGACATGCCCTCCGCCCGATTCCGAGAAGCGCTTCCGTTCAACAGCCGGGTCGTGCTGATGGCCGGCTTCGGCGGTCTGCTGGCGCTCATGGGATTCTCCGGCATCGACGCGCTCCAAGCCCTCAATCACATCCAGAATGCCAACGACCGGATCGGCGCCGAATACCTGCGACGCACCCGCGTCCTGGAGCGGATCCGCTCCGATCTCTACGTCTCCGGAACCTACGTCCGCGATTACCTGTTGGAGCCGGAGAGCGGCAAGGCCGAGGGGCATCGCTACAGCCTGCTCGAATCGCGGCGCGACATGGACGCGGCGCTCGCCGAGTATCGAGGCCTTGTGAATGCCGGCGAAGCGGCGCCGTTCGGGGTCTTGACGCGGGAGTTGGAGTCGTACTGGACGACGCTGGAGCCGGTGCTCGCGTGGACGCCCGAACAGCGGCGCGCGAGCGGCTACATCTTTCTGCGCGACGAGGTCTTTCCGCGGCGGCAATCGATGCTGGCGATCGCCGACCAGATCGGCCGCGTCAACGAGACCCAGCTCAACGCGGGCAGGGACCAGGTCGCGGAGAGCTTCCGGCAATCGGAGCGACGGCTGGTGCTGACGATCGCGGTGGCGATCGGGCTGGGGCTGCTGCTGGCGGCGTTCAGCATCCATCGCATTCTGGCGCACGAAGCGGAGACGGCCGCGGCGCGCGCCGAACTGCAACAGCTTTCGGCGGCGTTGGTCGAAGCGCAGGAGGCGGAGCGGCGGTCGATCTCGCGCGAGTTGCACGACGAAGTCGGGCAGGCGCTGACGGGCGTGCTGGTCGAGATGGCGAACCTGACCACGCTGATCCGCGGACGCGATCACGACGCACTGGCGCGCAAGGCACTCGACATCAAAAAACTGGTGGAGAATTCGATCGCGACGGTGCGAAACATGGCGCTCCTGCTGCGGCCGTCGATGCTCGACGATCTGGGACTCGCGCCGGCGCTGGCCTGGCAGGCGCGCGAGGTCTCGAAGCGCTCGGGCGTGTGGGTCGAGATCGACGCCGATCGTGTCCCGGAGGACCTGCCGGAGGAGCACAAGACGTGCATCTACCGGGTCACCCAGGAGGCGCTGCATAACATCGTGCAGCACGCGGGGGCGAAGTCGGTGAAGGTGGTGGTCGAACAGGACGACGGGCGGGTGCGGCTGGCGATTCGCGACGATGGCCGAGGCTTCGATCCACAGCGCGAGAAGGGCATGGGCCTGTTGGGAATTCACGAGCGCGTGGCGCGCCTGGGTGGGCAGTTTGCGATCGAATCGTCGCCGGGGCGCGGGACGGAATTGCGCGTCGTGTTGCCCGTACCGGCGCTGGTGGGCGGGAGCGCATGATCCGGATCCTGCTGGCGGACGACCATACGGTGGTGAGGAAAGGGCTGCGCCTGCTGCTCGAAAGCCAGCCGGAATTCCAGGTGGTCGCGGAGGCGGCGAACGGGCGCGAGGCGGTGGCGCTGGCCGAGGAGCAGCGGCCCGACGTGGCGGTGATGGATATCGCGATGCCGCTGCTGAACGGGTCGGAGGCGGCGCGCCAGATCACGGCGAAGCTGCCGGCGATCGCGGTCGTGATCCTCAGCATGCACTCCGACGAGGCGTACGTGTTGAAGGCGCTCAAGGCCGGCGCGCGCGGCTACCTGCTGAAGGACTCGGCCGACGACGACTTGATCCAGGCCGTGAAGGCCGTCTCGGAAGGGAAGTCGTTCTTCAGTGCGGCGATCAGCAAAATGCTCGTCGAGGACCACATCCGCGAGATGCAGGAGCGGAAGGTGGAGGACAGCTTCGACCTGCTCACGACCCGCGAGCGCGAGGTGCTGCAGTTGTTCGCCGAGGGCAAGAACAACAAGGACGTCGCGAACCTGCTCAATCTGAGTCTGTACACGGTGGAGACGCACCGCGCCAATATTTTCCAGAAGCTGAATCTGCACAGCAGTGCGGAACTGGTGTTGTACGCGATCCGAAAAGGCGTGATCCGGTAGAGCTCGTTAGTTGTCGGTCGGCTTCCGCTCGATCTTGTCGATGACCAGGACCGGGGTCGGCCGCTTCTGCGTCTCGAGCTTCAGCCCGAGCTGTTTGGCGATGGCGTCGAATAAGGACACCGCGCCGTTGGGGTCGGACGCGAGGTCGTCCTCTCCCTTGGGCTTGGCGAGTTGCAGCGCGCCCTGCGGACTGAAACTGAACGTGAAATCCCAGCCGCCTTCGAGCCCGGTCGAATCGACCACGGTGGTGTGGATGTAGCCAGGCGCTATGCCGGGGAGCAGTTCCGCGAACTGGGCCATCGACACGTTCTGGCAGGTGACGAGCCGGCCGAGCGCCGTATTGGCGTTCTTGCTCTTGGTGTCGGGGAGCACGCCGTCTTGCCAGCGGGTGCGGCTGGCGGGGTCGGCCTTCTTCAGCTTGGGCTTGGCCGCCATCAGGATGTAGGTATTGACCGGCCGATCCTCCATGTGGCTGGCCATCTGGAAGCGTTCCGTGATCATGGAGCGAATCATCGGGCGCAGCGCGTCGATGTTGACCGAAATGCCGGAGCGCGAGGGCGTGAGATCGCCGAGCGCCACGCCGGCCGGCGCCTTGGCGAGGATATCGAACTTCTCCTCGTCGAGCCATTTCGGGGCTCCGACGAGAAACTCGTCGCCGTTGAGATCCCACGCGAGTTGGATCAGGTTCTTGAGCGTGATTCCGGGGACGTAGAGGCGGCCGTTCTTGACGTCGGGGCGGGGCAGGATGCCGGTGCCGCCGGTTGGGTCCGGCGCGCTCGGCTTGATGTCGGCGACTTCGAACTCGGTCGGGAGCGGCGGGAAGTCCTTGCCCGTTTCGGGCGGGTTCGCCACCGGCTTACGATCGACGCTATCGACGACGACTCCGGGCATCGGCACGGTGGCGGCCTCGAGTTTCAACCCGAGCTGTTTCTCCAGCGCATCGGGAAGCGGCATCTGTTCGCCCGTGACCGAAATGCCCGCGGGGACCTTGGGCGTGAACTTGAAGTTGAAATCGAAGGCGCCCTTCAACTCCGTGCGGTCGACCACCGCGGTGCTATTGAAGTACTGCGCCGCGCCCGCCAGGTTGAGCATCCCGGCGGCAAAAGCCTCCATGGTCATGTTGTGGCAGGTGTACAAAATCACCGGGAGTTGGATCGGGGTCCCCGGTGTGGGCTGCTGCTGGGGCGCGTTCTGCACATTGAAGGTGCACGCGCCGTCGCCCGTGCCCTCGGACTCTTTGAGGGACGAACGTTTCGCGGTCAGGGCTAAGGCCGGGGTGGAGCGGTTGTCGGCGTGGGTCGTGAGGTGGAAGCGGTCGGCCAGGAGCGTTTGGAGCATGAGGCGGCGCGACTGGGCGGTTGAGCCCGAGGGCACTTTCGCGAACACGTCGAAGCGGTCCATTTCGAGCCACGTCGGGCCGCCGTAGACGCGCTCGGGCTCGACGCCGTAAGCGGTGCGCACGAGGTCGACCATGGTGGCGAAGCGCAGTTCGTATCGGCCGTTGGCGAAGAACGGCCCGCGGACGACCGGTTGGTTGGTGCGGGCGCTGACGTGAACGTCCGCGGCGTCGAATTTCGGCGCGGGGGCGGCGGATTGGCCGAACGCGGCGGCGGAAAGCAGGGCGAAGCAGACAGACAGACGCATCGATACTCCTCTGGCTTGTTGACGGGTGGGACGCCGAGGATTAAGCGTTTGTTCCCGGAAAAGGCCGAGTGGGGCGGGCAATCCTGCCCGCAGCCGGCTTTTCAGCCGGCTTGGACCCGCTGGAAAGCGGGTCCGCGGCCACGATTGGCCGCCCCACATTACCCATGTGCCAGGTAAAACGTTAGTTCTCGGTCGGCTTCTGCTCGAGGTGGTCGATGACGATCACGGGCATGGACCGTTTACCCTTTTCCAGCTTCAGGCCGAGCTGCTTTTCGATCGCTTCGAAGATCGTCTGACCGCCGGTGGGGTCGGACGCCGCGGCCATGGGAGCGCCGCCCCCGGCCGCACCCCCTCCGCCGCCGGCTTCCACGGGACGGGCGGGCACCGCCATCATCGGTCGCTGGCTGAACGTCAGCGAAAGATCCCAGCCGCCTTCGAGTCCGGTGTTGTCGGCGATCGGCCAGGACAACTCCGGCGCCATGCGCTGGAGGCGCTCGGCGAGATACGCCATGGTGACGTTCTGGCACACTAGCAGCCGCGATCCGGAGGGCGCGCCCGGCGGAGGGTTGGGCTGCTTGCAGTTGGTGCGGCTGTTCGGATCGGCCTTCTTGATCTTCGGCTTGGCCGCCACCAGCGAGTACGCCGTCATCTCGCGCTCATCCTTGTGGTACTTCAGGCCGAAGCGCTCCTTCATCAAGTCCAGAATGAGCGGTCCGAGGACGTCCATATCCATAAAGCCGGGCATGGCGCCGACACTGCCTGGGATCTTGGCGATCATGTCGTAGCGGTCGTTTTGCGCGAACGCCGGCATGCCGACGATCTCGTCGTTGTTAAAGGTATTGAACGCGCGGCTCAGGACGAAGCTCAACGGCATGCCGTCGATGACCAGGCGTCCACCGGGCTGCGTCGTCATGCGGGACATCCGAACGTCGGGGCTGGACGGCTTGATGCTCGCCACCTCGAAGGAGGTGGGCACAGGGACCGGCGGGAGCGCCTCGGCTGTGTCCGGCGGGTTGTCAGTAGGCTTCCGTTCGACGCTATCGACGACGATTACCGGCGTGGGCGTCTGCTTCTCTTCGAGCTTGAGCCCGAGCTGCTTTTCGAGGGCAGTCTGGAACGGGATGCGGTCGGCTGGATCGCTGGGCATCGGGCCGAACATCGACATCGAATACTTAAAATCGAAATTGAACTTCCCCTTGAGTCCGGTCTCGTCGACCACCGCGTTGCTGGTCGGAAGGCTGGCCCCCATCATGCCGCGCATCGACGAGGCGAATGTCTCCATCGTGACGTTACGGCATTGATACGTGACCGTCATGCCGGGGCCGAGGTTGATGGTCGTCGGCTGGCCGGTGGAACTCATGCTCATGAGGCGGACGCCGCCCTCGGTGGGCGCTCCGGACGCTTGTTGCGGACGGCAACCCGTATCCTCGGTGCCCGCGGCCTCTTTGAGGTTCGGCTTTTTGGCGACGAGGGAGTAAGTCGGCAGCGGGCGGGTCTCTTTGTGGGTGACCAGTTTGAAACGGTCCGCGAGCAGCGCCTGGAGCATCTGCTTGTGCATCTCGGGCGTCGACTCGGCGGGCACCTTGGCGATGACGTCGAAACGGTCGAGCTCGAGCCAACTCGGTCCTCCGACGATCTTATCCATGTCGAACCCGTAAGCGATGCGGACCAAGTCGGCGATGCTCGCAGTCTTAATCTCATAGCGTCCGGCGCGGACGGGGCTGGTCCGCGCGAACTGATTCTGGCTCTTGGGGCTGACGTGGACGTCGGCGGCTTCAAACTTGGGCAGCGGCTCCGGGGTTTGCCCGAAGGCCATACCCGCCAAGGCCGAAAACAGGGTCGCGGCGATCGCTCGATTCATCGGTAGGCGCTCCTTACGTTGCAACGATTATGACGTCTCTCACCGCAAAAACGTAGGTAAGAATTCGGAATTTCGACGCCGTTAGCGGGGTTTTAGTTCCAGTTGTCGGATCAGCCCCCACTCGGCATCGAGCGCTTCCCCAGCCATCTCGAATTGCCCGCGGCCATCGACTTGACGGCGGACGGTGAAGGCGCCCGCGCCGGCGTTCCACTCGTAAAGGGTGTACCGAAAGGGGCTTAGACAGTAATGGCAGCGGTCCTCTTCCGCGACACTCGCGGGCCAATTGCGGACGGCGACGACCCCTAAGACCCGCTTGCCCACGGTGAGCCAGCGGAAGCCGTGCGTACCCGAGTTACTGAACTCCTTATGCCCGATCTCGGTCATTCGGCGGTGGCGCGGATCGTAGTGGAGGACGTGCTCGTTGGCGAGGGAACCAGTCGCGTACTGAAAGCCCGTGTGGAAGAGCACCTCGGGGACGCCGTCGCCCGTTACATCGCGGAGTTCCAGGAAATCGTCGGCGAAGTAGCCCGGCGCGACAGAGTCGGGCCCGTGCGACGGAGTCTTATATTCGTACAGGACGCGGCCGCCCTGCCGGACCACCACCTCGACGTCGTACAAGGGTTCGCCCAGGCCGCTGCTGCCGGTCGGAGCGTGGGACTTTAACAACTCGACGTGGAAGCGTCCAGTGACTCGCTTGATTTGGTCGAATTGAGCGAACGCGGGCGCCGCCAGCAGCAGGAGCGCGGCGAGGGTCTTCATTTGGACTTCCCCCAGAAGACGTCGCAGTCGCCGATTTCGACCATCTGACGGTGGACAGTCTTCAACTGCCAGCGTTCGATCTCGTCGTCGTCGCAGCTATAGGCGGAGGCGAAGCGGCCCGAACGGGCCTGTTGTGCGACCTCGTCGTCGGTCAGGATGTGTAGGCGCGCCCGTTCGGCGGGAGGCAGGGTGAGGCGGTGGGTGTAGTAGAGTTCGAACCCGGGCGGCGGCATGCGGCGGGTCAGGAAGTAGATCGGCTCGTTGGCCAGTACGGGCGCGCCGGCGGGGGTCACCTCTTCGATCTTCGCGGCCAGTCGTTCGTAAATCGACCAGTGGTCGACCTCCCGACGGTCATAAATGGCGCGGCCGAGTCCCATCGACGTCAGGATAACGAACGCCGCCGCGGCGGTCCGCGAACGGACCGTGGAGAGCGCCGTCGCGGCGAGAATTGCGAGGAAGGGGACGATCAGCAGGAAGTACTGGGAGAAGGTCGGATGGGCGCGGCCGACTTCGAGCGCGAGCCCGGCAGCGAGCCAGCCGCAGAGATAGATCGCGGCTTTGCGCTCGCGCGGCCAGTCGGCCCGCGCCGTGTAGATCAGCCCGCCGAGCGCCAACAGGCCGAGGAGCAGTGCCTGCCCCGAGTCGAGCCACGACGTCAGGACTTCGAGGTCGTGGCGCGTGGTCTCCGGCCAATATAAGCGGCGATAGACGGCGTGATATTGGACGAGGTTGAACCAGGCAACGTGCGGGTCGGCGACGGCAAGGCGGATGGCGGGGAGGAACGGGATGGCGGCGCTTACGCCGAACGCCGCGGCCTTCCGCCAGCGCGCGCCCGTACTGTAAACGAGCATCCAGGCCAGGAGGACCGGTGCGGCGGCGGCGGTCAGCAGTGAGGATGCCGCGGCGATACCGGCGCACAGGCCCGCGGAGGCTGCAGCGAGTGGTCCCCGGTCTGCCGCTCGGACGGTGAGGCGGTAAGCGAGCACCAGAGCGCATAGGCAGACGCCATAGGGCTGTCCCAGCGACCCGTAGAAGAACACCTTCGCATTGAGGCCGACCGCGGCCCCCGCGACGATCGCTGCCCCGAGTCTCCGCTTCTCGGAGAGGCCGCGCGCCACATCGGCGGTCAGCAGGACCGCGGCGATCGTGAGGAGCGCGGCGACGGCGTGCGCGACGTGCCAGGTCGGACCGAACACCGCCATCCAGGCCGCATTCCAGTAGGCGTTCAGCGGGGTCTGCGGGAAGCAGAAATCGAGGTATGGCCGCTTGCCGGCGAGGATGAGCTGCGCGGCAAGCAGGTGATAAGTCTCATCCCACGCGAAGGCCCAGGTTTGGGAGTAGAGGAGGAAGGCCGCCGCGTACAGGGACACGATGCCCCAGCAGCAAAGCGTCCAGCGGTTGCGCACGTCCGAATTATGCCTGTTCCAGGGTAGAGATGTCGATTTTCTTCGATGCTACCGCTGGCTCGCCTCGCCGGCAACGACCTTCTGGTTGTACTCCGCCGATCGCTTGCGTGGGATGGTGACGGCCGTCCATCCGTCACCGGCGTAGTGCTTGGCGAGCAGGATGATCTGGCCAATATGGTTGGAGTAGTGCGCGACCTGGCGATTGATCGCCTGCATGACCGAATGGGGCTCGCCGCGGATCAGGACGGTGCGTCCGAGGTCCGCGTCGGTCAACGGCTCAAGGGCCGTGAAGACGTGCTGCCAGCCTTCTTCCCACATGTGCAGGAGCCCTTCGCGCGTTTCCGGGCCGGCTTCGAACTCGGTGTCGCGATGACGATCGGGCTTTTCGCCATCGGTGGTCAGGAAGTCGGTCCAGCGGGAGCGCATGTTGCCGGCCATGTGCTTGACGATGATGGCAATTGAATTCGATTCCCCGTCGAGCGCGGCGAACAAACGGTCGTCGGGAAGTTGCGCCATCGCGCGTTCGGCGAGGGACTTGTACTGCCGGAAAAGGGAAAGGGAATCCTCGATGTAAGCCGTGGTGAATTGGTGCGCCATGTGTCGGGAGATGCCGCAAGGGGGCGCTGGGATTCACCTCAGCGCGAGGTGTTTCCGCAGCCACGCCTGCCGGTCGGCGAACGCCAGCGGGTCGTTGAGGTCATGTCCGGAGTCATACCATTTCAGCGCGAACCAGTCTTTTGCGGGCTGCGCGAGCGAGAATGCCCGCAGAAGGAGCAGGAGGCAGGCGCGTTGCACGGGTCAATTCTGCGCCCGGCGACCCGGACGCGCACGTGTATTGCGCCGGCACAGTGTGGCCGCGCATGGGAAAATGAAAGACAGTGATCGTACTCGACGGCATTTACTACGCGCTTGCCCTGGCCGGCGCCGGGGCCCTGCTCGCTTGGCTGCTGGGGCCGTTATATGGCTCGGTGCTCTGGATCCTCGCCGCCTTCTGCCTGTACTTCTTCCGCAATCCCGACCGGGAGATTCCGGGCGGACCGGTGGCCGTGTCGCCGGCCGACGGAAAGGTCGTGGCGGTGAAGGCGGACGCGCCGGGCATTACTCGCGTCAGCGTTTTCCTGAATATCTTCGACGTCCACGTGAACCGGACGCCGATCGCCGGAGTGGTCCGCAAGGCCCATTATCAGAAGGGCTGCTTCAAGGTCGCGAGCAAGGAAGAATGCTCGACGATGAACGAGCAGAATGTGGTCACCGTCGAGGGCGACGGCACGACCGTGGTGTTCAAACAGATCGCCGGGCTGATCGCGCGGCGGATCGTCTTCTGGAAAAAGATCGGGGACCGGGTGGAAAAAGGCGAACGTATCGGGCTCATCAAGTTCGGGTCGCGGATGGACATTCTGTTCGGACCGGAGTGGGAAATTACGGTGTCGCCGGGGCAACGGGTCGCGGCGGGCTCGAGCGTGATCGCGCGGCGCGTCGATCGGGGGGCACACAATGGGACTTAAGGAGCGGCTGGTCGATCCAAATTCGCCAGACCGCCGTCCCCGGCGCGCGGCCTACGCGCTGCCGACGCTGTTCACGGCGGGCAATATCTTTCTCGGGTACATCGGCGTTTTGCAATCCTTTCGGGGAGCCATGGCCGCGGCATCGGGGGTTGGTTCACCGGCCGACCACTTCTCGCTGGCCGCAAAAGCGATCGGCGCCGCGGCCCTGCTCGACGGCGTCGACGGCGCCATCGCGCGCATGACGAACACCACCAGCGAGTTCGGGCGAGAGATGGACTCTCTGGCGGACGTGATCAGCTTCGGGCTCGCTCCGGCGGTCCTGGCGTTCGCGTGGGGCGTGCAGTTCGTCGATTCGGGGATGAACCCGCAAATCCGCGAGCACTTATTCCGCGCGGGCTACTTCATCGCGTTCCTGTTCCTCTTATGCGGGGCGGCGCGGCTGGCGCGTTTCAACATCCAGAAGAACCCGGTGCCGAAGAATCCCGGCCGGCCTGACCGGAAATACTTCGTCGGCATGCCGATCCCGGCGGCAGCGGCGATGGTCTCGGCGGTCGTGTTCGCGACCGGGTCCGAGCCGCTCACGTGGTGGCCGTACACGGTCGCGTGGCTGGCGCTGCTCGCGCTGGCGGGCTTCCTGATGGTGAGCACGTGGCGGTACTACAGCTTCAAGGGTCTGCATCTGACGAAGGCGCGGTCGCCGTTGTTGATCGTCGTGCTGGGCGCGCTGATTTACCTGATCTGGAACTGGGCTCAGCCGGTGTTCCTGATTATGGCTCTGACTTACGTCGGCAGCGGTATCGTGACCCGCTTGGGCGGCATCATCCGGCGGCGGTTCCGGCACACACCGCCGCCGCACCATCCTACAACTCCGGAGCACCAGATTGGCTGATTCGAATACGGCAGCACTGGTCGGCAGCGATACGCTGCTCGGCCGCGAGATCCGCGACATCGTGGGCACGTCCGCGACGGGCATCGAACTGCGGCTGATCGCCGAATCGGAAGAGGAAGAGGGGACGCTGACGCGCGTCGGCGACGAGCCGGCGATCGCGGAGGTCCTCAACGACGAGAGCCTGGACGGCGCCCGTGTGATCTTCCTCGCGGCATCCGGCGAGATCAACCGGAAAGCGCTCGACCTGGCCGGCGATCCTCCGGACGCGGCGATCGTCGACCTCAGCTACGCGGCGGAGGAGCGTCCCGATGCGCGGCTGCGCGCCCCGTCGATCGAGGACGGCTACAACGTCGAGGAGAATCGCGACGCGGCGGTGCACGTGATCGCGCACCCGGCGGCGATCGCGGCGGCGATGTTCCTGCGGCGCCTGCAGCGCAACGATCCCATCCGGCGGTCGATCCTGAACATCTTCATGCCGGCGAGCGAGCAGGGGACGAAGGGCGTCGAGGAGTTGCAGCAGCAGACCGTCAGCCTGCTCTCGTTCAAGCCGCTGCCGAAAACCGTGTTCGACGCGCAGGCGAGTTTCGCGCTGCTGCCGCAGTTCGGCGAGGACGCGCCTGCCACGATCGAGGAGTCCGAGCTGCGGATCGAGCGGCATCTCGCGACGCTGCTGGATCTGCCCGGCGAGGGCGAAGGCGCGCCGATGCCGTCGCTGCGTGTCATTCATGCGCCGGTGTTTCACGGCTATAGTTTTTCGGCGTGGGTCGAGTTCGAGGAGGCCCCGGTCATCGAGGCGATCGAGAACAGCCTGCAAATGGACGCAATCGACGTCCGCGGCGCCGACATGGAGCCGCCGAATAATGTCGGGCAGGCGGGCCAGAGCGGCATTTCGGTGGGGTCGATCGTGCCGGACCGCAACGACTCGGACGCGGTGTGGTTCTGGTTCGTCGCCGACAACCTGCGGGTGTCGGCGGAGAATGCGGTGGCGGTCGCGATGGAGTTGCTGTGAGTCGGGAGGTTGGATTTGACACAGAGACGCAGAGACGCAGAGGAAGCGCCAAAAATGTGTTCTCTGCGTCTCAGCGTCTCTGCGTCAAGATTTTGATCTTCTCCTTACCGCTCATGTCCTCCTCATGTGGGTATCACGTCGGCGGGCACTCCAATCTGCTGCCTAAGACGATCAAGACCATCGCGGTGCCGGCGTTTGGGAATGTGACTCCGAATTATCGATTGCCGGTGCTGTTGACGGCCGACCTGACGCGCGAGTTGATTTCCCGGACCAAGTACAACATCATCGCCGACCCGTCCCAGGCGGACGCCGTGTTGACCGGCTTGGTAGTGAATTTCGTCAGCTCGCCGACGATTTTCGATCCCGTATCCGGGCGCGCGACCGGTGTCCAGGCGATCGTGACTTTGCAGTTGACCCTGACTGAACGGGAGACCGGGAAGAAGCTGTTCTCGAAGCCGACCGCCGAGTTCCGGGAACGGTACGAGATCTCGACCGATCCGCAGCAGTACTTCGACGAGAGCGGCACGGCGCTGCAGCGGTTGAGCCGCGATGTAGCGCGGTCCGCCGTGACCGCCATTTTGGAGAGTTTCTAGCGTGACCGCCGGCCAGTTGATCGCGCGTGCTAAGAAGGGAGCGCCGCCGCCCGCCGTCCTGCTGCTTGGGCCGGAGGCCTATGAGCGCCGCCGGATCAAAGAGGCGCTGACCGCCGGGTATGCCCCCGACGCGATCGCCCAGCACGATCTGGCCGAGTTAGCGCTGGCGGAAGCGCTCGACGATGCGAGGTCCCTTTCGCTGTTCGCATCGGAACGGCTGATCTGGATCGTGAACGGCGAAGCCGCCCTGCCGAGAGGCCGGGCCGCCGCGGCCGACGATGACGACGGCGAAGGCGGGTCGGGGGACGCCGGTCCGCTGGTCGAGTACATGAAGAATCCGACGCCCGGCGTGATGGTCGTGATCGAGGCGATCCGGTTCGATTTCGAGGGCGAAGAAAAACGGCGCCAGGACCGGGTCCGCAAGTTCTACGCGGCCGTTCCGGACGTCGTCGAATTGCGCCGGTTCGGGGCGCACGAGGCGCGGCAGGAGGCCGAGAAACTGGTCTCCGCGGCGGGATTCCGCATCGACCCGGCGGCGCTCGACCTCCTGGTAGAGGCGCTCGGGGCGGACATCGCTCGCATTGCCGTCGAGATCGAGAAGCTGTCGCTGTACGCGTCGAGACGGGTGGTGAATGTCGACGATATCGCCGCGCTGGTCCCGGATGCGCGGGCCAGCAACATCTTCGCGCTGGTGAATGCGATGGGCCGGCGGGACCGTGCCCGGTCGCTGGAGATTCTCGATACGCTGACGCGGGAGGGCGAGTACCTGCCGCTGGCTTTGGCGTTCCTCTCGACGCAGTTCCGGATGGCGTTAGTGGCGCGCGAGGCGGGGCTGAAGAGCTCGTCGCAAATCCAGCAGCACTTCCAGCGGATCGGGGTACAGATGTGGGGATCGAGAGCGGAGCAGGTCTACCAGACGGTGTCCAAATTCAACGGGCCGCAGCTCTCGAAAGCGATGAAGCTGCTGTTCGAGGCAGACCGGAATCTCCGCGATGCCCGGCCGGACGACCGGATCGTGATGGAGAGATTGATCCTGGAGCTGGTGGGGTAGGGAAAAGGGGACAGACGCATTTTTCCGAAGCTGTACCGGAAAAATGCGTCTGTCCCCTTTTTCGCTTACGCGGCTGTCGCCAGCGCCTTAACGCGCAGGTGGAGCTTCGACTTGTAGCGGGCGGCCGTGTTCTTCTTGATAATGCCCGACTTCGCGGAGCGGTCGATCAAAGAAAACGTGGGGGCCAGCAGCTCGGCAGCGGCCTTGGCGTCCTTCGCGGTGATTGCGCGGCGCATCGAGCGAATCTGGTGACGCAGCCGGCTCTTGTTCATCCGATTGTATTCCGTGCGCCGTTCCGTCTGACGCACCCGCTTGAGCGCGGAATAAGTATTCGCCATCTTTGCTGAATCTAATCCTTACGAGAGAATTCGAGTTTCCAGAATAGCGCACCGGGGCACGCCCCTGCAACCTCTTCATTCTAGGACTATCCGGGGGTGCGGCGGGGCGGGCTAGCAGGTACACTACGGGGTGACCCGCGCCGTATGCTGAAACGTCGCCGCACCGAGCAAGACGAACTGCTGGTCCGTCCGAACACCCCGCCCGTCGCGGCGAGACCCGCACGGCCGCTGGTAGCTCGCCCCACGGACCCTGTGCCGCCACCTGAACCGGGCGAGGAGGAGGCGTCTCTTCCGCTGCTCCCCAATCGGCCGGACCGTCCTCGGAAACGCCGGCGTCCGCGCAGCGTTTTGCTCCTCGTGCGTCCAATCGCGGTGTTGGTAGGCCTTCTGGTCGTAGCCTATTTGTGCCTGCCGCTGGTGTTCCGCGTGGAGCGGGTCCGGCCGATTTTGGAGGATGAGCTTGGGCGGGCGATGGGCCGCAAGGTGAAGATTGGATCGTTGAAATTCACCGCCACGCTCGGGCTGATCGCCTCGGATGTGAGCGTAGCCGAGGACCCGGGCTTCGGCGCCCAGCGGTTTGTGCATGCCCAGAGAGTCGCTTTCGTGGTTCACCGCTCGCCGTTGCTCTTCGGGCGGCGAGTCGAAATGGAAGCGATCGAAGTCACGGACGCGAGCATCACGCTGAGCCGGAACGCGCGCGGCCGCTGGAACTTCGCCAGCGCTCTGAGCGATGGCGTCCCTGCGTCGAACGCCGGACCGCAGGTGCGGCTGCGGAACACGATCGTCACGATCCGCCGCGACGAGAGCAGCGAGCCGGTGACGCTCCGTAAACTCTCGGCGGACTTCCCGCATTTCGCGGCCGCGACGGAGATGACGTTCGGCATTTCCAGCGCCGTCGATGGCGGAGGAACGATCAAACTGAACGGCAAGGCCGGACCGGTGGTTTGGGCCGGAGGCTCGCCGCGGCTGCCCATGAGCGTGCTCGTGAACGCCAAACAGGTCGCACTTTCCGCATCGAATCTGACGGAGACGCTGGCGCAGGCTCTCGACGGCGCACTGAGTTTCGACGGCACGGTCGAATCGGATGGGAACGTCCTGACAGCCGCCGGGAACGCGCGGTTGGTCGATTTGAAGCTGGCGCGACTCGGGACTGCGGCTACGGAACCGATGCTGCTGGTGATCGCGTTGCGGCATGACCTGAGCAACAACTCCGGCGAGTTTAGCCGGTGCGAGATCCATCTTGGAAAAGGTTCGGCGGAGATGAAGGGCCGCTACGATGAGGCCGGCGGACGGCCGGCTCTGCATTTCACGATCGAGGCACGTGGGATACCGATAGCGCCCCTGGCTGCGCTGGCGAAAGCCGCTGCCATTCCGCTGCCCTCCGGCACGTCGTTGCAGGGAGGCGTCGCGTTCCTGACCCTGGGGATTGACGGGCCGATCGACGGTCCCACGACCAGCGGCGTTTTCACCGTCGACAACGCCACGCTGGTGGGCTTCGATCCCGCGGAACGTTTCTCGCCCGTCGGCGGTTTGGATTCCTTGCGCACCGGACGCGACTTGGGGATCGACCGCCTGACGGCGAACCTGAATGCGGGCCCCGAGCGAGTCTCGATGGAGGGCATCGAAGCGGATTTGGCCGACATCGGCAAGATCAGTGGGGCGGGCGCGATCCTCGGTGACGGAACGCTCGACTTTCGCCTGCAGGCCGTGCGCGCCGGCACGAACGACCGCCGTCCGATCCCGTTCGTCGTTCGCGGGGCGTGCTCGGCGCCCCTCTTCCGGCAGCCGGGCAAAGCGAACTAATCGGGTTCAGCCATATTGCGCAATCGGAAGATTAGCTATAAAATCGCCGATATTCTTATGCGCAGTCTTTCGAAGTCCATTCACCTGCTGACGCTGCTTGCCGCATGCGGAGCGGTTCACGCCGGAACGTTCTATACGGATCTGGCGTCCTTTACCGCAGCCATAGATCCGGGATACTATCTCGAGACGTTCAATACCAGACCGCAATATACATTTGACGGCTCGCCGGTCGCTCTTGCCGGCAACGGCTTCAGCTACACTGCGGGCGCCTCGGGCGGATTTTATGATGAAGGCCCGCCCGGTGACGTTTGGCTATCAACGAACGGTCCGGACATTATCAGTTACACCTTCACGAGCGGGAACATCAAGGCGGTCGGGGGCTACTTCTTTGCGACTGGCTCCGCGGGAAATCCCACGCCGGCAACAATCACCCTGACCTTCAGCGATGGAGGGTCTACCGCGCTGACGAATCCGACGAATACGACGTTTACCGGCTACATCTCATCGGCCGTGCTCACAAGCCTGGTACAAACTCCGTCTGGCCTGGGGAATCTTTATTCCACCGCGAACGACGTCTATGTTGGCGTGCCGGCTACCGCTGCGGCGGTTCCCGAGCCTTCCGCCTTCCTGCTGTCCGCCGCCGGCCTGGGTCTTTTCTGCCGTCGTTTGCGGCGCACCCACTCGCAAAGCTAATCGTCGAATTCCCAGGTGCGGAAGCGGTGCTGGTGCTCCGTCATGTCGACACGCTTGCCGAGGAAACGGACGCCTTCCATTTCGAGGCGCATGCGCTGCTCGAGCCCGGCTTCGAATTTCAACTTGATCTCTCCGCCCGACCCGATAACCCGCTGCCATGGCAGATTGCCGTGACCGCGTCGCAGCAGAGCCGCCACGTGCCGATGGTAGAGCGGATACCCGGCGGCCGCCGCGACCTGTCCGTAGGTCGCCACCTTGCCTTTCGGGATGGAGCGGATCGCTTTGCGGAATGCTGCGTCGCGCTGCTCGCTTTTCGGCGCGCGCATGAGGCGGCGTTCCACCTCCTCGCGCGTGTACCGCTTCACGCCACTTCCTCGTGCCGGAAACAGCCGGTCAGGTGGTCGTTCACCATCCCGGTGGCCTGCATGAACGCGTAGCAGATGGTCGAGCCGACGAAGCGGAAGCCGCGCCGTCCGAGGTCCTTGCTCATGGCGTCGGACTCGGCGGTGCGGGCGGGGACGTCCCCCAGCGCTCGCCAACGATTGCGCCGGGGCGCCCCGCCGACGAACTGCCAGATATACGTATCGAACGTCCCGAACTCCTTCTGCACGGCGAGGAACGCCTGCGCGTTCGCGATCGTCGACCCGATCTTCAGGCGATTGCGGACGATGCCGGCGTCCTCGATCAGCGCGTCGACTTTGCGGTCGCCGTACCGCGCCACCTTTCGGACGTCGAAGCGGTCGAACGCCTTCCGGTAGTTGGCGCGCTTGCGCAGGATGGTCGACCAGCTCAGGCCCGCTTGCGCGCCTTCTAGCGTCAGGAACTCGAACAGCGCGCGGTCCTCGTGCAGCGGCACGCCCCACTCCGTGTCGTGATAGTGGATCATGCCCGGGTCGGTTCCGGCCCAGTGGCAGCGGGTGAGTTTACTGGCAACGGGCTGCATGCAGCAACTCCTTGTCGACGGTCAGCAGCCAGCATCCGGGCGCTTCGATCTTCTCGAGCGCCAGGCCGTTCCAGAACAGGTGCGAGTCCTGCGCCCACTCCGGCGGGACGGTGACCTTCATCTCTTTGATCGTGCGGCTGACGATCTGGATTTCGCGATCGCCGGGGTCGAATTTGCCCTGGACGCGCGCGGTGACGGTCACCTCGCGCCGCGGCAGCAGGACCGCGGTCTCGACGCGGACCCGGTCCTTGCCGCGCAGTACCGTGGCGACGACCTGCTTGCTCTCGGTGAACTTCGCGAGCTGGTCGACATACGCCTTCGCGTTGTCGACGGGCTTGCCGTCGAGCTGCACGATGCGGTCGCCCATCTTGAGCGGGCCCTGATACTTCGCCGGGAGGAACGACACGAGGACGCCGGGGCCGGGCTCGTCCTTCTTGAAACCGAAGCCGCCGAGGTCGAGCGCGGCGTGCTGCTCGCCCCAGATCCGGGTGGATGGCAGGACGTCATTACGCTCGGCGGCGTCGAACTTCGTCATCTGAATCCAGTAGCAACTCGCGAATTGCGGCGAGGTGGTCTCGCAGTCGACGTCGGCGGGGAACGCGTCGCGCTTGTGGCGGCCCAGCCATTCGAAGGCGGTCGCGGGAGAGACGGTGGACGACGCGCGCCACTCGACGTTGATGCCGCTGCCCTTCAGTTTCTGCGCCAGCGCCTCGTCGCCTTCGCCCTTGCTGGCCCACAGGACCGGGACGGCGTTGAAGTTGGCGGCGAACAGACGGTCGGTCTCGACGGCAGATTGCGGTGAGCCTTCGATGGCGATGCCGGCGGCCCAGAGATCGGGCACACGGGAGATGGTGTAGAAGACGGCGGCAGAGGCGGCGCCACGTCCCGCGAGATAAATACGGGCCGGGTCCGCGCCGCTCTTGATGGCGTCGCGGACGGCGGCGGCGAGCGCCAGAACACGGGCGTCGATTTCCTTTGCATCGGCGGGCGGGGCGATGATGCGCCAGCCGGCCTCCTTCGACCATGCCTGCCACTGCGCGGCGTCGGCCGGGTCGACCAGCGCGATGGCGGGCGTCTGAGCCGCGGCGGCGGCGGTCAGCGCCAGGCTAATGGCGCAGGCGCGTGCGAATGCGTTTCGCCAGTTTTTCGATCTCATCGGTTTTCTTGACGGCCGACAGCGGGAGGACGTAGGCCTCGTTCTTTTCGATCTCCTGCTGGAGGTCTTTGGCCATATCGACCAGTTGCGCGGCGTCTTTCAAGTTCTGCTCGCGCTCGGACTTGAGGATCTCGTCGCGCTGCGATTTGCCATTGGGCAGTTTGACATCGCTCTGCGGATCGTTGGCGGGCGGGCCGCTCGCGGCCTGAGCGAAGGCCATCCAAGCCGTCCCGATCATCGTCACCGCGAGGGCGCAGCACAGAATCCAAGCTTTCATTCGGAACCTACCGATTATGATACGTCGCGCACGAAGATTGGTGACGGATTCGCAGCGATCACCTTCCCCGGAGACGGTCGTAGCGGCGGCGGTCGCGTTTCGACGGTTTGCCTTCGGGGAGCGCTTCGAAGAACGGGAGGAGCTTGCGCTGGTCGATGAATTGCTGGCGGGCCAGCTTGCTCTCCTCGGTCTCCCGGTACAGCGTCTGGGCGACGGCGGCAGGACCGCGAACGTCGCTGAGGCCGAGTACTTCGATCTCGAACTCGCCGGAGTCGTTTTTGACCTTCAGCATGTCGCCGGGGTGGATCTCGCGCGACGGCTTCACCGCCTGCCCGCGCGTGTGGACGCGTCCGAGTTCGCAAGCGTGGGACGCGAGCGTCCGCGTCTTGAAGAAGCGAGCGGCCCAGAGCCATTTGTCGATGCGCACACCGGTCACCCTTCCATTTTCCTCCCTGCACCCTCCGCCGGGACGCGCACATCCAAATAGGTATGGCTCGCTATTCCATCCTGGACCTCGCCCCGGTGCGCGAAGGCGGCACCGTCGCCGAGGCTCTCCGCAATACCGTCGATCTCGCGCGGCACGCCGAACGCCTGGGGTATCACCGCTTCTGGCTGGCGGAGCACCACAACATGCCGGGAATCGCGAGTGCCGCGACCTCCGTCCTGATCGGCCACGTGGCGGGCGCGACGTCGACGATCCGAGTCGGTTCCGGCGGCATTATGCTGCCGAACCACTCCTCGCTGGTCATCGCGGAGCATTTCGGGACTCTGGAGACGCTCTATCCCGGCCGCATCGACCTCGGGGTTGGCCGTGCGCCGGGATCGGACGGGCTCGCGTCGCGCGCCCTGCGGTACAACTCGGCGGAGGAGGATTTCCCGCGGCAGGTCGCGGAGTTGCTGGCGTATCTCGCGCCGGCGCGACCCGGACAGCGGTTGGTCGCGTTTCCGGGCGAGGGTACGAATGTCCCCGTCTGGCTGCTCGGCTCGACGACGTACAGCGCGGAACTCGCCGCGACCCTGGGACTGCCGTTCGCGTTCGCCAGCCACTTCGCCCCCGCCCTCCTCGACGACGCGCTCGCCATCTATCGCGAGTGCTTCACGCCGTCGCGATTCCTCGACCGGCCGTATGCGATGGCGGGCGTGCCGCTGGTCGCCGCCGAGACCGACGCCGAGGCGCAGCGGCTCGTGACTTCGGCCCTGCAGCGCGGCCTGCGGCTGATCCGCGGTGAGTCGATCTTCGTGCCGCCGCCCGTCGACAGCATGGACGGCCTGTGGTCCGACCCCGAGCGTTTCCGCGTCCAGTCCCGCATGGAGGTCGCCATCATCGGCGGACCCGAGACGGTCCGGCAGCAGCTCGACGCGTTCCTCCGGCGCACCGGTGTCGACGAGCTGATGTTTGTCTCGGACGTCTACGACCACGCGCTCCGCCGGCGCTCGTTCGATCTCGCCGCGGAGGCCATTCTCCCCCGTGTGTCAAAATAGACAGGATATGGAGGAAGTCAACGTCGGGATCATCGGCCTCGGGAATGTCGGGTCCGCGACCCTGAATATCCTGGCCGGAAATGCCGATCAGATCGCGCAAAAGCTCGGATTCCGTTTGAAGGTGGCGGCCGTTTGCAGCCGCTCAGTGGCGTCGAAAACGCTCCCGCCGGAGCTCAACGGGGCCATGCGAACCACCGACTGGCGCGAGGTCGTGGCGCATCCCGATGTGCAGATCGTGGCGGAGTTGGTCGGCGGCACGACCGTCGCGGCCGAGATCATCGACGCCGCCATCGAACACAAAAAGTCGGTCGTCACCGCGAATAAAGCCATCATGGCGGCCTGCGGATCCGACATCTGGGACCGCGCCATCAAGGGCGGCATCAATCTCGCGATGGAAGCGAGCGTCTGCGGCGGCATCCCGATCCACGCCGTCCTGCGCGAGGGCATTTCGGGCGATCGAGTCACGGCCCTCTACGGCATCCTGAACGGCACCTGCAATTACATCCTGACCGAGATGGAGAAGCGCGGCATCCCGCTCGACGAGCTGGTCGCGGAGTCGCAGCGGCTCGGGTACGCCGAAGCCGACCCGAGCGCCGATATCGATGGGTTCGACGCGCGCTCCAAGCTCGTGCTGCTGGCCGCGTTGGCGTTCGGCGAGCGCATCACGCCCTCCGACATTTTCGTCGAAGGCATCCGCCGCATCACGCCGCTCGATTTCCAATATGCGAAGACGCTGCAGCACACCATACGGCTGGTCTGCGGCGCGCGTAAAACGTCGGAGGGCCTGATCCTGTTCGTGCGGCCGGCGCTGATTCCCTCCTCGACGATTCTGGCAAGCGTGCAGGGACCGTACAACGCGGTCTGGGTCAAGGGCGAGTTCGGCGAGGACACGTTCTACTACGGCTGGGGCGCGGGCCATCCGACCGGGGTCGCCGTCGTCAGCGACCTGATGCGCGTGGCGCGGGAGATCCGCAGCGGCAGCCCCGAGCGCGTGTCGCCATTCGCGCACGAACGGCTCGGCGAGTATCAGCCCGTGTCGGTGAACCGTCAGAAGCGCGCCTATTACCTCCGCTTCCGTGTGCAAGATCGGCCGGGGATCATCGCGAAACTGGCGGGGATTCTGGCGGCGAAGAAGATCAGTCTGGAAGCGGTCCTGCAAGAGCCATCCACTACCAAGCAGGATCTGCCGTTCGTGATCACGGTGGAGGAAACATCGGAACAGTCGATCCGCGACGCGGTGGCCGAGATGTCGCAGCTCGACTTTATGACGGAGGCGCCGCTGGCGCTTCCGATGGAGACCGCCCTATGAGAAGTTTGGGCCTGGCGCTGGCGCTGGCCGCGGGACTTTCCGCGCAGGTGGCGACCAACGCGAACTCCGGATATAAGACCGAGGAGCAGCGCAAGAGCGTGGCGCAGACGCTCGCCAATCCCGAGCGCGACACCGTGCAGAAGCCCGGCAAGCTGGTCCGCGACATGGGCGTGAAGCCCGGCATGACGGTCGCCGATATCGGCACCGGGATCGGGTACATGCTGCCGGCGCTGAGCCACGCGGTCGGACCCGAAGGCAAGGTGATCGCCGAGGACATCTTCGAGGATTTCCTGGCCGGCGCCAAGCAGCGCGTCCAGGAGGGCAAGCTGGAGAACGTGACCTTCGTGAAGGGCACGGACACCGATCCCAATCTGCCGGCGGGGCAGGTCGATCTGGCGATGGCACTCGACGTTTACCATCACTTCGACTACCCCGACAAGATGCTGGCGTCGATCGCGAAGGCGCTGAAGCCGGAGGGCCGGCTGGTGATCGTCGAGTATTACAAGCGTCCCGAGGCCATGCCGAACGGTCGCGCGATGACGCATATCCGGCTCGACATGCCGGACGTGATCAAGGAAGTCGAGGCGAACGGGTTCCACCTGGTCGCCGAGAAAGAAACCATCCTCAACGTGCAGTACATGCTCGTGTTGCAAAAGAAGAGCGAATCGAAATGAAGACGGCTTATTGGAAATTGGCGGCGCTGCCGCTGGCATTGTGCATTCCGCTGGCGGCGCAGGTCCCGACGAACATCGAGGGCATGACCCGCAAGCAGGGGGACGATATCCTCAACGAGCTGCGGCAGATCAAGCAGTTGTTGATGCAGCAGTTGACGGCGAAAGCGACGCCGCCCGAGCCGCCACCCCCGGCGCGCGCCAAGATCAATCTGGACGGCTTCCAGATGCTCGGGGCGAAGAACGCGCCGCTCACCATGGTCGAATTCACCGACTATCAGTGCCCGTTCTGCCAGCGCTTCCACGTGGCGAGTTTTCCGGAGCTGAAGAAGCAGTACATCGACACCGGGAAGCTGCGGTTCTACAGCCGCGACCTGCCCCTCGACATCCACTCGAACGCCATGCGGGCGGCCGAAGGGGCGCGCTGTGCGATCGCAGAAGGCAAGTACTGGCAGATCCGCGACGTCATGGGCGCGAATCCGGACAAGCTCGATCTCGAGCACCTGGTCGGCTTCGCCACCGAGTTGAAGATGGACCCCGCGGCGTTCCGAGCGTGTGTCACGAGCGACAAGTTCAAGACGCAGATCCAGGCCGACATGATGGAAGCGATGAAGATCGGCGCCAGCGGAACTCCAACCTTCGTGATCGGCAAGAGTACCCCGGAGGGCGTCGAAGGAGAAGTAACAATGGGCGCCCTGCCGTTCCCGGCCTTCGAGGAAAAGTTGAAGGCGCTGGAGAAGTAGAACGAAAGCATATCTCTCGCAAAGACGCCAAGACGCAAAGGAAATTCAAAAGCAAAACGGGGAGGCTACCGCGCTGCCAGATCCTCCAGGAAAATCCTTCTCGCTTCGCGATACTCTTCGGGCTGCATCGGACCCAGCAGCGACCATTGCTCTGCCGCGGCGCGCTCCTCGGTAAAGATCGTCTTCAGCGCCTGGAACGCCGTGACGCAGACTTCGACGAGCTCCGGCGTATACGCAGGCGCGGCGTCGATCAGATTGTTGGCGCGGCGGAGCGTTTCCTCGGCGGCGGAGATCCGATTCTGCGCGTCCTCGACGATCCCGGGGCGCTGCGAAAGCTGGATGTGCGGGCCGAACGTGCCCACCACGGAGCTCCAGCGATCCAGCACGATCAGCGCGCCGTAACGCCGCTGGTCGAGGTCCATCTCGAAGGCGAAAGCGTCGCCCTTCTCCTTGCCTTCGAGGCGGCGGAGCGCAATAGCGGCCGTGTGCAACTCGCCGAACAGGGAATCGACGAATGCGGCCACGCAGCCCAGAAACTGAGCTTCCGAAATCGAGGGAAAACGGATGATTCGCACGGCAGGGGCTCAGGCCGCGAGATGTTCGCCGAGCGCGCTTTCCACCTGCTGCGCCTCCAGCCGTTCGCCGTTGTTGAGCCGGTCGAGAATGCTCTTGATAATCTCTTTGGCCTCGTCTTTTTTGAAATTCTTGATGAAGCCGTCGTAGAAGTGCTCGCCGGCCAGGGCGTGGTTGATTTCGCCTTCCTTGTTGTGGTCCTGTAATTCGGTGAAATAGACGACGCGGTACCGCCCGGTATACTCCGTTTCGCGGTAGATCTCAAACATGATCTTGTCGGACTCGAACAGCATAGATTTCGAGGGTATCACAGCCGGAAAAGGCGTCAGTGCATGGTGGTCGCGATGATCCAGCAGACGCCGAGAGCGACGGCGCCCGCCAGGATCGCGGCAGCCACGTTGCGCTCCTCGACGATCTCCTTCCATAGGTCGAATGGCGCGATTTTGGCCAGCGCGCCGAAGGTGGCGACGAACAGGCCTATGCCCAGACACGCGAAGATCAGGGCGTTCACGACGGGGACATCAGTCACTCTGCTAGAATAAAATACGTTTCCGAAGAGCGGGGTTGGCCTAGTGGTTGGGCGTCAGCCTTCCAAGCTGATTTACACGGGTTCGAATCCCGTACCCCGCTCCAAAGATCCGCGAAATAGCCTCCAAATGCTTTCCCGGTCCCTGCTTCTCTTCGTTGCGGCCGCTTCCCTGTTCGGACAGCAGCACGCCAAGAATGTGATTCTTTTCCTCGGCGACGCCGGCGGAATTCCCACGCTCAACGCCGCCAGCATCCACGGCTATAAAGAGCCGCGGTCGCTGTATATCCAGCGGATGCCGCACATCGGACTCTCCGAGACTTCGGCGACCGATAACTGGGTGACCGATTCGGCCGCCGGAATGACGGCGATCGTGACGGGCCGTAAGACCGCCAACGGGGTCCTCTCGGAAGCTCCCGCGCCCGCGGGCCAGGAGGACGGCGAGACGCTGAAGACGATCCTCGAGTACGCCGAGGCGCATGGCCTCTCCACCGGCGTGGTCTCGAATATGAACATGGCGGACGCGACCCCCGCCGCCTGCTACGCGCACGTCAACAGCCGTAAAAAGATGGGCGAGATTTTCGCCCAGATCTGGCATCCGCGCTTCGGCGACGGCGTCGACGTGGTGCTCGGCAACGGGCGCAAGAAGCTGTTGGAATCGACCAAGGAACTCGGCATCGACCTCGATAAGGAACTGACCGCCAGCGGCCGTAGTTTCAGCGCGGGACTCAGCCTGATCCCGGCCGGCGCGCGCCGCGCGGTCTCTCTCGAAGACGACGAGAACTTCGACGTGGATGCCGCGACCGCCAAGGCCATCGAGATCCTCTCCCGCAATCCGAAGGGCTTTTTCCTGATGGTGGAATGGGATCTGCACCCCTCGAAGCCCGAACGGTGTCTCGACACGGCGGTCAAGTTCGACAAGCTGATCCGGAAGACGGCGGAGCGGATGTCGAAAGACACGCTCGTGCTGTTCACGGCGGACCACTCGTTCGACTTCCGCGTCCTCAGCGGCAAGAAGGGGCAGGACCTGCGTCTGCCCGCCGGTCCGAACGTCGGCAAGGACAGCAAGTTCGCTGAGGAGAAGCCGGCCGTCGCCATCGGAACGGGGCACACGGGCGAAGAGGTCGTGGTGGCTGCCCAAGGTCCCGGCTCGGACAAGGTCAAGGGTTTTATGTCGAATACCGACCTGTTCCGCGTGATGCTTTCGGCGTACGGCTGGCAGGCAGACGCCCGTTAGCGATCAGTCGACAGCCTGCAGCACATTGCTCTCGATCCACGACGCGACGTCAGGGAAGCCGAATTCGGCGGCGACCGTCCTGGCGCTATGCAGCGCGCGCTGCGCCCCCGGTGTCTGGCAGAGTTGCGGGGAGCCAACCCCCATCCAAAGCCAGTGCGCCTCGTCGAAATAATGCGTCTTCAGCATCATGTCGCACACAATCCGGATGTGCGTGTGCAGGCGGGCGGGGATGTGGACACGGCTCGGCACGATACCCTCTGTATCGTGCCAGTTGGATACAAGATATCACAGGGTCTTTACGCTTGCGGACGCCTCCGATCCCGGCGGTAGCGTAACGCCAACGCCGCCAGCAGCGGCGCAATCCATATGGTTCCCGGCTCCGGAACGGCCAGCGGGCCGCCGAAATCGAGCGAATGCGAAGGCACGTCGATGGTCACCGTGCCACTGCCGCCCAGCGGGACCGACGCCACGACGCTAACCGAGAGGATGAAGGTCGACGGGTTTCCCAGCGTCCAATCCGTGGCGGTCGTCACCGTGCGAGATCCGCTGAACGTGCCCGCGCCAACCCCGTCGATCTCCGCCGTGGTGGTTCCGGCGGCGAACAGGATCACCTTCCAGGTGTCGACCGTCGCGCCGCTCTCCCCCAGGGTGAACTGATAGGACAGTTCGAGGTCCGACCCGTGGGCGAGGGCGAGGAAGCCGCATCCGCTGTTGTCCAATTCCGTGCAGGTGTGACCGTTCACCGTCCCGTAGAGTGGCCCGAAGGTGGTGAAAGATAGGGACGGCGTGAAGCTGGTCGAAAACGAGTCGATGTAGGCATACGTGTAGCTCTCCGGCCCGGAGGTCAGGTAGTCTTTGATGCCCTGTATGCCGTCGCCGTTGTCGGCGAGCTGGGCGACTGCCGCCACCGCCGTGCAATCGACGATGCCCTCCTCGTAGGCGCCGCGGGTGCAGGAGAGGCTCGATGTCGGCAGGAGAAGGCTGGCACAGCCGAGCGCGGGAGCGAGCAGGAAGACGGCAATTGCGAGCAGTGGCGAGGCGGATTTTCTCATCGGAGTATGGGAGATTATCGTCCGCCTCGGGGCCGCGGTCAATCACGCTAGACCTTGGTAAACCATAGAAATCAATGAATCTAATCGATTCCTCAGAAAAATTGCAGCTTTTTCGCAGGATTTTGGCGGGCTTGCGCAGACATACTGGGCGGCGTTGGAGGGAACCTTGAAAACCGCAGGCATCACTCGCACCTTCTTGACCGTCGCCACGCTGCTCCTCGGCGGATCGCTCACCGCCTTCGCAGGCGTCGTCTTCAGTGACAACTTCGAGGCGGGAACGCTCGCCAACGGAAACTGGGGCCACACCGGCAGTGCCGCCGTCGTAGGCAATCCATCCGTCGACGTCAATAACCCGTCGGCGTCCGTCGTATCCTTCGCCGGATTCGGGAGTGGGGGTGACCTGTTTTCCGTCTTCTTCCCGGAGGGTGTTACCTACGGGATGAGCCTCGACTTCGATGTTTACCCCTTGATTGGCGCGACCGGGTGGGTGGGGACGGACCACCAGAATTCGGCCCCTTGCGGCTCCCCGTGTGACGAACAGTGGCTCTGGAATAATCAGGGCGGCGCTCTATACGGGACGGTCGCCCCCGCCGGACAGTGGACGCACGTCTCCTTCGCGTTCCAGCCCTTCGACAGCAACACCATCGGGGTGCCCGGCGAGATTGTGCTCAAACTGGAACAGCAGGGCAACGCGGTTTACTTCGACAACATCTCGGTGCAAGTGTTGACGCCGGAACCGGGCACCGCCGGAGTCCTGGGCCTGGGACTCCTGAGCTTGGAGTACCTGCGACGTCGCCGCCGTTCACGGATGTAGCAGCGTTGTCGCCGGCTCGACGCGAAGGTTTTTCGCGACCTGGCCGCCGATCGCCCCGCGATTCTGCCGCGCCCAAAACGCAATGCCGGCGGTCCCGAGGTTGTACCCGGTGCGCGGCGGTCCGTCCCAGACCGGCGGGAGCGCTACCGTCTCGGTGAGACGCCCCGCCTGGTCGAATCGGATCTGGCGGCCGTCGACCGCCACTTGCAACTGCTCGCCAACGGCGGCCAACTCCAGATGGTGAAACACCTTGGCGTCGAACTCCGGGATCGCGGCGAAGGCCACCACCGCGTTTGGGTTGAGCCGCTGCACGGCGATCGAGCCGTTCGAAAATAGGACGACCCAATAGCCGGCCGACGTCCCGCCGATGAGACCGTCCCCCGGCCCCGCGCGGCGGCTGCGGAAGTACGGACCGGCCTCGCTGACATTGCCGGCGTCGTCCGAGGGAACCAGCAGATCCACCCCAATTCGCAGGTTCTGGCCGACGTCGCTGCCGCGCATCGCGCCCAGCGAACAATCCCCGCCCGCCGCCGCTAACTGTACGCCGGCGCTGTCCTTACTGGGGTTGCGAATCTCGCCGTGGGATGGGACCTCGACGGCGCCCTCCCCAACCGGGAGAAAGAAGTAGGCTCGCCCGGCGATCTCCAGGTCCGCGGAACCGGCCGAGCAGCGGTGGATCGCCTCGATCTGCTTCCCGTCGAGAGCCGCATTGTAGAGCCGCACATCGTCGAGTTCGCCGCGGAACAACGTGGTGCCCGGCTTCCCACCGATCCACCAATGGGGCCGCGAAACCGTTGCCACGGGCGCCGTCCTGGCCGCAGCTTCTTCGCGGCCATCCACATACAGCCGCGTCTCTCCACCCGCCGCGGGCCCGCGCCAAACGACGGCGACGTGGCGCCATGCCCCGTCATTGATCGGCGTTCGCCCGTGGAGTTCCAGACCCGGGATTTCGAAGCCCGTGGCGAGCGTTCCGTCCCTCCGCATCGCCGCGTTGAACGAGGAGAGGGTCGTCCGCTGCGGGAAGCCGGCCGGGGGAGCCGCTTCTCCATACAAGAAGAAATGCGTCGTGTCGCCATTGCTGGAGTTCGACCGGATCCACGCTGTCAGAGTCCGCGACGTATCGTTCTCGGGGAAGGACCGGGAGTCGTCCCGACCTTCGACACGCGCCGCAACGCCGTCGAAGGAGAGTCCGCTGCCGCTCTTTCCGCTGACATGCTTCACGCCGCCGATGAGGCGGCCCTGGTGACCGCCGGTGCTCGAGTCGTCGGCCTGTTCGCCGGCCGCTTCGTCGAAGCGCCACCAGGCGACCTCGCGCGCCTCCTCCTGGACCGTGTGGTGGGTGGCTTTGACGGCGACCCAGCCCGCCGCCGCGAGCAGCGGAACTAACGCGAAGCGCCAGACGCGCGGCAGGCGCGAGGACGCGGCCGACGGGCGCGGAATGTCGGGCTCCTGGGAAATCGCCTCCTGTTCGAGTTCCCCGACGAACCGATATCCGCCGCGGGAGACCGTCTTGATGAACTGCGGAGACTTGGCATTGTCCCCCAGCGCTTTTCGCAGTTCGGAGATGACGCCCGCCAGCACGTCGTCGGTCACGGCAGTGTCGGGCCAGACCGCGGCGAACAACTCCTCTTTCGAGACGAGCCGCCGGCGACGCTCGATGAGGGTCACCAGGACCAGCAATGCCTTGCGCCGCAAGGGGACTTCGGCGCCGTCGCGACGCAAGCATCCGCTATCCGAATCCACCTCGAACTGCCGAAAGCGATAAACCATCGGGGATCTTAGAAATATCCCAAATCGGTGGGCCGGCGCAACGGACGGGAGCGATGTAATGAACAGTAGGCCACGAGCGGCCGATAGAGCCGGCGCGCCTATCTAGCGGCGCTCCGTTTCCTCTGGAAGCAAGCACCGCCGATAACCGCTTGGGCAGGAATGAGGGCTGTTGGAGATGCCGGTGGACATCCCGACGAAGCCGGGCACACTGGAACTCAGAAGAGACGGGAAAACGCCTCCGGCAGATGCACGATGCACGATGCACGAAATGCCGCGGGGTGGGTCTAGTGACGAAAGTGACGGAGAAGGGTTAAGAGTGGAGCCGGGAACGAGAGTTGAACTCGTGGCCTGCTGATTACAAGTCAGCCGCTCTACCAACTGAGCTATCCCGGCCCATTGCAGGAGCGTTCCAGCCCATTCTAACAGCCCGAGGCGGAAGGTGCGAAAGCGCGATTTTCTCCCGCCGGCCGGGCCCGCAGTTCCCGCAGCCGCTCGACCAGTTTGGACGCCGGGAATGGCTTGTGCAGGAACGCCACGTTGCCCGCTGCCGCGATCGGCCCCCGGTTTAGATATGCGGAGACGATTAGTACGGGCAGCGCAGGCGTCTCCCGCAGGAGTTGCTCCGCGAGTTCGATGCCGGTCGGGCCGTCTCCCATTTCGACGTCCGTCACGAGCGCCACCTGCTCCCGCATGGCGAGCGCTTCCCCTGCATCGTCGTCGGCGAGCAGGACAGGCAGTTTATGGGAAGATCGAGTCCGCGAGACGGTCGTCGCCGCCGACGATCGGGAGGAAGAGCGGCCCATCCCGAGGTCGAGTTCGTCCGCCTCGACGAGATCGACCCGATCTTCTTCGACACGTCGTACTACCTCGCGCCCGATAAAGGCGGCGAGCGTCCGTTCGCCCTTCTCGCCGCCGCGTTGGCCCGCGGCGGACACGCTGCCCTCGGCTCCCTCGCGATGCACGGCCGCGAGCATGCGGTCGCCATTCGCGCCGCCCGCGACGGCCTGATCCTGCACACGCTCTTCTACGCCAACGAGGTCCGCGCCGACGAGGTCCGCGCCGACGAGGCATGGCGCGCCGACGCGCCCGTCAACGAGAAGGAACTCGGACCTGCGGCGATGCTCGTCGAGTCGCGGGCCGCGACTCCGGCCACCAATGCGGCCCCGAAGGAATCCGCGCCGCCCGCCATCGACATCATGGAAGCGCTGCGGAAGAGTATCGCCGCCGCGCGCAAGCCCGTCACGCCGGAACGCGCCGTGAACCGCGAGCGCCGCCGCCGCGCCTGACAGTCCTACGTCGGCAGAATGCCGTGCTCGATCGCGTACCGTGTCAGTTCCGCGATCGACCGCAGTCCCAGTTCCTGCATGATCGCGCTCTTGTGAAACTCCACGGTCTTCACCGAGATCCCGAGCGAAGTGGCAATCTCTTTTCCGGTCTTGCCCTCTGCGACGAGTTGGAGAACTTCACGCTGCCGCGGCGTCAGGACCCCACTCGCCGGGTTCCGGTCGGGATCGAAGCCCGCATCCAACAACCCGCGTAAGGATTCGGAAACGTAATATCTCCCGGCCAGCGCCTCATGCAAGGCGGTGCACAACTCGGCGACCGCGGATTGCTTGAGCAGATAGGCGGAGGCTTCCGCCTGGAACGCGGCTCGGGCATAGGCCCGATCCTCCATTTGCGTCACGAAGAGGATCTTGACGGAGGGCAGCGCCCGTCGGATTTGCCGCGCCGCCTCGATGCCGTTCAACTCCGGCATTCCAACGTCGACCAGCACGGCGTCCGGCCGCAATTCGAGCGCCATCGTCACTAACTGCCGTCCGTTGGCTGCCGTTCCGACGATTTCGAACTCCGGCTCGAGAACGCGGCGCAGCCCTTCCAGAATCAAGGCGTGGTCGTCCGCGAGCAGCACCCGAGGCTTGGGCATTGTTTGAGTCTTTACTCACGGATTGTAACCGAATGTTAGGTCAGGTGCGGCGGCTGCCCTCCGGGCTTACACTAGGTCCCATGCGAGACGAGTCGATCGCTGCCGGCGATGTGGCGGTTCAAGGCCGGCTGCGTTCCCTGATCGGTAGACTCTTCCGCACGCAGGAAAAAGAACGACGCGACCTAGCCCGGGAATTGCATGACGACATTAGCCAGCGGCTCGCGCGCCTCGAGATGGACGTCTATGAGTTTGAGCGCTCGCCGTCCGACGATCCGGAGGTGAACCGGGAGAGACTTGGCAAAATTCGGGAAGGAATCGCCGCCGCGTCCGCCGTAATCCGCGCCATCTCGCATCGCTTGTATCCGTCGATTGTCGAGGACCTCGGACTTGGCTCCGGGCTGCGCGCTCTGGTCGAGGACTTCCGCAGGCGCGACCGGCTCGACGCCACCTATTCCGAAAAGCACGTCCCCGATCGCATCCCTCCCGACGTCACGACGCAGTTGTACCGGATCGCCGAGGAGGCCCTGCGGAACGTGGTCCAACACGCCGGCAACGCGCGGGTGACGGTGACGTTGGAGGGGGCAGGCTCCGGCCTGCATCTCGCGATCGCCGACACCGGCCGTGGGTTCAACCCTGTTGAGATGGGTTCCGCCCTCGGCTTGATCGCGTTGCAGGAACGAATGCGCGAAATCGGCGCGACCGTTCGGATCGAGTCGAAGCCTGGCGCGGGAACTCGCGTGACGGTCGAACTACCGGCCGCGGCGCTCACATGACAGTTGCTACGCGATGACGATCCCGGTCCGTATCGCCCACCGGACCGCGGACACCGTGGATTCGACTCCGAGTTTCTGCAAAATGCGGTACCGGTGGCACGCGGCTGTTTTGAAACTGATCGTGAGCCGTGCCGCGATCTCCCTCGTGCTGAGGCCGTCCGCCATTAAGCGAAGCACCTCGAGTTCGCGCGCTGTCAAAACCCCCAAAACGCCGTGCTGAACTGCTCCACCCTGACTAGTCCCGATTTCAGTGATCAAATTTCCCCACTCCTGGGCGCCGAGGGATTCCGTGGCGCCTCATTCAGAATGGCGCCCCTCTTCATCAGGCAAAACTCGTAGTTTCCCTAGGCTTGCTACCACCTGGGTGCGATTGCGCACCCGCGCGGTCCGGTTGGACCGGCACTGCGCGACCTTGCGCAAACGGCGCGAAATCGAGAGGATGAGAGAATTGGACTATGGCGCGCGAGACTGCGGCGGCACTCATCCCGGCGAACTTCAATTGGCAAACGCTCCACGACGCGGCTGCCGGCTGCCGGGCCTGTGACCTGTGGAAGTGCGGAACCCAAACCGTTTTCGGCGAGGGCGCGGCCGGGGCCCGGGCGATGTTCGTCGGGGAGCAGCCCGGGAATGACGAGGATCTCGCGGGACGTCCCTTCGTCGGACCCGCGGGACGGCTCCTCGATCAGGCGCTCGCGGAGGCCGGAATCGATCGCTCGCAGACATACGTCACCAACGTTGTGAAGCACTTCAAGTGGGAGCCGCGCGGCAAGCGGCGCATCCACGCAAAACCGAACGCAACCGAAGTCGCTGCGTGCCTGCCGTGGCTGCGCGCGGAGCTGCAAACGATCCAGCCGCGCGTCCTGGTGTGCCTCGGCGCCACCGCCGCCCAGGCGCTCTTCGGGCGGAAGTTCCGCATCACCGTCAGCCGCGGCCAGTGGTTGGAGTCGGACCTCGCGCCGCGCGTGATGGCGACGGCGCATCCCTCGGCCATTCTCCGCGCGCCCGATTCCGAAGCGCGCCGCACCGCCATGACGCAATTGGTAGCCGACCTCCGCCTCGTCGCGCAGGCGCTACAAGTAAGGACACGAAAAGCCCGGTGAGCGACACGCTGGATCTCATGAATCCGGAGGCGGTAGCGCGTCTGCGTCACGCCTTGCGGACTCCACTCAACCACTTGATCGGTTACGCGGAGATGGTCCGCGACGAAGCCAAGGACCAAGGCGCCCGCGCCGAGAAGGCGCTGATGGACCAGGTGCTTTCGATCGCCCGCCAGATCGTCGACCGCGTGCAGCAGGCGCTGCCCACCAAGAGCCATATCTCCGAGGACGCGCTGCCCGAGTTACGGGCGGTGATGCGGCCCGCCGTCGAACGGGTCGACCAGATCCTCGGCGAGTTCGACGAGATGACCGGCCGCGCCTGCGCCAAGGAAGTCTTCAAGATGCGCAACGCGACGCGCGACCTGCTGAGTTTCGCGCGCGGCGCCGATCCTCCGCCGGCTGCCGGCGCAACCCCGTTCAACGAGCAGCGTCCCCCACGGACGGCTGGCCCCGGCGGCCGCATTCTGGTGGTCGACGACGACGCCGATAATCGCGAGATCCTCGCCCGCCGGCTCGAGCGTGAAGGCTTCACCGCCGTCGCGGAGGCGAGCGGTCCCGCGGCGCTGGAACGGCTCGGCCGTGAGCCCTTCGACCTGGTGCTGCTCGACATCTTCATGCCCGGCATGGACGGCTTTCAAGTGCTGGAGCGCATGAAGGCGCGCTACGAGTTGCAGGACATTCCGGTCATCGTCCTCTCCGCGCTCGACGACCAGGCCAACGCCGTTCGCTCGATCGAGATGGGCGCCGAGGACTTCGTCGCCAAGCCGTTCGACACCGTCGTGCTGCGCGCGCGCATCGGGGCCATTCTGCGCCGCCGGCGCGCCGAAGCGGAGCGCGCCGAGATGGCCGAGAGCCTGCAACTGCTGCTCGAATCCACCGGAGAAGGCGTCTTCGGCGAGGATCGCCAAGGCCGCTGCGCATTCGTCAATCGCGCTGCCGCGGAGATGCTCGGCTACGCGCGTGAAGCGCTCCTTGGCCGCGACCTCCACAGCGCAGTCCATCACACCCGCGCGGACGGGTCGCCGTACCCCGCCGAGGCCTGCCCCATCCATTCGGTCCTGCGCACCGGGGAGCCGCGCCGCGGCCGTGACGAGATGCTGTTTCGCGCCGACGGTTCCAGCTTCCCGATCGAATTCTCGGCCAACCCAATCAAGCGCGACGGGCGCACCGAAGGCGTCGTCGTGACCTTCACGGACGTCACCGAGAAACGCCGCAGCGAGGAAAATTTGCTGCAATCCGCCAAGTTGGAGAGCCTCGGCGTGCTCGCCGGCGGCATCGCCCACGACTTCAACAACATCCTCACCGGAATTCTCGGCAATGCGAGCCTGGTCCTGGATTCGCTGCCGGAGAGCGACGACGCCAATCGCTCGCTGCTCACCGAGGTGGTCACGGCCGGCGAGCGCGCTGCCGATTTGACTCGCCAAATGCTGGCGTTCGCGGGTAAGGGCCAGTTCGTGCTCGAACCGGTCGACGTCTCGCACGCGATTCGCGAGATTTCGGAGTTGCTCGCCGCCACGCTGCCGAAACCGGTGCGGCTGAATCTCCAACTGGCGGCTTCGCTGCCGCCGGTCGAAGCGGATCCGCGCCAGATCCAGCAATTGATCTTCAATCTCGTGCTGAACGCGGGAGAGGCGATCGGCAACCGGGCCGGCATGGTGACGATCGAGACCGGTGTGCGCGAACTGCCGGGAGGCGCTCCCGCGGAGCCGCCGTTCGGCCGCATCCCGCCCGGGCGCTACTCCTTCGCCGCCGTTCAGGACACCGGCGCCGGTATGGACCAGGCAACGCGCGCCCGCATCTTCGACCCGTTCTACTCGACCAAATTCACGGGACGCGGATTGGGTCTGGCGGCGGCGATGGGGATCGCACGGGCCCATCATGGCGTCATCCGCGTCGAGACGGCGCCGGGGCAGGGCAGCCGCTTCGAGTTCCTCGCGCCTATTGCACAGGCGCACGCGATCCAAATGCCCGCTGGCGGCACGGACGTGATCGTCGCCCGCACCATCCTGGTGGTCGACGACGAAGAGATTGTGCGCCGCACCACGCAGTCGGTGCTCGAACGCCGAGGCTATCGCGTGCTCCTCGCGGAGAACGGGAAGCAGGCGGTCGAGATTTTCCGCGAGGTCGCCGATGAAGTCTCGCTGGTGTTGCTCGATCTGACCATGCCGATCATGGGAGGCGAAGAGGCCGCCCGCTTCCTCCACGCCATCCGCCACGACATCCCGATCCTGGTCTTGAGCGGCTATAACGAGAACGAAGTCGCCCGAAAATTCACCGGCAGCCGCGTCGCCGGGTACGTCCGGAAGCCCTTCACGGCAGGGGTGCTGCTGGATCGGATCAAGTCGATCGTGGGGTGAAAAGCTTGGTTCAGCCGCCGATAAACGCAGATTAACGCCGATAATACTAGTTCTTCGAATCGGCGTTAATCTGCGTTTATCGGCGGCTTAATTTCTATTTCAGTAGCAGCGTTCCTCGATAGACCAACATTGGCAGTCCCGCCACCACCAGGTACGCAGCACCGTAGACCGGCCGTACTCGCATCAATCGCAGTCCCACCCACGCGATCAGGACGCTGGCGTGACGCAGGAAGTGGTAGGGCTCGCTCAATAGCACCGGACTGCTAAAGAACAGCGCCGCGAACGCCATCGGCAGGATGATCGCAGTCTCTTCGCTCACCTTCCGGTCGCGGACCAGCGTCGCGGCGACCCAGCCGAACGCGAACAGTAGACACAACACGCCAACCACATCCAGCGATTGCAAAACTCCATTCACCCAGGGCGTGGCGCCGGCTCGCGGATTGGCCTGGAACAGCCGCGCGATTTGCGGCAGGAGCGGAATCGACAGCTGCCGGTCCATCGACGTCGGTGCGGTCCGCAGCGCGATCCAGATCCACCACGCGACTGCCGGGATCGCCGATGCCGCCACGGCGAACGCCCGTCGAGTGTCCCTTCGCAGCAGGTACGCGAGCCCGATCCCTGCCGTGACGCACAACGCCGTCTCGCGGGCCAATACCGCGGCCGCCAACGCCGCCAGCATCGGGACGAAGCGCCGCTCCCGATAGCACCACCACGCCACGATCGACAGCGCGAGCATGGGACCGTCCACGACCATCCGATCGGTCGACGCGACAACGGCCGGGATCGCGCAGTACGCCACCGCCGCGACGATCGGCCGGCACCCCTCCGCCGTTAGCCGGACAAAGCAGAACCCGCCGAGCGCGAGGATCAAATCGGTGATCGCGACGTACCAGAAGTCGACGTTGGCCCCGAACAGCGCCGCCGACGCGGGGATCAGAATTCGTCGATACCAGTAGCGGGGGCCGTAGAGTGTCTGTCCCGCGCCGCGCATCCCTGGATCGTGCGCAATCACCCGATACAGTTGGCCGTCATATCCCTGGGTATTGGGGTAGACGAAGGCGTCGCGCGTGATCTCGACGGGCCAATGCATGCGCTCGCCGATGAAGAACAGCCCGCTAGGCTTTCCTTGGGTGGCGACGGTGCAGTAGAGCGCCTGCCAGCCCACGATGACGGCCAGGATCGCAAAGAACCAAGGCAGGGCCGGCGGCCGATCGCGGAGCATCAGGCCCGAGTCTAACAAATGGCGTCGTTCGGACGGCGAAGTTCCGTATAATCAAGTTTTATGCCCGGTTCCGGAGACACTCGATGAAAACAGAACAGCAGCCAGCAGCTCCCGGCGGTCCGACATTCGGCTCGGTTAAGGACATCGAAACCAGCCTGAAGACGCGCATGGAAAAAGCGCTCGCGGACCTGCAGCACGACATGGCCTCCATTCGCACCGGCCGCGCCTCCCTGGGGATTCTGGAACACATCCGCGTGGACTACTACGGCACCCCGACGCCGCTGAACCAGCTCGCGAACCTTCACGTTCCCGAGCCGTCCCTGATCACGCTCCAGCCCTGGGACGTGTCGCAGATCGGCGCCATCGAAAAGGCGATCCGCAGCTCCGACCTCGGCCTCAATCCGGCAAACGACGGCAAGCTGATCCGACTTCCGATCCCGCCGCTCACCGAGGAGCGCCGCAAGGAGCTCGTCAAGAAGCTGCACGGCAACGTCGAAGGCCACCGCGTCGCCGTCCGCAACATCCGCCGCGACGGCAACGAAGCCGTCAAGAAGCTGATGAAGGACAAGAAGATCGCCGAGGACGAGGAGAAGCGGGCGCTCGACGAGATCCAGAAGCTGACCGACGCCCATATTCAGAAAATCGAGCAGGCGTTCAAGACCAAGGAAAAGGAAATCCTCGAGATTCGCTGAGTGTCCTGGTACACGGTCCGCGTGCCTGCGTCGAGCGCCAACCTCGGGCCGGGATTCGATTCGCTCGGGTTGGCCCTCGGGGTGTACCTCACCTGCCGCTTCCGGCAGGCCGACACGCTCGTCATCCGCGCGCAGGGACGCGATTCCGCGCAGATCTCGACCGCGCCCGATAATCTCATCTGGCAGACCGCGGTGGCGGTGGCGAAGAGTCTCGACCTGCGCATGCCGCCAATCGAGCTCGAGATTCGCAACGATATTCCGCTCGGCAAAGGCATGGGATCGAGCGCCGCGGCGCTGACCGCCGGCGTCGTGATCGCCGACCGGCTCCTCGAGCTGAACTGGAAGCCCCCGCGCATTCTCGACGAGGCGGCGCGCCTCGAAGGCCATCCAGACAACGTCGCGCCCTGCGTCCTCGGCTCGATCGTGGCGAGCGCGATCGATTCCGGAGGGGTCACCAGGGCGGTCCGTCTCGACCTCCCGCAGCGCTTCGGTCTCGCGGTCGTCGTCCCCGACTTCGACCTGCCGACGGTGAAAGCGCGCTCGGTTCTGCCCTCCGGCTACAGCCGAGCGGACGCAGTCTTCAACGTGCAGCGAGCCTCGCTACTCATCGCCGCGCTGGCGACGGGTTCGACGTGGGCCTTCCCCGCCGCGTTAGAAGATCGCTTCCACCAACCCTATCGCGCGGCGCTGGTCCCGGGACTGGAAGAGATCCTGAAACTCCGCGCCCCCGGCCTCCTGGGCTGCTGCCTGAGTGGAGCCGGCCCATCGATCCTGATCTTCTTCGAACGTGGTTACGAATCCGTCTGCGATCTCGTAAAACAGATTTTCCAACTGAACGGGCACGCCTCCGAAATACTGTATGCGTCCATTCCGGAGTGCGGGTTCCAGTGCGAACAGGAGTTTTAGCCACGAATGCACACGAATCAACACGAATAAGACGCGCATTTATTCGTGTGCATTCGTGTTCATTCGTGGCCCCTTAGCGTTCCCTTCCAGGGTTTCCAGCATTTCCCGGAAGCGCCTTCGACTCACTTCCAGTCTGGCCCCGTTTTTCAGGAGGACCTCTCCCGCGCCTCCCGGCATCGGAAATATTTCCGCGACGGTATTCAGATTGATCAGCGCCGCCCTCGAGATGCGGAAGAATCGGGCCGCATCCAGCCTTTGCTCGAGCTCGTTCAGGGTCGGGTCCATCCAGAACTGTCCGGTATCCGCGACCAGCTTCGTTAGTCCGTCTTCCGACGCGAAGTAGACCACCCGCGCCTCCGGCACCACGACGTAATGCGATGCCGTGCGCGCCAGGAATCTCGCCGGCCGGGTCCGCGGCGTCACCGGCATTTCCGCTGCCGGGGCTCCTACCGCGCGCACGCGGTCCAGCGACTGCGCCAGTCGCACGCGGCTGATTGGCTTCAGCAGGTAGTCGATCGCGTGGAGTTCGAAGGCGTCGACCGCGTGCTGGTCGAACGCCGTGCAGAAGACAATGTGCGGCCGCGGGGCGGGCAGGCAGGCCGCGACGTCGATGCCGGTGCACCCGGGCATTTGGATGTCGAGCAACAGGACGTCCGGCTTGTGCTCCGCCGCCGCCTCCATCGCCCGCGGACCGGTGTCCGCCTCCGCCACTACCTCCACATCCGCATGCGCGGCGAGCAACTGCTTCAGCCGCGCGCGCGCCGGCGCCTCGTCGTCAACGATGAGCACGCGCATATGCCGCACCTCCTGGAATCTCGACCCACACTCGCGCGCCTTCCTCCAGATTCTCCCAACCGAGACGCGCCGCTCCGCCGTAGTAGCCGGCCAGCCGCTCCGAAATATTGCGCAGTCCGTGGCCCTCGCCCGCGCCCTTCGTGAACCCCGGCCCGTTATCCTCGACCTCGACCAGTAGCGCGCCGTCGCGCAGGCTCGCGCGAATCCGCACGACGCCGCAGCGTTCGACCGCCGACACGCCATGCTTGATCGCGTTCTCCACCAGCGGCTGGATGCTCATCGCCGGCACCTCGATTCCCCGTGCGGCGGGCTCGATCTCAGTCTCGACGCGCAGCCGCTCCCCGAACCGGGCCTGCTCCACGCCCAGATATGCGGCCACGAACTCCATCTCCTCCTCCAGTCGCGCCCACTCCTTTTCCGACTTCCGCAGCGTGTAGCGGAACACTTCCGCCAGCCGCTCGACCGTCTCCTCGGCGAGCGCCGGCTGCTCGTGGACCAGTCCCGCGATCGCGTTCAGCGCGTTGAAGAGGAAGTGCGGATTGATTTGCGCCCGCAGCGCCTTCAACTCGGCCCGGCCGGCCAGACGGCGGAGTTCCTCCTCGCGCTCGCGGAAGCGGACATTCTCCGCGACTACGCCGAGGGTGCGCGTGAGCGATTGCAGCAGGCGGCGATCGTCGCTCAGGAACGGCACGCCGTCGGCGCGGTCGTCGAGCGCGATCTCGGGACCCGCGTCCGTGAACTGTACCGTCGCCCGCGTCCGGAAGATGCGCCCCAACGACTCCGCCGCGCGCGCCACCAGGTCGCGTTCCCCGGCCGCCGACTGCGCCTCGGCGATGAACTGGCGCTCGGCCTCCGCCGGCGCGTAGGGACGGCCCAGCCACAGCCGGTCGATCGCGCCCGCCACCCGGTCGTACAGCCACGGCGCGGCGAACCAGAGCGGACTCAGCAGCAGCGCGCGCCGCCAGTCGACCGCCACCGCCAGAATCGTGAACCCGATCAGGAAATAGGCGCCGCGCTTCACCAGCACGTCGAAGAAGGCCAGCCGCTCCTGGTAGTAGAGCGCGACCGCGAAGAACGCGAGGAATAGGTAGTCCGGGATGACCGCGAGCACAGGTTCCGACGCGACCGCGTTAGCGACGCCGCACGCCGCCGTCAGCGCCAGCAGAATGCGATTCCACTTCCGGATCGGACCGCCGCGCGAAGTCCCCAGCATGGCGAGCCCCACTATGCCGACCGCGGCGAGGAGGATCGGCCGCGCGCCGTCGAACCGGTCGGTGTACGTCGCGGCGGGGCCGAGGAATAGGCCGGCGGCGAATATCAAAGCGATCGGAAACTCCCATCGACGGTCCGCATTCTCTTCGGCCCGAATGAGTTGCAATAGAATCGCCGGGAGAATCGCAGTGAGCCCCTCCTGCGCCGCGCCGATCCACGACGGCCCGTCGAACGCGCGCCCCAGATTCAGTAGAAACGCCGCTGCGCAAACCGCCGTGAACGCCGCCAGCGCTCCGCCGCGAATCAAGCGCCGCTCCGCCACGTATAGGATCGTCAGCGCCGTGAAGGCGAGCGCCCCGAAGGTGTACAGCACCACCGACGCGGCGCTCAGGATCTCGTAGCCGGTCATTGCGGGGCGTTCTTCACCGGCTGTCCCGTGACGGCGGCGAGGACATTCAGGATGGCGCGGTAATTGTTCTTGTCCGCTTCCAACAGGACCGCGCCGGGCTTCCCGTCGTCGCCGCGATACTCGATCCCGACGAAGTGGTTCTTGCTCTTGTGCAGGATGCCGAAGAGCATCAGCGGCGTGGCGACCACGCTCAGGGCCACCATGTCGGCGACGCGCCGGTGCGCCTCCTGTCCATAACTCAACGCGGTCACCTGCGAAGGCTTCATACGGAACGTCACTCGGCCCGCGAACACCAACACAATAACATCCGGCTTCACGGTCAGGGTCGTGTTCCAGTCGAAGGGGTTGACCTTGGCTTCGACCGTGCCGCCGCTGTACCGCAGCTTGTTCCACGAATTACCGTCGGCGCGCAGTTGGGCAGCCGCGATGGCGGCAGCGAGCGCGGAGATGCAGAGCCGGCGAGTCACAGCGATTCCAGTATAGGAAGCCGGCGGCGGACGGGGCCAGGAAATCCCGATGAGCGGCGGCGATAGCCGATGACTGGCCGCCTCCCGCGGCAGGTGGTGTGCGCGCCGGTCATCGCCCAATCGCGCCGCTCATCGGATTTCGGTCGCGGAGTCGCCGGGGGCGCCCTAAGCTCGATCCAGAGCAACCGAGCGAGCAATGGTGTTACGGTGCCGTTTCGGGAAACTGAGGAATCTCATGCGCACACTTCTCCCCGTCATCCTCTCGATCGCCGCGGCGTCATCCGCGGCTCTCGCGCAAAACAGCGACATCGGCGTGCTGTTCGGCGTTTCCGCGCCCGTGACCACGGTTGGGGCGGGACATGTCTCGGCGTCCGTCGGAGGCAGTTTCGAACTGAACTACGCCGCTCAGGTTCACGAGAGCAAGGCCGGGCAAATCTATGTCGAACTGCCGTTCTTCGTCAACGTACTCACTGACGAGCACGTCGGGCCGGGGTCGGTCGTCTCCGGCGTCAGGGACTCCATCTTCTTTACGCCGGGCGTGAAGTATCGTTTTACGCCGGCCTCGCGCGTCTCTTTTTATGCGGTGGCAGGTGGGGGTCTCGCGTCCTTCGGCCGCCTGGTGGAGGTGGTCGGTCCGGGTGTCACCAATATCAATTCGCGGTCGACCACCGCCGCGGTGGCGTTCGGCGGAGGACTCGATTTCCGACTAACGCGCCTGCTCAGCCTGCGCTTCGAAGGTCGCGACGCCGTCACCAGCTCCAAATACGATGGCGCGTCGCACCACACGTTTTTCGTCTTCGGCGTCGGCTTTCACTTCTAGTGTGGGGCGGGCAATTTTGCCAGGCAATTTTGCCCGCAGCCGGCTTTTAGCCGGCAGGACCCGCAGGAAAGCGGGTCCGCAGCCACGATTGGCCGCCCCACAAGGATCGCAGCGGCCGTCACTCCCCGTAGTTGATCTCCGTCTGCCGCGCCGAGATCCCCGAGTAAATCAGCAGGATCGCCGACACCAGCAGCAGCCCCGGGACGGCGATCCAGAACGGGGTCGGGTCCGCCTCCACCACCATCGTGTTGAACGGGGGCGGCACCGGCACCTCCACCGGACACAGATTCTTCAAATAGAAAATGATGCTGATCTTCTTCAGGAACGACGGCAGGAACGGATTGATGTTCTCCCACACCCACACTACCGCCGCCGAGATCATCGGATTCTTGAAGAACAGACCGCACATCAGGAACACGGCGCCGTAGCCGACGCACGCCAGCGCCGTCACCAGCATGTACGAGCCGAGTTGTCCCAGCCCCGGACCGTGCCACAGATACTCGCTCCAGGCCGGACCGAAATGCTTCCCGATGAGGAGGAAGGACACCGCCACGCTGCCGACCCACAGGACCAGCGCCATCGCCAGCCCCGCGAGGTATTTCCCCACCACCAGCGCCTCGCGCTGCAAGGGCGTCATGAAGTAATAGTGGAGTGTCTTCTCCAACATCTCTCCGCGGAACAGATTCCCGAAGATCCCCATGCACCCGAAAAACAGGCCGGCGCGCAGGTAGTAGAACATGAAGATCCCCGCGAACACGATCGAATCCTCGCCGAGACTGTGATTGCCGCTCGACCGCCGCGACTCCAGCAGCCAGTGCAGCGCCACCACGACCACCGGGCCGAGCGCCAGCAAATAGATCCACCAGCCCCGCTTCGAGAGGAACGTCTTCTTCCATTCCAGCCGCAGAACGCCGCCGATCTGCCGCATCCAGACACCGTTCATGCCGTCCCTCCCTCGGCGAACCCGCCGATCAGGTATTGGTACACCGAGTTCACGTCGTCATCCGCCGGCGCCACCGATTCGATCTCGAGGCCGGAGTCGAGAATCACGCGATTCAGCAGGCGGTAAAAACGGTCGCCGTCGCTGGTGCGCAGGAGCAGTCCTTTGCCGTCGGCCGAGACTTTCGCCTCCACCGCGTGGTCCTCGAGGAACAGTTGCGCGGCCAGCAGGTGCGGACGGTCGCAGCGCACCAGAATCTGCATCGGCTGCTCCTTCACCTCGCTGCGGACTCCCTGAATCTCGCCCTCCGCGACCACGTACCCTTGGCTCAGGAGGATCACCTGATCGGAAATCCGATCGACCTCGTGCAGGATGTGGCTCGACACGATCACGTGCCGCCCTTCCTTGCCCCACTGGTCGAAGAGCGCGATTGCCTCGGCGCGCGCCAGCGGATCGAGCCCGTTCAGCGGCTCGTCCAGGATCACGACCTTCGGATCGTGCGCGATCGATTGCGCCAGCCGCGCCCGCTGCCGCATGCCCTTACTGAACGCGGCCACCGGACGGTTCGCCGCGTCGGTGAGCCCGACCAGTTGGATCGCCGCGTGCGCGCGCTTCTCGCACTCCGGCTTCGAAAAGCCGTACATCAGCAGGAAGGAGTATACGAACTGGTACGCCGTGATGCCCTTCGGAAACGCGTCGAACTGGGAGCAGTACCCGACCAGCCGGCACAGCTTTCCGGGATCGTCCGGCCGCACGCCGAGCACCGTGATGCTCCCCTGCGTCGGACGGATCAGCCCCGTCATCAGGTTCATCAGCGTGGTCTTGCCCGACCCGTTCGGCCCGACCAGGCTCGTCACTCCGGGCGGGATGCTCAGGCTCACGTTGTTGATGCCGAGGACTTCGCCGTAGAACCGCGACACATTCGAGAAGGTGATCAGGTTCTCGCTCATCGGACCACCTCCATCCCGCGAATCTTGCGCGCCAGCATGTAGAGGCAGATGCCGCAAAGCATCGCCAGCCCGAACCAGGAGCACCACATCGGCAGCACCTCGCCCTGGTTCGCGCGGAAGAAGACCGCGCCGTTGGTGGTGTTATTGCTGCCCTCGAACAACTGCACCCACACCGACCCGATCAGGTAAAAGATGTTGAAGATGTTGCCCCAGGTGGTGCGCTGCACCCCGTTGATCGTCGCGCCGAATCCGGCCGCCACGAAGAACACGCCGAACATGAGCGCGCCCGCCGCCGGCTTCCACTTCACCCATGCCGACAGCGCCAGCGCCAGCAGCGACAGCACCAGAATCCAAATCCACGCGGCGGTGAAAGACGCCCACGCCAGCCGGAAATTGTCGTGCGTCCACTGCCATCCTTGCAGGTAACCTTGCAGTCCGAACAGCAGCAGTCCCGGCACCCAAGTCATCAGCGAGAGCAGGATCAACAGCACCGACATTTTGCCGATCACGTACTCCCAGCGCGAAAACGGCCGCGCGAGATACAACGCCAGCGCGTTGTTCGCAAGATCCGGCGAGACCAGTCCCGGTCCGATGAACGCCGAGAGGAACAGCGCGAGCATGCTCTGCCAGCCGAGCAGCCGCAGGAAGAATCCGACGTCGACCGAGATCAGCCGCTCGCCACCCTGCACGCCGAGCAGCGCCAGCGCGCTCGTGTTGTGCACCACGTAGATCATCAGCGCGCAGATCAGCGGGTAGATGAAGCTCGCCAGGAAAAAGATGGTCAGGAATCGCGACCGGTGGAGGTCTTCGAACGCGTACCGCGGCATCACCAGCAGTCGCCGGAACGACCCGGTCAGCTCGCCCTCGTAGGGCCGGTAGGTCTTCTTATATACGGCCATCGGCGCTCTCCATGGCTTTGAGGAAGATGTCTTCGAGCGAGTCGCGCTTGTGGTTCAAGCGCCGGATCTGCACGTTCTGCTCGTCCGCGACCTGATACAGTTGCCGCAACTCGAGGCCGTCGGGCAGGATCAACTTCAGCCGCCCCTGTGCACCGGTCGCCGTCTCACAACCCAGCTTTTCGATCGCCTCGATGAAGTTCCCGTTGGTCGCGCCGCGCGTCTCGATCTCCAGGAAGCGCCGGTTGGACCGCCGCTCTTCTTCCAGATTGCAGAACGCCGCGATCTTCCCGTCTTTTAGAATTAGGACCTCGTCGCAGCACTCCTCGACATCGCGCAGCAAATGCGACGACACGATCAGGTGCAGATCGCCGCGTGCCCGAATCTCCTGGATCAACTGGATCATGCGCGTCCGCGCGGGCGGGTCGAGCCCGTTGGTCGGCTCGTCGAGGAAGAGCAGCTTGGGGCCGTGCGCGATGGCCTGCGCCAGCTTCGCCGCCTGCTTCATGCCGAGCGAGTAAGTGCCCAACTGCCGGTACCGCACCTCGCCCAATCCGACATAGAAGAAGGCCTCGTGCGCCCGCTCCAGCGCGTGCTCGGGAGGCAGGCCTGCCAACTCCGCCATCAGCCGCACGAACCGCACGCCGCTCATCTTGGCGATGAAGGAGTCGTTCTCCGGCATGTAGCCGATGAGGCTGCGAACCTCGCGGGCATGCGTCCGGACGTCGCGGCCGAGGATGCGGGCTGTCCCGGCGGAAGGTTTATGGAAGCCGAGCAGCGTATTCAGGAGGGTCGACTTGCCGGCGCCGTTGGGCCCCAGCAGCCCGATCGCGCGGCCCGAAAAGGAAGCTTTCAACTGCTTGAGAATGGTGCGCGACCCAAGGCGCACCTCGAGTCCGTCGAGCTCGATGACCGGTTCCATTAATACACCATACGCTCTTTCGGGAAGACGTGTTCCGTCGGGGAAAAACTATCTCTCGCAAAGACGCAAAGCCGCAAAGAACACAAAACTGATTTCGTGTTCTTTGCGGCTTTGCGCCTTTGCGAGAGCAATTCTTAACGCCGCCGAGCGCCTTGCATTTGCCCCATCGGCATCGCGCTGCCGATTACGCCCAGCAGGTTCCCGCCGAGCATGTTCGACATACCTTTCGCGAGCATGTTGCCGTTGGCCGCGACCGTGATCGTGTCGCCCTCGGCGTACGCCCCGATGAGCAGGGGCTTCATGTCGCTGATTGCCGCCAGCGGGTCCGGACCGCCACGTCCGCCGCCCCTCGCCTGCGGAGGCACGAAGGACCCGATCAGTCCCGCGAACGGCGCCAGCGTCTTCCCGAGATTTTCGTAGATCAGCGCCGAGTAGTTCGCGTAATGGTCGCGCGGCTCCAGCGCCAGGAACGTGCTGGACCGCGTGATCGACGTCCCTGCCATCTTGGTCTGCAGCGCCTTCGAGATCAGCGCCCGCGTCGGACCCGCTATCAGGTAGCCGTCCGCGAACGTGTAGTGCGCTTCGGTGATCGGATTCGGATCGGCCCCGGCGATCATGTAGTACGTCCGCCCTTCGGCCGTTTCCGTCGCGGTCCGCAGCGGCTTCTTGCCGTTCTTCACGAGCTCCGCGTTGAACGCCTCGACCACGTGCTGCAGCGCCGCCTGCGCGGCCACCGGATCGTAGACTTCGCAGATCAGCTTCCACGACGGCGGGAAGATCGGACCGTCGAACGAGAGCGAGAACTCGCCCCCGAGCGATGCCGCCAACTCCTTCGTCAATGCCACACCGTTCGCCGGACCCTCGCCGCGGCCCACGAAATTGCCGCCGACTGTCGAGAGCTGGTCCACGATCGCCTTCGGGTCCTTCACCACGAACCCGGTCACCAGCGTCGCTTCCGGCGAGACGTAATCCAGCGAGCCCATCGCCGCCGGCGCGCCGAGCCATCCCGCGATACCAGGACGCTCACCCGCGAATCCGACCGTCGCCCGCAGCTCCATCTCCTTGTTGACTTCCTTCTGCTCCGCGAGGAAGTAGCGGACGCCCTGCGCCTCGGCCTGCGGGTTGTGCATCTGCGAGAGATCGGCCGCCAGCATCATGCCCGCGCCGTTGCGATAGGCCTCAGCGATCCGTGCGTAGAACGGCGTGCCCTGGAATCCGCCGGCCGGCTTGTCGAGTGCCGACGCCAGCCTTGCCACGGACGCCGCGTGCGGTCCGAAGGCCACCAGGCCCGGCCGCATTTCCACCGCCGCTCCCGGCAATTCCTTCTTCAGGAACTCCGCAAACCCGTCGCGCTTGGTCTCGGCCAGGAATGCCATGCCGTCCATCTGCCCGTTTTCACCCGCGAACCCGAGCATCACGATCTCGTCGCCGAGATACTCGCTGGCCGCACGCAGCTTCTCGACCGTGCGGTCGATGTCGCCGCCTTTGGTGCTCCAGAAAGCGCGCAATTCCGGGCTCTGTGCCAGGTTCTGTCCGAACAGCGCCTGTGTCTGCGCCAGGTACGGCCCCAAATTCGGAATGCTCCCGTACACCACGGTCTCGGCGGGCAGGCGGTCGAGCAGCTTGCTCGAATACCGCATCGCCGGCAGCGGAACCTGTTGCAGACTGACCCGCAGCTTGTCGAGCTGCTGGCCCAGTTTGTCCTTATTGCGGCTCCACGCGACGTCGTCGCGCACCGTTCCCGGCTCGATGGCGAGACTCGTCGCCATCTGATCGCCCGGATGCAGCACGTGGTCCTGATTGTTCTGCGCGACGTGCACCTCGCCCTCGACCACCGAGACGCGCGAGCCCTTCACGCCTGATACCACGCTGAATACGGTGCCCGTCACGGCCACGCGGCAGTCCGTCGTCGCGACATACAGATGACCCGTTCGCCGCTTGGCCGCCTGCACGATGATGCTGCCCCGGTTCAACCGGATCGTCAGGTCGTTCGCCGAGGCCACCGTCGAGAAGCCCGACCGTTCGCGCAGCTCGACCACGGACCCGTCGCGCAACTGCACCATCGCGTCCGAATCCTTCGCGGTGCGGATCTCGCCGCCGTCCGGCAGGTCCTGTCCGCTCGCCAGCGGACGCAGATTGCCATCCGCCGTCACTTCGTAAACTGTCCCGTTGACCGCCTGGATGAAGGCGCGCCCGCTGCGTCCGCCGTACTGGTCCATCGCGAACCACACGGTCAGGCCGGCCGCCAGCAGAACGCCCGCCGCGGTCGCCCAACGAACCGTGTTCGACGCTTTCCGCGTCTGCGACGCCACCGGCATCGCCACCACGCGGCCTTCGTACACCCGCCGGCACGCGACGCACTCGTGCAGATGATCTTTGAGCAGCGTTGCCCGCGCGATGGGAAGCCGACCCGCGCGGTATTCCGGGATCAGGGCCTGGAAATCGTCACAGCCGCGAATGTGCTCGTGGCCTTCGTGCTGGGCCGCTGCCAGGCGCGCCCACACCCGCTCCGCCGCCGCTTCGATCGTCGCGGTATCGGGTTCGTCATTGTGAATCTCGGTCACTGCTTGCTCCAGGCGAGGATCCATTGGTTCGAACGATTCGAGGTTCATGCCGCTCCTCCCATGTAAGCTTGCAATTCCTTTTGCAACCGGTCGCGCGTTCGCGAGAGGGTCACCGCCACCGTCCCCGGGGTGGTGTTCATCAGCCGCGCGATCTCGGGATTGTCCTTGCCTTCGAAGAACCGCATGGAAAACATCTCGGCAATTCGTGGATTCAGCCTCGCCAACGCTCCCCGCAGCCACTCCCGGATCTCGCCCGAGGCGTGCGCCCGTTCCGGACTCCGGAACGCCGGCTCCGCCAGCACCGGCTCCATCTCGTCCATCGGGATGTTGCGGATGTTCTGCCGCTGCCGGGCCAGGTCGAGGGCCGCGTTCACGGCCGACCGGTGTAAGAAACTCGCCAGATTTGCGATCGGCTCCGCGCCGGGCTCGCGTTTCATCATGCGCAGGAACACGGTTTGCATTACATCTTCCGCGTCGTCTGCATTGCCGGTAATCCGATACGCCGCCCGGAACACTAAAGTGTGGTGTTCCTTGAACATGCGTTCGAGATCCGGCTCGGGTGGTCTTGCGGTTGCGGTATCCACGACGGCCATGAGCTGTCTCATCGTATCAAGGCTCTTCGAAAGGTAGGACGCGGCAAGGGCCTGGGAATTAGCGGCCCTCGGGGAAAGACCTGGCCACGTTCGTGTTACTTTGGGGCCATGGCCCCGGACACGCTGAGTCTTTTCGTAGCGGCAGCGGCTGTGCTCTTCTACCTGTTCCGCCGCGAGCAGGCCAAGCGCCTCACCCACGACTTCGCCGAGGAGTTGCAGCGAGCCATCGATCGATTCCGCGGCGGCGGCCCCGGAACCCCCATGCATCCGTCCCCCGCGGGCGACGTCGCCCACCTCCGAAAACCGAGACTGCCCAAACAGAGACGCGACTGTTAAGGAGCGGTTGTCCCAGCAAACGATTCGCTGCTGTACCGACCGCTCCATATCTGTCGCGGCTCTGCTCTACAATACGCTCTATGCGTTTCGCCGCCCTTTTCGCCCTCGCCCTGTGCGCCTCCGCCGCTGTCCGACGCGTCGAGGTCACCGAGCGGACCCCCATTGCCGACAACTACGAGCGGATCTCCGGGCGCGTCTATTTCGGCGCCGACCCCAAACTCGCGGCCAACCGCATCGTCCGCGACCTCGAATTCGCGCCCGTAAACTCCAAGGGAGAGGTCGAATTCACCGCCGAGTTCACGATCCAGCGGCCGGTCGACGCAGCCAAGAGCAATGGCACCGTGCTCTTCGAGGTCTCCAATCGCGGCGGGAAGGGCATGGTCAGCCGCTTCACCGACGCTTACGTCACCCGCAACGGCTTCACGCTCGTCTGGCTCGGCTGGGAATGGGACATCCCCGCCACGTCCGCCAACCTGCTCCACTTCACCGCACCGCATTTCCGACCCGACGCGCTGCCCGCCGCCGGCCTGGTCCGCTCCGAATTCGTCTCCGATAAGACCGTGACCGCGATGCCGCTCGGCGACCGCTTCATGGACCCCATCGCCGTCAACAAAGCGATTGCCCTCTACGTCCGGGAATCCGGCGACAAGCCCGCCCGCAAGATCGACGCCGCCAAGTGGCAGCTCTCCGCCGACGGCAAGTCTGTCGACATGACCTCCGGCTTCGAATCCGCGCGCCTCTATGAGTTCGTCTACGAAGGCAAGGACCCGGTCGTCGCCGGTACGGGGCTCGCCGCCATCCGCGATTGGATCTCCTATCTCAAGAACGAAGGCCAGGATGGCCGCGCCGAGAAGCGCGCCATTGGCTTCGGCATCTCGCAGAGCGGTCGCCTGCTGCGCGAGTTCCTCTACGACGGGTTCAACGCCGACGAGAAGGGCCGCCGCGTCTTCGACGGCGTGTGGGCGGACGTCGCCGGCGCCGGCCGCGGCAGCTTCAATTTCCGCTACGCGCAACCCTCGCGCGACGGCTGCCCGTTCATCAACGTCTTCTACCCGACCGACGTATTTCCGTTCCTCGACAACGCCCTGCTGGAGCGTGCCCGCGCCGCCAAGGTCGCGCCCAAGCTGTTCCTGACCAACGGGTCGTACGAGTATTGGGGCCGCGTCGCGTCGCTGGTCCACATCGATTCCGACGGCAAGAGCGACGCCACGCTCGCGCCCGACACGCGCGTCTACTTCGTCGCCGGCGCTAACCATGGACCGGGATCGCTGCCGCTGGCCAAACGGAACACATTGAACGTCGTCAACCCGCTCGATCACCGACCCGTGCAGCGCGCGATTCTCGCCGCCATGGAAGCGTGGATCGCGGACGCCGTCGCGCCGCCGCCCTCGCAGTATCCACGACTCTCTACCGGCGAGCTCGCCACGCCCGACCACGTGAAGTTCCCGGTCCCCGGCGTGACCGTCCCGCAGCATCCCCGCCGCGCCCGTAAGCTCGACTTCGGTCCGGACCTCGTTGCCAAGGGAATCATTACCAAGGAGCCGCCCACGGAGGACGGCGCATATCCGCTCCTCGTCCCGCAGGTCAACGCCGACGGCCTCGATCTAGGCGGCATCCGCCTGCCCGAAGTGGCGGTCCCGCTGGCGACGCTGACGGGTTGGAATCTCAGGGCGCCGGAACGCGGAGCATCCGAAGAGATCGTCGAGTTTCTAGGCTCGTTCTTCCCCTTCGCCAAGACGAAGGCCGACCGCGAAAGCGCCCACGACCCCCGCCTCTCGATCGCCGAACGCTACGCGAGCCGCGAAGACTATCAGAAGCGAGTCACCGCCGTCGCCGACGATCTGGTGAAGCGCCGCTATATGCTGCAAGAGGACAGGGAGGGAGCCGTCGGGAGAGCGATGCGCCTCTGGGATACGGTGACGAAGTAGATCGAGGCTTTGTGGGGCGGCCAATTCTGGCCGCCGACCCGCTTTCCAGCGGGTCGTGCCGGCTGAAAGCCGGCTGCGGGCAGGATTGCCCGCCCAACTAGCGGCGTCTAGCTCTTCTTCTTCAACGCCCGATAAATCCCGAACGCAATCGCCGCGCCCGCGGCCGCGCCGACTCCCATCACGACCCCCGCAGTCAGCCCCGTTGCCAGTCCGCGCGATGCCAATTCGAGGACCCCGGCAGTCGCGCCGCCAGCGCCTCCTACCGTTGCGCCCACCCCGGCGACAGCGGCAGCCTTCGCTTTATCCTTCTCGTCTTCCGTCATTTTTTGGCGCCCTGCACCTATCGTATCGCGCCTTATTGATTCGGGCGAATCGTCACCGTCACCGGATCGCTCGCCTGCGCTGTCGCGATCGACCGGATCTCGACGATCTGCGTCCCCGTCTTCATCGTGTCCGGCACCTGCGCCTGGATCTGTCCCGAGGACGTTTGCAGCAGCGGCACCGACACATCGCCGAACGTCACGCACGACCCACCGAGCACCGTCGGAGGCGGCACGCTATCCGCCACCGCGGCCGACGCGAGATTCGCGCCGCTGATCGTGATGAACGACCCCGGCCGGATATTCTGCGTCCCGTCCGCCGAGTTCACGATCCCGCGCGCGCCCGGCGCGATCGCCGGCCTCGTATCCGGCGTCGATGCGCTCAGCGGCATCACGCTGAGCCCCGAGAGCGTCAGCGCATACGCCGTCGACCCCGTGGAATCGACCACCATCTGCCGCGGCATCACGTTGGACCGCGTCGTGCCGAACACGCTCGTCAGCGGATTCTCCGGAGCCACAGCCACCAGCGCGTCTTCGCCCGTTACGAAATCGACCCGCTCCAGCGTCGTGCGCGGATCGTCGCGCGTCACCGTCGTGATGTTCTGCCTCACCGACGTCGTGAGCCGCAGATAGGACGTGTCACTGTATGCCGCGACCGACGCCACGTTGCGCTGCCCGGTGTTGATGACGGTCGCCTGCCCCGGCGCGCCGGGAATCGGACCAGGGGTGATCGTAACGGCGCCGGGCTGCGACGATCCGCCGACCACCACCAAACTGCCGTTCATAATCAACCCGTCCGTCAGGAAGAACGTCCCCGAAGGGCCCGCGCCGAGCACCCCGTAGTACCCCGAAATGGTTCCCGTGAAGAGTTGCCGCGACGCCACGTAGGTGTCGGCCGTCGAATCGTAGAGATACGCCAACCCGGAGCCGTTGAGGGTCAGGATGAAGCGGCTGTCGCTGGTCGCCATCATCCCGATGTTCGGCGCCCCGGCGAAGCGCACCGGCGTGAACGCGTCGGCGGGCCGGACCGTCGCCTGATTGCCGTTCAATACCTTCCACTGCGAGCCGTCCGACATCACGAATTGCAGCCCGAAGAGCCCCATCGCCATCGCGCGCGGGCTGATCACGGTGCTGTTTCCCGACCGCGGAATCGGCGGAAACTGGACGTTGTCCACCACCTTGCCGAGATCCAAATCGACGATGCTGATCGACTCCGCGCCGATGTTGCCGACATACAGCGTCGTGCCGTCCGTCGACATCGCCATCTGGTGCGGCAACTGGCCCACCGGAATCGGGTCGACAAAGTGTCCCTTCTTGGTGTCGAAAACTTCGATGCGGTTGTATGCCGAATTCGTCACGTAGACGCGGCCGCGCGGTTCGTCGAGCAGGATGTCCTGCACGCCTTCGCCGTTCGGGCCGGTCGGGATGGGGTAAATCAGCCCGCGCTGGTCCGCCTGCCTGTAGTTCATGTAGAGCCGGACCGTCGGCGGAATGTTGATCGCTTCCGGCGACGACAGCGTCACGTTGATCGCGGTGCCCTGGAACGTCCCCGCGCCGGTCCACATATTCGTGCCCGGTTGCCGGACCACGCCGGAGCGTCCCGGTTCCATCGTAAACGTGATCGTCGACGGCGCCAGTCCGCTGGCTTGCTGGTACACCACCGCGGCCGTCCCCGGATTCACGACGTTGAACGTCAGCCGGCCCTTGCCGAGGTTGTTGATCTTCAGCACGCCGGTGGCGATGCCGCGATTGCAATCGTCGTTCGCCAGGAAGACCTGCGTCGTCTCCGGCGAGATGATCGGATATTCGAACAGGCGTCCGAGCGGCAGGTGCAGGATCCCGGAATCCGAGAGCCCCCACGCTTCCGACCCGTCCTTCAGCACCACGATCTTCGACACCAGGCTCTCCGGCAGCTTGATTCCCAGCCGGATCGCCAGGTTCGAAGGATCGTTCACGAGCAGCGTCGATGCCGATGCCGGAGGCGGCGGATTCGTGTTCGCCGCCGTATTGAATGCCGCGTACACGGTCGACCCATCCGGCGAGAAGACGCTGCCGCCCACGTTCTGCTGCGTATTGAACGCCGACGAGAACGGGAACGGCGCGTTCGCATTGCTCTCCTGCGCGACCACGTTCAGCGTCGACGTGTCGTACATCGCCATCCCGGCCATGAACCGCGCGCCGTCCGGCGACATGGACAGCACCGTCGAAGCGCCGGCCACCGTCCGGTTGCGCAGGACGACGCCCGACGCGACCTCGTACACAAAGATGTAGGTGCTCGCATTGGTCGGCGGGATCACGCCGATGATGAACTGTCCGTCCGGCGTGCGCGCCAGCGCGCCGGTGAAGATCTTCGTGGGCCGCCCGAGCGTCGGCGCCGGAAGCGGAGTCGGAGTGGAGGGAAGCGCCGGGACCGTCACCGGGATCAACTGCTGTCCGCTCGTCAGGGTCCGGTCAAAAACCAGCAAGGTGTTCTGCGGAACGCCGTTCACCACGCCGCTGCCGAGCATGGCGACCAGAGCGCGCCCGTCATTACCGACCTCGACGCCCTGCGGAATCGACGGCAGCACCACGCTCTGGATCACGCGGTTCTGCGACAGGTCGATCACATTGAGCAGCGGGGAGCCGCTCGCCGCCTGCAATGGCGTGGCGCCGCTCGTGACGTAGAGGAACGCGCCGTCCATCGACATCGCCGCCGCGATCGGGCTCCTGCCCACCGGAATGCTTCCCGTCACGCGCCCGGCCGCATAGTCGAAGATGTTGACAACAGAGGTGTTATTGCTGACCAGATAAACCTGGTGCCGGTACTCGTCGAGCACGATATCGGACGGGGTGCCGCCGGACAGCGGGATGACGTCGCCGAACGTCGCGCCGGTAGTCTGGGCGGAAGCGGCGAATGGCAGCGCGAGCGCCGCCGTCAGAACTGCGAGTAAAGTGCACCTGGGGTTCACGGACGGGTATCCTTCCAAGACGCGGCGATCCTACAGTGTAACGTAAACCCCGTAGGACTTCCGAAGTTGCAGGTACTGCCCCTAGTCCGGGATCGCCTTCAGCCTGACCGGCTCCACCCGGCGCATCATGGCGAAGCCGACCACCATCGCGATCGGCATCAAAACGCCAATCCCCACGAACACAGGCACATAGGAGTGCGTCAGATCGAGCGTCCGCCCCACCGCCCACGTGCTGATCACCGACCCCACCGTCGACCCCGTCCCCGCGATCCCGTACACCGACCCGACGGCCCGCGCCGGGAAGTAGTCGCCCGGCAGCGTGTGCACCGAGATCGACCACCACATCCAGAAGAACACTGCGATCGAGATCAGTCCGACGGTCCAGAAGATGCTGTGGGCGAACACCGCGCAGATCCCGATCGGCGAGGCCAGCGCGGCGATCGCCATCATCGTCTTGCGCGTGCGATTGGCGGTCCACCCGGCGCGCTGCAGCCGCATCGTGATGTACCCGCCCGTGAAGTTCGAAAGGTCGGCGGCCAGGAACGGAATCCACGCCACCATACCGATGTGGACCAGGTCGAGTCCTCGTTCCCGCGTCAGAAACTCGGGGATCCAGAAAACGTAGAAATACCAGAGCGGGTCCGCGAAGAACCGGCAAATGAACACTGCCCAGGTCTGGCGATAGCGGATGAGGTCGGCCCACTTAAGGCCGTGCGGCGCGGCTCCGGCGGCGAGCTCCCGCTCCGCCCGGCGCATCTCGGGATGCAGCCGCTGAAACAGTAGGAACAGCGCCACCCAACCGAATCCGATCAGTCCGGTCGCCACGAACGCGGTGCGCCAACTGTAGTTCTTCGTGAGGTAGGAAACCAGCGGCGGCGCGATCATCGCGCCCAGACTCGACCCGCTGTTACAGACGCCGATCGCGAGCGTCCGGGCTTCGGGCGGCACCCACACCGAGACCGCTTTCGCGAACGCCGGCCACGCGCCGCCCTCGCCGACCGCGAGTAGACTGCGGAAGAAGCCGAGGCTGAACGGGCCGGTCGAAAACGCCGTCAGCATCCCCGCGCCCGACCACCACGTGATGGCGAGCGTCAGCCCGCGTCCGACGCCGAGCCGGTCGAGCACCCAGCCCGCGAACGAGTACGAAATCGCGTAGGTCACCAGGAACGCGTTGACGATCGCGGCGTACGAGCTGTTGCTGAGATGAAACTCGTCGCGTAGGGTCGGCGCGAGCACCGATACCACCTGCCGGTCGATGAAGTTGATCGTGGTCTCGCCCAGGAGCAAGGTGACCAGCAGGATGAGACCGAAGCGCGTGAAAACAGGCCGGAATGGGGGCTGGCTCAAGCTGATAGGATACTGCAACATGACCGGAAAACTGGCGGTGGTGACAGGCGGCGCGAACGGGATCGGCGCGGCGATCGCGTCGTTGTTGCGCGAGCGCGGCGCGACGGTGACGGTGTTCGATCGCGAAGGCGATCCGCCCGTCGACGTCACCAGCCGCGCCTCCATCGACGCCGCGTTCGACCGTTCCGGCACGCCCGACCTCGTCATGGTCAACGCCGGCATCGCCGAAGAAGAGGACTTCCTCGATCACACCGCCGAGCGTTGGGATCGAATCCTGGCGATCAACCTGACCGGCGCGTTCCACACGATCCAGGCCGCCGCGCGGCGCATGAAGGAGCGGCGGTCGGGCGCGATCGTCCTCACCGCGTCGACGAACTCCTACGATGGCGAGGCGCGCCTGGCCGCCTACAACGCCAGCAAGGCGGGACTGCTCGGCTTGGTCCACACGGCGGCGAACGAGCTCGGACCGTACGGAATTCGCGTCAACGCGGTTTGTCCCGGCCTGATCCGCACGCGCCTCACCGAACGCCACTTCTCGAGACCCGAGGTTTTGCGAGACTACTTCCGCCACATTCCGCTCGGTCGCGGTGGCAGTCCCGAAGAGGTCGCGCAGGCCTGCGTCTTCCTGGCCTCCGACGCCGCGTCGTACATCACCGGAGCGACCCTGTTCGTCGACGGAGGCCAGATGGCGTCGAAATTCGGAACGTGGTCCGAAGACACCGCCGACTTCATCGAAGGCCGCTGGCGCCTCCGCTGAAAACCTGGGGACAGACGGTGGAGTGAGCCCCGAAAGTGAGACACCGAAATAGGGGACAGTTCTACAGTAAATGGAGAACTGAACTCGATGAAGAGACGGATTTTTAGCGCGAAGTTTAAG